>Ga0065165_1000001_pt1 | contig 494087 bp, 436 predicted proteins | sample AraplaMF_Cvi_mMF_FD_63813 | JGI IMG/M metagenome (GOLD analysis project Ga0065165, IMG submission 63813) | Arabidopsis root microbial communities from the University of North Carolina, USA - plate scrape MF_Cvi_mMF (version 2) (version 3) | ecosystem: Host-associated > Plants > Roots >...
CTGGCGCGCCAGCTCCGGGTCACGGCCTCAAAACATGTCGCGCGCAGGGCGCGCTCCTACACGAGCGAGGGCAACGGCGGCAGCGTGGCCTCCAGCGTGCGCACGGCCGCATCGAGATCCACCGACGCCACCGACTCGTGCCCTTTCAGCAACTGCTCCACCAGCACGTCCTGCGCGCGCCCGCGCTCCAGCGCGTACGCATACGGCAGGTGGGTGAAGGTGACCATGCGATAGCGCGGCAGATAGTGCGTGGGCGAGCGTTCCGCCAGCAGGGCGCCGAGTTCCCGCTTGCGCAGGTAGTGCGGGTCCGCCACGGAGTCGCGCATTTCCACGTAGTTTTCCAGCGCCATCTTCGCGATGGCGTCCGCGTTCGGCTTGCGTTTCGCTTCGAAGGCCGCGAACACGGCGGCGGCGTCGTCCGGTTGCGCGGCGAAGAGATCGGCCAGTTCGGCGGCATCCTCGAAACCGCAGTTCATGCCTTGCCCGTGGAACGGCACGATGGCATGCGCCGCATCGCCGATCAGCAACGCGCGTCCACCGATATGCCAGCGGTCCAGGTAAAGGGTGCCCAGGGTGCCGACGGGATGCGCCGCCCAGTCGGCCGCGAAATCGGGCATCAGCGCGAGCGCGTCGGGGAATTCGGCCCGGAAGAACGCCTCGGCGGCGCCCGCGCCGGCGATGCTGCGGAAGCTCGGGTGCGGCCCGTCGTTGGGCAGGAACAGCGTCACGGTGAAGCTGCCCTCGCGGTTCGGCAGGGCAATGCACATGTAGTGACCACGCGGCCAGATATGCAACGCGTTGCGCTCGATCGCGAACGGGGCCGACGGATCGTGACCGGGGGGGATCTCCAGCTCCTTGTAACCGTGGCCCAGTTCCTCCACGCGTTCGCCGAGGGGTGAGTGCGCGTGCATGGCGGCGCGCAGGGCCGACCCGGCACCGTCGGCGCCGATCACCACCGGCGCCTCCACCGTGGTCTCCTTGCCCGCGCTGTCGCGCAGGCGCAGCGTTCCCGCTTCCAGATCGGCACCGGCGAGGCCCTGGTCGAAGTGCACGGTGGCACCCGCCGCCTCGGCGGCGTCCAGCATCAGGGTATTGAGGCCGCCGCGCGACACCGACCAGATCACCTCGGTGTCGTCCACACCGTAGCGCTGGAGCCCGCTATGGCCGGCGGGGTCGTGCACCATGCGTCCGCGCATCATCACGGCCTGTTCGAGCACGCGGTCCGCCAGTCCGGTGGCGCGCAGGGCGTGCAGGCCGCGCTCCGCGAGCGCGAGGTTGATCGAGCGCCCCCCGAGGAAGCCGGCCTTGCGCGGGTCCGAGCGCTTTTCGTAGACGGTGACGCGAAAGCCGCGCTGGGTCAGCAAAGTGGCGACGAGGGCGCCGACCAGTCCGGCGCCGACCACGGCGATGTCGTTACGGGGCATGGCGACCTTCGTCCGGACGCGATATTGCGGGGCAGCGCATCGTGCGCCGCAACGCCGCCGGGAGCAAGAGGGCCTGGGGCGGGGCTCAGCCCGCCTTCTTGCCGGTGCGCGAGGCAGGCCGCACGGGTTCCGCCGGCTTGGCGGTGGCGGCGTCGAGGAAACCGCGCTGCATCGACTTCCACACGTCGAGGTTGCGTTCGGTCATCTCGTTGAGCATGGACCAGGGGGTCTGGCCCATCAGGCTGTTGAGCTGGTTGCGGAATTGCTGCTGCTGGTCGAGGAAGACCTGCAGGCTGCGCTCCAGATACGGGCCCATGAAGCCCTGCAACGAATCGCCGTAGAAGCGGATGATGTGCGACAGCAGCTGCGGCGAGAGCATCGGCTGGCCGTGCTCTTCATGCTCCGCGATGATCTGCAGCAACACCGATCGGGTCAGGTCCTCGCCGGACTTGGCGTCGCGAACCTCGAAGGTTTCCCCATCGAGCACCAGCTGGCGGACCTCTTCCAGCGTGATGTAACTCGAGATTTCCGTATCGTAGAGACGACGGTTCGGATACTTCTTAATGATGCGTAGGGTTTGTGCCATGCGGCGAAAGCTACCACGAGGTATTGCGCCGCACCAGTTGTCCTAAGTCACGGTAATCGTTTTCAGATTTCACAAGTGGTATTTGGATCGATTTAGGTAACTTCGATTTAATGTGCGGCTGCACCACCGGCGTTGCCGAACGGCGGCTTCGCGAACCAGAGAATGGGAATGAGGGCCAGGAACAGGAGGGCACAGGCCCAGAAGACGTCGTTCACTGCCAGCGTGGCGGCCTCGCGGGTCACCAGCTGATCCACCACGGCGAGCCCGGGCTTGCCCGGAATGCCCATCGTGGTGAGCTTCTGGGTGAACGCCGTCGTCGCGGGCGAGGCGTGCGTCACATATTCGGTGAGTGCCGCGTGGTGGGAGTCGGTGCGGTGCTGCCACAACGTCACCGTGATGGCCGTCGACACGCTGGAGGCCAGCGTGCGACAGAAATTCGCCAGGCCCGATGCGCCCGCTATCTGATCTGGATTGAGGCCCGAGAGGAAGATCTGGTTGAGCGGAATGAAGAAGCACGCGATGGCGATGCCCATGATGAACCGCGGCAGCACCAGCGCGGCGTACGACGCACCGCTGTTGAATCCGGCGAACCAGAACGACGTGAACGCGAACACCAGGAAGGCGAAAGTCACCACGGCGCGCAGTTCCAGGCGCTGGATGTTCTTGCCGATGAAGGGCGAGACGAGGAAGGCCAGGATGCCGACCGGTGCGGTGGCAAGGCCCGCCCATGTAGCGGTGTAGCCGAGGGTGGTCTGCAACCACAGCGGGAACACCACGTTGATGCCGAAGAACGCGAGCATGCCGAGCGACAGCGCGGTCACGCCGATGGCGAAGTTGCGGCGGGCAAACAGCGAGAGGTCGACCACCGGATGCTTGGCCGTGAGTTCCCAGATGACGAGAAACACCAGTGCCACGAGGGCAATGAGACCCAGCGTGAGGATCATCGGCGACGCGAACCAGTCGTGGTCGTTGCCGTTGTCCAGCATGAATTGCAAGGACCCGACGCCGACGATGAGCAGCGCGAGGCCCACCGTATCGATCGGCGCCTTCACGATCTTCGTTTCGCGATGGCGCAGGATGGCCCAGGTGACGAAGCCCGCGGCCGCGCCCACAGGCACGTTGATGTAGAAGATCCACGGCCAGGAGAAATTGTCGGTGAGGTAACCGCCGAGGATCGGACCGAAGATGGGCGCCACGACCACCGTCATGGCCCACATCGCCAGGGCGATGCCTTGTTTGGTCTTCGGGTAACTCGCCAGGAGCAGCGAAAGCGACAAGGCCACCATGGGGCCGGAACCCGCGCCCTGCATCAAGCGGAAGATCACCAGCATCGGCATGTTAGTGGCGAGGCCGCACAGCATGGAGAACGCCACGAACAGGCCCACGGAGACGCAGAAGGTGCGCACTTCGCCGAAGCGCTTCGCCAGCCAGCCAGTGAGCGGCTGCATGATGGCGCTGGCGAGCGCGTAGGAGCTGATGGCCCAGGTCCCTTCGCTCGAACTCACGCCAAGGCTGCCCGCGATGTGCGGAACGGCCACGTTGACGATCGTCATGTCGAGGATCTCCATGAACGTGGAGAACGCGACGGCGATCGTCAAGAGGACCAGCGGGCCGCCATGCAGCGGCTTCGGGCCGGTGCCGGCGGGAGCGTCGGGAAGGGCGGTGTCGTCGCTCAAGGCACGCCGGCTCCGAGGTTGGCGCGCACGATGGCGTCGGCGGCCGCGTCGGCCTTCGCGGCCACGTCGTCATACACGCGCGTCTGCGCCACGGGAACGTTCGACGGCTGTGCGGGCAGCACATCGCCCTTGTCGTCGGTGATGTCCACAGTCACGGCGGTGGAAAGACCGATGCGTAGCGGATGCTTGTCGAGATCCTTCGGATCGAGCGCGATGCGAACGGGCACGCGTTGCACCACCTTGATCCAGTTGCCGGTGGCGTTCTGCGCGGGCAGCAGCGAGAACGCGCTGCCGGTGCCGGCGCCGAGGCCGATCACCTTGCCGTGGTATTCCACGCTGCCGCCGTAGATGTCGGCTTCCACCTTGGCGGGCTGCCCGATGCGCACATGGCGCAGCTGGCCTTCCTTGAAGTTGGCGTCCACCCACAGATCGTGCAGTGGCACCACGGTCATCAGCTGCTGGCCGGGCTGCACGCTGTTGCCCACCTGCACGCCGCGCAGGGCGACGTAACCGTCGATGGGCGCCACGATGGCGTTTCGCTGCGCGGCCACCCACGCCTGCCGGAAGTTGGCGCGTGCCTGGGCCACGGCGGGGTTGTCCTCGACGTTGCTGCCGTCCACGAGCGCACGGGCCGCGTCCGCCTGCCGCTGGGCCGCGTCCAGCGCGGACTGCGCGCTGGTGACCGCATCGCGGGCGTGCTGCACTTCCTCGGGCGCCACGGCCTTCTCGGCAAGCAGCGGGAGACGGCGCTTCAGGTCGTCCTGCGCGCGCTTCAGGTCCTGCCGGCGGGCCACGAGTGCCGCGTCGGCGCTCGCGGCCGACTGCGTCTGCTGGCGCACCTGGCGGACGGCCTGCGCGAGCGCGCTGCCGGCCTTGCGCAAGGCCACGTCGGCATCCGTCGGATCGAGCCGCACGAGCACCTGCCCGGCGTTCACACGCTGGGTGTCGTCCGCGTACACGCCGACGACGATGCCCGGCACCTGTGCCGAGATGGCCACCTGGTTGCCGCCCACGTAGGCGTCGTCGGTGGTCTCGCGGGTGGAGAACACGAACAGCCAGAGCAGGAACCAGGTCACGCCCGCGAGGACGAAGACCAGCAGCGCGATGAGCAGCGCGCGGCCGCGCTTGCGCTTGTCCTTGGGCGCGTTGCCGCTTTCGTCCTGCGCGGCCTGCGTATCGTTGGGAGAAGCGCTCATGGGCTCGTGGTTCCGTGGGTGCTGGTGGTGGATGAGGATGCGACCGGCTCGGCGCGGTAGCCGCCGCCGAGCGCCTTGATGAGTGCGACGTCGGTGGACAGCGCCTGCGCGTGCAGATCGGTGTCCGCGTCCTGTTGTTGAATCAGGGCCGCTTCGGTCGCCAGGGATTCGCGGTCGTCGCGCACGCCGCGCGCCGCCCGTGCCCGGGCGCTGGCGAGCAACGCATCGGCCGCGTCGATCTGCGCGGCCTGCTGCGTCCGCCGGTTCGCCAGCTGCTGTGCGCCCAGCGCCTGCGTGGCGACGTCGCGCGCGGCGGATGCCACCGTGGCGTTGTATTGCGCCACGGCTGCATCGAGCTGTGCCCGGGTGACGCCATGGTTTGCCTCGAGTGCCCCGCCTTCGAAGATCGGCAGGTGGATCGCCGGACTCAGGGAGAACACCCGGCTGTCGGCCGAGAACACCTTGTCCATGTCGATGCTCGACAAGCCGGCCATCGCACTCAGGCTGACGTCCGGGAAGAACTGCGCGCGGGCGGCGTCCGTCTGGCGCAATGCCGCCTCGACCTGCCACCGGCTGGCCGCGATGTCGGGGCGGCGCGCCATGAGGTCGGTGCCGGCATCGGACGGCAGGCCTGGCGTGACCTGGGGCAGCGGGCGCGGCGTCAGCGCGGGAAGCTCGGCCGGCGACACGCCGACCAGCGTGGCGATGGAGACGCGGCGGATGTCCGCCGAGCCCTGCAAGGCCACACGCTGCTGGCGTGCGCCAGCCAGTTCCGCGCGGGCCTGCTGGGCGGTGTCCGGCACGTCCACGCCTTGCTTCACGCGCAGTTCGGCGATGCGCAAGGCGCGCTCTCGCGCGGAGACGAGCTTGTCGGCGAGGGCCACGCGGGCTTCGTCGGCAAGCCAGCCGAAATACGTATCGGCCACCATCGCCTGGATGCCCAGCGACGCCGCCGAACGTTCGGCTTCCGCTGCCCGGGCGCTGTCGATGGCCGACTCGATGGCGAATCGTTTCTTGCCCCACCAGTCAAAGTCGTAGCGTACCTGGATGCCGAGGTCGGCCTGGTTGTACCAGGTGAACCCGAGGAACTCCGCGGGAATGAGGCCATGTTCGCTCATGCGCTGGCGGGTGACCTGCGCGCTGCCGTCTACGCGGAGGCCGGCCTGCGCCGCGGCGACACGGATGTTCTGCTCGGCTGACGACACGCGGGCGCGCGCCTGAGCGAGATCGGGGGCGCCGCGCAGCGCCATCTCCATCAGCGTGTCGAGTTGCGGATCGCCGTACACCTTCCACCACTGGGCATCGGGCCAGCCGGCGCGCGGAGCGGTGGTCACCCCCGCAAGGGGCGCTTCGTCGCGAAGCGCAGGCCGGTCGATTTTTGCCGGCACGTGGCAGGCGGCCAGTAGCGTGGCGACCGCGCAGGCGAGCAGGGCGGGGCGGAGCGGGGCAAGGGTCATGGCGAGGCGTCCGGGTCCACCAGGGGATCGATGTGCAGGGCGAGCTTCTTCAGCAGACGCTCGAAGGTCTTGCGCTCGGCTGCGCTGAAGCAGGCGAAGGATTCGACCAGAGGAGGAAATAGCGGCGGGAGCATCTTGGCCACGAAGCGACGGCCCGCCGGCGTGATGCGAAGCACGACCTGGCGCCGGTCGTGCGTGGCGTGCGAACGCGAGATGAGATCGCGCTTGGCGAGCGCATTGGCGATGCGCGTCATGTTCGTGGGCTTCTGATCGGCAAGCAGGCAGAGTTCGCCCGGGGTCCCGGTGCCGTCCTCGCTGCTGTACAGCATCATGAGCGTGCGGAAGTCGCTGTCGTTGAGGCCGTAGGGCTTGAGCTTGTCCTCGAATTCGCGCAGCAGCGCGCCGGCGGTCAGCATCAGCAACCGCACGAGCAGCACCTCCGACACCGGCAGGCCCGGTATGCGGCTGTTGACCCTGCCGACGCCCTCGTAGATGGCCTCGACGCACGTCTTGATCCTTGGCATTTCGCTAGCTAATAGTTCGCTGATGAAATATCAGGCTAGCAAGAATTACCTGACGCAATCAACAGGCGGTTGCCTACAGGCGGAATAATTCGATGGCGTTGGTCGTGGTCCGCGCGGCCACGTCGGCTTCGGATTCCCCGCGCAGGCTCGCCACCGTGCGCAGCACGTCCCGCATATAGGCGGGCTCGTTGCGTTCGCCCCGGTGCTGCGCGCAGGGCTGGTCGGGCGCATCGGTTTCGAGGAGTAGCCGGTCGAGTGGCATGGCCGCCACGACGCGATGGATGCGGTGGGCCCGCTCGTACGTCACCGGCCCGCCGATGCCGATGTGGAAGCCGAGATCGAACAGCTGTCGCGCCTGTTCCTCGCTGCCCGAGAAACTGTGCACCACGCCGCGCAGTCCGCCCGTCCGGCGCAGGATGTGGATCGTTTCCTCGAAGGCCCGCCGGGCATGCACGATCACCGGCAGGTCGTGCTCGCGGGCTATCGCCAGTTGCCGGTGGAACAGGTCGCGCTGGCGTTCCGGGTCGAGTCCGTCGACGTAGAAGTCGAGGCCGATCTCGCCCACCGCTACGGCACCCCGGCGTTCGAGCCAGGACGGCAGTTCGTCCAGGTGTTCGTCACGGTGGTGCGCCAGGAAGAGCGGATGCAGGCCGTAGGCGACGGAGATGCCTTCGCGCGACGCGGCCAGCCGCTCGATCCTCTCCCAGTTGCCGCGGTCGATCGCGGGAACGATCCAGCGTCGCACACCCGCCTCTCGCGAGCGCGCGAACATGGCCGCGCCGTCGTGATCGAAGGACGCGTCGTCCAGGTGCGCGTGGGTGTCTACGAGGTCGAGCATGTCGGTGTGATGCCTGAATGAACGTAAGCGCGAGTCTAAGGCCTCGTTCAGTTTAACGACTGTCAAATGGCGGTCGAGGCGGCTTTGGGTGATGGGGCTCAGGCGCTATCGGGTCGCCGATACACAGTGGAGATTAGGGTATGAACAGGTTGAAGATTTCCGTCCTGAACGCCGGTTTGGGCGCGGCCCTGGTATTTGGCCTGTCCGCCTGCAACCGCGATGCGAACGCCGACGTGGCGAACGCGCCGGCCCCGGCAGGGGCTGCACAGCCCATCGCTCCGCCGCCGGCCGGCCCGAAGTATGCGCGCGTGGTCAGCGTCGACCCGGTTCGCGAAACCACCGAAGGGCGGCGCGAGTGCCACGACGAGGTGGTGACCCGTCGGGCGCCGGTGAAGGACCAGCACCAGATCGCGGGTACCGCCATCGGTGCGGTCGCAGGCGGCTTGCTCGGCAACCAGATCGGCGGCGGCAAGGGCCGTACGCTGGCGACGGTGGCGGGCGCGGTGGGTGGCGGCTATGCCGGCCACGAGATCCAGGAGCGCCGTCAGGAAACCAATACCGTCACCAGCACGGTGCGTAAGTGCAGCTCGGTGCCGGGCAGCGACAAGATCGTGGCTTACGACGTCCGTTACGAATACAACGGCGTGACCCGTTCGGTGCGCATGGACCACGATCCGGGCGACCGTGTCGAGGTGCAGGAAGGCGTCACCGCGGTGTCGGACGCGCGTTGATCCCCGAGTCCCTTTTCCAGGAGTACATCCCCATGCACAGCATCGTTCGGAAGGCCGGTCTCGTTGCCGCGGCTCTGGCCACATTGTCGTTGACGGCGTGCTACGAGCAGCCGCGTCGGGTTTATCGGGACGATCGCGTGGCGTACTCCGGCGCGCCGCGTGGTTGCGAGCAATGCGGCGTGGTGGAGGATGTCGAGCAGGTCTACGTGGAGAAGGACTCGTCGCCGCTCGGTGCCGTCATCGGCGCCGTGGCGGGCGGTCTGCTTGGCAACACCATCGGGAAGGGTGACGGCCGTTCGGCGGCGACCGTCGGCGGCGCGGTGGTCGGCGGTGTCGTCGGAAACCAGGTGGGTAAGCGCAACGGCGCGAACGATGTGGCGTTCCGTGTGCGTATCCGCCTGGACGACGGCCGTTGGGCCACGGTGACGCAGCGGGAAGATCCGCAGCTGCGTCGCGGCGATTATGTCGAGGTGCGCGGCGACCACGTGTATCGGCGTTGAGACGTATAGACGTCCGAACGTGAGGTGGGATAAGTCACTGGGCTCCTGCCTTCGCAGGAGCGACGAACATGCCGGCCGTCGCACTCGTCGTCCCTGCGAAGGCAGGGACCCAGCGACTGAAGGCCCGCGCAAGCGGGCCTTTTTTTACAGGCAAAAAAAGACCCTCATCCGAGGGCCCCTTTTTCCCGGAGATCCCAAGCTGCCCGCCTGGATCTCTCACCCGCAAGTTTGTTACCGCGTCAGTTGACGGCGTAAAACGCGTGGTCGCCGATCTTGCGAACGACACGGCTGGCGGACCAGCTCGGCGAAACCGCGACGGTGGCGAAATGATCCGCCTGCGGAACATAAACGAGGCGTTCGCTCTTCGGCAGGCTCCAATTGTTGAGGGAGTCGCCGGCGATTTTCCATGCCTTGTTCCACGCCACGAGATCGTTGACCTCGAAATCCTTCGGTGTGGTGGTGATGGCGAACTGACGTGGTGCCTTGACCACGTCGCAGACATTGCTGCCGCCCATGCCGCGATCGCGTCGCCTCAGGGCCACTTCCGCCACGGCGTACTGGCCGATGGTGGGTTCGCTGCGTGCCTCTAGATAAACCGTCGTCGCCAGGCACGTCTGGTCGGCGAGGTGGCTCGGGAGGACGGACGCCATCCAGAGCAAAGCGGAGAGTTTCATGTGTATCTGCCTCCAACGAGCTTTTCCGTCACTTGCGGCTGGAGGGCCATGGGAGACGTATGAGCGGTAGACGGGCGGGCAGGCCGTTACTACCTGGACCAACCGATGGCATCCGTTGAATCTGATAAACACGGATGACTCGGGCGTCACACACTGTGACTGTACTGGGCGGCTGTCCGGAGCCGTCCGGTATAGGGTTTTCGGCTCGCGCGGATACGGTGCGCGTCGCTCGTTCTCCGGTGGGGACCGGGTCGCGCCAGAACCGTCATCTTCGACGGATCGTCGCGGGTGTAACCGTGTCGAAACACCACGGCCACGTAAATGGGATCGGCGGAGCCTAGTGGCGGTTCGCCGTTTGCGCAAGTGCGGAGGGCGCTTGGTTCAGCTTCGACTCACACACATGCGGGAACATATTTTTCGAAACGACGCGCTTTATTCTGCGAATGTCGAAACGAGATGAAGGCGCGCATCGCCGATATCAAGAGTCTCCTCTTGAGTCGCCGCGTCGTCGAGTACGACAAGAGTTGTAAGCGAATTGCCGATGTGCGAGTGCATCAATACCAAGCCTGCATCCTTGCCGTGAATGCGCAGTGCTTGCCCGTTCGTGAAACTCGTGTCGCCGTCGACGCGTGCAATGTGTAGATGACGCTTGTGTCCGCCGAGGAAATGCAGGCGTGCTGCAATCTCCTGGCCAGGGAAACATCCTTTGTCGAACGCAACGGCATCCAGCCTTTCCATCGACAGCGCCGGCGGAAGCAACGTACCGAGAGCCGCGTCCGGCAACCATGCGAAACCTTTCGCGATGTGACGTGCGATCCACGCGTCGTCGCTTTCATTCGCACCGATGCGCAACGATGCATCGCCTTCACCGAGCGTCAACATCCCATCGTGGTTTTCCACCGCTTCGCCGTCGGTGAGCGCACCGCCATCGGCGACATGCCTTTCTTCCGATACGTCGATCTTCACTTTCGCGCGGAACACGAATCGCGCCAGGTCCTGTGCGAGCGCCTGTGCGTCGCCGCCCCGCGGCACGGCCACGAACCGCTCGTCCGAGACCCGCGCCACCTGGAGCAGGGCACGTACGCGCCCCTTGGGGTCCAGCCAGCCGCTCCACTGCCATCGGCCTGGGGCGAGCGACAGGATGTCGCTGCTGAACTGGGCATTGGCGAAGCCCGCGGCGTCCGCGCCGGTGAGGGTAATCGTACGAGTGGTAGTGCTCGGCATGGGGGAGGCGCAAGGGGGAAGGGAGGGGTAAGATATACGGTCCGGCCGGGCCCTTCCCAAGGTCCGACGCATTCGTCAAGGTTGTGCTGCCGTGGCACAGGTATTACGCTTTCAGGGCTTTATAACCATGTCCGACAATCCCTCCGAACCCAAGGGCACGAACGATTCCGCTCCGGCGAAGCCGCTCGTTCCGCCGGTCGTCCCCACGAACGGCGAAGCAGGGGTCGAGAAAGCGCCATTGGACCCAACGCGTTACGGCGACTGGGAAAAGAACGGACGCTGCATCGACTTCTGATCACCGGAAGGCGAAGAGAGAGACCGTCGGGCACCAGCGATTCCAATCAGGATAGCCGCCATGGCACAAACGGGACGCCCGCTCTCACCGCATCTCCAGGTCTACAAGTGGCAAGTGCAGATGGTGTCTTCCATCCTGCATCGTGCCACCGGCATCGTTCTCGCCGTCGGTAGCCTGCTCCTCGTCTGGGGCCTCGCGGCGGTTGCCGCCGGCCCGGAAGCCTTCGCCACCTTCACCGACTGCGCCGGCAGCCCCCTGGGCATGATCGTGCTGATCGGCTGGACCCTGGCCTTCTTCTACCACCTGGCCAACGGCATCCGTCACCTGGTACAGGACACGGGCGTCGGCTACTCCATCCCGGCGTTCGTACGCAGCAGCTGGTTGTCGATCATCGTCTCCATCGTGCTCACCGTCGCCGTCTGGGCCTATGTGCTCGCCGGAGGTCACGCATGAGCCGCGACCTGCGCAATCCGCTGGCCCGCGCCCGCGGCCTGGGCTCGGCGAAGGAAGGTGTCAGCCACTGGATGGTGCAGCGGGTCACCGGTCTCGGCCTGGTGTTCCTCACCGTCTGGTTCGTCGTCACCGTTCTCGGCCTCATGCATTCCGACTACGCCACCGCGCGCGCCACGCTGGCGAAGCCGTGGAACGCGGTGCTGCTCGCCGCCCTGCTGATCACCACGTTCCGCCATGCGGTGCTCGGCCTGCAGGTCGTGATCGAAGACTACGTCCACACGCGCTGGCTCGAAGTGGCCTCGCTGGTGCTCATCAAGTTCATCGCCGTACTCGCCGCGCTCGCGGGCGTACTGGCCGTGCTGCGCGTCGCGCTCGGAAGCTGATCGATGGAAGCCTACAAGGTTCAACAACACAAGTACGACGTGATCGTGGTCGGTGCCGGTGGCGCCGGTTTGCGTGCCACCTTCGGCCTCGCCGAGAAGGGCCTCAAGGCCGCCTGCATCACCAAGGTGTTTCCGACGCGTTCGCACACGGTCGCGGCGCAGGGCGGTATCTCGGCCGCGCTCGGCAACATGGGCGAAGACGACTGGCGCTTCCATTTCTACGACACGATCAAGGGCTCCGACTGGCTCGGTGACCAGGACGCCATCGAGTACATGTGCCGTGAGGCCATCCCGGCCATCATCGAGCTGGAACACTACGGCGTGCCGTTCTCGCGTACCGAGGAAGGCAAGATCTACCAGCGTCCGTTCGGTGGCATGACCACGCATTATGGTCAGGGCACCGCGCAGCGCACCTGCGCCGCGGCCGACCGTACCGGCCACGCCATCCTGCACACGCTGTACCAGCAGGCGCTGGCGCACGATGCCACGTTCTTCATCGAGTACTTCGCCATCGACCTCATCTTCGAGGAAGGCAAGTGCGTGGGCGTGCTGGCGCTCGACATGAACGAGGGTACGCTGCACCTGTTCCGCGGCCATGCCGTGGTGATGGCCACCGGCGGTTACGGCCGCGCCTACTTCAGCGCCACCTCCGCACACACCTGCACGGGCGACGGTGGCGGCATGGTGCTGCGCGCCGGCCTGCCGCTGCAGGACATGGAATTCGTGCAGTTCCACCCAACGGGTATCTACGGCGCGGGCTGCCTCATCACCGAGGGCGTGCGCGGCGAAGGCGGCTACCTCACGAACTCCGAGGGCGAGCGCTTCATGGAGCGCTACGCCCCGAATGCGAAGGACCTCGCCTCGCGCGACGTGGTCAGCCGCGCGATGACCATCGAAATTCGCGAAGGCCGTGGCGTGGGCCCGAACAAGGACCACATCCACCTCAACCTGATGCACCTCGGCCCCGAGGTCATCCACGAGCGCCTGCCGGGCATCGCCGAATCCGCGCGCATCTTCGCGGGCGTCGACGTCACGAAGGAGCCGATTCCCGTGCTGCCGACCGTCCACTACAACATGGGCGGCATCCCGACCAACTACCACGGCGAAGTCGTCACCAAGCTGGGCGACGATCCGGATGCCGTGGTGCCGGGCCTGTTCGCCATCGGCGAAGCCGCTTGCGTGTCGGTGCACGGCGCGAACCGCCTCGGCTCGAACTCGCTGCTCGACCTGGTGGTGTTCGGCCGTGCGGTGGCGAATCGCTGCGCCGAGCTCGTCAAGCCGGGCGCCCCGCACCGCGACCTGCCGGCGAACGCGCTGGACAAGGTGCTCGGCCGCTTCGACGCGCTGCGCTACGCCAATGGCGGCACGCCCACGGCGCAGATCCGCGCCGACATGCAGAAGACCATGCAGTCCGACGCCGCCGTGTTCCGCACGGGCGAGACGCTGAAGGAAGGCTCGCAGAAGATTTCCGAGGTGTACGCGAAGTTCCAGGATGTGAAGGTCACCGACCGTTCGCTGGTGTGGAACTCCGACCTCATCGAAACGCTGGAGCTGTCGAACCTGCTCGCGCAGGCCGTGGCCACCATGCATTCGGCCGAACAGCGTCCGGAAAGCCGTGGCGCCCACGCCCGCGAGGATTTCCCGGACCGCGACGACCACGAGTGGCAGAAGCACACGCTGGTGTGGATCGACGAGGCCGGCAAGTCCCGCTTCGACTTCCGTCCGGTGCACATGTACACCTTGACGGACGATGTCGAAGTCGTGCCGCCGAAGAAGCGCGTTTACTGATACCGGACCGGAGAGGCCATCGTGGCAGAGTTCACGCTACCCAAGAATTCCAAGATCCAGGCCGGCAAGCATTTCCCGGCGAAGGGCGCGAAGAACGTGCGTACCTTCAAGGTCTACCGCTGGACGCCGGACGACGGCCAGAACCCGCGCACCGACACGTACGAGGTGGACCTCGACACGTGCGGCCCGATGGTTCTCGACGCCCTGCTGAAGATCAAGAACGAGATCGATTCCACGCTCTCGCTGCGCCGTTCGTGCCGTGAGGGCATCTGCGGCTCGTGTGCCATGAACATCGCCGGCACGAACACGCTGGCATGCACCAAGGCCATCGAGGACTGCGGCAGCGGCACGGTCAACATCTATCCCTTGCCGCACATGCCGGTGGTGAAGGACCTGGTACCCGACCTCACGCACTTCTACGCGCAGTTCGCGTCGATCAAGCCGTGGATGCGCACGCAGAGCCCGGCACCGGCCGACAAGGAGCGCCTGCAGTCGCCGGAAGACCGCAAGAAGCTCGACGGTCTCTACGAGTGCATCCTCTGTGCGTGCTGCTCCACTTCGTGCCCCAGCTACTGGTGGAACGGCGACCGTTACCTCGGTCCGGCCATCCTGCTTCAGGCCTACCGCTGGATCGTGGACAGCCGCGACGAGGACACCGGCAACCGCCTGGACGACCTCGAAGACCCATTCAAGCTCTACCGCTGCCACACGATCATGAACTGCGCGCGCACCTGCCCGAAGGGCCTGAACCCGGCCAAGGCGATCGCGGAGATCAAGAAGCTGATCGTGGAACGCCGTTCGGCCTGATCCCCAGCCGTCCTGTAGGAGCGCGCCCTGCGCGCGACATCTTTTGAAGCCGTGAGCCACAGGCCCTGTTGCTTCTCGCGAAAAGATGTCGCGCGCAGGGCGCGCTCCTGCATCGTTTCAGGAGCCACACGATGGACGAAGCCCGCCTCAAGCGCTTGCGCTGGCGCACCCGCCGTGGCACGCGCGAGCTGGACCGCCTGTTCGGCGGCTGGCTCGACGAGCGTTTCGCCGACGCCGATGAAGCAACGCGGCTGGCATTCGATGAATTGCTCGACGTGCAGGATCCCGATCTCTGGGATTGGGTGATGGGCCATGCCCGCGCCCCGCGTGACGACTGGCAGGCGATCATCGATGACATCCGCACGAGGCATCGGCTCTGACCACCGGATCGCACGGATTCCCGCAAGTCCGGCACGACGCTTCGTCGTCGAGCACCGCCCATCCGGCATCCTGATGTGCCTTGCTGCGGCGATCCTGTGTCTCGCGACGTTGGCGCCGCTCCTCACCTCGCTGCCCTGGTATCTCCGCGCGCCGCTGGCGGCCCTCGTCGGTGTCGAGGGCGTGCGGCGGCTGCGCGCCTTCCGCCGGTCACCCATCGCCGCCTGTAGCCTGTCGGTCACGGGCCTCTGGCGGGTTACCCTGCGAGCCCGGCACGACGTTCCGGCGGAACTGACCCACGCGCGGGTGCTCGGCAGCGCCGTATTCCTGGAACTGCGCTGGCGGGGTGGCTCCGGGCGCATGGCACTCCTGCCCGACAACCTTCCTGCCGACGACCTCCGTGTCCTTCGTGCCCATATGCGCACCGCGGCCCTATCGGCACGCCCTTGTAGGAGCCGCTATAACGGCGAGAAGCCAACGGAGCCGTGACGCCGTAACGCGGATTTCCTCGCCGCTATAGCGGCTCCTGCAAGGGGCCAGTCTGTTTCCGCAGGACTGGCGGGCCTGTCCCGTGGCTGAGGTTCCTCGGGCACTCGGCTTGCCCCCGCGGGCCGCATCGGGCACTCTGCGGCGCGGTGCGTGTCTCAACCCGGCGCCCCCTCATCCCAGGCAGTTGTCGACAGGTATGTTCAGACCCCTAGAGCTCTTCATCGGACTGCGGTACACGCGGGCGAAGCGTCGCAACCAGTTCATTTCCTTCATTTCCACCGTGTCCATCGTGTGCATCGCGATCAGCGTCACCGCGCTCATCACGGTCATGTCGGTCATGAACGGCTTCGACAGCGAGCTGCGCAACCGCATCCTGGGCGCCGTCTCGCACGTCACCGTGTCCGGCATCGACGAAACCGTGCAGAACTGGCAGACCGCGGTGAAGACCGCGGAAAGCACCAGGCACGTGCGCGGCGCGGCACCGTATGTGGAAATCCAGGCCTTCCTGCAGGCCCGGCGCCCCAGTGGCGCACTCATCCGCGGCGTTCTGCCGTCGATGGAACCCAATGTGTCCGACATCGACCGGCACATGATCGAAGGCAAGATGTCCGACCTCACCGACCGCAGCTGGCACATCGTGCTCGGCCGGGAACTGGCGCTCACGCTCGGCGTGCAGGTCGGCGACAAGGTCACCGTGGTGGTTCCCCAGTTCACGGCCACGCCCATGGGCGCCGTGCCGAAACTGCGAAGCTTCACCGTCAGCGGCCTCTTCGAACTGGGCATGCAGGAGTACGACGCCAACCTGGCGCTCATCTCCATGCAGGACGCCGAACGCCTGAACGGTTTCGACGGTCCCACCGGCATCCGCCTGAAGCTCGACGACATGCGCGAGGCATGGCCGGTGGCGCAGGAACTGGTGAACAAGCTCGGCCAGGCCTATCGCGTGGAAACGTGGATGGATACGCATGCCAACTTCTTCCGTGCCATCGACATGGAAAAGAAGGTGATGTTCATCATCCTCTCGCTGATCATCCTCGTGGCCGTGATCAACCTCATTTCGATGCTGATGATGCTGGTGACCGACAAGCAGGCGGACATCGCCATCCTGCGCACGCTGGGTTCCACGCCGCGCAGCATCATGGGCATGTTCATGGTGCAGGGCGTGCTGGTGGGCGTGGTAGGCATCGCCTTCGGCGTGCTGCTCGGTGCAGTGCTGTCGCTGAACTTGCCGGCGCTGGTGAAGTGGATCGAGCACGTCACCGGCCAGACCTTCCTTTCGCCGGACGTCTACTACATCAGCGAGCTGCCGAGCCAGTTGCTCTGGTCCGACGTGGGCTGGGTGGTCCTGGTGACCTTCGCCTTCTCGCTGCTCGCCACCCTGTATCCGGCGTGGCGCGCCTCGCGCACGCAGCCCGCCCAGGCGCTCCGCTATGAATAAGCCAAACGACGACATCGTCCTGCGCGCCACCGGCGTCGCCAAGGTCTATGAGGAAGGCGACCTGCGTACGGGCGTCCTCTCCAATGTGAACTTCACGCTGCGCCGTGGCGAGACCATGGCCATTGTCGGTGCCTCCGGTTCCGGCAAGTCCACGCTGCTGCACATCATCGGCGGCCTCGACACGCTCACCGCGGGCAAGGTGGAGGTGAACGGTCGGGTGCTTTCGGAGCTTTCGGATGCCGAGCGCGGTCGCGAGCGCAACCGCTCGCTCGGCTTCATCTACCAGTTCCACCACCTGCTGCCGGAATTCACGGCGCTCGAGAACGTGTGCATGCCGCTGCTCATCCGCGGTGTGTCGATCGCACAGGCCGAGAAGGAAGCGACGGCGTTGCTGGAGCGTGTGGGCCTTGCCGCGCGTCTGCGCCATCGTCCGGCGGAGATGTCCGGCGGCGAACGCCAGCGTTGTGCCGTGGCCCGCGCACTCGTCACGCGTCCCGCCTGCGTGCTGGGCGACGAACCCACCGGCAACCTCGACGAGGCCAATGCCGCGCACGTCTACGAGTTGATGCTGGAACTCAATCGCGAGATCGGCACGAGCTTCGTGCTCGTCACGCACGACTCGCGGCTGGCCGGCCGCATGGACCGCACACTGGAGCTGCACTCCGGCGAGCTGCACGAACGCGTGTAGGAGCGCGCCCTGCGCGCGACATGTTTTGAGGCCGTGCCCGGGAGCTGGCGCGCAACCTTGCGGACTGGTCCGAAAAGATGTCGCGCGCAGGGCGCGCTCCTAAGAAATGCCGCGGTCCGTTCCGTTGCCGGAGCCGTCAGATCGCCTTGCCGGTGACCCGCTCCGCCGCCTGCCTGCCGGCGGCATCGGCCACCGCCACCACAGCGTAATTGTGGCCGCCCTCCGACCAGTAGTTGGCCAGCAGCCCGTCGTCCTCGCGGGCGCCGCGCGGCAGGAAATGCCGTGCCGGCCCTGGTGGCCGGACGTAGAAACTCACCGTATGCCCGCTGCCGTCGTCGTAGAGCACCATGGCGGCCGGACCCTCGTTCGTCGCGAACAGGCGGCCGCCGATGGGCCGGAAGCCGGCGTCGGCGAGGTCCGGCAGGCGCACGTCCTGTCCCACGCGTCCGGAGAGCCAGGCGCGCAGGTCGTTCTCGTTGCCGGTGGTGATGTCCATGCCGACGCCACGATCCACGGCGAGCAAGCGGTAGGCCTGCATCGCGTCGGCCATCGGCGCATCGCCGGAACCGATGCCGCGGGCGGCCCAGCCGGCGATCCCGCCCACGAAGAGGCAAAGGACGATACCGGCGGCCATGCCCATGCGCACGAAGCGGCGGCGCCGCACGCGCTCGCGCACGCGCGATGGGTCCAGCGCCGGCGCCGGGGCCAGGTCGCCCGCCAGCAGGGTACGCAACTGCTGCGCGTCATGGCGCCAGCCGTGCACTTCGTCGGCCTGTTCGGCATGGCGCGACAGGTAGCGCTCCACCTGGCTCCGGCGCGGGTCGTCCAAGTGGCCGTCCACGTAGGCGTGGATATCGTGTTCGCTCGGAGGCGTGAGGTTCATTTCAGCAACCGCAGGGAAGGGGATTGGGGGTCGCCTTCGCCGAGCTGGCGCAAGGCACGACGCGCACGGGAAAGGCGGGACATGACGGTGCCGATCGGCACACCGAGGATGTCGGCCACTTCCTGGTAGCTGAGACCCTCGACCGAGACCCAGATCAGCAGGCTGCGCTGTTCAGGCGACAGCGCGGCGAAGGCGGCCAGCGTGGAGTGCGCCACGGCGACCCGTTCCGCGGAGGGCCATGTCGGTTCGTCGCTGGAGAGTGACCCGAGCAGCTGCGCGTAGCGGGTCGCGCGGCGCTTTCCATCGAGAAACTGGCGGTAGAGGATCGCGAAGAGCCAGGCGCGCAGGCTTTCCTCCTCGCGCCGCGACTTCCAGCGCGACAGCGCCCGCTCGATCGTGGACTGGACCAGATCGTCCGCGGCATGGACATCGCGGGCGAGCCACAACGCGAAGCGCCGCAGGCGCGGCAGCATCGTGCGCAGGTCGTCGTCGATGTTCGGAGTGGGCATGCCGGGCCTCCGCCGGGCTTTCTTCGGACATATGACGTCCGGTGCCGTGGATTATTCCCTCGCGAGGGAATAAAAGTCCCTGACGTACGTCCCACCCTGGAACGACCACCTGGACAGGATGCAGATATGACAGACGACACCGGGGCACGTTCCCGCCCCCCGACCCATACGGCCTGGCGCTGGGCCCTGATCGGCCTTGCCGTGGCCGGTTCCGCGGCCGCGTTCGGCTACGTGGCAGGCTGGCTGGCACCGGAGCGGCTCACGCCGCACCGCCTGGTGAACGCCGTGGCGGCGAACGGCGGCGAGCACGCCGGGTTCCGGCGCAACCATGCCAAGGGCGTCTGCGTCGCCGGCCGCTTCGAGGCCAGCGGTGCCCTGGCGGGTTTCTCCACGGCGCGGCTCTTCGCCGCGGGCGCGTCCACCCCCGTGGTGGGCCGTTTCGCGCTTCCCGGCAGCAATCCCTATGCCGCCGACAGCAGCGTGCCCATCCGCAGCCTCGCCTTGCGTTTCGACCTTCCCGACGGCGAGCAGTGGCGCACCGGCATGAACGCCATGGCGGTGTTCCCGGTATCCACACCGCAGGCGTTTTACGCGCTGCAATTGGCCACGCATCCCGATCCGGCGACGGGCAAGCCCGATCCCGCCAAGACGAAGGCGTTCTTCGCGAGCCATCCGGAAACAGCGTCCTTCCTCGCCTGGGTAAAGACCGCGAAGCCGTCGGCCAGCTACGCCACGGAAACCTATCGCAGCATCAATGCCTTCTACCTGCGCGATGCGGCGGGCGACCGCCACGCCGTGCGCTGGGCCATGGTGCCGGAACAGCCGGCCGAGGGAGACGGCGGCCCGGCCGCCGGCGACACCGACTACCTTGCCGCGGACCTCGGGAAGCGCCTTGCCGCCGGACCGTTGCGCTGGCACCTGCAAATGGTGTTCGCCGCCCCCGGCGACGCCGTGGATGACGCGACGCGCGTCTGGCCCGACGACCGCCGCACGGTGGACGCCGGCACGCTCGTACTCACGTCCTCGCAGCCGCAGGCCGAGGGTCCGTGCCGCGACGTGAACTACGACCCGACGATCCTGCCGCGCGGCATCGAGACATCGGACGATCCGCTGCTCGCCGCGCGCTCGGCGACCTATGCGGATTCGTACCTGCGTCGTACGAGCGAGGAAGCCCACGTGCCGGGCACGAAGCATCCGGGGGAGGACAAGCGATGAGCCGTTCCGACACGTTCCATCCGTTCGCGCGCGTACTGCATTGGCTGATGGCGCTGATGATCCTGACCATGCTGTTCGTCGGCGCGGGCATAGTGAGCACCGTGGAGACGAAACACGACTGGCTTCTGGCGATCCACAAGCCGCTGGGCATCACGATCTTCGTGCTGGCGCTCATTCGCCTGGGCTTTCGCCTGACCCATCCGGCGCCGCCCCTGCCGGCGGACATGCCGTTGTGGCAGAAGCTGGCCGCGCATGCGTCGCACTGGCTGCTCTACGCCTTGATGATCGCGCTGCCGCTGATCGGGTGGGGCATGCTCTCGGCCGGCAATTACCCGGTGACGCTGGGCGGCGGCCTGTTGTTGCCGCCCATCCTGCCGAGCGATCCCCTCGTGTTCGCGTGGCTGCGCGAAGCGCATCGCTACCTCGCGTGGCTGTTCTTCCTTACCTTTCTCGCGCACATGGGTGCGGCGCTCATGCACGGGCTCATTCGCCGCGACGGTGTGCTGCAATCGATGACGGGTGGGCGCACGCCGGATTGAAGGTACGGCACAATGGCGCGATGCGCATCGCCATCGCCGCCATCCTCGTGCTCCTCGTCTCGGGGTGCCGTTCCATCGGTTACTACGCCCACGTGGCGCACGGGCAGGCGGCGCTTCTCCACGAACGCCGCCCGATCGCGAAGGTGCTTGCGGATCCGAAGGTTCCACAAGCCGTCCGCCGCCGCCTCGAACTCGCCACCGAGGCCCGGCGCTTCGCGTCCACGCGGCTGGATCTGCCGGACAATCGCAGCTACACGTATTACGTGCAGCTCAACCGTCCCTGGGTGGCCTGGAACGTGTTCGCCACGCCGGCGTTGTCGGTGGCGCCGGTGACGCATTGTTTTCCGATTGCCGGTTGCGTGGCTTACCGCGGTTATTTCGATCAGGGCCTCGCCCGGCGCGAGGCCGCACGCGAGGAGGCTCTGGGCCACGATGTGTCGATCGGCGAAGTGCCGGCGTATTCCACGCTGGGCTGGTTCGCCGACCCGATCCTGAGCAGCATGTTGCGCTGGGACGACGACGAGCTTGCCGGCACGATCTTCCATGAGCTCGCGCACCAGAAGCTCTACGTCAAGAACGACTCGTCGTTCAACGAGTCGTTCGCCACCTTCGTGGAGCGCGAAGGCCTGCGCGAATGGCGTTCGGCGCGGAACCTGCCGCAGCCGGACGAGAAGGGCGACGCGCTGGAACGTGCGTTCACGCAGCAGGTGCTGGCGTTGCGGGAACGCCTGAAAGCCCTTTACGCGCAGCCCTGGAGCGACGACGCGAAACGCGTGGCGAAGGCTGAGGAATTCGAGGATTTTCGCGGGCGCTACCTCGCGTGGCGCGACGGCGAAGCGGGTGGCGACCATCGCTACGACCGCTGGATGTCGCGTCCCCTCAACAATGCGTCGCTGCTGCCGTTCGGCCTGTACGACACCTGGGTGCCGTCGTTCGCTGCGCTGTTCGAGGAAGCCGGCCGCTCGTGGCCGGCGTTCTTCGCGCGGGTGAAGGTGCTGGCGAAGCTGTCTCCCAAAGAACGCACTGAGCAGCTGCAACACCTGCTGTAGGAGCGCGCCCTGCGCGCGACATGTTTTGAGGCCATGCCCCGGAGCTGGCGCGCCAGGGTTGGGACTGAGCCGAAAACATGTCGCGCGCAGGGCGCGCTCCTACGACGGCGGGCCGCCGGGGCGCGCCATCAATGCGCTTTACGCGTCGCCATGTGTTTCAGGTAAGCCACCAGGTCGTCCAGGTCCGCATCCGAAAGCACCTTCCGGTCGAAGCCCGGCATTTTCGCCTGCGGCCAGTGGCGCAGATCCTGCGGATTGCGCACGAGCGTGCGGAACATGTCGTCGCGAAGGTACTCGGTGGGGCTGTGCGGCACGTTGAGGTCGGGCCCTAGCTTCGCGTCGCCCTGGCCGTTGAGGGTGTGGCAGCTGAGGCAGTTGCGCTGGAACACGGCGAAGCCGCGCCGGGCCGGCGCGTCCGGCGGCAGCGAGGCTGCCGGCTGCATGGCGGGGAAGCGCGTCGCCGGCGCGGCCAGCACCCGGATCGAGGCGACCTGGTAAGGCCATTGTTCGGGTCCCACGTGCGAAGCCTCCGGATGCAGCCACACAAGGTAGAACGGTCCGGCGCTGGGCTTGCCTCCGCCGAGCGGGGGCCACCCGGCGCCGGCCGGCTCGACGGCCAGCCACGCCTCCGCGCCCCGGCTCTCCAGCACCAGGGACGCCGGCACTTCGGCCGCGAAGCCGTCGAGCGCCACGAACTGCAGGTGTGCGTCCGCCGGCACGCCTGGGAGGAGGGCACGCATGGGCACGGCGCGGTAATGGGCCGTGCGGTGGTACGAGACGTCTCCGGGTACCTCGATGTCCCGGGCATCCGGTCGCGCCAGGAGCTGTTCCGTGGTGAACGTACGGGCTCCGGCGCCCGTAGCGACGACGAGGTTGGCTGCCATGGCCGGAGCGGCGCAGAGCAGGAGCAGGCATGCGAGAAAAGAGCGCACGGGAAATCCCTGGTGGAGGTACCCTCGGATTATCGCCGCGCCGACCCCATGTGGGCAGTTCGACCCGATCACGGATTTATCCATGTCCGATACCAGCGTTCCCGAGTTCTTCCAGCGCTTTCCGATGGAACGCATCGTCGACCGCGAACTCGACGCCAACCTGGCGACCGACGACAACCGCATCGCCATCCTGTTCCTGTGGGGCCGCGACTGTCCCAACTGCGATATCGCCAAGCGGCAGATCCTGCTCACGCCCGAGCGTTTCGCATGGCCGGAGGTGCGCTGGCTGCACGATAACGTTTACGACGATCCCACCATGGCCACGCGTTTCGGTTTGCACGGCATTCCTGCGTTCTTCCTGTTCCACCGGGGCAGGAAACTCGGCCGCATCACCTCCTGGCCCGGCACGCAACCCTTCGTGGATGCGGTGAACCGGCAGATCGCCGCCACGGGTGCCAGCGCATGATCGTGCGGTCGCTGCTCGACACCGACCTCTACAAGTTCACGATGATGCAGGTGGTGCTGCACCAGTATCCGGCGGCGCAGGTCGAGTACCGGTTCCGCTGCCGCACCCCCGGCGTGAATCTCGTGCCGCTGATCGACCGCATCCGCGAGGAACTGAAGGCGCTGTGCAGCCTGCGCTTCACCGACGAGGAACTGGCCTACCTGGGCAGCCTCCGCTTCATCGACAGCGATTTCGTCGACTTCCTCGGTCTGTTCCAGCTCAATGCGAAATACGTGACGATCGAACCGTCGGCAAAGGCGGAGGGCGAGATCGAGATCGTGATCGCCGGTCCGTGGCTGCACACCATCATGTTCGAGGTGCCGCTGCTCGCCATCGTCAACGAGTTGTATTTCCGGGCCACCTGCCCGGACATCGATCTGGACGAGGGCAGGGCGCGCCTGCGCGCGAAGATCGCGCTGCTGCGCGACACACCCGGATACGAAAGCGTACGCATCGCCGACTACGGCACGCGCCGCCGCTTCTCGCGCGACTGGCACGAAGAGATGCTAGGCATCCTGCGCCATGAGCTGGGGCCGCAGCTGGCGGGCACCAGCAACGTCTGGCTGGCGATGCGGCAGGGACTGGTCCCCATCGGCAGCATGGCGCACGAGTACCTGCAGGCCTTCCAGTCGCTGGGCCCGCGCCTGCGCGACTCGCAGACCGCCGCACTGGAAGCGTGGGCTCGCGAGTACCGCGGCGACCTCGGCATCGCGTTGTCCGACGTCTACGGCCTGGACGCATTCCTGCGCGATTTCGACATGTACTTCTGCAAGCTGTTCGACGGCGCGCGGCACGATTCCGGCGACCCCATCGTGTGGGGCGACAGGGTGATCGCGCATTACGAGAAAAATCGTGTCGACCCGCGCACGAAGACGCTGGTCTTCAGCGACAGCCTGGACATACCGCGTGTCATGGAACTCTACCGGCACTTCGCCGGGCGGTGTCTGCTTTCGTTCGGCGTGGGCACCAACCTCACGAACGACGTGGGGCCGAAGCCCATCAACATCGTCATCAAGATGACCCGCTGCAACGGGCAACCCGTGGCGAAGCTGTCGGATTCGCCGGGGAAGAGCATGGGGGTCGAAGACCCGGATTACATCGCGTACCTGCGCCGGGTGTTCGAGCTGCCTTTGGCACCGTAGGAGCGCGCCCTGCGCGCGACATCCTTTCGGGCCAGTCCCCAAGCTTGCACGCCAGCTCCGGGTCACGGCCTCAAAACATGTCGCGCGCAGGGCGCGCTCCTACAGTTTCTGCGTTACTGCACGCGCGACACGTTGCCCTGGTCGTCGACCACCACGATGTCGCCTTCGCGGATGGCTGAGGCGTCCTTCACCTGCACATTGGTGTAGCCGCCGGTGCCCATCTTCAGGCGCAAGGTGTAGCTGTCGCTGCCGCCGCCCTTGCCGATAGCGTTGCCGGCGAAGCCGCCGCCCACCGCGCCGCCGACCGTGGCGAGGGTGCGCCCCTTGCCCTTGCCGACCTGATTGCCGAGCACACCGCCTGCGATGGCGCCGATCACCGCGCCGGCGGTGCCATGCTCGCGCCCGGCGGTGACGTTGTGTTCGATGCTCTGCACTACGCCACACTGATCGCAGCGCACGTAGATGCCGTCACTGCGGGTCAGCACGGCCGCCGATGCGGGGGCGGCGATCGCTGTGGCGAGCAGGGCGGCCAGGGGGAGGCCGAGGACGGTCTTGATGTTCATGGAAGCTCCTTAGGGACGACCTTGAAGGTGATCGTCTGCCGACACAGTCTAAGCCTGCTCACTGAACGCAGATGGAGCGCGATTCTCATTTCACGCGCTCCGTGGATACTGTGCCGATGAGTACCGCCATCGTCTGGTTCCGTCGCGACCTTCGCCTTGCCGACCATCCCGCCCTGCACGCGGCGGCTGCCGCCCACGATCATGTCGTGGCCCTCTACGTGCACGCGCCCAAGGAAGAGGGCGAGGGCGCCCCCGGCGCGGCGGCCCGCTGGTGGCTCCACCACTCGCTGACCGCTCTGGACGCCTCGCTTCGCACCCGTCGTGGGCAGCTGACGGTGATGGCCGGCTCCAGCCTCGACGCGTTGCGGAGCGCCGTCGCCGCCGCCGGTGCCGAAGCGGTGTATTTCAATCGGCTTTTCGAGCCAAGGCTGGCCCGGCGCGATGCGACGATCCGCAGCGCGCTCGAAGCCGACGGCATCGCCGTCCACGCATTCAACGGATCGCTGTGGTGCGAGCCAGGCGAGATCACCACGAAGCAAGGCGAACCGTACAAGGTATTCACGCCGTTCTGGCGTGTGCTGCGGACGCATGTGGAACGACGGGAGCCCTGGACGGTGCCGTCACGCCTGGCCTTGCACGCTTTCGGCAGCGAGGTCCCCGGCCTGACCACGATCGCATCCCTGGGCCTGCTGCCCGCGCGCGACTGGGCGAAAGGCTTCGCAGAGTGGACACCCGGCGAGCACGGCGCGCACGACATGCTGGAGTTGTTCGCCGACGACGCGCTGGCGCATTACGCAGAGAGCCGCGATCTGCCGGCCCGCCACGGCACGTCGCGGCTGTCGCCGCACCTGCACTGGGGCGAGATATCGCCGGTGCAGATCGTCGCCTACCTGCGCGCGCGTGCGGCGGAGCGGCGCGAAGGGGCGGATCCGGAGCCCTTTCTCCGCCAATTGGGCTGGCGGGAGTTTTCGCAGCACCTGCTGTATCACTTCCCGGGCACCATCACGAAAAGCTTCAACCCGGCATTCGACTCGTTTCGCTGGGCCGAACCGGATGCGCACGCGCTGCGCCGCTGGCGCCAGGGCCTCACCGGCATTCCCATCGTCGACGCCGGCATGCGCGAACTTTGGGCCACAGGGTGGATGCACAATCGCGTTCGCATGCTCGTGGCCAGCCTCCTCACCAAGAACCTGCGGCAGCACTGGAAGCTGGGCGAGCGATGGTTTCGCGACACGCTGCTGGATGCCGATCTGGCGAACAACGTGATGGGCTGGCAATGGGTGGCGGGAAGCGGCGCGGACGCCGCGCCGTATTTCCGGATATTCAATCCCGTGTCGCAGTCGGCGAAGTTCGACCCCGACGGTGCCTATATCCGGCGCTGGGTGCCCGAGCTGGCCAAAGCCCCGGGCCGCCTCGTGCACGCGCCCTGGGAAGACGCCGCCTTCCTGAAGGCGTCGGGCTACCCGGCCCCACTGGTGGACCTCAAAACCTCCCGCGAGGTGGCCCTTACGGCGTACCGGAACCTGCGCCGCGGTCCCGCAGAAGCAGGGCGAGAATCGGCGGCGTGACCATGGCGGTGAGCAGCGACATGGCGACAATCACTGCGTAGATCCGCTCGTCGAACACGCCTGCCGCGAGCCCGAGGGCGGCGATCACCACGCCCACCTCGCCGCGCGGCACCATGCCGAAGCCGACGATGGTGGCGCCGCGACGGCCGAGGCTGAGGGCCCCGAGGAAGCCGCCGGCCAGCTTCGAGACGATGGCGATGGCCGTGACGACGGTGAGCATCCACAGGGCGCTGGCGCTGCCCAGTTCCGCCAGGTTCACCTTCGCACCCGTCACCACGAAGAAGAAGGGCGTGAGGAACGCGAGCAGCGGTGCCGTCTGTTCCTCCAGCTGGTGTCGCTGCCGGGTTTCGGACGCGATCATGCCGGCCAGGAATGCGCCGATGATGGCGGCCAGGTGAAATTTCATCGAGAGGTAGGCAAGCCCGAGGCAGAGGGCCAGCACGATGGTCAGCGCCGACATGGGGTTGCTGGGCTTTTCCAGCCAGCCCGAACCGCGCCGCATCACCCGTGTGCCGCCCCAGCCGATCACGGCCACGAAGCCCACGGCACCGAGCAGCGTCATGAGCAGGCTGCCCACGTCCACCGCGCCGCCGCCCTGCAGGGAGGAAACGATGCCAAGCAGCAGCATGGCGAGAATGTCGTCGATCACCGCCGCACCGAGGATGATGCGTGCCTCGCGCCTCTGGAGCACGCCCAGTTCCTGAAGCACACGCGCGGTGATGCCGGCCGACGTCGCCACGAAGGCGGCGGCCACGAACATGGAGCGGATCCAGTCGAAGCCGGAGCCGTGCGCCCAGATGGAGCCGAGCGCGAAGGGCACGATCACACCGAGCACACCGACGAGGAAGGCGCTGACGCCCACCTTTTTGAGATCGTCCAGGCGCGTTTCCAGGCCCACCGAGAAAAGCAGGAGGATGACGCCGATTTCCGCCAGCACGTCGAGCGGCGTGCCTGTGGCGATATCGGGCAGGGCGACCCAGCCGAGCGCGGAGGGGCCGACGGCGCAACCTGCGGCGATTTCGCCGACGACGGCGGGCAGGCGCAGTCGCTGCGCGATTTCGCCGCCGATCTGCGCGGCGACGAAGATGATGAACAGGGTCAGCAGGATGCCGGCGGAGTCGTGCATGGGATCGTTCCAGATCGAGCCGCGAAGAAAGGCGCGGTGTCCTCTTGGTTTATACCCTTCAGGCGGTGGCGTCGGCGACCCGTGCGGCGCGTGGATCGCGAAGTCGGCTGAATATCCAGCTGGCGGCGAGGGTAACCATGCCCAGCACGATCACCGACCAGCGGAACGCCCGCACATACCCTTGGGCATCGTGTGAGCCGAGGAATCCCGCCATGAGCAGCGAAGCGAGCGCGATGCCGAAGCTCATCGACAGGTATTGCGCCGTCGAGGCCATCGACGATGCCATGGACGCGTACTTCACGTCGAGGTCGACGTACGCCAGGGTGTTCATCGAGGTGTACTGGAGCGACATGACCGCACCGTAGACGAAGACGAAACCGGCGATGATCCACGGCGGCGTATCCGGCGAAAGCAGCGCGAACGCGCAGAGCACCGCCGACACGGCAACGGTGTTGCCGAGCAGCAGCCTGCGGTAGCCGAAGTGCGTGAGCAGCCGGTCGATGAACGGCTTCACCGTGATGGAGCCGATGGCCTGCGGCACCATCATCAAGCCGGCGGCCAAGGGCGACCAGCCGCACCCGATCTGCAGGAACAGCACCAGCAGCAGGTACATGCCGGAGACGCCGAGGCGCGTGAACAGGTTGCCGGCCAGTGCCACCCAGAGACTGCGCACCTTCAGCAGCGACAGGTCGGTTACCGGATGATCGATGCGCCGGCTGTGCCGGACATACAGCGCCGCCAGCGCCAGCGCGCCGAGCGCATACCCGGCGATGGCGACCGCATGGCCCTTCGCTCCGACGGTTTCCGCGGCCAGCAGGCACAGCGCGGAAGCGCCGGCGAAAAGGAAGAAGCCGAAGGTATCGAAACGATGCGCGCGATCGAGCCGGTAGTCGGGCATCTCGCGCCGGTTCAGCAGCAGCCCGACGATGCCCACCGGAACGTTGATGAGGAAGATGAGGCGCCAGTTGGTGAACTCCACCAGCAGGCCCCCGAGCAGCGGCCCGAACACGGAGCCGAGCAGCCCGAAGGTGGCCACGGTGGTCATCGAACTGACGAACTCGCGGCGATCGATGCTGCGGACCAGGACGTAGCGGCCCACCGGCATCAGGGCGGCGCCGCCGAGGCCCTGGACGATGCGCGATGCCACGAGCTGCGGCAGCGTCTGCGCCATACCGCACAGCAACGAGCCGACTGCGAACACGAGGATGGCGCCGGCGAACACGCGGCGGGTGCCGAAGCGGTCGCAGAGCCAAGGGCTCATGGGAATGAACACGGCCAGGGTGAGCACGTAGCTCGTAAGCGCCGTGCGCATGCTGAGTGGCGTGACGTCGAGCGCGCCCGCGATGGCGGGCACGGCCGTGTTCACGATCGTCGAATCCAGCGCCTGCATGAAGAATGCGGCCGAAACCAGCCAGATGAGGCCACGGTAGCGCGCCTTGCTGGAAGGCTGCGCGGGCGCGAGCGCCGGTCGGTCGGTGGGAACGGCTGGGACGTCGATGGGATCCGTGGTGCTGCTGACGTCTTGGAAGGGCATGGCCGGAAGATTATAACGTAAGGGCTTCTTGCTTTTGCCTCGCCGTCGGCCGACAGTTCAGGGTCGCGTCGGTCGAGCCGCACCATCACGGACCCTGCACATGCCCCAAGCCATCGCCCCCGTCGAAGCCGTCGAGCGCGCACAGGCCCTGCGTCGACAGATCGAAGACGCGAACTACCGCTACCACGTGCTCGACGATCCGGACATCGCCGATGCCGAGTACGACCGGCTCATGCGCGAGCTGGAAGCATTGGAGAACCAATACACCGATCTTGCAAGCGAAGACTCGCCCACGCGTCGGGTCGGCGCCCGCGCACACGGGGGCTTCGCGGAGGTGGTGCACGCCGTGCCGATGCTCTCGCTGGGCAATGCGTTCGAGCAGGAGGGCGACACGGATCGTGAGAAATATCGTGAAGTGGCCGATTTCGAGCGCCGCATCGAGCAGACGCTCGGGCGGAAGCAGCCGGTGTTCTCGGTGGAGCCGAAGCTCGACGGGCTGGCCATCAGCCTGCGTTACGAAGATGGCGTGTTCGTGCAGGGTGCCACCCGCGGCGACGGTGCCGTGGGCGAGGACGTCACTGCCAACCTGCGCACGGTGAAGGCCATTCCGTTGCGTCTGCGTGGCAACGACTGGCCGCGCGTGCTGGAAGTGCGCGGGGAAGTGATCATGCCGCGCGCGGCGTTCGAGGCCTTCAACGAGCGCGCCCGCGCCTCCGGCGAGAAGCCGCTGGCGAACCCTCGCAACGGCGCGGCGGGATCGCTGCGTCAGCTGGATCCCGCCATCACCGCCAAACGGCCGCTGGCGTTCTTCGCCTATGCCGTGGGCCGCGTGGAAGACGGCGACCTTCCCGACACCCATTCGGCCACGCTCGCGAAACTGCGCGAGTGGGGCTTCCCGGTGTCGCCCGAAGTGTCGACGGCGAAAGGCTTCGAGGGCCTCATCGCGTATTACCGCCGCATCGGCGAGAAGCGCGACAGCCTTCCTTACGACATCGACGGCGTCGTCTACAAGCTGGATGACTACGAAGGCCAGGAGGAAATGGGCTTCGTGTCGCGCGCGCCGCGCTGGGCCATCGCGCACAAGTACCCCGCGCAGGAGCAGATGACCACCGTCGAGGGCATCGAGATCCAGATCGGGCGTACCGGCGCCGCCACGCCCGTGGCTCGGCTCAACCCCGTGCAGGTGGGCGGCGTCACCGTCACCAACGCCACGTTGCACAACGCGGATCAGATCGCGCGTCTCGACGTGCGCGTCGGCGACACCGTCATCGTCCGTCGCGCCGGCGATGTCATTCCCGAAGTGGCGCGTGTGGTACCGGACAGGCGTCCCGACAACACGGTGCCCTGGCACATGCCCGCGACGTGTCCCGTGTGCGGTTCCGAACTGTTGCGCGAGGAAGGCGCCGCGGCCTACCGCTGCTCGGGCGGGCTCGTCTGCGCCGCGCAGCGCAAGGAGGCGCTGATCCACTTCGCCTCGCGCCGCGCCATGGACATCGACGGCCTCGGCGACCGCTTCGTGGACGCACTCGTCGAATTCGACATGGTGCACACGCCGGCCGACCTCTACGGACTCACCGTGGAAAGCTTCGTGCGCATGAAGGCACTGGCCGACGAGCGCGACGGCTCCACGCCCGAAACGGTGAAGCAGGGCAAGGTGGCCACGAAGTGGGCCGAGAACCTCGTCGCCTCCATCGAGGCCAGTAAGAAGAGCACGCTGCCGCGTTTCCTCTTCGCGCTCGGCATCATGCACATCGGCGAGAGCACGGCGAAGACGCTGGCGACCTGGCTCGGTTCCCTCGCCGTGGTCCGGCGCACGCCCGCACCGGTACTGCGCGTGCTGCCCGACATCGGCGACGAGGTGGCCACCTCCATCGCGGCCTTCTTCGAGCAGGAAGGCAACGAGAAAGTGGTGGATGCGCTCCTTGCGGCAGGGATCACTTTCGCCGACGAAGGGGCCCCTTCGCCGAAGCTGCGCGACCGCCTCGGGCTCGACGTGCTGCTCGAAGCGGCGAAAGTGCCGAAGCTAGGTCCCAAGAGCACGGCGCTGCTGGCGAAAACCTATGCGAGCGTGCAGGAACTGGTTTCGGCCGGCGAGCACAATTGGATCATCGCCGGGGTGCCCTCCACTGCCGCCGCCAACCTGTGGGCATACATCAGCGATCCCACGAACTATCGAAAGCTCACCAACGACTACGCGGACATGGCCTGGCTGCTCGACCAGTTGCCGGCGGCATCGGCGGCCGCGCTTCCGCTGGAAGGCCATACCTATGTAATCACCGGCACCATGGAGACGCTCAAGCGCGACGACGCCACCGAGCGGCTGGAATCGCTGGGGGCGAAGGTCGCAGGTTCCGTCTCGAAGAAGACCACGGCCGTCTTTGCCGGCGAGGCCGCGGGCTCCAAGCTGGACAAGGCGAAGGAACTGGGCGTCCCGGTCCATACGGAAGCCGACCTCCTTGCCTTGCTGGCCGAACATGGGGTCGCGCCGTGAAGCACATCGGACAGCTGCACCTGCGCGCGGCCACCTACGGGCGGATCCGTAGCTTCTTCGCCGGGCGCGGCGTGCTGGAGGTGGAAACACCCATCCTTTCCGCCGCCGGCAACACCGACCCGAACATCCAGAGTTTCCACACGCGCTTCGGCGGTCACGTCGATGCCGGCTCACCCGACCGCTGGCTGCGCACCTCGCCGGAGTTTCCGCTGAAACGGCTGCTCGCGGCCGGCGTCGGCGACTGCTACGAGCTGGGGCGCGTGTTCCGCGACGGCGAGGCCGGCGGCCGGCACAACCCCGAGTTCACGATGCTCGAGTGGTACCGGCTGGGCTGGGACGAGACGAAGCTCGCCCGCGAGGTGGTCGACTTGCTGGAACACCTGCTGGTGGAGGCAGGGCGGACCTTCGACATCGTGGAAACCACCTATCGCGGCCTGTTCCACGACGCACTGGGCATCGATCCGCTCGTCGATCCCGTGGAGCGCCTCCAGGTGCCACTGGCCGAGTTCGGCATCGATCCGCAGGGGCTGGAACGCGACGACTGGCTCGATCTGCTCATGACGCACCGTATCCAGCCGGCGTTCCCGCGCGACCGCATCACCGTGGTGTCCGACTACCCGGCCAGCCAGTGTGCGCTTGCGCGCATCCGGCCCGGCGAGCCGCCGGTGGCGAAGCGCTTCGAGGCCTATGTGGGTCCGTACGAGCTGGCCAATGGGTATCACGAACTCAACGACGCCGCGGAACAGCGAGAACGCTTCGAACGCGACAACGCGAAGCGGCGTGCGCGCGGCATGCCGCAGATGCCGATCGACGAGAACCTTCTGGCGGTGCTGGACCGCATGCCCGATTGCGCCGGCGTCGCGCTGGGCGTGGAGCGGCTGCTGATGGTGCTCGCAGGCACGGACGCCATCGCCGACGTGCTCGCCTTTCCTTTCGCGGAGGCCTGATCCGGTGCTCGAGGCCATCCATCATGTGGCGTTGATCTGCTCCGACTACGAGCGGTCGAAAGCCTTCTACACGGAAGTGCTGGGCTTGAAGGTGATCCACGAGGCATACCGCGAGGCGCGCGACTCGTGGAAGCTCGACCTCGAGGTGAGCCCCGGCGTGCAGCTGGAACTGTTCTCCTTCCCGTCGCCGCCGAAGCGGCCATCGCGGCCGGAGGCGCAGGGTTTGCGCCACCTGGCGTTCTCCGTGCGCGATATCGATAAGGTGGTGGCGACGCTGGCGCAGCGTGGCGTGACGTGCGAGCCCATCCGGGTCGACGAGTACACGGGGCGGCGGTTCACGTTCTTCGCCGACCCGGACGACCTGCCGATCGAGCTTTACGAACTGTAGGAGCGCGCCCTGCGCGCGACATCTTTTGAGGCCATGCCCCGGAGCTGGCGCGCCAGTCCGGATTCTGGCGCGAAAAGATGTCGCGCGCAGGGCGCGCTCCTACAAGGCGCGGGCACGTCAGAATTCCAGCTCCTGCGCCGCGCACAGGTAATCCACCATCGGCGCCAGCCGCTTGAAACTGTCCACCACGAACGGAAGCAGTTCCGACGAACACGCCATCGCCTCGTCGAAGTCCTGCCCGGCGGCGAAGTTCTTCCGCTTCAGATCCTCGATCAACTCGTGGTTCGCGTCGAATCCGCGCGGCGGTCGCGACAGGCTTTCGCCCCAGAAAGTGAAGCGATCGACGAACGCCTTCGTATGCGTCGCACGCTTCCACGCGCCCGGATTGTCTGCGAGAAACTCGCGAAGTTTCTTCAGCACCGGCGGCTCGGGATGCCACATGCCGCCGCCCACGAAGCATTCGCCCGGCTGGATGTGCAGGTAGAAACCGGGCGCCTGGATCTCGTGGCGGCGCTCATGGAAGAAGCGCGAGCCTTGCCAGCCCTTGTACGGCTGCTTGTCGTTCGCGAAGCGCGTGTCGCGATGGATGCGGTAGAGCGACCCGCCCACCTTGCGCGTGTCGGCGCGGAAATGCGGACTGATCTTCTGCAAAGGCGCGGCCAGATCGCCGATCAGGGCCAGGAACGGCTCGCGCACGTGGCGCTCGTAATCGTCCTTGTGCGCCTGGAACCATTCGCGGTTGTTGTTGCGAACCAGCGACTTGAAGAAGCGGAAGGTGGAAGGCGTGAAATAGGTCTTGGGCATGGTCGGTCAGCGTAGTTCGCGGCCCCAGGCTTCCAGCTCGTCGAGGAGCGCAAGCGGGGCTCCAGGGAGGGCGCGCAGGGCGGCAAGTTCGTTGTCGTAGTCGTCGAGGGTGAGGGTGGTGAGCGGACCGTGGCGGGTCAGGCGATCCGTGCGGAAGGTTTCCCAGCGCTGTTGCTCCTCGAGGCTGAGCGTCTGCGGCCAGTTGCGTGCCCGATAGCGAAACAGCAGTTCCGGATAGCGCGGATCGCGGAAGGGGAAGGCACGGCTGCCCAGCTGTTCCGGCGGCGTGGCCCGCACCTCGGCCAGCAGGCGCCGGTCCGCGTCGGGCAGGAAACCGCCATAGAGGGCGAGTTCGGGGTCTTCGGCCGGCGGCATGTCGCCGGCCTGCGCGTAGATCCGTCGCAGCTTCTCCGCGAGACCGCTGGCATGCCGAAGCGCGCCCAGGTGCCGCTCCACGGCGTCCATGTCGAGCCCGAGCCGGGCGTGGTCCACGTTCTTCAGTACCGATAGGGGCGCGAGGGCGGGGGCGTGGTTCGCGCGGACGGTGCGCAGCGCGATCCGCTCCACGCCTTCCGGCAGATCGGCGCGCGAGGTGAAGACACGATCCGCCACGTCGTCATCGTCCAGCGTGAGCAGATCGGCCGGATCGGCGGAAAGGTCGTAGACGATCACCTCCGCCGGACGCGAGGGGTGCGCGGCGAGCGGCACGATCACCGCGAGGCACTGGCGGCTGGCCGGATAGCGCGAGGACACATGGACCACCGGCGTCATCGCCGCCACGTCGAGCAGCTCGAACACCCGCTGCTTGCGGCGCAGGGCGAAATACCAGTCCCACAGTTTCGGCTGCCTGCCGCGGAAGAGTCGCGCCAGCGCGATCAGCGCTTCCACGTCGGACAGGGCGTCGTGCGCACGCTCCTGCTTCAGGCCGTTGGCCGTGGCCAGGTGCTCCAGCTTGAAGCTGGGCGTGCCGTCTTCACGCATGGGCCAGACGATGCCCTCGGGCCGCAGCGCCTGGCACATGCGCACCAGGTCGATGAGGTCCCAGCGCGAGTTGCCGTTCTCCCACTCCCGGCCATAGGGATCGTAGAAGTTGCGGTACAGCAGGTGCCGGGTGAACTCGTCGTCGAAGCGCAGGGAGTTGTACCCCACGGTGCAGGTGCCGGGCAGGGCGATCTGCTCGTGGATCGCGGCCGCGAAATCGGCTTCCCGCAGGCCTTCGCGCTCGGCCAGCTGCGGGGCAATGCCGGTAATCAGGCAGGCCGCCGGCTGCGGGGGCATGTCCCGCGGCGGCTTGCAGTAGATCGTGAGCGGCTCGCCCACCACCTCCAGATTGGCATCGGTGCGGATGCCGGCGAACTGGCTGGGACGGTCGCGGCGCGGATCGGCGCCGAAGGTTTCGTAGTCGTGCCAGAAGAATGTCGGTTCGGCCATCCGGCCATCATACCCGGCCGCTTCGCAGCTCCGTTGGCTCTCGCCGCCATGGCGGCTCCTACATGTGCGCCCGGCAGGTTAGACTCCTGTCATAGAAGGGAGCGCCCATGACGCCTGCGAACGACGACAACCTCATCTGGATCGATCTGGAAATGACCGGTCTGGATACCGACAACGATTCCATCCTCGAAATCGCCACCATCGTGACGGACAAGGATCTGAACGTACTCGCCGAGGGGCCGGTCTTCGCCATATCGCATTCGGACGCCCGCCTGCAGCAGATGGACGCCTGGAACCGCAACCAGCACATGCGCTCGGGCCTGTGGGGCCGGGCCGTGGAGTCGGACACCTCGCCCGAGCAGGCCGAGGAAGCCACCATCGCCTTTCTGCGCGAGTGGGTGCCCGCCGGCAAGTCGCCCATGTGCGGCAATTCCATCTGCCAGGACCGCCGCTTCATGCACCGCGAGATGCCCAAGCTGGAGCGCTATTTCCACTACCGTAACCTGGACGTGTCCACGCTGAAGGAGCTCTCGCGGCGCTGGTCGCCGGAGATCGCTCGCGGGTTCGCGAAGGACTCGGCGCATACGGCGCTTTCCGACATTCGCGATTCGATCGACGAGCTCCGCTATTACCGGCGCTTCATGGGCGCGATCGGCGGGCAGCAGCCGGGTTGAACATGCATTTCGATCCGTTCGCCACGGTACTGGACTGCAACGGCCGCTCGCTCGCCCTCGACCGTCCGCGCGTCGTCGGCATCGTCAACGCCACACCCGACTCGTTCTCCGACGGCGGGCAGCATGCGTCGCTCGAAGCCGCCTATGCGCATGCGATGAGGCTGGCGGAAGAGGGGGCCGACATGCTCGACGTCGGCGGCGAATCTACGCGTCCGGGCGCCGAAGAGGTTCCGGCCGGGGAGGAAATCCGGCGCGTCGTTCCGCTGATCGAGCGTCTGGCGGCGGCCACGACCCTTCCGATTTCCGTCGACACGTCGAAGCCCGAAGTGATGCGTGCCGCCGTCGGCGCGGGCGCGGGCATGATCAACGACGTGTACGCGTTGCGCCGCGAAGGCGCGCTGGATGCCGCCGCCGAGCTTCGCGTACCGGTGTGCCTGGTGCACATGCTGGGCGAGCCGCGCACGATGCAGCAGGCGCCGCAATACGACGATGTGGTCGGCGAGGTCCATCGCTTCCTCACCGACCGCCTTTTCGCCTGCGAACTGGCCGGCATCGAGCGGCGGCGGGTGCTGGTGGACCCAGGGCTGGGCTTCGGCAAGACGCTGGAACACAACCTCGCGCTGCTGCGCGCCACGGCGCGCTTCGCCGAGCTGGGCGCGGGGGCCTACGTCGGTGCCTCCCGCAAGGGCATGATCGCCAGCCTCACGGGGCGGACGGAACCGGCCGCCCGTGTCCACGGTTCCGTCGCGGCGGCGATGATCGCGGTGCAGCGCGGCGCGCTGATGGTTCGCGTCCACGACGTGGCCCCGACCGTCGACGCGCTGGCCGTTTGGGCCGCCGTGAGGGCGGGCGACACCACCCCCCGGAACGACAAGCCCGCCACGCCCCGCTGGCCTGACGACGACTGAGCGAGCCCAGGGCCTCCTGACACGCGCAGGGCAGATCTCGTGTAGGAGCGCGCCCTGCGCGCGACATCTTTTCGCGCCAGCCCCCAAGCTTGCGCGCCAGCTCCGGGTTACAGCCTCAAAACATGTCGCGCGCAGGGCGCGCTCCTACGACGGCCTAGAACTTCGGGAATATCGGGCGAAGTGACCGCGCAGGAGTATCCTTGCCATATCTGGAATGAACGATAAGACCATGAGCGAACGCAAGTATTTCGGCACCGACGGCATCCGCGGGCATGTGGGCACCTATCCGATCAGTGCCGATTTCATCCTCCGTCTGGGCCGCGCCGCGGGTGCCGTGCTGGCGCGCCGGCGCGCCGCCGACCTGCGCGGCGCCGGCGCCGGTGTGGATCGCCGCGACCACAGCCGCAAGGTCACGGTGGTGATCGGCAAGGACACCCGGGTGTCCGGTTACATGTTCGAATCCGCGCTGGAAGCCGGCCTCGTCGCCTCCGGGGCGAACGTGCGCCTGCTCGGCCCGATGCCCACGCCCGGGGTGGCGTACCTAACCCGCTCCCTCCGCGCGGACGCCGGCATCGTCATCAGCGCCTCGCACAATCCGCACCAGGACAACGGCATCAAGTTCTTCTCGGGGCAGGGCGAGAAGCTGGACGACGCGCTGGAAGCCGAGATCGAAGCCGAACTCGACGCCGAATTCGCGACGGTGGCCTCCGAGGCGCTGGGCAAGGCCAGTCGCGTCGAGGACGCCGTGACGCGGTACGCCGAGTTCTGCAAGTCCACGGTTTCGGACGATTTCTCCCTCGCGGGCATGCGCCTCGTGCTGGACTGCGCCCATGGCGCCACTTACCAGGTCGCGCCCAAGGTCTTCCGCGACCTCGGCGCCGAGGTTTCCACGATCGGCACCGAACCGGACGGCCTCAACATCAACCGCGGCGTCGGTTCCACCGCGCCCGAGGCGCTGGCCCAGGCGGTCGTCGAGCGCGGGGCCGATCTCGGCATCGCCTTCGACGGCGACGGCGACCGCGTGCGGCTGGTGGACCGTGACGGCATGGTCACCGACGGCGACGACATGCTCTACGTGATCGCGCGCCACTGGAAGAAGCGGGCCTCGCTTCCCGGGCCGGTAGTGGGCACGCTGATGAGCAACTACGGCCTCCAGCGCGCCTTGAAGCAACTGGATATCCCGTTCGTGCGCGCGAATGTCGGCGACCGCTACGTGCTGCAACAACTCAAGGAATACGGAGGCGTGCTCGGCGGCGAGACGTCCGGCCACGTGCTTTGCCTGGATCGCTTCACCACCGGCGACGGCATCGTCGCGGCGTTGGCCCTGCTCGAAGTACTGGCCGAGTCCGGCGAAACCTTCGCCGAGGCACGCTCGGGGCTGGTGAAACTGCCGCAGACGATGGTGAACGTCCGGGTCGAAGGCGCGAAGGCCGCGCTCGGCACGGAGACCGTCCGGCAGGCGTTGGCCGAGGTGGAGGCCGCCCTCGAAGGGCGGGGCCGCGTGGTGCTGCGCGCCTCGGGCACGGAGCCACTGGTGCGCGTGACCATCGAGGCCGCCGATGCGGCCGAAGTGGAGCGGCTGGCGGGGCAGCTGGCCGACGCCGTAAAATCGGCGGCCCAGGCCGCGGCCTGAACCACCAGCGACGGGTTCCGGCGCGCCTCGCGCGCCTGTGCCGTCACGCCTCCCTGCAGGAAACGCCATGAAGAAGGTTCCCACCCTCGATATCCGCCGATACGACACCGATCGCGAGGCCTTCGTGGCCGAGCTTGGCGCGGCCTATCGCGAATTCGGTTTCTGCTGCATCAGCGGCCATGGCATTCCGAAGGAGGCCATCGACGGTGCCTACGACGCTTTCAAGCGGTTCTTCGCATTGCCGGACGAGGTGAAACGGAAGTACCACGTTCCGGGTGGCGGCGGCGCGCGCGGGTACACCCCGTTCAAGGTGGAGACCGCGAAGGACAGCAAGTTCGCCGATCTGAAAGAGTTCTGGCACATCGGCCGCGAGATTCCGCGCGATTCGAAATTCGCCGACGTGATGCCGCCGAACGTATGGCCCGGCGAAGTGCCCGGCTTCAAGGAAAAGGGTTACGGCATCTACGAGGCACTGGATCAGCTCGGTGCACGCGTGCTGCGGGCGCTGGCCCTGCACATCGACCTGCCGGAACACTTCTTCGACGACAAGATCGATTCGGGCAACTCCATCCTGCGCCCGATCCATTACCCGCCTATCGAACAGGCCGACGTGCCGAACGTGCGTGCCGGCGCGCATGAGGACATCAACTTCATCACGCTGCTGGTCGGCGCCAGCGCCGCGGGCCTCGAAGTGCTGACGCGCGAAGGCGAGTGGCTGCCGATCACCACGGAAGGCGACGCCATCGTGGTGAATATCGGCGACATGCTGCAGCGGCTCACCAATCACGTGTATCCGTCGACCACGCATCGCGTCACGAATCCGCAGGACGACAACGCCCGCAAGCCGCGTTACTCGGTGCCGTTCTTCCTGCACCCGAATCCCGACGTGGTGCTGGACGTGCTTCCGTCCTGCGTCACGCCGGACAATCCGAAGCGGTATCCCGAGCCGATCACGGCGCACGAGTACCTGCAGGAACGCCTGCGGGAAATCAAACTCATCTGACGCGCTCTTAGCGGGTTTTTCACCGGGAGGGTCGGAGCATCGAGCCTCCCGGTTCCGTTTCCGGAGTGCCCAGTGAAGCCTTCAAGCCCGTCTTCGCGAGCCAGGTGTTCGTCGCCCGGCAAAAAGCCCGCCGCCCGCTCCGCCGCCCAGCGCGTGCGGCGCCAGCGCACGATGCGCGCCCGCGGCCGGGCCTGATCAAGCCCAACGACCGCCTTATAGGAGCCGCTATAGCGGCGAGAGCAATCTTGCGATGTGTTCGCGAGGTTTCCTCGCCGCTATAGCGGCTCCTACAGATCAGGGAGCGACCAGATCCGCCGGTTCGGCCCTCTCGCCCCGATGCAGCCACGGATGCGCGAATACGGCAATCAGGATGATCGCCACGCCCATGTAGAACGCCCAGCCGAGTTCACGCTGTTCCCCGAGCAGCGGAATGGCGAGCACGATCGCGTAGACGGGTTCGAGATTGGTCACCATCTGCGTCGCGAAAGCGGATAGATGGCGCAGCGCCCCAAGGGCGAGTACGAATGGCAGCAGGGTGCAGCCATACGCCAGCACCAGCAGCAGGGCGCCGTCGTGCAGGTCGGGCAGCGGAAACGCCGGGGATGCGAACAGCGGTGCCAGCAAGGTGAGGAAAAGCGTGCCGCTGCCCAGTTCCACGCAGGTGACCGTGAGCGAATCGGCTTGATCGACGAGCCGCTTGTTCAGCGCGCTGAAGAACGCCACGAAGACGGCGGAAAGCACGCCCACGGCCAGGCCGAGGCGCATGTCGCCCGGAAGTCCGCCGGCCACGAGCGCCACGCCGGGGACCACGGCCGCCCCGATCAGGAGTTCGCGCGCGTCGAAACGCCGGCCGGCCACCCACGGTTCCACCAGGGCGAGGAAGGCGGGACACAGCGCGATACAAGTGGCGGCAACGGATGCGTTGGCAAGCTTGATCGCGCCATAGAACGTGAGCCAGTGCAACGACACGATGACGCCGATACCCGCATAGGAGAGCAGCAGTCGCGGCGGCATGGCCCGCAGCCCGCGCCACACGCGCGGCACGCAAAGCAGGGTGGCCGACACCAGCAACATGCGCCACCACACCAGCGGCAACGCCGGCAAGGCGATGAGCTTCCCGAGAATGGCGGTGAAGCCCCAGAGGAGGACGCAGAAATGGATATGCAGGTGGGCTTTGCGGGAAGGCGACATGCACGGAAGCTTGCCCGAACCGGCGAAGCTTGTGTAGGAGCGCGCCCTGCGCGCGACATGTTTTGAGGCCGTACCCCGGAGCTGGCGCGCCAGATCAAGTACTGGCCCGAAAACATGTCGCGCGCAGGGCGCGCTCCTACAGACGAATCAGCGGCTCTTGCCGGCTGGCGGGGCTTTCGGCGGATCCCGGCGCAGGTCGTCCAGCAACGGCTTGCATTGCGTGGCGTCCGCCTTGCCGCTCTCCGGCACGGCCAGCGGCGCCAGGGCCGCGATGGGCGCTGCGAACACGGCCAACGCCACGGCGCCGCCGCCGCGCAGGATCAGCGGGCCGGCATGCACGCCTACCGATGGATTCTTCATCGTGCCATGCACATACAGCGGCGAGCGCAGGGAGAACAGGCGGAAGCCCTTGGTGTGCGGGACGATGTCCAGATTGAGCTTCTCGTTGCGGAAGTCGATGTCGCCGTTCACGTTGATCAGCGCCTTTTCCGTATCGAAGGCGAACAGCTTCGACTCCATGACGCCGTCGGTGGTGACGAGGTCCGCCGCCATGCAGTTGATCTTCACCACCTCGTCGCCGAAGAGCTTGTTCACCGCATAACTTCCGACGTTGAGGCCGGCCAGTTCAAGCAGCGAACTGCTGATCGCGCCGTCGTTGATCAGCAGCTTCACCTCGCCGTTGGCGCTGCCGAGCAACGCCGCCGGCGAGTTTCCCACGGCGGTCAGCGACGCATCGCCGTTGAGTTCGCCGAAACTCGTCTGCATCGGCGCGAAGGTGGGGAACAGCTCCTTCAGCTTCAGATGGCGTGCGCCAAGGTTGAAGCCGCCTTTCATCGGCGTCTTCGAGCCGTCCAGACGAATGTTGCTTCCGACTGTGCCACCGGCCACGCCGAACTTGAGCGGGTCGAGGGTGAGCACCGCGTCCTTCATGATCAGGTGCGTGGAGAGGTTGTCGATCGGCAATCGCTCGCCGTGGACGATTTTCACGCCGGTGAAATGCACATCCGCGTCCATGGCGTTCCAGCGGTCCGTCTTGAACGGCTCCACCGGCAGCACCTTGTCCGCCGGCTGCCTGGTGACGTCGCCGCGTTCCGCCTTCTCCTCGTTGGAGCCGCCGCCGACGAGCGGGGCGAGGTCGCTGAAGAGCAGTTGATTCGACTTCAGCGTGCCGGTGAGGCTCGGGCGCTGGCCATGGGTGTCGAAGACCAGGCTGCCGCCGAGATCGCTGCCGCCGACGCGCCCGGTGAAGTTCTCGTAGGTGTACACGCTCGCGCCTTTCTTCAGGTTCGCCTTCAGGTGGCCTTCGGTGGCGAACGGCGGCGTGTCGGGGAGGGTGACGCCTGTGAGGTCGTAGAGGTGCGACATGCTCGTGCCAGAGAACCATAGGCGGACGTCGAGCGCGCCCATGTTCAGCGGATCGGTCAGCGTGCCGACGAAGGCGATGTGCGTATCGCCGAAGCGGGCGTCGGCCTGCACGGGGAACGGGCGATCCGCGTCGCGCAGCGCGAGCACGCCACCGGTTCGGGCCTTGGCCGATACGGTGGATTTCTTGTAGGTGCCCTTGGCGTCCCAGGCGAAGTAATAGACCTGCTTCTTCTTCGTTTCGTCCTTGCGGTCGTTCTCGTCCGCGTCGCTCTTCGCAAGTGCCTTCGCGCTGGCGCCGGTGATCTTCTTCGCCTGCGCGCGGGCGTCCTTCTCCTGCTCGGCCATGATCTGGTCGAAAGGTATGCCCTTGCCGAGCGGCGTGACGTCGATACCCATGGCGATCTGGGTCATCGCGTCGGTGAGGTCGATGTGCCCCTTGTCGAAGGCGATGGCGTTGAGTTCGAGTTGCCATTCGGACGGACCGGTGCTTTCCGGCAGCTTGAACGTCCAGGTGTTCTCGCCGTTCTTCTGTCGCTGCAGCGCGACGCGCGGCTGGCCCAGGCGAATTTCCGGGACCACGATGCGATGGGCTATGAGGGGGAAGGGCGAAAGCCGGAACTGGATCGAATCCAACGTGGCGAAATGCTTGTCCTTGGCCCAATCCGGGTTCGCCACGGTGATGTCGCGCGCGGTGAAATGCGGCCACGGGATCAACCCGGTCAGGCCGCCTTCACCCGGCTCTCGCGACCACTGCGCCGACAGGTCGCCATTGATCGCGAAAGGCCGGCCGATGGCTTCCGACACCTTCTCGTTGATGGTGGGCTTCAAACGGTTCCAGTCGAAGAACGCGATGAACAACACGATCGCCACGATCAGCAGGACGAGGATGCCGAGGACCCAAGCCAATATTTTCCTGCCACGCCGCATCGTGTCGCCTCCGTCCGAAATCGGTCATAGGGGTATCGTGAACGGCGGCAAGGTTATGTGTTCATGACACCGGCAGCATTAAGGGACGTGCAGGAATCGTGATGCAGCAAGCAGGAGCGCGCCGTGCGCGCGACAGCTCTGCGCGGAACCTGGGAGCTGGCGCGGTAACTTGAAGACAGGCGCTAAAGGCTGTCGTGCGCAGGGCGCGCTCCTACAGTTCTTCCTTCTGCCAGTAGCCGGTGGCCTTCACCCGGTCCTTGTCGATGCCGCGGTGCTCCACGAGCAGGGAGCGAAGCGTACGGGCGCGCTTCGACTCGGTCGCCACCCACCAGAAGGTGTCGCCCTCGGGAATGAGTAGCGAGGCCACGGCCTCGTCCAGGCGGGGCGACTCGCCTTCGACGAACCAGCGGGCGTTGCGGGCCAGATCCTGGCGATCGTCGAGCGACGGAACCTCGACGAACACCGTGGCCTTCGCGTCCGGCCGCAGCTGTTCGAGCCAGCGGCCGATGGCGGGGAGGGCGGTGGCATCGCCCACGAACACGTAATGGTCGTAGTCGTCGGGGACCACCATCGAACCGCGCGGGCCTCCGACGCCGAGCATGTCGCCCGGCTTCGCATGCTCCGCCCAGGTCGACGCCGGACCGTCCCCATGCAGCACGAAGTCGATATCCAGCTCCCCCGCCGCCGGGTCGAACCGGCGTGGCGTGTAGTCGCGCGAGGGGGAGGGCTCGACGCCCTCCGGATAGACGGGCCCATCGGGGCCGAGGGTCGGCAGGTTGAGTGCGCCGCCCGCCACGGGAAAGAACAGCTTCACGTGGTCGTCTGGAGCGGCCGACACGAAGCCGTCGAGGTCCGGCCCCACCAGGGTCACGCGAACCATGTGCGGCGTGAGCTGCCGCACATCTGAGACCTGGAGCCGGCGCATCTTCAACGTATGGCGCACGCGCACGATCGCATGGCGTTCGCTCATGCGTCGCGCTCCGCGACGGCGCGTGCCGTGGCCTCGATGAGCTTCGCGACGCGCCGCACCTCGTCGTCGTCCCACCCCTTGTGGTGGTTCATGAGCTGGTGCTTCAGCACGTGCATGGCCTCGCGGATGGGGTTGGGCACACTCATCCGGCGCATGTGGCGCGACATCACCTGCAGGCGCTCCGTCAGCGCGTCCAGGCTGTCGCGGTTTTCTTCGAGGAAGGCGTGTCCGGCCTCGGTGATGGCGTAGAGCTTCTTGCCGCCCGTCTCGGCCTCGACACGCGCATAGCCCAGTTCCTCGAGCATGGTGAGGGTGGGGTAGATGGCGCCGGGGCTGGGGCTGTACTGGCCTTCGAACATCTCTTCGATGGTGCGGATCAATTCATAACCGTGCCGGGGCTGTTCCTCGATCAGCGCGAGAAGCAGGAGGCGCAGGTCGCCGCTGCCGAACATGCGGCCGCCGAACCGGCCGCCGCCGCGGCCCCCGCGCATGCCTTCACGGTCGTCGAAGCCGAACGGCCCCCCGCCGAAGCGGCCGCCGCCCCGGCCGATGGCGTGCATCTGTTCGTCGTGGAAGCGGCGGTGGGCGTGGTGGTGGTGGTGGAAAAAGTGCATGGGTGTTCTCCGATATATCGTACGTAGTGGTCGTACGATATATCTTAAGAAACACTCTTACAACCCCTGGGGTCCGCCCGTAGGAGCGCGCCCTGCGCGCGACAGCCTTTCGCGAGAAGCCACAGGACCTGTGGCTCACGGCCCAAGAGCTGTCGCGCGCAGGGCGCGCTCCTACGCGGCCTGAGCCGGACGGAATCTCGTAACTACCCGAAGGTGAACGTGAACGCGTGGAAGTTGGCCTTCGGCACGCGGATCGTCAGCACGTGGTCCTTGTAGTCCTCGCCGCTGTAGAGGGTGTAGAGCATCGATTTCTGCACGGTCACGGGCGCCTGCGGCTTGCCGTCGACCAGCACCTCAAGGGTGACGGGATCGTTGGCACTGGCCACGATGTGCACCTTCTTCGCCTTGAAATGCAACCGGATCTCGCCGCTGGGGCCGACCAGGCTCGCGTTCTGGCGGCCGATCTCCCAGCGGCCCACCAGGGCGAAGCGATTCAGGTCGAGGCGGGCCGGCGCGGTGAAGTCGCGCGTTCCCGTGCTGTCCCCGCCCTCGCTGGCGTTGTTCTGGCTGCGGTCGGCACCGAAATACATCTCCGGCGAGCCCAGCTGGGTGAAGTCCGGGGCGTCTTTGTCCGCCGTCGCGGCGTCGGTCAGCCGTGGCAGGCCCAGCAGGGTGCGGATGGCGTTTTCCATTTCCAGGTAATTGCCTTCGCCGAAGTGGTGAGCGATGACGTTGCCGCGCTGGTCCACGAGGTACTCCGCCGGCCAATACTGGTTGCTCCAGGCGTCCCAGGTGGCCAGGTCGTTGTCCTGCGCCACGGGGTAGTGGATGCCGTAGCGCGCGATGGCGTCGCGGACGTTCCCCTCCTGCTTCTCGAACGGGAATTCCGGCGAATGCACACCCACGACCACCAGGCCCTTGTCCTTGTACTGGTCGTACCAGCGGGTGACGTGCGGCAGGGTGCGCAGGCAGTTGATGCAGGAATACGCCCAGAAGTCGATCAGGACGACCTTGCCGCGCAGCTGGCGCATGGTCAGCGGTTTGGAGTTGTGCCAGGCGGCGATATCGGCGAACTCCGGTGCGGTCTGGCCGGCGGCGGCCGGCCGCACCACGCCCAGCGCCGTGAGGGCGAGGACGCAGGCGAGAAGGGCATGGCGGAACGGGTGGCGCATGGAAACTCCGTGTTCTCGGGGGTACGGCAATATGACCGGCCGTGGTGCCGGCACCTTACATCGGCCCGGTGCGCTAAAATTGGCGTTTGCCAGCCTCGCGAGCCAGCCGTAGCGCCATGACCTCGATCAAGCAGGACGACCTCATCACCAGCGTCGCCGACGCCCTCCAGTACATCTCGTACTACCACCCGGTGGACTACATCCGGAACCTCTCCGCCGCCTACGAGCGCGAGGAATCGCCTGCCGCGAAGGACGCCATCGCGCAGATCCTCATCAACTCGCGCATGTGCGCGGAAGGTCATCGCCCCATCTGCCAGGACACCGGCATCGTCACCGTCTTCCTGAAGATCGGCATGAACGTGCGCTGGGACGATGCCACCATGGGCGTCGAAGACATGGTGAACGAAGGCGTGCGCCGGGCCTACAACCACCCGGACAACAAGCTGCGCGCCTCGGTGCTGGCCGACCCGGCGGGCAAGCGCATGAACACGCGCGACAACACGCCGGCGGTGGTGAATGTTTCCATCGTGCCGGGCGACAAGGTGGACGTGATCGTTGCCGCCAAGGGCGGCGGTTCGGAAGCGAAGTCGAAGTTCGCCATGCTCAATCCGTCCGATTCCATCGTGGACTGGGTGCTGAAAACCGTGCCGACCATGGGTGCCGGCTGGTGCCCGCCGGGCATGCTGGGTATCGGCATCGGCGGTACGGCGGAGAAGGCCATGCTGCTGGCGAAGGAAGCGCTGATGGAACCCATCGACATCGTCGACCTCATCGCGCGCGGCCCGTCGAACCGAGCCGAGGAACTCCGTCTGGAACTGTACGAGAAGGTGAACGCGCTCGGCATCGGCGCACAGGGCCTGGGCGGCCTCACCACGGTGCTCGACATCAAGGTGAAGGATTACCCGACCCACGCCGCCAACCTTCCGGTGGCGATGATCCCCAACTGCGCGGCCACGCGCCACGCGCATTTCGTGCTCGACGGCTCCGGCCCGGTCGCGCTCGATCCGCCGTCGCTGGAAGACTGGCCGAAGCTGACCTACGACGCCTCGAAGGGTCGTCGCGTGAATCTCGACACGATCACGCGGGAGGAAGTGCAAGCCTGGAAACCGGGCGAGACGATCCTGCTCAACGGCAAGCTGCTCACCGGGCGCGACGCCGCGCACAAGCGCATGATCGACATGCTCAACCGCGGCGAGACGCTGCCGGTGGATTTCACCAATCGTTTCATCTACTACGTGGGCCCGGTCGATCCGGTGCGCGACGAGGTGGTCGGCCCGGCTGGCCCGACCACGGCCACGCGCATGGACAAGTTCACCCGGCAGATGCTGGAGTCCACCGGCTTGCTGGGCATGGTCGGCAAGTCCGAGCGCGGTCCGGCCGCCATCGACGCCATCCGCGACAACAAGGCCGTGTACCTCATGGCGGTAGGCGGTTCGGCTTACCTCGTGTCGAAGGCGATCAAGGCCTCGCGCGTGCTGGCGTTCGAAGACCTCGGCATGGAAGCGATCTACGAGTTCGAGGTGAAGGACATGCCCGTGACCGTGGCGGTGGACAGCGCCGGCACCTCGGTGCACGAGACCGGGCCGAAGGAATGGCGCTCGAAGATCGGGAAGATTCCGGTGGTGGTGGTGTGAACTCCGCCCCCGTTGTCTGACCTGTAGGAGCGCGCCCTGCGCGCGACAGTCTGTCGCCAAGAGCAACAGGTCCTGTGGCTCTTGGCCTCAAAAGATGTCGCGCGCAGGGCGCGCTCCTACGCGTCTATGTGCCATGGCGCGCAGAGGCGCCACGTATGCCTCGCGATCTGCGCGTCCTCTTCGGTGCGCATCACGCGCACGTCGAAGGCGCCCATCCAGCGCAGTCCGTCGACGATCGCATCGCGCGTCACGGCATCGTTCTCGCCGATGCCGCCCGTGAACACGAGCAAGTCGATACCACCCAGCGATGCGCCCATGGCCGCCACGTGCTTGCGCGCCACGTGCACGAACACATCCTGCGCCAGACGCGAAGCTTCGCTGTCCGTGGCGTGCAGCTTGCGCATGTCGCTGGTGCCGCCCGACAGGCCCTTCAGGCCGGACTCGCGATCCATGAGGATTTCCAGGCGCTTCGCGTCGTAGCCGCGTTCGCGCATCAGGTACAGCAGCACGCCGGGGTCGAGGTCGCCCGGCCGCGTGCCCATCACGATGCCGCCGGTGGGCGTGAGGCCCATGGTGGTGTCCACCGACTTTCCCGCGTGCACCGCGCACAGGCTCGCGCCATTGCCGAGGTGCGCGATCACCACGCGCTCCGGTATCGCGTCGCCCAGTTGCCGGACGATGGATTCGTACGAGAGGCCGTGAAAACCGTAGCGCTCGATGCCGTCGCGGCGGAGATCCTCGGGAAGGGGCAGGGTTTTCGCCACCGGGGGCAAGGTGGCGTGGAAGGCGGTGTCGAAGCACGACACCTGCGGGGCCCGCGGAAAGGCGCGTTGCGCATGACGCACGATATCCACCGCGATGGGTACGTGCAGCGGCGCGAACGCCTTCGCTTCTTCCAGGTGCGCCATCAGCCCGGCATCGATCAGCGCGTGTGCACGCACGTTCGGGCCGCCGTGCACGAGGCGGTGGCCTATGGCCTCCGGCATCGGAAGCGACCGCTCGCGCAGCGCCATCACGATGGCCTCGACCGGGTCCTCTCCCGCATGGCCGGCTTCCGTCTGCGCGGCCAGCAGTTCCTCGCAGTCGTCGCCTGAGACGCGGTAGAGGCCGTACTTCAGCGACGACGAGCCGGCATTGAGCGCCAGCACGTGGCCCGACCGCGTCATGCGGCGTCCTCGGCCTTCCACTGCCAGTCGCGGACGTCGGGCAGATCCTGGCCATGTTCGCTCACGTAGAGCTTGTGCCGCTCGATGTCGGCCCAGTAGCGTTGTTCGGCCTTCGCGCGCTCCCCTGCTAAGCGGGGAATGCGGTTGATGGCGTCGAGTGCCAGCTGGAAGCGGTCCATGTTGTTCAGCACCATCATGTCGAGCGCGGTGGTGGTCGTGCCTTCTTCCTTGTAACCGCGCACGTGGATGTTGTCGTGGTTGTGGCGGCGGTAGGTCAGCTTGTGGACGATGCCGGGGTAGCCGTGGAAGGCGAAGATCACCGGGCGGTCCTTGGTGAACAGGTCGTCGAAGCGATCGTCGTCCATGCCATGCGGGTGTTCTTCCGGCGTTTCCAGCGTCATCAGGTCCACCACGTTGACCACGCGGATGCGGATGTCCGGCACGTATTCGCGCAGGAGCATCACCGCGGCGAGCGTTTCCACGGTGGGCGCGTCGCCGGCGCAGGCCATCACCACGTCCGGGTCGTCGCCGCCCCGGCCCGCCCACTCCCAGATCCCCGCGCCCGCGGTGCAGTGGCGCACGGCGCTTTCCATGTCCAGCCACTGCCAGTCCGGTTGCTTGCCGGCGACGATCACGTTCACGTAGTGGCGGCTGCGCAGGCAGTGGTCGGCCACCGAGAGCAGGCAGTTGGCGTCCGGCGGCAGATAGATGCGCACGATCTCGGACTTCTTGTTCGCCACGTGGTCGATGAAGCCCGGATCCTGGTGCGAGAAACCGTTGTGGTCCTGGTGCCACACGTGCGAACTGAGCAGGTAATTCAGCGAGGCGATGGGCGGGCGCCATGACATCTTTCGCGTCACCTTCAGCCACTTGGCGTGCTGGTTGAACATCGAGTCGATGATGTGGATGAAGGCTTCGTAGCAGGAGAAGAAGCCATGGCGGCCGGTGAGCAGGTAACCCTCCAGCCAGCCCTGGCACTGGTGCTCGCTCAGCACTTCCATCACGCGCCCAGCCGGCGAGAGGTCTTCGTCCACGGCTTCCGTGCGCGCCAGCCAGGTCTTCCCGCTTGCCTCGTACACGGCCTGGAGCCGATTCGACGCCGTTTCGTCGGGGCCGAAGAGACGGAAGGTTTCCATGTTCTGCCGCATCACTTCGCGCAGGAAACGGCCCAGCACACGGGTGGCCTCCGCCTTGTGGTCGCCGGGCGTCTTCACCTCTTCGGCGAAGTCGCGGTAGTGCGGCATGTGCAGCTGCTTCAGCAGCAGCCCGCCGTTCGCATGCGGGTTCATGCCCATGCGCCGGCGCCCCTTCGGCGCCAGCGAGGCGAATTCCTCGCGGAAGCGGCCGTTCTCGTCGAACAGTTCCTCCGGCACGTAGCTCTTCATCCAGCGCTCGAGGATGGCCAGGTGCTCGTCGCTGTCGAAGTTGGAGATGGGCACCTGGTGCGCGCGCCAGGTGCCTTCCACCGGCTTGCCGTCCACTTCCTTCGGCCCCGTCCAGCCCTTGGGGCTGCGGAATACGATCATCGGCCAGCGCGGCCGCGCGGCTTTCTCGGCGGTGCCCTCGCGTGCCGCCTTCTGGATGCGCGCGATGTCGTCGAGGCAACGGTCGAGCGCGGCCGCGAACGCCTGGTGCATGGGCTCGAACTCGTGCCCCTCGACGAAGTGGGGCTCGTAGCCGTAGCCGCGCATGAGGTCGCGCAGTTCCTCGGGCTCGATGCGGGCCAGCACGGTGGGATTGGCGATCTTGAAGCCGTTGAGGTGCAGGATGGGCAGGACGGCGCCGTCCCGTTCCGGGTTCAGGAACTTGTTCGAGTGCCAGCTCGTGGCCAGTGCGCCGGTTTCGGCCTCGCCGTCGCCCACGATGCAGGCGACCACGAGGTCGGGGGTGTCGAATGCCGCGCCGAAGGCGTGCGAGAGCGAGTAACCCAATTCGCCGCCTTCGTGGATCGAGCCGGGGGTTTCCGGGGCCACATGGCTGGGGATGCCGTAGGGCCACGAGAACTGGCGAAACAGCTCGCGCATGCCGGCGGCGCTGCGGTCGATGTGTGGGTAAACCTCGGTGTACGAGCCTTCGAGGTAAGTGTGGGCCACCGCGCCCGGGCCGCCATGGCCCGGGCCCATGACGTAGATCATGTTGAGATCGCGCTCGACGATCGCGCGGTTCAGGTGGGTGTAGATGAAGTTCAGTCCGGTGGTGGTGCCCCAATGCCCGAGCAGACGATGTTTGATGTGCTCGCGGCGCAGGGGTTCTTCCAGCAGCGGATTGTCGCGAAGGTAGATCTGCCCGACGGTGAGGTAGTTGGCGGCGCGCCAATAGGCGTGCATGCGGCGAAGAAGGTCGGGCGCGAGCGTCTCTGACATGGGGAGCTTCCAGGCGACAGGTCTTCCCTCAGGGTAGAGCGTCGGGGGCTCGGGGCGCGTGAAAAATTCGGTCGCGATTTGGGCGGGTTATTCCGCCGAGCCGACTTCACGTGTATTGCGTTCCATCACCTTCATGGCTTCTTCGGCTTTCCGGCGCGATTCCTGAGAAGGCGTGGAGTCGGAGGTGCCGCGCAGGCGGGCGCGTTCTTCGAGTTCGCGCGTAGCGGAGGGCAGGCCGTGCGGAACGGCCGCGGGCTGCGCCGTCGCGGCCGGTGGCGGCGGAGATGGCTGTGCGGGGATGGTCGCCGCCGATGGCCGGGCCGACGCAGTGCCGCCGTTCGTATCGGCCGGTGTGCCTGCGGGCTCGGCATGGCGCGACATGGCCCGCCAGACGAAGATGCCGAGCAACACGGCGATGACGATAACGAGCAACAGCGGCAGCAGCCGTGAGCCCGCGCCGTCCGATGCGCGCCGCACCTTGCCGGATTTGCGCGTGGCCACCGTCGGAAGCGCCACGCCCGGAATCGACGTGTCGCGCTGGTCCTGCAGCTTCAGCATGACGCGCAGAATGTCGCCGTCGATGAGCTGGAGGCGTGGCTGGCGCCGCGGCACGGCGCGCGCCTCGGCGCTGTAACCGCCGCGCGTGACCAGGATGCCGCGGGTGGCGGCCTCGTGGAGCATGGTGCCCAGCAGTTCGTTGACTTCCTGCAGTTCCACCTGCACAGCGTCCCAGTGCTTGCACTGGACGATGACGGTTTCGTTGCCGCGATGCAGGCGCAGGTCGAAGGCGCCATCGAGTTGCTTCAGCGAGGCAGGAGGCGCGTGGTATTCCACGCGCCAGCCCTGGTCACGGTAGTACTCGGCCAGCCGGTGTTCGAAGTCGCGCCAGCTGAGCCGCGCGAGTGCGTCCGTATCAGCGGGCGAGGGCGGTCGCGCCGAGAACATCGATCCGTGCTACCTGCCTAAGACGAAAACACCATGATAACCGCTCACGCCTCCAATTTCGCAGTCGTGACGATTGCCGCGGTACGCGGCCAGCCGCTACATTGGGCGTTTGTGTTCGGGGAATCCGGGGGAGCGACGTGGGCAAGAGCGTGTGGGCCGTGGCTGCGGCCCTGATATTGTCGGGCTGCGGTGGCAAGGCAGTGATCGAGAGCGATCTGAGCCGCGTGGTGGCGGCCAGCCCGTCATCGCCGTGGCTTACCGTGGAAGGCAACGGCGGCGCGGTACTGACGGTGACGGGCCTGGATGAAAAGGCGCGTGTACAGGTGAACCCCGATGTCGCCTCCGTGGTGCAGGCGCGCGTGCGGACGCTTCTGCAGCCGCGCTATTTCACCGACCTGCTGATCAATTGCGCCGAACTGGAAGTGCAGATCTCCGCGAAAGCGAACGACGAAGCCGCGCCGCCGGCCGCCAATCTCGACCTCGCCGTGAACTGCCGGATCGTCGCGCGTGGCCCGGCGATTGCGAAGACGTACCGCCTTCGCCAGTCGGCGACGATCGATCCGGCGGCGCCGCATCTCGACACGCTGGTGCCGAAGTTGCTGGTGACCGCCTCGAACGAGCTGGCGGAAAAGCTCTGGGCCGACGTGCCGGTGCCGGCCCCGCGCCGCTGAGCGCCAACGCTGCCCTTGTAGGAGCCGCTATAGCGGCTCCTACAAGGGCAGCGTGTCGGGCTTTGTCTGTTCGGCCGCGGAACGCAGATCGTCCCGGCACGCCAGCAACCGCTCCTGGCTGAAACCCTGCGCCGGCGTGGCCAGCAACACCGCCTCGGCGTCGGCCCTGCCGCGCACCACCAGCACGTCGAGCATCGCCACGCGGCTCGCCGCGAGTAGCGCGCGCCCCAGGGGCGTGCGCGCGCTGGCATCCGCCGGGTCCGCGCGCTCGGCCAGGGCCTGCACCACGCGCGATGGAAAATTCCAATGCCGTGCCGCATGCAACGACAGGCGCTCGATCTGCTGTCCCAGCGCTGCCACGAAGGGGCGGCTGAACGGCAGCGCCGCCGGTTCGGGTACGCGCTCGACCTCCCGCAGGATCGCCTGCGCCCCGGTCTGGCTCGCTATCCCCGCCAGGAACGCCTCGAACGGGTCGCACACGCCCTGGCTCAGGAAAGCGCAGGCGCGCGCGCAGCGCTCCGCATGTTCCCAGAGGCGCTCGCCCGCCTGTTTGCCGGCTTCGCTGTGGTCGGTATGCAGGATCGGCCGCATCACCATCTGCATCACCACACGGCGCAGGCCGTCGTGGCCCAGCAGCGTGATGGCCTGGGGCAGGCCCGCTACGGGGCGCGCCGTGCGGAAGTACGCGCTGTTGGCGACGCGGATCACTTCGCCCACCAGCACGGTATCCCGCGAGATCTGCTCGGCCAGCGCGCGCGTGTCGGTGTCGTCGTTGCGCAGCGAGCGCATGAGCTGCGGCACCACCGCCGGCAGACGGGGCAGGGAGCCGACATCGAACCGTTCGCTGCCGAAGGCGTCGCGCACGCGGCGGAGCGTGGCCTGCTCAGCAGGCGTCAGGCCCTGGTCGTGCGGCGGCCCGATGCCGAAGACGAGGCGATAGAAGGCGTCCTCGATGTCGTCGGCGGGTACGGCGCCGGGTATCGCCCGGTCCACGGCGACGGGCGGCAAGGCCACGGGTGGCTGAATGCGCTCCTGCGCGACGGCGGCCTTGCGGCCGGCGCCGAACCACTTCCTGAAGAACCGGCCGATCACGCGGGAGCTCCCGGCATAAGGTGGGGGATGATGGAGGCAGTATATCCCTTGGACCGCGGCGAACCGCACAATGCGGCATGGCCACCCACTTGCCTACCAGCCGCATCGCGCTGCCACCCGGTAACTGGCCGTCGGTGCTCGATTTCCTCTGCGAGCGCTTCCCGGCGGTCGGCAGGGAGGCATGGCTCGGGCGGATGGCGCGGGGAGCGGTGGGGCTGGACGGCACCGCGGTGGACCGGTTGGCGCCTTATCGGCCCGGGGCGGTGGTGACGTATCGCCGCGAGGTCGAGGACGAGGAACGCATCCCGTTCGAAGCATCGATCGTCCATGTCGACGACGACCTGGTGGTGGTCGACAAGCCGCATTTCCTTCCGGTGATGCCCGCCGGCCGGTATGTGGAGGAGACACTGTCGGTGCGCCTGGTGCGGCGGTTGGGCAACCCGGACCTGGTGGCGCTGCACCGGCTCGACCGGGCCACGGCCGGGCTCGTAGTGTTTTCCGCCCAGCCCAGCAGCCGCGATGCCTACACGCGGCTGTTCCGCGAGCGCGCCATCGCAAAGGTCTACGAAGCCGTGGCACCCCCGCTGCCCGGGCGCACGTTTCCCTTCGTGTACGAGAGCCGCCTGGAACGCGGCGAGCCGTTCTTCCGCATGCGCGAGGTGGAGGGCAAGCCCAACGCGCGTACGACGGTCGACGTGATCGAATGCGGCGACCGCCATTGGCTGTACCGGCTCCAGCCCGTCACCGGCCGGAAGCACCAGCTGCGCGTGCACATGGCGGCACTCGGCGCGCCGATCCTCGGCGACGCTGTCTATCCCTCGCTGCGGGAGGAAACCTCCGGCTTCGCGGACCCGCTGCTGCGACTGCTGGCACGGGAACTGCGCTTCGTCGATCCGCTGAGTGGCGTGGAGCGTGTGTTCCGGAGTGGACGACAGTTGATTTTGGACTAAGGGTTTACCGGCGGAACGGAGTGCTTGACTCGCCGCTATAGCGGCGAGGAAATCTCGCCCCGGTACCCGTGGCCCGACGTCCCTCCATCACCTGCATATCGACCTTTCACACCGGCGGGCGCAAACTATGCGCTTCTTCGTTGCCCGTCCCCGGATGAACGCCGCCCCTGGCTTCCGCACCGTTGCCCTGATCATCGCGAGCGCGATGTTCATGGAACAGTTGGACGGCACCATTCTCGCCACCGCGTTGCCGGCCATGGCGGAATCGTTCGACGTGTCGCCGCTGCACATGAGCGTGGCGCTCACCTCGTACATGCTCAGCCTCGCCGTCTTCATTCCCGCCAGTGGCGCCATCGCCGACCGCTACGGCTCGCGTAACGTCTTTCGCGCCGCCATTGCGCTTTTCACGCTGGGTTCCGTGCTGTGCGGCGTATCCGGAAACCTGCCCCTGTTGGTGCTGTCACGCCTGCTGCAAGGCATCGGCGGCGCCATGATGGTGCCGGTGGGGCGGCTGGTTCTGCTGCGTTCGGTGCCGAAGTCCGAGCTGGTGTCGGCCATGTCGTGGCTTCTGGTGCCGGCGCTGATCGGGCCCGTGGTCGGGCCGCCGCTGGGCGGCTTCATCGTCACCTGGGCGTCGTGGCGGTGGATCTTCTACATCAACGTGCCCATCGGCACCGCCGGCATGTGGCTCGCTTCGCGCTACGTGCCCGACATTCGCCTGGCCGAGAAGGTGCGCTTCGACAGGTTGGGTTTCGTGCTGTCGGGGGTGTCTCTGTCCTGCCTGGTGTTCGGCCTGGAACTGGCGAGCCATGGGGCCACGTCGCTCTACGGTTCCACCGGCCTCGTCGCGACGGGCCTCGTCACAGGCGCGCTTTATGTCTGGCACGCGCGGCGCGTGGACCATCCCATTCTCGACCTGTCGCTGATGCGGTTCACCACGTTCCGCCTTTCGGTGGTGGCGGGCTCGCTCACCCGTATCACCGCCGGCGGCATGCCGTTCCTGCTGCCGTTGATGATGCAGCTGGGGTTCGGCCTGTCCGCCGCCCACAGCGGCGTGGTCACCTTCGTTTCCGCGCTGGGGGCGATGCTGATGAAGGCCACGTCCTCGCCGGTGCTGCGGAAGTGGGGCTTTCGCAACACCATGGTCTGGAACGGCGTGTTGTCGATGATCTGCGTGGGGCTGTGCGCGGCGTTCCGCCCGGACTGGCCGCTGTGGACGATCTACGCCGTGCTGCTGCTGAGCGGCTTCTTCCAATCGCTGCAATTCAGCGCATACAACACGGTGGCCTACGCCGACGTGCCGAGCGAGCGCTTCTCCGCCGCCACCAGTTTCTATTCCACGTTCCAGCAGCTGATGCTTTCGCTCGGCATCTGCGTGGCCGCCGCATCGCTGCACGCCTCGGTGGCGTGGCATGGGCGCACGCAGTCGGCGTTGCCGGACTTCAGCGTGGCCTTCCTGGTGATCACGCTCGTGTCGTTGATCGCCGCGCCGGTGTGCGCGCTGTTCCCGCGAAATGCCGGCGCGGAGATGAGCGGGCATCGTTCGCGCTGAGATCGTTGAGGCAAATGGCTCGGTAGGAGCGCGCCCTGCGCGCGACATGTTTTGAGGCCATGCCCAGGAGCTGGCGCGCAAGCTTGAAGACTGGCCCGAAAAGATGTCGCGCGCAGGGCGCGCTCCTACGGCGTCTCGGGTAAAGCCAAGGGGTGTTTCACCCAGGGCCCGATAATCCCCGGCATCGCCGCCAGACGTCTTGCCTGCGCCACGAACTCGCGGCGGGGGATTTCAATGGCGCCCATGCTCAGCAGGTGGTCGTTCGTCACCTGGGCATCGAGCAACGGAAAGCCCCAGCCATGCAACAGGCCGCATAGCGCCGCGAGGGCGGCCTTGGAACCGCCGCTGCGGGCGCTGAACATGGATTCGCCGCAGAACAGCCGGCCCACGGCGACGCCGTAGATGCCGCCCACCAACGATCCTCGATCCCACACTTCCACGCTGTGCGCATGCCCGAGGCGATGCAGTTCCTCGTACGCCGCGATCATGTCCTCGCCGATCCATGTGCCCGGCTGGCCCGCGCGCGCGGCGGCGCATGCGCGCATGACGCGGCTGAAGGAGGTATCGGCGGTGACGCGCCAGCCCGAGTGCCGCAATTGCTTGCGCAGACTGCGGCTGATGTGCACGCCGTCGGTGCGGAAAACGCAGCGCGGGTCAGGCGACCACCAGAGGATCGGCTCGTCCGCATTGAACCACGGGAAGATGCCCTGGCTGTATGCCGCAAGCAGGCGTTCGGGCGAGAGGTCGCCGCCCCATGCCAGCAGGCCGTTCGGGTCGGCCAGCGCGGATTCGGGGTCCGGAAAGAGCCCCACGCGCGTGCGATGCAGCTGCGGCAACGTGATCATCGGTCGGCGTAGGGCGAATGCGTCATGAGTTCCTGCCGATAGGCTTCGCGATGCGCGGCCTCCTGCCGCAGCGCGTCGGCCACCGCACGGCGAAAGCCCTCGTGTGCGATGTAATGGCGCGAATGCGTGAGCGTGGGCAGGAAGCCGCGGGCCAGCTTGTGCTCGCCCTGGGCGCCCGGTTCGAAGCGGGTGAGACCCTCGCGGATGGCGTAATCGATGCCACGGTAATAGCACAGCTCGAAATGCAGCCCCGAGACTTCGACGCTTGCGCCCCAGTAGCGGCCGTACAAGGCGTCGCCGCTGTGCAGGAACAGCGCCATCGCGACGATGTCGTCGCCGTCGCGCGCGAGCGCCACCTGCACGCCTGGGCCCAGCGTCCGGCCGAGGTACTGGAAGAAGCGCGCGGTCAGCGCCGCGTGGTTGCCCTTCATGTCGAAAGTGAGTTCGTAAAGGGCGTGGATCTGCCGCCATTCGGCATCGGATAACGTATCGCCGCCACGCATCTCCAGCGTGAGGCCGGACGCATGCGCATGCGCGCGTTCGTGGCGGATGTTCTTCCGCTTCTTCGCGGTGAGTGCGGCGAGGAACGCGTCGAAATCGGCATAGCCGCGGTTATGCCAGTGGAACTGATAATCCGAGCGTGCCAGCCAGCGATCGTCGAAGGCGTCGAGGTCGGCATCCGGCAGGAAATTCGCGTGCACCGACGAGAGACCCAGTCGATCGGCCTCGTCGACGAGCGCGGCGGTGAGGCGGTTGCGCGTGACTTCCGCCTCGACGCCGTCGCGCACCAGCAGGCGCGGGCCGGGCACGGGCGAGTAGGGCGAGGCGACCAGGAGTTTCGGGTAGTAATCGCCACCGGCACGCTCCCAGGCGGCCGCCCAGCTCCAGTCGAACACGAACTCGCCGTGCGAGTTGCCCTTGAGGTAGGTCGGGGCGGCGCCGAGCAACCGGCCGCTCTCGAAGAGGGCGAGGTGATAGGGCCGCCAGCCGTAGTCCTCGCGCAGGCAGCCCTTCGCTTCCATGCCGTGCAGGAAGGCATGTGACACGAAGGGATTGCCGTCGGGCACGAGCGCATCCCAGTCGGCGGCCGGTATGCCGGCGAGGCTGTCGAGGAAGCGTATCCCGTTCATGCGGCGAGAGCTCCGCGCCTGGCGCGGGGCGAGGCCGTCAGGCGAGCAGGTGCTGCTGGTCCAGCCAGCGCTCGGCGTCGAGGGCGGCCATGCAGCCGAAGCCCGCCGAGGTGATGGCCTGGCGATAGACATGGTCGGCCACGTCGCCCGCCGCGAACACGCCGGGCACCGAGGTGGCGGTGGCCATGCCGTTCAGGCCGGACTGGATCTGGATGTAACCGTCTTTCATCTCCAGCTGGCCTTCGAAGATGCCGGTGGCCGGGGTGTGGCCGATGGCGACGAAGAAACCCTGCACGTCCAGGTCGCGCTTGGCGCCGGTGTTCACGTCCTTCACGCGCACGCCGTTCACGCCGGAGTCGTCGCCGAGCACTTCGTCCACCTGGTGGTTCCAGAGCAGCTCGATCTTGCCGGCGGCGGCCTTCTCGAACACCTTGTCCTGCATGATCTTCTCGGCGCGCAGCTTGTCGCGGCGGTGCACCAGGTAGACCTTGCGGCAAATGTTCGACAGGTAGAGCGCCTCTTCCACGGCCGTGTTGCCGCCGCCGACCACGACCACGTCCTGCTCGCGGAAGAAGAAGCCGTCGCAGGTAGCGCAGGCGGACACGCCGCGGCCCTTGAACTTCTCTTCCGAAGCGATGCCCAGGTACTTGGCGGTGGCGCCGGTGGTGATGATGAGCGCGTCGGCGGTGTATTCCCCGCTGTCGCCCTTGAGGCGGAAGGGGCGGTTGGAGAGGTCGACGCTATGGATGTGGTCGAAGACCATCTCGGTCTCGAAGCGCTCGGCGTGTTCGGCCATGCGGCGCATCAGCTCCGGACCCTGCACGCCCTTTTCGTCGCCCGGCCAGTTGTCCACCTCGGTGGTGGTCATCAGCTGGCCACCCTGCTGCAGGCCCGTGATCATCGTGGGCTTCAGGTTGGCACGGGCGGCGTACACCGCGGCGGTGTAGCCGGCGGGGCCCGAGCCGAGGATCAGCAGGCGGCTGTGCTTGGGGGTGCTCATGTATAATCCTTGGGTTTACTGCGGCGCGTTAAGTCGTTTCGGTCCGAGAGGGACGTTGTCGACCCGTGAGAATGGGGAAGACGCGGGTGCGATTCAAGACGTGCGCCTCAACGATGGCGGCCGGTCCGTCCCCACGGGCCGGCTTTATTCTGTACTTTCAGGATCCTCCATAAGATGCGCATCGGTATTCCCTCCGAAACCAAGACCCTCGAGGGCCGCGTCGCCCTCATCCCGGCGGCCGCCGCCGATCTCGTCCGCCGCGGGCACGAGGTGTTCATCCAGTCCGGTGCCGGTACCAAGAGCGGCTACGCGGATGCCGACTACGCCGCGCTGGGCGTCACCGTGGTGCCCGACGCAGCCGCCGTCTACGAGAAGGGCGAGCTGATCGTCAAGGTGAAGGAGCCGATCGCGGGCGACCTCGCGCTGCTGAAGAAGCATCACCTCCTGTTCTGCTATCTGCACCTGGCCGCCGAACCGGCGCTCACCAAGAGCCTGCTCGACATCGGCCTCACCGGCGTGGCCTTTGAGTCGGTCGACGAGAACGGTGCGCTTCCGCTGCTGCTGCCCATGTCCGTCATCGCCGGCCGCATCGCCACCCAGATCGGCACCACGCTGCTGCACCAGCCCAACGGTGGCAAGGGCAAGCTGCTGGGCGGCATGGCGTCCACGCCGCGCGGCAAGGTCGTGGTGCTGGGTGCCGGCGCCGCGGGCGGCAATGCCGCCGCGCTGGCCGCATCGGCCGGCGCCAACGTGGTGGTGTTCGACAAGCGCCCGGACCGCATGGCCGAAATGATGGCCCTGGGCCCGAACGTCACGGCGCTGTATGCCTACGAGTCGTCGGTGGCCGAGGAAGTGCGTAACGCCGACATCGTGGTCGGTGCCGTGCTGATCCCCAGCGCCAAGGCGCCGCGCGTGGTCACCGAAGACATGGTGAAGACCATGGAGAAGGGCTCCGTGCTCGTCGACATCTCCATCGACCAGGGCGGTTGCTTCGAGACCTCGCGTCCCACCACGTGGAAGGAACCCACCTACGACGTGCACGGCGTGACGCATTTCTGCGTCACCAACATGCCGGGCGCCGTGCCGCAGACCTCCTCCACCGCCATTTCCGCCGCCATCCTGCCGTACGTGCAGCGTCTGGCCGGCGGTAACGAGTGGCGCGACTACGCGCCGCTGGCCGCGGGTATCAACATCGAGAACGGCAAGATCGTGCACCCGGCCCTCCAGGGCATGGCATGATGCCGAAAACCGGGACCGAGGTCGTTCGTTAGTGGCGCGAAGCGCGAAAGTCGTAAAGAAGCAGGCGAGGGCGCAGGTCAAGGCCCAGCGGGAGGGCCTGAGCGACGAGCTCAAGCGCCGCCTGCGCGAAGCAGGGGCCTTGCTCCTGCTTCCGCTCGCCCTTTACCTCCTCGTCTGCCTGCTCAGCTACAACGACCAGGACCCGAGCTGGGGCCACATGGGCGTCGCCGACCATGCCACCAATTTCGGTGGCGCGGTCGGCGCGAACATCGCCAACCTGCTCAGGTACATCTTCGGCCTGGTGTCGTACGGTTTTCCGTTGCTGCTCCTCGCGCTGGGCATCCAGGTGATCCGCCACCGCGGCGAGCGCAACGTGCAACCCTGGGAGCCGTCGCTGCGGCTCATCGGGTTCGTCTTCTTCTTCATCACCGCACCGGCGCTGGTCTACCTGAACGTCGATTCGGTGGTGCTTCCGGAAGGCCCCGGCGGCATCGTGGGCAAGTGGGTGGGCCACGGCCTGCACAACGCCTTCGGCGACAAGGGCGCGCCGCTGCTGCTGCTTGCCGTGTGCCTCATCGCCATTACCCTCGCCACGGGGCTCTCGTGGTTCCGCCTGATGGACGCCACGGGTGAACTGGTCATGCGCTTCGGCGGCTGGCTCGGCGGCAAAATGCGCCGCGCTCCCGATGTCATGGCCGCACGTTCCGCCCGCGCCGAGCGCGAGGTGGTGAAGAAGGCCGAGGCGGTCAAGCAGGCCAAACGCGAGCCCGTGCGTATTGAAACCCCCACGCCGATGGTGGTGAAGAGCGAGCGCGCCACGCGCGAGAACCAAATTCCGCTGTTCACGGGCGCGTCGATGGATGGCGAACTCCCGCCGCTGTCGTTGCTCGACGAGGCGCCGCCGCAGGGCCCCGGCTATTCCGAGGAAACCCTCGAAGTCCTTTCCCGCCAGGTGGAGCTGAAGCTCAAGGATTTCCGCGTCGAAGCACGCGTGGTGGGTGTCTACCCGGGCCCGGTGATCACCCGTTTCGAGCTCGAACCCGCCGCGGGCGTGCGCGGCAGCCAGGTCTCCAGCCTGGACAAGGACATCGCGCGCGGCCTTTCCGTGGTCAGCGTGCGCGTGGTCGACGTCATTCCGGGCAAGAACGTCATCGGTCTGGAAATTCCGAACACCAAGAAGCAGATCGTCTACCTTTCCGAGATCCTGCGCTCCGAGCGCTACGACCAGGTGAAGTCGCCCCTGGCGCTCGCGCTGGGCAAGGACATCGGCGGCAAGGCGGTGGTCACCGATCTGGCGAAGATGCCCCACCTGCTGGTGGCGGGCACCACCGGCTCCGGCAAGTCCGTGGCGGTGAACGCCATGGTGCTGAGCCTGCTGTACAAGTCCAGCCCTAAAGATGTCCGGATGATCATGATCGATCCGAAGATGCTGGAGCTCTCGGTCTACGAGGGCATCCCGCACCTTCTGGCGCCCGTCGTCACCGACATGAAGGAAGCCGCCAACGCGCTGCGTTGGTGCGTGGCCGAGATGGAACGGCGCTACAAGCTCATGGCGGCGGTGGGCGTGCGCAACCTCGGCGGCTTCAACAAGAAAGTGAAGGACGCCGAGAACAACGGCCAGCCGCTGCTCGATCCTCTCTTCCGCGCCAACCCCGACATGCCGGGCATGGTGGCCGAGCCGCTGGAAGCACTGCCGCACATCGTCATCATCATCGACGAGTTCGCCGACATGATGATGATCGTCGGCAAAAAGGTGGAAGAATTGATCGCGCGGCTTGCGCAGAAGGCGCGCGCCGCGGGCGTGCACCTCATCCTGGCCACGCAGCGCCCCTCGGTGGATGTCATCACCGGCCTCATCAAGGCCAACATTCCCACGCGCATCGCCTTCCAGGTGTCGTCGAAGATCGATTCGCGCACCATCCTCGACCAGTCCGGCGCCGAAGCGCTGCTCGGCCACGGCGACATGCTGTACCTGCCTCCGGGCACCGCCACCCCCGAACGCGTGCACGGCGCCTTCGTGGACGATCACGAGGTGCACAACGTCGTGGAATGGCTGCGCGCGCAGGGCTCGCCGAATTACATCGAAGGCGTGCTGGAGGAAGTGCAGTCCACCGCCGATGGCAAGATCATCAACGACGCCGGTCTGCCGCAGGATGCCGACGGCGATGGCGACAGCGACAACGCGCTCTACGACCGCGCCGTGCGCGTGGTCACCGAAACGCGCCGCGCGTCCATTTCCGGCGTGCAGCGCCATCTGCGCATCGGCTACAACCGCGCCGCCCGCCTCGTCGAGCAGATGGAGCAGGACGGCATCGTCAGCGCGCCGCAGCACAACGGCAACCGCGAAGTGCTTGCGCCGCCGCCCCCGAAGGACTGATTCCGCATGAACGCCATGAAGCCGGGTGCGCTCCGCCAGCGTCCCTGGGGCCTGCTCGTCACCGGCGACCTCGCGCCCACTCCCGAGGTGCTCGACGAAGTCGAAAGCATCTTCGAACTCAATCCGTCCATTCCCGGCCTGGAGCTGCGCGCCGACGACGGCCGCGCGTGCTTCGTCACCCGCGATTACCCCAGCGGCCATACGGCCGGCGTGGACGACGCCCTGGAAGTGATCTTCGCCGAGCAGCCGGAGATCGCCGAGATCGCCGTGCTGGGGCAGGACGCCCGGCCCGTGCACACCGCCACGCGAGACGCGCCGTTCTGGCACAAGGACGGCAAGGCCATCGCCGACATCAGCGAGAAGATGGAATCCGGCGAGATCACGCCGTCCGAGGCTATCGACATGCTTAAGTCGCTGTTCGAAACCGATCGCTGACAATCGCGCCGAAACCCACGGAATCCACGCCATGAAACGCTTCCTGCTTGCCGCGACGCTGTCTTTGCTCAGCCTGCCTGCCTTCGCCGCCGGCCCGGCGCGGGAACGGCTCGACACGTTCGCCAAGGGCATGCACTCGCTGACGGGCCGGTTCAGCCAGACCATGTCCAATGCCAACGGCGACCCGGGCAAGACCAGCTCGGGCACCATGGCCCTGCAGGCGCCGCGGCAGTTCCGCTGGGAAACCACCGCGCCGTACAAGCAGACCATCGTCGCCGACGGCAGCCGCGTCTGGCTCTACGATCCCGACCTCGAACAAGTCACCGTGCGCAAGCAGAGCAGCGAGGAAGCGCAGAGCCCGCTCACGGTGCTCACCGATCTCTCGCTGCTCGACAAGGACTTCAAGGTGGCGGAGCAAGGCGAGCGCGACGGCCTGCAATGGCTGCGCCTCACGTCCACCGGCAAGGACCCGCAGTTCGAATACGCCGATCTCGGCTTCGACGCCGGCGGGCTCGCGCGCATGGTGTTCCGCGACCAGCTGGGCAACACCACGCGCATCGATTTCGCGGGCTGGAAGCGCAATGTCGATCTGCCTCCGGACACGTTTACCTTCGTGCCGCCGCAAGGCACGGACGTGATCGGCGACGCGCCCGTGCTCCAGACGCAGCCGGTGAAATAGTTATCGCGGGTTCCGCGCGAAGGCGATGCGGCCGGGAATCCTGAGCCGCACCGCCACGCCTTTCTGCGGCATGGAGATGACCCGAAGACGGCCGCCGATGCGCGCGGCACGCTCGCGCATGCCCACAAGACCGAAGTGATTGCCGCCCGCGACCGCGGCGGTGTCGAACCCGTCGCCGTCGTCCCGCACCCAGACCTGCAGGTAGCGGAAGGTGTATTCGACGGTGACGCGGACGGCGCTGGCGCGGCCATGCTTCGCGGCGTTGAACACCGCCTCGCGCACGATGGCATGCACTTCATCCACCACCACGGGATTCAGCGAACGCCGTCGACCCGAAGGCGGCGACAGGTGCAGCGGCAGATCCATGTCTTCGCCTAGCGCGGCGAGCCGTTGTTCGAGCGAGCCTTCGTCCACGGCATGGTCGCGCAGTCCCTTCACCCGGTCGCGCCCCTCGACCAGCAGTGCTTCCGCGCGTTCGATGGTGCGTTCCAGAGCCGCGCGGTGGCGATCCTCTTTCGCGAGGGCATCGGCGAAAGCTTGGAACCGCAGGATCAGCCCCTGCACACTTTGCAGAAGGGTGTCGTGCAGTTCGCGGGCGATGCGCTCGCGCTCCTGATGGCGTTCGTCCAGGCGCCAGCGCAAGCGCCGCGTGAGCAGCCCGACCCGCCAGCGGTGCGCCAGCCAGATGAGTGCGGCGACAACCACCGCGCAGAACACCTTGAAGCCGGTGCGCTCGAAAGGGAGTGGGGCCACCGTCACCGCGAGCGAATCCGAGTGGCTCCAGTGCGTGCCGTCATAGGAGGCCTCCGCATGGAAGGAATACTTGCCAGGAGGCAGATCGGTGTAGATGGCTTCGCGGCGCGTGCCGGCATCCTGATAGGTGGGATCGCTGCCTTCGAGGCGATAACGGAAGACGAGCCCGCGGGGCTGGCTCGGCGCGAGCGCCGTATAGGCCACGCGCAGGTCGCGGTTGTCGCGCAGTTTCACCGGGGCGCCCGGCTGGAACACGGTCCCGCCCGCCGCCGCCCAGCGGATCACCACGGGCGGTGGCGACGGCGGTCGCGGCTGCCGTCGCGGATCCAGCCACGCGAGGCCTTGCGATCCCGCGAACCACAGCCGGCCGTCGCTGGCGGCGAGGACGGTCGGCAACGGACGCACCAGTTGCACCGGGCCGGGCGCACCATCCTCCATCGTGAGCAGGCGGGTGCTTACCGGCGCGGAAGGGTCGCGCAGCACGGCGGCCCAGGCCTCCTGGCTGAAGCGGATGACACCGGCGACGCCGTACGCCCAGACGCAACCGTCCTGGCTCTGTGCGATGCCCGCGATGGAATCGAGGCGACCTTCGGGCTGCGCCGCCACCTGATGGAAACGTTCGCCGTCGAAGATGGCCAGACCACGCTCCGAGCCCACGACGGTGCGTCCGCCGATCGTGGCGATGGAAACGATCGGTCCCTGGCGCAAGCCTTCGGCAGCACCGAAGCGGCGCAGCGTCGCGCCGTCGAGCGTGGCGATCGTGCCGTCGAGGTAGCCGAACCATGCCCTGCCGGCCGGATCGATGTGGATCGTCGCGGGTGCGAGGGGAGGGAGCGCCGCCACCGTGGATGCGGGCAGCCAGCCCTTGTCTGCCTGCATGTAGAGGCCGCGCAGGCGCAGCGATATCCACAGGCGGCCCGCGCCGTCGCGCGCGATCGCCTGGACGATGGTGCCGCGCGCTTCGGCGTCGGCCGGGAGCGGGACGCGGGAGGGAACGCCGTCGTGCATGCGCCACAGCTTGCCGCTGCCGCCGAGCCATACGTTGCCGTCCACGTCGCGATAGGCCGAGTTCACCGTGCCCACGAACCCCGGCACGGGAACCGGGGTGGGCGTGAGTTGCCAGAGCCTGTCGGGATGGACAGTCCGCGCGGCCGTGCCGGTCCACGTGCGCCCCTGGCCGTCCTCGACGAGGGCGAAATACACCTCGAGCCGTGGGAAGCGCACGCGTGACATCCAGCTGTCGCGGAACGTATCGAGACCGACCTTCGTGCTGACCCACATGTGGCCGTCGCGATCTTCCATCAGGCTCATGGTCGCCTGCGAGGTCATGCCGAGAGTGTCGCTGTATTCCTGCACCCCCGGATCGCCCACGTCGCCGCTCGTGGTGGCGGTCACGTCCTTGCCCGCCATCCGGCACAGGTTCACCCCGCAGGCCACCGTCCATAGATTGCCGTCGCGATCGAAGGCCGTGGTGGTGCTGTTGGCGCGGCGCGGCGCGGCGTGCGGGAAAGGACGGCCCCACTCGTTCGGCAGCGGGCGGACGCCCGTGTTCGTGCGCAGCCACACGCTGCCGTCGGGGTGGTTGAAGAGGTGCCCGGGATCGACGTTCGTTACCCCGATATCCTCGAAGCGCGCGGCGCCTTTGCGCAAGACATAGAGCGCCTTCTCCGTCATCGCCCAGAGGTTCCCCCGTGCGTCCTCCAGGAATTCGTCCACCTCTTCCGGTATGCCCGACAGCGCGGAAACGTCGTTCCAGTGCTTGCCGTCGAACCTGTAGAGCCCCGTTTCCGTGGAAGCCCACAAACGTCCTTCGCCATCGCTGGCGAAACCGTCGACCGCGACGTGGTCGGGCAGCCCCTCGGCAGTGCCATACAGCGCGACGTCGCCATGCCGGACCCGCGCGGCACCTCCGTCGGCCCGACTCACCCAGAGGTCGCCACCCGGCGCGGCGTACAGGACCCAGGTAGCCTCGGTGCCGTTGTCGCCCGGAGGCAGCAGGCCGATCTTCTCGAAGACGAAACCGTCGTAGCGATAGAGGCCCATCCGCGTGCTCAACCAGAGCCAGCCGTCTTCCGTCTGCGCCATGTGGGCCGCGCCGGCGGGCGCGCCGTCTTCGCCACGCAAGGCGGTATGGTGCAGCTGCGCGAGGGTGCGTTGCGGGTCGGTGGCGCGCACCGGCGCGCACCAGCAGGCCAGCGCGGCAATGAAGAACGCGAAGCGGCAGACAAGAGGCATGGCGGCATGATCGCCTGTTCGTTCGCCGTTGGCGAGGAATCCGACGCGGCTGCTACGGCGCGTCGGTTCATGCCAGACTCTGTCCCGACAACGGACGTATCGGGGAGCAAGGGCATGTATCTGGTCTGGGCTATCGTCGGAGCAGCGATCGGCGCCTTCGTGGGGGAGGGGCTTGCGGGCGGCATCGCCGGTTTCGCCATCGGATTCCTCTGGGGGCGTACATCGCAACTGCGCCGCGACCTCGATGACACGCGACGCCTTCTCGATGCCCTGCGCCCGGCGGCCGTCGCCGCGACGCCTTCGCTGCAGCGCACACCCGAGTCCGAACCGGCCACGCATGAAGCACCGCCACCGTCGCCTCCACCGCAGCGACCCGTTCCCATTCCACCGGTGCCGGAACGCGCGCCGGTCCATACGCCTGTGCCCCCGCCACGGCCAGCGGTGCCTGCCGGGCCGATGCCCGCGGAGCGCCTGGCCGCCGGCATCAAGCGCTGGTTCACCGAGGGCAACGTGCCGGTGAAGGTCGGCATGCTGGTGCTGTTCGCCGGTATCGCCGCGTTCCTCAAGTACGCGGCGGATACCGGTATCTTGCGTGTGCCTGTTTCCGTGCGCCTGGCCCTGGTGGCCCTGGCCGCCATCGCCGGCGTCGCCTTCGGCTGGTGGCAACGCGACAAGCGGCGCGCCTTCGCCCTGTCGTTGCAGGGCGGCGCCATCGGCATCCTCGTGATGACCGTGTTTGCCGCGTATCGCATGTATGGCCTGTTGCCGGCCGGACTGACCTTCGCGCTGCTGATCGTGTTCGTCGGCGCGCTCGGCGTGCTCGCCGTGGTGCAGGATGCGATGGCGCTCGCCGTCCTCGGCCTGGTCGCCGGGTTTGCCGCGCCGATCATTGCCTCCACCGGCGAGGGCAACCATGTGGCATTGTTCTCGTATTACGCGGTGCTCAATCTCGGCATTCTCGGCATCGCGTGGAAGCGCGCCTGGCGCGTGCTCAACGTGCTGGGTTTCGTGGCGACCTTCGGCGTGGGCACGGCGTGGGGCGTGCTCCGCTACCGGCCGGAACTGTTCGCCAGCACCGAGCCTTTCCTCGTGCTGCATTTCCTGCTGTACGTGGCCGTGCCCTGGTTGCACGTGTTGCGCTCGCCGAAGCGGAGCGCCGCGATCCTCGACGGCTGCCTGATGTTCGGCAACCCCATTGCCTGCCTGTTGCTGCAGGGCGCGCTGCTCGACTGGCGGCCGCTGCCGCTGGCGTTCTCCGCGCTGGTGGCGGCCGCGATCTACGTGACGATGGCGTTCGCCGTGCGTCGGCGCGACGACATGTCGCTGCTGCGCGAAACATGGGCGGTGCTGGCCGTGGCGTTCGCCACCATCGCCGTGCCGCTGGCGTTGAGCGCGAGCGTCACCGCCAGCGTGTTCGCGCTGGAGGGCGCGGGCCTCATCTGGCTCGGATTCCGCCAGGGCCGTCGCCTGCCGCGTTGGGCGGGCGTGTTCCTGCAGGTGCCCGCGGGTGTGGCATGGGTGATTGCAGCGGTGTTCGATGTGCATCGCCCGGATACGCCGCTCCTCAATGCCTCCTTCATCGGTGCACTGTTGCTGGTGGTCGGTGCTGGCGCGGGCGTTTGGCACTTCGACAGGCACGGCACCTCGCGCGGCGTGTCCAGCGTGGCGCGTATCGGCCTGCTGGCGTGGGCCGTGCTGTGGTGGCTGGTGGCGTTCGCTAACGAGATCGACGCGTTCGTCTTCCAGCCGGTGCTGGAAGCGGCCTGCTGGCTCGCCTTGCTGTCGACGACGGCGCTGCCGCTCGCGCTGGCGTGTCCGGCGGCGCGCAAGCTGGACCTCGGCGTGGTACTGGCCTTCGGCGTACCCGCCTTCCTGTTCGGTGGATTGATCGTGATCCTTCAGGCTGCAAATGCAGGCGTGCAATGGATGACGGGGTGGCCGCTCGCGAGCGTGGCGGTCATGGCGGTGACCGGCTGGCTGGCCTTGCGTGGGGTGGAGGCGCATCGCGTCGCGGCGGTGGCGTCCAGCACGCTGTGGTGGGGACGCTGGCTGGCCGTGTTCACCGTTTCCATTGCCCTTGCACTGGAGGAGTCGGCGCGACTCGGCGAGGGTTGGCGCCTGCTGGCGCAGTCGGTGCCGGCTCTGGTACTGGCGGCGCTGGTGCTATGGGGCACGCGCGTACTGGTTTCGCCGCTGGCGATGCACGCGCGCGACATTCGTTACGCGATCGGCGCTTTGGCCGCGCTGGCGATGCTGGTGGTGGGCATCGTCGCGCTCGGCACGGCGGGAAGCGCCTCGCCCCTGGCTTTCATTCCGGTGCTCAATCCCGTGGATCTTCTGCTGGTGGCGGTGCTGCTCTTCGTGGCCCGCGCGCTGTCGGACGACGCCCTGCCGCGCAGCCTGCGCGCGGCACGCCCGGCGGCACTGGCCGCGATCTTCTTCGTCGTGGCGACCAGCACGACCTTGCGCGCCGTGCACCATCTCGGCGGCGTGCCGTGGAACGGCGCGATGGCGGGATCGAGCCTCGCCGAACTGTCGCTTACCGTGGTGTGGAGCGCGATCGGCGTGGTCGCATGGGTACTGGGCTCGAAGCGCGGCCAGCGCCTGCTCTGGCTTGCCGGCGCCGCCACCATGGCGCTGGTGCTGCTCAAGCTTCTGCTGGTGGATCGCGCACACCTGGGCAATCTGTTCGGCATCGGTTCGTTCATGGCCTATGGCCTGCTTTGCACCGTGATCGGCTATCTCGCACCCGCGCCGCCCCGGCAGGCGACGGCGGAACCTACGGAGTCTTCGCATGCGTCGTGAATGGTGTGCCTGCCTGCTGATCGCCGGCCTCGCTGTCTGCTCGGCGCGAGCGAATACGCCGCCGTCGTTCGCCGTGGCGTATTCGCTCGACGTGAAGCCAGGCGCGAAGGCTTACGTCGTGGAGCTGCCGCAGGACGCCTACGCCTGGGCAAACATCGATGCGGGCCTGGGCGACGTCGTGGTGGTGGATGCCCATGACCGCCAGGTGGCGGCGGGTTTGTACGCTCCCGGACCGCCGACGGCTCATCCCACGACACTCGATGCGCCGTTGCTTGCCGTGCCACCGAGCGCCGGTGGCGTGGCCGGCGCGCGCATCCAGCGGAACACCAATGGCGACATCGTGATCGAACCGGGCGCGGCCGCCGTCGCCGGTGCGCAGAGCGACTGGCTGTTCGATGCCCGCCAGCCGGTGGCGGCGGAACGGCTGGAGTTCGCGCCGTTCGACCGCGATGCGGATCTGCGCATCGACATCGACGCCAGCTCCGACCTCCAGGATTGGATGCCCCTGGCTCGCGGCGCCACCGTCGTTACGCTCGGCAAGGGCGACGGCGCGGTGGATGCGCGCGTGGTGAAGCTGCAAGGCACGCCGGCACGCTATTACCGCGTGCATGTCGCGCGCGGCGAGGCGCCCTGGGTGGCGGGCGCGACGAAGAAGGTGACGCTCTCCGGCACGGTGGAAGACGCAGCGGCAAAGGACGAGTCGCCGCGCCGTTGGCTCGAGCTGTCCTCGGCCAATACGACGCAGAGCGGGCAGGGCGTCGATTACGACTACCGGCTGCCCGCGGCCCTGCCGGTGACGGCGCTGCGCGCGAAGCTGGGCAGCGGCGATGCCGTGGCGCGGTTCGACGTCATCGCCGTGGAAGGCGCGATGACCGGGCAGCAACTAGGCACCCTCGTGGTCACCGCGCAGCGCAATGGCGACGGCCATCCGCTGCAGGTGGCGCGCGGCCGGCGCGAGGTTCTGCGCCTGCATTCCGCCACGCCGTTGCGCGAGCCGCCTCATCTGCTGGTGGAATGGCAGGCGGACCGCATCGTGTTCCTTCCTGAAGGCGATGCGCCGTACCGCTTGCTGGTGGGCAGCCATCTGGGCCGGCGCGCGGCATGGCCGATCGCGGACGCCATCGCGGATTTGCGCAAGGACGGCGGCCCGGCATGGCGTCCCGAACCGGCGGCCACCACCAGCGTGCGCGTCGTCGACGGCAGCAAGGCGCTGGATGCGGCCGCAGCACCGTTCGACTGGACCCGCCCGCTGCTCTGGGTGGTGCTGCTCCTTGGCGCGGCCGCCGTGGCGGCCATGGCCGCGAGCCTGCTGCGCAAGCCGAAGGCCTAGGCCTCTTCGGCCGTTGAGGCACCATGCACGCCGGAAGGGCGATAATGGGCGCTTGTCGACTGATCCTGGCGCCATGTCCTTCCAGCCTCCCGGCCTCTTCGCCGAACCCGAAGCCCTGAAACCCCTGGCCGAGCGCATGCGTCCGCGTGCGCTCGACGAGATCGTGGGCCAGCAGCGTGTGGTGGGCGAAGGCAAGCCGTTGCGCCGCGCGCTCGAAGCCGGGCGCGTGCACTCGATGATCCTGTGGGGGCCGCCGGGCTGCGGCAAGACCACGCTCGCCTTGCTCGTCGCGCGCTACGCCGACGCCGACTTCCGCGCCATCTCCGCGGTGATGAGCGGCCTGCCGGACGTGCGCAAGGCCCTGGCGGAAGCGGAAGGCAACTTCGCACAAGGTCGGCGAACGGTGCTTTTCGTGGACGAGGTGCACCGCTTCAACAAGGCGCAGCAGGACGCGTTCCTGCCTTACATCGAGCGCGGGGCGATCATCTTCGTCGGCGCCACCACCGAGAACCCCTCATTCGAACTCAACTCCGCGCTGCTCTCGCGCTGTCGCGTGCACGTGCTCGACGCGGTGGGTGCCGACGATATCGTGGCCGCGCTGCATCGCGCGCTTGCCGATAGTGAACGAGGCCTGGGCGAGCTCGGCCTGTCGGTGGACGACGCGTCGCTGAAGCTGATCGCGAGCGCCGCCGACGGGGACGTGCGCCGCGCGCTCACGTTGCTGGAAATCGCCGCCGAGCTGGCGGAAGACGGGCGCATCGACGACACCACCCTCGAACAGGTGCTGGCCGATCGTACGCGCCGCTTCGACAAGAGCGGCGAGCAGTTCTACGACCAGATCTCCGCGCTGCACAAATCGGTGCGTTCGTCCGACCCCGATGCCGCCGTGTACTGGCTCACGCGCATGCTGGACGGTGGCTGCGATCCGCTCTACCTCGCCCGGCGCATGACCCGCATGGCCGTGGAAGACGTGGGCCTTGCCGAGCCGCGCGCCTGGCGCATGGCCCTCGATGCCTGGGACACCTACGAGCGCCTCGGTAGTCCGGAAGGCGAACTCGGACTTGCCCAGCTCGCGATCTGGCTGGCCATTTCGCCGAAGAGCAACGCCGCCTACATGGCGTACAACAAGGCGCGTGCGACCGTGAAGCAGATGGGCAGCCTGGACGTGCCCATGCACCTGCGCAACGCGCCCACCAAACTCATGAAGGGGCTGGGTTACGGCAGCGGCTACCAATACGACCACGACGTGGAAGGCGGCGTGGCACTCGACCAGCAGTGCCTGCCCGACGAACTGGTGGGCACGACGTTCTACGAGCCCATCGATCGCGGCCTGGAACTGAAGCTGCGCGAGAAGCTGCAGGCGCTGCGCGCGGCGCGTGCCGCCGCCCGCGACAGGAAAGAGTGACGACGCGCAGGGTGTGAAGATCGTGCGTACGTGAAGGCCACGCGTCTGCGTTGCCGGGCGTGACGCCTGCCGCACTACGCACGGCAGGTGCGAAGAATCAGGATTTAGCCGATACGGTGCGCACGCGCCGCGACATACCGTTGCCCTTCTTCCACCGGGAGCAGCAGCGACATGTCGACGAACCGGATCGCGTGGCACCACCATTCCACCACCCTGGTCGCCTGCCGTACGCGCGGAAAGGACCGGTACGGCGTTCCCGGTGGCATGGGCAATCTCTGACGGCAGGACGCCTTGATGCGGCCGCCGGGAGAGCCCGGCGGCCGGGGGGCCGGCGCGGGCCGCCGGTTTGGGAGCAGACAAGGGTAGGGGGTCCAGGATGCATGCCCAAGACCGCACCATCGCCATCCGTGGCGGTGGCTTCCGTTGTGTATCCGCGGCGCAGTCCGTGGAGGGTGCCGCATGACGCGAGTGACCGTCCTTCTGGCCGACGAACAGGCCTTGTTGCGCGAAGGCATAGCCTCGTTGCTGGCAGGCTCGGGACGCTATGAAGTGATCGGCAGCACGGCCGACGGACGCGATTGTGTGCGCAGCGCGCTGCGCTGCCAGCCTGGGCTCATCGTGTTCGACTGCGCCATGCGCGGCCTGAGCGGACTCGAGGCCATTCGCCGCATCGCGCCGCGATGTCCGCATACGCGGTTGCTCTGCCTTTCCGCCTACGAAGATGCGCGCTGGGTGAAGGCCGCCTTCGATGCGGGCGCCCACGCCTATGTGCTGAAGCGCGACGGCTTCGGCGTGTTGCACGAGGCGATCGAAAGCGTGATGCGCTCGCGCTACTTCATAAGCCCCGACATCGCCCATCTCCTGGTGGGCGGGCTCCGCCGCAACGACGGGCCCGCCTTCGCGCAAGGTGAGGCCTTGAGCGCGCGCGAGCGGGAAGTGACGCAGCTGTTCGCCGAAGGCCTCAGTGCGCGGGATATCGCGGAACGCCTTCATGTGAGCGTGAAGACGGTAGGCACCCACCGCGAGCACATCATGGCGAAGCTGGGCATCAGCGGCATCGCGCAGCTCACGCGCTACGCTCTGCGCGAAGGGCTGACGACGCTGGAACCCTGATGCATTCGTCATCCCACACGTCCGTCATCCCTGCGAAAGCAGGGATCCAGTGCCTCGTTCCACATCGACGCGATGAGTCACTGGATTCCCGCCTTCGCGGGAATGACGAGGTTCTTTGGCCACAAGGAAACCTCGTGACCAATCAGCAAGCCGATGCAACCTAATCAGGATTTCACCGATCCTCGACCCGAGAGCCCAAGCGGAAAGTACATCGGCCGGCGCTACCGCGCCGAACCAGGAGTGCACCGCAATGGCCGACTTCAACAGCTTCTTCCCCACGCTGCTCAAGCACGAAGGTGGTTTCGTCAACGACCCCGTCGACCCCGGTGGCGCGACCAACAAGGGGGTGACGCTCGCCACGTTCAAGCAGTGCGCGCAATGCCTGCTGGGTATCGCGCCCACGCTCGACAATCTGCGCAACCTCACCGATGCGCAGGCCGGCACCATCTACAAGGCCCTCTACTGGGACAAGGTGTGCGGCGACAAGCTTCAGCCGCAGGAACTTGCGAACATCGTGTTCGATTTCCAGGTGAACGCGGGTGCCAACGCCACGCGCCTTCTGCAGCGTGTGCTCAACAACCTGGGTGCGAAACCGCAGATCGCGGTGGATGGCGCCGTCGGCCCCGGCACGCTGGCCGCCGTCGCCAGTGTCGACCCGCAGAAGTTGTACAGCGCCTATAAGCAGGGCCGGAAGGACTACTACAACAACCTCGTGGCGCAGCGTCCCCCGCTGGGCAAGTTCCTGAAGGGCTGGCTTGCGCGGGTGGATTCCTTCCCGGACACCGTGTCGGCGGCGAAGGGAGGCGCGTGATCCATGGCCGCGCAGACCTCACTCAATACCCTGATCGAAGCCATCGCCGGCGCCGTGGTCGATGCGCAAGACCGCATCGAACAACACCAGATGTCCCGCCTCAGCGACTTCTTCGACGAGGACAACCGGCCCAAGAGCGTGGTGATCCGCATGCCGTCGCTGCATCCCAAGGCGGGGGATGCCGACGAGGATCTCTACCGGGCACCGTTGCTTCCGCTGGTATCGACCAACGTGCTGCGCATCAAGGACGTGGAGATCACCTTCGACGCGGACATCGGTCCGCTCGTGGAAGGCGAGGTGCCCGCCGAAGAGCACATCGATCCGAACTGGAAGGGCAAGCCGCCTGCCGCGCGTCCGCACCTGAGCGTGGACCCGAGCGCGGGCGGGAAGGATCGCCGAAGCGGAAACGTGCACGTGGTGCTGCGCGTGGAAGGCAGCGAGCCCACCGATGGCGCCACCCGCCTCATGAACCACCTGGCGCAGACGCAAGGGGTCTACAAGACGTTCACACCGGGCGACTGAGGAGTCGGCCGCATTGAACCGTGGCGTGCATGTCGCCCGCCGCGTCAAACATCACAAGGAGTCACATCATGGCTGACGAACTCGTCAATATGTCTAGCCAGTTCAAGGGTCTGCCCATGGGCGACCTGATCGGCTCGCCGCTCACCGCCGCGTGCGAGGCGCAGGTGAAGCTGGCCCAGGCCACCGCGGATTTCATCAAGGTCATCGGCTTCATGCCGCCGGCCGCGAACGATCCGAACGGCGTGGGTGCCACCCGTACCGCGCAGTTCCGCTTCAAGCGCCCCGTCGACGATCCCACCACTGCCGGTGGCATCGCGGAAGAAGACGTGGAACTGGAAGTGCCGCTGCTCGCCATCGTGAAGGTGCCCAACCTCAGCGTCACGAAGGTGGACATCACCTTCGACATGGAAGTGAAGTCGTCTTTCAGCCAGGTGGAAAGCGAGGACAAGAAGGGGGAATTCGGCGCCGAGATGTCCATCGGCTGGGGCATCTTCAAGGCCACCGCGCACGTGTCCGGTTCGGTCGCCACGCACAAAGAAAACACCCGTACGTCGGATAACTCGGCCAAGTACCACGTGGAAGTACACGCCGAGGACAACGGCATGCCGGAAGGCCTCGCCCGTGTCATGGACATCCTCCAGACCGCCTGCGCGCCGCGTCGCATCGGTGCGCCCACTGCCGTGCCGGCGAACGACACGCCGCCCGCGAACGGCACCCTGCCGCCTGTGCAGAACGGAAACGGCGGGTAATACGCGCTTCGCTCCACGCACCTGTCGCGGCGTCCATCCGGCCGTCGCGATTCTTTCCGGGAGAAGAGGATGTTCGACCTGACGGATGTGAAGTTCGTGAAACGCGTGGTTGTCGGCAGCGACAACCCGAACCAGATGAGCAGCGAGGCACAGATCGAGGACGCGCGGAAGCTGCTCAATCGCTGCCTTACCGATTCGCCCAAAGGCTGCATCATCGGCATAGAAAAATGCTTCAACGTGCTGCAGCTGGGCGAACACCAGGTGGTGATGCAGTGGCTCTGCTACCACGTGGGGTTCCCGCGCAAGCCCGTGTGGCTGGCGGAGGGCTAGGCGGCCATGGCGACCTGCACCTTCGATCAGTTGCTGTACGCGCTGCGTGTGTCCGTCGAGGCGGCCAACGAGGCGCTGCGCCGCCGCCGTCTCATGCACTACGCCGCGGGCGATGCGAGCGATCGTGCCCTGCACGTGGACGTGCCGCGCGATTCCGCCTTCGACGCACCGCTGGAATCGGTGGTGATTCCACTGAACTGGTTCCGCGACCCGCACGTGCCGCTGGTGACCGAGCTGTCCGTGGAATTCGATTGCCGGCTGCGCTACGAGCGCGGCGGCGCGGGCAGCGGCGGCCTTGTGATCGATCTTTCGCCGCCACGCCGTACATGGTTCCGGAGGAGGGCGCTGCACCGCATGCGCGTGGCGTTCCGTGCCAGCGACGCCTGGCAACCGGACGTATCGATCGACGGACGCGTCGTGGCGCTGCCGCTGGCGAGGAACGGTTGATGGAACGCTTATCGCGCCTGCGCGTCTCGCCCGAATGGGAGCGCGCGCTCATTGCATGCCTCGACGAACCGCCGAAACGGCCCGGCCGCCTCGGCCGCTGGATGCTCGGCTTCGTGCTGCTTCTTCTCGTTTTCGCCGGCCTTGCCGGCATCGCGGTGTGGCTGCGCCTTTGGGCGTAGCCATGCCACCCACAACGTAAGGGAGACCACCATGTATATGCGTAATGTAAAGGCCCTGGGCGCCGCCGCCTTGATCTGCCTCCTGCTGCCCGCCGCGGCTTTCGCCAAGGACCCGGAGGGTGTCTGGTCGGGTACGCTGAAGCGCGAGAACCTCAACACCGTGGACGCCGAGTTCCGCTTCAACGACTCCACCGTGCACTTCGGCTCGCCCTACCGCTGCAGCGTGCCCATCGCCCGCGGTGCCGACGATGCCACCGTGAGCTACACGTTCGGCACGTCCACCGGCGGCGGCATGTTCTGCCAGGGCCTGGAGGATGCGAAGGTGGTGCTGACGCCGTCCGCGGACGGCAAGGTGCTCAGCATTGCCTTCAGCACGGCCGGCACCATCGGCAAAGGCAACTGGTCCGGCAAGCTGAAGCCGGCGGCTGCGGCACGCCCCTGAGGCCCCGTCATGGACACCGTACTTCTCTTCACCCGCTTCTGGCTCCTGCTAGCGGCGATCGGCGGCGCCATCCTTCCGGTGGCGCTCGGCAACGAGCCTTCGCGCAAGCGCGCCGTGGTGCAAGTGGTGTGCGGCGCCATGCTGGCGATCTTCCTCGGGCCCGCGCTGGAAGAACGCTTCCTTCCGGATTCGCCGGCGCAGATACACGCCGGCGTTTCCTTCCTCATCGGCTGCTTCGGCCTGCGGGTGACGATGATCGTGCAGCGGCTCATCGACACGCAGGGCGAATCCCTGGCCAATCGTGTGATCGACCGTTTTACCGGAGGAAATCGTCCATGAACGACGGCGCGTTCTATCTCTACGGCAATCTGGCGTGCAACGTGGTGGTGGCGATAAGCGCCGTCTGGCTGCTCACCGACCGCCGCTTCCATCGACTCATGCGTGCCTGCCACGCACTGCTGGCCGCCGGCGCGCTGGTGAACGTAGCGGGCATGCTCGGCGCCATCTTCGGATTCCAGAACATGGACTATGGCCATGTGTGGCCCGGCGAGCTGGTGGCGAATTTCGGAACGGGCGGTCTGCTGGTGTTCCGGATCTGGCAGACGTCGCGCAGCCGGCGCGGAGCGGGCTCCCAGGAAGGACAGCAAGAACCGTCCGCGTACTGAGCACCCCTGCCAAAAGGCCGATACCGACGGCAGCGGCCCGGACGTACGCTCGGGCCACCATCCCGGGAGGAGAGATGCCATGCGTATCGCCATCGCGACACTCATCGGTGGTCTGGTGATGTTTTTCTGGGGCGCATTCGCGCACATGGTGCTGCCGTTGGGCGAGCTGTCCATGCGCGCCCCCACGAACGAGGACACCGTGCTGGCCGCCCTGCGCGAGGGCCTGCCACCCGAGCACGGCATCTACGTGCTGCCTCACTGGGACCCGGCCATGCACGGCAACGAGCAGGCGATGAAGACCTTCTCGGAAAAGGGGAAAGCCAATCCGTACGCCTTCATCGTGTACACCCCGAACGGCAAGGACCCGCTGGCGATGGGCGGCAACCTGTTCCACCAGTGGCTCTCCGACACCCTGGCCGCGTTGCTCGTCGCCCTGGTGCTCGTCCGCGCCGCCGGCCTCGGCCTGGTGCGCGGCCTGTGCATCGGGCTGGCCTTCGGCCTGTTCTCATGGCTGGCCCTGAGCGTGCCGTTCTGGAACTGGTACCGCTTCCCCGGCGCCTTCACCGCCGGGTATCTGGTGGAGCAGGCCTTCGGCTGGCTGCTGGCCGGCGCGGCCATGGGGTGGTGGCTGGGGCGTAAGGCGGAGCCCTCCCTGAAACCCATGCCCTGATCGCAGGCAAACCTCGAACGCGAACTCCCCGTAGGAGCGCGCCCTGCGCGCGACATGTTTTGAGGCCGTGACCCGGAGCTGGCGCGCCAGATCGGATACTGGCGCGAAAAGCTGTCGTACCCGACGCGGGCATGAACGCGCAGGGCGCGCTCCTACGAACCGCGGACGGGACTGCCACCAGAAGGCCCCCCCAGCGACTTCCGCCCCGTTTTGCGATAATCCCGCAATTCGACACCCACGGAAGCCAAGAACATGCTGGATCCCGCCCTCCTGCGCGGCCGCCTCGCCGAAACGGCAGAACGCCTCCGCGCCGCCCGGAACTTCGACCTCGACGTGGCCACGATCGAGCGCCTCGAATCCGAGCGCAAGGCGCTTTCCACCGAGACGCAGGAGTTGCAGAACCTGCGCAACACCCGTTCCAAGGCTATCGGCCAGGCCAAGGCCAAGGGCGAAGACGTGGCGCCGCTCATGGCCGAGGTGGCCGGCATCGGCGACAAGCTCAAGGCCAACGAGCACGCCCTGGCGGAAGTACAGGCCAAGCTGGCCGACATCGCCCTCGGCATTCCGAACCTGCCTGACGAGTCCGTGCCCTTCGGCAAGGACGAGAGCGACAACGTGGAACTGCTCCGCTGGGGCCACCCGCGTCCGTTCGACTTCCCGGTGAAGGACCATGTGGACCTCGGCGCCCGTCACGGCTGGCTCGACGCCGAAGCCGGCTCCAAGCTTTCCGGCGCCCGCTTCACGGTGCTCCGCGGCCAGCTCGCCCACCTGCACCGCGCACTGGCGCAGTTCATGCTCGACCTGCACACCACGAAGCACGGTTACCTGGAACACAACGTGCCGCTGATCGTGAACGCGGATGCGATGGAAGGCACCAGCCAGCTGCCCAAGTTCGAGGAAGACCTCTTCGGCACGCAGGTGGGCGATACGAAGCGTTACCTCATCCCCACGGCGGAAGTGGCGCTGACCAACCTCGTGCGCGAGAGCATCGTCGAAGCCGACGAACTGCCCATGCGCATGACCGCCCATTCCATGTGCTTCCGCGCCGAGGCCGGCAGCTACGGCCGCGACACCCGCGGCATGATCCGCCAGCACCAGTTCGAGAAAGTGGAAATGGTGCAGATCGCCACCGCCGACACCAGCATGCAGCAGCTGGAGGAAATGGTGGGCCACGCCGAAGCCGTGCTCCAGGCCCTGAACCTGCCGTACCGCAAGGTGCAGCTGTGCTCCGGCGACATGGGCTTCGCCGCCGCCAAGACCTACGACCTCGAGGTATGGCTGCCCAGCCAGAACACCTACCGCGAGATCAGCAGCTGCTCCAACTGCACGGACTTCCAGGCCCGCCGCATGCAGGCCCGCTGGCGCAACCCGGCCACTGGGAAGCCTGAGCTGGTGCATACCCTCAATGGGTCTGGGCTTGCCGTGGGTCGTACGCTGGTTGCCGTAATGGAGAACTTCCAGCAGGCGGATGGGAGCGTCGAGGTGCCGGAAGTGCTTCGGCCATATATGGCGGGGATTGAGGCCATCGCCTGAGGTACAATCGGGCGCGCCGGGGCAGGGACCCCGGCGCGTTCGAGCGGTAAGCCGGTTGGGTGCAATGCGCAGCCGGTGCGGTAAATAACGGAGAGATGGCCGAGTGGTTTAAGGCAGCAGTCTTGAAAACTGCCGTAGGTGTAAGCCTACCGTGGGTTCGAATCCCACTCTCTCCGCCAGTAGCCTGAAAACCCAGTTCCTCCAAGGGTTTGAACGCTGGCCGGGGACAACGTCCCCAGGTCACAAATCGGGTCACACGAGACCCCGATGCGACTTCCCCATTACCTGCACCGTTCGCCGACCGGCATCTGGCATTTCCGACAAAGGGTGCCTTCCGACCTCATTGCCGTTCTCGGAAAAACAGTTCCTGCAAAAGTCGGACCTGCCCGTCAGTGACCCCAATGCCCGAAACGCTGAGGCTCTTTGGCGGGTCGCCAAACATGGTCACCGTCGTGTCGTCTGCCTGCTGGCGTCGGTGTCGGACACGTCAAGATGGGAGGGCTGGATGTGGGCGGCAGCGAGGCTTGCGCCCTCAGAACACCGGCCAAACAATATCGACAGCGAAAACATCAGACCGTGTTAGCGGTGATGCACATTGGGAAATTCATACAGGACGGACGCGGAGAGATATCCATGAATATGACGCCGGGCCAGTTTTGGCAGAACTTTGAGCTTGGTAAGGAAGTCGAGATTGCCTGCGGCTTCCTCTACGACGTGAACCGCCCCGGGCTCGGTGGAGGCCTCCTCGATTGCCTTAAATTATGGCTCCAAGTGGTCTACAAAAGCCTGGGCGGTCGATAATTCGCCGTCGGTAATGCTCGAATTCCAGGGCGCCGACCCCGAGTCGTTCCATCTCAATCTCAATCGGTGCGACAGGGGGGCTGGATGATGGCCCTGACCGTTCCCCTTTTGGGAACTTCCGGGTGCCGCGCGAGGACCCATGGGCGAACTGGACGAAGGCACCACATCGGGCGCGCCAAGACGATTCGGCTCGATGAGTGAGGTCGAGCGGGAGCCGGGCTTTTTGCCCGACAATCCAATTGACGCGACGAACTACCGGCGGCTTGTCGGGTATTATCGCTTCGACGAGGAAGTCGCCTGCTGCTACCGGAAGAGCACCGTCCTTTGCCATGAAGGCCACCGCTTCGGGTTTGTTGCACAGCTGGCCGACGGCACCATCACGCTGGTCGGGAATAGTTGTGCCAAGGGGCGGTTTGGCGTTGGCACGCAGTTCGACATTGACCGGCGGACACTCGAAAACCGGCGAACCCTCCATGACCGGTTCGGTCGCCTTGCGGGTTTGGTCGAGCAGCAAGACGACATTCGCGCCATGCTTGCGTCTGAAAGGGCTGCCGTTGACGTGTTGAAGGCACGGTTTGATGCCCTTTGCCTTGCGCTGGGGCGCAGGCTCGTCGACCGCCTGGAGGACATGGCCCGCACGGGGCAGAACACGGTGTCCATAAGGGGTGTGACAACGATTCATTACGTTGACGACGATGGCGTGCACAGGACGGAACACCGGAAGGTAGACCACCGTGTCGGCCGTGTGGCGGGACTTGAGATCTTCCGCCATGGGGCCTTCGCCACCATTCCGCTGGAGATGCAGGGCGTGCTGTCGGCGCTCGACGAGGCGGTGGCCATGACGAATTCGAAGAAAAAAGTCCGTGACTTCGCCGTCGCTAGGCTTCTTGCTATCCTCGGCGACCATGCACGCGTCGTCAAATCAGTGGCACGGCTCAACGACGCGTTCGGGCAGTTTAAGCGGGGAGATGGGGTGCCCCTTTGCTATCTTGTCTCGACCACGGGCGACCGCCTGCGGTCCGCACAGCACGCTCTGCGAGCGCAAGGACACGATGACAGTGAGAGCCAGGCGCGGGCGTTTCTCTCCGCCATTGATGAGCGTCACCGTATGGCTCTGGGTGCGCAGCGACTGGAGTACTGACCGTGGGCAAAACGCTGAACCTGATGAATGAAGTGCCGGGTGACCGCAATGAGTACCCTCCGGACCATCCGCTTGCGTGGGAAGACGAGCATGCCACCTATCGGCTCATGAGTTCACGGCTCGATATAGCCTGTCAGATAGAAGGCCACCGGGCGTTTCCGGTGCTCTTTGCAGACCACTCCCATCTTTTGCGGTGGGTCCAGGACGAGGGGCTCATGGTCCAACCATTGCTCAAGAGGTCGACGCAGGCCGTGCGGGTGATGGGCAACATGCGTATTGTCGGGCAAAGGGGCATTGTCTTGACCTCTGTTGACATGGTCTGGGTGCACCACCGGTGGCGTGGCTATCGGCGCGCGCTCAACCGGCGTGCTGTTGCGTCAGGCGAGCCGCCGCTGCCATCCCGTCTCCATGCCGACCACGTCGTGGCACGCTCGCGCCTTTCCAACCTCCCGGACGCATGGGTGCTTCTTATCGAGGTTCCGCGTCACGCCAACAGCGGTTTTGGTGCACGTATCGAGCGGCACCTTCCGGTGCTGCCGGCAGACGTACTGCGCTACGATTTGCAGGGCATGGAATTGTTCAAGGTATTTTGCGAGGCCATGCCCGGTCCCACCACCGGCACACTCGAACACGCCTTTGACCGGGTGCGCGACCAAATCCTCCCGGCCAACGGATACGTCAGGCAGATGCTTGAGGAGATGGAGGGCACGGTCCGGGAAGTATTCCACCGGGCTGCAGTGCGATCCGGTACGCGCTTCGACGGGAGCGGACGGAGCGAGGCTGCAGAGTACCGAAGTGACGCCCGTCGCATTCCGGTCAAGCGTCGCCCGCCTTCCCGTTGAGCACGCTCTGTACGCGCCAACCGCTGTCGATGAGACGGCCGAGGTCTGAGGGGTCCAGCCGTTCACCGTTGATGGCAAGGCACAGAAAGCGCGTGGGGCGCGAAAAGCCCACGTAAGCGTGTCGCATCTGGGCCGGGAGTGTCTTCAGCGGCTTTCCCTTGTCCGTCTTTCTGCCGGTCTGGCGCGCAAGGGCTTCGACGACATCGAACCGCCTTGATTTGGCACCAACGGATTCGAGATAAAGCGTGGCAAGATGCGTTTCGCCCTTGGTCATGCCCACGGTATCGACCGTTACCGTCACCGCGCGGTGGCCCACCACCACCCGACAGTCACGCGTCAGCGCCTTCGGCGCTGCCGGGTCGTTGTCAACGCAAGGGTCCTTGAACACGGAAAGCGCGGCGAAGTCGTCGGCCCCGATCCCCGGCATCAATGGCTCGAGCGCCACGAAAAGCCGGTCGGTGACAGAAGCCCGTGCCACCTTGGTCGCACCAGCGGCCCTGTCGATAACAATGCTCCGCATGGCATGGCGCAAGGGGCGCGTGTCAAAGTTGGTCTCGCGCAATTCGCGAAACAGCCGCCATGGGTCCCGGATGTCCTCAGCCACGGGCGCACGGGCCTCGCGCAGGGCAAGGAGAATGACCCGTTGCACGCGTTCGACACGCTCGCCGAGTTCGACCGGCGAGAGCCCCATCGCATCGTCCCCGGAGAGCAGGTGCCACGCATTGGTGTTCTTTGGCGGTGCCTTGTCGGGGTCAATGGCCAGGGGCGGCCAGAAGTCACCCACATGCCGGCCCGGCAATTCGTTTGCCCCACTGCTGCGCCGAGCGCAGATGGCCCGCACATGGCCGCCGGCATTGATGGCATCGTCGTCAAACGCATCAAGGACGAGTTCGCCGAAGCGCGGGACGACCGCGTCGATCGTGTCAGTGCTGTAGACCAGCAGCGTTGGCGGCGCGGCAGCGTCCGGCCCCTTTCCCACCACGGCGTCACCCTTGTCCTGGACCTTCGAGACGATGCCGGCGATGACGGGACCAAAACGACGGCTTGTGCGCATCGGCAGGATGGGATCTTCCGGAAACGTGGTCCCGGCGCCAGCATCGTTGTCGTCGTCATCCTCGCTGTCGATGAAGATGCGTTGGTTGATGTCGCCAAACCGCTGGACGACTGCTCCCGCGCCGAAGGCCTTGGTCAGCAATGCGGTCTGCGCCGGAGACGTGTCTTGCATCTCGTCCATCATCACCAGCGGGAAACGCCGGGCGAGCAGGGCAGTCAAGCGCGGGGCGACCTCCAGTGCGCGTTCGGCGTAAGCGAACATGTCGATGTGCCGGAAGATGCCCTCCCGGGCAAGCTGTTGCTTGACGAGGCGAAGGTGCCTGCCTGAATCCGTGTCGGGGCCGGGAAATCCGTTACCGCCCACAACTTCGAGCTTCGGCCCAGAGAAACGCATCGATTTGATCTGGTCTTCGCGCCCGTGGCGCTGGTTCATCCACCCCCATACCGCTTTTGCCTTGAGCGCACGGGGCAGGGCCTTTCTCGCAAAAACCTCATCGTCGATGACGTCCACCCGTCCGCCGTCGCTGCGCAGTCGGGGCAGGGCGAGGAACTGGTTAATGAAGGCATGGATGGTGCCGATGAAGTGGGGATAGGCAAGCAGGCGCGTGCCTTCGGGCGTTGCTGACAGGCGGTGACGGATTTCCTGGGCAGCCGTGTTGGTGTGGCTGATGACGCAGATGCCCTGGCGGTCCGCCGTCCATTTCCGGCTGAGGAGGTAAAGCCTTGCGGCAAGGATAGTCGTCTTTCCGCTGCCGGGGGCCGCCTGGACGTCCACCTTGCCGTTGGCCAGGAGTACCGCTCGGCAATCTGCGTCGGCGAAATCAAGGCCAGGAAAGGCGACCGCCAACGCCGGAAGGTCGTCTTCGGCAATGACCGGGACCGTCATGCGTCGGATTTCCCATCGGTTTGTTTGTCAGCGGGCCTCAGATGCGCGATGGCGTCTTGCAGATACTGCGGAAGGGCGAGGAGAAGCGCCTCACCCTTCCCGTACGTGCCGGTTTCAAGGAGAGCGGCCGCATACTGGGCCGTCACGGCCTTCGAGCCCTGTTTTCGAAACAGCGGCTCGTAGATGTGGCACGCGAGCGCCTCGGGTTCGAGTTTTTGTTTTTCCAGCGTTTCCCATTCGGCCGCGCGCGAGATCCTCGCTGCGTCGAAGTCCTCTTTTGGCAGGAAGCCTTCCTTGTTTTTTGCCGCAACCGCAAGGCCAATGGCCATGTGCATAAGCTTGGCACAGCCGGCCCGAGCGAGGTCGTATTCGAGCGTCCAGTGGTCGGAAACGCAGACCCGGGTGCGTCCTCCCGAAGCGCGCTCGACTTTCGCCTTGCGCCGTTCGGCAAGTTCGTCAGGAGTAAATTCGTCAAAGACACGCTTTGGTTTGGCCCTTTCCTTCTTGCCAGCGTCCGTGTCATCCGCTGCCGCCTGGCCGGCACCGGCCTTTTCCTTCTGCGTGGGCCTGGCGTAGTCCGCCCCGTTCGGGACAACGTCGAAGTCGGTGATGCACACGACGGGGACGGGAACGTCAACCTTGTCCTGGCGCTGGAGGATGCGGGCATAGTGGTACAACCCCACATCGCCGACGTTGACGATGGAGATGCCATGGGCGGCAAGGTTGAAGCCGCATGCCTTGGCAAGTGCAGGGAGGAGCAGTGCCTCGGCGGCACCTTCGACGATGATGACGCCCCGGGCAAAAAACAGGTTGGCACGGGTCGCCTCGAGAAAACGGCGAAGGTAGGCGTAATCGGAGGGTTCCAGTCGCGTGGTCTTTGCGTCGAGACGGAACGTCTTGCCCTCAACGACCAGCGTCATGGCCTCGATGTCGCCCTGGGCGACGAGAGACGGGCTGTGCGTGGTCATCACCACCTGCAGAGGGTGCTTCTCGTCCCCTGATGTCTCGGTGAGGAGCGCCATGACACGGTCCTGGAGCTGCGGATGGAGATGGGCCTCGGGCTCCTCGATGAGGAGCAGGGCAAGCTCGTCGCCCTCTTTCAACAACACCAGTTCGGTGGCCATAAACAGGACATTGTTGTAGCCAAGCCCGCGTGGGCATCGTGCGTCGGCATGGATGTCGCCGGCGGGCAACAACGTGAGTTCGAAGCGCTCAAGAATGGGATTGAGGGCGAGCTCGGTGGCCAGGCGGACCCGTGCCGTGAGCGTGTCGCCGCTGAAAGCGAACTTGCCAAGATAGCCGGTGTTGATGCCGTTTTCGACCGCCTGGATGACCTCATGGTTGCCCATGTGGTGTTGGGCGTGGGCCATCATGCCGACCAGCGTCTTTGGCATCTCGCCGGGCTTGTCCTTCTTGAAGTCGCTTTCCTTCTGCCCCTGGATGTCGGGGTGGGCACCGAGAATCTGGGAGAGGCGGGACGCTCGACCAGGCCTGAGCTCATGCTCCGCATCCCGGAGGGGGCGCAGATAAGTGGTGCGAACCATCTCGCGGGCAGCCGCGCCCAGCTCGGCCCCGGTGCCGTCAACGCCACAGCGGACCTCGCTTTCCACGCGCGCGCGGCGTTTGGGGGTGCCCGTAATCCAGCGCGCTTGCAGCGTCAGGTAAAGCGAGGTTGTGCCGTCGGCTTCGAAGGTCAGCCATTCGAGAAGGGCCGCCTCCTGGTCTGCGGTCAGTCCGCGAAGCGCAGCCTCAATCGTCAGGGAGGTGGCCCGCGCGTTGCCGTGGACATGGAAGTCGTGCTCCTGGAGCCTTGTTGCCTCAAAGCTGGTGGTCCAGAGCACATGCCGGATGGCGTCGACGATGGCGGTCTTCCCCGCGTCGTTCTCGCCAACGAGAATGTTGAGCGACGGGTTGAGTGTCCAGTCGAGACTGGGCGCGGTCTTGCCGTCGCCGAAGACCCGAAAATTGGTCGCCTTGATGGAGTGCAGGTACACAGCGCGTCCCTTCGGTGTATGACACGCGCAGCATACCGGTGGAGGAAGCATCTTTGACAGGGATAATGCGCGTTTCGTTGCGACTCGACCGGTCATGCGCGTGGCGAAAGAATGCAGCGGTTTGTTCGCATGACGGGTCGTGTGCAGAAATGAATCGCGGCGAACCGCGTTGCGAAAGCCTGACGGGAAAAATCTGATGCACGTGTTGCTGCGCAAAAGCGGGAACGAGGTCAGTGCGGATTCTTGCCGGTTTTGCGCATTCATTTATGAAGTGCCCCAGCACGCGAACATCGCCGCCGTCGCCGCTATGGGGCGAAAAAACACCATCCGTCTCATCGCATGAGACCGCGCAGGATCAAGATGACAACAGCAGGCGATAGCCTTCAAACTGCATCCTTAGGAAGACCGGTGTTGCCGGCTGTGACAGGGGAGGGGAATGAAGCCGGTTGTTTATGCAAGCACCTACCAGCGGCTCAAGGCCAGCCCGGCGTGGAAGCTGCTCGACGCACACCACGCGCCAGAGATCCTCGCCCTCTTGCGGTATCTCCTCTTTGACACGCAGCGTGTCCTACCGGGGTCAGTGCTGGCCGAGAAACTCGACATGGAACTTTCCATCCTGCGTACACAGGGTGCGGAGATGGCCGGGTCGGCTGCCCATTACATCCGGGAGTGGCTCGCTGCCCAATGGCTCGAACGCAGGCTCCCCGTTGGCGCTGCCGAGGAGGAATACGAACTCAGCCCCGGCGCGCTGGAAGCGCTGCGGATGGTCGGTGCAATGGACGCCAAACGACCGGTGGCGACAGAAAGCCGCCTTGCGCTGGTTATGGCCGGGCTCGACACGCTCGCCCAGGAAACGGACAGCGACCCTGGTACCCGAATGAAGCGCCTGCTTGAGGAAAAGCAGCGCATCGAAGCGCAGATGGACGCGGTCGCGCGCGGGGAGAACGTGGTTCTCGACGACGAGCGGGCCGGCGAGCGTGCGCGGGAGGTTATCAACCTTGCCCGCGAACTGGCCGAGGACTTCCGGCGGGTACGCCAGCAGTTCAACGACCTCGACCGCGAGTTTCGCGAGCGCATCATCACAGACGAGGGAAGTCGTGGCCAGGTGCTCACAGACCTTTTTGCAGGCGTGGACGTCATTGCAGAAAGCCCGCCTGGCCGCACATTTGCCGCGTTCTGGAAGCTGCTGACCGACCCAGAGCAGAGCACCCAGCTCGAGGCTTCCGTTTCAGCCATATCCAGGCGCGACTTTGCCCGGCAACTGCCCCGCGAAGACCGGCTTTTCCTCATCAACCTCACCCGGACACTCCTCGAGCGCGCAGGCAGGGTCAACAACGTCCAGACCGGCTTTGCGCGGAGCCTTCGTGGGTATGTTCAGACGCGCGAATTCCAGGAGCACAGGTTGCTCTCCAGGCTCATCCAGTCGACCAAGTCCGATGCGCTGGCCGTCCGTGGGCTCATTCGCCCGGAAAAGACAACCGGCATGACCCTCGAACTCTCATCGGCCACCTACCGGTCGATAGCGCAGTGGAAACTCCACGATCCCCCCTTGACGCTCTCGACCGTGGACCTCGTGTCGGCGGGTGGGGCGGGTATCCGTCTGGAAGACGTGCAGGCGGCCGTCGAATCGGCGGAAATCGATTTCCGCACGCTCAGGGCCAACTTGCGGCTCGAGCTCATGCAGGCAAGCCAGGTGTCGGTCGGCGAAATGATGGAGCGCTATCCGGTCGTCCAGGGACTTGGCACCGTGGTCGGCTACATCTTCCTTGGTGCCCGCCACGGGCGTGTCGTTTATGGGCACACGGAAGATGTCGGGTGGACCACGGGTGCAGGCAGCGCGCGCCGTGCGCGCATTCCGCTTGTGTACTTCGTTGCAGAGGCACTGGGGGCGTTACGTGACTGAGACAGAGACCGAACCGTTCGTCGCAAACAGACCACTCTTCGCCGGCGACCACGGCACCCTTGCCATGGATACACGGCTTGCCCTGTGCAAACTCCTGCAGGGACCGTTCATTGACGCAGACAGTGGACACTGGAAAGCCTTGCTGCGCGACGAAGCCATCTTGCGCTCCCGGCTCGCCGACGTGTTTCTCGACCTGATGGTTGACCGGAGCCGCCAGGTGGCCTTCACGAGGCAGGCAAACACCGGCGAACTCGACACCCCGGTGCTCTTGCGGTCCGCACCCCTGACGTTCATCGATTCTGTCCTCGTGCTCCATCTTCGTGATCGCCTGACAGGGGCGGAGGCGAGACACGAACGGGCGGTCGTCGACGAGGAGACCCTGGTCGGTGAGCTGCTGTTGTTCTCGGAGCCGGGTGGTGACGCCGTCGGTGCAAGAAAGCGCATTGATGCGGCCATCATCAAGATGAGAAAGAACAACATCCTCCAGCAAATCCGGAGCGCGGAGAGGCGTTATGAAATCTCTCCCGCGCTAAGGCTGCTGTTTACCGCCGACGACGTCGAGAAGCTCGGCGTTGTCTACCGCAAGATTGCAGCCGGCCAGCCGGTGACCGTCGATGACCTCAGGGAGCGGGTTGATGCCGATGATGAAACGTAAGCAGTACGAGTCCGTCACCCTTGAGGACCTCCCTCGGCCCGAAGACGAGCAGTTCCGGATGCGGCGGCTGACGGTCTACAACTGGGGCACGTTCTCGAGCATTCACACCGTGCCCATTGCCGAAGACGGTATGCTGCTCATCGGACCCAGTGGCGCCGGCAAGTCCACCCTTCTCGACGCCATCTCCGTGATGATTGTCCCCCCGCGCCTGCTTCACATGAACGCGGCGGCGGAAGAGGGCGACCGCAAGCGGACGGACCGCTCGGTGACGTCGTATGTGCGGGGCGCCTGGGCCGACCGGGGCGACGTCGAATCGCGTGAGGTAACCAAGCAGTACCTGCGGCCGGCCGGAACGGTGTCGGCCATCGCACTTGAATATGGCAACCGCCTGGGCCGCACGGTGACCCTGGTGCGCATATTCTGGATAACAGGTGTCTCGGTAGGGTCAAATCTCAACGACCATCTCCTCGTCGTCGACGGTGAGTTCGACATGGAAGCCTTGTCCGACTTCGATGGAGACCGTCGCAAGCTGCGCCGCATGCTCGATGGAGACCACATCCGCCACTATGAGGCGTTCGCCCCCTACGAGGAGCACTGGCGGCGCGTCATGGGCATCGACGACCCGGGCGCGCTTGAGTTGCTCCATCGCACCCAGTCGACGAAGAACCTCGGCGACCTCAACAGGTTCCTCCGCGAGTTCATGCTCAAGGAGCCGGCGACGTTCGAGCTCGCTGACCGGCTCGTCGACGAGTTCGGGGAGCTCGATGAAGCGCACCGGGCGGTCGTCACGGCGCGGGAGCAAATCGAGGTGCTGTTGCCTGCCCGCGCCGCCCATGAAGAGCACGTGCTGACGTCGGCAAAGATTGCCGCCAATGAAGCCCTGGCCAATGCCCGTATCCCGTTCGGGCACCACCTTCGGCTCGGTCTCATCGAAACCGAAATTGCACGGCTCTCGCGGAAGATTACCAGCGAGCGGGACCTTGTCCAGGTCGTCGACGGCAAGCGCAGTGCTGTTGACGATGAAATCAGGGGCCTACAACGGCGGCATTCGGAGGAGGGGGGTGACACCATCATCGAGCTTGAAACCCGCCGCTCTGGCCTGGCGACCCAGGAGCGTTCGCGGAGTGTTGAGCGGGCAAAGACCGAAGCGCTCTGTGCAGCCCTCGAGTGGTCGACTCCGGGCACCCCGGAGGCCTTCGCCCTCTTGCGGCAACGGGCCACCGATGTCGCCGCTGCTGCAGAGAGTGCCGAGACAACGGGGCTTGCCGAGCGCGACGCGCTGACCATCGCGCAGCACGGGCTGGGCGCCGAGCTCAAGGCAGCGCGCGACGAGGTCCTCGCGCTCGAGCAATCGTCCTCCAATATTCCCGGACCGCTGCAAAGGCTTCGCGACCGGATGGTCCGGGAGCTCAACGTGCCCTCGACCGACCTTGTCTTCGTCGGTGAACTCATCCAGGTGCGAAAAGAGCACCTGGACTGGGCACCGGCCGCCGAGCGGCTCCTGGCAAGTTTCGGCAAGGACCTGCTGGTCGACGCCCGCCATCAGCGCCAGCTTGCTGCCTGGGTCGACCGTACGCACCTGGGGCTGCGGCTGGTCTACCACGCCGTGACCCCGAGGAGTGGTGGCGCGAGCCGCGAGCCCCGGACACGCGACTCCATCGTCAACAAGCTCGAATTCAAGCCCAGCGAGTTTTCCGCATGGCTCTCCCGCCAGGTGGTCGACCGCTTCGATTACCAATGCGTGCGGTCGGTCGCAGAGCTACTTGCGGGCGACATGCGAATCACCATGGAAGGGCAGATCCGCCATGCCGGCGGGCGCATGGAAAAAGACGACCGGCACGACATCAGGGACCGTCAGCGCTGGGTTCTCGGGTTTGACAGCAAAGACAAGCTCGAGGCCTGGCGTGCAACCGAGCGGACACTCCTTCAGCGGATGGCTGAGGCGGAGCGTCAATTGCGGGAGCTCGAATCCGACCGGCAAGCCCTCATCAAGCAGCGGGTGGTGGCCGCCCAGCTGGCAGCGGTCGAATGGGATGCCATCGACGTCGACACCATCCTCCTGCAAATCAGCGCTATCGACGGGCAGTTGCGCGATCTCAAACTGGGCAACCATGTGCTCAACGACATCAACGGTCAGCTTCTGGCCGCCCAGGAGCGCAAGAAAAAGCTCGATGACGATGCCGCCGACCACCGGCAGGCCATCAAGAGAATGGTTGAATCGTCCGAGAAACTCGAAGACGAGCGGGTCCACGCGAGGGCGGGGGCCTCGGCGCTCGCGCCCGCGCAGCAACGGGCATGGGAGGAAAAGCTGCCGGTTGCTTTTTCACCGACACTGGCCAGCCTCAGTGAGGAGTTGATGGCCGTTGAGCGTGCCCTCCATCAGGAGAGCAACGAACTTCGGACAAGGACGGGTGAACTGGCCCAGACGGTCACCACCGCGTTCTCCCGCTACATCGAGCGGTGGCCGGTCGATGGCGCGTCACTCTTGCCGGTGATGAGCGCAGCACCGGACTTCCTTGCCATTCTCGAACGCCTTGAGGTCGACGGGTTGCCTGCACATGAGGAGCGGTTTCGGACCCTCCTCGCCCAGCAGAGCACGCAGCGGTTGGCAGAACTGACCACGATGCTCAACGATGAGCGATCCCAGATTGCAACCCGACTCGAGGATGTCAACGAAGGCCTGCGGACGGTGCCCTACAATCCGGGCAGTTATCTGCAGATACGCCCCGTCGACCTGAACCTTCCGGACGTGAGCGGTTTTCGCAAAAGCGTCGGTCTCGTGTTTGCCGGTCAACGGGCCGAGGAGGATGCGGAGGCCATGGAGGCCCGATTCGCCGCATTGCGTGGCATCGTCATGGACCTCAAATCCGATGCCCCGGACAAGGTCCGGTGGCGCACGCGGGTGCTCGACGTACGCCAACACGTCGAGTTTGCCGCCGAGGAACTCGAGATGGGAACCGACCGTCAGCTCGAACTGGCCAAGGGCAGTGCTGGCAAGTCCGGCGGTCAACGCCAGAAGTTGACTGCCACCTGTCTTGCGGCTGCGCTTCGCTTCAAGCTCGGGGGCACGGACGGCAGTGTTCCCTCATATGCGGCAGTGGTGCTCGACGAGGCGTTTACCAAGACCGACGACGAGTTCACGAAGACCTGCATGCGCATCTTCACCGAACTCGGCTTCCAGATGATCGTGGCCACCCCCATCAAGTCGGTCATGACTCTCGAGGAGTTCGTTGGAGGTGCGGCGTTCGTCACCATCAGCCAGCGCCGCACGTCCTCCTTGCTCAACATCGAATACGACCATGATACGCGGCGCCTGCGGCTCAGTGACGAGGACCGGGCCGGTGGCGGCGACGATGCTCACGCCTGACGATGTCATCCGGCGCCTTGATGCGGCGTGGCGGAACAACTGGAAGGAGTGGCTCGACGGGGGCGGCGCCTGGCCGCTGGAGGTGCCGCTGGGTCCGCCTACCGAGCGCGGCGCGGGCAAGGATTGGAACGCGGTGCGTCGCTGGACGGCGAGCTGGGAGAATCCGTCGTCCGGGGTCGTGGTCCCCGTTACACGCCTGTGGCGCACGCTCGGCACCCAGTCCTTACCGGAGCGGGTCGTCTTTGCCACGGCGCACGAGGTGGCCGGGGCACTTGGCCGCGTCCATTTTCTCGAGACGGCCGATGCGCGCTACCGCGCTTGCGTTGCGATGTGGCCGGCGTCGGCCAGAGCGGTGCGGGCGCACGCGGAAACCATCGCGCTGCTTTCGGAGGAGGACTTCGCCCGCCTCACTGCCGTGGTCGACTGGCTGCTGGCCCACCCGTCCTCCGGTCTTTTCATCCGCCAGCTGCCGGTCGAGGGGCTCGACAGCAAGTGGGTCGAGCAGCACACCGGCCTCATTGGCCGGTTGCTTGCGGACACGTGGGGTACCACCGGACCGCTCGAAGTTGTCGCGGGCCTGCGCAAGGAACCGGTGCGCCGCCGTATCCGACTCCTCGATCCCGCGCTTCGTCAATGGGCGCGGGGCGCCTCCGACCTCGAGATGCCGCTCGAGGAACTCCAGGCCATCGAGATCCCGGCGCGCATTGTATTGGTCGTCGAAAACAACGTCACTGCGCTTTGTTGCACGGACATCCCCGGCGCCGTGCTCATCATGGGCGGCGGGGCGGCTGTCACCGGACTGGGACACGTCCCGTGGTTGTCGGCCATCCCGCTCGTTTACTGGGGTGACATCGACACGTGGGGCCTGTCGATTCTCGCCGCCCTGCGCCGGTATCACCCCCACACCGTCTCGTGCCTGATGGATGAGGAGACCCTGACCTCCCACCTGCACCTTCGCTCGCATGAGCGACGACAGACCCTGTCCGCCGGAGACGGGCTCACGCCCGCCGAACAGGCACTCTTTGACCGTCTTCTCGCCGGCGAGCACTGGGGACCGGGGCTTCGCATTGAACAGGAACGGCTCGAGTGGACCGAGGCCTGGCAAGTGGTGCAGGCGGCTGCTTCGGATGCGATGGCCCGGTCTGGATCCGTCGGATTTCCCCCTTGACGGCGGGCGGATTTCTGCTTGACTGACTTGGGTCCATGATTGGACGACGAAGGAGACGACTTGAACGGATTCGGCCGGCGACTGTGTGCGCAGCACGGGACAACGACACGGATGCGATCGCCGCCATCCTCATCGACCCCGCGCATGACGGCCCCACCTGCAAGTGAATTTCAATGTCGCGAGGCTACCCACACGAAGCCGGCAATGAGGACGACAACCGCCGCGCCGAGCATCCACCAGGCACGGCGTCCCCCCGCTTGGTCGACGTAGTCGGTGACCAGGCCGGCGAGAAAAGCGAAGAACTCCCCCATCTTCTAGATTCCGGCCGAGGCCAGTTCGATGGCGCTGCGCCAGTTGAGTGCTGCGGCAGTGACGCACGTCTTGTACACCCGGTCAGACGACACGCCGGTGATGTAGGCAACGACCGAGAGGGCGCTCTTTGCGGTGTACGACCAGCCGGGAACCCAGCCGATCGGCTTGGGTACAAGACTGAAGGCTGCGGAGCATTCCATGATTTCATGGGTGACCGTGCCGAGGATGTCACCGACCTCCGCATTCATGTCCCAGCTCGAAGCGAGGCTCTGGCCCCAGATGGAAGCGGCGACCTTGCGCAGCTCCGCCTGATCTTCGGCTGTGGGCGAATCGGCCAGGGTGACGATGTCGGGTGCCTGCACATGAGTCCGGGATTGCGTTGATGCCGGCAGGACCTCAATGGTCGGGCCGAAGCGCCGTGCCCAGACCACGATCGCCGGATGGACCGCGCCATCGCCGACGTAGGTGATGTGGCCCGTCTCCTCGTCGAACCATGCGGCGAAGGTCCGGCCGTCGGGGTAGTGGATGAACGCGGCGGCATGGGCGAGGGGCGCGCCGCTTCGCCAGCCGTCGATGAAAAGGCCGCCATCTTTCAACAGTACCGGGTTGGCAGTCTCCGTAAAGTTGCGCTCGAACGCCTCGTATCGGTTTCCGAGCAGGTGGCGGAGGTCTTCCTCCGCGCCCATGACCCGCGCGCTTTCACTGGCTGTCTGGACGGGGGAGGCGGAAACCGGAGACACGGATCCAAACGCGAGGGTAAGCGACAGAGCGAAAGTGGCTTTCACCACGCGGCGGCAGCAAAGGTGGGGTGGGAAACCGTGACCCGCGGCGGAGTTTTCAGGCATTCCTTGCGATCTGATACGCGCACCCGCCCTGTAGCCTATTGCCTGGACATTTGCCGGAGCACAAACGGAGCCGATGCAGTCCCACACTGGCGCACCGATTGGCCAGTTCGATGGCGCTGCGCCCGTTTAGCGCTGCCACACTCACTCCGTTAGCAGGTTCATTCGGTACTTCCCTGTGGGCAAACCGCGGCCCGAGGCCTATCGGCCAGTGCACTGATAGTCTGGGATCTTGATGGTTGGTGCCGGTAGGCGGCCTTTAGGGTCTCCCGGGCCCGACCCGTCACCCACGTCGACCGAGGAAGTCAGTGACAAGCGCAGCGACCTCATCTGACGCCTGCAGTGGCACCAGATGCCCAATCCCGGGAATCACCCGAAACTCCGCATCTTTCAACCGAGGAAGAAGCTCGGTCTTGTGCGCATCGATCGGATCGACCTTGTCCTCCTCGCCAGCGATAACCAGCACCGGCACATTGATGCGGCCGACTTCACCGCTGATGTCTTCCTGGCTCATGCCAAGCGGCCACGCGGCCTTTGCCCCGGGCGCACCCTTGAGGCTATCGGCGATGACCTGCTCATGCAGCGCCGGGGGCAGGGGGCGGGATACCAGTGCATTCGCCAGCGCCCCTTCAATGCTCTCGCGGCTGTCGTAGACGGTCACGAAGCCATCAAGAACTTCCTTCGGCAGCGCGAGCGGCGTTGGCGTCGCCGGTGCGACGAGGACCAGGGCCCGGAGACCGGCCGGCCTCCGCGATGCAAGGAGCTGGGCGACCTTGCCGCCCATCGAGTGCCCGACGAGGACAAAGTCGTCGACGCCCTTCGCAGCGAGCACGGCCGTCACATCGTCCGCGTGCGCGGCGAGGCTGTACCCGCCTTCAGGCTTCTCGGAATCGCCCCAGCCGCGCAGATCCAGCGCAATGGTATGACGGTCTGCATCGAGCCCATCGATCACGCCGGACCACGTGCGCGACGATCCGCCGTGGTAGTGCAGGAAGACAAGCGTCGGCCCGCGCGAGCCTTTTTCACGGAAGTGGAAGAGGGGACGGGTGGCAGTGTTGGTGGACATGGGATTGCCTTCGATGTGTCGGGGTTGGCTTATCCTATGGACGGATATTCCTCGGCATTAGCCGTCAAAGCAGACCGACACCCGGTCGGATGAGGAACGAATGGATCGCCTGACTTGCATGCGCGTTTTCGAGGCCACCGTGCGCACAGGCAGCATCGCCGGCGCAGCGCGGCTGCTCGATCTCGCGCCGTCGCGTGCAAGCAAGTACCTGGCCGCCCTCGAGTCGGACCTCGGCGTGCTGCTCCTGCGCCGAACGACGCGCAAGCTCACGCTTACCCCGGAAGGCGAGACGTACGTGCATCGCTGTCGCACCATCCTCGCCGAGGTGCGCGAGGCCGACGACGAAGCACGGTCGAAGACCGGAGCCGTCTCAGGCACGTTGCGGGTCACGGCGCCGGTGACCTTCGGCGCCCTGCATCTGGGACCGGTCGTAGCAGCCTTCATCGCCCGATACCCGGCCGTCACGCTGGACCTCACCCTCGACGACCGCTACCAGGAGGTGGGAGCAGGAAGCGTGGATGTGGCCCTGCGCATCGGACGCCTTGCCGATTCGTCCCTGGTGGCGCGGCGCCTCGGCCCCTGCCGCATGGCGCTCTGCGCCGCGCCGGCATTCCTGCAGTCACGCGCGCCGGTTACTTCGCCGTCCGACCTCGCGGGGGTGCCGACCCTTGCGTTCAGCGAAGCGGTCTCCACGCCCGACTGGACCTTGCAGGATCGTCATGGAAGGACACACCGGATCGATGGATCCCCCCGAGTCCTTTCCAACAACGTGCAAATGCTTGCCGCAGCCGCCGCGGCGGGCGCCGGCGTCGTTTTCGGGCCGACGTTCATCCTTGGCCCGATCATCCGACGCGGCGAACTGGTCCGCCTGCTGCCCGACTACGAGCCGGTGCCCCTGGACATCAACGTGGTGTACGCCAATCGGTCGTACCTGCCTAGCACCGTCCGCGCCTTCGTCGACTTTCTCGCGGAATCCTTCACCGAACCGTTCGACTGGGACAGGCGCTAGCAGCCCGGCTCAGGGTCGCCTTTGGATCAGCGCATACCGCCGGAGGCGATGATGTTCTCTCCGGTCACCCAGCGGGCATCGTCCGAAGCGAGGAACACGGCGATCGGCGCGATATCGTCCACTTCGCCCAGGCGGCCGAGGGGTGTCTGGCTCACGATGAAGGCCTCCATGTCGCCGCCCTGGATGCCTGCCTCCTTCGTTCCGTCGGTGCGGATGATCCCGGGATCGATGGAGTTCACGCGGATGCCCGAAGGACCGAGCTCGCGCGACAGCACGCTGGTGATGCCTGCGACGGCCGCCTTCGTTGCCGTGTATACCGACGACTGCGGCGGTGCCACACGGCTGACGAACGAGCCCAGATTGATGATGCTTCCGCCCTTGGGCATGGCCGGGATGGCGGCCTTGGTGACCATCAGCAGCCCCTTCACGTTGACGTTGAACATCTCGTCGAAGAGTGCCTCGTCGAAGTCCGTGGCGGGTGCAAAGCGATAGCCGCCGGCATTGTTGACCAGGATGTCGAGTCGGCCGAAACGCGCGACAGTTTCCTCGACGAGCCTTGCCGCCTCGGCCGCGCGGCTCACGTCTGCGCCGATGGCCGCGGCCCGTCCGCCGCTCGCTTCGATGGCATGGACCAATGCGTCGGCCGCGGCGCGGTTGGATGCGAAGTTGACGACGACCGCGGCGCCCTCGGCCGCCAGCGCCTGAGCAATACCTGCGCCGATGCCCCGGGAGCCCCCGGTGACGATAGCGACCTTGCCGTTGAGCTTGCCCATGGTGTTCTACCGTTGAGTCAGGCACATGCCTGCCCCCACAAATTGGTGGCCTGCCATGGACCCATACAAGCCGCCTGCCGGAATAGCTTTTATTCCATCGCCCTGGTTTTGTTTGCGGGGACACCGAGACGGCCGTAAGGTAGCGGCAGTCCCAACAAGCGTCGACGGGCGCGTCAGCAGCCGGTGGCGGTGCTACGGGGCAAGTTTCGGGGTCGCCGACATGGCGAGGAGGCGTGACGTGGACAAGATCGATTCGATGCGCCTGCTCGTACGTTTGGCCGACCTCGGGAGCTTTTCGCGAGCGGCCGAGGCCAGCGGCATTTCCCAGTCCGCCGTCAGCAAGGAGCTTTCGCGGGTCGAATCGGCGCTTGGCGTCCAACTGCTGCGGCGAACCACGCGCGGCCTTAGCCTGACCGAGGCTGGCGCCGTCTATGTGGACGCGATCAGGAAGGTGCTGCAGGACATCGAGGACGTCGAGACTCGGCTGTCCGAAGCCCACGCGTCTCCCTCGGGCCTGCTGCGCGTAGCCATGTCCGCCTCGTTCGGGCGCCTGTATGTCACGCCGCACCTGAGCGAGTTTTTCTCTCTCTATCCTGACGTGCAGATCGACTTCGAGATGTCCGACCGGAACGCCAACCTGGTGGCCGAGAACATCGATCTGGCCATTCGCATAGGCGCCCTGGCCGACTCGCAGCTGGTGGCGCGTCGCATCGGCCGTTCGGAGTGCATTACGGTGGGCTCACCGTCGTACTTCGCGCTTTACGGCGTTCCCAGCCATCCGCTCGACGCGGCCTCCATGCCGTGCGTGGTGTCCAAGCACGAAGGCGCGTCGCGCACATGGCGCTTTTCCGACGGCGGCGAACCGGTGGTCGTCGAGCCTCTGGCGCGCCTGCGCGCCAACGATGCCGATCACGTCCTTGCCGCCGTGGTGCAGGGCGTGGGCATGGGCCACGCCCCCAGCTGGCTGTTTGCCGAGGAGCTCACCGCCGGCCGTCTCATCCGCGTGCTCGGTGACTTCTCCAGCGAGCCGGTGCCCATCAGCGTCGTGACGCCGCCGGGACGCCGCGCGCCGCGGAAGGCGCAGGTGTTTATCGATTTCCTGGCGCGGAAGTTCAGTGAGACGGCGGAACTCCGCGTACCGGAAACGGCGTCGTCGTAACGGCTGCCATGGGTTGAACGTGCGTTTCGGCGAGGTGCGCGGGAATAAGTGAAATTCCCCTCGCCTGCCGCTGCGCATGCTGGGATTGCGGACCGGAACCCCAACAAAAGGGTGCACCATCCTGCCGCGGCCTACGCGGCAGGTGTCACCTTTCTGGAGGACACGCCATGACCATCCGCACTCAACTCGTTACCGGAGCGACAGGCAAGACCGGCAAGTACGTCGTCAAGACACTTCTGGACAAGGGGCAGCGCGTGCGCGCGCTGGTCCACGAGGAAGACGAACGCTCCGACGCCCTCAAGGCGCTTGGCGTGGACATCGTCGCCGGCGACCTGCTCGACCACGATGACGTGCTTCGGGCGACCGAGGACGTTCAGACGGCCTATTTCTGCTACCCCATCCGGCCTGGACTGATCCAGGCGACGGCCTACTTTGCGCACGCGGCGAAGAAAAACGGTCTGGAGCTGGTCGTCAACATGTCGCAGATATCCGCGCGCGAGGATTCGGAAAGCCACGCGGCACGCGATCACTGGATTGCGGAGCGGGTCCTCTCCGATTCCGGCGCCCCCGTGCTCCATATACGCCCGACGCTGTTTGCCGAATGGCTCACGTTCCCGTGGGTACGTGACCGCATCGTCAACGAGGGCATCATCGCGCTGCCGTTCGGTGAAGGCACCCATGCACCCATAGCCGCCGAAGACCAGGCGCGCTTCATCGCCACGGCGCTGACCGAGCCTGCCCGGTTCGCGGGCAGAACCATTCGCCTGTTCGGCGCCGAGGACCTCTCCCAGGCGCAGATCGCGGAGAAGGTCGGAAAGGTCTTGGGCAGGCCGGTCGAATACAAGCCGGAGACGCTCGAGCAATACCGTGAGTCGCTGATCGGCTACGGCGTCTGGGATATTCTGGTTCAGCACTTCCTCGCCATCGCCGTCGATTACCAGAACGGGATCTTCGCAGGGACCGATGATGCCATCCGGAAGGAAACCGGCGTCGCGCCCATGACCGTCGAGGCGTTCGTGGAGGCGAACCGGGACGCGTTCTGAGTTGTTCCTCAGCAGGGAACGAAGACGGTCGTAACGCCAGCAACACCCGGGCAAGCCCCGGGTGTTTGCGTCATGCCTTCCGCTTTGCGGTTATCACACTGTCTGCCCGGGCGTGTGCCAGTGTTCGAGGGCGCAGTTGTCGAGCAAGTCACAGCCATTGGGCAGCCGGAAGTTCGTGACATGGCGGTGCCCGATATCGACGAGCCCCGTACCCGCGGCCCGGATAGGGTTGCGCCGAACGGAGCCGGCGAGCGCTTCCTGGAAGGCCGCCGAAAAGCCGCTGCGAGGATAGAGCTGGAGCACGTCGTCGATGACCGCAGGCGTGAGCTCGTCCATGAACAGGCCGAGCACGTCGAGGTGCGCGCCCATGTGCACAAGGGCGATTTCAGGTGTCATGTGCTCGGCAACGCCGATGGCCGAGTGGAGGGCGATGGCATCCCAGACGAGTTGCGCCTTGTCATCCGCGTACTTGTCGCTCAACAGGATGCTGCGTGCCGCGTTCGCCCCGTCCACCTCGAAACGCTGGTCGGTCATGTAGTCCTCCGTCAGTCCGAGGTCGTGCATGAGCGCCGCGAGGTACACCAGCTCCCGATCGTAGCTGAGCCCCCGCTTGCGGCCGATGGCGTCGGCAAACCACCAGGAGCGATGCACGTGGTGCAGCATCTCCTTGTTGTGGACCCTGGCGACGAGGGCGGAAGCCTTGCGCGTGAAAGCCGAATCCGGCGCGCTGACGCCGGAGAGAGAGATGATCTTGTTCATGGAAGAAACTCCAGCGCGGCGTGCGCGGTGCACGCCCGCGCTCGTTAGCACGGCTGTTGCCTGCCTACCCGAGAAATCAGGCCGGGATGTCCCGGACCACTTCGGTGAGCTTGCCGCTGTTCATTTCGAAGAAGAAGCCGTAGAGCTTCACGTGCTTCGGCACCGCCGGGCTCTGGCGGAGCAGCTCGACGTCGTAGCGTATGGACGCCTCGTAGTCGGTGATCGCCAGACTGCCGCCATCGACGATCGGCGTGATATCGGCATGGTGTTCGTTCTTGAACTTATCGACGAGCTGGGCCGGCCGGAAACTCGTCGCGCCGCAGAAGGAGTGGTGCACCACGATCACGTTCTGGACATTGAACAGGTATTCCATCGTGGCTACCGACTGGAGCGCGGAGAATGCGCGGCCCCCGGCGTTTGATACGGTAAACAAGGTCCGGGTGTGGCCGATACGATGACCGGCTTCGTCGAAAATGTTCTCACCAGGGTAGACCTCGTCGCCAAAATGCTGCGCGACCGCCGCGGGAATCTCGGACGCGCGCGGGTCAAAGCAGTAGATCACGATGGTCTTCATCGGGATGGCCTGGTTGAACCCCTGGAAGTTGTCCTCATCGAACCAGGGCTGGGTGCGGAACTCGTAGTCGCTGAAGTTCATGTTGTTCTCGAATAGTCGGGTTCAGGGATAGGGTCGTCCGGTCGAGACGGCGCGCATCGCACGAGGCGAACCGCCAGGAATGGCTAAGGGTGTGTGCGGGGCTGTCGCCCGGCAATGACATTCAGTCCTCCATTCCAGCCAACTCGTGCGTCGTCTGCGCAAGCGGGCAGGGGGTGGCTGGCATAAAATGGGTCATGAGCTTCCACGACCGTCCGACGCCACCGGTTCGCTCCGTGGCCATCGTCGCCTTCGACAACGCCAAACTCATGGATATCGCGGGCCCGCTCCAGGCCTTCCATGACGCCCGGCACGAGGACGGCTCGCCGGCCTATGCGGTCCGACTCGTCTCGGAGCAGGGCGGGATGGTGCAGACAGACGCAGGTGTCCGTCTGGAAACCACCCGGCTCGAGGACGGTTCTGTCGAGGGCACGGACACGCTGTTGGTGGCCGGCGGGGACCTCTTCATGCCGGCGTCTTCCACTGAATCGCTTCGTGCCACCCTGGCACCGGTGCTCGCGGCGCCCCGTCGGATAGGGTCCGTCTGCACGGGGGCGTTTGTCCTCGCCCAGATGGGGTTACTGGATGGTCTACCTGCAACGACTCATTGGGCGGCAGCCAAGCGGTTCGCCCAGCAACACCCCGCGGTCGACCTGCAGCCGGACGCCATCTTTGTCACCGCCGGACGCATATGGACTTCCGCGGGCGTCACCGCCGGGGTGGACATGGCCCTCGCCATGATTGCGGCCGACATCGGGCACCCTGCGGCACTCGCGGTGGCGAGGGCGATGGTGGTCTATGTAGACGCCAGGGTGGGCAGTCCCAGTTCAGCGTGGAACTCCAGCGACAGGTGCACGACGCGCGCGGCCGCTTCGATGCACTCCACGACTGGATGCGCGAGAACCTCGACACCGACCTCTCGGTGCCGGCGCTCGCCGAGGCGGCGCGGATGAGTCCGCGTAACTTCGCCCGTGTCTACCAGAAGGAGACCGGAGAGAGCCCCGCACGTGCCGTGGAGCGCCTGCGCATCGAGGCCGCAAGGCGCCTGCTCGAACTGGCCCCGGACTCCATCAAGGTCGTCGCGCGGCGCACGGGATTCGGCGATGACGAGCGCATGCGCCGCGCTTTCGTCAAGAACCTTGGGGTATCGCCGCAAGACTACCGGCAGCGTTTTGGGGGCGGTTCGCGGTAGGTTCCAACGTGTCCCAGGGCCGCGTAATGATCAGATCACTGTTACGTCAGCGCGTTCCTCTCGGAACGGTTCGCAGCGCCTTCGCCAAGGTCTTTCCCAAGTAGAGGCGGTCGCTGCGGCAAACATCGAAACCCGTGATCATCACCGGCGCCATGCCGCGATACGTCACCGAAAGGTCCTGCTTGCATGCGTCCGCACCGTCGAACCGTGCAGGTATTGCCGGATATACGGAGAGAGCGGCGGAGGAGGTTCTGAAGCGCAGCGTCACCGGCTCGCCGCCAGCTCGGATTCGTCCCATCCACCGCCCAGTGCGCGAAACGAGGCGATGGCGGCACGGGTCGCAGCTGCATTCGCGCGTACGTGCGCGTCGCGGGTGGCGAGCAGGCGGGTGTCGGCGTCGAGGACTTCGATGAGGCTGACGGCGCCGCCTTCGAATGCGCGGCGCGATGCTTCCTGTGCCTTAGCCAGGGCATCTTCGCCATTCGCGAGGATGGTCGCCTGCTGCTCGCGTTTGACCAGTTCGGTGAGGCTGTTCTCCACCTCCTCACTGGCGTGCAGCACGCTCAGGCGATAGCCGGCCAGTGCTTCGGCATTCGCACCGCGCGCACGCGCGATGTCGGCGTCGATGTGCCCGAAGTCGAACAGGCGCCAGCGCAGGCCGAGCACCGCCGATGCCTGGTTCGCCGGCGATGTGAACTGGTTGCCCGCCGTGGTGGTGGCCGTGCCGGCGAGGGCGGAGAGGGAGAACGAAGGGTAGTACTCCGCGATGGCCGCGCCGATACGCGCATTGCTGGCAGCAAGCCGGCGCTCGGCGGCGATGATATCGGGCCGTCGGCGGATGAGGCTGGCAGGGCCATCGATGTGTCCGAGGGACGGTGCCGACGGAATGGGAGTGACGTTGCTCAGTTCCGCGAGGGAAGCGCCCGGCTGCTGGTCCAGCAACACGTCGAGCGCATTGCCGGCCGCTTCGAGCGCGGCCTCCAGGTCAGGAACGGTGGCGCTCACCTGGGCGAGAACGCCTTCACTCTGGTGGAGCTGCAGCTCCGGCGCGACGCCTGCTTCGAACTGCAAACGAATGGTCTGCACGAGTTTTTCCTGCGTGTGGACCTGGTCCCGCGCCACGGCAAGGCGGGCCTGCAGTTCGCGGATGGTCACGTAGGTGCGCGCCACCTCGGCCTGGACCGAGAGGCGGGCCGCGACGCCGTCCGCGCGTGCCGCCTGGTAGCCGGCGATGGCGTCTTCGCGCTGCCGCCGCAGTCCACCGAAAAGATCGATGTCCCAACCGACCGACACATCGCCCTCATAGAGGTTGCCGTAGCGATCGAAGTCCGGCGTCGCGGCGAGCACGCGGCCGAGCGGCGTTTCGAGCGACTGCTTCGCTCGTGCCGCCGAGGCATCCACGTTGCCGCTCGGCGCGAGGGACGCGGTGGCGGACGTTACCCCGGCGCGTGCCTGCACGATGCGAGCCTGGGCGCGGGCAAGGTCGAGGTTCGTATGCATCGACCGCTCCACCAGCTCGGCGAGCTTGGGGTCCCCGAAGGCTCTCCACCAGGCGGCTGGGTTCGCCAGCTCGCCAGTGCGGGCCTCCGCCGGTTCGGCGGCGTGGAAGGTGAGGTTGTCGGCGGGTGTCGCGGGCGCCCGGTAGTCGGGGCCGACGGCGCAACCAGTGATGGCCGTGGCAACGGCGGCGGCCAGCAGGACACGAGGCAGGAGAGGCATGGCTGGGGAACCGAGAGGCGAGAGTGACCATAGTACGATATGGTCACTCGTTGTCAACGGAGGTCGGGCGCTGTACCGTGTCGCCATGACTACGACCGTTTCGAACATTAGCGACCAGCCGGCTCCGGCGGAGACGCCCGCACCCTCCGTCCGGGATCAGATTGTCGATGCCGCCGACGAGTACTTCAGCCGGTTCGGCTATGCGAAGACCACGGTGGCCGACCTGGCGCGGGCCATCGGCTTCTCCAAGGCGTACATCTACAAGTTCTTCGATTCCAAGCAGGCCATCGGTGAGGCCATCTGCACCCGGTGTCTCACGGGACAAATGGCGGCCGTGGAGGCCGCGGTGGCCGCAGCGAAGGGGCCGCACGAGCGAATTCGCGCGTTTTTCCGGGCTATTTCGGAAGAGAGCCGCAGTCAGTTCTTCAATGACAGGCAGCTCCACGACATCGTGGCGCACTCCTGTGCCGAGCGCTGGTCGAGCTCCCAGGCGTACGTGGCCCGCCTGCTGGAGATGTTGACGGCGCTTTTGCAGGAAGGCCGGGACAGCGGTGCTTTCGAACGCAAGACGCCGCTGGACGAAGTGACCCGGGGCATCTGGATTGCGCTCTCGCCTTTCACCGACCCGGTGATGCTCCAGCACAACCTAGACGATGCGGATACGGGTCTTTCCGACGTGCTCGGAATGGTGCTCCGTAGCTTGGCGCCATGACGGGTGACCAATTGACAATGTAGTCACTGTTCACTCACACTGCGGCTTCCTCTCAAACCGGAAGCCGTCATGGCTCACGTTTCCCCTCGGCTGCTCGCCGCCGCATTCGTTCTCGCCCTGGCCCTCGCGCTGGGTGCCTGCTCCAAGACGGTCGCGGACCCGCGCCTCGAAGCGCCCCTCGTTCGTACCCAGCAAGCCGATGTCGGCCGGGCCCCGGCTCGCAGCTACACCGGCATCGTTTCCGCCCGCGTGCAAAGCAATCTCGGGTTCCGCGTTTCCGGAAAGGTGACCGAGCGGCTGGTGGACGCGGGCCAGACGGTTCGCACCGGCCAGCCGCTCATGCGCATCGACCGCACGGATCTCCAGCTGGCCGATGCGGCGGCAACCCAGGCCGTTGAGGCCGCGCGTGCGCAGGCGGTGCAGACGGAAGCCGACGAGAAGCGCTTTCGTGGGTTGGTAAGCGTGGGCGCGGTCTCCGCCTCTGCCTACGATCAGGCCAAGGCGGCCGCCGAGGCCGCCGCGGCGCGGCTGAAGGCGGCCGAAGCCCAGGCGCGCGTGTCGAACAACGAGTCGGGTTATGCCGTGCTCACCGCCGATGCCGACGGCACCGTGGTTGAGACACTGGCCGAGCCCGGGCAGGTGGTGACGGCGGGCCAGATCGTCGTCCGCCTCGCGCACGCCGGCCCGCGCGAAGCGGTGGTGGATCTGCCCGAGACGGTTCGTCCCGCCATCGGCTCGCAGGCGGAAGCGTCGGTGTTCGGTCGCGCGGGGCAGGCAGGCAACGCGCGTTTGCGCCAGCTTTCCGATGCCGCCGATCCGGCCACACGCACTTTCGAGGCGCGTTATGTGCTGGAAGGCGATGCCGCGCGCGCGCCGCTCGGCACCACCGTGGTGGTGCGTCTTCCGCAGAACGGCGAGGGCACGATCGACGTGCCGCTCGCCGCGATCCTCGATACCGGCATAGGGCCGGGGGTGTGGATCGTGACGAAGGACAACACGGTGACCTGGCGGGCGGTGACGTTGGCGGGCATCGGTGACGAGTCGGCCGCGGTGTCCGCAGGCCTTGCCGCCGGCGAGCGCTTCGTTGCACTGGGCGCCCACCAGCTGCATGAGGGCGAGAAGGTGCGCGTGTCCGGTCAACCGGCTGCTGCTTCGGTGTCGTACGCGGCGACCAAGGACACGCCGGCCGTCGCCGGAGTTGCCCAATGAGTGGCTTCAACCTCTCGGCGCTGGCGGTGCGCGAGCGCTCGGTGACCCTGTTCCTCATCGTGGCGGTGTCGGTGGCCGGCATCTTCGCGTTCCTGCACATGGGCCGCGCGGAGGATCCGAGCTTTACCGTCAAGGTGCTCACGGTGGTCAGCGCGTGGCCGGGCGCCACGGCGCGGGAAATGCAGGATCAGGTGGCCGAGCCGCTCGAGAAGCGGCTGCAGGAACTGAAATGGTATGACCGCAGCGAGACCTTCACGCGACCGGGCCTGGCCTTCACCACGTTGACCTTGCGCGACGACACGCCGCCATCCGAGGTGCCGGAAGAGTTCTACCAGGCGCGCAAGAAGCTGGGCGACGAGGCCGCGAAGCTGCCGCCCGGCGTGATCGGGCCTCTGGTGAACGATGAGTACGCGGACGTGACATTCGCGCTGTACGCCCTGAAGGCGCCGGGCGAACCCCATCGCGAACTGGTCCGCGAGGCGGAATCGCTTCGCCAGCGCCTCCTGCACGTGGCTGGCGTGAAGAAAGTCAACATCATCGGCGAGCGTCCTGAAAAGATCTTCGTGGAGTTCTCGCACGAGCGCCTTGCAACGCTGGGCATCTCGCCGCAGGCGGTGTTCGCCGCGCTCAACGCGCAGAACCTGCTCACGCCGGCGGGCTCGATCGAAACCCACGGGCCAACCGTCGTCGTGCGCATGGACGGCGCGTTCGATTCCATCGATCGCATTGCGCAGACACCCGTCGTCGGCAACGGAAAGACGGTGCGCCTGTCGGACATTGCCGAGGTACACCGCGGTTACGAAGATCCCGCCACCTTCCTCATTCGGAACCAGGGCGAGCCGGCCATCGTGCTGGGCGTCGTCATGAAGGACCGTTACAACGGTCTCGAACTGGGCAAGGCGCTGGAACGCGAAGCCGCCGACATTGGCAAAAGCCTGCCGGTGGGTCTGACTTTCACGAAGATCACCGACCAGGCGGTCAACATCGCCGAGGCATACGACGAGTTCATGCTGAAGTTCTTCGTCGCCCTCGCGGTGGTGATCGCCGTAAGCCTCGTGAGCCTCGGGTTCCGCGTGGGTATCGTGGTCGCGGCGGCGGTGCCGCTCACGCTCGCGGCCGTGTTCGTCATCATGCTGGCGACGGGGCGCGACTTCGACCGTATCACCCTGGGCGCACTGATCCTGTCGCTGGGTCTTTTGGTCGACGACGCCATCATCATCATCGAAACCATCGTGGTGAAGATGGAGGAGGGGCGCGACCGGGTGGCGGCGGCAACGTACGCCTGGGGACACACGGCGGCGCCGATGCTTGCCGGTACGCTCGTTACCGCCATCGGCCTGATGCCGGTGGGTTTTGCGAAATCCAGTGCAGGCGAATACGCCGGAAACATCTTCTGGGTGGTGATGTTCTCGCTACTTACGTCGTGGCTCGTCGCGGTCATCTTCACGCCGTACCTTGGCGTGAAGCTCCTGCCCGACATCAAGCCGGTGGTGGGCGGCCACGGCGCCATCTACGGCACGCCGCGCTATCGCAAGCTGCGCGGGTGGATCGCCATGGCCGTGCGTCGGAAGTGGGTGGTGGCCGGCTCGGTCGTTGGGCTGTTCCTGCTGGCCGGTGTCGGCATGGGGTTCGTCAAGAACCAGTTCTTCCCCGTCTCCGATCGCCCTGAGGTGCTGGTGGAAGTGCAGATGCCGGAGGGAACGTCGATCGCCGCGACCACCAAGGCCGTGATGGAAGTGGAGGCGTGGCTCCGGAAGCAACCCGAGGCGAAGATCATTACCAGCTACATCGGCCAGGGCGCGCCGCGCTTCTATCTCGCCATTGCGCCGGAGCTGCCTGACCCGTCGTTTGCCAAGATAGTGGTGCTCACCGACAACGAGAAGACGCGCGAGACGCTGAAGCTGCGCGTGCGTCAGGCGGCGCAGAACGGGCTGGCGCCCGAGGCGCGCGTCCGCGCCACGCAGATCGTTTTCGGTCCTTATTCTCCGTTCCCAGTGGCATTCCGCGTGTCGGGGCCGGACGAAGCCACCGTTCGTGGCATCGCCGCGCAGGTGCGCGACATCATGCAGAAGAATCCGGCAATGCGCACCGTCAATACGGACTGGTCGGAGCGCGTGCCGACGGTGCATTTCGTTCTGGACCAGGACCGCCTGAATGCCCTCGGCCTTACTTCGCAGGACGCGGCGACGCAGCTGCAGTTCTTCCTGACGGGCGCGACGGTGACGCGGGTGCGCGAAGACATCCGCTCCGTCGACGTGGTGGCGCGGAGCAAGGGCGAGACGCGGCTCGATCCGGCGATGCTCAATGCCTTCAGCCTGGTGACGGCGTCGGGCAGGCGGGTGCCGCTGGATCAGATCGGCCATAGCGAAGTGCGCATGGAAGACCCCATTCTCCGCAGGCGCGACCGCATGACGACGATGACCGTTCGCGGCGACATCGGCGAGGAATTCCAGCCGCCGGATGTTTCGATGCAGGTCATCAACGATCTGAAGCCACTCGTTGCGAGCCTTCCGCCCGGTTACCGCATCGACACCGGCGCGGCGCTGGAGGAAGCGGCGAAGGCCAACACGGCGCTGGCCGCGATCTTCCCCTTGATGCTCCTGCTGATGATGGTGGTCATCGTGTTCGAGGTGCGATCCATCTCCGGCATGCTGATGATCCTCGCCACCGCGCCGCTGGCCCTGGTCGGCGTCGTGCCGACACTTATCCTGTTCCACCAGCCGTTCGGCTTCAACGCCATCCTCGGGCTCATCGGCCTTGCGGGCATCATCATGCGCAACACGCTCATCCTCATCGGCCAGATCCACACCAACGAGCGACAGGGTCTCGATCCGTATCACGCGGTGGTGGAAGCGACCGTGCAGCGAGCGCGACCGGTGATTCTCACCGCGCTCGCCGCCGTACTGGCGTTCATTCCCCTCACGTTCTCCGTGTTCTGGGGATCGCTCGCCTACACGCTCATCGGCGGCACGATCGGCGGCACGGTGCTCACGCTCATCTTCCTGCCGGCGCTTTACGCCATCTGGTTCCGGATCCGTCCGGACCCCGATGCGGACCCGACCGCCGTTCCCCATCTGGATCACGCTGCCATCGAGCCTGTGTAAGACAAAAGGGCCGCTGCGGTGCGCGCCGGTCTCTCATCCGCGAAACCGCCCCTTCGTGCGGAGAACTTCCAAGACCCACCGGCGCCATAACGCGGACAATGGCGCTTTAGGACTTGCGATCCGCCCTATGGCTTCCTTACGCGCTCTCCCGGCCTCCTTCTTCGGCATGGTTCTCGGCCTCGTCGGACTTGGCTCCAACTGGCGCCTCGCCACCCGTCTCTGGGGCGCGCCGCCAGCCGTCGGGGAAGCGATCATGGCGGTGGCTTTCTTCGTCTGGCTGCTCGTGAGCATCTCGTTCACGGTCAAGTGGCTCGTGCATCGGGATGCGGCCCTGGACGAAGCGAGGCATCCGGTGCAGTGCTGCTTCATCGGGCTTGCCCCGGCGACCACGGCCCTCATGGCCGTTGTGCTGGCCCCGCACGCGCATGGCCTTGCGCTGCTTGCGCTCTCGGTCGGCGGGGCGGGCCACGTGCTGTTCAGCGTGTGGCGTGTGGGCGACATGCTTCAAGGCGGCCGCGAGGTCACCACGGTCACGCCAGTGATCTATCTGCCCTCGGTCGCCGGTAACTTCATCACCGGCATCGCGGCGGGCACGCTCGGTTTCCCCTCGTGGGGCATCCTGTTCTTCGGCGCAGGCCTGTTCATGTGGCTCGCGCTCGAGTCCGTCATCGTCAACCGGCTCTTCCACGCCCAGGCGCTTCCGGTGCCGCTGCGGCCCACGCTCGGCATTCAGCTGGCGCCGCCGGTGGTCGCCGTCGCCGCCTGGCTCGCCAACACGGAAGGCGTGCCGCCATTGCTCGTACAGGCAATATGGGGCTACGGCCTCCTGCAGTTCGCCATGCTGGTGCGGCTCCTTCCCTGGATAGCCCAGCAGCCGTTCGCGGCGAGCTACTGGGCCTTTACATTCGGTCTGACGGCGCTTTCCGCGACCAGCCTGACGATGACCCTGCGCGGCACGACCGGGGCCATCGCGGACCTCGCGCCGGTCCTGTTCGTTGTCACGAACGTGGGCCTGGCCATCATCATCGTCGGCACCGTCATTCGGGCGTTCCAGGGCAAGCTGCTGCCGGCGGCACCGAGCCCCCCGGCGAACGCGGCAGCATCGGCGCGCTGAAGAACCGATGCGCGCATGAGTGTAAGATGTCGCCAGGCATTTAATGCGGTAAATCACTCATGCGTAAGCACATCAAGATCGACTTCGTGTCCGACGTCGCCTGTCCGTGGTGCGTCATCGGTCTCGGCGGGCTGGAACAGGCACTGGAGCGGCTGCACGACATCGTCGAGCCCGAACTCACGTTCCATCCGTTCGAGTTGAATCCGGACATGCCCGCTGGCGGTGAGAACTCGCTGGAACATATCCGCCAGAAGTACGGCATCTCGGCCGAGGAGGTTCGTGCCAACCGCGAGCGGATCAAGTCGCTTGCGGCCAATGTTGGCTTTGCGATGAACACCTCCGACGAGAGCCGCATCTACAACACGTTCGATGCGCATCGCCTGCTCGCCTGGGCAAAGGGTGAAGGCAAGCAACTGGCGTTGAAGCAGCAGCTTTTCGCGCTGAATTTCACCAATCAGCTGGACGTGGGCAATCACGACGCGCTGGTGGCGGCAGCCGAAAAGGCAGGGCTTGATCCGCTTCAGGCGCGGGCGGTACTCGAATCCAATCGTTATGCGGACGAGGTACGCGCGGACGAAGCGCTGTGGCAGAGCAGGGGCGTCCGGGGCGTGCCTGCTGTGGTGATCAACGATCGTTACCTTATCTCGGGCGGGCAGCCTGCCGACGAGTTCGAGCGCCAGTTGCGGAAGATCGCGGCGGAAGTCTGATCGCCGCGCCAGCGCCAGGGCGCTGGCGGTTACGGCACCAGTGTGGCGGACCGGCCTGGGGCGAGCGCGACGGCTCGTTCCCATGGTCCGCACCGCACCCGCGTTCGCTCGCCAGCGACAGTGTGCACCGTCACTGACGTCACCTTCCCGTGCTTCCAGGCCAAGTCCACGCGTGTTCCGGATCCGACGAATCCTCTCGGGGTGAAATCGATTCCCGACGCAGGCTATGAAAACGACATCATGAGTACGTCGAGAATGTGGCCTAATGAGGCGGATTTCCTTCACATAATGAACGACAAGGTCATTTGTCATTAAAGACTGAAATGAGCAGGAAACATGCCTTGGTCGAAACTATGCTCACCCTCCTCATCCTGGCAGGCGGTTCTGCCGGAAAGGCAAAAGCAGATACTCCTCTTGAACCTATCAGCGAAACCACGTTTTGTTCAAAGGATGGTCGCTACTGCGCCCATTCGACGGCGAGCCCTGCGCATCTAGACGTGTTTTTGAAGCGCGACCCAGAGCACGTGCTCTGGTCGCGAAATGAGTACGTAATCAAAGGCTTTGTTTCGAACGACGGGAAGGCCGTATTGTCTTGTTACGGTGGGCTCAACTTGATCCCCTTGGACGCCACACTGGAATTTCTTCTCGCCCGGGTATTGCATGCGTCCGGAAATGTCGAGGAGATTCGATTGAGGTCCCTCTACACGGATATCCATCAGCTGCCGCATACGGATTCCCACCTTGAATGGGGAAGGTGTGTGGGAATTGATAGCGGAAAAGTGCTTCTGGAACGTCCCGATGGATCGCAGTGGCATAGCTCCGAGCTCTAGTGGGGTCGCGTGTGGGCATCATCGCGGTCGGTGGCGTGCCGCTGGCCGTTGCGGACGGCGCGTCCCTGGGCTTTATAGCGGCGGATGGTCTGGGGTCGCCTCGTGTGGTGACCTCGGCCGCCGGTGCTGTGCTCTGGTCGTGGCCGTATGTGGCCAATCCCTTCGGTGAGGCCCAGCCGGTGTCGGCGACGGGGTATGTGTTGAACTTGCGGTTCCCGGGCCAGTATCAGGACAACGAGGCCGGGTTGAAGTACAACGTCAATCGCACCTTTGACGCGCCTCGACATTGCCTACCCAAAACGGGCAAAGCTCGGATTTCGGGCAGATCTCTACGGCGATATCAACATACGGTCCCATCCCCGCCAGTAAGCGTTCAAAGGAGCGGAGGCCGCTTTGCATGACGTTGGATACAGCCTGCAACGCGCTCGACAATCGCGATATTCATGCTGGACTGATAGCGGCGCGCGAGCGCGGGGGACGCACGTTGCCACGCTTGTTCTATCGGCACCAGTCCGTGCAGGGTTGAACTGCAGGTTCAACGCCTCGAGGATACCCACGCGAAGCCGACAATGAGGACGACAACCACCGTGCCGAGCATCCACCAGGCACGGCGTCCCTCCGCTTGGCCGACGTAGTCGGTGACCAGGCCGGCGAGGAAAGCGAAGAACTCCCCCATCTTCTAGATTCCGGCCGACGCCCGTTCGATGGCGCTGCGCCAGTTGAGCGCTGCGGCAGTGACGCACGTCTTGTACACCCGGTCAGACGACACGCCGGTGATGTAGGCAACGACCGAGAGGGCGCTCTTTGCGATGTACGACCAGCCCGGAACCCAGCCGACCGGCTTGGGTACAAGACTGAAGGCTGCGGAGTCAATGGTCGGGCCGAAGCGCCGTGCCCAGACCAAGATCGCCGGATGGACCGGGCCATCGCCGATGTAGGTGATGTGGCCCGTCTCCTCGTCGAACCATGCGGCGAAGGTGCGCCCGTCCGGGTAGTGGATGAACGCGGCTGTCTGGGCGGGGGAGGCGGAAACCGGAGATACGGATCCAAACGCGAGGGTAAGCGACAGGGCGAAAGTGGCTGTCGCCAAGAGGGAAGAGAGGCTGGGAATGCGCATCTGACAACTCCTTGTGCGGAAGGCAAGACATCGGGTGCCGGGCGGTGTTGCCTGGCGTCGCGGTCATAAGCGAACCACGCGGTGGCAGCCAAGGGTGGTGGCGGGGAATTGCGGGGAAGATTCGCATTTTCTCTCGGAAAATTAGTCATTTTCTTGCGGCCGATTGTTAGCCTTGCGAAAGGATGCTGGATAAGAGTTCGGTTCTCGTCTACGTCAATTCGTTCTGGGTGCCGGTACGGGCCGGAAACACGGTGTTCCTCGACGGAAAGGGCCGTTCGTCGTGTCGCGCCGGTGCCTGACCGACTCGTGCTGTTCAACGACACGACCCAACACGTGGCCCGTGCACCGGGCCGTTATCGCCCAGCCCTCCGCACCACCTTGATGTTCAAGTTCGGGATGGAAGCCTCACCGTGAACCAAGTCCAATACGCCATTATTCACGCGATCGCAGCCGTGGTCCTCTGCGTTTCCGGGCTTATCGCCACCCGCATCTATTACAAGTACCGGGCAGTCTACGGTCAGGACGTTTCCGCCATCGAACAAATACGACGATTGACGGCTGAGCATAAACGGGACGGGTACGTCGCATTGGTTTGCAATGTAATCGGAATCGTTTCTGGCGCTGTACTTTTGATTCTCATCTTTTTGCGACGTTAATGAGTTCTCGTTGCTGCTTCAGGGGCAGAGAACTCACTTTCCCATTGGATACACATTATGTCGCGGGGCAGGAGGGTGACGACTCGTCTTATCTACCGCCTTGCTGCCGCTATCGAGCCGAACCGCTGAAAGCTGTTAAGCCGCGCCTGCCGTGGGCAAGGCACAGGCCGAATGGCGCTCCCATTATTGGCTGCCTTTCACCTGGCTGGCACAATGCACCTGCATCGGGGGAGCAAGATCGACACATCGTGCCGTAGCACTGAGGGACGCCTCGTTGGCGCCCGCTTGTACCTTGCCGTCCCCATTGTTCGGCTTTTGACCAGACAGGTAGTGACACAGCATGTTGTTCATTTGGCGTGGCTTGGGAATTCTGTCGGTGGTCGTCCCCTTCGGTGTTGCGCTGGCAGGCGAGTTGTCGGTCGATGGCATCATGGGCAAGGGGTATTACTCGTCGCACGCGGAGATTCCTGCGCTTTCTCTCGCCATCGGTGGCCAGCTGGTATGGCTGATTGGCCGGTACGCCAACAGCAAGGAGCGGCGGTTCCGCATGCTTCCAGACACGGGGCAAACCGTCCGGGTACAGAGTGCCCACACGTTTTTCTGGATTCCCATGGAATGGATGGCGATCCCCATCGTTGCGTTTGCAGGGTCCATGCTTTTTAAGTGAACGTTCGTCCGTTACACCGTCCGACGGCCTGATCGTCATCAGTGCGTCGGCACGCGCCACCCAACGCCGAACACAGCCTTCACGCCAGCCCCGCAATCCTCTCCCCCTTAGAGGAGGCATCGATGGCGAAACCCCCGGCACCCCACGGCAAGCTCTACGTCGTCCGCCACGGCCAAAGCGCCGGCAACGTGCTCCGCGACCATGCCGAAGCCCATGGCGAGGAGCTGATTGCACTCAACAACCGGGACGCCGACACACCGCTGTCGCCCCTGGGCAAGGCGCAGGCCGATGCGCTGGGGGAGTGGCTCGCCGCGTTGCCCGATAGTGTCCGTCCGGACACGATCCTGTCCTCGCCGTTTGTTCGCGCCCACGAAACGGCGGCCATCCTCGCAAAGAAGCTTGGTATGGGTGAGGGGGTCATCGAGGTCGACGAGCGCTTGCGGGAAAAGGAATTTGGCATCCTCGACCGCTATACGCGGAAGGGCATCGAGAACAAATACCCGGAGCTCGCTGCGCAGCGCTCCATGGTCGGCAAGTTCTACTTCCGGCCGCCGGGCGGGGAGAGTTGGTGCGATGTCATTCTCCGGCTGCGCAGTGTCATCGACGGCATCCGGCTGACCAAACCGGACTGCCGGGTCGTGGTCGTCGGCCATCAGGTCATCGTGAACTGCTTCCGATACCTTCTGGAAAACATGCGCGAAGACGACATCCTCGCAATCGACGCCGAAGGCGACTTCCCCAACTGCGGCTATGCCGAGTACGACGTCCAGAAGGGCCCGCCGGTGACGTTCACCCTCCGTCATGGCCGGTTCGTGGCCCCGACGCTGGAAGCGGTGGATGTCACGACGGAGAGCGACGTGCCGGCGGGGCCGCGATGATGAAGGGTGTTCGCGTTACGCGCTCGTTGCTCCGGCGATGGCCTCTGCCCGGGCCCGGAACCAGCAAGGAGGACCGGGGCCGGATCATCGTGGTGGGCGGCTCCCGCCAGGTGCCGGGTGCGCCCCTCCTGTCGGGCGAAGCCGCGCTCCGGGCGGGCGCCGGAAAACTGATGCTCATGACAGGGGAACCGTGGGCGCTCCGGGCGGGCGTGGCCATGCCCGAGGCGGGCGTTACCGGGATAGCGGTCGGTGAGGATGGAGAGCTCGGTGCGCTTGAGGTCGGCGCGGTCGAACTCGTGCGGCAAGCGGGTGCGGTGCTCGTGGGACCGGGTATGGCGACCGGCGCGTCCCCGGCTTCTCTCCAGATTGCCCGCGCCGCGCCGCTTCTGGTGGCGGACGCCGGCAGCCTCCATGAAGACGCATTGCGGCCCGCTGCGGGCCGGCTGGTCATTACCCCTCATATTCCGGAAATGGCCGATCTCCTCGGCCTGCGTCCCGAGGAGGTGAGTCGACGTCCAGCCGACATAGCCATCGACGCGGCGGCCCAGTTCGACGCTGTCGTGGTGCTCAAGGGACCGACGACGTGGATCGCGGCACCCGACGGACGTCTATGGGTTCATGAGGTCGATGCGCCCGGTCTGGGTACCTCGGGTTCGGGCGATGTGCTCGCCGGTGTTCTCGCCGGTCTGCTCGCGCGCGGCGCCACCCTGGCCCAGGCGTCCGTATGGGCAGTCGCCGTCCATGGCAGGGCCGGCAGGATGGCGGCGAGGAACGTGGGGCGCCTTGGTTTTCTGGCGCGCGAGACGCTCGGGCATATCCCGCGCATCCTGGATGCCCTCTCGTGACCGGAGACCCTCGCCGAACGGCTCAGAGGGTCGGGTCAATCAGCGAGTTGCAATCGGCGTAGCGCGCATGGCTCTAGCCAAGAACTCTCCTAAGTAAACGCGGTCGGTGCGACAGATGTCGAGCTTCGTGATCGTCAACGGCACCATCCCGCGATAGGTAACCAAGAGGTCTTGTTTGCACGCCTCTGCGCCATCGAAACGGACGGCTGCCTCGCCACTCCGTCCACCAATCAAAGAGCCACCGATGTCGAGGGCATGCCAGCGGTGCGTCCCTGCGGGAGCGGCCTCGAGGGAGGTCACTGTCCGATCCGCATCGTTGATGAAAGTCACCAAGTGAGGCGCTGCCTGCACGGATGTTGCAAGCAGCATGCCCAGGAATAGAAAGGCTGGCGCTCTTGCGGCCATGACGCGGTGGCACACGCGATCGTGCTGATCCATAGATAGCTCCCCTCTTTGGTTGGAATGCCGGGCGCCGGCGAACCGGTCCGCGTTATTGGCAGACCTGCAAGCTAAGGTTCGGGGATGACTAACTTGGGGCGACTAACTGGCGGGCTAGCGACGCTGTGTGTCAGCCATCTGTGCTCGTCTCCCTTAGATCGGCAAATGGCTACTGCTGGCGTGTGCCGTTTTCACGTCGGCTCGCACCGCTTCCGCCTGACCAGGTGAAATGCGATCTACGTCACGGAAAGCACTGGCCATAAATGCGCATTTCGCATGATTCCTTGTAGGCCGATGCCTACGCGATGCTCGCGACGCCAAGCGCGCCAGTGGGTGCATCCGAAAACCTGAACGGGTCATCGTGCAGCTATTGCAAGGCACTACCAGCGTACGCGTGGCATGAGCGATACACCCTTGCTCGCGACATTCGCGAAACGTTTGAGCGATAAGGCTCTTCTTTGGGTGGCGGGAGCCTTCGATAAAAAGGCCGTCAGTGCTGCCGTCGAGAAATACTCGGGCAGTGCTGTGCGTGCATCCTTCGCTGAGCATGTGTCCGTAGTACAGCCTGACCTGCTGCCTGGCGGCGGGGAGGGCGGCGGTGGTGGTGGCGGCGGTGGCTCGACGGGTGGAGGCTCAGGCGGTGGTGGCGCGGCAGCAGCCCCGACGACGGACATGACACTTGAGGAAATCTATCTCGACTTCCGAACCGCGCCCGTAGGTAGCTTGAGCCCCGCGAGCGCCATGTCCGAGACGGCGTTGTTCGCATCTCAACGTGTTCTTCCTGCCGCGGCGGCCGGCACCGCCATTGGCACCGGGATCAATTATCTGATCGAGACGTACGATCCGAGCCTCAGTGACGCGATCGGCGGTACCATCGCTGGCAGCATCGAAGCGGCCCAGGCCGCGGTGTTGGCATTCACGCCGGGACCGCGCGTGGGTGATTCGGTTCGCGGTGTCTATGCGCAGGCTCGGGCGGGGAGGTTTCGCACTTCCACTACGGCGAAGCTCGTCGCCCTTGCCGCTACTGTCCTGTTCATCGCCGGCATCTATCTTAATTTGACGCATTAAGCCTCAGCAGCTTTCTGGCCGAGTCGTGTCGGCCGGCTTCGCAGATGTGTGGAGCGTCAGGCTAAATCGATTCATTCCTTCACCGAGAGCCCTTTGATCAATGCGACAACTTGGGCTCCGTAACTCGGGGAGATGGTGAGTAGCTTGTAGCCTTCATCGACTACCAGCTCCCGCAATCGTCCGAATTCCTTAGCACTCCGTACGCCGTGGTTAAGCGCGGCGAGGGTATCCACGGGAATATCGGGACTCGTCGAGACTTCGCAGTCCAGGATGATGTTCCCCTCGGAAAACGCGTCGACGTTGAGGCGCTTCACATCTGAGAGTATCAGGGTAAAGGGCACGCCTCCCTCCGTTCGAACAAATATCCTCACTTCCCGGCCCGCGACCAAGAAGCCGTTGAGGAAGCCGTCATGCAGAGGGGGAAGCGGAGTGTTGGGCTCGGTCATGGTCTAACTAGAGAACTTCGCCGCAGAACGGATCGACTCTTCGCTCACAAGGCCACGAATGAGTCGGGCCCATAACGACAATACTGGGACGCAGCGTCGCGACCGATTACTTCTGCGCCGCTTGAATCGCAGCGTTGATTCCGACCGTGGCGGCACAGGCGGCCGTCTTCCCATTCGGGCCCGACGAGCAGACGGGAGTCGGGGGTTGGACGCCGATGGTGGGGCGGTCGTCGGCCCAGGTACGCGATTCTGTCGCGCAACCGGCAAGGAACGTGCAGGCAATGCAAAGCATGCTGGTGACAAGTCGCATGGTGACCTCCGGAAGATGGCGCATTCTCACCCAAGAAACAGGAGAAGTCTCCAGGAAAAGTTCCGCCCGATCTCGTATCTGAAAAGCACTGAGCCCGCCCCTAACCCGACGGCGCAATGACCTCGCCGTCTTCCTTCACGAAGGACGCTCGAAGCGGCGGGGTGATCTCCAGAACGATTTCCGACGGCCGGCACAGCCGCGTTCCGCGCTCGGTCACCACGAGCGGCCGGTTGATCAGGATGGGGTGGGCCAGCATCGCGTCGAGGATTTGCTCGTCGGTCACCCCGGGCTCGCCCAAGCCCAGTTCGGCAAACGGCGTGCCCTTCTCACGGGCCGCCTGGCATGGCGTCAACCCGGCATCGGCGATGAGCCGGACCAGGGTCGCCCGGTCGGGCGGGGTCACCAGATATTCGATGACTTGGGGTTCAATGCCGATATGGCGAAGCAGGGCCAGGGTGTTGCGTGAGGTGCCGCACGCGGGATTGTGGTAGATCGTGGCATTCATGGCGCGGGAGAGCATGACAGTTTTACGTCAGCCATGGCAATCGATCGCGTTGTACGCGATCACCTGTTCTTTCCACGAATCATGAGCGCAACACCGGAAAGCGTCACGCCCGCCGCAAACAGCTTCGCGAACGACAGGTGCTCCCCCAGCAGGGCGGCCGAGAGCAACAACGCAACGACGGGCGCGGCGTAATTGAAGGTATTGGCGATGGTCGGGGAGACGTCCGCGTTCACGGCGAGAAACACGGCATAACCCACCAGCGTGCTGCCGACCACGAGAAAGCCCAAGGCCAACCAGGCTGCGGTCGACAGCTGTGTCGGAGCCGTCAGGCGCGCCGTTCCGGCCGATGCGGCGACGATGGCGAGGATCGCGGCGGCGGCAGTCAATTGCGCCGTCAGCGCAATCACCGGATCGGCGGGCAGACGCAGCCGCCGTGCCCATAGCGACCCTCCGGCCCATATGGCGGAAGCAAACAGCGTCACGATGGCGCCCAGCGGGCTGAATCCGCCGGCTCCCGAGGTGAACCAGGCCATGAGCGAGAGGCCCGCAAAGCCGAGCCCGATCCCGCAGGCTTGTCGCCATCCGATGGGCTCGCGCAAGGCGGCCCAGGCGAATAGTGCGAGGAACAGCGGTGCCGCCGATCCGAACACCGATGCGACACCCGCCGGCAGCATGTGCGTGCCCACCATCGCCATGGTCTGGCTGCCGACCAACATCACGACGCCTAGCCCCGCTGCGTTGAGCACTTCGCTGAGCCGAGTGGAGTGCAAGCGCAAGCGATAGAGCCCAAAAGGCAGGATCACCACGGCAGCCATGGCGAAACGCATCGTGGCAAGAAGCAGGGGAGGGATCGCATCGCCGCCGATCTTGAAGGCGACGAAGTTGGCGCCGTTATAGAACCACTGGTAGCCGACCGCGAAAACCACCAATGTGCGGCTTCGCGCCCAGCCGCTGCGGGCACTCGACCCGTCGTGCCTGCCATCCACGAATTCGACACCTGAACTCTCAGTTCTGCGCCGCATGCAGGTTCTTGCTTTGCAGCCACGTGCGGATCGAACCGACCAGCGCTTCCTTATGCTCCAGGGGCAACCAATGGCCCCCGGGCAGGTTCGTTAGGGTGAGATCTTCGCAGGCCGCGCGCATCGGTTCGCCGTAGCCGTTGCCGTCGATGGTGTTGATCGGGTCGAACTGGCCATTGACGAAGAGCACGGGCATGCGCAGGCGTCCTCCGTCTGGCGCCCGACGTGCGTACGCCATGTTGGCGTCATCGTTCAGATACCACGCGCATGGCGCCCGGAAACCCCTGGCGTCGAACTGCTGAACGAGCACGGCGAAGTCTTCCGCAGGCCAGAGCGCAGGATCGGGGACCGTCGGCGGTGCGCGATGCGCGCTGCCGAAACGCCCGCCTTTGCGGGTCACCAGGGCATTGGCGATCGGCTTGCCGATGTTGTCGGGATCGCCACGCCGATAGATCGATGCGAGCGACGCCGCCTTGTCCGCGTCGAGATCGCGCACTGCTGCGTCGAAGTGGGTGTTGTAGTAGCGGTAATAGTCCCACTGCCCATCCGGATATCGATCGACCGGGTAGATCGTCCGGTCCACCAGAGGCACGAGCGTCGGTAGCGCGTTGGCATCGGGAAAATACGGGACCGAGACCAACACGGCGCCGCGACTGCGAGTGGGCTCGTGCGCCGCGAGCGACCCTGCGATCACGCTGCCCCAGTCATGACCGACCCAGATCGCGGGCTCTCCGCCGAGATGGTCATGCAACTCCACCATGTCCGCGACAACCTGCTCGTTGGTGTATGCATCGGTGTCGATGGGGGCAGAGGAGCCTCCGTAGCCGCGCATGTCGGGTGCGATGCAATGCCATCCGTCTTCCGCAAACGCTTGCATCTGCGCCCGCCAGACCAGGCTCAGTTCCGGCCAGCCGTGCAGGAACATCATGAGCGGGCCGTGCGTCGGGCCGCATTCAAGGTATTGCGTCGTATGCCGTGCGGACCGCAGGGTTCGCGCGACCGGTTGCGATGCATGCATGGACCATCCTCTCCACGTCGTTCGAATGCGGTAACCACATCGTAGGAGGATCGATTGATCCGGATTAGTGCCGTAATCGTGTATAAGGCTTGAAGTTGAACTTCAAGGTCGAAGCGTTGAGGCAGAAAGACCTTTTGGATGGCGTGGCGGTCTTTGTGGCCGTCGCGGAGGCGGGCAGCTTTTCCGAAGCGGGGAGGCGGCTAGGCATTTCGGCGTCGGCGGTCAGCCAGACCGTGCGAGGTTTGGAGGAGCGCCTCGGAACCCCTCTTTTCCGCCGTTCCACGCGGAGCCTGAGCCTCACCGATGTCGGCTCCGATTACCTGCGCGAAGTGGCGCCGGCCTTGCTGACATTACGCCGCGCTTCGGAACAAGCCTCGGGTCGGAGCGGCCGACCGGCGGGGCCTTTGCGCCTGACCATGCCTCGTGCGCCCTTTGCATTGATCGTGGCTCCGAAGCTCACCGCCTTTCGGGAAGCCTATCCGGCCGTCGAACTCGAAATCGCGGTCGAGGCGCGCATGGTCGACATCGTCAAGGAGGGCTACGACGCAGGGTTGCGCTACGGCAACCACCTCGACCAGGACATGGTGGCGGTTCCCGTTTCGCCGGCTTCGGAAGCGATTCTCGTCGCGTCTCCCGAGTATCTCGACCGCCATGCCATGCCAAATGCTCCTGGCGATCTGTTGCACCACCACCACGCCATGGCCTGCCGCAGCCAGGATACGGGCGTCGTCCTGCCGTGGACTTTGCACCGCGGCGACGAAACCCTGAAGATCACGCCGCCATCCGCCACGATCGTGCACGACCTTGCCTCGCAGATTGCGCTGGCGGTGAGAGGCATGGGGATCGTCTTCGTGCCGACCGCTTTGGTGTCGGACTTGTTGGACACGCGGAGCCTTGTACGGATTCTGCCCGCCTGGTCAGGACGGCTGGACGCCACGTATGTGTATTTCCCGAGCCGTCGACACCAATCGGCAGCGCTGCGCGCGTTCGTCGCATTCATGAAGCAGTAGAGACAAGCGAACCCCGGATACACAGCGTTCGTGAACATGTGAGGTTGCGAGAGCTTCCGTGCGTGACATCCGTATGTCCGTTCGGTGAATGTTGAGCCTTCTTTCAGGGCACAACTTCGCGGGGGCGAAACATGGTTGGGAGTGAAAGCAAGGGAGGCCGCATTGCGGCCTGCCACGGGGAAGACATGTCCGCGGCGCGGCACATGGGGCGGATGAGCGTGCTGGCGATCTCGCTGGCATTGGCGATGGGGCACTCGGCGGCGCACGCGCAAACGGCGTGCACGGCGAGCGCGTCAGGGTCGACCAACGCCGATGCCACGATCTGCGGCCAGGACGCGACGGCGATCGGTGAACAAGCGTCGGCCTACGGCAATAGCTCGCTCGCCGCGGGCGCACGCTCGACGGCGATCGGCGGCAGCGCCATTGCCAATGGACAGGACACCACGGCGCTCGGCGGCAACGCCCTGGCTCGCGGCCAGGGCGCGCTGGCGCTGGGTGCCTCGGCGGTTGCCGGGGTCGTGAACTCAGTGGCCATCGGCGTCGGTGCGCAGGTATCGGCGGCCAACGCGGTGGCCATCGGCGCATCGTCGGTGGCGTCGCGTGCCGACACCGTGTCCATGGGAGACGTCGGCACTGAACGCCAGGTGGTGAATGTCGCTGCGGGCACGGAGGGCACCGACGCGGTCAACCTCACGCAGCTCCAAGAGGCGACACACACGGCTGGCACCTACCTCAGCGTGGGCGCCGATCCCAGCGACACTTCTTCCGCGATCACGGACGGCGATGGCGCCGTCGCGCTGGGACGGTCGGCGTTCGCGTCCGGCAGCGAGGCGTCCGCGATCGGGTCGTCGTCGCTGGCCCTGGGCAACGGTGCCACTTCGTTCGGAGCGCAGGCCTCGGCGGCGGGCCAGCTCGCTCTCGCCGGTGGTTACGGTGCCAGTGCGTCCGACGCGAACGCGGTGGCCCTCGGCGGCAACGCCAGTGCCTCGGGCGTCGCATCGGTGGCCCTCGGCGGCCGTAACGAAACGGCCGATGGCGCGCCGATCTTTGGCACGGCCACCACGACCCAGGCCAACGGTGTGGCTTCGATCGCCATCGGTGCGGGCGCACAGGCCAACGGCATCTTCAACACCGCCGTCGGGTCGGGCTCTTATGCCAACGATCGTTCGGCCGTGGCGGTCGGCGGCGTCGTCGACGTGCTGGTGGATCAGCTCGGCGAGGAGTTTGCGGGGCAACAGCTGCAGAACACGCAGGCGACGGCCCGGCTCTCCAGTGCCTTTGGCGGCGGCGCGCAGGCGCTGGAATACGCCTCGACCGCCGTGGGCGCGCTGTCGTCGGCGTCGGGCATCCGTTCGATTGCGATGGGCTACTACACCACTGCCACCGGCTACGACGCGACGGCGATCGGCGATCGTGCGCAGGCCGCGGACGATTGGACGACCGCGTTGGGTGCAGGCACGCAGGCCATGGTCAAGCAGGCGACCGCCATCGGCACCTTCAATACGGTCTACGGCCTTGGCGGCACCGCCGTAGGCACCAACAACTATGTCGCGGGCGATTACGGCACGGCTGTGGGCTACCAGGCCTGGGCGCAGGCCGCTGACAGCGTCGCCATCGGCCACAACGTGATGATCTGGCACCAGAACATACCCGAAGACACGGAGTCGCCGGTCGTCTTCCAGGGCGACGTCGCCATCGGCTCGCAGAGCGATGTCTACGGCAGCAATTCGGTCGCGATCGGGCAGGGCGCACGCGTAGGCGACAGCTCGCAGGTCGTGGGCACCGCCGGCATTGTCGATGGCAGCGTCGCGCTTGGCGCCAACGCTGTGGCCGATCGCAACAACACCGTCTCGGTGGGCAGTGCCGGTCACGAGCGTCAGGTGGTGAACGTGGCGGCGGGTACGGAGGACACCGATGCGGTGAACCTGTCCCAGCTTCGCGCCGTGAGTACCTCGATCGGCAACCAGCAGGCATTGGCGGTGACGTATACGGACGCCACACAGGCCGGCATCCGCCTGGGCGGTGCGAACGGCACCACGATCGGCGGGCTGGCCGCAGGGTCGCTGGCGGCCGGTAGCCTTCAGGCCGTGAACGGCGGTCAGCTCAACCAGTCGCTCAATGCGGTGGCCGGCATCGTCGGCGGCAGCGCCTTTGTCGATGCGACCGGGCGGCTCGGCGGGTTCCGTCTGTCGGTGCTTGGCCAGGACTACACAACCCTCGCCGGTGCGATCGGCGCGCTCGACAAAGCCGTGTCGTCGTTGGGCCCGACGTCCGGTGTCTCGAACGGTGGCGTGAGCATGGGCTCGGGCGCCTCGACCGCCACACAGACCGGTTTGGCCGTGGGCAATGCGGCGCATTCCGGCGGCGACAAGGCCACCGCCGTGGGCGGCGGCGCGACGGCGGTCGGCCCTGGCGATACGGCCATCGGCGGCGGGGCGACCGTCAGCGCGGACCAGAGCACGGCCGTCGGTGCGAACGCCACCATTGCCGCCACGGCAACGAAAGCGGTGGCCGTTGGCGAAAGCAGTTCGGTGCAGGCGCCGTCAGGCACGGCACTTGGCCAGGGGGCTCAGGTCACCGCGACGCAAGCCGTCGCCCTGGGCGCAGGTTCCGTGGCCGACCAGGCCAACACGGTCTCGGTGGGCAGCGCCACGAACCAGCGCCGGATCACCAACGTGGCGGCCGGCCAAGCCTCGACCGATGCGGTCAATCGCGGCCAGATGGATGCGGCCACGAGCCAGGCGGTTCAGGCCGCGCAAGCCTATGCGGACAGCGGCGATGCACGGACGTTGGGCGCAGCCAACGCATACACCGACACGAAGGCCGCCAACATGGTCAGCCGCAGTGACTTCAACGGCTTCGCCAACAGCGTGCAGCAGCGGTTCGGCGCACTCGATACGCGGGTCGCGCGGGTTGGCGCGATGGGCTCGGCGATGAGCGGCATGGCCGGTGCCATCGCTGCGGCCGATGGCACCGACAACCGCGTGAGCGCGGCCGCCGGCGGCTACCGCGGCCAGGGTGCACTCGCGGTGGGCTACGCGCACAAGCTCCCGGGCAGCGGCGCAATCCTGGTGGGAGGCGCGCTTGCCGGTGGCGGCGAAAGCAGCGGCACCGTCGGCGTCAGCTTCGGCTGGTAAGGGGAGGCACATGAATCACTTGAATCGAAAAACGGGCCAACGGGGAAATCACGTGAACAGATCGAAATCCATGGGCTGGCTCTGCGGCGTGGCGCTTTGCGTCGGCGCGGCGGGCGCGACGGCACAGACGGTGGATACCACGCTCAAGGTCGCCAGCCTCCCGCTGACGACGAGCGACCGGATCGCAGGCTTCATCGTCCATTACAAGCCAGGCACACGGGCGCCGTCCTCGGCGGCCGTGCAGGCTTTTACCGCCGCGCGTTCGCTCGCGGCCGCCAATGTAAGCACCGTATCGACCAACGCGCTGCGCGCGGCGAGCTTTCGCTTCGCCCGTGCCACGGCGTCCGGCGGCATGGTGGTAAGGCCCACCAAGCCGCTCGACGGCGCTGCCGCGATGGCACTCATGAAGCAGGTGGCAGCCGATCCGAACGTGGAGTCCGTCGAACCGGATGTGCGCATGCAGGCCTTCCGCGATATCCGCCCAGCCAGCGCGATCACGGGTACGCCGAACGATCCGAACTTCTCGTATCAGTGGCACTTCCGCGCCGGCGACGGCACGATGGAAAAGATCGGCAACGACACCCAGTCGTTCGCGAACTACGGCGGTTCGAACGCGGTGAAGGCATGGGCTCTCGCACAGGGCGACGGCGTGGTGGTGGCGGTGATCGACACCGGCGCCACCCAGCATCCCGACCTCGACAACAGCCTCACCGATCAGAGCTACGACTTCATCTCCGATGCCTTCATGTCCGGCCGTTCGGCCGACGGACGGGCGAAGGGCGCCTGGGACCAGGGCGACTGGACGACGGGCGACAAATACCTCGCCAGCAATGGCGGCTGTGTCGACAACGTTGCGGTGATGCCGGAAGACAGTTCGTGGCACGGCACGCACGTGATGGGCAACGTGGCGGAGCTCACGGACAACGGCGTCGGCATGGCGGGTGTCGCCTATAAGGCGCAAGTACTGCCGGTCCGCGCGCTGGGACATTGCGGCGGCATGACCTCGGACATCGCCGATGCGGTGGTCTGGGCCGCCGGCGGCCATGTCGACGGCCTCGACGACAACACGCATCCGGCGCAGGTGATCAACATGAGCCTGGGCGGCGGCGGTGCATGCAACGCCAGCACCGACATGGGCAAGGCGATCGCCACCGCGATCGACCGGGGTGTCACCGTGGTGGTGGCGGCTGGCAACAACGGCCAGGACGCCACCAACACCACGCCGGCCAATTGCCCCGGCGTGATCACGGTGGCGTCGAACGGCATCACCGGCAAGCCCGCGTTCTATTCCAACTATGGCTCGGTGGTGACGCTCTCGGCGCCGGGCGGTGGCGGGTACGCCAACGATGCCTCATCGGGCACCCTGGTCGCAGCGGGTTTTGCCTGGTCGGCCATCAACTCTGGCACCACGGTGCCGTCGACGCCAACCTACGGCAGCATGGCCGGCACCTCCCAGGCGACACCGGAAGTGGCCGGCGCGGTGGCGCTCATGATCAGCGCGCGCGCCAAGGCCGGGTTGACCGCCCTGACGCCGGGCCAGATCAAGACCTATCTGGCGCGCACGGTGCGTGCGTTCCCGCAGCGGCCGTCGCAGGCTTACGGGGCAGGCATCCTCGATACCTACGCGGCCGTGCAGCGCGCCATGGTGGTCAGCGATCCGAGCGCCGATGCGCTGGCACTCACCAACGGCGTGGCCATGAAGTACCAGGGCGACGGCGCCGCCTCGGAGGTGTTGTTCAAGCTGGTCGTGCCGACCGCGGTGCGCGGGCTCACCCTGCGCACGCTGGGCGGCAGTGGCGATGTGACCTTGCTCGTCGGCAAGGACACCCCGCCCTCGGCCAGCTCGGCCCAGTACACCTCGGCCCATGTCGGCAACAATGAATCGGTGACCATCAACAACGCGCTGGCGGGCACGTATTACATGCTCGTCACCGGTATCGCGGGCGGCACGACGTTCTCCGCCATGGGGCTCTACACCAAGTAATTGCGATACAAGAGCCACCGCCGGGCCGTTCATGCCCGGCGGTGGCTTTCCGCTCGCCGTGCGGTTAGCTTTAATGCACCTTTTCGGTGGCGGGGGAGCCATTGGTGCTGGCGCGCGTTGCATTGGTGGAAGACGACGAAGAGCTGCGGGAAAAACTCCTCGGCCCGGGGCTGACGTCGTATGGCTTCGCCACGCACACGTTTCCCGACGCGGACAGCTTCTATCGCCAGTGGACACCGGAAGCCTTCGACTTGCTGGTGGTCGATGTCAATCTGCCCGACGGCAGCGGGTTGCGGGTGATCCAGCGCCTTCGTGCGGAAGGTTCGCGCATCGGCATGGTTGCCCTGAGCGCGTTGCCCATCGAGTCGGTGGGATTGTCGGCCTTCCAGCTCGGCAGCGACCTCTACCTGATGAAGCCGGTCACGGTCGGACTGCTTGCCTCGGCGCTGCATGCCGTGCTGCGCCGTACCTGGTCAGCGGCGGAACCCGGCCGGGCGCCGGCCACCGAAGCCGCCGATCGCGAAGGTTGGTACCTCAACGCGCCCGACGGCGAGCTCATCGCACTCACCGACGCCGAGCGCACGCTCGTACACCGCCTGCGTCAGGAACGGGGCCGCCCCGTGGAGCGCGAAACGCTGATCGAAGCGCTGACCAGCAATACCGCCGACTTCGATCCGCATCGCCTCGAAGTGCTCATTCACCGGCTGCGCCGCAAGCTCGTGCGCACCGCCCAGCCGAAGCTGGAAATCGTCACCATCCGCGGCAGCGGTTACGGTCTGCTCGAATCCTGATCGTCGTCAGACGGGGCGCAGAACCAGTTCGAAACGCGCGCCGCGCTCCGGGGATTCGCGCAGCAGCAGCTGCCCGCCGAGGGATTCGGCCATCTGGCGGGCGCTGAACAAGCCCAACCCGGTACCTTTCTGCGGCGACTTGGTCGTCCAGAAGGGCTCGAAGACGGATTGCAGCTGGGCTTGCGGAATGCCCTCGCCGCTGTCGCTGAAACTGACCACGCAACGGTCGCCGGAGCGCCGGCAACCCAGTTCGATCACGCCCCGGCTGGCCATGGCGTCGCGTGCGTTCGTTGCGAGGTTCAGCAGGATCAACGCCAGACAGGGTTCGTCGAAGCTCACCCGGTGATCGCCCGGTTCGATATCGACGCGCAACTCGATGTCCTGGCCCAGGGTCATTTCGAGCAGGGGCACGATTTCGGGCAGCACGGCCGCGAGGTCGATGACGGTCGGGTGGCGCGGTGTGGCCTTGGCGAGCGAGGTGATCCGCTGGTTCAGGTGGGCAGCGCGATCGGCGGCGCCTTCGATGCCGTTGAGGGAATCGGCGAGCACGCCTTCGCTCTGTCGCACATGGCCCCAAGCGCGCTCGACATAGGCGGCGATCACATTGAGGAGGTTTCCCAGGTCGTGCGAGACGGCCGTGGCCAGCGAGGCCGCGGCCTCCGTCTGCGCCGATCGGGTGACCTGCCGCTGGAGTTCCATCGTCACCTCCATCTGCTCGCTCAGGCGGGAGGAGAGCTGCTCGGCTTTCAGGCGCTGCTGGTCCGAACGTTCAAGCGCCGTGCTCAGTACCACCACGGTACGGTCGACCAGTACGGCGACGAGGCCGATCTGAAACAACTGCCGAAAGAAGGCAACGATGAACTCCGGAGACGCGCTCATGGGCGGATCGGTGTTCAGCCATTCGCCCGCGGCGGAGGCAATCACCACCACCTCCATGGCCACCATGAACACCCATAGCGCGCGACGCCCCACCACATAGGCGGCGATCATCATGATCACCAGGGGCAGAAGCGCCGAGGGCAGTTCCAGCACCGGCATGATCGCGTAATACCAGCCGAGGTAGACGAACAGCGCTGCCGAGAGCAGCCATCCGGAGGCGCGAAGATGGCGAAAGGTGAGGGCGAACGACGCGAGCGCGGCCAGCGCCGTGAGCATGTCCTTGACGAAGCGGAGGATGGTTTCGGCGGTCGGGCCCGTGACCCGCAGGTTCACCATGAATCCGTAAGGGCCGACGACCAGGATCGTGATGCCGACCAGCAATCCCAGCACGCGAACCAGTGCGCGGCGATGCGCATCGAGTCCTGGCTTGATTATCCCCATTCATCCCCCGATCCGCCGGAGCACGTTCGGCGGTGCGGATTCGAGACTAACGCAGTCGAACGAGGATGGGCAGCGCTAGCCTGCGAGGGGCGGGTGTTCCTACGACGCCCTGCCGGCCCTTTCCCTGGCCCCACCCGCCCCACACATCTCCCCCAACATATCCGGCCTCAGGATGTGGATGACTTTCCGCGACACCCGTAACACCCCGAGGTCCTCCATGCGCGTGAACAGCCTGCTCACGGTTTCGACGACCACCCCCAGGTAGTTGGCGATGTCGTAGCGCGACATCGGCAGGATGAGGTGGGTGGTGTCGCGGGCCAGGCGCCCGTAACGCTCGCTCAGGCTCCGCAGGAAAATGGCCAACCGCTCCTGGGCCTGCGGGCGGCCCATCATCACCACGTGCGACTGTTCGGCCACCATTTCGCGGCTGACGATTCGCAGCAACTGTCGTTGCAGGCCCGGAATCTGCGCGGTGAGTTCTTCCAGGCGGGAATAGGGCAGTTCACAGATGCTGCTGCGTTCCAGTGCTTCCGCACTGCTCTGGTGCGCGTCGTGGGCCAGGGCATCCACGCCGACGATTTCGCCGGGCAGGTGGAAGCCGAGTACCTGTTGGGCGCCGTCGGCATCCTGCACCACCGTCTTGAGTGTGCCGGAGCGCACCACGTACAGCGCGTGGAACGGGTCGCCCTGACGAAACAGCATGCCGCCGCTTTCCAGCGTGCGCTTGTCGCGCACGCTGGAATCCAGGCGCTCCAGCTCGGCCTGGTCGATGCCCGCCGGCAGGCACAGTTCGAGCAGGCCGCAGGCGCGGCAGCTGCGGCGGAGCTGACTCAGGTCGATCGGAGCGGAGGCCTGGGTCATGGCTCAGAACCGGTAGCCGGCGCTGAAGCCGTAGACCATCGGGTCGATATGCGCGTTGCCCACCTTCGCGCCGCCCACTTTCACGTCGGTACGGATGCGGATCCAGCGCACGTCGGCGGTGAGCAGCCAGCGGTCGTTGAGCTTGAAGTCCACGCCGGCGCGTGCGGCCACGCCCCAGCTGTCGTCCAGCTTCACGTGGGCACCGTCGAGGATGCCCTTGCCCTTGCTGTCGTAGAAGTGGGTGTAGTTGATGCCCAGGCCGAGGAACGGCGACACCTGCGACGTGGGCACGAAGTGGTAGTTCACGCCGATGGTCGGCGGCAGCTGCTTGGTAGTCGCGGCCTTCGAGCCGTTCAGGCGCACTTCGTGGCGGAAGGGCACGGCGCCCAGCACGTCGATGCCCCAGTTCGGGGTGAGCAGGTATTCGAGGTCGATGCTTGGGCGGGTGCTGCTGTCCACCTTGGCCTTCATGCCGGCGAGGTGACCCGGGTTGCTGTCCGGATGCACGGTGGCGCCGCCGACGCGCAGCACCCACTGGTCGTCGCCGTTGAGGTTTTCGGCGGCGAGGGCGGGCAGGGTGGTGAGAACGGCGGCGCCGAGTGCGAGCCAGGGAAGCAGGGGTTTCATTGTTATGTCCTTGGTGTGGAATGCAGGCGCATTCTGGAAGGCGCGGACGGCGGCCAATTGATCTGGATCAGTTCCACGGCTCCGTGACGCCGCCTGCGACGTCCTGCCACAGCGTCGTTCGCAAGGGCGTGCGGCGATCTTGATCAAGGTCAAATTGAACGGGCGTCCCCCAGCCGACACTTGCACCCACGTTGCGCCGCCCCAGGGCGAGGGCATCGAAGCGCGCCGCGTGCCGGCGCGTGCCATTCCACCTAGGGACGTCACGCCATGCATGACATCACCGTCGTCGATCTGTCGCGGCTTCAATTTGCGGCCACGGCGCTTTATCACTTCCTCTTCGTACCGCTCACGCTCGGCATGACCTTCATGCTGGCGGCAATGGAGACGGTCTACGTAGTCACCGGCAAGGTGATCTACAAGCAGATCACCCAGTTCTGGGGCAAGCTGTTCCTCATCAACTTTGCACTCGGTGTGGCCACCGGTCTCACCATGGAATTCCAGTTCGGTACGAACTGGTCGTTCTACTCTAGTTTCGTCGGAGATATTTTCGGCGCGCCATTGGCCATCGAAGGCCTCATGGCGTTCTTTCTCGAATCGACCTTTGTCGGCCTCATGGTGTTCGGCTGGCATCGGCTCAAGCCCGGCCAGCATCTGGCGGTGACCTACCTGGTGGCGCTGGGCTCGAACCTCTCGGCCCTGTGGATCCTGGTGGCCAACGCCTTCATGCAGGACCCGGTGGGTGCCCACTTCAACCCCACCACCATGCGCATGGAGTTGAACGACTTCGCCGCGTTGATCTTCAGCTCGGACGCGCAGGCCAAGTTCGTGCATACCTCGATCGCCGGTTATGTCACCGCGGCGATCTTCGTGGCCGGCATCAGCGCCTGGTACATGCTGAAGAACCGACACATGGAACTGGCCCGCCGCTCGTTCCGCATGTCGGTGCTGTTCGGCGTGCTGTCCACGGCTGGCGTGATCACGCTGGGCGACGCGCTCGGCTTCGTCGGGGCGGAAGCGCAGCCGACCAAGCTGGCCGCGATGGAAGGCCTCTGGAAGACCGAAAGCGCGCCCATGCCGTTCAACCTGATGGCGTTCCCGTCGCAGGAGAAACAGACCAACTATGGCGAGGTGAAAATTCCCTACGTGCTGTCGATCCTGGTCACGCATTCGCTGACGGGCACGGTGCCCGGCGTGGATGTGCTGGAACAGCGAGCCCAGGAGCGCATCCGTGGCGGTATCCCGGCGGTGTCGTCGCTGAAGGTGCTGTCGGCCGATCCGAACGATCCGGTGGCCCTGAACCAGTTCACCACCCACCAGAAGGATCTGGGCTACGGCTTCCTGGTGAAGCGCTATGCGGACGACGTGACCACGGCCACCGACGAGCAGATCGCCCAGGCAGCGAAGGACTCGATCCCGCACGTGGCCACCATGTTCTGGTCGTTCCGCGCGATGGTGTTGCTGGGCCTGGGCATGCTGGCCTTCTTCGTCCTCGGCCTGATCTACACCCTGCGCAACACGGTGCAGTACAAGCGCACCTTCCTGAAGTTCGCGGTGTGGATGATCCCGGCGCCGTTTCTCGCCTGCGAGGCCGGATGGCTGGTCGCCGAGATCGGTCGCCAGCCCTGGACGGTCTACGGCCTGCTGCCGACCTGGATGTCCGCTTCCACGCATAGCGTCGGCTACATGGTGTTCTCGCTGATCGGCTTCGTGGCGGTGTACACGGTGTTCATCGTGATCGAGATGTACCTGATGGTGCGAGCGATCCGCAAAGGCCCCGACGACGGCAACGGCGACGCCGAGCTGGACCGCGGCGACCTTTCGTTGCCCGCTTCCCGCAAGACTTTGGCAGAGGCTTAATCATGGATATCTACGCAAGCCTGCAAGTGATCTGGTGGCTGCTGCTCGGCGTACTGCTGATCGGCCTGGCCGTGATGGTCGGCATGGACATGGGCGTGGGGGCGATCCTCCGCTACATCGGCCGTACCGATCTGGAGCGCCGCGTGGCGCTCAACGTGATCGGCCCGCACTGGGACGGTAACCAGGTGTGGTTCATCCTCGGCGGCGGTGCGATCTTCGCCGCCTTCCCGTTGATCTACGCCACCGCATTCTCGGGCTTCTATGTGGTGATGCTGTTGCTGTTGTGGACGATGATCATTCGCCCGGTCGGCTTCGAATACCGCAGCAAGATGCCCTCGGCAGGGTGGCGCAATGCCTGGGACTGGGCGCTGTTCGTCAGCGGCTTCGTCCCGATGGTGGTGTTCGGTGCGGCCATCGGCAACCTGTTCCAGGGTGTGCCTTTCCACTTCGACTGGACCCTCACGTCCTTCTACACCGGCAGCTTCCTCGCCTTGCTCAACCCGTTCGCCATCCTATGCGGCGTGTTGTCGGCCTGCATGTCGGCCGCGATGGGCGGTGTCACGGTGATGGGCGGAGCGCAGGGAGCCATCGCGGAGCGCAGCCGCACGGTGAGCCGCGTGGCATGGACCCTCGCGATCGTCCTGTTCGCCATCGGCGGTTTCTGGGTGGCGCACATGCAGGGCTATGTGCTGAACCAGTTCCCGGGTGCCGGCGTGGCGCAGACACCGCTGCAACAGGTGGTGACGCGCGCCGACGGTGCGTGGCTCAGCAACTTCCGGGCACACCCTGTGCTGTGGTTGCTGCCGGCCGCGGGTTTCCTCGGCATGCTGGGCAGCCTGTTCAGCGCCAGTAGCGAGCGCCCGTTGCTTGCCTGGTGGATGGGTGCGGTGGCCTGGATCGGCGTGATCGGCACGGTGGGTTGCGCGCTGTTCCCGTTCCTGCTGCCGTCGGTGAGCCATCCGTCGCAGAGCCTCACCGTGTGGAACTCGGGCTCCAGCCGCCTGACGCTGGCCTGGATGCTCGGTTTCGCGGTGGTCTTCGTGCCGCTCATCGTCTGGTACACCAGCTGGGCCTTCTACGTGATGCGCGGCAAGGTCGATCCCGATCAGGTCGCCACCGACGAACACGCCTACTAAGGGAGCATTGGCGATGAAAACCTTCATACAGTTCACGATCTTCATGCTGATTGCGGGCCTGGCCATCGTGCTGGCCATCATTCTCGGCGATCGCGGTGCGTGGTACTTCGCCTGGCTGGTCGGCACGGTCATGATCGTGCTGATCGCGGCGGTGGGCGGTGCGCTGCTCGACGCACAGGACGAGCGTGCAGCGGCCTTGGCGCTCGAGCGGAATGATGGCAAGCACTGAACAAGGTGCCGCCGCGGACTGGCTGCGCCAACAGGCGCAGCCAGTCCGCCGTCTGCTGCGCAACGCCATCTCCTACGGCGCGGCGCAGTCGGTGCTTGTCTGTGCGATAGCCTGGCTGGTGTCGCATGTGCTGGCGCAAGCGATCTTCGCGCATGCGGGACTGGCCGAGCTGCGCTGGTCGATCGTGGCGATCGTTTCGCTGGTTCTGGTGCGTGCCGTGTTGCTCTATCGGCAACGCGCCTGCAGCGATCGCGCCGGTCGGGTGGTAACGCAGAACGTGCAGCGCGCCCTGCGGGAGCGCCTGCGTCAGTTGGGGCCGAGGTGGTCCGCGGGGCAATCCGCGGGCGATCTGGTCACCCGGCTGGTCGATGGCGTGGACACGCTGGCGCCGTATTACGCCGGTTACCTGCCACAGGCGGCGCTGGCCGGTCTGATTCCGGCCGTGGTGCTGCTGGCGGTAGGCCTGCGCGAGCCATGGTCGGCACTGGTGTTGCTGCTGTGCGCACCGTTGCTGCCCGTGTTCCTGGTCCTGGCGGGCCGCGCTGCCGCCGAGGCCAGCACACGCCGCTGGCTGCGCTTGCGCCGTCTGGGCGCGCGCTTCATGGATGCGGTGGCGGGCTTGAGCACCTTGCGGCTCTATCGCGCCGCCGAACGCGAACACGAGCGTGTGCTGGCGGCGGGCGAGGCGTATCGGAAGGACACCATGGCGGTGTTGCGGGTGGCCTTTCTCTCCGCCCTGGTCATGGAATTCTTCGCCACGTGCAGCATTGCCATCGTGGCGGTCATGGTGGGCTTCCGGCTGATGTCCGGCCACCTGGGTTTTGCCGAAGGCATGTTCGCCTTGTTGCTCGCACCGGAGTTCTTCCTGCCGTTGCGCGCCATGGGCACCCAGCGGCACGCGCGGATGGAGGCCGTGGCGGCTGCCGAGGGCCTGGTCGAGATCCTGGCGGCGCCCGTTGTGGCGCCCATGGCGGCGGCTCCTGCCGTCGCGCCGAAAACGGCGGCGCCTGGCCTCGTCGTGCGCGGCGCGCATGCCAGCCAGGGCGGCAGTGGAGAAGCGTTGCGCGGTATCGATCTTGCGGTGCCGGCGGGGAGCCGTGTCACCCTGGTCGGCCCGAGCGGCGGTGGTAAATCCAGCCTGCTCGCCGCAGTCATGGGCTTGCTGCCGTTGGAAAGCGGAAACATCGAGATCGACGGCCATGCGCTGCAGGCCGCCGGCTTGCCGGCGTGGCGCGCGCAGATCGCCTGGCTGCCGCAGCGCCCGCACGTGTTCAACGGCACCTTGCGCGACAACCTGCTGCTGGCCCGTCCGGATGCCGACGAGATGAGCATTGCGCGCGTGCTGCGCATGGCCTCTCTGGACCAGGTGGTGGCGAAACTCCCGCAAGGTCTGGATACGCCGCTGGGGGAACGCGGCCTCGGCCTGTCCGGCGGCGAACTGCAGCGGCTGGCCATCGCCCGCATGTGCCTGCGCGATGCACCGGTGCTGTTGTGGGACGAACCCACCCAGCATCTGGATACCGCCACGGCCGCACAGATCGAGCAGCAACTGGATCAGTTCGCCCGTGGCCGCACCGTGTTGCGGGTAGCGCATCGCGTGCGGGATCTGGGGCCACAGGAAGCCGTGGCCGTGCTGGTCGGGGGAAAGATCGTGGAGCAGGGCACGGTGGCGCAGCTGCGCCAGCCGGGCACTGCTTTCGCCGCACTGCTGCAAGAGGATCTGCGCGCATGAACTGGCAGCGTCGTCTGTACAAACTCATGCAGCCGCAGCGTGGGCGCATGCTCGCCGCGCTGGGTTTGAGTCTCCTGGCGAGCATGGCGGGTATCGGCCTGATGGCGGTGTCCGGCCATTTCATTGCCAGCATGGCCCTGGTGGGCGCGGGTGCCGCGGCCATCAATTACTACACCCCGGCGGCGCTGGTGCGTCTGTTCGCCATCCTGCGCACGGGCGGCCGTTATGCGGAGCGCCTCTGCGGCCACGATGCCACGCTGTCGATCCTGGCGCGTTTGCGCGGCTGGCTGTTCGGCCGTCTGATCCCGCTGGCGCCGGCGGCGCTCGCGCAGCAACGTGGCGCGCAGCTGCTGTCGCGGCTGCGGGCCGATATCGACGCGCTGGAGCAGTCATACCTGGGCCTGTGGCTGCCCAGCGCGGTGGCGGCCTGCAGCGCCCTGGCCGTGCTCGTCATTGCCGCCTGCTGGTCCGGCTGGTTTGCGTTGCTCTTGGTGCCCTTGCTGCTGTTCGCCGGTGCCTGGCTGCCGTGGCGCTTGCAGGCCACGCACGCGAACGACGCGGCGCAGATCGACCGCGACGCCGAAGCCTTGCGTGCGGCTTGGGTCGACGCGCTGGCGGGTCGAGCGGAGCTGACGATGTGGGGCGCGGAAGACGCCTTCGACGCACGGATGGAGGCACTCACCGCGCAGCGCGAAGCGGCGCGCGCCCGTGCGCAGCGTGGGCTGGCTCGCGCCGATGCCATGCTGGCAGCGTGCAGCGGCATCGCACTGAGCCTCGCTCTGCTGATCGGCGTGCTGGCGATGCAACAGAGCCGTCTCGACGGTCCGGGGCTGGCGTTGTTGACGATGCTCGCTATGGCGGCCTTCGAGCCTCTGTTGCCGCTGCCGCAGGCGTGGTCCCGGCTGGCGGCGATCAAGGCGGCGGCACAGCGGGTATTCGAACTGGCCGACCGCACGCCGGCCGTGCTTGACCCGGCGACGCCGGAGACGATGCCACAAGCCGGCGACCTGCTCCTGCGAGAGGTATGGATGCGCCACGCGCAGCATGGCGAATGGGCGCTGCGCGGCGTCAACCTGGATCTGGCGGCCGGCACGCACCTGGCCCTCGTCGGTGCATCCGGCGCGGGCAAGAGCAGCCTCGCGCAGCTGTTGGGGCGGCTGTATCCCTATCAGGGCAGCGTGACGCTGGGTGGCACGGCCCTGGATCGCCTGTGTGCCGACGACGTGCGGACGCGACTGGCCATCGTCGAGCAGACGCCTTATCTGTTCGATGCGAGCTTGCGTGACAACTTGCGCATCGCGGCACCGGATGCGGACGATGCCACATTGCGGCGGGTACTCGCCGTCGCGCAACTGGAGCAATTCTTGCGCGAGCTGCCAAACGGCCTGGACACCTGGGTCGGTGCGAACGGCGTGAACCTGTCCGGCGGCGAAGCACGCCGGCTGGCGATCGCCCGGGCGTTGCTGGTCGACGCGCCGGTACTGGTATTGGACGAACCCAGCGAAGGTCTCGATGCGCTCACCACCGCCGCACTGTACAAGGCGCTGGCGGTGGAAACACAGGACCGCAGCGTGCTGCTGATCACCCATCGCCTCGGCGGTATCGCTGCGCTCGTCGACGAGGTAGCGGTGATCGAGCAGGGTCGTATCGTCGCGCGCCGGACTGTGGAAGGTTTCGCAGCGCAGACGACGGACAGTCTGCGCGATGTCGGATGATGCACCCCAATTGACCGGCATCAAGAACGCTGCGCGCCGCGCAGGCGATAGTTTCGCCATGCTCAGACCAGACACCATGCCCGAGTTCGACGCCGACCTGATCGCCCGCTACGACGGCCGGGGGCCGCGTTACACGAGCTACCCCAGCGCCCTCCAGTTCCGCGAAGGCTTCGGCGAAATCCAACTGCGCGAAGCGATCGCCGCGTCCAATCAGGATCCGGTGCCCACGCCACTGTCGCTGTATGTCCACGTGCCGTTCTGCGAAAGCCCGTGCTTCTATTGCGGCTGCAACCGCGTGATCACGCGCGATGCCAGCAGGGGCGAGGCGTACGTGCGTGTGCTGGAGCACGAAATGGCCCTGCTGGGCGCCTTGATCGATCCCGATCGCGTCGTGCGCCAGCTCCACCTGGGCGGTGGCACACCGAACTTCCTCAGTCTCGGTGCGATGAGCCAGTTGAATGCGTCGATCCACCGGCACTTCACGCCGGCGCCCGTCGAGCAGCGCGAGTGGGGTATCGAGATCGACCCGCGCCATGCCAGCGAAGACTATGTGCGCGGCCTCGGGCGGCTGGGCTTCAACCGCATGTCGGTGGGCATCCAGGACTTCGATCCGGCGGTGCAGGAAGCGGTCAACCGGCAGCAGTCCGTCGAGCAGACACGGGTGGCGATCGACACCGCCCGGCGCGTCGGCTACCGCTCGATCAGCGTGGACCTGATCTATGGACTGCCGCGCCAGAGCATGGACGGCTTCAGCCGCACGCTGGACCAGGTGATCGAGCTCCAGCCGGATCGCGTGGCGGTCTATGGCTACGCGCACCTGCCCAAGATGTTCAAGGCGCAGCATCAGATCGACGCCGACGCGCTGCCGTCGCCGTCGCAGCGTCTGGCCCTGTTCGGCATGGCCTTGCAACGCCTTACGGAGGCGGGCTACGTCTATATCGGCATGGATCATTTCGCACTGCCCGGCGACGACCTGGTTCGTGCGCAGAGGGCGGGAAGCCTGCAGCGAAATTTCCAGGGTTACTCCACCTGTGGCGACTGCGACATCATCGGTTTCGGCCCTAGTGCCATCAGCCGCATCGGCGACACCTACAGCCAGAACCATCGGGATCTTCCGGCTTATACGACGGCGGTAACACAGGGCCTCCTGCCGGTGGCACGCGGGCTGCGCCTGAACGAGGACGATCAGCTGCGCCGCGAAGCCATCGGCGAGCTGATGTGTCACGGCACGCTCGACATGGACAGCTTCGCGCAGCGCCATCGCATCCACTTCGCCAGCTATTTCCGCGAGGCACTGGAGCAACTGCAGACGCTTGCCGACGATGGCCTGGTGTCCATGACGGACGATCGCATCGACGTGAGCGCAAAGGGGCGTCTGCTGCTGCGGAATATCGCCATGAGCTTCGACGCGTATGCGCCTGCGGTCAACAGCAGCTCACGTCTGATCTGATCGCGTACGATCCCGCGCTGTGCCGCTGCACCGCTTTTCGACGGCTGGCGGGCGGAGAGGCATCCATTCCGCATCTTGCCCCGCGCCTCTCAATATGCGCTAATGCGACCCATTCGCATTATTCGCAGCCATGCCCCCGGCCCAAAGCCTCCACCGCGCTGTCGACGACCTCTATAGCGACCACCACGGGTGGTTGCTCGGATGGATGCGCCGTCGGCTGGGTGGCGGGGCGCATGCCGACGATCTGGCGCAGGACACGTTCGTCAGGATCCTCTCGAAGCCCGACCCGATCGCCATTCGGGAGCCGCGGGCTTTCCTGACCACCATCGCGCAACGGGTGTTGGCCAATCACTACCGTCGCCAGGACGTCGAGCGCGCCTGGTTGGAAACGCTTGGCGCGTTGCCCGAGTCCTCGGTGCCTTCGCCGGAAGTGCAGGCCATGGTGCTCGAGACGCTCCTGGAAATTGCCCGGCGCCTGGACGGCCTGCCGCGTGTGGTGCGTCGTGCCTTCCTGTTGAGCCAGCTCGACGGCCTGGGTCATGCCGCCATCGCCGAAGAACTGCGTGTTTCGATCACGACGGTCAAGCGCTACATCGTGCGCGCCGGCCAGCAATGTTACTTCCCTGAAGACTGACGCCGTGGTGTCCGAGACTGCCGAACCGACCACACGCATCGCGCCAGCCATTGCCCGGCAGGCGGTCGAATGGATGGTGGAATTGCAGTCGGAAGGGGTGGGCGCTGCCACGTGCGATGCATGGCAGCGCTGGCTGCATGAGCACCCGGATCATCTGCGTGCGTGGCAACGCATCGAGGCGACGAATGGCCGCCTGCAAGGCGTTCCCGCGCCGCTGGCACATGCGGTTCTCGCCGCGCCGGAGTCGCAGGGTCGCCGGCGCGCGCTGAAGACGATAGGCCTGCTCGCCGTCCTCGGCGGTGCGGGCTGGATCGGCGGCAGCCGCATACCATGGCAGGCGTGGGTCGCGGACGAGCGCACCGGGCCCGGCGAGCGGCGTACCGTCGTGCTTCCCGACAGCACGCGGGTCGTGCTCAATACCGACAGCGCCATGGACCTCCGCTTCGACAGCGGGCAGCGCACGCTTCGCGTGCTGCGTGGCGAGGTCATGGTAACCACCGGCCACCCGCCGGGCGACACACGTCCGTTCGCGGTCGAGACGGGGCAGGGCCGGCTGCGCCCGCTCGGAACGCGCTTCGGCGTTCGCCTCGACGGCGACACCACGCGCCTGTCCGTGTATGCCGGGTCAGTGGAGGTCAGCCCGCGCGATGCGGCTGGGCAGCGGATCGTCCTTGCGGGGCAGCAGACACGTTTCACCGGTTCGGAGGTATCGCCACTCATCCCGGCCGACGAGAACGATGCTGCCTGGCTGGACGGCATGCTGGTGGCGCGCGACATGCCGCTGGGCGACTTCGTGACGGAACTGGCCCGTTACCGTCCCGGCCATGTGGCCTGCGATCCGGCAGTCGCCGGGCTGCGGGTATCCGGTACCTATCCTCTCACCGACACCGATCGCGTGCTCGCCATCCTCGGCAAGAGCCTGCCGGTAGCCGTCGAGTACCGGACTCGCTACTGGGTGCGCGTCGTTCCCCGCGCCACCTGAACCGCCGCCTGCGCCGGGGTGGTCTGTTTTCGATTCTCGCGTGACATAGAAGGCAACCGTCTTCGACGTTCCCCGGAATCCCCATGACACATCGTTCCACCCCGCGACCTTCGCCGCTCGCCCGCGCGATCGCTTCCCTCTGCCTCGGCGCGCTTGCCGCTTCCCTCACGCCGGCCACCCGGGCCTGGGGGCAGGAGGCTGCCGCGCCGTCTAACTGGACCGTGCCCGCGGGCCCGCTCGACCAGGTGTTGAACCGGTTCGGCCGGCAGGCGGGCGTACTGTTGTCGTACACGGGTGACCTGACACACAACCTACGCAGCGCTGGTGTCGAAGGGACGATGGGCACGGATGAGGCGCTCCGCACGCTGCTCCACGGAACGGGGCTGGAAGCGGTCGCACAGCCGGGCGGCGGTTATGTATTGCGCCGTGCCGACGTCATTTCCGCGGGCGTGGCACCGCAGCCATCCGAGCCGACGGAAGCGCGACGTTCCGTCACGCTGGACGCGACGCGTGTTGTCGCGAGCACGGGCAGCTACGTTGCTCACCGCGCGTCCACTGGCGCGAAAACAGACATGCCGCTCATCGAGCTGCCACAGACCATCTCGGTGATCAGCCGGGAGCAGATCGATGCGCAGCAGGCACAGACGCTGCGCGCCGTACTGCGTTATGCGCCCGGCGTAACCATCAGCGACGACAACGACGACCGCCTGGACAGCATCAGTGCGCGCGGCTTCGCGCTCGACCAGTACCTGGATGGCCTGAAGCTGCTCGCGGGCACGTGGGCCGTACCGAAAGTGGAGCCTTACCTCATGGAGCGCGCGGTCGTGCTGGAAGGCCCTGCCTCCGTGCTTTATGGCCAGGCGTCGCCGGGCGGCATCATCGACGTGGTCAGCAAGCGTCCTACCGACGTACCGCTGCATGAAGTGCAGTTGCAGGTCGGCACGCAGTCACGACGGCAGGTGAACGCCGACTTCGGCGGCCCTATCGGAAACAGCGGCCACTGGTCGTACCGGCTCACCGGTGTCGTCAGAGACGCCGATCTGGACGCGAAGCATACGAAGGAGCGGCGCGTCGCGATCGCTCCCGCGCTTACCTGGAAGCCGGACGACCGGACACGGCTCACGATCCTGGCCAGCTACCTGCACGACCCGAACGGCGGCGTATGGTCGATCCTGCCATACCAGGGAACGTTGCTGCCCAATCCTTACGGCCGCATTCCGCGCGACTTCTATACCGGCGACACCGGCTTCGAATCGTTCGAGCGCACGCAGTACCAGCTCGGATACGAGTTCGAGCACGTATTCGACGAGACGTGGCGTTTCCGCCAGAACTTCCGTGTGGCGCGCAACACGACCGACTACGAATCCGTGCAGGGGCTCAACCTGCAGCCCAACCTGCGCACCCTCAACCGGCAGACGTACATGTCTGACGAACGTCTGCGCACGCTCAACCTCGACAACCAGCTGGAGGCGCGCTTCGACACCGGTCCGGTGGCGCATACGGTGCTGCTCGGCGCGGACATGCAGCGGATTCTCTGGGACAACTTGACGCGCTACGGCAGTGCGCCCACGCTCGACATCCTGCACCCGGACTACCGCCAGGCCATCGTCATACCGCCCAGGTTCCAGGACGCGAGCCAGGGGCAGAGCCAGTTCGGCGTTTACGCGCAGGACCAGATGCGCATCGGTAACTTGTCGGTGCTGCTGAGTGCCCGGAGGGACGCTTCGCGCAGCGACAACGACAACCACGTGGCCAACACCTGGACGCAGCAGACGGATCATGCGACGACGTGGCGGGCCGGTGTCACCTATCTTTTGGACAACGGGTTGGCGCCTTATGCCAGCTACTCCACGTCGTTTCAGCCGACCTTGGGTACGGACGCCCATGGGCGGTCCTTCGTGCCCACCACGGGCAGGCAGAAGGAAATCGGTATCAAGTACCAGCCGCACGGGGTGGATGCGTACCTTGCGCTGTCGGCGTACGAACTCACGCAGCAGAACGTTTCGACGGCTGACCCGGCTAACGTCAACTTCAACATCCAGACGGGCGAGGTTCGCTCGCGGGGCGTCGAGTTGTCCGGCACGGCGAGCCTGACGCAGGGTTTGAACCTGCGCGCGTCGTACGGTTACCTCGATAACGAGATCACTCGTGCCACCACCGCCATCCAGGGCAACCGCCAGGCCGACATACCCACCCACCAGGCGTCCGCATGGCTCGATTACACAGTGCGCGATGGGTCGCTGGCGGGGCTCGGCTTCGGCGGCGGGCTACGCTGGACGGGCAAGGCGTACGCCACCGCGGCCAACGCGGTGACCATGCCCTCGTACACGACGGTCGACGCCATGCTGCGTTACGACCTCGGGCGTCTGAATGCGGACCTCGACGGCTGGCGCCTTGCGGTGAACGCAGCGAATCTGCTGGACAAGCGCTACGTGTCGTACTGCGCGGCCATCGGATGCCGATGGGGACTGCGCCGCAACGTCATGGCAACGGTGGCGTACGCATGGTGAAGAAGCTACGTTCGTGGTCTCGTGTGCACAGCTGGACCAGCCTGGTATGCACGCTGTTCCTGCTTCTCCTTTGCATCACGGGTCTGCCGCTCGTGTTCCACGAGGAGATCGATGCGTGGGCCGCGCCCGCGGTGCCGGCCTCGTCGCAACCGGAGGGCACCGCCGACGCCCCGCTCGCGGATATCGTCGCTTCCGCGCAGTCGCGGTACCCGAAGGAATACATTCAGGCGATGTCGTGGAAGCAGGGCGGCCCGCATACGGTGATGGTGTACATGGCGAAGGAGCCACGGTCGGCGTTGAGCGGCTATCACGCGCTGTCCATCGACGCCCGCACGGCGGCAGTGCTCGACGAACCACGGCCGCGCGCCCGATTCACGCAATGGTTGCTCACCCTGCATCGCGAGTTGTTCGCGGGGCTGCCGGGGATGCTGTTGCTTGGGGTCGTGGGCCTTTGCTTCGTCGTGTCCATCGTGTCGGGTGTATTGATCTACGGCCCGTTCACGCAGAAGGCCGGGTTCGGCGAGATTCGGCGGAACCGTTCGAAACGGGCAAAGTGGCTCGACCTGCACAACCTCCTGGGTATCGTGCTTCTCGCATGGACGCTTGTCGTCGGCGTCACCGGCGTCGTGAACACGCTGGCCGATCCGCTGTTCGCGTACTGGCGCACGGGGCGCCTGGCGGAGATGCTGGCACCGTGGCACGGCAAGCCCATGCTCGTGCCGGCGGTGTCGCTCGACACCGCGGTGGCGGCAGCGCAGCGCGCTTTGCCCGGTACAAGTCCCGAAAGCGTGGCGTTTCCTTATTCGGCCTATGGCAGCCCACACCACTATATGATCTGGATGCAGGGAAACACGCCGATGACTTCGCGTCTGCTGACCCCGGTACTGGTGGACGCGGAACAGGGCGGCGTAACCGATGCGCAAGACCTACCTTGGTATCTGCGGGCCTTGGAGTTGTCGCGGCCGCTGCACTTCGGCGATTACGGTGGGTTGCCGCTGAAGCTGCTCTGGGCGGCTTTCGACCTGCTCACGATCGGCGTGCTGCTGACCGGTCTGTATCTCTGGGGCGAGCGGCGCAAGCGGCCACGTGGCGAAGGAGCGGCGGCATGAGGTTCCTCTCCCGCTCGCATGGGAGCGTTTGGCGTTGGCCCGTCGCGCTGGCCGTCCTCACGCTCGCGGGCTTGTTCATGGCGCTGTTGGGTAACAACGCGCTATGGCGCATCGGCTCGTGGGCTGCGTTGGTGGCGCCACTTGCGGTCGTCGGCTGGAAACTCGGGGCGATGCGGAAGTAGAAGCGGTCCAAGACAGGCTGGCGATTCTTGCTCAGCCGACCGTCACCGATTCACCCGGACGCAGCACGAGATCCTTCTCCCAGTCGCCGGACTTCAATCGCGTCCGCTCTCCGCCCACGCTGTGTACGGTTACCGACGTCACCTTCCCGCGGCTCCAGGCCAGGTCGACGCGGAAGCCGCCTCGTGCCCCGATGCCCGTCACGCTCCCCGACGCCGACCACGCCTTGGGCAACGCCGGCAGCAGCACGATCAAACCGGGCCGCGACGACACCAGCATTTCCAGCATGGCGGTCGGTGTGCCGAAGTTGGCGTCGATCTGAAAGGCATCGTTACCGTCGTCCAGCTGGTACATGTCGAAGAGATTCTGGGCCGTGCCGTTGCTTCGATTCTTCGACGGCGACAGATTGGTGAGGATGAGCCGGTAGGCCTTCTCGGCATCGCCCAGTCGTGCCCAGCATATGGCGCGCCAGGCGCAGGCCCAGCCGTATCCGCCGGTGCCGCGTGCCTCCAGAAGCCGGGTGACACCCTCGATCAGTGCAGGCGGGCTGTCGCCGGCCCGGATCCGATCGCCCGGAAAGAATCCCACCAGCGGGGACAGGTGCCGGTGTTGCTTTTCGCCCAGGTTCTCCGGGGTCATCCATTCCTCGAGCCAGCCCGACGTGCTGCTGACCTGGGGCAGGTAGAGCCGCGCCTGCAGCTCCGCGATCTTCGCGGCGTAGCCGGTATCCCTGCCGAGTAGCGAGCTGGCCTGCCGGTAGTTCTCGAACAGGTCCCACACCAGTTCCTGCGCATACGTGATGCCCTTGGCGTCGAGCGGGCCTTGCTCGGGAGACCAGTCGGCATCGTCGATCAGCACTTCCCGCGTCCCGCCCGTTGCCGGATCTTGCACACTCACGCTGAGCAGCCGGGATTCCCAGAACTCGCACGCGCCTTTCAGCAGTGGGTAGATACGCGCCAGGTACACCCGGTCCGGGTTGTACTGGTAGTGCTGCCACAGGTTGTTGCACAGCCATGCGTTGCCTGCGGGGTGCCAACGCCAGCCGCCGGCGCCGTAGATGTTGGTGGAAATGCCGATGGTCCACCCGGCGATCTTGCCCGAGCTGTTGCGGAACACATTGCGTGGGTCGTTGAAGTGCCTGGCCGTGACGTCGGTCCAGTCGCCCAGCTGACTGAGGCAGTAGTCGGTGAACGGCTCGAAGCACGAGGGCAACCCGGCGCGGTCGGGCAGCCAGTAGTTCATCTGAATGTTGATGTCGCTGTGATAGTCGGCCATCCACGGCGACACGTTGCTGTCGAGCCACAGCCCTTGCAGCCCGGTGGGCAGGCCGTCACGCGAACCAGCGATGGTCAGGTAGCGGCCGTACTGGAGGTAGGTCGCCTCGAGTTCCGGGTCGGGAGGCGAACCGGGCACGGCACGGGCCTGGAGGCGTGCCCAGGTGTCCATGGCCCGCTGCGCCTTGGACGAGGCGCCAAGGTCGACGCGCATGGTGTCGAATAGCGCGCGGTAGTCCGCCACGTGGGTGTTCAGCAGCACCTCCGGGGAGACCCGGGCAGCCGCCTCGGCTTTCCGCATGGCCAGTGCCAGGGGAGCGACCGATGGATCCATGTAGCCCTTGGTCGCATCCGGCGTGTAGTTGGTGCCGCCGCAGACGATCACCGTGAGTGAGTCGCAGCGGCTGAAGCGAAGGCTTTGGCCATCTGCCGCGACGCTGCCGGATGGAGCGACGGCCAAGACGTTCGCGGCGTACTTGAGGCCGTTCTCCAGGATCCCCTCGAATCGGCTGGCCGCCGCGGGAGTGGGCCAGTGCGTCGCTTCGGCCCGCGCCGTATCCCCATGCATGCCATGCAGCGTCACGGACCCGCTGAAACCGGTGCCGCCCGTCTGCGACAGATGGATGACGATCGCGTCGTCAGGGTGGCTGGCGAAGATCTTCCATGTGTAAGCAAAGCCGTCCTTGCGATAGGAGACGCGCAGGTAACCCTCATCCAGGTTCAGCTTGCGCCGGTAGTCGGTGACGTGCGCCGCGTCGTGTCCTTCCACCGAGAGGTAGATCCTGGCCAGCATCACCAGACTGCCGAACTGGGCCGTGGAATACTCGAACTGGCCGTCGGCACCGAGCACCACGTCACGTTTTCCGAGCCACATGGACGCGTCGGTGAGGTACAGGCAGGTGGACGCCGGATCGCCGCCGACCAACGCGCCCATGCGGCCGTTGCCGACAGGCAGGCCCTCGCGAAGCAGATTTGCCTCTCGGGCTGCGGTGCCGTACCGGAGCACGTGCCTTGCGGGCGCCGTGCGCATGGGGCTCGTCGGGCGCCGAACAGGTTTGCCTTCGAGAAAACAGGGGAGGGCGAGCCATGGCAAGGATGCCGCCAGCGCTCCGGTCAGCTGCAGAAACCTGCGCCGATCTGTCGGCGCAAAGCGTGATTCGTCCAAGACGGCCTGTCGATCTTCGTCGTTCGCCATTGGCGTTTCGAAGTCCCGTTGCGCCCATTTGTTGGACAAATGAATCTAAAGCGAACGGATTCACGTTGTCATGCTGCGCCGCAGCTTGTGGCGGCGATAAACCTAGGCAACGATGAATAAGTAGGACAAATATGCGGTCGCTGCAAACCGCTCTGTCAAGGTGTTGGGGTGACGGGGAACAACGAAGCTTCGTGGTGTCGTCTTGGGGATCGGCACCGGTGAGTTTCGTGCGGCAAACCGTGTGTGCTCACTGGGGTTTTCCACAAAAAGTTGGGGAGATTAGCCGTGCAGCTGACGAAATTGGTTGTGGCAATGGGTGTCGCGTGGATGGTGGGATATGGGGCACCGGGTCTTGCGCAGACCGCGCCGGATGCACCGCCTTCAGGGACACAATCCAGCCCACCGCCGGCGAAGGCGGCCAAGCCCGCCAAGCCTGGCGCCGCCGAGGGTGACGACAAGAAGATAACCGAACTCGGCGCGGTGGCCGTGACCGGACAGTTGGCGGCGCTCCAGCGCGCGCAGGCGATCAAGCAGGATTCCGTCAACGTCGTCGACTCCATCTCTGCCGAGGAAACCGGCAAATTCCCCGATCCGAACGTGGCCGACGCGCTCCAGCGCGTGCCGGGCGTGTCGGTGAACCGCAGTGGCGGCGAGTCCAGCCAGATCGCGGTGCGCGGCTTCGGGCCGGAGTTCGTGGCCGTCACGATCAACGGGCGGCCCATGGCCACCGCCTCCGGTTCCCGTGCCTTCAACTTCGACGTGCTGCCGTCGGAAATCATCAGCGTGGCACAGGTCAACAAGACCTCGTCGGCCGACATCACGGAAGTCGACATCGGCGGCGTGGTCGACATCCAGACGGCGCGCCCGCTGGACTTCAGCGGTTATCACGGGGCGTGGAGCGCCGCGGGTGTCAACAGCAACCTGACCGGCGACTGGAAGGGCAAGACCACGCCCAAGGCCTCGGGCCTGTTCGGCTGGACGAACTCGGACCACACCTTCGGCTTCATGGGCTCGGCCTGGTACTACAAGCGCAAGGACACACAGCTCAATACCCAGGCCAACTCGTGGTATGCCGACCAGAACATTTCGCAGCTTTCCAACCTCAGCAATCCGAACTACACGAATGTCGCGGTGCCGGAAACCCTGGCGAGCAACGTGCTGGACGAGACGCGCGTCCGCAAGGGTGTTAGCGGTGCGATCGACTGGAAGCCGATCGACCGCCTGACGGTGCAGTTCGACACATTGTATTCGAGCTACAAGGTCGACCCGTTCATCCACTATTTCGGCGAATACGGCAACACGGGCGACATTCAGTCGCTGACGACCGATCCGAACGGCACGGTACTCAATTTCGTGCGCAATGGTTCCGGCCCGAACGTCATGGCGAACGACTACGTGATGTCGTACACGCCCAGCTATGAGAAGAGCTATCAGAACGGCCTGAACCTCGGTTTCGACATCGACGAGTCCACGAAGCTTAGCCTGGACGTATCCAGTTCCAAGGCCTGGAACAAGGAGAGCCCCAACGGCTACTTCCTCGTGGTGGGTGCGAAGAACTTCGGTACCAACCCCACCTGGACCAACGGTGGCGACAGCCAGCCGCCGAGTTACTCGAACATCCTTTCGCCCACGGACACCAGTGTCCTCAGGGCGCACTGCTGCAATGCCGGTTCCGGCAACGATGTGACGAACAAGATCAACAACTACCAGATCAAGCTCGACAAGGCCTTCAACGACGGCGTGCTCTCGCGCCTGGTGGCCGGTGTGCAGTACACGAACGAGTGGGTGAAGTCGGTCAGCTGGGGCACGCCCAACAGCATTCTCTGCAATGCCTACTGCGGTTACTCGGTCGATGTGCCGGCGGACGCCATCGGCGCCTACATCTACAAGGCGCCGCCGAAGATCCACGGCGTTTCGTCGCCGGGCCAGCCTTCGGAGTTTATCCAATACGATCCGCGTGCATACCTGAGCTGGCTGGCGTCGCCCGCGGCATACAACCAGCTGACGCCCGAGAAGCGTGACGCGCTCCTGGCGGGCCTCGCGGCCAACGGCGGCACCTTCGACGCGATACCCAACCCGGGTAGCTACAACAATGTATCGGAGAAGGAAAAGTCCGCCTTCGCGAAAGCCGTGTTCGAAGGCACGATGTGGAACATGCCCTGGGCCCTCGATGTCGGTGCGCGGTACCTGCATGTGGCCTCGACGTCCACAGCGGTCAACCAGCCGCCGATCGCTTATCGCATCGACCCGAACGACACCAGCAATGGCCAGGTCACCTATGGACCGCTGCAGCCGCAGTCGGCCGATGGCGGTTACCACAAGTGGCTGCCGTCGCTGAACTTCAAGTGGAACCTCCTCGATAACCTGGTTTACCGGTTCTCGTGGTCCAAGACGCTGACGCCGCCGGCACTCAGCAACCTGTACTACAACACGAGTTTCGGCACGCGCCCGAACTCGCTCACCATCTCTCGGGGCAATCCGCAGCTCCAGCCATACAGCTCGCGCAACTACGACATGGGCCTGGAGTGGTACATCGACGACGCCAGCTATGTCGCGTTGGAAGGGTTCTACAAGAAGGTGAGCAACTTCAGCACCCTGGTGAGCACGCCGGTGCCGTTCCTCACCAACGAGAACACGGGCCAGCCGTTCATCTGGTCGCTGACGCAGCCCATCAACCTGAACTCGTCGAACATCTACGGCGCGGAAGCCACGGTGAACTACCAGTTCAAGAACCTGCTGCCTGACCCGTTCGACGGCCTGGGCGTGGCGTTGAACTACACCCGGGTCAAGAGCAGCACGAACCTGAGCCCGGGTCTCATCGCGGCGTCGGGCAAGTTCGCCGTGCCGGGCATCGGCGATTCGGCGAACGCCAGCGTCTACTACGAGAAGGGCCCGGTCCAGGTGCGCGTTGCCTACAACTGGCGCGGCAAGTACCTGGAAAGCCTCTCGTACGGTGCGGGCGCCCAGCCGGCCACGCGTAGCGACTACGGCCAGGTGGACCTGAGCGCGAGCTACGCGGTGGACAAGCACCTGTCGATCTTCGTTTCGGGTACTAACCTGACCCATGAACACCTGTACGACTACTCCGTGTACCGCAACCGCTTCCTCTACGCCGAAGCGGACGGCACGGTCTATACGGTGGGCCTGCGGGGGACGTTCTGATGCGAGGTCGAGTGATGAGCGATACCCTGGCGAGCTTCCTGCGAGGTGCGGCACTGTGTGGCGCGATGTGCGTGGTGGGCGTCGTCGCCGCTCCGGCACAGGCGGATGAAGCCTCTGCGGCGTTGCCGCAGATGGGCTTCAATAACTGGAATTCCACGCATTGCCGCGCCGAGTTCGACGAAGCGATGATTCGCGGCATTGCCGACAAGTTCATCAGCCTCGGTCTGCGCGATGCCGGCTATCAGTACGTGAACATCGACGACTGCTGGGCCAACTGGCAGCGCGACAAGGACGGGCGCCTTCAGCCGAACCCGAAGCGCTTCCCGAGCGGCATCGCGGCGCTCGCCGACTATATCCACGAGCGCGGCCTGAAGTTCGGCCTGTACTCGAGCGCAGGCACCTCGACGTGCGAGCCGCTGCAGGAAAATCGTGGCTTCCCGGGCGGGCTCGGCCACGAGAAAGAGGATGCGAAAACCTTCGCTTCCTGGCACGTGGACTACCTCAAGTACGACAACTGCAACAACCAGAAGGTGGACGCCAAGAAGCGCTACACCGCCATGGCCGAGGCGCTGCGCAACAGTGGGCGGCAGATCTTCTTCAGCATGTGCGAGTGGGGCGAGAACAAGCCGTGGCTCTGGGCCGGCAAGGATCCGGTCGATGCGGGCTCGTGGCGCACCACCGGCGACATCAGCGACAACTACGCGTCGATGCTGAAGATCTTCAAGGAGAACGTGGTCCTCGACAAATACGCCAGTCTCGGCCACTGGAACGATCCCGACATGCTCGAGGTCGGCAACGGCGGCATGACCGACATCGAATACCGCAGCCACTTCAGCCTGTGGTCCATCATGGCCGCGCCGTTGCTTATCGGTACCGATCTGCGCACGATCAAGCCGGATGCACTGAAGATCCTCCTCAACAAGGACGTGATTGCCATCGACCAGGATCCCCTGGGCGTGCAGGGCAAGCAGGTGCGGGATGCCGACGGCATCCACGTGATCGTGAAGCCGCTGAAGGACGGCGGCCGCGCGGTGGCCGTGTTCAATGAGGGCGACAAGGCGAAGGCCGTGACGGTCACTCCCGCGGAGATCGGCCTGAAGGCAGGCGGCAGCTACACCATGCGCGACCTGTGGGCCCATACCGACGCGAAAGGCGATGGCTCGATCAAGACCACGCTGGAGCCGCATGCCACGGTGATGTACCGCATCAGCAACTGATGCCGGCGATCGGCCGGGCGGGCACGCCCGGCCGATCCGTCATGTTCCACGGTAGGATATCCGGCGCCACGCCAGCCACGCGCCGGCCGCCACCAGCAGATTGAGCAGCATCATGCCGAGCCATATCGCTGGTTGCGACGCCGTGGCCACTTCGGTGTGGAAAACCGGCTTCCAGAGCGATCCGGTACTCGTGCGCAGGAGCGCGTCCTGTCCCAGGTTGTTTGCGATGTGGAAGGCGGCTACGAACGGCAGGCTGCGGGTCGCCAGCATCAAACAACCGTACATCACGCTCGACGACCCCACCACGAGCAGGCCGGCCAGCCATGGCACGCCACCGGCCACGTGCACGCCGACAAAGACGGCGGTCGGTACGAGTAGTGCCGCGAGGGGGCCGAACAGGTCGAGCAGACGGTCCATGCCGTAGGTGCGATATCCTGTTTCCTCAGCGACGCCCATGCCGATACTCGCCCCGGTACCTAGTGCGAACGCGCTGCAGTCGAACGTCTCGTTGGCAGCCCAGTGGAAGGGTACGACGAGGAAAACCGGTATCGACCAGGCCGCGGCCAGAGCCAAACCGGCCACAAGGCCGCCCAATCCGTATCGCCAGGAGCGTCGGCCGACGCCGTAGCGCCGCCACCTCATCCCGGCCCGCCGGAGATAGATCCAGGTCAGGACCACCACCAGGGACATCACGATCAGGCACTTCACCAACCAGGCCACCGATGGCCCTAGCCGGGCAGGCACGACCAGCGCCGCGACAAACGTTCCGCCGAACGCCATGACGGCGACAAGCGCGAAATACCCGGCGACGTGGGTCCATGATCGTGGCATGCGTCGCTCCCTCCGGCTGCGTTGCGGCTCACACAGGCATCGTTTCGCAGGATAATCCAGGAATGAATCCCTCATTCCCCATTGGCCATATTCTCGTCGGCGCGGTGCGCCCATTGGGCGACTCCGGCAAGCCAAGCGCCATCCACAAGGTGCCCGTGGATCGCCCCGTGCGGGCCACACGCGTCGGCTTCGATGCCGACCGCCAGGCCGACCTCAAGCACCACGGTGGACTTGAGCAGGCGATCCATCACTACTCGTTCGACCACTACGGCGGATGGCGCGTCGAGCTCGGGCCGATGCCGGTGCTGGAGAACCCGGGCGCCTTCGGCGAGAACCTCTCGACCCTCGGATTGACGGAAGGGGAGGTGGCGGTCGGCGACGTGTTCCGGCTTGGCGGGGCTACGCTGCAGGTCAGCCAAGGCCGCCAGCCGTGCTGGAAGCTCAATGTCCGCTTCGGCGTCGACGACATGGCGTCGCGCGTGCAGGCGTCCGGCCGTTCGGGCTGGTACTACCGCGTGCTCGAAGAAGGGGACGTGCCGCCAGGCGCCGTGCTGGAACGTATCGACCGCGTGACGCCGGAGTGGACCGTCGAGCGGGTCTGGCGTGCACTTTACGTGGATCGCCACGACATGGCGTCACTGGTCACTCTCGCGGCGCTGTCCACGCTGTCGGAAGGCTGGCGTCGGCTCGCTGGCCGGCGAGCGGAAGCCAGCGCTGCGAAGGGCTCCGACGGCGCGTGATCGCCGCCCGAAATGTGGTGGAGCCGGCCCGTTGTATGAACTGACGCCCAATCGTTTCTGACTGGACATTTATAGAGGTCAATTCGGCCTTCAACTTGCCTGCCGGGGCGGTTCACACGCATCGCGCCAACGTGTCGTCCAAAGGAGACGACATGAGCCCCGATCAACAAGAGAAGCTGCTGCGTGAGTTCGAAGAACACATGGCCAGCCCGTGGTTCCCGTGTTTCGCGGGGCAGACGGCCCAACAGCGCGGCCATGTGACCCACCTGTTTGCCGGCGCCATGGGCTGCCCCGCCGACGACGCGAAGGTGGCGACCGGTATCGCCGCCTTTGCCCACCGCGAAAAGCCGGAGCATGTCTTCGACAGTCTGGTGGTTCACTTCGCGGATGCGACCATCATGTCCGAGCAGCGGTTCGAGCGCCTGCTTTTCGCTCGCCTGCAAGGTATTCACGAAGCGGACGCGCAGCGTCACGACTGGGATCCTGCCGTCAGCACGGACCCTGACGATCCGGCCTTCAGCATGAGCGTCGGCGGCAAGGCTTTCTATGTGGTGGGCCTGCATCCAGGTGCGTCCCGCCGTGCCCGCCGGCTCGCTCATCCGGCGCTTGTGTTCAACCTGCACGAGCAGTTCGAGTTCCTGCGCCGCGAGGGGCGCTATGCTCGCCTGAAGGATGCCATCGTCGAACGCGATATCGCGCTGAACGGCTCGGCAAACCCAATGCTTGCCGTGCACGGCTCCATTTCCGAGGCGCGCCAATACAGTGGACGGCATATTTCGGGCGAATGGCACTGCCCGTTCCAGGTAACGAAGGTACACAAGGACAAGGCCGCATGACCCTCCGCACCATTCCTCCGCAAAGCGGCACGGCGTTCATGCTCAGGGCGGGGCAGCGGCTCACCGTCATCGATCCGGAGGGGCAGCAGGTCAGCGATCTTGTCGCGTTCAACGCCGACGATACGGACGAATGGCTGTCGAGCGGGCGCACGCTCGATTACGCCAGCAAGTTTCTGCTTACCACCGGGGACATCCTGTATTCGAACCGCAGCTCCCCGATGCTGACCATCGAGCGGGACGACGTCGGGCGGCACGACTTTCTGCTGGCCCCTTGTTCGAAAGAAATGTTCGCCAAGCTGTATGGGCATACCGAACCGCACCGAGGTTGCTTCGGCAATCTGGCCGCTGCGCTGGAGCCCTTCGGCGTCGCGCCGGATCGCATCCCCACGGCGTTCAACGTCTTCATGAACGTCCAGGTTAACGGCACGAACGGGCAGCTCTCGGTGGAGCCACCGCTCAGCCAGGCTGGCGACAGCACCGTCTTCCGGGCGGACATGGATCTCGTGGTGGCCCTGACGGCCTGTTCTGCCGGTCAATCCAATAATTTCCGCTTCAAGCCCATCCAGTACCGCGTGGAATAGGGCAATCCGGCGCGAAAACTGCGAGGATGCAGCCATCGCGCCATGTCGCGCGCAGCAGGGGCCTCGCCATGACGACAACGCTTTGCAAAGGCTGCGGGCATGCCGCCGAGGTGGCCCGCCGTATCACGATGGCATTCCAGCCGATCGTGGACGTCGAAAATGGGACGATCTTCGCGCATGAGGCCCTGGTGCGCGGCATCGACGGCGAATCCGCCGCCGAAGTACTGGGGTCGGTGGCGCACGAGAACCGCTACGCCTTCGATCAGGCCTGTCGTATCGTCGCCATCCGCAAGGCGGCCGTCCTGGAGCCGCCGGGGCTGCTCTCGATCAACTTCCTGCCCAACGCCGTGTACGTGCCGGAGCATTGCCTGCAGGCTACGCTCGCCACCGCGAAAGAGGTGAACTGGCCTCTGCATCGGGTGATCTTCGAGGTCACCGAGCACGAGGAGGTGGTCGACCACAATCACCTGGTGAGCATCCTCACGACGTATAAGGCACACGGTTTCCTGACCGCCATCGACGACTTCGGCGCCGGGTTCGCCGGCATGAACCTGCTGGCGGACTTCCAGCCGGACATCGTGAAGCTCGACATCGGGCTCGTCAGGGGTATCGACACCAACCGGGCGCGGCAGATCATCGTCCGGCATCTGGTAGATCTATGCGCGCAACTCGGCGTTCGCCCCCTTGCGGAAGGCGTGGAAACGATGGAGGAGTACCGGGCATTGCGAGATATCGGCATCGGGCTCCAGCAGGGCTTCCTCTTCGCCCGGCCTGCGCTCGATGCGGTGCCTACCGTCGCCTGGCGCGCATCGTAAGGCGCCGCCCGGTTTCGTTTCGCGGGGCGTTGATCCGGGGCGGGCCATGATCTTCGCATGACCCCTCTCTGGTGGCTTGCCCTGGCCGGCGTTCTCCTGCTGGCCACATCGTTTCTCTCCGGCTGGATCCATCGGGGACCCGTCACCACGTTCGCGATCTACCTGGTGGTGGGCGTCCTTATCGGTCCCGGCGTGTTCGCTCTTACGAAGCTGCCGCTGTCGCGCGAGCATATCCACTGGTTGCACGTGGCCACCGAAGCGGCACTGGTGGTCTCCCTCTTCGTCACGGGCCTGAAGCTCCGGCTGCCGTTTCGCGATAGCGGCTGGATGATGGCCCTTCGACTGGCCTTGCCGGCGATGGTGCTGACGGCCGCCGGTGTCACGGCGCTCGTCTGCCTGGGCCTCGGCTGGCCTTTCGCCGCCGCGCTGGCAGTGGCCGCCGTGGTGAGTCCCACCGACCCCGTGCTCGCGTCGCTGGTGTCGGTGGACGACGCGCGCGACGACGATCCGCTTCGCGTGGCGCTTTCGGGGGAGGCGGGCCTCAACGACGGCACGGCATTGCCATTGCTCATCCTGGCCCTTGCCCTGATGGAGCCGGGCGCGGAAGTGCCCGGCATCCTCGCGCACTGGTTCACGCTGGACGTGCTCTGGGAACTGGCCGGCGGGCTGGCCATAGGCCTCCTCGGTGGATGGGGCCTCGGCTATGTGGGAACGCACCTGCGCTACACCGCGCGCGACGTGGCGCCGAGTGACTTCCTCGCGCTAGGCATCATGGTGGTGGTGTATGCGGCAAGCCAGATGCTGGAGGTATCGGGCTTCCTTGCTGCATTCGCCGCCGGCGCGGGCCTGCGCCGGGTGGAAGTGAGCTTGAGCGAGAGCAGGGATGGAAAGGCGCCGAAGGAAACGGCGGCGCTCGATACGCCGGCGGAGATGCGCGTCAACCCCAACGAGCGCGCGCGCGCCAGCGTGGATCATCCCAGCGAATCGGTGGGGTGGGTGCTTTCCGACGCATTGTCCTTCGGAGAAACCATCGAGCGGCTCATCGCCGTGGCTCTCGTGCTGGCCGTGGGAATCGCCGTCATGCCTGCGCTGAGCTGGAGCGGCGTGCTCGTGGCGTGCGTGTTGTTGCTCGTGGTCCGGCCGCTGTCGACGTGGATCGCCACCATCGGATGCAGGGTGCCCTGGCAGCGTCGATTGCTGATCGGCTGGTTCGGCATCCGTGGGCTCGGCAGCCTCAACTACATGGCCTTCGCCGTGGTGCACGGGTTGGCGGGTGTCACGGTGCCCGCGTTCGAGAGCGTCGTACTCACGGTGGTGGCGATGAGCATCGTCGTCCATGGCATCAGCGTCACGCCATTGATGCAGTGGCGGGAGCGCGCCATCGAAGCGGCGAAGCAAGGTGGTGGGCACGAAGCCGCCCGCAACGGATGAGACGACGGCGGGCGAAGGTATCGAAGATCGTCGAGTGCCTGCCGCGGCTTGGGGAAAAGAACAGCGTAATTCGGGAATTTGCCGATGTGAGCCCGATCGGGCTGTCGCGATAGTGCATGCCCGGGCACGGCATGCCGCGCCCGGCAACCCGGTGAGACGCCGCCTGGCACGGGCAGGCGTGCAATGCCTCACCGCATTCCGCTGATCGAACACATCGAAGGACCCCTGTCATGACCGTCAAGGTTAAGCGACTCATCATCTTCGGCGACAGCCTCTCGGATATCGGCGTCAAGCGCGATACTCCCACCGGCATGTTCGCCTCGCTCTTCGGCCTGATGCGCACCAACCAGGTGAAGCGCTTCAGCGACAACAGGAACTGGACCGACTTCATCTGGGAGTGGGCCGGCGGCAGTCCGCTGATCGTCAGGGACCAGGCCACGTCGCTCGCCGCCGCAGCACCGCACCTGCGTTGGAGCGCGAACAGCAAGACCGGATCGTCCACCTCCGATCCCCTCTATTACGCGAACTACGCGGAGGGCGGCGCGATGGGAGGCTCCGACCGCAGCAGCACGGGACTGGGCTATTTCAAGGAGCAGGTTGCAAAGTATGCCCAGGACCTCAAGGCGTACCCGCTGACCCCTGAGCATGGCGTGGGGCTGTACCTCATCTGGTTCGGCCTGAACGACCTGGTGACGAACGAGCGCGACAAGTCGGATATGGCCAAGGTGGGCCGCGAGATGGCCAGCCTTTGCCAGGACATCATCAAGCTGGATCCGAACGCGGCTTTCCTGTTCGGAAACCTTCCCGATCCCCAGGACGCGGTTCGCTACTACGGTCAGGAGGCTACCCAGAAGGTCATCGACTTCTCGACCGGTTCGCTGAATTTCGGACATGAACTGGCGAAGCACATCAACGAGGACTTCCCGAAGAACAACCCGGGGGGCATCGTCGACATCTACACGCCCATGTACCACGTGTGCAGGAACCTCGACGCCTACGGCTTCATCAAGGAGGCGCAGCCGAAGGGTATCGAGGTGCGCTACGGCGCGCCGCTAAAGAACCAGCGGGCCGCGTTCTGCACCACCACGAGCGACGAAGCCCATCCGACCGAAGAGGTCTACAAGGTCATCGCCCAGATATGGGCGAGCGAGATCGGGAAGCACTTTCAGCTCGGCACCCTTGGTCAGGCGGCGGATGCCACGTTCGTCGTCAAGGGAAACAACTGAGGGCATGACGATCCGTCGCCGCGGCCTGCATGGCGACGACGGATCATGAACTTGGAGGTGGCCGTCCGAATTCGCGCATGATGTGTATGGATGCGTGCACGAATCCTCGCGTTTCACCGGGGTAAACTGCCGGCCTTTGCACCTGGAGCGGCGGATGCTGAACGTGAAAGGCCTGGTGAAGACGGTGCCCGGCGGCCGGACGCTGTTTTCGGGTATCGACCTGGCATTGGCCCCGGGCGAGTTCGTCGCGATCATGGGTGAATCGGGGGCGGGCAAGTCCACCTTGCTGAACCTGATCGCCGGGCTCGATGCTCCCGATGCGGGCAGCGTGCGCATCGCGGACATCGATATCGCCAGTCTCGACGATGATGGTCGCACGCGACTTCGCCGCGACCGCATCGGATTCGTTTTCCAGGCCTTCCATGTGCTGCCGCATCTGGACCTTGCCCACAATGTCGCCTTGCCGCTGGCGTTGCAGGGGCGCGAGGCCGACGAATCCCTGGAAGCCGCCAACGTCATGCTCGACGCGGTCGGTCTGGCAGGGAGGGGCGAAGCGTATCCTCGCGAGCTTTCCGGAGGCGAATTGCAGCGTGTAGCCGTGGCGCGTGCGCTCGTGCACCGTCCGGGGCTGATTCTCGCCGACGAGCCGACCGGCAATCTGGACCCCGACACCGCCGAGCAGACGCTCGGCTTGTTCGTGAACCGGGTTCGCGACGCCGGTGCCGCCGTGCTGCTCGTCACTCACTCCGCCGTGGCCGCGGCGGCGGCGGATCGCACGCTCGTGTTGTCGCCCGCCGGTCTCATTGCCCGTGGCTGACCGCATCCTCCTTCCCGTGGCGCGACGCTGGCTTCTGTGGAGCGAATGGCGCGCCCATCCCGGTCGCGTCGTGGCCGCGTTGCTCGCCATCGCCCTCGGTGTCGCGCTGGGATTTGCCGTGCATCTCATCAATGCCTCGGCGTTGGGGGAGTTCGACAAGGCGGTGCGGTCGGTCAGCGGCGCGGCGGACCTGAAAGTGCAAGCCAAGAACGCCTTCGGATTCGACGAGACGCTTTATCCGCGCGTGGCGCGCTTGCATGGCGTGTCGGTGTCGCCGGTGGTGACGGTTGCTGCGACCCTGGACGGGAAGACTCAAGTAACGCTGGAGGGTATCGACGTCTTTCGCGTGACGGGCATGGGACAGGATGCCGTCGTCGGCGGGTCGTCCGGGTTCGACGGTTTCATCGAGGGGCAGGCGGTTTACCTGTCCGCTCCCGCGCTCGCGGCATGGGGGCGCAAGGTGGGCGATCCGGCGACCATCGTTGCCAATGGGCATACGTTCCGTGCCGTTGTGGCGGGCACGTTGCCGGCGGCAGTGGGTAACCGCATGGCCGCGATGGACATCGCGGCGGTCCAATGGCGATTCGGCATGCTCGGCCGGCTGCAACGCATGGATGTCGGTGTCGATCATGGCGTCGATGTCGGGACGACGAGGCGAGCGATCGCCGCCATGCTGCCGCCCGATGCCGTCGTGGTCGACGCCACGAGCGAGGCGGCCCAGAACGACAGCCTCTCGGCTGCCTATCGCGTCAATCTCGACATGCTCGCACTCGTGGCATTGCTGACGGGAGGGTTCCTCGTGTACTCCGCGCAATCGCTGTCCGTGGCGCGGCGCAGCGCCCAGTTCGCGCTGTTGCGCGTACTCGGCATGGAAGCGCGCAAGCTGCGCGGGCAGGTGCTGACCGAAGCGATCCTGCTGGGCGTCGTGGGTGCCGGGGCGGGCATCGGCCTGGGCCTGGCGCTGGCGTCGCTTGCGTTGCGGTTGCTCGGCGGCGATCTGGGCGGCGGTTACTTCAGCGGCGGCACACCGCAGCTGGTGTTCGCGCCTTGGGCCGCGGCGGTGTTCGGCTCTCTCGGCGTCGCGGCGGCGGTGTTGGGTAGCATGGTGCCGGCGCTTGCGGCAGCCCGGGCTGCACCCGGCATCGCCGTCAAGAATCCTGGCGACGTGGTCGATCCGCGCCTCCGCGTCCGTCCGTGGGTGGGCGTCGGTCTTCTCGCGGGCGCGGCGTGCGCCGCGGCCTTGCCGGCCGTGCGCGGCCTGGCCCTGTTCGGTTACGTGTCCATGGCTTTGCTCCTGGCGAGCGGCGTGGCGTTGATGCCCTGGCTCGCGCGTGTCCTCGTGTCGCCGCTTCGCCGCGTGTCACCGAAGGCGGTGCCGTTCCGGCTGGCCATCGCGCGCCTGTGGGGGGCACCGTCGCAGGCATCCGTGGCGCTCGCGGGCATCCTGGCCGCGACCGCCCTGACCGTCGCCATGGCGGTGATGGTGAGCAGTTTTCGCGAATCGGTGGACCGTTGGCTCGGCGATGTGCTGCGGGCCGACATCTACATTCAGACGAATGACACGACCTCGGGCGGTTTCGACACGGCAACCCAGGCGCGCATGCGCGCCGTGCCAGGGGTTGCGTGGATGGGCTTGCTGAAGGAGACGCCATTGCGCTTCGACGGACGCCGACCACCGGTGACACTGCTCGCGCGCAAGTTGGACGGACCGGGAGCGCAGTATGCGCTTCTGGGGCCGACGGCACCGGTTCCTTCCGGCGATGAGCCGGTGTGGATCTCCGAACCGGCGTCCCGCATCTATGGCTGGAAACCGGGCGACCGACTGACCTTGCCTCTGCCCGGTGCGCCGACGGTCGTCGTCGCCGGTGTCTGGCGCGATTATGCCCGACAGCATGGAGCCATCGTGGTGGATGAGCGCAGCTTTGCACGCTGGACCGGCGACAGCAGGCGCACGGGTGTGTCCATCGTCGTCGCGCCGGGCACGGATACCGGGCCCGTCATCGCGGGCTTGCGCGCCGCGGCTGGGAAGGGCGCCCCGGCATTCACGATCAGCCGCCCACAGGAGATACGAAAAAAGGCACTGGAAGCCTTCGATCGCAGCTTCCTCATTACCTATCTGCTCGAAGGTATCGCCGTGTGCGTCGGCCTGGCCGGCGTCGCGGCAACCGTGGGCGCGCAGGTCCTGGCGCGCATTCGCGAGTTCGGCATGCTGCGCCATGTGGGTGCCACGCGCGGCGAGCTCGCACGGATGCTCGTGACGGAAGGGGCGCTGCTGGGCGGTGTGGGCGGCATCGCTGGCGTGGCGCTCGGGCTTGCCATGAGCCAGGTGCTCATCCACGTGGTGAATCCCCAGTCGTTCCATTGGACGATGGATACGGTGCTTCCCTGGGCTTTCCTCTGCGGTGCGGTCGCGACGCTGATCGTCGCCACGGCCGGCGTCGCGCTGATCGTGGGTCGCAGTGTGCTGACCGTCGATGCGGTGCGTGCGGTACGAGAGGATTGGTAATGCGCATGCGATGGTTATTGCCGGCGTTGCTGCTCTGGGCCACCCCCGCCCTTGCCGGCGAGCGAGTGGTGTTTCCGCCGGTACCGCGCGACGCGCCGGTAAGTCTGCCACGGGACCACGGCGCGCACCCCGCATATGGACTGGAATGGTGGTACGTCACGGGTTGGCTCGAAACAGAGGGCGGGCCCGTGGGTTTCCAGATCACCTTCTTTCGCAGGCGCATGCCGTTCGACGACGGCAACCCGAGCCGGTTCGCGCCCCGGCAGCTCATCCTTGCCCATGCGGCACTGGCCGATCCCGCGAAAGGGCGTCTCGATCACGCGCAGCGCCTGGCGCGCGAAGGATTCGGGCTGGCGGAGGCGGCAACGGGCGATACGAACCTGGCGATAGACGACTGGCAACTCGTCCGGCAGAACGACGGGCGGTTCACCACCCGCTTTGGCGGCGCGGACTTCACCCTGGATCTCACGCTGACACCGACGCAGCCTCCGCTCCTGCAAGGCGATCGCGGTTACAGCCGCAAGGGACCGGGCGAAGGCGAGGCGAGCGCGTATTTCAGCGTGCCCCACCTTTCGGTGGAGGGGGGACTGAAGCGAGGCGACCACACGGAAACGGTGAAGGGCACGGGGTGGCTCGACCGCGAATGGTCGTCCAGCCTGCTCAATCCGCATTCGCAGGGATGGGATTGGGCCGGGCTCAACATGGACGACGGGAGCGCCGTCACGGTGTTCCGGGTGCGCGACGCGGAAGGGCGCCCGGTGTGGGCGGGCGGAAGCGTCCGCGCCGCGGACGGCTCCCTGGTCATCCTCCGGCCGGAGGACGTGACATTCGAAACCCGGCGCCTGTGGCGCTCTCCACGGAGCGGAGCCAGCTATCCGGTGGAGACGACCATCGACATCGCCACCCCGACCGGAAGGAAACGCTACGTCGTGCAGCCGCTCATGGATGACCAGGAACTGGACATCGTGCGCGAGGGCGGCCCCGTGTACTGGGAGGGCGCCGTACGGGTGCCCGGCGGGCGCGGATACCTCGAACTCGTGGGCTATGGGGCGAAGATACGGCTCTGATGTAACCTTTGTGCCCATCGCGGCGAATGGCACGGGAAGATGTCCGTTCGCCGGACGCACAGCCCAGGGACCGCGATGACCATCCACTTTTCCTGCACCATGTGTGGCCGCTGTTGCCACGGACTGCGCCTTCCCATAGGCGTGGACGAGGCCATGGCCTGGCTTCATGACGGTGGCCAGGTGCAGTTGTTCTGCGAAGCCATCCCCTGGCCGGAAGAGCCGCCGGCGGACAACCATCTTGCCTGGTACAAACGGCGCCGCTCGTTCGCCGCAACCAGCGGACGCCTGCCGGTGCGGGTCATCGTGTCGCTGATGGCGGTGTTCGAAGGAGCGTGCCCGAACTTGCGGCCGGACATGCGCTGCGGCATCTACGAGCGGCGTCCGCGTGCGTGCAGAGTGTATCCCGCCGAGGTGAACCCGTTCTATGCGTTGGATCGCGAGGCGAAATTGTGCCCGCCGGACGCATGGCAGAGCGTGGAAGTGCTCCAGTCCGACGATGGCGCCTGGAACGATCCGGAAGTGGCGGGCGCCATCGTCGGCATGCGCGAAGCCGACGCACGGGATGCCGAGGTCAAGAAGCGGCTCTGCGCGATTCTGGGCATTCTTTCGAGCGGACTTTCCAACGAGGGCGTGGTGATCCACGCGCCGGAGCGCGGCATGCTCCTCGCGGCCCTGGAAGCGGCGGTCGTGAGAGGCGAAGACCGAAACGCCGGGGAATGGCAGATCGTGTCACATCGGCGCGCCACGCTGGACCTGCTGCAATCGGCGGGCACGGCATCGGTGCCTTCGACCGACTTGAGCGGCACCGCAACCTTCCTGGGCTTTGTCGCGGGTGACGCCTGAGGGCTGCGGCGAACCGTTCGCTCAGTGCGGCACCAGCAACCGGAAGAACAGCGCGATCAGACTCACCGCGACGACGCCGCCCAGGTAGAGGGCGGCGAACCACGCAGCCTGTCGCCAACGGCTGCGTTCGCTCATCAGTGGTATCCCGGATCGTCCGCGCGCACCTTGCCGCGGAATACCCAGTAGGCCATGGCCGTATACGCCAGGATGATGGGCACGACGATGGCGGCGCCAACCAACGTGAACAACTGGCTGGAATGCGGCGCCGAGGCCGTCCAGATGTCCAGCGACGGGGGCACGATGTTCGGAAAGATGCTGATGATCAGGCCCGTGTAACCGAGGAAGAGGATGCCCAGGGTCAACAGGAACGGCGTGCGGTCTGCGCCGCTGCGCAGCGCCTTTAGGATACCTGCGAGACAGGCCAGGACGAGTACCGGCACCGGCAGGAAGTAGAACAGGTTCGGCGTCGAGAACCAGCGCGCGGCGACAGCTTGCTGGCCGAGTACCGTCCACAGGCTGACCACGCCGATCGTCGCTCCGAGCGCGAATGTCAGGGGGCGCATGAGCACACCCATCCGTCGGCGCAATTCGCCGTCCGTCTTCATCAGCAGCCAGCCGCAGCCGAGCGTGGCGTAGGTGACGGTCAGCCCGATGCCCGTAAAGAGATTGAACGGCGTGAACCAGTCGAACGCACCGCCTGCAAACTGGCCATCCCGTACCTCCACGCCCTGCAACAGGGTGCCTAGGATCACGCCCTGCGCGAAGGTGGCGACGGCGGAGCCGGCAATGAAGGCCAGGTCCCAGAGGTGCTGGGTACGTCGCGCCTTGGCGCGGATTTCGAACGCTACGCCGCGGAAGATCAACCCGCACAGCATGGCCACGATGGGCAGGTAGGTCGCCGGCAGCAGGATGGAGTAGGCGGCCGGGAACACGGCGTAGAGCGAGGCCCCGCCGAGCACCATCCATGTCTCGTTTCCGTCCCACACGGGCGCGACGGTATTCAGCATGACCTGGCGCTCGCCTTCGCGGTCGAAGAACGGAAAGATCAGGCCGATGCCGAGGTCGAAACCGTCCAGCGCCACGTAGAGGAAGACGCCGAAGCCGATGATGGCCGCCCAGATGACTGGCAGGTCGATGGTCATGGCGGTTACTCGTCGATGGGATCGGTGGGCCGCGAAAGCGGGCGATGGTCGAAGCGCTCCTTGCCGCGGCCGGTGTCGCCGGCCTCCGCGCCTGCCTGGTCGTGCGGCAGGTCCGGCCCCTTCGCCATGAGCTTCAGCATGTAGTAGATGCCGGTGCCGAAGACGAGGAAATACACCATCACGAAGATCATGAGCGAGGTGCCCACCTGCTGCACGGTAAGCGGGGAGACCGCATCCCGCGTACGCAGCACGCCGTACACCACCCAGGGCTGGCGCCCTGCCTCCGTGGTCACCCATCCGGCGAGCAGTGCGATGAGACCCGTGGGGCCCATCCACAAGGCGAAGCGCTGGAACCAGCGTGCTTCGTACAGGCGCTCGCGGCGACGAAGGGCGAGGCCGAGGAGGGCAAGCAGCAACATGAGCAGGCCCATGCCCACCATGATGCGGAAACTCCAGAACACGATGGTCGAGTTGGGCCTGTCTTCGGGTGCGAAGGACTTCAGGCCCTGGATCTCGCCATTCCAACTATGCGTGAGGATGACGCTGCCCAGGTGTGGCACTTTCAAAGCATAGCGCGTGGTCTCGGCCTCCATGTCGGGCCAGCCCACGAGGTTGAGCGACGTGCCGCCCTTCTCCGTCTCCCACAGGCCTTCGATGGCGGCGATCTTTGCCGGCTGGTGTTCGCGTGTGTTGAGGCCATGCGCATCCCCCACCGCCACCTGAATCGGTACCACCAGAAGCAGCATCCATAGCGCCATCGAGAACGACTTCCGGATGGCAGGGTCCTTGCGGCCGCGCAACAGATGCCATGCCGCGGTCGCGCCGACGAGCAGCGCCGCCACGATGAAGGCGGCCAGTGCCATGTGCGCCAGACGATAGGGGAACGACGGATTGAAGACGATCCTGAACCAGTCCACGGGAACGATCTTGCCGTTCACCAGCGCATGTCCCTGGGGTGTCTGCATCCAGCTGTTGGACGAGAGGATCCAGAACGTGGAGATGAGCGTGCCGACCGCCACCATCACCGTGGCGACGAAGTGCGCACGCGGACCCACCTTGGTCCAGCCGAAAAGCATGATGCCCAGGAAGCCGGCTTCCAGGAAGAAGGCCGTGAGCACCTCATAGGTCAGCAACGGGCCGGTCACCGAGCCCGCCACCGTGGAGAAGCCGGACCAGTTCGTGCCGAACTGGTAGCTCATCACCACGCCGGAGACGACGCCCATGGCGAACCCGACGGCGAACACCTTCGACCAGAAGAAGAACAATTCCTTGTAGACGACTTTTCCGGTCTTCAGCCACAAACCCTCGAGCACGGCCAGATAGCTGGCCAACCCGATGCTGATGGCGGGAAAAATGATGTGGAATGACACCGTGAAGGCGAACTGCCAGCGTGCCAGCAACAGCGCCGTGTCGGGAACGTTCATGGCTTTCTCCGTTTCGCGCACAGTCTATGCCGCTGCCTGCGCAGAAGACGCCGGCGCGACACTTTGGCGCGCGGAGGATTGTCGCAGCCGGAAGGGGGGCGCCGGCTAGTAGCGGATTACCCTCGCCGAGACATTCTTATGTGCGTTTCGCGCCACGGGCCGCCACGAACCGGATGTGTTCGGCGTCGTGGATCACCGCCACACCGGGGAGGCTGCCCAGGTAGTTCACGAACGCCGCCGCGTCCCGCGCATGGAACTCGCCGCTGATGCGCCGGGCGGCCAGCGTCGGGTTCTCGATGACCAGCGGGCGGGGTGTGTAAGCGTTGAAACGCCGGGCGACCTCGGCCACGGTTTCGTCGTGGAAGCGAATTTCCTGGGGAAGCCATGGCGCTGCGGTGACCTCCGCATGTCCCCGTGACAGGAGCCTGCCGTCGGGCGATATCGAGGCGCTGTCTCCGCTGGCGAGTTCTACGATGCCCTTGTGCTGCGCACGTTCGCCAGCAAGGCGACGGAGTGCGCGAGCGAACCAGTGCGGCTGCGCGGTGGAAACCGCGACGTGGCCGCTCACGACGGAAACCTCCGTGCTCCCCGCCGTCCGGCTCACATTGAAGACGGCGTCGATATCCTCGATGCGGTGGTTGCCTGCCTCCACGATCATGGGGCGCCGCCAGTCCTGGCCGATGTCTAACGTTGCGTTGCCCGTCAGCAACACGATTCGGCGCGATAGCTCGTCGAAAGTCACCTCCACCACGCTGCCGGGCGACAGCAGAAGGCGCGTGCGATCGGCGAAGGTCATCGTCTGGGTGCTGCCGGCATCCGCGGCAATGCGCAAGGCCGGCGGCCTTGCCTCCGACCATGCGAGCAGTAGCGCGATCGCGAGCATGGCCATCGCAGCCAGGGTACCGACGATGTATCTGGAGGGGGTGCGTCGTTTGCGTGCAGGAAGTTGCGTCCGGCTCGGCGGCATCTCGATAGACACATGGGCTCCAGGTGCGTGCGGCGGAGCCTATGCATGGGACATGGCAGGTTTGTGACTGGGGCCATGCGGGCCGGTGGGGGACGCCCGGGCGTCCCCCACCGGGCGATGCTATTTACCGAGATTGCTCAGGAATCGCTTCGTGTACTGAAGCACGGTGGTGCTGGGTACCGAATTGCAGGTGGGCGAGGCGAAACCGCCGCCGCAGGGGGTGTCGCGGTCAAGCGACCAGAAGTGCACGCCCGCGAGCTTGTTCGTGGCCGCATAGGTCGTGACCGTGTCGATATCGGCGACAGTGAAGGTTTCACTGCTCACATCGTTGACGCCGATCATCGGCGTGATTTCGATCTTGCTCAAGGGAATGCCGTAGGTATGCTGCAGATTCTTCACCGCCTGGATCGCGGACTGCCCCATGTCGCATGCGCCGTTCTTGACCACGCAGATGCCCGGCCCCGCGGCGCCGTAGTCCATCGTCATCAGGTTGATGGTGTAGTTTTTCAGGCCCGACGCCTTGACCGCGCGGACCACGGCGTCGCCGGTAGCGTTGACGCCGCCGTAGCTGCCGTCGGAAGCGGCCAGCGTGGCCAGCGTGAACGAGAAGCGCAGGTTGGGATACAGGCTCTCGGCATACACGGCATTGCTGACCAGCGCATTGAGCTGCGCCGAGGATTGCCCACCCTCGATGTCGAAATCCACGCCCACCATGTGCGGACCCATGTATCGCGAGAGGAACGCGGCCATGCCCGTGGCGCTGCCGCAGGTAAAGACGCCGGCCTGGCCGCCGGTGGACACGACATAGTTCACCCCGGCGTTGTTGAGGCGGGCGATGTTGGCGCTGGCGAAGGCCGCTGCCGGAACGCCTCCCCAGTTCTCGCTGCCGCATTCGCCGGTGGCGAAGGCGAGGGTGATGGCACCGAGGTTCGGCACCTGCGTGGACACCAGGCTGCCGCTGCCCACGACGGGCAGGCGGGTGCCCGTCACCATGGTGGACATGATGTTGGTATTCCAGTCGAGGTTGATGGTGATGTCCTTGTACGGACTGAACAGGAGGTCGCCGGAGGTGGGCGGCGGATTGTCGGGCGGGTTATCCGGCGGGTTGTCGGGTGGCGTCCCACCGCCCGTACACGAGCCCTGCGAGGTCCAGGGCTGCCCGGAACCGCTGCCGCCGTTGTTCGTGGCCGGGTCGTTGCCCTGCGTCCACCAGTTGGCAACGTAGTTCACGCCGTTCTCGCTGGCCGTGTTGCCGGCCGTATAGACCTTGCCTGCCTCCCACGCCGCCGCGCAGGCATCCGCGGCATGCGCCTCGCGAACGGGTACCACGGTGGAAAAGGCAAGGGCGACAGCCAGCCCGAGGGATGTCTTGATGAGCATGAGCGCCTCCAGTTCGAGTGTGATGGTGAAACGTCCGTGCTTCGTCGATCGACTGCGAAAGCGACTCCGGTTTAGGCCTCCATGACAACGTTGTCTATTGGTCTTTTAGCGAAATGTGACGCACTGCGCGCCTGAATCGATGCGCATATTCGGCGGTAGTGACAACGAGGGACATTTTTTTGTGCTTCACGGAAGTTCGGGTCGCTGCCTGAGTGCATTCGGTTCATTCGCCAAGGCGCTCGAGGGTGGACACCGAAGACTCCCGGCGCTGAGGCTGCCGGTTGGGAGAGCCGCCACCCGTCGGCGCCTGCCCGGACGCCATTGCCTTCTTCGACCGGTTGTAGGAGCGCGCCCTGCGCGCGACATGTGTTGAGGCCGTGCCCTGGTGCTGGCGCGCCAGCTTGAGAACAGGCGCGAAAAGATGTCGCGCGCAGGGCGCGCTCCTACATGCAGTGGCTTTCTCGAAGCTTGGGGCAAGGTTTCCTCGCCGCCATGGCGGCTCCTGCAGGAAAGCGGGTGACTTCCAGTGTCTTCAACACCCCCCACCGTCGTGCCTGCGAAGGCAGGCACCCAGCGACTTGAGCGCGGACGGCTGCCGGCTTCCTAGCCACCGCACAGGCGCCGAGCGCGATGCCGCAAGGCGAGCCCACCCTACGAAGCGAACCCCCGCAAGCAGCAAGCAACAAAGCCGCGGCACGCGAAAAGCGCGAAGAACCTTTCGGATCTTCGCTCGATGGAGGTCCGTTGCGGCTGTCGCTTACAGTTCCTTGATGCGGATATTGCGGAAAGCGATGCGGATCGGTTCCACGCCCTTGTCCTCGCCACCCTGCAATGCGATGCGCCCCTTATGGAACCGGGCGAAGTCCGGCATCTTCGCAAACTTGGTTTTCGCCACCAATGCGTTCCATTCGGGCGTCCAGAGCGTGGTGTCCACGGTTTTGTGGCCGTTCTGGAAGAACTGGATGTGGCCATGATTCACCACGATTTCCACCTCGTTCCAGTTGCCGTGCTCCTTCACATTCTCGATGTCCGAGGAAATGAGATCGAACAGATCGCCCGAACGTTCGTAGAGCGTGTAGCTGTCGGGCTTGGTGCACACGAGGTCGGCGATCTGCATCTCGGGACCCGTTTGCCAGGTTTCCCGGTATTTCGGGGTTTCCTGCACGTTGAACATGATGCCGGCATCGGCGCAGGGGGTCATCTTCCATTCGAGCTTGAGGTCGAAGTTCTCGTATTCCTTGTCGGTGACGAGGTCCGCGAAATCTTCGCGCGGTGCCTTCAGGTCGCGATGGAGTTCGATGTTTCCGTCGACTACGCTCCAGTCCTTGCCCACGCCCTTCTGACCGAAGGAATGCCAGCCAGCAAGGGTCTTTCCATCGAACAGCGGAGTGAAACCATCTGCCGTGGCTGCTGCGGCGCAGACGGGCAGGGCGGCAATGCAGCACGCGACGACGACCTTCAGGCGCTTCGGGGACATGGGGAACCTCCGGGTAAAGGATGCCGAGCGTAGCGCAGTCGTCGTACGAGGCCATGCGTTGGCGTATGGACGTCTGGACTTCCAATGCAGGATTGGGCTACTGATGTGGGTGCAGGTTCTTGCGGTGCTTCTTCAGCTCATCGCCGATCTGCGCCAGCAACGGTGCCGTGGCTTCGGGCTCGCGCAGCGAGCGGAGGATAACGCGCAAGGCGCGCAGATCCTGCCGGGTGCCGAGTGCGTCCGACAGCAGCGCTAATTCATGGGCCCGCTCTTTCCTTCCCTGGGCATGGCGGTGCCCGGCCTTGCCGCGTGCCTTCTGGACACGGCGCCAGAGCTCGAGCTGCATGCGCAGGCGCCGTGTCTTCCTGCGCCAGTTGTGAACATTGGCCGGGGTGGCGTTCTTCTTCGCGCGCTTCCGCGCATTTGCCAGCCGCCGCTCCGAGCGTTCCAGCGCTTCTTCGATCGTGCGCTGGCGAAGCGCGCGCCAGGGCAGGCCCTCGACTGTCGCGGCAAGTTCGCGGATGGCCCGCCGCCGCTTGAGGAAACCGGGATCGTCGTGCAGCGCGGCCGCCAACCGACCATCGCAGCGGTGTTCCAGCTTTTCGAGCGCATGGCGCCAGCCGGGTGACGGTCGCGGTCCGGCGAGTGCGCGTGCCGTATGGAGGGCCACATAGGCGTCGCGCAATGACGAAAGGCTTGCCGCGAGGCCGGCCAGGTTGGCCTTGATCGACGGCATGGCTTCGGCGAAGGGTTCCTCCCCGAGCACCAACAGGCTTTTCAGGCGCCGAATGGCCTTGCGTGCTTCATGGATGCCGCGATGCCGGTCTTTCGTATCGGAAAGCGACCGGATCGCCTTGCGGCATTCGCTGGCCGCGGATGAGGCGAGGACGGCTGCGACGCTCGGCGCTTTGGCGGGGCTCATGGGGCCCTAGATAGCAGACCCGAGGCAGGACGTCATCCGGCCGTCGAGCCCGCGTCGATTCCGCCCGCCGGCGGGTCGGCCTTGCGGCGGCGTCGCGGCTTCGGTTCGCTGGCGGCAATCAGGCTCTGGAGATACGCGATGCCTTCCTCGGCCGGGAACCACGACACGACGTCGGCAACGGTGAACCCGTGCCGCAGCCGAAGAGCTTCGAATTCCGCGCGGGCGGCGGCCAGGGGATCGACTTTCGGCGGCCGGCCGCGACGTTTCGGTGCGGCGGGAGTCGGCACCGGGGCAGGGACCGGAGCCTGGGCGGCCGGCTTGGTCTCCGCGGCCTTTCGATCGAGGGCGGCAAGTTCCTCCTGGAACTGCTTGAAGTCATATTTGCCGGACGAGTTCATCGCGCTACTTGGAGCCGGTGGAACGGCCATTGTGACACGGTGCCCTGTTCAGCATTTGAGAAAAGGCGCGTCCTTTGCGCATCTTGTGACCAATGCAATGCAAGTGCCCGCCGCATAAGGCGGCAGGGCACTTATCCACACGGTTGTCCAAGCGCTTTCCACAGCACCTGTGGATATCAGGGCGCGCTGGCTTCCGAGCCCGTGGAGATGTCGTCCGCGTTGTTGCGCTTGAAGATGTCCTTGGCCACGTCGCGCTGCTTGCCGTTTTCCGTGTGCACCGAGATCAGAATGCTGCCTTCGCGCACCTTGGCGTCGTAGCGCTTGGCCTCGAATTCGGGGATGCCCATGCCCACAAGGGCACCGATGATGCCGCCGGTGGCGGTGCCGACCGCCGCGCCGCCAAGTGCCGCCATGATGGGCCCGGCGGCGATGAACGGGCCGACGCCCGGGATCGCCAGTGCGCCGATGCCTGCGAGCCAGCCGAGGCCTGCACCGAGGCCGAGACCGACGACGCCGCCCGTGGTCGCGCCTTCCGGTGCCTTGGTGTGGTGTTCGTGTGCGAAGTCGCGTGTACCGCGGCGATCGGGGAGCAGGGCGGAAATGTCGTCGCTGGTGAAGCCGGCCTGCTTGAGTTCGAGCACGATGATCTCGGCCTGTTCCACGGTGCGGGTAGTGCAATAGACGGACGCTTTCATGGGAATCCCTTTTGATCAGTGTTTGATGTCGAGCTGGTTCTGCACGGAGGTCACGCCGGCGACACCTTTCGCGATTGCCTCGACCCGGGTCTTTTCCTCTTCCGTCTTCACCGGGCCGCGCAACGTGACCGTGCCCTTGGCCGCCACGAGCTTCACGTTCCGGGCGGCGGTGGACAGCGACGGGTCGGCGACAAGGGCCTTGCGTACGGCGGCCGCCACGCGAATGTCGTCCGCGTCGTTTGGCTGATCCATCGGGGTGAGGCTTTCCGCGTGACGGTCGCGCTTGTTGATGGCGGTGTCGTCGACCTTCGACGCGTCCTGCGCCCAGGCAGGCGCGGTCGTGGCGAGAGCGAGAAGGAAGATGAGAGGTGCACGTACGTTCACGGCCGTTACTCGGTGTCTGCGGTGCGCGCAGTACGCCGTGAAGAGCGTGAACCGGTGGTGCAATCCGTGCGACGGGCGCGTGGCCCGTTTTGGTGTCAGCCAGCCTCGGCGCGGAAGGTGACTACCAGCACGTCGCGATGCGAGGCCTTCGAGGGGTCCAGGGGGGTCACGGGGGTGACTCCGTGGAAGACGCGCGGATCGTGGATGAGCGCCGCGTCGAAAGGTTTCGCGAGCGTGAACTCGCCCAGCTCGCGCCCGTCCGGGGCGTGAATGGTGGTGGTGCCGCTGGCGATGTTTTCACGATCGACCAGGAGCACCAGGACATAGTCGACACCGTCGCGGTGGCTGCCTTCGGGAGTGGGTTCTCCGGCAGCGCCGGCCGTGGCCTCGATGCGGAACTGGTGCACTTCGACGTGCCAGTGGGCGACTTCCGGCGACAGGCTGCCAAAGAAGTCCCGACAGAAATCGAGGATCGCGCCCATGGTGGCCCCGGTGGCGATCTCCGGGAGGACTGGCTCGAACCAGCGTTCGATGTCGCCCTGGAGCGTGTTGTATGCCAGGGTCTGGAAGTGCGCCTGGTGCGGGCGCAGCTCCACATGGCCGAAACGCGATGCGGCGAACGTGGCATAGCGCCTGCGGCGGAAACGGCCGGTGGCAGCCAGGTAGGTGTCGGGCTCCAGGGCATTCCAGCTGGCTGCGAAGGCCTCCCAGTCGGAAAGCGGAGCCAGGTGCTCCACCAGCATGCGCATGTCGGGAGCGTGCACGAAGGCGAAGCCCTCGTCGCGCACCTGGTCGTGGAGGGAGGTTCCGGTCGCTTCCTGAGGGACGTTCATCCATCAAGTATACGACCACCCTGGCGCCGGCCCCTATCCGCCGCGGTGCGACATTTTCGCCTCCTGCTCCGGCGAATTCTCGCAGCCCAGCTCCCGCCTGGCCTCCGCCGCGCGTTCGACATAGGCCGCGCGGATCTTGTCCAGCGTTTTCTCGTCCAGTTCCTCCAGGTCGAGCAGCGCCGCGTTAGGGCCTTTCAGGGCATAGATGAGTTCGTCGAGCTTGATCTGGATGGCCTCGGTATCCCGGTTCTGCGTGTTCTGGATCAGGAACACCATGAGGAAGGTGACGATCGTGGTGCCGGTATTGATCACCAGCTGCCAGGTGTCGCCGAAACCGAACAAGGGGCCGCTGGCCGCCCACACCACCACGATCAGCACGGCCGCCGCGAAGGTCGCCGGCTTGCCGGATGCCTTGGCGACCGACATCGCCATGCGGGTGAAAAAACTCTGGTCCTTGTCTTTATTGGCCATGGTCGTTCTCCTGGTTGCGAGGGGAGCGTTCACTTCGCGCATGCGCCGAAGCGACCACAACATGGAGCGTCTTTTGCGCGGTGTGAAGCATCGGCGAAGGCCTTACGGTTTGCTTAGGAGGACGGCGATGAGCGAATGGTTTGAACTGTCGGAACCCTGGTGGCATTTCGCCGCGCGTGGCGTGCTCACCTATCTGGGCCTGCTCATACTCATGCGGATGTCGGGCAAGCGAAGTTTCGGCGAAATGTCCGCCTTCGACCTGCTGGTGCTGGTGCTTGCCGGCGGCACCCTGCGCACCGCGATCATCGGCGACGACCATACCTACCTGGGCGCCTTCATCGGCGTCGCCAGTATCCTGCTCACGAACAAGGTCCTTGCCTGGATCTGCGTGCGTTCGCCGCGCTTCAATCGTCTCGTGGAAGGCCTGCCGGCCGTCCTCGTGCGCGACGGCCGGCGCGATACCGACGAACTACGCCGTCAGGCGCTGCCGGAAGCGGCATTCAATCGCGCCCTTCACGCGGCGGGAATGGAACACGAAGGTTCGGTGGCGATCGCACGGCTGGAGCCGAACGGGAAGATCACCTTTATCCGCAAGGACGGGGCGCGTTCGACCCGCGCCACGTGACCGGTCGGTCGTGCCGAATGATTCAGGCCCGGCCTGTGAACGGTTTGTACGGCGCAGTCTTCGTTGCTACACGCTTGTCGGTTTCGAGGTTATGCAGGCGGATGCGGTTGAGCGCATCGACGATGTCTTTTTCTCGCTGCCGGAGGTCGCCCTTGATGGCGGGTGTCAGCGCTTTCCTGAGTGTGACGTACAACCGCTTCATGACCGCGCTGATCCGCTTTTCTTCCTGGCGAGTGATGAGCGAGCGTCGGCCGGGCTTCAGCTTCACGCTTTTGTCTTGGGGGCGAGGCATCTTGCCGAAGCGCGGACTCGCCGGCAGAGCCGCGACGCGGCGGCCGGACCTTGCCCCGGAATGAACGGGGCGTGTGACGGGACTGATCATGAGAACTCTCCTGGGGTGTGCAGGAGTTATGGCCTGCGATCATCGGACGCGATGCCGGATGAGTCCGATGACTGCGTGGGCCGTGCGCCACGCATTTAGCGGAAGGCGGTCAGGGCACCCGCAACGGTTGTGGCTTGTCGAGCGCGGCGATGAGCGCCCCATCGCGCTGGTAGACGTCCGGCTTGTAGGCCAGCTTGCCGCTCTCGCCGATGTCCACTGTCCAGTAGGCGATGAGCACGGGGACTGCGGTGGGCAGCGTGACGTTCTGCGTCTTCTTCGTGGCTATCCGTTCGTCGATGGCCTGACGGTTCCATTTCTGCGGGTCGTTGAAGAGCAGCTCCACCAGCTGCAACGGATGCTCCACGCGAATGCAGCCGGAACTGGTGTCGCGCCGTGCCTTCTCGAACAGCTCCTGGTGGGGTGTGTCGTGCAGATACACCGCGTACGAGTTCGGAAAACGAATGACCACCTGGCCGAGCGAGTTGCCGGGGCCGGCATCCTGCCGCAGGGTGATGCCGCCGGGACGCGACCAGTCGACGCTCGACGGACTGATGACGTTGCCGCTGCGGTCGAGCACCCGGATGCGATTGTTTGCGAGGTAGGACGGATTCTTCCGTATCTTCGGCAGGACGTCGTTCTTCAGGATCGTGGGCGGCACGGTCCAGGTCGGGTTGAACGTGACGTAGGTGATCTGCGAACGGAAGATGGGCGTGCTTCGATAGGGCTTGCCCACCTGCACGCGGGACTTCCACACCGGCTGCCCGTCGCGATAGAAGGTGATCTTGTAGCCGGCGACGTCGACGACGACGAAGGTGCCCTGCAGCGAGTGCAGCAGCCAGCGCGCACGCTCCAGGTTGGCCCGCACCTGCCCGACACGCGCCTCGATGGGCACGTTGAGTGCGGTCAGCGTATCGGTTCCGACGCTGCCGTCGGGCTCCAGGTATTGGTCGGCCTGGAAGCGGCTCACCGCGTCCTTCAGCGGATTGTCGTAATGGTCGCCCTGGGCGAGGGTGGGGTCGAGATAGCCGCCTGCGACGAGGCGGGCACGTAGCGCAGCCACACGCGGATCGTTCATGCCGGGCTTCAGGGTGGGGCCCGCGGGCACGCCGGGCCAGCCACCGTTCGCAGCGGTGCTGCGAAGCTGCGCCAGGGCCGAGCGAAGCTGCGCGTATAGCGGGTTCTGCGGCCGCGCCATGGCGAAGGCCTGGTCCACGCTGCGTTCCTCGATGGAAGTCTGCAGCATGGACATGCCTTGCTGCGGATCGATGGCGGTGGGGTCGAAGTTCCAGGTGGGATCGAGCCTGTTCGGATCGACCTTGCCGCGCGCGAGCTGCACGAGCGCGGTGATGTAGGCGCTGGTGGCCGTGACCTCGAATTCGGCGTGCGCGGCAGGCGTGACGCCCGGCTCCTTCATCGCCTCGGCCATGGTCCGCAATTCCGAAAGACGGTAGTCCTCGGGCAGCAGACCGTCGCCCTCCGTCGATGCAAGCCCTGCCAGCAATTGCCGGACATTGTCGTCGTCCGACCACGCCGCTGCGTAGCGACGCTGCGCGTAGAAGTCGGCAACGGCTTTCCCGAGCGCGGCATCGGCGCGGGACAGCGGCCCGCCGTTCAGCGGGGTCATTCGCTGCACGCGGGCGAAGATCGCCTGGGCCAGGGGATCGTCGTCGGCAGGCGGCTCGACCGCGACGCTCGCGGCGGGCGCCGGCTCCTGCGCCACGATGGGGGGCGGAGAGGCCGCCGAGGCGGCCGGCGGCAGTTCCTGGCCGGCCGAAAGGAGGGGCACGGCGGCCATACCTAGAAGGGCGATGATGCTCCGTAATCTGATGTCCATAGCCATTGCCTATCGATTCCTTCTTTTCCCGGGCCAGCTTGTTGTCGTTTCACACATCTGAAGGGCGCCGATGTGACGGTCTTGTGGTCAAGAAATGATCAGCACGTTAGGATGTGGGCTGATGCTTACACGGCTTGCCGCATGATTCGATCGATCCGGACGCTCCTCGCCGCGGCGCCTGTACTCGGCGCCCTCTGTTTTCTCCCTTTTTCCGCCCATGCCGCCGATTCGCTCGGCGATGCGCTGGCGCGCCTGGCGCCCTCGGCCGATCCGCATGTGATCGATCTGGCGGTCAAGGCCTCCGAATGTGCGCAAACGCAGGGCGGACAGCCCGCCGACCGTCTGGCCGTGATCGATTACTCGAAGCCGTCGTCGGAACCGCGGCTCTGGGTGTTCGATACCGTCAACCGGAAGCTCCTGTTCCAGGAACTCGTGGCGCACGGAAAGAACAGCGGCGACGCTCACTCGACGCAATTCTCGAATGCGCCCAACAGCCTGGCCTCCAGCCTCGGGCTCTTCCGCACGTCGGACACCTACACCGGCAAGAACGGGTACTCGCTGCGCATGCAAGGCCTGGAGCCTGGGGTGAACGACCAGGCCATGGCGCGCGCGATCGTGATCCACGGCGCGGCCTACGTGAACGAGGCGGTGGCCAAGGTGGCCGGTCGGATCGGCCGCAGTTGGGGCTGCCCCGCGGTGCGCACCGCCATCGCGCACAAGCTGATCGACGCCTTGAAGGGCGGCCAGATGGTGTTTTCCTATTACCCGGACAAGCGCTGGCTGGCCTCGTCCCATTACCTCAAATGCCAGAACGGCCAGTTGGCCAAGGCGGAGGCAAGCGTCGCCGCCCGTACGGGCGGCTGATCGCATGGGGTCGCCGTCGCGTTAGAATTCCCGGAACCTCACCGTGGAATCCAGCATGAAACACGTTCTTGCGTTCGCCGCCTGCGCCCTCCTTGCCGGTTGCGCCAGCAGTGGCCTGAAAGACAGCCTGCCCAAGCTCAGCAGCAAGACGGGCAAGAGCGTCACGGCCTATGTGCAGTGCGTGGAGCCCAAGTGGCAGGCCCTGGCGAAGAACGCCAAGGGTGAGGCGAAGGACGACGAGGGTCGCGTGACGGCGAACGACGACGGCAAGCATGAGCGCCTGGACGTGACCGCCAACGGCGCCGGCGCCCAGGTCGTCATGCACGAGATCCAGAAGAACAAGGGCGGCGAATACGACAGCCGGTTCCGCGACGAGGCCATTTCCTGCCTCTGATCCGCGAGCTCTTCCCCGGTTCCGCACACTTTTTTGCCCGCGCTTTCGCGCTGTGTTGATCGCCCGGTTGCTTGCATCGGCTTCCCGATGGGCAACTGGAGCGTGTCATGAGCCACGACCTCGACGAGGACTCCCGCATCGACGTGGAGTGCATGCGCGACAGCAGCGCGAACGGCGTACCGAGGTACACCTGGGACTACCGCGTGTTCGCCCGCGACGGGACCACCATCATCGACGCCAGCGACAGCGGCGGCGTCTCCTACGAGTCCGAAAAGATAGCCCGGTCCGAAGGCTGGCGGATGGCGCGCGAATCCCTGGCGCGCCTGGAGCGTTAATCAGGCTCGCGGGTGGCCGGCCGGGAGGAACGGGCCCGGTCGATCGCGTCGAGCAGCTGTGCCCGGTCGAAGGGCTTCTCGAGAAACACGGCCGACTTGGGAAAGGGCGCCAGATCCTCCGGCATGCGGCTGGACACCACGACCATGGCCGTCGCCGGGCGCTCGCGCAAGGCCGCCTGCAGCAGCATGCTGCCCCGGCGCTCTCCCGGCGTGTCGGCGTGGATCACCATCAGGGACAAATCCGGCAAAGCCTGGAATGCTCGCTTGGCGTCCCGGTAGGTGACGGCCGCGTGGGCGGCATAGCCTTCGCCATCGAGCACCATGGCAATGGTGTCCGCGACCAGGTGTGCTCGGTCGAAGACCAGGGCGGGCGGACGGGAAGGCTTGGCTGTCATGGGAGGACTCTACGCTTTCTTCGGTGGCGGTTGGGGTAACGTATCGGCGGAATAGCCTACGCTTTTCACTCGCTTTCGACATCCTGAAACGAATGCTTTTCCCGACCTTAAGGAGTACCCCATGCGCCATATAGTCGTCGCCGGCCTCGTCCTGCTTTCCGGGTGCGCCGCCCAGAACGAGCGCCACGTCGGTATCCACGATGTCCCTTCCAGTACGGTGTTCGGCCTGCAGAATCCCAATGACGGCGATGCCACGCTCAACATCGTGCGCGAGCAGGGCCTCTGGGGCGCCGGTTGCTCCAGCGCCATCTATGTCGACGACAAGGTGGTGGCAGACATGGAGATCGGTCAGCAGCTGGTGCTGCACGTGCCGGCCGGGGCGCGGAAGCTCGGGATGATGCCGCATGGGGCATGCAGTGCGGATCGGGTGGATGTGGACGCCAGCGTGCAGCAGGGCGAAACGAAGAACTTTTCGATCCCCGCCAGCGGTTCGGGCCTGACGGCAGCGGCGGCCCCGAAAGCCTGACCCTTGTCATTTCATCGGCGACGGCGCAATGATTCGCCGTCGCCACGAAGCCATTGCAGGGGGCCTTGTCGTGCATCGACGTACCGTTGGACAGTATTCGGTGGAAGTGCGCACCCTGAGGGCCCCGAGCGGCCTCTGGAAGGCCGCCTATATCGTGGAGCCCGCCGGCCACGCCGGACCGCGGGACTTCGTGATGATCACCCTCCTGGAAAACTTCGCCGACGAGCGCGCGGCGGTAGACGCCGCGATGGAGAAGGGCGTGCGCCACGCCGATTGGCTGCAGGATGCGCGGCCCATCTGTCGCGACTGACGTGACCGGTCCGGCGACTCCGCCGTGACACACCCACGACAACCCCGCACCTAGCTTCGTCATGACGAAGACCGAAGGGGTCTTCCCGACGGAGCGGACCTTTTGCAGCGCACGATCCTCTACGTTCCTTTCAATGCATCCTCGCGTGGGCAGTGGACCCTGCGGCGCAATGCCGATCTCGTTGGACAGTTCTCCACCCGTGACGAGGCGATACGACAGGCGCTGACCCTTACCGCGGCCATCCGCAATCAGCCGGGGCACTCGGTGGAAATCAAGGTGGAAGACGAATCCGGGGTCTGGCGGGTCGCCGATGCGGACATGGCCGGCGTGGACGCCGGCGCCACGTGATCCCGGGAGTCTCGGGGCACTCCAACCGCCGTCGCAGCATCTGAGACGAGGCACCGGCATAACGGGCGTCCTTCCGCCGCCCGTGACGTCCATGGCCGCCTACCTCAAAGCCCTTCGCACCGACGAAGCCGATGCCGTGATTGCGGCCCGGCACGACGGCCAGACCCTGGCGCATCGCCTCACCGACAAATACGGCGACCGGGTCTGCTCGGCGTTCACCGTGTTCGGGCGCGAGGGCGTTTATGCGCCCATGCCCGATGACATGCCGGCGGGACTTTCGCGGGCGCTTGCGGCCCGTGGCATCGACCGCCTCTACAGCCATCAGCAGGAGGCCTGGGAAGCCGCCCGAGCCCGTAAGCACGTGCTCGTAGCCACGCCCACTGCTTCCGGCAAGACGCTGTGCTACACCATGCCGGTGATCTCGTCAGTGCTGGAGGCCGGCGCCAAGGCGCTCTACCTCTTCCCGACCAAGGCGCTGGCCCAGGACCAGGTGGCCGAACTGCTCGACATCAATCGCGCGGGCGATCTGGGCGTGAAGGCCTTCACCTTCGACGGCGACACCCCCGGCGACGCGCGCCAGGCCATCCGGCTGCACGGCGACGTGGTGGTCAGCAATCCGGACATGCTGCATCAGGCCATCCTGCCGCACCACACGAAGTGGGCGCAGTTCTTCGAGAACCTGCGCTATGTGGTCATCGATGAGATCCATACCTATCGCGGCGTTTTCGGATCGCACCTGGCCAATGTGCTGCGCCGGCTGAAGCGCATCTGCGCCTTCTACGGTGTTCGTCCCCAGTTCGTTCTCTGCTCGGCCACCATCGGTAACGCTACCGAGCACGCCGAAGCGCTGATCGAGGACGACGTGGTGACCATCGGCACCAGCGGCGCGCCCAGCGGCGACAAGCACGTGCTGCTCTGGAATCCGCCCGTTATCAACCCCGATCTCGGGTTGCGTGCGTCCGCGCGATCGCAGACCAGCCTTATCGCGCGTGTGGCGATCAAGGCAAAGATGAAGACCCTGGTGTTCGCGCAGTCGCGCCTGATGGTCGAGGTTCTGACCAAGTACCTCAAGGATGTGTTCGACCACGATACGAGGAAGCCGGCCCGCATCCGTGCGTATCGCGGCGGCTACCTTCCCACCGAACGCCGAGAGGTCGAGCGCGCGATGCGAGCGGGCGACGTGGACGGCATCGTGTCCACCTCCGCCCTGGAACTGGGCGTGGACATCGGCAGCCTCGACGCCGTGGTACTCAACGGTTACCCGGGCTCCATAGCGGCCACGTGGCAGCGCTTCGGCCGGGCAGGGCGCCGGCAGCAACCTTCACTGGGCGTATTGGTGGCAAGCAGTGCACCGCTGGACCAATACCTGATGCGGCATCCGGCCTTCCTGACGGAAGCCAGTCCGGAACACGCGCGCATCCAGCCCGATCAGCCGCTGATCCTTCTCGACCACATCCGCTGTGCCGCGTTCGAACTGCCCTTCCTCGCAGGCGACCGGTTCGGGCCCGACGATGCCGGAGATTTCCTCGAGGTGCTCGCCGAAGCGGAGGTGCTGCATCGCGAAGGCGACCGCTGGGAGTGGATCGCCGACAGTTATCCGGCGAACGCGGTCAGCCTGCGCTCGGTGGCCGACGGCAATTTCGTGGTGGTGGACCGTACGGAGGGCCGGCAGACGATCATCGCCGAGGTGGATTACTCGGCGGCGGCGCTCACCCTGTACGAAGGCGCCATCCACATGATCCAGTCGGTGCCTTACCAGGTCGAGAAACTCGATTGGGAGGGACGCAAGGCGTACTGCACGCGTACCCGCGTCGACTACTACACCGATGCCATCGACTACACCAAGCTCAAGGAGCTGGAGTGTTTCGACGGCAGCAACTCGGGCAAGGGCAGTGCGCGGCATGGCGAAGTGCATGTCGTGCGGCGGGTGTCCGGCTACAAGAAAATCCGCTACTACACGCACGAGAACATTGGCTACGGCCCCGTGAACCTGCCGGATCAGGAACTGCACACCACCGCCGTTTGGTGGCAGCTGCCGCAGACGGTACTGGACGAAGCGTTCCGCTCGCGCCAGCACGCCTTGGACGGCTTCCTCGGTGCCGCGTACGCCCTGCATACCGCGGCGGTGGTGGCGGTCATGGCCGAGCCGCGCGATTTGCAGAAAGCGGTGGGATCCGGAGATGGCGGGTGGTCCGCGCAGGTGGACGCCAGTGGCCGCGGTCAATTGCGCGCGCCCGACGGCGGTCTGGCCTTGCCCGACGCCCTGGAGCGTTTCCTGCCAACGGTTTATCTCTATGACAACTTCCCTGGCGGCGTGGGCTTGAGCGAACCGCTCTTCCAGCGTGCATCGGAACTGCTCGGACACGCGCTGGCCACAGTGGAGGGTTGCGCGTGCAAGGCTGGCTGTCCCGGTTGCGTTGGCCCCGTGCTCGCCGCCGACGAGGGCCGGCAGGAAACGCCGCGTGCACTCGCCACGCGCGTGCTGCGCCTGCTGGGTGCCGTTGCCGCATGAGTGATCTTGCCTCGAAGCTGGCCGTTCTGCGCCGGCAAGCCGGCGTAGGAACTACTCCTGCGCGCGACATCTCCTCGCGCAACGTGGCAGGGCCCGAGCTTTCGGCCGCGAAGGCGTCGCGAGCAGGGCGCGCTCCTGCTTTGGCCAGTCTGGCCGCACTGCGCCGCATGGCTGGCGTGCGCGACCGCCTGGTCAAGCCGCCTGTGCCGGCTCGCCCGCACACACGGGAGGTGCCGGGCGAAGAAATCGCTCCTGGCCTGCGCTACATCGAGCAACGCTTCGCCTGGAACGAACCGCCCGACGAGCTCGATCTCAGCTTCGCGCGGCTGACGACTGCGCGCCGGGAACATGTGCTGCACTTCGACACCGAAACCACCGGCCTTGCCGGCGGCACCGGCACACGCGCCTTCATGATCGGTGCGGCGGACTGGCACAAGGGAGCGCTGCGCGTTCGTCAGCTCTACATCACCGCCATGGCGGCGGAGTCCGCGATGCTTCGGGCGTTCGCGGAGTGGCTCCACGCCGACACGGTGCTGGTGAGTTACAACGGCAAGTCGTACGACGCGCCGCTGCTGGCCACGCGGTATCGGCTGGCTCGCATGGCCAATCCTCTGCTGGGGCTGACGCACGTCGATCTGCTGCATCCCATGCGGCGCCGCTATCGGCAGGTCTGGGAGAACTGCAAGATGCAGACGGCGGAGCGCCGGCTGCTGCGCATCGTGCGCGAGGACGATCTGCCCGGGTCGGAGGCGCCTCGCGCATGGCTCACCTATTTGCGTGGCGGATCCTCCGCCGACCTGGTGCGCGTGGCGGAACACAACCTGCAGGACGTACGGAGTCTCAGCGGTCTGCTAGTCGCCGCGCACGGATGGCGCGTTCAGGATGCCTTGCCGGGCTGTGACGAAAATTAGACGCAGGTCCGCGCACGCTGCCGGACATGACCGTACGGAGCGAGAGCATGAACGAAGCGACGAAACCATGCGACCACGCGGGCTGCAATTGCCGGGTTCCCGTGTCTCGCGACTTTTGCAGCGAAAGCTGCCGTATGGCAACGGAAAGCCAGAACGTAGGTAGTGCCTGCGAATGCGGACACGCTGCGTGCCAGCAACGCTCGTGATCGACCGGAGGTGATCCAGTGACAAACGACGACAAACAGCAGACGCCGGGCTACCGGGAAGACAACCTGAAACCGTCGCAGGGCAAGCCCAAGGTGCCCGGCGAGGGACACCCGCAGGAGTCCCAGAACATGCCGAACGAAAAGCCCGGGAAGCAGAACTCCCCGTAATCCTGGAGCGGGCGGCCGAAGCCGCCCGCGGGCCGTCGTCAGGCGGCCTTGCGCAGGAGGCCGCCGATCCCGGCCATGGCGCTGCCGACGGCATTGGCCTTGTGATCGTCACCCATGGCCAGGCCCTCGGCACGGACGAACTCGATATCGGTCACGCCCAGGAAGCCGAACAGGGCCCGGAGATACGGCTCCTGGAAGTCCATGGCCGCGGCGGGCGTGCCCGGCGTATAGATACCGCCGCGGGACGAGGCGACAATCACCCGCTTGCCGCCAGCCAGGCCCTCGGGGCCCGCGGAGCTGTAGCGGAACGTCTTACCGGCCACGGTAATCCGGTCGATCCACGCCTTCAACGTGCTGGAAATGTTGAAGTTGTACATCGGCGCGCCGACCACGACCACGTCCGCTGCCAGGAATTCCTCCAGCACCTTGGCGCCTTCGGCCGCGTTCGGATCGTCCTCGCCGGTGGGCAGGGCCCAGGGGGCCAGCGGCGCGGCGTGCAGATCGCGATACGTGACCTCGATGTCCGGATGGTTTCGCACGAACTCTGCAACGACGGCAGCGGTCAGGCCGCGCGACACGGAGTGGGAGCCCAGGGCACTGGCGTCGATATGCAGGAGTTTCATGGTGTATTCCCTCGAAGAAGACCGCGGAAGCGCGATGGGAAAACGATACGCCGCAGACAATGCCGTGATTAGCCTGCTTGGAGTAGACTGATTGTTTCGCATACGAAACGACGGGGACACCCCAGATGGACGGCGCGCTGCAGGACCTGAACGATCTTTATTTCTTTGCTTCGGTGGTCGAACACGGCGGGTTTTCCGCCGCCGGCCGCGCGCTGGGCATTCCGAAATCCCGCCTCAGCAAGCGCATCGCCCAATTGGAGGACCGGCTGGGGGTGCGCCTGCTCCAGAGAACGACCCGGCGCTTCGTGGTCACCGAAATCGGCGAGCGGTTCTACCAGCACTGCCGCGCGGTTCTCGAGGAAGCTCAGGCAGCGCAGGATGCGGTGGACGAGTTGAGGACGGAGCCGCGTGGCGTCATCCGCGTGAGTTGCCCCATATCGCTGGCGCAGAACGTGCTCGGTCCGATGCTGCCTGCCTTCATGCTGGAGCACCCGAAGGTGCAGGTGCGCCTCACCGCCACGAACCGCAGGGTGGACCTCATCGGCGAGGGCTACGACATTGCGATCCGGGTACGTGAAAAGCTCGATACCGATGCCACCCTGGTGCTTCGCAGCATCGGCTTCGCGCGCAGCCTGCTCGTGGCGAGCCCGAAGTTCCTCGACTCCAACGGACGCCCGAAGACGCTCGAGGAACTGGCGAAGCTCCCGGCGCTGTCGATGTACGAGCACGAGGGTGCCCAGGTGTGGGAACTGGTCGACGCGAGTGGAAAGAAGGCCGCCGTGGAGGTCACGCCGCGGCTTGTGAGCGGCGACTTCTCCGTGCTGATCGCCGCCGCCGTGCAATGTTGCGGCGTGGCCTTGCTGCCCGAAGATTTTTGCGGCCCCCTCATCGCGAACGGCGACCTCGAATGGGTGCTGCCCGAATACACCACCGCCCAGGGCACGCTGCACTTCGTCTATCCGAGCCGGCGGGGCCTGCTGCCGGCCGTACGCAGTTTCGTCGACTTCCTTGCCGACCGGTTGCCCAAGGCCCAGGCGGAGTTCCACAAGGATTGCGAAAAGGCCGCCGCCAACCCCGAGCAAGCGGGCGCGATCCGCATGGCCCGCATGGTAGGATCGGAGCATTCGACGGCGTTTGGCCGTCCAAACGAATAAGGGCGTTCGATGCAGCTCGAAACCAAGCTTCCCAAGGTCGGCACCACGATCTTCAGCGTCATGAGCCAGCTGGCGCTGGAGCACAAGGCAGTGAACCTGGGCCAGGGCTTTCCCGATTTCGAACCGCCGGAAGCCCTGCGCGACGCGATCACGCGCGCCATGGCCGAGGGCAAGAACCAATATGCCCCCGGCATCGGCATCCCCAGGCTGCGCGAGCAGATCGCCCTGAAGACGGAGCGCCTGTACGGCCACCGGGTCAGTGCGGACACCGAGGTGACGGTAACCTCCGGAGCCACCGAGGCCCTGTTCTCCGCCATTGCCGCCGTGGTGCGCGCGGGCGACGAGGTCATCGTCTTCGATCCGTGCTACGACAGCTACGAGCCGGCCATCGAATTGCAGGGCGCCACGGCGGTGCACGTGCCGCTAACGCTGCCGGCATTCGCCATCGACTGGCAGCGCGTGCGCGAGGCCATCACCCCGCGTACGCGGATGATCCTCATCAACTCGCCGCACAATCCGTCGGGCGCCGTGCTTTCCCGCGCCGATCTCGACGAACTGGCGGCGATCGTGCGCAACACCCCCATCGTGGTGCTGTCCGACGAGGTGTACGAGCACATCGTGTTCGACGGGCAGGAACACCAGAGCGTGCTCCGCCACGAGGAACTGGCCGCGCGCAGCATCGTGGTGTCTTCGTTCGGCAAGACCTACCATTGCACCGGCTGGAAGGTCGGTTACGCCGTGGCACCCAAGGCCCTCACCGCGGAGTTCCGCAAGGTGCACCAGTACCTCACCTTCTGCACGTTCAATCCCGCGCAGTGGGCGTTCGCGGAGTTCCTGGAATCCTCGCCCGAGCACTACCTCGAGCTGCCGGCGTTCTACCAGGCCAAGCGGGACCGCTTCCGTGCCCTCATCGCGCCGTCGCGCCTGAAACTCCTGGACGTGCCGGGCGGCTACTTCCAGCTTGTCGATTACAGCGCCATTCGCGACGTCGACGATATCAACTTCAGCGAATGGCTCGTTCGCGAGGGCGGCGTGGCCGCCATTCCGCTCAGCCCGTTCTACGAAAGCGCGCCGGACACGCGGCTGGTCCGTCTGTGCTTCGCCAAGAACGACGCCACCATGGAAGCCGCCGCGGAGCTCCTGTGCAAACTCTGACCGTTTCCCTGATCCAGGGCGCCACGCGCTGGCACGACGCCCCCGGCAATCGCGAGTATTACGGCCGGCTGGTTCGCGGCGCGGCGCCCAGCGACCTTATCGTGCTGCCCGAAACCTTCCTGTCCGGGTTCACCAACGACACGCTGGCGAACGCCGAGTCGATGGATGGCCCGAGCGTGGTATGGATACGCGCACTCGCCGGCGAAGTGAACGCCACGATCACCGGCAGCCTGGTGATCCGCGACGGCGACACGGTCTACAACCGCCTCATCTGGGCCACGCCCGAAGGCGAACTGGCCTGGTACGACAAGCGCCATCTGTTCCGCATGGCCGGCGAGCACACCCGCTACGGCGGTGGCAACGAACGGCTGGTCGTGGAACTGAAAGGTTGGCGCATCTTGCCGCAGGTCTGTTACGACCTCCGCTTCCCGGTGTGGTTGCGGAACGGACGAAACGAAGACGCGGCCGGCGGCATGGATTACGACCTGGCGTTGTTCGTGGCGAACTGGCCGGCGCCACGGCGGCAGCCCTGGCGCACCTTGCTGCGGGCACGTGCGATCGAGAACCTCGCCTATGTCATCGGCGTGAACCGCGTGGGCGTGGACGGCAACGATTTGCCCTACGCGGGCGACAGCGCGGTGATCGATCCGGTGGGTGAGCCACTGGTGGAACTCGGCACGCTGGAGCAGGTGGTCACCGTGCTGCTCGACCCCGCACCGCTGAAGGCGCACCGCGAACGTTTCCCGGCGTGGATGGACGCCGACCGGTTCTCGCTGGACGTTTCCGTCTAACCTCGCTGCCGCGACTATCGCGCGGCCTGGAAGGGCACGGCAGGGCCGAGGGACGCGGTCTTGCGCCATGCTTCCAGCTTCTCCCCGATCCCCGCGCCGACATCGATCTGCGGCTCCGAGGGCTCGAGGGCGTCGCGTTTCTCCCAAGCTGCGATCTCGGCCCGCGCCTTGCCGAAGGCATCGATGAAATCCGGCGTCGCATTCAGCGCATCGGCTAGCCACGCGCGGCCGAAATAGGTGATGTCGGATTCCGCACCGCAACCGAACGACGTGCGGTCGGCGCGCGCCGCCGTGAGCACGAGCGTGCCCACCCCGCGGATCTTTGGAACGAATCCGCCGGAATAGCAGGCGTTCACCACCACTACCTTCCAGCGGAAGGGGCGCTTGGCGAGGATGTCGGCCAGACCGTCGGGATCGAGCTGGTCGAGCGGGATCGGGTCCATGTCGACCAGCAGCGAATGGTCGCTTCCGCCGTGCGTGGCGAGGTAGAGCAGGAGGACGTCCTGGTTCGGATCCATCACCTTCGCGAGGCCGTCCAGCGCGGCTTCGAGATTGGTCCAGCTAGCCAATGGCCGCCGGGTGAGCGTGGCCGGATTGTTTTCCAGAACGAGCGTGTGTCCGGGGCTGCCGAAACGCCTGGTCATCAGCGTGTCGACGTATTCGGCTTCGTTACGGAACACGTCTTCGGACCCGTCGGCACCGAACGCGATGGCGTAGAGGTTCGTCTTTCCCGGCGTGCGCGGAGCGAGCGATCCGAGCGCCCGGCGTAGCGCCTCCGGCTGCGCAGTGAAAACCTGTTCCGGCGTGGGCGCGTCGTCGGGCCATGCGTCGTCAGGGGCCGTGTCGTCGGCTTCTTCCCCGGTGGCTGCCGGAGCGGCGGTGGAAGCGGCGGGCGCGGGTGCACGGGATGGCGCGGTGCTGGCTGTCGCTGGCGCCGAGCTTGCCGGCGTCGAGTCGGTGTCGAGGCGCAGCACGCCTATCGTCAGCGCGACGCCCGCAGCGAAGGCGAGGACGGCCGCCAGCGCTGTCCGGCGCCTGGATTCAGAGGGCGATGGCATCGAAGTCCGCGACCGCGGGATGGCCGCTGGTGCTCAAGGCCTGGGGAGGACGAATGAGCTGGGTGGTACGCATGCCGGCTTCGCGGGCGGCGTCGAGTTCCTCACGGATATCCGACAGGAACAGGATCTGCCCGGGCGGCAGGCCGATGGCCTCGGCGATGCGCCGGTAGGATTCGACCTCTCGCTTGTGACCGGTCTGCGTGTCGAAATAGCCGGAGAAAAGCGGCGTGAGATCGCCACTTTCGCTATAGCCGAACAGGAGTTTCTGCGCCGGAACCGAGCCGGACGAATAGACATAGAGCTTCAGGCCGGAGTCGTGCCAGGTCCTGAGGCGCCCGGCCACTTCCGGATACATGTGCGACACGTAGGCGCCCGCTTCGTATCCCTCGCGCCAGATCATGCCTTGCAAGGCCTTGAGCGCGGTGGATTTGCGGTCTTCGTCGATCCAGCGGATCAGCATGTCGATGATCTCGCCGCGGCTGGCCTCGACGATGCCGGCTTCCTTTGCCGCTTCGTGGAGCCAGTGCTGCACTTCCGGATCGTCGATGTGCGTTTCCACGAACGCCGGCAGGTGCTGCCGCGCGTAAGGGAAGAGCACGTCCTTCACAAAGTCGATCGAGCTGGTGGTGCCTTCGATGTCGGTGAGGATGGCGCGAATATCGGACATGCGGCAAGCCTGCGGAACGGGTAGCCCCGCAGGATAAACGACGGGGCCAACTTACGAAACCGTGGACGCCGAGGCGTGGGGGCTCATGCGCGGGAAGCGCTCGGCGATGTCCTCACCCGTGAAGTTGGCGACCCAGCCTTCCACGTTGGTGAACAGGCGGATGGCGACGAAGTAGGGCGATTCGCTCATGTCGAACCAGTGCGGGGTGCCGTCCGGCACCCCGATGAGGTCGCCGCGTTCGCAGAGCACCTCGTAGACCTTGCCGGCGATGTGCAGTGTGAACTGACCGGCACCGGCGACGAAGAAACGAACCTCGTCCTCGCTGTGCGTGTGCTCGTTCAGGAACTTCTGCCGAAACGCGGCGCGGTCGGGGTGGTCGGGCTTGAGGCTGATGACGTCCACGGCCTGGTAGCCGTTCTCTCGCATCAGCCGGTCGATGTCGGAGCGATAGGCGGCGATGACCTCTTCCTGGCTGGCACCGGGAGCGATCGGCTGGTTCGCCTGCCATTGTTCGAAACGGACGCCCACCGCCTTCAGTTCGGCAGCGATGGCGGCGTGGTCCTCGTACACCGCGACGGGAGCGTCGTGGCGGGTGTCTTCGTAGATGCGCAGACGGCTCATGGGGCCAGCCTCCTAAGGTCGAGTTCGCAGCCCAGCAGGAATTCCAGCGCCTCGAGGTGACGGCGCGTTTCGGGCATGTCGCGGCCCCAGGTGTAGATGCCGTGGCCGTCGATCAGGTAAGCGTAAAGCGGCTTGCCCGAGTCGATCCAGGCATCCACCCGGGCCTCCAGCTCGGGCATCTGTTGGGTGTTCGGGAAAACGGGGATGTCGAGCACGCTCTCGTGCGTGGTGTAGCCGGCGATGGCCTTCTGCAGTTCCCAACCTTCCAGGCGCACGCGGCCCTCGGACGCGAACAGCCGGGAGGCCACGCTCTGCGTGCGCGAATGGGTGTGCAGCACCACGTTGGCTTCAGGGAAGCGGCGGTACACCTGGGTGTGCAGGCCGGTTTCCGCGGAAGGACGATGGTCGGAGCCGACGGCCTTGCCCGCCATGTCGACCACCATGATGTCGTCGCGTCCAAGCCGGCCCTTGTCACGGCCGGAGATGGTGATCGCGGCGAGATCGTCGTCGATCCGCATCGAAAAATTGCTGCTGGTGGCGGGCGTCCAGCCGAAGGCGGCCAGTTCGCGCGCGGCCTCGGCGATGGCGTCGGCACGCTCGGCGAGCAGGGCGGACACGACGGGCGGGGGAGTCTTCGACATGGGGATTTGGACGTCCAAACAGGCTTCAACTATAGCATGCGGCCCACGGGGGGCTTGCGGGAATGCGAACCACTCGCCTTTCGACGATGGGGGTACGATCAAGGCATTGCCACCGATGGAAGCCAATGCATGTCGATACACGATCAGAACGATGAGGGGCGCCGCCGTTTTCTCAAGCTCGCCGCCGGCGGCGTGGCTGCCGCCGGTGTCCTGGGCACGCTTCCCAGGGCCGCACGGGCCCAGGACCTGCCTCACGTCTCGCTGTCCGATCCCACTGCCCAGGCACTTAAGTACACCGAAGACGCCAGCAAGGCCCAGGGAAAGAAGGCCCCCGGCGACGCGTGCTTCAACTGCAACTTCTACCAGGGCAAGGCCGGCGCGGCCTGGGGCCCATGCCAGCTGTTCCCCGGCAAGGCCGTGGCCGCGAAGGGCTGGTGCGTCTCCCACGCCGTCATGATCTGAAGCGGCTCGCACTGCAAACACAAAAGGCCAGCCGCGAGGCTGGCCTTTGCGTGTCCGAACTCAAAATGCAGCCCTAGCGCGCCAGGCCGAGGAGCTGACCCGCCTGACGCGCAGGGCGGCAATCCGGGGCCCACTGCCAAGTGATTTACCCTCGGACTGGGGATCATACTCCCCTCGATGGGCGACCGGCCAATGGCAGTTAAACGATGGGCCCATCGACCGATAAACTAGTTTTAATTCAATAGCTTAAGTCGTTTATCTACGGCTGTGTCGAGATTTTCGTTGGAAATCCGCGGCGGATCAGGCCTGCCGCTTCAGACGACTGTGGCGATAACCGTAAACGAGATAGACGAGGACGCCCAGCGCGGTCCAGACGCCCATCAGGACCCAGTTACGCACGCCCATCGACCAAAGCAATGCGATGCAGCTGAGGATGCCGAGCACGCACGTGACCGGCGCCCAAGGCACACGGAAGGTACGCGGGAGGTCGGGTGCCGTCTTGCGGAGGATCATGACGCCGGCGCACACGGCGCAGAACGCGACGAGCGTGCCCATCGACGTGAGATCGCCGAGCACGTTCAGAGGGAACACGGCAGCGAGCAAGGCGATGCCCAGGCCGGTGATGACGGTGTTGATGTGCGGGGTGCGGTACTTCGGGTGAATGGTGGTGAACACCTTCGGCATCAGGCCGTCGCGTCCCATGATCATGAAGATGCGCGGCTGGGCGATGATCATCACCAGCACCACGGACGAGAGCCCGATGAGCGCCCCCACCTCCACCACGCCGCGCAGCCAGCCCAGTTCCGGATGCTGGCGGATCGCCGTGACCACCGGTTCGGACGTGCCGAGCTCGGCAAAGGGAACCAGGCCGGTGAGTACCGCCGCCATGGCGATGTAGAGCACGGTGCAGATGGCGAGCGAGGCGAGCGTGCCGATGGGCATGTCGCGCTGCGGGTTCTTCGACTCCTGGGCCGCGGTGGACGTGGCCTCGAAGCCGATATAGGCGAAGAACACCATCGAGGCGCCACGCAGGATGCCGCTCCAGCCGTATTTGTCGCCGCCCTGGTTTGCGGGAATGAAGGGGTGCCAGTTGGCGGTGTCGATGTGGCTGGCGCCGACGACGATCACCAGGATGATGAGCGCGGTCTTCAGCAGCACCATGGCCATGTTGATGCCGGTGGACTCCTTGATGCCCACATAGCAGACCCAGGTGAGCGCCAGGGTGATGCCCACCGCTGGAAGATTGAACAGCGCGCCGGTAAGTACCATGTGGCCGTCCACCCAATCCACGGGCGCGTTGGTGAGCGCCGGTGGGATGTGGATGCCGACATGGTCGAGCAGGCTGACGAAATACCCCGTCCAGCTCACCGCCACCGCGGAGGCCGACACACCGTATTCGAGGATGAGGTTCCAGCCGATGAACCACGCCGCGCCTTCGCCGAGGGTGGCGTAAGCGTAGGAGTAAGCGCTGCCGGACACGGGGATCATCGACGCGAACTCGGCATAGCACAGTGCTGTGAACGTGCTGCAGATCGCCGCGAGAATGAAGGAAAGGATGATGGCCGGCCCGGCATGCTCCGCTGCGGCGACACCGGTGATGACGAAGATGCCACCGCCGATGACCGCGCCGATACCCAGCGCCGTCAGCCCCCATGGCCCGAGAGTGCGTCGCAGGGCCGGGCCGTGTGCGTCGTCGGGTTCCGCCTGGGGTGCTTTCTTGGCAAGTAACTGCTGGAGCATGGACAGCCTGGATGTCGTGTTCGTTGGAGAATAGTGCAAATGCAAAGGCCGGCGGACGTCCGCCGGCCTTTGGTCCGTAAGCGTGCGATCAGCCCAGGGACTTGCGCAGCTTGCTGTGCGCGTAGCCATAGCCGAAGTAGATGGCCTGGCCGATGACGATCCAGCCGACCATCAGGCGCCAGTGTTCTTCGAACGCCTGCCAGAACAGGTACACGCAGGCGAGGGCGCCGAAGATGCAGATCGGCCAGACGAACGGCACGCGGAAACTGCGTTTCAGGTCCGGACGGGTGTAGCGGAGGATGAGCACGCCCACGCAGACGGTGGCGAAGGCGAGCAGGGTGCCCATGGATACCAGTTCGCCGAGCACGCTGACCGGGAACAGGCCGGCCATGGCGGCGGCGGCCACGCCCACAATGATGGTGCCGATGTACGGGGTGCGGAACTTCGGGTGCACCTTGGCCATGGTCTGCGGCAACAGGCCGTCTTTCGCCATCGAGAAGAAGATGCGCGGAAGGCCCATGAGCATCACCAGGATGACCGAGGACAGGCCGGTGATGGCGCCGAGTACCACGATGGCCTTCAGCCAGGACAGGTGCGGATACAGGCCCAGCGCGGTGGCCACCGGCTCCGGTGTGTTGAGCATGCGGAACGGCGCGATGCCGGTAAGCACGAGGGCGACGGCGATGTACAGCACGGTGCAGATGGCGAGCGAGCCGAGGATGCCGATGGGCATGTCGCGCTGCGGATTCTTCGCTTCGCCCGCCGCGGTCGACACCGCGTCGAAGCCGACATAGGAGAAGAAAACGATGGTGGCCGCGCGGAAGATGCCGCCCCAGCCGAACGTGCCCGGACCTTCCGCTTCCGGAATGAACGGATGCCAGTTAGCCGGGTTGATGACCTGGATGGCGAAGGCGAGGAACAGCAGGATCACAGTGACCTTGATGGCCACGATGATCGAATTGACGAACGCCGATTGCGTGATGCCGACGTAGCAGAGCCCGGAGAGTGCGGCGATGATGGCCACCGCCGGCAGGTTGATCAACGTGCCGGTGGCCTGGATGTGGCCATCGACGAACTGAAAGGGCGCCGACGACAGCGACACCGGCAGGGCGAGGTTCGAGCCGGTCATCTGGCCGATCATGCCGAGCAGTTCGTTGAAATAGCCGGACCAGCCGGCGGCGACGGTGGCCGCGGCGAAGAGGTATTCGAGGACGAGATTCCAGCCCACGAACCAGGCGACGTACTCGCCGAGGGTGGCATAGGAATAGGAATAGGCGCTGCCGGACACCGGAAGCATGGCGGCGAACTCGGCGTAGCAGAGGCCGGCCAGGGCGCAGGCGAAGCCCGCGATGAGGAAACTGATGACCAGCGCTGGGCCCGCATGCAGCGCGGCAGCCTGCCCGGTGATGACGAAGATACCCGCACCGATGACGGCGCCGACGCCGAGGAGAACCAGGTGCTTGGCCGTGAGGACTCGCTTGAGCTCGCCGCCTGCGTGCGCACCGGTTTCGATGTGCTCGCCAGCGTCGACGTGCGGCGCGGCCTCAATGGGATGCGTCGCGAACAGGTGTTTCAGCATGTGTCTCCCCTACTGCCGGAATGTAGCCTTTTATTATTGGAACCGCCGCGTGAGCCGCGGTGGATGCGCCTCTGCCCGGAAGCGCTGGCACGGCACCATAGCCCAGTGGGGCTTGGCCGTACAAGCTGCAATGCGAGGCCTGCCAAGGCATTGCATGCTCCGGGCGAGGTGTCGACCATGACTTGCGGCGGTTGTGCATGTCGTGTCGCGGTGTTTCAGAAGACCATGTTGAGCGCCACCTGGGGCGCCACATAATCCGCCGCGTTGCGGCCGCCGACGGTGAACTGCACGCCCGCGATGAGCCCCGTGTTCGGCGTGAAGTTGTATTCCACGGCCGGCGCGAGACTGAATTCCTGGCTGGGAGCGAGCCTGTACGCCACGCGCGAGCCGCCGGCTGCCGTGCCGCCGACGTTCACGGCGCTGGCGCGGTTCCAGATGGCTTCGCCCACGAGCACCCAGCGGGCGTCCAGCGCATATTCGGCCGCCACGGAGGCGTTCCATGCCTGGCCCAGCCGCGCGTGGCCGCGGAACCCCGTGGCGGTGCCGTACACGCTGCTGTCGCGCACCCGGATGCGACCGGGTGATGGACTCCATGCCAGCTGGCCGCGCCAACGGATGGCTTGGCCGCCGTCGAGCCAGAAGAGTTCCTGGGCACCGAACGCGAACGTGGTGCGCATCGCGCCGTTGCCCGTGCCGTTCAGCGGATTGGTGTCGAGGCGGTGGTAGCGCCCGGTGGGTAGCCGTTGCGCCAGGGCCAGCCCCAGTACCAGACCCGTGCCGTCGGCCGCCGGCCCGCGGAGGCGCTGTTGGAAGCGCACTGTGGTGTCGCCCACGCGCATACCGTCGCTGTGTTGCCCGTTGCCCGAGGTACGGGCCGCGTTGAGGATGACCTGCGCGGACGCCGTGTCGGTGAGGGCATACGTGATCGGCAAGGCGATCTGCCACTGCCGTACGGTGGGTTTGCTCTCGTGGCGGCCGCCACGGTTGTCGTAGCTTCCGCGCGTATTGGTATGAATGAGGTAGGGCTGGATGTTCACCATGCCGGCCGGCAACGCATTGACGGCGGGGGTGACGAGGGGGCCCGTGAAATTGGCTTCGCCGGGGAGGGCTGCACCCCAGGCGGCAGCCGGGTCGGAGCACGCCAGCACGAGCGCTGCGGCGGACTTCAGTTTCTGCGACATGCGCGACTCCTTGCATTGCACAGCGGATGCTGCGGACGAAGCGCGTCGTGCGCCCGTTGACATCGTAGGCAAGCCTCCACCGGCAGCGACATCGGACTGATCCGAAAAAGCCGTGCGAAAATGCCGGGCTCTTTCGAGGATTTGCCTCATGGACGCCGCACGACAACATCTACTCAACGCGCTGCACGACTACGCGGCCCGCTGGCCGGACGAAGCCGCGGTACACCACTTCATCGCCTGGGGACGCGGCGAGGCGCGGCCCTTTCACCGCGAAACGCTGCGTGGCCATTTCACCGCTTCGGCGTGGCTGGTAAGCGCGGACGGCGAACGTGCGCTACTGATGCACCACCGGAAACTGGGCCGCTGGCTGCAGCCCGGCGGGCACGCGGACGGGGACGCGGATCTCCCGGGTGTCGCGTTGCGTGAGGCCGGGGAAGAAACGGGCCTGCCGGGGCTGACGGTCCTTCCGGGTATCTTCGACGTGGACCGCCACGTGATTCCGGCCCGGGGAGTGGAACCGGAGCATTGGCATTACGACGTGCGCTATACCGTGATCGCCGCCGGCGGCGAAGGTTTCATGGCGAATGAAGAATCGCTGGAACTGGCGTGGCGCCCGGTGACGGAGATCGCACGCGATCCGTCCCTGGACCCGTCGCTGCGCCGCATGGCGGCGAAGTGGTTGTCCCGCAGCCGCTGACGGATTCGATCAGTCCGCGTACCTGGCCGGCGCCGGGTGGATCGTGCCGCAGTTGCCGCAGGTGCGAGCCTCCAGCGACCGGTAGAACCGGTCGAACACCGGCGGAAAGTCGGTTTCGATGCTATCCAGCGCGAAATACTCCTCGTACAGCTTGTGGTTGCACACTTCGCAGAACCACAGCAGGCCGTCTTTCTCGCCGGCCACGCGGCGTCTTTCGATCACGAGCCCGATCGATCCGGGCATGCGTTGCGGCGAGTGCGGGACCCGTGGAGGCAGGTAGAACATCTGCCCGGCCTTGATCGGGATGTCGCGCGCCTGGCCATTGTCCTGCACCTTCAGCACCATCTCGCCTTCGAGCTGGTAGAAGAATTCGGGTCCTTCGTCGTAATGGTAGTCGGTGCGGGAGTTCGGACCGCCGACGATCATGACGATGAAGTCGCCATCGACGATGCACTTGTTGCCGACGGGTGGCTTGAGCAGGGCGCGGTTCTCGTCGATCCAGCGTGCGAGGTCGATGGGTGGCAGCAGGCTCATGGCATGGATCGCTTGGGACGTTCGCGAATCATACGCCTGAACGTCCGCACGGGCGGACCTTTCGCCCCGGCGCGCTGTCTTGTACAACGGCGCACCTGACCTCGAGGATCCGCCCGATGCCGTCGTGGTACCACGACCGAACGATCGCCCCCGCGCCTCGGCCGCCACCGCAAGGGCGGCGCGAGGCCGCGGTGGTCGTTGTGGGCGGTGGGTTCGCCGGGCTGAATACGGCCCTTGGACTGGCCGCCCGTGGTGTGCGCGACGTGGTCGTCCTGGAATCCCAATGGATCGGCTTCGGGGCCTCGGGCCGGAATGGCGGCTTCGTCTTCGCCGGCTACTCGCTCGGTGAAAAGGCATTGCTGGAACAGGCAGGGCCGGAACGGGCCCGCGCGCTTTACGCGCGAACGGTGGACGCGGTGAATCTGATTCGCGAGCGCATCGCGGTGCTGGGCATCGATTGCGACGCGGTCGATGCGGGGGTGGTCTGGGCGAACTGGTTCCGCGACGCCGCGGTGCTGCGCTCCCGGCAGCGCCTGCTTGCCGAACATTACGACGCGGACTGGCAGTGGATACCCGAGGACGCCATGCACGAATTCGTGCGCAGCCCCCGGTACCACGACGGACTCTACGAGAGGAATGCCCTGCACATCGATCCTCTGGCCTACGCGCGTGGGCTGGCGCACGCGGCCGAACGGGCGGGAGTGCGCATTCACGAATCCTCGCGCGTGCGCATGCTCGAGCGCCGGGGCCCCCGCTGGGTGCTGCGGGTGGGCGATGCCGAACTGGAAACGCCGAACGTGGTGCTCGCCTGTGGCGGTTACCTTGCCGGACTGGATCGCCGCATCGATCGTGCGGTGCTTCCCATAGCCACATACGTCATGGTGACCGAACCCTTGGGCGAGCGGCTCGGCGCATGCCTGCGCACGCGCGCCGCGGTGTACGACACCCGTTTCGCCTTCGATTACTATCGACCGCTTCCCGACACGCGCCTGCTCTGGGGCGGCCGCATCTCCGTGCGCGACCGGTCGCCGCGTGCCGTGCAGCGACTCCTGAAACGCGACCTTGCACGGGTGTTTCCGTCATTGGCGGATGTACGGGTCGAGCAGGCGTGGTCGGGCCTGATGAGCTATGCGCGGCACGAGATGCCCCAGGTAGGCACGCACGGGAATGGCTTGTGGTATGCGCAGGCCTTCGGCGGCCATGGCCTGGCGCCCACATGCGCGGCCGGCGAGGCATTGGCGGAAGCTATTGCGTCGGGGGAACCGGCGCTCGATGCGTATGCGGGTTTCGGCCTGGACCCGGTACACCGGCCGTTCGGTTATCTGGCCGCGCAGGGCACCTATTGGAAATACGAACTGAGCGACTGGTTCAAGTCGCGACTGGAAGGATGAGATGAGCGAAGAAATCAGCTGGGCAGACTTCGAGAAGGTGCAACTGGTGGCGGGCACGATCGTGCGCGCCGAAGCATTCCCCGAAGCGCGCCGGCCGGCGTACAAGATCTGGGCGGACTTCGGGCCGCACGGCGAGAAGAAGACGAGCGCGCAGGTGGCGGCCATCTACAGCGCGGAAGAACTGGTCGGCAAGCAGATCGTCGGCGTGATCAATTTTCCGGAAAAGCAGATCGGACCCTTCCGTTCGCAATTCCTGCTGACGGGGTTCCATACCGACGAGGGCGTGGTCATCACCACGACCGAGCGAGCGGTGCCGAACGGTAGCCGGCTGGCCTGAGGGGGGGCTGTCTCAACGCGACTGGCGGTCGAGCCAGACGACGACGCCCTGTGCGTTGAGGCGGATGTCCACCTCCAGCACCTTCACGATCTCCGCCGTGGTCAGCGTCACGCCCTGGCGGTGGGCGCGGTCCACGTACAGATCGATGAAGTCGAACGCGATGCGTTGTTCGCGGTCCGGAGCAGACGCATGACGCCGGCCGATGGCGACCATGGCGTCGATGATCTGGTGCAGGTCGTTCGCAAGGCGCTTCACCTCGGTTACCCGGTCGAAATGGGTGAGGTACATCGCCTCGGGTTCGTAGCGCAGCAAGCGGTCGATCGACGCATGCATCGCATCCGGCTCGAACTGCACGGGCGAAGTGGTCGGAATGATGAAAGGCCCGCCGGGGGAATCCAGTTCGCGGTAGGAGAGGCCGAAGACATCGCCGGTGAAGAAGGCGCTCGCCCGCTCGTCGTGCACGGCGATGTGGTGCCTCGCATGGCCCGGCGTATCCAGGCAGAGGAGGGCGCGCCCGGCCAGGTCGATGACGAAGCCGTCGTCGGCTTCGACCACGCGATGTTCGGGCACGGGAACGATGTCGCCATAATCGCGGCGGACGATGTCCTCGCCACCGTATACCGCCGCCGCACCGGCGATCAGCATCGAGGGATCGATCATGTGTCGCGCCCCTCGCGGATGCACGGCAAGCATGGCGTTGGGCAGGTGCTGCATGAGCTGGCCCGCGCCCGCGGAATGGTCGAGGTGCACGTGGGTGAGGATCACCCAGTCGATGTCTTTCGGTCGAAGGCCGGCGACGGCGATCGCGTCGAGAAAGCGAGGCAGCGAATGCGCGGTGCCGCTATCGACGAAGGCGCCGCGGCCCCGCTCGGCCACCAGGTAAGCCGCATCGAAGGAGGGGCGGCCGAAGCCGGTGTCGATGGTGTGGATGCCGTGCATGGCCGGAGGTTAGCCCAAATGCGGGCGCTGTAGGAGCGCGCCCTGCGCGCGACATGTTTTCGCCTCAGTCCCCAAGCTGGCGCGCCAGCTCAGAGGCCCGGCCTCAAAACATGTCGCGCGCAGGGCGCGCTCCTACGGGGTGTTACAGGGCCTCGAACACCCCGGCCGCGCCCATGCCGGTGCCGATGCACATCGTGACCATGCCGTACTTCTGCTTGCGGCGGCGCAGACCGTGGATCAGCGTGGCGGCACGGATGGCACCGGTGGCGCCCAGCGGGTGGCCCAGGGCGATGGCACCGCCCAAGGGGTTCACCTTCGCCGGATCGAGGCCGAGGTCGCGGATCACGGCCAGGGCCTGGGCCGCGAAGGCTTCGTTGAGCTCGATCCAGTCGAGCTGGTCCTGCGTGATGCCCGTCTGCTTCAGTGCCTTCGGGATCGCTTCCTTCGGGCCGATACCCATCACCTCCGGCGCCACACCGGCCACCGAGAAGCCCACGAAACGGGCGAGCGGGGTGAGACCGTAGTCCTTGATGGCCTTCTCGCTGGCGATCAGCAAGGCGCCGGCACCGTCGGACATCTGCGAGGAATTGCCCGCGGTGACCGAGCCGCCGAACTGGCCGTTACGGAATACCGGGCGCAGCTTGCCCAGCACCTCCAGCGACGTGTCCTGGCGTGGACCTTCGTCGGTGTCGATGATGCGGCGATCCTCGCGGACGCTGTGGTTCTTCAGGTCGGGATAGCGGTCGTCGAGCTGGAACGGCGTGATCTCGTCCTTGAATTCGCCGGCGGCGATGGCCGCAATGGCGCGCTGGTGCGACTGCAGGGCAAAGGCGTCCTGATCTTCGCGGCCGACTTTCCAGCGCTCGGCCACCTTCTCGGCGGTGATGCCCATGCCGAACGCGATGGCGCGATTCTCGTCGTTCTCGAAAATGGCCGGGTTCATGGCGATCTTGTGGCCCATCATCGGCACCATGCTCATCGACTCGGTGCCACCGGCCAGCATGAGATCGGCTTCACCCAGGCGAATGCGGTCGGCAGCCATGGCGATGGCCTGCACGCCCGACGAACAGAAGCGATTGATGGTGACGCCCGGCACCTGCTCGGGGAGGCCGGCCAGCAACACGCCGATGCGCGCCACGTTCATGCCTTGCTCGGCTTCCGGCATGGCGCAACCGATGATGGCGTCGGCGATCATGGCCGGGTCGATGCCCGGCGCCTGCTCCAGCACCGCACGGATGACGTGGGCGAGCATGTCGTCGGGGCGGGTGTTACGGAATACGCCGCGCGGCGCCTTGCCAACCGGGGTGCGGGTGGCGGCGACGATGTAGGCGTCTTGCACTTGCTTGCTCATGGAAGTGTTTCCTTTAAGTGGGGAGGTGGGCTGCGTCAGAGCGCTGGGCGCGTCAGTTACGCAGCGGCTTCCCCGTCGTCATCGTGTGCGCGATACGGGCCTGGGTCTTTTCGGTCTGTGCCAGTTCCACGAAGTGGCGGCGTTCCAGTGCGAGCAGCCATGCCTCGTCGACCAGCGACCCGCGTTCGATCTTGCCGCCCGACAGCGTATCGGCGATGCGGCTGGCAATCTCGATATCGTGGGCGGACGCGAAGTAGCCCTCTGCCATGTTCGCGAGCGAGGCCTTGAAGGTGGCCGTGGACGTGTCGCCGGCGGCGGGAACGGCGCGCGCCGGCAGCGGCGGACGATAGCCCGATTCGGCCATCGCCCGTGCCTGTGCCTTCGCCACGTGCAGGAGCTCGTAGCTGTTGAACACCACGATGTCGTCCTGGCGCAGCAGGCCGAGCGCCTTGGCCTCGAGCGCGCTGGTGGACACTTTGGCCATCGCCACCGTCTCGAACACCTTCTTCAGGGACTCGAAAGGATCTTCCGGATGGGTCTGGGCCGCTCGCACGGCCAGTTCCTTGAGGCCACCGCCGGCGGGCAGCAAGCCCACGCCGGCCTCGACGAGGCCGATATAGCTCTCCAGGGCCGCGACGGTTCGCGCCGAGTGCATCTGGAATTCGCAGCCGCCACCAAGGGCAAGCCCACGCACCGCGGCGACCACCGGCACCAGCGAGTACTTGATGCGCATGCTGGTGGCCTGGAAGTTCGCGACCATGGCCTCGAACTGCGCAAGCTTGCCTTCCTTCAGCAGGCCCAGCGCACCCTTGAGGTCGGCACCCGCGGAGAACGGTTCGGACGGCTGCCACAGCACCACGCCGCGGAACTGCTGCTCGGCCAGGCCGATGGCATGCTGGATGCCGTCGAGCACCTGGTCGTTCACCGTGTGCATCTTGGTCTTGAACGAGATCACGCCGATGTCGTCGCCGGCATGCCACAGGCGCACGCCGTCGTTCTCCCAGACCGTCGTGCCCTGGTCGAATGTCTCGCCCAGGATCGGGTCGGGGAACGCCTGGCGCTGGTACACCGGGTGGCTGGAGCGCGGCTTCTCGGTGCCGTCGGCTGCCGAATACGAGCCCGCCTTGCCATGCACGCCGTTACGGCCGTCGGTGACCCAGGCCGGTAGCGGTGCATTGCTCATGGCCTTGCCGGCGGCGATGTCCTCGGCGATCCAGCCGGCAATCTGCTGCCAGCCCGCCGACTGCCAGATCTCGAACGGACCGAGCTTCCAGCCGTAGCCCCAGCGAATGGCGAAGTCCACGTCACGGGCGGTATCGGCGATGTCGGCCAGGTGGTAGGCGGAATAATGGAAGAGGTCGCGGAACACGGCCCACAGGAACTGCGCCTGCGGATCGGCCGAGGCACGCAGCTTGGCGAATTTTTCGGTCGGATCCTTGATGGCCAGGATCGCCGAGACTTCCTCGGACGCCTTCTGCTCGGATACGCGGTAGTCCTGCTTCTGCAGGTCGAGTACCACGATGTCCTTGCCTGCCTTGCGGTAGACACCGGCACCCGCCTTCTGGCCGAGGGCCCCCTTGTCGATCAGGCCCTTCAGCCATGCCGGCGCCTGGAAGAAGGCGTGCCAGGGGTCGTCGGGCAAGGTGTCCGCCATCGTCTTGACCACATGGGCCAGCGTGTCGAGGCCGACGACATCCGCCGTGCGGAAGGTGGCGCTCTTCGGGCGCCCTATGGCCGGGCCGGTGAGGGCGTCGACGGTGTCGAAGCCGAGGCCGAACTTCTCGGTGTGGTGCATCGTGGAAAGCATCGAAAACACGCCGATGCGGTTGCCGATGAAGTTGGGTGTGTCCTTGGCGTAGACCACGCCCTTGCCGAGCGTGGTGGTGAGGAAGGCTTCGAGGCCTTCGAGCACCGCGCGATCGGTGAGCTTCGTGGGGATCAGCTCCACGAGGTGCATGTAGCGAGGCGGATTGAAGAAATGCACGCCGGTGAAGCGGTGGCGCATCTCTTCCGGCAGCGCTTCGGCCAGGCCGTTGATCGACAGCCCGGAGGTGTTGCTGGCCAGCACGGCGGTCTTGGATACGTGCGGGGCGATCTTCGTGTACAGATCGAGCTTCCAGTCCATCCGCTCGGCGATAGCCTCGATCACCAGGTCGACATCGGCCAGCAGGGCGAGGTCTTCCTCGTAATTGGCGGGCACGATCGCGGCGGCCAGGCCTTTTTCGGCCAGCGGCGCGGGGGACAGCTTGGCGAGGTTGGCGATCGCCTTCATGGCGATGCCGCTCTTCGGGCCTTCCTTTGCCGGGAGGTCGAACAGCACGGTTTCCACGTTGGCGTTCGTCAGGTGAGCGGCGATCTGCGCGCCCATGACGCCGGCGCCGAGTACCGCGGCCTTGCGAATGCGTAACGGTGTTGCGGTCATGGTGTTCTCCGATAGCTCAATGATCGTTCCCCGGTCAGCGGGTGACCGGGGAATTGGAAACGGAAGGGTTGCGCAGGCCGGCAGCGGCGAAGCGGATGAGATGTTCCGCGGCGGCTTCGCGGTGGTCGCGCTCGGCGACGTCGCTCTTGCGCTGGATGATGCCGAAGTCGGCCATGGCGTAGGTCAGGGCGCCGGTGACGATATCCAGGCGCCAATAGATCTCTTCCCTGGCCAGGCCGGGCAGCAGGCGCCCGAATTCCGCGGCGAACTGGCGCAGCACGTGGCCGTAGTTGTCCGAGAGGAAGCGGCGCAGGGTGTCGTTGTGCTCGGCGTAGGCACGCGCCAGCACGCGAACGAAGGCCGCGCCGCCGCCATCGGTTCGGGAAAGGTCGAGCGCCGGACGAATATAGGCGTCGAGCACGTCCTCGAGCTGGGTTTCGTCCTGGTTTGCGATTTTGCCCAGCGCGGCCAGGCGCCGACTGTTCAGCTCGTCGAGGCGGCGGCGGAACACTTCCTCGATGAGCTTGTCCTTGGAACCGAAGTGGTAATTCACAGCGGCCAGGTTCACCCGAGCGGCTGCCGTCACCTGCCGGAGCGAGGCGCCGGCGAACCCGTGGGTGGCGAAAAGGGCCTCGGCGGCGCCCAGGATCCGCTCTTTCGTACTGCGTTCGCGGGAGGCGTAGGGTGCGCTCGTCATGGGGGCGGACTCCGCAGGCGGTCGGTTTGAATCAAACGATCGTTTGAGAGTACGCCCCGGTGCCCGGGCCGGTCAATCCGCGACCGCACATGTGCCTGCACCGGGATTGCGGATGAGCTAGAATCTGTCAAGATTTCGTGTGCTAAGTCAGTCATTCCGGACGGCTTTAGCCGTAAACTGGCAGCAGGCGCCTCCAAAGGCGCCCATAATCTTTTTGTCCAATCCTTTCCCGGAGCACCCGTATGGCGCTGGAGCGCACCCTTTCGATCATCAAGCCCGATGCCGTCAAGAAGAACGTCGTCGGCGAAATCCTTGCCCGCTTCGAAAAGGCCGGCCTCAAGGTCGTTGCCGCGCGCATGGCGCAGCTGAGCCGCGCCGAAGCCGAAGGCTTCTATGCCGTCCACAAGGAGCGCCCGTTCTTCAAGGCGCTGGTCGATTTCATGATTTCCGGCCCGGTCATGATCCAGGTGCTGGAGGGCGAGGGCGCCATCCTGAAGAACCGCGAGCTCATGGGCGCCACCAATCCCAAGGAAGCCGCCCCGGGCACGATCCGCGCCGACTTCGCCGAGTCGATCGACGCCAACGCCGTGCACGGTTCCGATGCGCCGGAAACCGCGGCCGTGGAAATCGCCTATTTCTTCCGCACGACGGAAGTCGTTCCCCACTGAGTCATGCCGTGAATACGCCCGCCGAAAAGGTCAATCTGCTCGACTTCGATCGCCAGGGGCTGCGCGATTTCTTCGCCCAGCTCGGCGAGAAGCCGTATCGCGCCGAGCAGGTCATGAAGTGGATCTACCACCGTCTCGAAAGCGATTTCGAGAAGATGACCGACGTCGGCAAGGCGTTGCGCGAAAAACTCAGCGCCAGCTGCTATGTGGGCCCGCCGAAAACCGTGTTCGAAAAGGGCGCGGTCGACGGCACCCACAAGTGGCTGCTGGGCATGGATGGCGGCAACGCCATCGAGACGGTCTACATCCCGGAGCCGACCCGCGGCACGCTGTGCGTGTCGTCGCAGGTCGGCTGCGCCCTGAACTGCCAGTTCTGTTCCACGGCCACCCAGGGCTTCTCCCGCAACCTGTCCACGGCCGAGATCATCGGCCAGGTTTGGGTCGCGGCCAAACACCTCGGCAACGTGCCGCACCAGCAGCGCCGCATCACCAACGTGGTGATGATGGGCATGGGCGAGCCGCTGCTGAACTTCGACAACGTGGTGAAGGCCATGAGCCTGATGCGCGACGACCTGGGCTTCGGCCTGGCGAGCAAGCGCGTCACGCTGTCCACGGCCGGCCTCGTGCCGATGATCGACCGCCTCTCCGCGGAGAGCGACGTCTCCCTGGCCGTTTCGCTGCACGCGGCCAACGACGAACTGCGCACGGAGCTGGTGCCGCTGAACAAGCGTTACCCGCTGGCCGAGCTGATGGGCGCCTGCGAGCGTTACATCCAGCGCGCGCCGCGCACTTCGATCACCTTCGAATACACGCTCATGAAGGGCGTGAACGACCAACCCGAGCACGCGCGCCAGCTCATCAAGTTCATGCGCCGCCTTCCGGGGGCTAACAAGGTCAACCTCATTCCGTTCAATCCGTTCCCCGGCGCGCGTTTCGAGCGCTCCGGCCAGGACGAGATCCGCGCGTTCCAGACCCAGCTCCTCAATGCAGGCGTGCTGACCATGCTGCGCCGTACCCGTGGCGACGACATCGATGCCGCCTGCGGCCAGTTGAAGGGGCAGGTCGTGGACCGTACCCGCCGTCAGGCGGAGTTCCGCAAGAAACTCGAAGAGGGAGTGGTGAATGCGGCTTGAGCGGTGGGGACTCCTGGCCGCGCTCGCATTCGCGTGTGCCGGCTGTGTGGGGGACGGCTCGGGCCTCCGGCCTTCGACGGCCGCGGAGGATCGCGCCAAGGGCGCCGAGGTCCATACCGAGCTTGGCCAGCGCTACATGCAGAACGGCGACCTCAAGGGCGCCATGGAAAAGCTCCAGAAGGCACTGCAGTTCGATCCGAAATACGTTCCGGCCCATACGGTTATCGCCGTGCTCTACGAGCGTATCAACGACCCGGTGAATGCCGAGCTGCATTATCGCAAGGCCGTGGAATACGACCCGAAGAAGGGCTCGGTGAACAACAACCTCGCCGTTTTCCTGTGCACCCAGCACCGGCCGGCGGAGGCAAAGCCGTTCTTCGATCGCGCGCTGGCGGATCCCTTCTACGAAACGCCGGACCTCGCGCTCAGCAACGCGGGCACCTGCCAGCTGCAGTCGCAGGACTACGATGCCGCCGAGGGATATTTCCGCAAGGCGATCGAGCGCAATCCGAATAACGCCGACGCCCTGTATCAGATGGCGCACGTGTTGTACCTTAAGAACGATGCATTCCGGGCGCGTGCCTTCCTGCAACGCTACGAGGCGCTGGGGGCGCCGAGTCCGGATTCCTTGAAGCTCGGTCACGATATCGAGCTCCGTCTGGGCAACGGGGAGGGTGCCCAGGACTACGCCAAACGCCTGCGCGAACGGTTCCCGGATTCGGATCCCGCGCACGCACTCGAAGCCACCGCACGTCAATGACCCCAGTATCTTCGAATTCTTCCGGTCGAGACGGACGCGAACAGGACCTGTTCGCCGGGCTCGAGCCGAACGCACACAGGGAGCATGTCATGGATCCGGAAATCGAGGCCCCTGCCGAAGAGGGCCGCGTGCTGATCGATCACGCAGCGCCGGCCACCGGCTTCGGTGGCCGGCTGCGCGCCGCGCGCGAGGCTCGCGGCTTCAGCATCGAGGCTTGCGGACAGGCGCTGCGCCTGCCGACGCGCCTCCTTCGCCAGCTCGAGGCCGGCGAATACGGCGGCATCGATTACCAGGTGTACCTCGCCGGCTATCTCAAGAAATACGGCCGCCACGTGGGTGTGGACGAGGACGCCATCCAGGCCGAACTCGCCCGTCTTACGCCGCGCCAGCCGGAACTCGTCGTCACCGGCGGCGTCTCCCATTCCCGCTACCTGTTCGAGCGTTACCTTACGGCGGCCACGTATGTCGTGCTGACGGCGGTGATCATCGTGCCGATGGTGTGGCTCGGCGTGCGCGGCACGCTCGACCGCGACATGGCGCGACTTTCGCCGCTCGACGCCACGCCGGTGGCGCAGCAGGACGCGCCTGCCGCGCCGTCCTCCAGTGCGGGGGGCAGCGTTGTCGCCGCCGAGACGAAGCCGGCCGCCGCCGAACCGCGTGTGGAAGACCAGCAGCCCCTCATGGCCTCCATGGCCATGTTCCCGCCGCTCGACCACGCCACGGCCAACAAGGCGCCGCTGGCCTCCGCGGCGCCCACGCCCGACAACACGGACGGCCAGGGCGCGCACAGCCTGACGCTGAACCTGCCTTCCGCCAGCTGGGTGGAAGTGACGGCGGCCGACGGTTCGCGCCTGGAGTACGGGATCCTGCCGGCCGGTACGCAGAAGTCGTACCGCAGCGACTCCCAGCTCGATGTGCGCATCGGTAATGCCACCGGTGCCCAGGTAACGGTCGACGGGCAGCCGGTTCAGCTCGACACCTTCCGCCGTGCCAATGTGGCGCGGTTCCGCGTCGACGTCCGCGACGGCAAGGCGACGCCCACCGCCCTCTGATCCTTGCGGCGCGCCGTGCGCACACCGCGCGGCGCCGCCAGCCCGCGCTTTTCGGGTATCCTTGCCTATTGATCCGTGCCGCCATCCCCGATGGCCGGCGCGGGTTCGTTCCCTCCCTTGGATTTGCTGCGCGGAGCGCAGTGGGTGATTGCATGGCATTCGACGTATACGACGACTACGAACAGGGCGAACGCGTCCAGCAGTGGCTGCGCAAGAACGGCGTTTCTATCGCTGTGGGTATCGGCCTGGGCCTGGCCCTGATCTTCGGCTGGCAGCAGTGGAAGTCGCATCGGGCGAATCACGAGCAGGCCGCCGCCGGCGAATATTCGGCGTTGCAGCTTGCCGTGGCGCAGAGCCGCGCCAACGAGATCGACATGCGCACGGAAACCCTGCTCAAGGATTATTCGGACACCGCCTGGTCGGTGTTCGCCGCCGGCGAACGTGCGCAGCGCAACCTCCTCGCCGGCCAGTTCGACAAGGCCGCGGGTGACCTGGACTGGGCCAAGGCCCACGCGAAGGACTCCACGCTCAAGGCCCTCGTAACGTTTCGCGGGGCCCAGCTGAAGTACGCCCAAGGCAAGCCGCAGGAGGCCATTTCCGCTCTGGACGGCTTGGACGGCAAGACGTTCGTGGCGCTCTCGCAGGAACTCCGCGGCGACGCGCTGGTCAAGCTGGGTCGTCCCGACGATGCACGCAAGGCCTACCAGGCCGCCATCGCCGCCATGGGCGACAGCGCACCGCAGCGCGGTGTGGTCCAAACCAAACTCGATGATCTGGCCGTGGCCGGGAAGCAGGGTGCATGAAACGTTTCTGGGCAATCGCGTTGACTTCGTCGCTGGTCGTTCTGGCCGGCTGCCATTCGTTCAAGAAGGAAAACGTCGAACCGCCGACCCCGCTCGACAAGAAATTCGAGCCGACGCTCAAGGTCGAGCGCGTGTGGAAGTCCAGCATCGGTGACGGTGCCGCCGAATCCGGCGTGCGCATGCGTCCGGTGGTGGCCGATGGCGTGCTATACGCTGCCAGCACCGACGGCAAGATCGCCGCGTTCGAGGCGTCCACCGGCAAGAAGCTCTGGTCGAAGAGCACCCGCCAACACGGCTGGTTCGGCTGGGGCGACGCCAAGCGCGAAGATGCGCGCTTCTCCGGCGGCCCGGGCGCCTCCGGCGACCTGGTGGCCATCGGTACGCTGGACGGCCACCTGTACGGCATAAACGCGAAGGACGGCGAACGCCGCTGGGCCAGCGAAGTGTCCTCGGAAGTCATCACCGCGCCGGTGATCGTGGGCGACCTCGTGGTCGTCCGCACGAACGACGGCCGCGTCTACGGCATCGACGCCAAGTCCGGCGAGCGCCGTTGGGTGTACGACCAGTCGCAGGTGCCGCTGCTCAGCCTGCGCGGCAACGGCCGCCTGCTCGTCGCGAACGGTGTGGTGTTCTTCGGCAGCGACGCCGGCAAGCTCGTGGCGCTGCGCCTCGACAACGGCGAGAAGCTCTGGGAGCAGACGCTCGCCACCGGCGAAGGCCGTACCGAAATCGATCGCCTCTCCGACGCCGATGGCGCGCTGGTTCTCGATGGCAGCACCCTCTACGGTGCGGCGTACCACGGCCAGCTCACCGCCATCGACGGTCCCAGCGGACGCCCGCTGTGGAACCACGCGCTGTCCACCTTCACCTCGCTCGACGTGCATGGCAATGCCGTGTTCGGTGTGGACGACGAGTCCCAGGTGCTTGCCTACGACAAGTCCGGCGGCGCCAACATCTGGAAGCAGGCCGCCCTGAAATATCGCTGGCTCACGGGTCCGGCGGTGCAGGGCAACTATGTGGTCGTGGGCGATCTCGACGGCCACATCCACTGGCTCGACAGCAGCGACGGCAAGATCGTGGCCCGCGAGCGCCTGTCCAAGAAAGCCATTCGTGCCCAGCCCCTCGTGGTGGGCGATACCGTCTACGTCGAGGATGTCGAGGGCCATATCGGCGCCTACCGCATCCCGGCGAACTGATCCAAGGAATGATGTACCCCCATGTTGCCCGTCGTCGCCCTGGTCGGCCGCCCCAACGTCGGTAAGTCGACCCTCTTCAACGCGTTGACGCGCAGCAGGGACGCCCTCGTCGCCGATATGCCCGGCGTCACCCGCGACAGGCACTACGGTGTCTGCCGCCTCGGCCCCCGGCCCTTCGTGGTCGTGGACACCGGCGGCCTGTCGGGCAGCGACGAAGGTATCGAAGGCCTTACCGCCCAGCAGGTTCGCGCAGCCATCTCGGAAGCGAACCTGCTCGTCTTCGTGGTCGACGCGCGCGAGGGCATCCTGCCACTCGACGCATCGATCCTCACCGAGCTTCGCCGCAGCGGCAAGCCGATCATCGTCGTGGTCAACAAGACCGATGGCGTGGACGAGCTGGTGGCGCTGGGCGAGTTCGCCTCGTTCGGCATCGCCGAAACCCTGCCGATGTCCGCGGCGCACAGCCGCGGCGTCGACACGCTGGTGGCGAAGGCGCTGCCGTACCTCCCGGACGACCGCGACGACGATCCGGCCCTGGAAGACCAGGGCATTCGCGTGGCGATCGTGGGCCGGCCGAACGCGGGCAAGTCCACGCTCATCAATCGCCTCCTGGGCGAGGACCGCCTCATCGTCTCCGACCTCGCCGGCACCACCCGCGATCCGATCCGGGTGTCGCTGGAGCGTGACGGACGCCGCTATACGCTGGTGGATACCGCCGGCGTGCGGCGCCGCTCGCGTGTGGAAGAGGCAGTGGAGAAGTTCAGTGTCATCAAGACCTTGCAATCCATTGCTGCCTCGCAGGTAACGGTCGTGATGATCGACGCGCGGGAGAACCTGGCCGACCAGGACCTCACGCTCATCGGCCACGCCATCGAGGAAGGCCGGGCGCTCGTCATTGCCGTGAACAAGTGGGACGGCATGGACAGCTACCAGCGCGAGCAGACCCAGAAGGCCCTCGAGCGGCGCCTGCAGTTCGCCGACTGGGCGAAGACGGTCTTCATCTCCGCGCTGCATGGTTCGGGTCTGCGCGAACTGATGAAGGCAGTGATCCGGGCACATGCGGCGGCCACGAAGGAACTGACCTCCAGCGAACTCACGCGTACGCTGGAGAAGGCCTATGAGGCCTACCAGCCGCCGCTGGTACGCGGCCATGCGCCGAAGCTGCGTTACGCCCATCCGGGCGGGTCGAACCCGCCCACCATCGTCATCCACGGTAGCCGCACCAAGCACATCGCGCCGGCGTATCGACGCTACCTGGAGGGCTTCTTCCGGAAGCGCTTCCGCCTGGAAGGCACGCCGGTGCGCATCGACTTCCGCGATGGCGAGAATCCGTTTGCCGGTCGCAAGAACGTGCTGACGGAAGGGCAGCAGCGCCGTCGCCAGCGCATGATCCGCAACGCGAAGCGGCGCGAGAAATAAGCGACTGCAGAAATTGCTGGGAGTCCGGTATGACCGAGGGTCTCGATCGCGAACGCTGGCTTGCTTCGATCCGCGCGAAGGTGGACGAGGTGGCGCCAGTGGAGGCATTGACCCGGCAAGCGCGGGGGGCGCTGCTCGTCGACGTCCGCGAAGACAGCGAGCGGGCTAGCGGCACGCCGGCCGGCGCGCTGGGTCTCTCGCGTGGCTTCCTCGAACTTCGTATCGAGCAATCCGAGCCGGACCGCGACCGCGAGATCCTCGTGCTTTGCGGTAGCGGGCAGCGCTCGCTGCTTGCTGCCGAGGCTTTGCAGCGCATGGGCTACCGGCAGGTGTCGTCGGTGGCGGGCGGCATGGGCGCGTGGAAGGCGGCCGGCCTTCCGGTGAGCGCCGGCGTACTCGACACGGACGCCGCAGAGCGCTACGCGCGCCAGATGCTGCTGCCCCAGGTGGGCGAAGCGGGGCAGGCGAAGCTGGCGGCGGCGCGTGTTGCCGTCATCGGCGCCGGTGGCCTCGGTGCGCCGGCGTTGCTGTATCTGGCGGCCGCCGGCGTCGGCCACATCACGTTGATCGACGACGATCGGGTGGAACGGTCGAATCTGCATCGCCAGGTGATCCACGCCGACGCCCGTGTCGGCCTGGGCAAGTCGGAATCGGCGCGGATGACCCTGGCGGCGCTCAATCCGCGTGTGCGCGTCGTTCCGGTGCCGGATCGCCTGCGCGCGGAGAATGTGGAGGCGCTGCTTCGCGAGCATGACGTCGTGCTCGACGGCGCCGACAATTTCGCCACGCGTTACCTCCTGGCGGCAGCCACGAGGCGCCTCGGTATGCCCATGGTGTACGCGGCCATCGAGCGGTTCACGGGGCAGGCGAGCGTCTTCGATCCCAGGCGAGACGATTCTCCGTGTTATCGCTGCCTGTTTCCGGAGCCGCCTTCCGCAGCCGACGCGCCCAATTGCAGCGAGGCGGGAGTGCTCGGCGTCCTGCCGGGGCTCATCGGTCTGGTCCAGGCAACGGAGACATTGAAGCTGCTGCTGGAACTCGGCGAGCCCCTGGTCGGCCGCCTGCTGACATACGACGCGCTGGGGATGCGCTTTCGCGAACTGACCCTTCGCCGCGACCCGCATTGCCCGGGCTGCGGAGCGGACTCCATGTTCGAGGGGTACCGGGACCTCGAGCGGATGTGCGCAGCGGCGGGCTAACCTACGGAGTGGAAGCCGCGGGATCGCCCAGGACCACCGAATACATCGCACAGTCGAGCGATTGATCTTGTAAAATTAACCGCTTGCGAAGTATTCCTTCGAAAGTACCTCCAAGTCGTTCAGCCGTTCTGCGGCTGGGCAGGTTGTGTTCGGCGACCACGATTTCCAGCCGGGCAACCTGTACCGAAGCGAAGGCGAAGCCGATGGCCAGCCGCCCCGCGCGAGTCGCAATGCCGCGTCCCTGTTCCGACTGGCGCACCCAGTATCCCAAGTTGGCGAAGCGCTGCTCCTTGTTCCGCTGATTGACGCCCATGCCGCCGAGGATGCGGTCGGTATTCGCATCGACGATCAGCATTTCGAACCCGTCGGCCAGCAGCCAGGATTTCCTTGCGAGCGCCATCCATTGCTCCGCATCCGTGGTGTCGTAGCCGGGATGGCACCAGTCCTGCCACCGTCCGACGGTGTCGACCGATTCGCGCACGGCTTCGGCGAGGGGCTCGGCATCGCCGTTGCGGTGCGCACGCAATGTCACCACGCCATCGGTGAGCGCGGCGGGATAGGGAAGGGTTTCGATGGCCATAGGGTCATTCTAAGCGGTGTGTTTCGCTAACCGTTCGGCGATAATGCAGCGTTTCCGCAGGGCGACTCCTCCATGACCGCACGCATTCTCGACGGCAAGCGCATCGCCCACGAACTGCTCGAGCACATCGCGCGCCGTGTGGCGAAGCGCGTGGCCGACGGCCGCCGCGCGCCCGGCCTCGCCGTGGTGCTGGTGGGGGACGATCCGGCTTCAGCCGTATACGTCAAGAACAAGCGCCGCGCGTGTCAGCAGGTCGGCTTCAACTCGTTCGGCTACGACCTGCCGGCCTCGACCACTCAGGACGAACTCTTCGCGCTCATCGACAACCTCAACGCGGATCCGGCCGTGCACGGCATCCTCGTGCAGTCGCCGCTGCCCGAGCACATCGACGAGGACGCCCTGGTCGATCGCATCGACCCGGGCAAGGACGTGGACGGCTTCCAGGCGGTGAACGTCGGCCGCCTCGCACTGCGCCGTTTCGGCCTGCGCCCGTGCACGCCGAAGGGCGTGATGACCTTGCTCGGGCACACCGACCGCCCGGTGCGGGGGCGGCACGCCGTGATCGTCGGAGTGTCAAATCACGTGGGGCGTCCGCTTGCGCTGGAATTACTTATTGCAGGCAGCACAGTGACTTGCTGCCACAAGTTCACGCAGGATCTCGCCAGTTTCGTGCGCCAGGCCGACATCCTCGTCGTGGCGGCCGGCAAGCCCGGCCTGGTGAAAGGCGAATGGGTCAAGCCGGGGGCGGTGGTCGTGGACGTGGGCATCAATCGCCTCGAAGACGGCCGCCTCGTCGGCGACGTGGAATTCGCCCCCGCCGCGGAGCGCGCCTCGTGGATTACGCCCGTTCCCGGCGGCGTCGGTCCGATGACGGTGGCCACTCTCATGGAAAACACCCTGGAAGCGGCCGAAGCGATCGACGCGTGACCTATCGGGAACGCGGCCCTGTAGGAGCGCGCCGTGCGCGCGACATGTTTTGAGGCCGTGACCCTGAGCTGGCGCGCAAGTTTCAAAACCGGTCCGAAGAGCGGTCGCGCGCAGGGCGCGCTCCTACCCAATTGCTGCAACGCACGCTATAATGCCGCGATTTACTCGCGGGACTAATGCTATGCGCATCCTTGCCGAGGCACTCACTTACGACGACGTGTTTCTGGTTCCCGGCCACTCCACGGTCATGCCGCGCGATGTGGACACCTCGACGCGCTTCACGCGCGGTCTCCGCCTGAACATCCCCATCGTGTCCGCCGCCATGGACACCGTCACCGAGGCCCGCCTGGCCATCACCATGGCTCAGAACGGCGGCATCGGCATCATCCACAAGAACATGACGTTCGAGCAGCAGGCCGCCGAAGTGCGCCTGGTGAAGAAGTTCGAAGCCGGCGTCATCCGCAACCCCATCACCGTGCGCCCCGACACTTCCATCGGCGAAGTGCTCCAGCTGACCCGCGCGCACAACATCTCCGGCGTGCCGGTGGTCGACGGCGAAAAGCTCGTCGGCATCGTCACCAGCCGCGACCTCCGCTTCGAGCGCAAGCACGACGACCCTGTCCGCAACATCATGACCCGCGAAGACCGCCTGGTCACGGTGGGCGAGGGCGCCTCGCACGACGAAGTGCTGCAGCTCCTGCACAAGAACCGCATCGAGAAAGTCCTGGTCGTCAACGACGGCTTCCAGCTCCGTGGCCTCATCACGGTGAAGGACATCCAGAAGGCTCGCGACAACCCGAACGCCGCCAAGGACTCGCACGAGCGCCTGGTGGTCGGCGCCGCGGTCGGCGTGGCCGGCGACACCGAGCAGCGCGTCGAGGCACTGGTCGATGCCGGCGTCGACGTCATCGTGGTGGACACCGCCCACGGCCATTCGCAGGCGGTCATCGAGCGCGCCGGCTGGGTCAAGAAGCGCTATCCGCAGGTGCAGGTCATCGCCGGCAACATCGTCACGGGCGAGGCGGCGCGCGCGCTGCTCGACGCCGGCGTCGACGCGGTGAAGGTCGGCGTGGGGCCGGGTTCCATCTGCACCACCCGCATCGTCACCGGCATCGGCGTGCCGCAGATCACCTCCATCGATCTCGTGGCCACGGCGTTGAAGGGCGAGATCCCGCTCATCGCCGACGGCGGCATCCGCTATTCGGGCGACATTCCCAAGGCGCTGGCCGCCGGTGCGTCGTCGGTGATGCTCGGCTCCATGTTCGCGGGTACCGAGGAAGCCCCGGGTGAGGTCGAACTCTTCCAGGGCCGCTCCTACAAGAGCTACCGCGGCATGGGCTCCATCGGCGCCATGCAGTTGGGCTCGAAGGACCGCTACTTCCAGGACGAGGCCGACGCCGACAAGCTCGTGCCGGAAGGCATCGAGGGCCGTGTGCCGTATCGCGGGCCGCTGCGCAACATCATCCATCAGCTCATCGGCGGCCTGCGCGCCTCCATGGGTTACATGGGCGCGGCCACGGTGGAAGAAATCCACGCCAAGGCCCAGTTCGTGAAGGTGACCGGCGCGGGCGTGCGCGAAGCGCATCCGCACGATATCCAGATCACGAAGGAAGCACCGAACTACCGCCTGGACTGACGCGCGCACGCGCTCGCTCCAGGTGACCTAAGGACGCCCGCCGCAAGTGGGCGTTCTGCTTTTTCAGCTATTCAATCCGCAGGCTGCCACGATGACCGATATCCATAGCGACAAGATCCTGATCCTCGACTTCGGTTCGCAGTACACGCAGCTGATCGCCCGCCGCATCCGCGAGATCGGCGTCTATTGCGAAGTGTGGGCCTGGGATCACGCGCCGGAGGAGATCCGTGGCTTCGCACCGCGTGGTGTCATTCTCTCGGGCGGCCCCGAATCGGTCACCGAAGATGCCTCCCCCCGCGCGCCGCAAGTGGTGTTCGAGCTGGGCGTGCCGGTGCTCGGCATCTGCTACGGCATGCAGACCATGGCCGAGCAGCTGGGCGGCAAGGTGGAGGCCGGTCATCACCGCGAATTCGGTCCCGCCACCATCACCTTCGGCGGCTGCGCCCTGTTCGACACGGTGGTGCAGGAGGGGGAATCGCTCGGCGTGTGGATGTCGCACGGCGACCGCGTCACCGCGATCCCGGAAGGCTTCAGCGTCACCGCGTCCACGCCCAGCCTGCCGCTGGCCGCCATGGCGGACGACAAGCGCCGTTTCTACGGACTCCAGTTCCACCCCGAAGTCACCCACACCAAGCGCGGCATGGAACTGCTGCGCCGCTTCGTCGTCGACCTCTGCGGTTCGGCCACCCTCTGGGACGCCGCACACATCATCGACGATGCCGTGGAGCGCGTGCGCGCCCAGGTCGGCAGCGATCGCGTGCTGCTGGGCCTCAGCGGCGGCGTGGATTCCTCGGTGGTGGCGGCCCTGCTCGAAAAGGCCATCGGCGACCAGCTCACCTGCGTGTTCGTCGACACGGGCCTGCTGCGTTACCAGGAAGGCGACCAGGTCATGTCCACCATGGCCGAGCACATGGGCGTACACGTCATCCGCGTGGACGCGAAGCAGCGCTTCTTCGAAGCGCTCGCCGGCGTGGAAGACCCGGAAGCCAAGCGCAAGGTCATCGGCCGCCTCTTCGTCGAAGTGTTCGACGAGGAATCGGCCAAGCTCGAGGGCGTGAAGTGGCTGGCCCAGGGCACCATTTACCCCGACGTGATCGAGTCGGCCGGCAGCAAGACCGGCAAGGCCCATGTCATCAAGAGCCACCACAACGTCGGCGGCCTGCCGGAGCATATGAACCTCAAGCTGGTGGAACCGCTGCGCGAGCTGTTCAAGGACGAGGTGCGCCGCATCGGCGTGGAACTGGGTCTGCCGCGCGAGATGGTCTACCGTCACCCGTTCCCGGGCCCCGGCCTCGGCGTGCGCGTGCTCGGCGAGGTGAAGCCGGAATACGTCGACCTGCTGCAGCGCGCGGACAACATCTTCATCGAGGAACTGCGGGCGCACGGCCTGTACGACCGGGTGAGCCAAGCGTTCGCGGTGTTCCTGCCGGTCCGCTCCGTGGGTGTCGTGGGCGACGGCCGCGCCTACGAGTGGGTGATCGCGCTGCGCGCCGTGGAGACGATCGACTTCATGACGGCACACTGGGCACACCTGCCGTACGACTTCCTCGACAAGTGTTCAACTCGCATTATCAATGAGTTGCGAGGCATTTCTCGTGTTGTTTATGACATTTCGGGGAAGCCGCCTGCGACGATCGAGTGGGAGTGAAACGGGTCCTTCGGGCACGGTGGTCAGCTATCGAAGTTGTTATCTAGCGCAATTCGGCCAGTTCTCCGCGGTGATGGCCGCAGGAGCTCGACCGAACCAGCTTGAGCTTGGCTCTGTGGACGACTCAACGGCCGTCTGCACGATCAGGCACGTTGGAAGCGCTCCAGCAACCACCTGCCTGCCGGGCCTGGCAATCGATCAGCGAGATAGGCAGCCTGGAAAGGCATCACTCCCGCGGACGGCCCTTCCAACGCGATGCGCACCAGGCGGCCTTCCTTCAGGTCGTCGCTGATGAGCCAAAGCGGCATGTGCCCCCAACCGAGGCCAGCACGAAGGAACGCGTGCTTCGCCCCAAGATCGGCGAGGCGCCATAGGTTCTTTCCCTGCACGCCGTAATCGACTCCGTCCGTCAGCGAAGAGCGATCCGTTAGCACGAGCTGCGTTTCTTCCAGCAGATCCCGGAGTGCAACGGGGCCTTGCCTGCCGGCCAGCGGGGAACCCGGTGCTACCACCGTCACCATTTCCTCGCTGAACAGGGGCTCGGCGGTGAGCCCGGGAGGAAGGACGGGCAGCGTGCCGGTGATGCCGAGGCTGCATCGGCCGTTGAGTACGAGTTCAGCGACGCGGCCAAGCGCCTCGACATGGAGCCTGAGTGGCGTAGACGGGAAATGCGTCTTGAAGTCGCCGAGCGCATCGGTCATGCACTGTTGCGGAAACATGACGTCGACCACAATGGCGAGTTCGGGCTCCAGTCCTGTGGAAAAGCTCCGTGCCTTAGCCTTCAGCGCATCGGCACCCATCACTATGCGGCGGGCATCGGCCAACAGGTTTGCACCCTGGGCCGTCAGTCTGGGATAGCGGCCGACCCTCTCGAACAGCGCGACGCCAAGTTGCGTTTCCAGATTCGCAATGGTTTGGCTTACCACGGACTGTGCGCGGCCGACGGCGCGGCCGGCGGCGGAGAAACTGCCGTTGTCCGCGGCGGCAACGAAGGTGCGCAGTTGATCGAGCGAAACGCCGTCGAGCAAAGTATCTGGTCCATAGATGGGTTGTATCGAATAATATAGGCTTTTTGAAGAGATGGCGAAGCTCTACGCTGAAAGGCAAAGGAGCTTCTATGTCGCTCAACATTTTCGTTATCGGCGCATCCGGCTTTGTCGGAAGCATTCTCGCCAGACACTTTGTAGCGGAAGGGCACAAGGTGCTGGGTCTGGCGCGATCCGATCGCGTCGAGCATGCCCTGAAAGGAGCTGGCATCCAGCCGGTTCGGGGCGATCTCGACACGGAGGTGGCTCCGGTGCTCGCTGCGGCACAATCGGCCGATGTGACCGTGTACGCCGCTCAGGTCGCCTTCGAAAGCGAGCCGGCACTCATCCAGGTGCTGTGCGACGCACTCGTTACACGAGGTAGGACGTTCATCTTCCTGTCGGGCAGCGGTGTTTTCATGCAGCGCACCGGCGGAGCATGGAGCCCTGACAGCTTTGCCGAAGACGATCCCTTCGTGCCCGAGCCCTTGGCGCTTGCCCGCGTAGAGGCTGAGGGCATCGTCCGCGCAGCCGCAGAGCACGACCTGCGAAGCATGGTGGTCCGACCGCCCGTGATTTGGGCGCCAGGCGACTACGGGCCGGTGTCGAGCGTATATCGGTCCGTCTCGCTCACAGGTGCGGCCTGCTATATCGGCTCCGGGTTGGCCGCTTATTCCAATGTGCACGGCGCCGATCTGGCGCAACTGTTCTCGCTTGCGATCGAACGCGGGCGTCCGGGTGCGCTGTACCACGCCGCTGCCGGAGAAATCCCATACCGATGGATTGCCGAGGCCGTGGCGCATGATCTGGGTGTCAAGACGCGCAGCCTGACGATGGACGAAGCGGCCGAGGTGTTCTCGCCGTTCGGGGCGCTACTCCTGTCGGCATGCAGTCGCTCGCGCGATCCACGCACGCGATCCGAGTTGGGCTGGCGGCCCACCCGATTCGATCTTCTGTCCCAGGTCGGTGAGCCGCGGCTGCGCGCGCTCGCAATTCCTCAATCCAGTCCAGGAGCAAACCCATGAAGACACATACAAACAAGGTCGCCATCGTCACCGGTGGCAAACAAGGCATAGGTCGCGGCATTGCCCAGTCTCTTGCCGACAGAGGCGCCAAGGTCGTGATCGTCAATCGTGGGAACGCCGAAGAAGCAGCAAAGACGATTGGCAACGAGGCTATCGCGATCGCTGCCGATGTGGCTAGCGAAGAAGGATGGAATGACGTCGCCAGGCAGGTCGAGCGAGAGTTTGGTCGGGCCGACATCCTCGTCCACGCTGCGGGCATCTACCCCCTGGCGACACTCGATCAGATGACGCCGGAAGAGTGGCGGCGCGTGCTCGCGGTGAACCTCGATGCGCACCTGCTCGGCGCCCGCGCGATCGTGCCGTTGATGCGCAAGGCGGGCGGCGGTGCGATCGTCGCGGTCGGTTCGGATGTGGTCAACATGGTGACGCCGCCCGGCATGGGTTTCTCGCACTACGTCGCGTCCAAGATGGGCGTGGTTGGTCTTGTGCGGGCACTGGCCAATGAGCTTGCGGCGGACAACATCATCGTAAACGCGGTCCACCCCGGCATCACCGACACTGAAGGCGCGAGCGGCATGCCGACCGAACAGAAGGCGCAGGTCTACATGATGCAGGCGATCAAGCGGCTCGGCACGCCTGCTGACATCGCCGGCCCCGTTGCCTTTCTTACGAGCGACGATGCGCGCTTCGTGACGGGGCAGACGCTGGTTGTTGACGGTGGCCTAATGCGGCTGTGAAAAGGAAAGGATGCATTGCTTCGTGATGATTGCCCCAGCTGTGACCATGGCTCCGGTGCGTGTGGCGTACGCCGCGCCACCGACTCGTCATGTGTCTAGCGGAATGCGGGCCGGAAGACCTACCTGCATTGAGCGTGTCGATATTGATGATATGCCGTTTGGGCGATTCGGTGATGCTCGACTGGAAATGACAGAGCGACCCGGGGCGCCTTGATTCGGTCCCCGGGTCGGCTCCTCATGGCTCAGATGTTCTGACCGCCCGACACTTCGATGCGCTGCGCCGTGACCCAGCGATTATCCGGGCCGAGCAGGCTGGCGATCGCCGGACCGATGTCGTCCGGCACACCGACGCGGCCGAGGGCGATCATCGCGGCGAACGCTTCGTTGTAGGCCGGCGTGTCGCGGACGGCGCCGCCGAGGAAGTCGGTTTCGATGGCGCCCGGCGCGATCGTGTTGGCGGTGATGCCGCGGCTGCCGAATTCCTTCGCCATGTAGAGCGTGAGGATCTCCACGGCGCCCTTGGCTGCCGAATAGGCCGAGAAGCCCGGATAGGACACGCGGGTGAGGCCCGACGAGAAGTTCACGATACGGCCGCCGTCGGCCATCAGCGGGAGCAGCGTTTGGGTCAGGAAGAACACGCCCTTGACGTGGACGTTGAACAGCTGGTCGAACTGCGCTTCGGTGGTCTCGGCGATGCCGGCCATCTCGCCATGGCCCGCGTTGTTCACCAGATGGTCGAACGTATCGCGGCCCCACGCCTTCAAGGTGTCGCGGACCTGTTCTGCGAATCCCGCAAAAGCCGAGATGTCGGAGACGTCGAGTTGGATGGCGGCCGCCTTGCGGCCCAGCGCCTCGATGTCGGCAACGACTTCCCGGGCCTGCTCCGCGCCGTTGCGGTAGGTGAAGATCACATCGCCACCGTGACGGGCGATGCTCAGGGCGGTGTTGCGGCCAAGGCCGCGGTTGGCGCCGGTAACGATCGAAATGGTGTTCATCGAAAGCTCCATAGTCGGTTGGTGATGGGGTGTGATCACTATGGGCGTCCGGTAGGCGACCGTGTTGCCGGTTCCTCGGTCATGCTTGCCTATTACTACGAAACCTGGCTTGAGCACCGTTTTTTGGGCCCGTGTCCTCTCGGCATTTGGTGGCGGGTGAGGGACCGGAATCCACCGGGCATCGCGGTACACGCCGCAACGGATCGCTGGCTACTTGCCTATCCCTACGGCATGTATGCCTGTTCCTCCGGCAACGTTGCCAGGCGGGACGGCCGGAATTACGCTGCGCCCATGACCCGCACCTTGCTCGAGACAGCCCGGCGTTACGCGGAGGCGCATGCTGACGCCGCCGGTATCGCCGTGACACCACTCTCGGGTGTGGCGATCGTCCGGCAGACTTCGCCCAGCGCTCTGCAGTACGCGGTATCGAAGCCCCTCGTGGCGCTGGTGCTGCAAGGGGCCAAGCGGGTGGCGATGGGAAGCGACACCTTCGACTTCGGCGCGGGAGAGTCGCTCCTGATCACCGCGGATGTGCCGACCGTCAGCCAGATCACCAGGGCGACTGCCACGGCGCCTTATCTTTCGCTGGTTCTCGATCTCGACGTCGCAGTGATCGAGAGCCTGGTGACGGAAATGGGGCCGGCGCCGTTCCTCGTCGGCGCTCCGGTCCGCGTCGACCCGACCGAGGGCGAGGTTGCCGATGCCGCCTTTCGCCTTCTCCGTCTTCTCGACCGTCCGGCATCCGTCCCGATCCTGCAGAAGCAACTCATCCGCGAGCTGCATTTCTGGCTATTGTCCGGACGTCACGGCGGGGCCATCCGGAACCTGGGCGTTCCGGAAAGCCATGCCCAGCGCATCGGACGCGCCGTCACGCTCATACGCGACAACCTGGCCAAGCCGCTCAGGGTGGAGCAGTTGGCGGCCGTTGCCGGAATGAGCCCGTCGTCGTTCCACGAGCATTTCCGTGCGGTGACCTCGCTGTCGCCCCTGCAGTTCCAGAAGCAGCTTCGCCTGATCGAGGCACGGCGTCTCATGCTTTCGGAAGGCCAGATGATCAGCAACGCGGCATACGCGGTGGGCTATGAAAGCGTGCCGCAATTCACTCGCGAATATGGGCGAATGTTCGGCTTGCCGCCGGCACGCGATATGAAAGCCGCGAAAACCCGACTTCAGCCCGCGGCGTGAAGCACGGGGATCTCCTGCAGTTGCGCAAGGAAGGCGCGCACGGCCGGATTGCTGCGACGGCTTTCAGGCCAGAGGACGGTGATGTTGTTACGTTCCACGGCGTATTCGGTCAGGATCGGGACCAGTTCACCTCGTGAGACATACGGCGCGGCCATGAAGCTCGCGCTGATCCCGATGCCTCCACCCGCCACGAGCATGGCCATGACGGCGTCGCTCACGTCGGCGACCAACCCGGACGGCGGCGTCATTTCGACTTCGCGCCCCCCGATCCGAAACGGCCAGCGGAACGTCTGACCCGTGCTCTGATAGCGCAGGGTCACCGTGTCATGCCCTTGCAGATCGTCGGGGTGAGAAGGTACGCCCCGCTTGGCCAGATAGCTGGGCGACGCATAGGCGCCGAGCCGAAGGGGTGCCAACTTGCGTGACAGCAATCCCGAGTCCGGCAGGTCACCGATGCGAATCGCGACGTCGATACGTTGCTCCACGATATCGACCCTCTGATCGCTCAAGCGCAGATCGACGGTGACCTCAGGATATTTCTCACGAAATGCCGGCAACACCGGCGCGATCAGATGCACGCCGATGGGCAGGGAGGCGGCCACCCGCAGCGGGCCGCGGGGCGCGGAACGGGCCGTCAGCGCCATCTGCTCGATTTCCTCGGCCTGGCGGATCAGGTCCAAGGCGCGCTCGTGGAGGTCGCGGCCTTCGGGCGTGAACGCCAGCGAACGGGTCGTCCGGGTGAACAGCGAAACCCCCAGGCGCTGCTCCAGTCGCTGGATGCTCTTGCTGACCGCCGAGGGGGACACCGACAGCGATCGCGCTGCCGCCGCGTAGCTGCCCAGTGCGCCGACGCGCGCGAAGGCGATCAAACCGGTAAGACGATCAAGGCTTATTCGTTCCATGGCGGAACTATAGAACCGAATTCCGGCCCGGTTATCAACTTTGGCGTCAGCCACTACCTTGCTCCGCAAAGGAGAAAATTCATGAGCGAGACAATGAAAGCGGTTCGACTGCATGCCTTTGGCGGACCTGACGTGCTGGTTTACGAAGACGCGCCCAAGCCCCGCGTCTCGCCGGGCGAGGTCCTGGTCCGTGTCAGGGCCGTCGGCCTCAATCCGCCGGATTGGTATCTACGCGACGGCTATCGCGCGCTGCCGCCCGAATGGCGACCGAGCGGCGACTTTCCGTTGATCCTGGGCACGGACGTTGCCGGCGTGGTCGAAGCGACCGCTGCCGACGTCGACGGTTTCGAGGTCGGCGACGAGGTCTACGGCATGGTGCGCTTTCCCGAGGGGGTGATGACCGGCGGCGGCGCCTACGCCGAGTACGTCAGCGCGCCGGCCGCGCACCTGGCACGCAAGCCTGACAGCCTCGATCACATCCACGCGGCCGCCGCGCCGATGTCCCTGCTGACGGCCTGGCAGTTCCTGGTCGAGCTTGGCCACGACGCGCCCAACCCCTTCCAGAACTTCCCGCACGAGCCGGTCGCGCTGGAAGGCCGGACGGTGTTGATCAACGGCGCGGGCGGGGGCGTCGGCCATTTGGCAACGCAGCTGGCCAAGGCGCGCGGCGCGCGGGTGATCGCGGTGGCTTCGGCCAGGAACGCCACGATGCTTGGCGAGTTCGGAGTCGACGAGTTCATCGATTATGGGAAAACCCCCGTCGAAACGGTCGTCGGGGATGTCGACCTGGTGCTCGATGCGGTGGGCGGTCAGCGGATGGAGCGGTTCCTCAACGTGATCAAACCCGGCGGCGCTCTGTTCCTGGTCAATCCCCTGGGCTTCGAGGGCTACGACGCAGCGGCGCAGCGCGGGATCAGGGTCTCGTCGACCCAGGTCCGCTCGAACGGTGCGCAACTTGCTCAGGCAGCCCCGTTACTCGACCGTCAGGCCGTCCGCGTGGTGATCGACAGCGTCTTTCCGTTGTCGGAGGCAGCGCGCGCGCACCAGCGAGTCGCCGAGGGCGGCATCCAGGGAAAGATCGTTCTGAGTGTCGCCTGATGCCCACGGGGCTCGTTCATCACGGTGCCCCGTCTCCCTCCTCGAGCGCCTGGAGCCGTTCGTCATGCTCATCGTCACCGGTTATGTGCAGGTTCCACCCTCGGACCTGCCGGCTTTCAACCGCGACCTCGCCGATCTCGCCGAAGCCACCCGCGAGCGGGACGGCGCGCTTTCCTATGACGCCGCCGTGGTCGACGCGTCCCGCGGCCGGCTGCTCGTGGTGGAGCGCTGGCGAGATCAGCAGGCCCTGAGCGCTCACCTGGCGGCTGCCGACACGATCGCTTTCGTAGCGCGATGGAAACAGCGGCTAGCCACCGATATCAGAAAATACGACGCGACACGCGAGCGAGACTTGATGGATGCCTGAACCCGGCGGGCGCTCCCACACTGCGAAGGGCTTTCGCAGACCACGTGGGAGGATGCGTCGATGGCCGACAAGCCACTGCGGATCATCAGCAGGCTAGAATCGGGCAGGTTGCCCATGACGGCCAGACATGACCGAATCAGACCCGCTCACCCCCGCCGCGCCCCTGTTGGCGGCGGTCAACGCCTATGCCGACGCGAATGGCGGCGGGGAAGGGTATTTCCCGGTACCGAACGCGGGATTGCATGTCATCCGTGCGTTCCACCCGATGGACAACCATTATGTCTATCGGCCGTCCCTCTGCATCACGCTGCAGGGCGGCAAGGAGATCCGCATCGGTGACGAAACGCTGAGCTACGGTCCGATGCAGTGTCTTGTTATCGGGCTGGACCTTCCGGCCTGCGGCCGGATCGTGGCCGCGAGCCCCGACGAGCCGTTTGTCGGAGTCACCGTCGAATTCGATGTCGCCCTCATGCGCGACATCCTGGAAAAGCTCGACATGCCCGTCGTCGCGCCGGCAAATCCGGTCCGCAGCATGTTCGTGGCCGACGTGGACGGTGCGTTGGCGGATTGCGTCCTGCGCATGGTCCGGTTGACGGAGACGCCGAAAGCCCTGCCGATCCTTTATCCGGGGCTGATGCGCGAATTCTATTACTGGCTCCTGAGCGGACCCGACGCATCCAACGTGTGGCGGCAAGCGGTGCCGGACACGTATCTCGAACGTATCGGCAGGGCGATTCACCTGCTTCGTCAGAATTTTTCGCAGACCCTGCGTGTCGAGCGTCTGGCCGAAGCGGCGAACATGAGCCTGTCTTCCTTCCACCAGCATTTCAAGTCGCTGACTGCCATGTCACCCCTCCAGTTCCAGAAACAGCTGCGGTTGCTGGAAGCGCGCAGGCTGCTGACGGCGGAAGGTGTCCACGTGGCCGAGGCCGCGCACCGGGTCGGTTACGAGAGCGCCTCCCAGTTCAGCCGGGAGTATTCGCGCACGTTCGGGAACCCTCCGAAGCGCGATGCCATGAATCCGAAGGCGGCCCTGGCCTAGCAGACGGGTGTCCATGGGGTTCGCTGGCCCGGCGGCTGGAGGAATGGGCATGCCTTTTGGAGATTCCGGCATGGGTTTCGGGACGCGGATGCCCGACCCTCTGGATATCTTCACGATATGCAAAGGTGCACCCATGGCCCGTTGGACCGCAACCGATATTCCACCGCAGCATGGCCGGACGGCCGTCGTCACGGGAACCGGCGGACTGGGTTTCGAAGACGCGCTGGTGCTCGCACGCAGTGGCGCCGACGTCATCCTGGCCGGCCGCAATGCGCGGAAAGGTGCCGATGCCGTGGCGAGGATTCTCGAGGCTTCGCCACAGGCAACCATTCGCTTCGAGCTGCTGGACCTCGCGAGCCTGAGATCGATCGCCGCTTTTGCCGAACGACTCACCCGCATGCGACGGAGCGTCGACGTCCTTATCAACAACGCGGGCGTCATGGTGCCGCCGCAGCGCGGAGAGACCGAAGACGGCTTCGAACTGCAGTTCGGCACGAACTTCCTGGGGCATTTCGCTCTGACGGGGCGTCTGTTGCCGCTACTGCGCAACGGAAGCGACGCCCGGGTCGTCACACTTTCCAGTGTCGCCGCGCGCGCCGGGGCGATCAGATTCGACGATCCGAATGCGGGGCGGAGCTACAAACCCATGCCCGCTTACAGCCAGTCGAAGCTCGCGTGTCTCATGTTCGCTCTCGAACTGGACCGTCGCAGCAGGGCTAACGGCTGGGGCATAAGCAGTATCGCCGCGCATCCCGGCATATCGCGCACCGATTTGCTGCTGAACGCGCCCGGCCGGTTCAGCCTGGAGCGAATCATGCGCACGCTCCTGCCCTTCGTGTTCCAGCCCGTGGCGCAAGGAGCACTTCCCACCCTCTTTGCCGCGACTGCGCCGCAAGCGACGGGCGGCGGCTACTATGGGCCCGACAAGATGGGGGAGATTCGTGGCCACCCGGCGGCCGCCACGATCCCCGATGCGGCCCTCGATGAAGCTGCGGCAAGCCGCCTTTGGCAGCTTGCCGAGGACCTTACCGGTCTTCCGTTTTCCACGGCGCCGGCCGAGCCGGTGGTCGAGGCTTGAAACGCGCGCTCAGCGAATATCGCGATCGGCAGAGTGGGCCACATCGCGCTGCGCCTCGAGCGCCTTCAGGCGTGTCCGAAGTGCCTGCGATATCGAGGCGTAAGCGGTGCTGCCCAGCGTCAACCGTAACGGTGGCGCGTCGCTTCGGGCGGCGGAGATCATGGCGGCCACGGTCCTTGCTGCGTCGCCCTTGATGTCGAAACTCCCATCGGCGATTCCGCGCCGAATGGCGCCGGCGGGCGTTTCCTCATAGACCGCCAAGGATTCGGCGCGATCCAGGTTGGCGCCGAAATTCGTACCCGTCGGACCGGGCTCGGCGATGATGAACTCGATGCCGAAAGCGGCCACCTCCTGGACGACGGATTCGACGAAGCCTTCGATGCCCCACTTGGTCGCGTGATAAAGGCTGAAACCCGGATAGGCGATCTGGCCACCTTCGGACGACACCTGCATGATCCTTCCGCCACCTTGCCTTCGAAGAAGGGGCAGGGCGGCACGGATCAGGTGGATCGATCCGGCAAGGTTGGTAGCGATCTGCCGGTCGATCTGCGCGCGCGTGAGCTCTTCGGCGGCACCGAAGAGGCCGTAGCCGGCATTGCTGACGATCACGTCCACCCGTTGGTGTCGCTCGAATGCACCCCCGATCGCCGACGCGATGCTGTCCGGTTCCGTGAGATCGAGTGGGAGGACATCCAGCCGGTCCGAATGGTCCTGCCTGAGTTGGTCCAGCACTTCGGGATGGCGGGCTGTGGCGATCACTTTTTGACCGTCGGCGAGCAACTGGTGCGTCATCTCCAGACCGAGTCCCGAATTGGCGCCGGTAATGAACCATGTCTTTTGCATCGCAAGTTCCTCGTTTGTGTACCCCAGAATGTAGGTCGCGGACATTGGTGATATAAGATCGTCAAACCGGGATAGGGTGGTGAAGGAAAGTCACGAATGGTCCGTCCGAGCCTGAGCGATCTGGCCGCATTCGCGGCAGTGGCCAACCACCGGAGTTTTCGCCGGGCGGCCGAAGTCATGGGCGTTTCACGCTCGGCGCTCAGCCACGCCATCATCGGTCTGGAAGGCAAGCTGGGCGTCCGGCTGTTCAACCGCACGACGCGCAGCGTGTCGCCCACGCAGGCCGGCGCGCGTCTGCTCGCACGCCTCGACCCGGTTCTCCACGACCTCGACCTGGCGCTCGACACGCTCTCGGAAGAGCGCGGAACGCCTAGTGGCACGCTGCGGATCAATGCCAACAGGCCCGGTGCCCGCATCCTGCTCGCACACGTCGTGCCGCAATTTCTCGACAGCTATCCCGATGTGGAACTCGATCTGGTATCCGAGGACCGGCTCGTCGATATCGTGGAGCAGGGATTCGATGCCGGGGTGCGGTTGTTGGAGGCTGTACCTCGAGACATGGTGGGGGTGACGTTCGGTGGCGAAGTGCGGTTCATCGCCGTGGCCGCGCCTTCCTATTTGCATGGAATGGCGATACCTAAGACGCCGGACGACCTGCACGCGCATCGCTGCATTCGCCAGCGTCTTCCCAGCGGGAAGCGCTATCGCTGGGAATTTGCAAAACGCGGTGCCGAGGTCGCGGTCGATGTGCCGGGCAACCTTACTCTCGACGACAACGATCTTCTGGTGCAGGCCGCGGTAGCCGGGCGCGGCATTGCGTATGTTCCCGGGTATTTCGCCGAGCCTTTTCTGGCGTCGGGTGAACTCGTGACCGTTCTCGACGACTGGTGTCCGCCGTCACCCGGTCTGGCGCTCTATTACCCGAGCAGCCGGCACATACCGTCGCCGCTCCGGGCCTTTATCGACCTGGTGAAAAATCTGGACGGGAAGCGATGACATCAAGAGAACGACCGGCGTCGACTTCACCGAAGCGGGCATGGCCCTCGACGCACAGCACGGTATCGGCACCGGGCATCCTTCGGTTTCGCGCATGGTTCGCGTGCGTGGCGATCTGCGCTCTGTATTGCGCGCCCGTTGCGGCACAGTCCGCGCGCGGCCCCGTCTATAGCGAGCCCGCGCATGGCGTCGCGCTTCCGGTCGACCGGGCATTCGCGGGCACGATCGAGCTCCACGTCGACGCGACGGACGTCGGTCGCCGCATTTTCTCGGTGCATCAGCGGATCCCTGTCGGGCACGTGGGTGCCACGACACTTCTCTATCCCCGATGGGAGGCCGCCAGCCACGGTCCGAGCCTGACCGTCACCGATCTCGCAGGGCTCATGATCGAAAGCGGGGGACGGCGGATCCCGTGGCGGCGCGATCCGTACGAGCCGCACGCTTTTCATGTGGACGTGCCGCCGGGCACGGATGTAATCGACGTGCGCTTCCAGATGGTCGCGGGTGGCGATCTGCTGACTCCAGACATCGTGTCGGTGCCGTGGCAGCGCCTCGTTCTGTATCCCGCGGGCTGGTACGCGCGGAACATCCCTGTGGCGGCCACGGTGACCTTGCCGGAGGGCTTGCGTTCCTTCACGGCGCTCGAGGTGGAGGGCAAGGAGGGAACAACGGAGCGTTTTCACGTCGCGACATTGGAAACGCTCCTCGACGCGCCGCTGCTCGCCGGCCGCTACGCGGCGCAGGTGGCGCTTACCGCGCCGGGGGCAGGGGCCGTATCGCTCGATCTTGTCGCGCAGCGACCCGGTGACCTGGTCGTTCCCGATGCGCGACTCGCCGAGTTGCGCAGCCTGATCGGACAGATGCGCGCTGTCTTCGGAACGACGCCCTTCACCCGCTACGACATACTCGCGAGGCTTGGCGACGAGGCCTCTAGCGGCGGAACGGAACATCGGGCATCCAGCGAAAACGAACTGCCATCCTCGCTGTTTCGGGACTGGCCGAACCAGATCCTCTCACGTGACCTGATCGCCCACGAAATCGTCCATGCCTGGAACGGCTTCTATCGGACGCCAGCCGATCTTTGGGCGCCAACGCCGAATGTGCCCGTCGGCGGCAGCCTGCTGTGGATGTACGAAGGGCAGACCGAGTTCTGGGGGCGTGTGCTGGCCACTCGGGCCGGCCAGTTCACGCCGGCCGAATTGCGCGACCGCCTGGCCATCGAAGCGGCGGAGGTCGCCGCGCGGCCGGGCAGGGCGTGGCGCCCCCTGTCCGATGACGTCAACTATCCTTCCTTCATGCTGCGGCAGGCAGTGCCATGGCGGGACTGGCAGCGACGCCGGGACTACTACTCGGAAGGCGTGATGCTGTGGCTGGCTGTCGATGCCGAACTGCGTGAACACAGTAACGGCGTTCGCGGCATCGACGATTTCGCCCACGGATTCTTCGCCGGCGCCACTCCCGATGCACCCACCCGCACCTACACGTTCGCCGACATCTGCCATGCACTGAACGACGTCGCGCCCTCCGACTGGGACCGATTCCTGCGGGCATGGATCGACGGCCACGAAGAACTCGACACTACCCGCGGGCTCACTGGGCACGGGTGGCGGCTGGTCTTCACCGACGTGCCGACCGCCGCCTTTCGAGCAGGCGAGGACGAAGCCGGCGTGGTCGATCTCACCTATTCGGTCGGATTGACGGCGCGCTCCGACGGCGTGATCCGGACGGTGGCATGGGGCGGTCCTTCTTACCAGGCGGGACTTCGGCCGGGCATTCGGATCGTGGCCGTCAACGGCGCGTCTTACGCCCGCGACGCGTTCCTGGAGGCGGTTCGCCAGTCGGCGAACCATCCCATTGTCCTGACCATCGAACAGGACGGGAAGCGATCGATGGCGCCCATCCGTTACGCCGGGACACTTCGCTATCCGAGACTGGAACGGATCAAGGAGCAGCCGGACACGCTCTCGACATTGCTCGCACCACGTTGATAGCAACATCGAAGGCCTGTCATGAACGAGAGAGCCCGGTGAAACGAGCAAAACCGTCAGTCCGCATCGGCTGCGCCGGCTGGTCGATTCCTTCCCGGGCGGCCGACCTGTTCGCCTCGGAAGGCAGCCACTTGCAGCGTTATGCTCAGGTGTTCCCGTGCGTCGAAATCAACACGTCGTTCTACCGGCCACACCAGCCGAAAACCTATCTTCGCTGGGCACAGAGCGTACCCGCGTCCTTTCGCTTCAGCGTGAAAATGCCGCGTGCGATCACGCACGAGCTGCGCCTGCGGGACTGCGAAGCGCCCTTGGCGTCTTTCCTGGCGCAGATCGCCTCGCTCGGAAAGACCTTGGGCTGCATCCTTGTGCAACTGCCACCGAGCCTTGCGCTCGATGAGGCGGAAGCCACGGCGTTCTTCACGCTTCTCCGCAAGCGCACATCGTTGCCGGTCGCTTGCGAGCCCCGTCATGCGACATGGTTCACGCCCTTGGGCGATGCCGTCCTGAAGCGCGCGGGCGTCGCTTGTGTGCAGGCCGACCCGCCGCCGGTCGCCGATGCGGCTTGCGAGGGCGATCCGGACCTACTCTATGTACGCCTGCATGGCAGTCCCGACATGTATTACTCGGCGTACGACGACGCATTCCTGGATCGCATGGGGGCACGCATACGCGATGCGCAAGCGAAAAAGCAGGACGTCTGGTGCATCTTCGACAATACCGCGCGGGGCGAGGCCACACCGAATGCGCTGGCGTTGCTGGAGCGGCTGGCCTAGTCCCCAGCACACACTACGCGAGGGAGCTCTCGATGACGGTCGCCACGAATCGCTCGTCGATGGGCTCGCGTGAGAACCAGCGACGGAAGAAAAGGGGCCCTATCAATCCGGCAACGATGTCAGCCGTGGCGCGCTGCGGAAGCGAAGGATCCGCGGATGCTTTCGCCTGGTCGAGCACCGTTACGAACGGCGCCATGAACGAATGGTGCAGCTTGCCCTGCAGGTCCGCCACATCCGGATCGCGCTCGGCCGCGTCCAGGATCGAGGGGTAGACCTTACTCCAGTTGGAGTCGCCGAGCTGGCGGGCGAGTTCCGTCAGCAGGATGCGCAGATCGTGGCGGAAATCACCCGTGTTGGGCAGGGGTGCCGGTGCGCCCAGATTCGCGCAAGCGTCCAGCAATAATGCGGAACGCGATGGCCAGTGCCGGTATATGGTCGTTTTCGAAACACCCGAGCGCCGGGAGATCTCATCGATGCTCACCCCGCCGATGCCGCTCTCCGACAGTTGCCGATAGGTTTCCGCCAGCACCGCGGCGCGTGAACGCTCGACGCGGCTGTCCGGAGGGCGCGCAGTTTCTTTTGTCATGGAGCTAGCCCCCTCATCGCTACGGGACCGTATCGTAGCCTGCTTGACCCGTGGGTAACGAAACGATACGGTATCGTACACTTATGGCGGTCTGGAGATGGACATGCGTTTTGCCTATACACGATTGATTACCGACGACTTACCGAGGCTGGCTTCTTTTTACGCCGAATTGCTCGGTACCCCGGCGGAGGGCAGCGATGACTATGTCGAGCTTCGACCGGGCGGGGCGATCCTCGCCCTTGCGAGCCGGAGGACGGCCGAGCAGATACATGGGGGAACATGGCCGGGCGCAGCCAACCGCTCGGCCATTCTCGAATTCCAGGTGACCGATGTGGATGCCGAACGCGCACGGATCGAGGGCCTGGTCACGGAATGGCTGCAGCAGCCCAGGGACATGCCATGGGGCAATCGCTCCATGCTGTTCCGCGACCCCGATGGCAATCCGGTCAACTTCTTCACTCCGCCGTCGAACAGTCGCAGCTGAGGCTCGGCCCTCAGCCGTTACCTTTCAGTTGCGACTCGATGGCCGCCTTGTCCACCACGGACCACACCTCTCGAATGAGCCCTTCGTGGAACTCGTAGAAGACGTTCTCCGCAAAGCAGACTCTCCGGCCGTTCACGGGAAGGCCGAGGAAGTCCGCTTTAGGTGCGACATCGAACCATAGCCTGGCTGCGAGTCGGGGGGGTGTCGCGACGAGGATGCGGATGTCGAATACGAGATCCGGTATCTGAGCGACATCGCTCTCGAGCATGTGCCGGTACCCACTCAGGCCGAGCGGAGCCCCGTTGTGATGAACCTCGGGGTGAACGAAGCGTTCCAGGCTATCCCAGTCCCTGAGGTTCAGGCAGGCGATGTAGTCGCGGTAGACGGTGGCAAGGTCGTCCTGCGTCATGGAGTATCTCTGCTCATGTATCTGGAGTTTGCCGGGAACCGGCTCGACGCTGTCAGCGATGATAGGAGACGACGTTAGCTCCGTCGTAGTTACATGATGCCGTCGTGCACTGCCTGATGGACAGATCGCACGGTGGGCTGAAAGCCGAGGTTGCGAGCAAGCGAGGAGTCGACGTGTTGGTACCACGGGTTCTGCATCGGTTCGGATGACGGTTGCATGGTGCCGCCCACGAGCTCGACAAGCTCGTATATCGTCGTCGGCGCATCGTCGGATATGTTGACGATGGTGCGGTCGAACACCCCTCTCAGCGCCATATTCATGGCGGTGGCGATGTCGCGGTGGTGTATCGTGCTCATCCGGTTGGCGGGATGGAAGTCGAATAGATGAAGGACCTTCGGCAACATCTCCAAGTGACCATCGCCTTCGCCATAAACGAACGGGAACCGGATGATCGACCAGTTGAGCGCGGTCTCCTTAAGCAGTTTCTCGGCGGCAACCTTGCTGGCGGGATACGCCTGTTCCGGTTCGACCGGATCGCTCTCACGCGCCGGCCGCATCGAGTTCCTGCCATAGACATTCGAGGTGCTCGCCATGATGAAGCGAGCCGCCGGAGCATGCGCCTGGGCGGCAGCGATCAGGCTGCGCGTTCCCTCCACATTGCTTTTCCAGATCAGATCGGTGTCCTGAGTGCGAAATACGGCGGCCAAATGAATGATTGCGGAGACACCGGTAACCGCTTCCGCCAGCGACGCGGCATCGAGCAGGTCTCCTACCACCGCCGTTACGCCTGTCGGTACGCTCTTTCCGGGACGGACCAATGCCCGGCACTCCTCCTCACTTTCAACGAGGCGCGGCAACAAGCGCGCGCCAACCAGCCCGGTGGCTCCAGTCACGAGAATAGCCATACCTTTCCTTTCGACCTCTGTTGGAGTTGCTCAGTCGCCGTGTTCAGTACCCGGACCGACGTCTCGACCTCCGTCAGAGCCGGCCGCGCTCCGTGAGCGGGGCGCTTCGTCCTGCCGCTCGGTCATGCTGTTGCCGCCCTGTGGGGTTGCGGGATCAAGCCGCACGAGCCCACTCCACGGCATCCGCGCCGGCGGGGATGCGCAGCGGGCTCGACGGATCGGTAACGGCACGCCATACCGCTTCCGCCACGTCCTTTGCGTAGGTGACCGGACCCGGGGCGGTGAGGCTTCCCATGAAACCCTGCACCAGCTCGGCATAGGCTGCGTTATCGAGGCCTTGCATGCGCGTGCGTCCGTTTTGCGCGAACGGCGTCTCCGGCGAGCGACCTGGCAGCACGAGATGCGCGCGCACGCCGAACTGCGCGAGTTCGAGCGCCATGGAGGCGGTGAACGCGTTTACCGCCGCCTTGCTCGCGGTGTACGCCGAGACCAGCGGAAGGCTCTTGAGCGTCACGCTCGACGTGACGTTCACCACGACACCGGCCTTCCGGTCGCGGAACTGCGGCAGCACCGCCTGGGTCACGGCCATCGTGCCGAAGGTGTTCGTCTCAAACACCTCCCGTATGGTTTCCATGGATGTCACTTCGGCAGGCGCGGCGGCGCCGATGCCTGCATTGTTGACCACGGCATCGAGCGGTCCAGCGGCGTCGATCGCATGACGGACGCTTTCCGGATCGGTCACGTCGAGGGCGAGGATGCGAAGCCGGTCGGAGCGGGGCAGGAGGTCTTCCCTCGGCGTGCGCATCGTGGCGACGACGTTCCACTCGCGTTCCAGGAAGTACTTGGCGGTTTCGAGGCCGAAGCCGGAAGAGCAGCCAGTGATCAGAATGGTTTGCATAGGTCTCTCGTGGGAGCGTGCTGGGGGACGGAGCACACGATAGATCGGCGCGGTCGGACCATCTATAATTCAAAGTCCATCGTTTGTTCGCGAGAGTCCTGAGATGATCGATCCCCTGGCGGAGGTCGTCACGCTGCTGCAGCCGAGCGCCGGCTATTCGAAGCTCGTGGCCGGGGCGGGGCCCTGGCGCGTCAGCCGCTCGGAGGCGGGACATCCGTTCTACTGCGTCGTTCTCGAGGGAGCCAGCCTGCTTCAGCTGGACGGGCGTGAAGCCATCGAGTTGCGTGCAGGAGACTTCGTGTTGGTTCCCGATGCTTACGGCGTGGCGATGTCCAGCGTCGTGCCCGTGGCGCCGGACGCACCGGAAAGCATGCCCGTGGCGCTGGCTCCGGGCGAGTTTCGCATCGGCGATCTCGACGGCCCGGTGGACCTGCGCATGCTCGCCGGCCATTGCAGCTTCGGCTCGCCGGATGCGGCACTGCTCGTGTCCTTGCTTCCCCAACTGGTGCTTGTGCGCGGCGAACCGCGGTTCGCCATCCTGGTTCAGCTCGTGCGGGACGAATTCCAGAACCGGCGTCCGGGGCGCGAGGTCATCCTCGCGCACCTGCTCGAGGTACTGCTGATCGAAGCGTTGCGCTCCACGGCGGCGCTTCCCGACACGCCGGGGCTCGTGCGCGGGCTCGCCGACGAGCGCCTGGCCGCCACCATTCGCCTGATGCACGAAAGCCCGACCCGGGCCTGGACCGTAGCGCAGCTTGCGAAGGAGGCCGCGCTGTCACGTTCCGCGTTTTTCGGGCGATTCAGCCGCGCGGTCGGGCTCGCGCCGATGGAATACCTCACGCGCTGGCGCATGGCCCTGGCCAAGAACATGCTGCGTAAGGGTGGCGTAGGCATTGCCGAGATCGCGGAGCGCGTCGGTTACGGCTCCGCGAGCGCATTCAGCGTCGCCTTCGCGCGCCATGTCGGCTTGCCGCCGGCGCGCTACGCGCGAGAACCGTCGGTGTGATCGTCGGCAACCTGTGGCAACTGGTGCTCATACTTGAGCATCCAGTCGCGCATCTCTCGCAGCATGGGCATCAGGTCGATGCCGGCCTGTGACAGTTCGTATTCCACGCGCGGCGGGATTTCGGCGAAGGCCCTGCGGATCACGATGCCGTTGTCTGCGAGATGACGCAGCTGCTCGGTAAGCATGTGCTGCGTCACGCCCGGAAGGCGCCGGCGCAGTTCCCCGAACCGGAGCGGGCCCTCGACCAGGATGCACACGATCTCGATTTTCCATTTGCCGGTGATGGCACGAATGGCGCGTTGAAAGCGGAGAATGTCGATCGGCTCCGGACCCGTGCATCCGGCGCAGTCGTCTTCATCGTAGGCACGTGCTTCGATAGTCTGGTTTTTCATACCGGGTCTGGTAATTCATCCTACTTGTCGAAGATTTATAACAGTTCGATATTGCGGGGAGAGTGAACAGCCAGAGCAATGTCATGAACAAGGTCTTGGTTACGGGTGGTTCGGGCTTCGTCGCCAGCCACGTCGTCGCAAAACTTCTGAAGGAAGGTCACCGTGTCCGCACGTCGCTACGCAGCGCCCGGCGTGAGGGCGAAGTCCGCTCGATGGTGCGCGATGGCGGAGCCGACGACCACCACCTATCCTTCGCCCAGGCGGACCTTACCGAGGACCATGGCTGGCCCGATGCCGTTGCCGGTTGCGATTATGTGCTGCACGTCGCTTCGCCTTTTCCACAGGCGGCGCCGGACCATGAGGACGACCTGATCGTACCCGCGCGCGATGGCACGTTGCGGGTCCTGCGCGCCGCGAGGGACGCCGGCGTGAAGCGTGTCGTGCTCACGTCATCCTTCGCGGCCATCGGCTATGGCCATGCCAGCTACGACAAGGTCTTCGACGAGAACGACTGGACCGATCCCGCCGGGCCGGATGTGCAGCCCTATATCAAGTCCAAGGTCGTCGCCGAACGCGCCGCCTGGGATTTCGTGGACGCCGAAGGCGGTTCTCTCGAACTATCGGTGGTCAATCCCGTGGGCATTTTCGGACCGGTGCTTGGGCCCGATATTTCGGCCTCGGTTGCATTTGTCAAACAGCTTCTCGAAGGAGCCCCGTCGCTGCCCGGGCTCCGATTCGGCATGGTCGATGTCCGCGACTTGGCGGATCTCCACGTTCTCGCCATGACGGCGGATGTGGCGAAAGGCCAGCGCTTTCTTGCGGTGAGTGGCGACGTCGTCGGCCTGAGCGATATCGCGAGGATCTTGAAGAACAGGTTGGGCGCGTATGCGTCCAAGGTTCAAGCGACTACGAACGCAGAAACAGCGGGCGAGCATCTCATTCGCAGGAGCACGAGCGAAAAAGCGACGCGAATGCTTGGATGGCACGCCCGGCCCCAGGAGGAGACCATTGTCGACACGGCGCGGAGCCTGTTTCGCCACGGTGTCGTCAGGCCAGATCGATGATGTAGCCCGGGTCAGCCGGGAGATGTCGCAGCCGTCCGTGCCTCGATCGCCCGGATCACCGCCACCATGTCTTCAGTGCCCAGCCCCAGGGCTTCCGTTTCGCTGAAGAGGGCGAAACAGGCATCCATCTGCGGGGACGCGACACCGGCCTCCCTCGCGGCTTCCACGATCAGGCGACTGTTCTTCAGAACGTCGGAAATGCCGGCTTGCCGGGTGAAGTCGCGGTGGGTCAGCTTCGCCGCCTTTATCCGCGAGACGCTGCTGGCCATCGGACCGGCATCGAGGATGGCGGCCAGACGTTCGACGTCGAGGCCGAGGCGTTCGGCGAAGTGAGCGGCTTCTGCAAGGCCCGTCACCATCGTGATCAGGAAGGTGTTCACCGCCAGCTTCATGCGCAAGGCGCCGGGCGCGGCGCCGCAATCGAAGAACTGCTTGCACACGGGCGCCAAGATCTGTCGCACCGTGGACAGGTCGTCCGGTTCCCCGGCCAACATGCCGACCAGTTCGCCGGCTTCCGCGGGTTTGCGCGAACCCGATACCGGTGCCTCCACATAGCGTCCGCCGGCGGCCACGATGTCGCGTGCCAAGTGCTTCGAGTAGGTCGGGGCAACCGTACTCATCGCCGCGATGCGTCGCCCGCCCACGCGCACGGCGAAGTCCGGCGCGCCACGGCCGAGTACATCGTCGGTCGCGGCTTCGTCGGCAAGCATGAGGAAGATGGTTTCACACTGGGCGAATACCTCCGCGGCCGAGGCGGCGATGGTTGCGCCGGCGGAGGCCAGCGGCCCGCAGCGTTCGGAAGAGCGGTTCCAGACGACGAGCGACGCGCCCGCGCGCGCAAGATTCAGCGCCATCGGCAATCCCATCGTGCCGAGGCCGATGAAGCCGATCGATGTGGCCGTCGCCATTCACGTCTCCTCTGTCGTGCGTGAAGTCTAGCCTCTCGGGTGCCGCCGTCGCATCCCGGCGCGAGGCATGCGCAAGAAGGCGATGGCGTCCACATCCGGACACCGCCCGGCAGGATCGAGCAAAAAACAGGCGCGACCGTTTCTTTTCCGGGCGCGCGGTTCCTTCTTAGCATGGCGTGACCGGCGGGAATGCGCCCGTGCAAGAAGGATGACCAACGATGAAAACATGGTTCGTGACCGGCGCAAGCCGCGGACTGGGTTTGGCGATTTGCCGAGCCGCGCTCGACGCGGGCGACCAGGTGGTAGCGACCGCGCGTGACCCCGGCACGGTCTCCGCGACGCTGGCTGTGTACGGCGAGCGCTTGCTCGCACTGACTCTCGACGTCACCGACTCAGGATCGATCGATGCCGCGGTCGCGGCGGCGCGAGAGCGCTTCGGTAGTATCGATGTGCTGGTGAACAATGCCGGCTACGGCCAGCTTGGCGCGTTCGAGGAAGTGTCGCGGGAAACGATCGCGCGGCAGTTCGCGACCAATGTCTTCGGTGTCTTCGACGTCAGCCGGGCCGTGCTGCCTCTCATGCGCGCGCGACGGGCAGGCCACGTCGTCACCATTTCGTCCGTCGCCGGTATGACCGGATTCGAAGGCGCGTCGATCTATTGCTCGACCAAGCACGCGGTATCGGGTTGGTCGGATGCGCTGACCCAAGAGGTCGCGCCGTTCGGGATCAAGGTGACGTGCGTCTATCCGGGCCGATTCCGCACCGATTTTCTCGATGCCAGCTCGGTTCGCCATGGTGAGATCGCCGTGGAGGACTATGCCGCGCTGTCGGAGCGGCGGCGGGCGATGCTCGACGCGGAAAATCATCGACAGAGCGGCGACCCGGTGCGATTCGCGCAAGCCATGCTGGAACTTGCCTCGATGGACGAGCCGCCGCAATGGTTTGCGGCCGGCTCCGATGCCTACGCGTTGTTCACGGAAAAGGCCAAGGCGCTGCGCGACAATGCGGACGCTTGGAAGGCACTGACGATGTCTACCGACTTCCCCGAAAGCGACGCCGGCGGGTGATGCCCGCCCCGCCCCGACGTACGGCGCGCGACCGACGGCAGCCGGCGTGGAAAAGCCGGGAGAGAGGGCGCACGATACCCGTATGTCCACGACGCATCCCTTGCCGCCGCATGGCGAAGATCCTGCCATCGAAACGATTCGCGAGCGGATGGCGGCTGCCATCGTGCGCCATCTCGGCGGCCGCAACGAAGCCGCGACGCCGATCGCCGGTCTGAACATCTACCGTTGCGGGCATACGACCGAACCGGGCTCCTACCTCTACGCGCCTTCCTACGCCTTCATCGTCCGTGGCACCAAGCACGTGGTTCTTGGTGCCGAAACCTATGTCTACGACGAGCGCCAGTTCCTGTTGACCGCCATCAACCTCCCGACGATCGCCCAGGTGATCGGGGCCACCGAGGAGGCGCCTTATCTCTCGCTCAAACTGGACGTCGATCTCGAGCTGGCCCGCGAGTTGATCGCCGATGTCGATGCTGCCGGCGTGGCGAAGGGCGGAGGCGGTCGGGGCATGGCGGTGGGCACCGTCACGCCGGAACTGGCGTCGGCGACGATGCGCCTGATCGATCTGCTCGACGCGCCGCACGACATTCCCATCCTGGCGCGCGGCGTCGAGCGCGAGATCCTCTATCGCGTGCTCTCCAGCCCCGCAGGCGTTCGCTTGCGCCAGGCCGTAGAGGTCGGTACACAGACGCATCGTGTGGCGAACGCCATTCGCTGGATTCACGACCACTATCGAAGCCCACTCCGCATCGACGAACTGGCGCGGGCCGCGGGCATGGGCGAATCCACCCTGCATCGGCACTTCCGCGTGCTGACCGGACTGAGCCCTCTCCAGTATCAGAAGCAGCTTCGCCTCAACGAGGCGCGGCGTCTCATGCTGAGTGACAGGCTACACGCCGGCGTCGCTGCCCGTAGCGTGGGTTACGAAAGCGAAGCCCAGTTCAATCGGGAGTACCGCCGGCTGTTCGGCGCGCCGCCGAAGCGCGATGTGCAGGAGCTGCGGGACCGACCAGGCCGAGGCGAATAAGGCTCTCTGCCGCCGCCACGATCGCCACTTCGCGCGGCCGGGGCGACCAGCCTAGAAGGCGCCTCGCCTTGTCGGCACTGGCATTCATGGTGACGCCGAGGTGCGGCACGAGACCCTTCATGGCCGGATTGAAGTGGGCAATCATTCGCACGAACGCGTCGGGCAGTGTTCGCGTAGATACCTTTCTTGCGCCGTCGCCAAATCGTTCCTTCAACAGCCGGGCAATCTCCGCCAGCCATAGGCTTTCGCCGGACGCGGCGAGGAAGCGCTCGCCGCTCGCCGCCGGATCGAGCATGGCCCGCAGGTGCAGGTCGGCGACATCGCGCACATCCACCACGCAGGTGTTGACGCGCGGGCAGCCGGGTTGGCCGTCCAGCAGGTTCTTGATGAGGCGGATCGAATGCGAATAGTCCGGGCCGAGTGCCGGGCCCAACACCGTGGTCGGGTTGACCGCGGCCAGTTCCAGCCCGTTGCCTTCGCTCGCGACGAATTCCCAGGACGCGCGCTCCGCGAGCGTCTTCGATCGCTGATATGGCGCCACGTTTCCGTCGAGATCGCTCCAGTCCGTTTCATCGAAAGGACGATTCCGCGGCTTGTGGCCGACACCGATGGCCCCAAAGGCCGACGTGAGCACCACGCGCCGAACGCCGGCGTCGCGTGCGGCGCGCAACACCCGGAGATTTCCGTCCACCGCGGGCCTGATCCAGTCTTCGTCGCGCGACTGATGTCCCGAAGGCGTCGGCGAGGCGCCGTGCATCACATACACACAGTCTTCCACGGCCTTCGGCCAGCCATCGTCGGAAGTGAGGTCGGCCGCGACGAACGAGAGGCGTTCGCCTGGCTCGGCACCCGCGGCCCTGAGCTGGTCGCGCACCTCCGCTTCGCGCGACATCGACCTGAGTGTGGTCCTTACGCGAAACCCCGCGTCCAGCAAGGCCAGAATGCAATACTGCGCGATGAAACCGCTGCCGCCGGTCACCAGCACCTGCGCGCGGACCCCGATGCCGGTGCCCCGTTCCCATTCCTGCCGTTCCGGGTGTCGCTCGCTCAATGTCATTGCCATGCCGTTGCAGTGTTGGTGGCGAGGACGATAGAGAAATAAGTCCGGACGATGAATGCTTCAGGGTGCGTGATACTTGCGCGACAATACGGAATGGCTGCGGATCCGTTTTCCCAGATACTCAAGCTCGCGCGCGCGGAAACGCTCGTCACCGGCGGATTTACCGCCGGCGGCCGGTGGGCGATCCGTTTCCCGGTGCCGAAGACCATCAAGTTCTTCGCCGTGGTGGAAGGTCGCTGTTGGGTCATCCTCGATGGGGAGAAGCCCATCCTTTTCGCCGAGGGCGACGTGGGGCTGCTCTCCGCGCCGCGCGCATTCGTGCTGGCCAGCGAACCGGGCGTGGCGACGGTGGATGCCATGGCGTTGTTCTCCGCTGCCGGTCCCATGCCTGTGCAACTCGGCGAGGGCAGGGATTTCGCCCATATCGGCGGCCATGTCCTGCTCGACCCTTCGAGCGGCCGCTTCCTGGCGGACGTGTTGCCGCCCTGGATTCACGTGCGCGCGGACCGGCCCGAGGCGGGAACGTTCCGTTGGTTGCTCGATCGTCTCGTGGAAGAACGGCAATCCGATCTACCCGGCGCCGAACTCGCATCCGCGCAACTGGCGCAGTTGCTCTTCGTCCAGATACTTCGGGCACACCTTGCGGGCGAACACTGCGAGGTTCGGGGATGGCTGCGCGCGCTGGGGGATCCGCGCGTCGCGCCGGCCTTGCGGCTGATGCATGAATATCCCGCGCGCGCGTGGCGCCTGGAGGATCTCGCCGCGGCGTGCGCCATGTCGCGAACGACGTTCGCCGAGCGCTTTCGCCATGCGGCCGGCGTCGCCCCGCTGGCATACCTCACCCAATGGCGCATGCGGCTGGCCGAACATGCGCTGCGCGACGACGCAAGGACGCCGGTGGCCTCGATTGCCAGCGCCGTCGGTTACACGTCCGAGAGCGCTTTCAGCAATGCATTCAAGCGGGCGACAGGGAGGCCGCCCAGGGCATACCGCGAGCACGACGCGGGCACGCGGGGAAAGTAGAACTATGAAAGAGCGCCGCGGTCGGACATGGCTCGCGTCGTCGCCTCGCGAATCCGCCGTGCTATCTCGGCATCCAACGGCGTATAGACGATCATCCCGAGATCCGGCCGGCCATCCACGCCGAAGAGCGAGTATTCCATGTCAAGGGGGCCGAAGACGGGATGCAGCAGGCGCTTCACGTTCTCGCCGTCGCTGTGGCCGAGCACGTGGTTCTCATGCCACATCCGCGCGAAGTCCGGGCTGGTGCGACATAGTTCGTCGACCAGGTCGCTCACTTCCGAGGCGATGCCGGTGCGTGCCACGTCGGCACGGAACGTTCCCACCACGAATCGCGCCACGCCTTCCCAGTTGTGCTGCTTCGCCCGCACCGCGGGGTTGCCGAACAGGAAGCGCAGAACGTTGCGCTCGCCCGGCGGCAAGGTGCCGTAGTCGGTGAGGACGACGGCGGCCGCGCGATTCCACGCCACCACATTCCATGTGGCTGTCTTTACGATCGCGGGACTCGTCTCCAATCCGTCGAGCACGCGCTGCAGCCTGGGGCTCACACCTTCGATCGCGCGATAGCGCACTTCGGGTGGCCGCCCCAGACCGAGGATGTAGAGGTGTTCCCGTTCCGTGTCGGTCAGCATGAGCGCCGATGAGAGGCGTTCCAGCACCTCCGGCGAAGGCGCGCCGCCGCGCCCCTGTTCCAGCCACGTGTACCAGGTGGCACTGATGCTGGCGCGCTGGGCTACTTCTTCCCGGCGCAAGCCGGGGGTGCGCCTGCGGCCGGTAAATCCGAAACTGGCCGGATCGAGGCGCGTCCGGCGGCTGCGCAGGAAATCCCCGAGTGTCTGGATCGCTTGGTTAGACATAGGAAGCCTGTTAATCCGTTTAATAGGATACGGTCACTACTTCAACAGGATAATGAAAGATCGCATCGTACTCCGGTCACGAACCAGGAGACCTTGCGATGCGAATCTTTTTGACAGGTGCCACCGGCTTCATCGGTTCGGCGCTCGTGCCCGAACTCTTGCAGGCCGGTCACGAGGTGATCGGCATGACCCGTTCCGACGATGGCGCCAAGGCGCTCGTCGCCGCCGGTGCCGAGGTGCACAGGGGAACGCTGGAAGACACGGAAAGTCTGCGCCGAGGCGCAGCCACCGCCGACGCCGTGATCCACGTCGCCTTCGATCACGACTTTTCGCGCTTTGCGGAGAACTGCGAAAAGGATAAGCGCGCCATCGCGGCGCTGGGCTCCGTGCTGAAGGGCTCGGACAGGCCGCTGCTCATCACGTCGGGCACGGGCATGGGCTCCCGCGACGACGGCATGCCTGCCAGCGAGGACGTGTTCAACCTCGCGCATCCGAACCCGCGCATCGCCTCCGAGCTTGCCGGCAACGCGCTGCTGGACGAAGGGGTGAACGTGTCGGTGGTGCGGCTACCGCAGGTACACAACCCCTATAGGCAGGGGCTCATTTCGCCGCTCATCCAGGTGTCGCGCGAGAAAGGCGTGTGCGCCTATGTGGGTGACGGGCAGAACCGCTGGGCCGCGGGCCACTTGTCGGATGTGGTGCGGCTTTACCGGCTGGCGATAGAGAAAGGGGAGGCCGGTGCGAGGTATCACGCGGTGGGCGAGGAGGGCGTGAGCGCCCGCGATATCGTGGCCTCGGTGGCGCGCGGGCTCAAGCTGCCGGTGGTGTCGATCCCACGCGAGGAAGCGCAGGCGCACTTCGGCTGGATGGCGATGTTCGTGACGATCGACATGCCGGCATCCAGCGCGCTGACCCAGGCGCGGCTCGGCTGGCGGCCGGAAGGCCCGACGCTCATTTCCGATCTCGACCAGGCGCGTTACCTGGAGGTGCCGGCCTGAGGGCCGGCGGGTTGCCGCAGGTTGTCGAATCTCGCATTGTCCGTTCGTCGTAAGGGTATCGGGCCGATCGAGGCTGGCGAACGAGGGAAGCGGAATGTATGTGACGACGACGATCCAGTGGTCCGCGAGGGGAGAGCCGCGATGAGCATCGTGATTTCTGCCTTCGAGAAATCTCCGGATGGCGGCATGGGCCTGGCGCGCGATACACGTGTCCGCTGGGCGCTGGAGGAGGCCGGACTGCCGTATGACGTTCGCCTGGTTTCCTTCCAGGCGATGAAAGAGCCGGCGCATCTGGCTGCGCATCCGTTCGGGCAGATTCCCACCTATGAAGAAGACGGGCTTTGTCTGTTCGAGAGCGGCGCCATCGTTTTCCATATCGCCCAGCGACATGAGGGCCTGCTTCCGGGCGACGCTCACGCCCGGGCGCGCGCCGTCACCTGGATGTTCGCCGCGCTGAGCACGGTGGAGCCGCCGATCCTCGATCTGTCGATCGCCCGTTTCCAGGAAGGGGACAAGTCATGGGCTGCCGAGCGGATGCCGCTGGTCGCCGGTCGCATTCGCCAGCGGCTGGACATGCTTTCCCGGCGCCTCGGCGATGCCGAATGGCTGGACGGCGCGTTCAGTGCCGGCGACCTGATGATGGTGTCGGTGCTGCTCCGTGCGCGGCCCTCGGGCATTCTCGACGAGTTTCCCAACCTTGCGGCGTACGTCGCCCGGGGCGAGGCGCGGCCGGCGTACCGGCGCGCGTTCGCCGCGCAACTGGCGGTCAATGCCGCCTAGCGGAGGTTGGCCGGCCGCCCGCTGTCGGTCAGGGAAACCACGAATTCCAGGAATGCGCGTGTCTTCGCCGGCACGTGCTGCCGCGAGGGAAGGTAGGCATGAAGCGGGAATCGCTCGTCCATCCATTCCGGGAACAGGTTCACCAGACGACCCTCGCGGATGAGCGGCTCCGCGGCCAGCCAGAGCATCTGCGCGATACCCGTGCCCGCGACGCAGGCGTGGACGAGGGCGCTGGGATCGTTGACGGTGAGCCGCCCGTTCGTTTCCACCGATAACGTGCGCCGTGTGTTGTGGAACTCCCAGGCAAACGGCCTTCCGGTTTCCGGATCGCGAAATTCAAGGCATGTGTGCCGCCCGTCCGCCAACGCCTTCGGTTCGCCTGGATGGCCACGGCGTGCCAGATACGCCGGCGACGCCACGGTAACCACGGCGGTGTCCAGCAGTTTTCGCGCGACCAGCCCCGACGGGCGGGGCTCGCCGAAGCGAACGGCCACGTCGAAACCTTCGCTCACCAGGTCACCCAGGTGGTCCCGGGAGAAGAATTCCAGCGACAGTTCCGGATAGGTCTCCATGAATCCGGCGATCGGCGCGCCGAGGAGAAAGGCGGAAGCCACCGGGTCGAGGTTGACCCGCAGCGTGCCGCGCACAGTCGCGGCGCCGCGGGCGGCCATCGCTGCGGCTTCTTCCATGCCCCAGACGTGTGGCATCACCTGATCGTAGAAACGGCGGCCTTCCTCGGTGAGTGTCACCGAACGCGTGGTCCGATTGAACAGACGGATGTTCAGTCGCCGCTCCAGGCGAGCTATCGCGCGACTGACTCCCGGAGGCGACATGCCGATCGCCTCCGAGGCTGCCGTGAAGCTTCCCGTATCCACGACGGCTGCGAAGACGCCGATCCCGCTCGAAAGATTCTGGCCTGGGGTGCGCATGGAATAGATGACCATTCAGCATGAATGTAGTGACATTTATATCATTTTGTTTGCCTGGCGCATGGCCGATCCTTTGCTCCCCCCATCATTCGAGAGGCGCAATGAGATGTTCGCCATGACAGGCATCACGGGAAAAGTAGGTGGCGCCGCAGCACAGGCGCTGTTGGCGGCGGGCCGGAATGTACGCGCGGTCGCGCGCGATCCGGCCCGCGCAAGCACATGGCGGGAGCGCGGTTGCGAGGTCGCGGTGGCGGACATGAGCGATGCCGGCGCACTCACGCATGCCTTCGCCGGCATGGAAGGTGTCTTCGTGTTGCTCCCGCCGGTATTCGATCCGAGCCCGGGGTTCCCCGAATCGGGAGCCGTTGTCTCCGCCGTGCGCGAAGCGGTGCTGGCGGCGCGTCCCGGCAAGGTGGTCGTCCTGTCGACCATCGGCGCACAGGCCGCGCAGGAGAACCTTCTCACCCAGCTGACGCGGCTGGAGCAGGCGCTGGGCGATCTGCCGGTTCCGGTGACCTTCCTTCGTCCTGGCTGGTTCATGGAGAACGCCGAGTGGGACATTCCGTCCGCGCGCGAAGGCACGCTGCCGAGCTTCCTTCAACCGCTCGATCGCGGCATCCCGATGGTGGCCACCGCGGACGTCGGACGCGTCGCCGCCGAACTGTTGCAGGACAGCTGGAGCGGCGCACGCGTCGTGGAACTGGAGGGCCCCTCGCGCATCGCGCCGAACGACATCGCCGCAGCGTTCGCGAACGTGCTGGGCCGGCCCGTCCGCGCGGAAGCGGTCGCGCGTGACACTTGGGAAACGTCGTTCCGCTCGCAGGGAATGCGCCACCCGGAACCGCGCATGCGGATGATCGACGGCTTCAATGAGGGATGGATCGATTTCGAGGGCCGTGGCGACAGCGTCCGCAAGGGCGAGGTCACGCTGGAGACGGTATTGAAGGAGCTCGTCGCCAGGGCGGGGTGAGCGCCCGTTACGTCGCGGCGAGCCAACCGAACAAGCCGGCGAAACCTACTACGAGAACCGGCGGCACGCGACCGAGAGTGAGGAGCCCGAACGCGAGGATCGCCAATGCGAGATCGCTCTTGCCATGGATGGCGCCGATCCACACGGGGTCGTAGAAAGCGGAGGCCAGGATCCCGACGACGCCGGCATTCACGCCCGCCATGGCGCTTCGGGCCTGACGGCTCTCCTGCAGCGATTCCCAATAGGGCAGCGCACCGACGAGCACGAGTGCGGCCGGAAGGAAGATCGTTGCCAGGAACACGACGCCTCCCGTCCAGCCGTGCAACGGCCCGTGGGCCACGGCGCCGAGATAGGCGGCAAAGGTGAACAAGGGGCCCGGCACGGCTTGGGCGGCGCCATAACCGGCGATGAAGTCGGCGTTGCTCACGGCGCCGCCGGGCACCACGGCGGCCTGCAATAGAGGGAGCACCACGTGCCCGCCCCCGAACACCAGCCCACCGGCGCGGTAGACGCCCGACAAGAGCGAGAACATGGGCGAGCCGGTCGCGGCCCCCCACAGCGGGAGCGCGACGAAAGGCAGAGCGAAAAGCACCAGCGCTACGGCGCCGGTTCGACGCGTCACCCGGTACCGGTGGGCGTGGGTGCCCACCGGCAGGCGAATGTCGAGAAATCTGTGCCCGATCAGGCCGGCGATGGCGATGGCGAGAACCTGCCCCATGGAAGAAGGAAGCACGGTGACCACCAGGGCGGCGAGGACCGCGACGGCGGCGCGCGCACGATCCGGGCACAACACGCGCGCCATGCCCCATATCGCCTGCGCGACGATCGCGACGGCCACCACCTTGAAGCCGTGGACCCATCCGGACCGGGCGATGTCCTGGAACTGCGCCACGCCGTAGGCAAAGACGATCATCGCGATGGCGGAGGGAAGCGTGAAACCCATCCAGGCTGCGAGCATGCCCGGCCAGCCGGCGCGTCCGAGGCCGAGGGCCATGCCGACCTGGCTGCTCGCCGGCCCGGGAAGGAACTGGCAAAGGGCGACCAGATCGGAAAAGGCGGCATCGTCCAGCCACCTCCGGCGCCCGACGAACTCGTTGCGGAAATAGCCGATGTGGGCGATCGGGCCGCCGAACGAGGTCAGGCCCAAGCGCAGGAAGACGAAGAAGACTTCACGTGCGCTCTCAGGTGGCATGGGGGCGGATACGGGCATCGCCGTGGCTACGGCACCGGAAGGTATGTAGCACGGCGGGCATGTCAGCCGCTTGCTTAGACGGTCAGCGGTACCAGGTGTTCCCAGCGCTCGCTCATGGCCGCCACGCTCTTCTGCACGAAGCGCACGAAGTTGAGCGTGACGTCGCTCACGACGCGGCCGGACATGGTGAGGGCGTGCAGCGGCAGGGGCGACGGTTCGAAGGACTCGAGGACCGTGCGCAGGCGTCCGTTGCCCAGGTCGTCCGCCACCATGTAGAGCGGAAACTGTGCGAAGCCCACGCCGGCACGCGCCGCGCTGAGCAGGGCGCCGAGGTCGGCCGAGGCCATGCGGCCATTGCGCCGGCGCGGCGTCAGTCCACGGAACATCCAGTACCCCGATGTTTCGCTCGCGTAACTGAGGCAGTGCGCTTCTTCCAGTTGCGAGGGGTGCTCGGGCGTACCAAGGCGGCGGATCAGGTCCGGGCTGCCCACGGTGACCAGGCGCACGTCGCCGAGCGATCGCGCCACGATGTCGCTGCTGTCGGGCAGGGTTTCCCGCAAGCTGAAGATGACGTCGGCCTGCTGGAGCAGCAGGGCCTCGAAATCGGTGCCGCCGGTGCTCACCGACAGTCGGATCTTTGGATGAATGGCGGCGAAGCCGGGCACGAGTTCGGCCACGAGGGGCGACAGAAGCCCCTGTGCCTCGATGCGCACCAGGCTGTTCGGGGCGCCGGGCAGGGCGGCGGCCTGTTCCGCGGCACTGGCCGCCTCGCACATGGCCACCGCGTGCCGATACACCCGCTCGCCGGTCGCCGTGACTGCGAACTGTCGGGCGTTGCGGTGCAGCAGGCGTGCGCCGAGCCGCTCTTCGAGCGCAATGATGCGGCGGCTGAGCAGTGACCGTGTCGTGCCCAGACGGGCGGCCGCGGGCGAGAACCCACCGGCCTCGATGACCTGCACCAACAGGAAAAGGTCGCTGAGATTGTTGATTCGTTCCATTGCCGGCGTCACCCGGCAAGCTAGCCGGAAAGTACGCACTCCCACCGTGACAGCACCCCTGCGTGCCGCCAGCGATAGTAGCGAAGTGTGACGTGCGTCACATTTGCGCGAGCGGCACTTTTCTTTGCTTGAGCGGAAAAAAGTCGTCCGGAAGGCCTATACTCCCTCCGAAAATGCGCAGCCTTCACGTGGCCGCGCATCCGCAGGGGGGACCGAACATGTCCAGTCAGGACCGCCATATCCTGGTCATCGACGACGCGCCAGAGAACATCCGCGAGTTGCTGCAGGCCCTCCGGGGCCAGTCCTGGCGGGTGACCCTGGCGACCAACGCCCAACAGGGCTACCAGCGCGCGCAGTCGTTACTTCCGGACCTGATCCTCCTCGACGTGCGCATGCCGGGCATGGACGGTTTCGCCCTGTGCAGGCTCCTGCAGGAACTGCCGAGGGCCAGGGACACGCCGATCCTCTTCCTGACCTCCGCCGCCAGCTCGGAGGAGCGGTTGGAAGGCCTCAATCACGGCGCCGTCGACTACATCCTCAAGACCTGCGACCCCGCCGAGTTGCTGGCCCGGGTACGGATCCATCTCCGCCTCGCCCGTCGGACGGAAGCTCCCGACGATGCGCCCGACGGAACGCCGTCGCGCGACGAGGTCGTGCTGCGCGCCGCCATGCGCCTGATCAGCAAGCGCCTCTCGTCTCCCTTCACGCTGGAGGAGATCGCCTCCGCGGTCGGTACATACGACAAGCGGTTGTCCGCCATCTTCCGCCAGCAGCTGGGCATGACGGTCTTCGCATGGATCCGCGAGGAGCGCCTGCGCAAGAGCCGCGAACTACTCGTCGGTACGACACTGGGCATGCAGGAGATCGCCGAGAACATCGGATTCCGCAGCGCCTGCAACTTCACGACCGCGTTCCGCGAGCGGCTTGGCGTGACACCCAGCCAGTACCGTCGATCGGCGCGACAGGAATCGCTTCCTGAAATGGCTCACCGTGGCCGCTGAGCAAGGTTCGCGACGCCGGTTCGGGGCCTGGTGCTGGCTTTTCGCGGCGCTGATTGCCGTGTGTTCGTGCGGATGGCGCGAGGCGTCAGCCTCCGCCGTGCAGGTGCCGCTTACGACGTATGCGCAGGACAGCGGTCTCACCAGTCTGTCCGTGGTGCGCATGTACGAGGACCGCGACGGGTTCCTGTGGGTGGGCACGGAAAAGGGTCTCTACCGTTTCGACGGTCTCGGTTTCAACGCGCTCGGACAAGCACAGGGATTCCAGACGTCGGAGGTGATCAGCCTCGACGAGGATTCCGACGGCCATCTCTGGGTGGCGTCACGCGCGGGCCTGCAGCGGCGCGGTCGCAACGGGAAGTTCGATTGGGTCAGGCCTGACGGCAAGCCCCTGTTCGCCGATCGCGGGCAGACGCTGGCCGCCGACGGGCGCGGCGGCATGCTGGTTGTCAGCGGCCATCGCCTGCTGCAGCTGACACAGGATGCTGCCGGCGGCTGGACCGCGGGCCCCGTGGAACCCGCCGCGGACACGGGCGCGGGCGACATCACCGCCGTACTCCATCGGAACGGCACCACCTGGTTCGGATGCGGCGGCACCCTGTGCAGGCTGCGCAACGGTGTGTTCACGCGGTACGGAACCGCTCAGGGCGTGCCTGCCGACAAGTGGCTGGGACTCCTGGCTTCCCGGGACGGCAGCCTATGGGCGCGCGGCATCCGCCATGTGGTTCGTCTCGCTCCTGGCGCATCCGACTTCACGGTGCACGACATGCCGGGCGGCCATACGGAAGTGGCGGCGTCCAGCATCGATATCGTCGAGGACAGGGCCGGGCGCATCGTCACGCGAACCGACGTCGGTGTCGCACGCTGGGATGGCGCCAAGTGGGAACTCTACGATCCCGGCAACGGCTTGCCCGACGTCGGCGTCTCCTCGATGGTGGCCGACCAGGACGGCATGATCTGGATGGGCACTTATGGGCGCGGCGTTTATTACTGGAGCAGTGCCGACGCCGTGGAGAACTGGACGGCCGCGCAAGGCCTGAGCGGCAGCCTCGTCTGGTCGATCGCGCGCGGCGACGCCCGCTCCGTCTGGCTTGCCGGCGAGGCGGGCGGCGAGGTGATCGTGCCGGAAGAAGGCCGCGCGCACCGCTGGCCGCTCTCGCTGCCGCCGCCCACCCAGGCGCACGCCGTGATCGCCGACCGCGAGGGCGCGATCTGGTACTTCCTATTCGACGGACGCGTGCTGCGGTACGAACCCGCGACGAAACGTATGACCGAGGTGGGCGTCCTGCCGTACCTCGTTCGCGGTGCGTTCCTCGACCGGACCGGGCGCTTCTGGGCATATACGCTCGGCGGGCTTTATGAAGTGGATGCCGCGGCACACGAGGTGAAACCCGCGGCGCCTTCGCTCATCCCGTCCACCATGTGCTCCGACATGGCGGAGGATGTCGACGGCCGCCTGTGGGTCGCGTGCAGCTCCGGCCTCTACCGCCGCAATGCGCAGGGCTGGGCTCGCGTGCGCGTGCAGCCGGATGAATTGGCGGGAGGTTACGAAAACGTGGCCGTGACGCCGGACGGGAAGCTGTGGCTGAGCTCGCTGCAACCCGGCTTGCTCGTGGGCCGCGTGGGTGACGGCGGCGACGTGACCGTCGCCCCGGTCGACGATCCGCTGCTGGCGGACACGCGCTTCTATTTCCTGCGGCCCGACCGCCGCGGTCGCCTTTGGGCCGGTGGCGGAAATGGTGTGGACGTGCTCGACCAGGGCGCGTGGGTGCGCCTGTCCATGCGCGACGGCCTTCTGTGGGACGAAACCAACCACGGTGCCTTCTTCGCCGACAACGACGGCACCGTGTGGATCGGTGCTCCCATCGGCCTGACCCATGTGCTGGATCCGGAGCAGTTGCTCGCGCCCCGGCAGATTCGCCCGCTGCTGCTCGCCTCGAGTTACGGCGGTCACGACGTGGCCCCGTCCGCCACGGTGGCCTTCCGCAACGCGGCTGCGCTCGTGCTGCGCTTCGGCGCGGCCGGCAACAGCGCCGGTCATCCGGTGCGCTTCCGCTACCGCCTTTCGGGGGTGGACGAGGACTGGGTGGACACGGCACAACGCGAGGTCCGCTATGCCTCGTTGCCGCCGGGCGACTACCGCTTCGAATTGATGGCGGTGGATGTGAACCGGCGCAGCAAGTCGGAGCCGGTGAGCTTCACGCTGACCGTTTCCCCGCCGTGGTGGCGCACTCCATGGACCTATGCGGGCGAAGCGCTCGCGGTGCTCATGCTCATTGCATTGGCATGGCGCTGGCGCACCCGGTTGCTCATCGCGCACGCGCAGCGGCTGGAAGGCATCGTGCAGAAACGCACGACAGAGCTGCGCCAATCGCTCCAGGCGCGCCGCATGCTGCTCGCGCACGTTGGCCACGACCTCCGCGCGCCGCTGGGCGCGATCATGAACGCGGTCAGACGCTGGCGGGTCGGCGATGCCGGGCGCGATTACCCCAGGATCATCGAGCGCCACGTTCGTCAGCAGATGGAGTTGATCGACGACCTGCTGGAATTCTCGCGCGGCGAGCTGACAGGCCTCCAGCTCGAACCGCAAGCCGGTTACCTGCACGGGTTCATCCACGATGTGGCCGAGCAGGCCTCCCTGCTCGTCGAGCGCCACGGCAATCGTTTCGAATGCCGCTTCGACGAGCGCATGCCGGCCGTGGTCGTGGCGGACTTCCGGCGCCTGCGCCAGGTGCTGCTTAACCTGCTGGGCAACGCCGCGAAGTTCACCCACGACGGCACCGTCGTCTTCCGCGTGGATGCGGTACCCGAGCGTGCGGGACGGGTGCGGCTCGTGTTCACGGTAGAAGACACGGGCATCGGCATGGACGCGGGAGCGCTCGAATCGCTGCAACAACCGTTCACCCGGGGCGGCAATGCCGCACAGCACGAAGGCAGCGGGCTCGGGCTCGCCATCGTGGTGCAGCTCCTGCAACACATGGGGACGCATCTCGATGCCGAGTCGGCGCCCGGCAGCGGCAGCCGTTTCACTTTCGCGGCCGATTTCGATGTGGTGGGCGAAGACGAACTCGAGGCCGAATTCGAAGCCGGTGGCGATATCGGGGATGTGGACGGCGAGGGGAGGGCCATCCTCGTGGTGGAACCGCATCCCATACGCCGCGCCGTGCTTTGCGACCTGCTGGACGGCTACGGCTTCGAGAGCATACCGGCGGCGGATGCAGCCGCCGCATTGGAGGCCGTCCGCATCGAGTCGCTTTCTCTCGTGGTCACCGAGCAACGGCTGCCCGGAAGCGACGGTTGGCGGCTGCTGCACGCGATACGCCAGCTCGATCCTTCCGTTCCTGTGCTTCTTTACGCGGCGTTGTCGCCCCGTCGCCCGCCCGGCGCCTCGCTCGAGTTCGACGACGTGCTGCTCAAGCCGGCAACGGCAGCGGAGTTCATGGCGTGCGTGATGCGTCTCGTCGAACCCGTCACGGATAACGAAACCGGCGCGGCAGGCTGATTTCACATTTGTCGAGACGCATCGTCCATCCGTTGCGGCAAAGGTCACGCGGAGTTCATGACCCCGCCAGTCCAGCAATGACGCGGCTTTCGGCGTAATCGATTACGGCGTCGCGTTTCTCGACCTTTGCCGAAGCGGACCATCGTCACGCCCTGCGTGACGCAAATTCCCACTGTAGCGGCTTCCCCGTTTCATCCGTGGAACATAGGATCGCCCGCAGCCACTGTGATCGAGATCACAGCCTCACGTCGACATCGTCCTCCCGAAGCCTTGCGGCGTTCGGGACGGCGGCTGTCGGCCCGCGTCTGCCCGTCAATACTGCAAGGCGACTCATGTCAGGGACCAAGTCTTCGAATCCGTTCCGCCCCCGTGCCCACCGCTATGCGCTGGAGCCGCGCCAGATGTACGACGGCGCCGCACTCGTGGAGGCGGCGCACCACGTCGATCCCGCGCAGGCGGCGCATGACGCGGGCAAGTTCCAGAGTCCCGCGGCCGAGCAGCCGGGCCACGCGGTCGCCCCGGCCCCCGCACCGCCGCCGGCACGCAGCGAAGCCACGCCCGCGCAGGTGTACGTGGTGGACCAGAGCGTCGCCAACTGGCAGTCGCTGGTGTCGCAGCTTCCGAAGGGCAGCCAGGTCCTGGTGCTCGACGACAAGTCGTCGGGTCTCTCGCAGATCGCCAATGCGCTGCGCGGCGAGCACGACATCGGTGCCATCCACATCATCAGCCACGGCGCCAGCGATTCGATTTCGCTCGGTACCGACACGGTGACCGCGGCCAACGTCGCCGCGTTCAAGAGCCAGCTCGGCGAGATCGGCGCGTCGCTCTCCTCGAACGGCGACATCCTCCTCTACGGCTGCGACGTGTCGCAGCACGATACCGCGCTGGTGACCCAGCTCGGTCGGCTGACGCAGGCGGACATTGCGTCTTCCACCGATGCCACGGGCTCGGCCGCGCTGGGCGGAAACTGGGCACTCGAAAGCACCGTCGGTCATATCGAAACCCGCTCCCTGGCGTTCGATTATGACGCGCTCCTCGTTGCGCCGACGGTGACCAACTCGGCCAAGAGCATCACAGTGGCCGAGCCCAGCTCCCTCAACGCCGCGGGTGCCGATCGCGCCACGCTTGGCGGCTGGTCCATCGTGGACGATGGCGTGGGCGGCGACAGCGTCACCGTCACGGCGAAGGTGGCAGACACCAGCAAGGGTACCCTGGTGTCCGCGGCCGGTGGCACGGCGGTAGCCGGCGGCTTCACCTTCACGGGCACGGCGGCTGCCGCGCAGGCCTGGCTCAATCAGCTGACCTTCGTCGCCGCGGATGTGGAACTGGGTAACACGGCGGCACGTACGACCGTCGACGTGACGGTGCGGGACGCCCAGTCGCTGTCGGCTTCCCATTCGCTCGACGTCAACATTACGCCTTCCAACGATCCGGTATCGGTGCCCAACGCAACGAAGACCGTGCAGGAAGTGGATGCCTCCGGCAACCGGAGCGTCACCGTCGTCGGCACCGACACCCTGGCGGCGATCGATGCCGAGGTCACGGCCGGTACGCAGACGCCGACGCAGATCGTCTACAGCCTCACCGGCCTGCCGCAATACGGGTACCTCACCCTCAACGGCCAGCGCCTCGGTGCAGGCTCGGTCTTCACCCAGCAGGACGTGATCGACGGGCGCGTGGCCTATGTGCATACGGCCACGGGCGCCGACCAGGACACGGCAGATGGATTCGACGCGCGTGTCAACGACGGCGCGACGCCACTCGACCGCTCCGCCAGCGTGCACGTCACGCTGAACGTCAATCCGGTGAACCAGGCGCCCACCATCGGCGGCACCGGCACGGTGTACGAGGGCCAGCCCGCCAACGCGGTGGATACCGGCAACGTCGGGCAGTACATCGTGGCCGGCACCGGCGGCGATCCGCAGGACACGCACCTTCAGGTGACCATCACCTCGCTGCCGACCCACGGCACGCTCTACTACAACGGCGTGGCGGTCACGGCCGGGCTCACGTTCGATTACGCGAACCGCAATCTGCTGACGTACAGCAACGACGGCGTGGACGGCGTGACGCAGGACAGCTTCGGCGTGCGCGTCACCGACGAGGGTGGCGGCACGGGTACGAACGCCAGCACCGACGGCACGATCACCCTCGACGTGCATGCGGTGGACGACGACCCGGCGCTGGACACGGACAGTTCGCTCACCGCCACGGTGCCGGCCGCCGGCAACGGCAGCGCGGGCGGGTATTCGGTGGTCCTCACGCCGGGAATGATCGGGGCGACCGACATCGATTCGCCCGATCGGAACATCAGCTTCGTCACCAGCCAGGCCGGACTCACGCATGGTTACCTGCTGCTCAACGGCGAGCAGCTGAAGGACGGCGCCACCTTCACAATGGACGACGTGCGCGCGGGCCGTGTGCAGTATGTGCAGACGGCGGGTGCCACGGCAGGCCAGCAGGACACGTTCCACTTCCAGGTGGTGGACAACACCACGGCACTGCGCTGGAACGCGGACGGCAGCACCTTTACGCGGATCGGCGGCGACTACACGGGCGGCCTGGCCACCGACAAGCTGCGCGATTACACCTTTACGATCAACCTCGCGCCGACGCCGGCCGGAAACGGTGGCAGCTTCCCCGGCCATGATCCGGTCGCCGTCGACCAGGGCTCGACCCACGCGGGCCTGGACCCGAGCGGCGACACCAAGGGCACCGTGCAGGAAGGCGGCAGCATCGTCCTGCATGGCACGACCACGAACGGGCAGCCGACCGATTTCGCCACGATGCCCGGCCTCAGCTATTCGGCCGAAGGCGTCGATCCCTCGCAGGTGGTGTACACGTTCCTCGGCTTCACGAACGACGCCGGCATCACTGCCAGCGCGGGCAACCTGCAGAAGCAGGTGGGCGGCAACTGGGTGAACGTCTCCGCCTACGGCACCTTCACCCAGGCCGATCTCGATGCCGGCCGCGTGCGCTTCCAGCACGACGGCGACAGCGAGAACTTCCACGTCAAGGCGAATTTCTCGGTGTCCGCGGGCCTCGTCACCGTGGTGAACGGCCAGGCGGTCGTGGACAGCTGGACACCCACCTTCGACATCTACGTGAATCCGACCAACGATCTGCCGATCGTCACGGGTTCCTCCAATACGGTGATCAACGAGGGCGAGATCGCCTACATCACCACGGGTCAGCTCGGCCTGCGCGACCCGGACGACGCGACCAGCCAGGGTTACCTCGAAGGTTCGCCCACGCTTCCGGGCGGCGGCGACAACTACGCCTACAACAACGACGCCACCGGCGCCGGTGCGCTGAAGTTCATCATCACCAGCCTGCCGCAGGGCGGCAAGCTGCAGTATTCCGTGGACGGCGGCGCGCACTGGCTCGACGTGACGGCGGGCATGACGCTCGATGCCGCCATTATCACGGGCAGCGCGGGCACCACGGGGCTCCGCTTCGTGAGCAACGGCTCGGAAGTTCGCAGCGCCACCTTCACGGTGGAGGCGCAAGACCGGTGGGGTGCCAGGTCGGCCACCGACGCCGACGTCACCATCCAGATCACCAACGTCAACGACGCGCCGCAGATCGCCAAGGATCCCACCCAGGCCGATCCCACGGTGCCGTCGGATTCACCGAACCAGATCGGCGGTGCACCGGTCAACCAGCCGCTCACGCTGCCGGAAGGCGGCTACGCGCAGATCACGACGGGCATGCTCCAGGCCTACGACCCGGACAGCAGCGACGTCCAGGTGCAGTACGTGATCACGACCGCACCCGCGCACGGCAGCATCGCGTTCTCCACCGATGGCGTGAACTTCCACGTGCTCGGCAAGGGCTCGTCGTTCACGCAGGCGGACGTGGCCGCCGGCCACATCTATTACCTCAACGACGGTACCGAGACGACCAGTGCGGGCTATCCGGCCGCGCCGGACGACAAGTTCGGCTTCACGATCTCCGACGGCGACAAGGAGCAGGCGGGCAACGAGTTCTGGATCTATACCGATCCCACGAACGACGCGCCCAAGGTCACGGCGCCCACCGGCCCCATCGACCTCGACAGCGCAAACCCGCAGCACAACGAAGTGCCGGGCTTCTCCGTGAGCGATCCGGACCTCACGACGGTCGGCACCGGTGAAACCGACTACATGCAGGTGACCGTGCGGTTGCTCAACGCCGACGGCAGCGCGTTCAAGGCGGGCGACTACACAGCGGACGGCGTCTCCATCGGCTTTGCCAGCGGCAGTGGCGTGGTGGTGGATGCCGACAAGGACGGCTCCGGGGATTATCTCGTCCTGACCGGCACGCGTGCGCAGATCAACGCGGCGCTGGCCGGTCTGACCGTGACTTTCGCGGGCGACCAGGACGCGAAATACCAGGTGCAGGTGATCGCGGACGATCGGCTGCGCGATGCGAACGGCAATCTGGCCGGTGGCGCCAACGGCGGCGCCGTGAACCAGTCGCCCGACGCGGGCACGGGTGGCGGCTCGGTCACGAGCCCCGTCGAAACCAACGAATACGACTGGTACAACGACGCCGCGCCGACCGACAGCGGCAATCTTGCCGCGGCCTCCGTCGTGGTGCGCGCGTCCAGCGTGAACGATCCCGGCGTCATCAGCGGTCCGAGCACCATTCCGGCCACGTACGAAGACCAGGCCACGCTCATCGGCGGCGGTTTCGTGGTGAGCGACGCCGAGTCGGCGGCGTTCGACACCCCGGTGACGGTCACCCTGACCGTACCCAGCGGCGTCCTCGGTATCGGCGGCACCGGCAACCAGACCAGCTTCGGCGGCGTGACCATCTCCGGCGACAACTCCGGCACGCTGGTGCTGACGGGCCGCGCAAGCGACATCCAGGCCCTGCTGAACGATGCGACGAACGGCCTCACGTACAAGAGCGCCACGAACTCCAATCACGACCTCAATGGTGGCCAGCCTGGCGACGTGACGCTCACCATGAGCTTCGACGACGCGGGCTCGCGCATCGGCGACGACACCGGCAACGGCAGTGTCGCCAACAACCCGACGCCGGTGCAGATCGGCATCGACATCATTGCCGTAAACGACGCCCCGACGGTCACGAAGGGCACGGGCACTGTGTACCTCAATGGCCCCACGGCGGTGGACGGCTTCTCGGTCAATGACGTCGACTACACCGATGGCGGCGGTATCACCACCGGCGAAACCGACTTCATGCAGGTGACGGTGCGCGTCACGGACGCGAACGGCGTGGCGCTTGCGCATTCCGCCTACGCCGGTATCGTGCTCGGCTCGAGCAACGGGGGATCGGGCGTCACGATCGACGGCACGTACGACGGTACCGGCGATGCGCTGGTGATCCGCGGCACGCGCGATCAGATCAATCAGTACCTTGCCGGCCTCCAGGTTTCCATTACCGGCACGCTGGCCAACGTCGACAAGTCGTATCGCGTGGAAGTGATTGCCGACGATCGTCTGCGCGACCTGGCCACCGGTGCGCTTTCGGGCACGGCGGCCAACGGCGGCCAGAACGCGAACGCCGCCGGCGGCGTGGAAAACATTCCGACCACCGTCGTGGACCCGTATGCCGCCGTCCCCGGTGGCCTGGGGAAGAACGTGTCGTCGGCGTACCGCGTGGTGTTCCCCTCGTCGGTGAACAACCCCACGGCCATCGGTGTCACCGCGCCGAACACGGCGACGGAAGGCGCCGCCGGGCACTACACCTTGAGCCACATCACGCTTGCCGATCCCGACGCGGGTACCGACAGCGTGACGGCGACAGTGGCCCTCCCGAACGGCTTCCAGGTGAATGACGTGAACGGCGTCACCGCCTTGTCAGGCACCTTTGGCGGGGCCTCGTACACCATCGCGGGCGATCACCGTTCGATCACGATCACAGGCTCCATCAGCCAGGTGGAAGCGGCGATCAATGCCGTGGGCGTGAAGCTGCCGCCGGCGGCGAACGGCGACAACAATGCCTTCTGGAACGGCACGTTCCAGGTGCAGGTGGCGGTCAACGACAACGGCAACCACGGCAGCCGTCCGGACCAGGCCACGCTCGACGGCGACCAGGCGGCGAACGAGGGCAGCGACTCGACCACCATCGGCGACCAGTACGGCTACGCCGATGGCTCGTCCAGCGCGCTCGTCACCACGCGCGTGTTCGACGTGACCATCAACAGCGGCACGTCGGTGAACGAAGCAGGGCTGGCCAACGGCAGCGGCAGCCAGGGCGTGAACGGCACGGAGAGCATCGACCTCTTCAACAACCTGGACAGCGTGACCATCGGCAATCCGGCCGACGGTGCCGGGCATTCGGTCACGCTTACGCTCGCGCAGCTGAAGGACATCGCCAACGTCGACCTGGCGGATCGCACCATCCAGACCGCGCACGGCACGCTCGTCGTCACCGGCTACGTGCCCGGCGCGGACGATGCGCACGGTACCCTTGTCTATCACTACGAGCTCACCGGCCCGGTGAACCAGCCGGGGGCCGCTGCGACCAGCGAAGCCATCGCGATCTCCACGCGAGACAGCGCCGGCTTCACCGACAACGGCAGCATCGCCGTCACCATCGTGGACGACGTGCCCACCGCTTCGGCGGACACGGGTAACGTGAACGAGGACGGCGCCGCCGCCACCGGCAGCGTGCTGGGCAACGACCACGTGGGTGCCGATGCCACGGGCACGCCGGTCACCGGCGTGAAGGCCGGCGCGACGGGCAGCACGGTGAGCGGCCAGGTCGGAACGGCAGTCACCGGCCAGCACGGCACGCTGACGCTCAACGCCGACGGCAGCTACAGCTACGTCGTGAACAACAACGACCCGCTGGTGAACGCGCTGAAGACCGGTGACTCTCTCACCGACGTCTACACCTACACCATCACGGATGCCGACGGCGATACCAGCACCACCACGCTGACCATCACCATCCACGGCCACACGGACGGCACGCCGGCCGTGGTGCCGGTGGACGGAAACGGCGCGGCCGCGGGGCATGCGACGGTGCACGAGTCGGGACTCGCGGACGGCGACGGCTCGCAGGCGACCTCCGGCAGCATCGATCTCACGGCGGCCGACGGCATCCAGAGCATCACCGTGCACGGCGTGAGCATCTCTCTCGCCGAACTTCAAGCGCTGGGCGGAACGCCGAAGACCATCGACACGGGCGTGGGCACCCTGGTGCTCACCGGCTTCACGGCCGGCGCCTCGGTCGGTGGCGTGCCCACGGCGGGTTCGCTGAGCTACACGTATACGTTGAAGCAGGCGCAGTCGCAGCCCGGCGCGGCGGAGAGCCAGCAGAACATCGCGCTGACCGTTACCGATGCGGGCGGGGACACGCAGGGCGGCACGCTCGTCGTCGACATCGTCGACGACGCGCCGACCGCGCATGCGGACGCGGCGGACGCCAACGAAAACGGCACCGCGGTCACGGGTAACGTGATCACCGGCGGCGGCGCGAAGGACGTGGCCGATCGTACGGGTGCCGACACCCCCACGATCGTCACGGGCGTCGCGGCCGGCAACACGGGCGGCGACGTAGCAGGCGGTGCCGGCACGGCCGTCACCGGCCAGCACGGCACGCTCACGCTCCAGGCCGACGGCAGCTACAGCTATGCGGTGAACGACAATGACCCAGCCGTCAACAGGCTGAAGAACGGCGAGACGATCCAGGACACCTTCACCTACACCATCACCGACGCGGACGGCGACACGAGCACCACGACGCTCACGGTCACCATCCATGGCAAGACCGACGGCGTGCCTTCGATCGCTCCCATCGACGGCAACGGTGCCGCCGCGGGCCACGCGACGGTGCACGAGTCCGGGCTTGTCGATCACGACGGATCGCAGGCAACGACCGGCACGGTAGCCATCGTGGCCGGAGACGGCCTCGACAGCATCAACGTGGGTGGTGTGCAGGTCTCGCTCGCCGACCTGCAGAACCTCGGCACGTCGCCGAAGACGATCCACACGCCGGACGGTACGCTGGTTCTTACCGGCTTCGTGCCCACCGCGACGGTGGGCGGCGTGCCGACGGCCGGTACGCTCACCTATACATACACGCTGGACGCCGCGCTGACGCAACAGGCAGGGCAGGATCACAGCACCGATACGATCGGACTCCTGGTCAACGACGCCGGCGGCGGGAGCAGCGTCGGCAGCCTCGTGGTCGAGATCGTCAACGACGCGCCCGTGGCCCATGCGGATCATGCCGATGCCGACGAGGACGGTGCGTCCATCGGCGGCAACGTGATCACCGGCGGCGGCACCGGCGATGTTGCCGACCGCACCGGTGCCGATGCGCCCACGGTGGTGTCGGGCGTCGCGGCAGGCAACACGGGCGGCACGGTGAATGGCCAGGTGGGCGCGGCGGTGACCGGGCAACACGGCACGCTGACGCTCAACGCCGACGGCAGCTACACCTATGCCGTGAACAACGACGATGCGGACGTGAACAGCCTGAAGGATGGTGAGACGCTTCAGGATACCTATACGTACACCATCACCGACGCGGACGGTGACACGAGCAGCACCACGCTGACCATCACCATCCATGGCCATACCGACGGCGGCCCCACCATCGCGCCGCACGACGGCAATGGTAGCGGCAACGGCGCAAGCAGCGTGGGTCACGCCACGGTCTGGGAATCCGGCCTCACGCACGACGGTGAAGCGGGTCACGACAGCGTGGTCTCCGACACGGTGGCGATCTCCGCCCCCGACGGGCTGGTGGAGATCGGCGTCGGCGGTACCACGGTCACGGCGGCGCAGCTTGCCGCGCTTGCGGGTTCGCCGATCACGATCCACACGGCCGACGGTACCCTCGTTCTCACTGGCTTCGTGCCGAACGGTTTCGTGGGTGGCGTACCGACCGGTGGCACGCTGTCCTATACATACAGCCTCGACGGCTCCTTGCTCCAGGCCGGTCCCGACCACAGCCATAGCGTCGATGCGATTGCCCTGTCCGTGAAGGACGCGGGCGGCACGACCGCCTCCGGCACGCTGAACGTCACCATCATGAACGACGCCCCCACCGCGCGCGCCGATCAGGCCGATGCAGCCGAAGACGGCGCACCGGTCGGTGGCAACGTGCTGCTCGGAGGCGGCGCGAAGGATGTGGCAGATCGTCTGGGCGCGGACAGCGCCACGACGGTGACGGGCGTCGCCGCGGGAGACGTCGGTGGCACCGTCACCGGCAATCTCGGCACGGGCGTCGCAGGCCACTACGGCTCGCTCACGCTGAACGACGACGGCAGCTACAGTTACACGGTCGACGACACCAATCCCGCGGTGAACGCACTGCGCGACGGTCAGACGGTGACCGACGTCTATACGTACACGATCACGGACGCGGACGGCGACACGAGCACCACGACGCTCACCATCACCATCCACGGCCACACGGACGGCGCGCCGACGGTCACGCCAGTGGACGGCAATGGCGGCATCGCGGGTCATGCGACGGTGGACGAAGCCGGCCTGGTCGACCATGACGGATCGCACGTTACCAACGGCACCATCGACCTGACGGCGGAGGACGGTCTGTCGAGCGTCACGGTGGGCGGCACGACGATCGGTCTCGCCGACCTCGCGGCGCTCTCCAACGGCTCGCCGGTCACCATCCACACACCTGACGGCACGCTGGTCCTGACCGGCTTCCAGCCCACGGCATCGGTAGGCGGCGTGCCCACGGCCGGTACGCTCAGCTACACGTACACGCTCGACCGCCCGGTCGGCCAGCCCGGCGCCGGCGACAGTGTCGACAACGTCGCGCTGACCGTCACGGATGCCGGCGGCGGTACGGTGGCGGGCACGCTACAGGTCGACATCGTCGACGACGCGCCCACGGCCCATGCCGACCACACTGACGTGAACGAGAACGGCGCTCCGGTGACGGGCAACGTCGTCGGCGGTGGCGGCGCGGGCGACGTGCCCGACCGCGTCGGTGCGGATGCCACGACGACGCCGGTGTCCGGTGTCGTCGCCGGCAACGCGAACGGGCCGGTGAGCGGTCACGTGGGTTCGGGTGTGGCCGGCCACTACGGCTCGCTCACGCTCAATGCCGACGGCAGCTACAGCTACGCGGTGGACGACGCCAACCCGACGGTGAACGCACTGAAGGACGGCGAGACGCTCACCGATGTGTACACGTACACCATCACCGACGCGGACGGCGACACCAGCACCGCAACGCTGACCATCACGATCCATGGCCGCACCGACGGTGCGCCCACGGTGGTGCCGGTGGACGGCAATGGGGGCGCGGACGGCCATGCCACGGTGCACGAGAGCGGCCTCGTCGATCACGACGGTTCGCATGTGGTGAACGGCACGGTCGATGTGTCCGCCGGCGATGGCCTGACCAGTGTGACGGTAGGCGGCAAGACGCTCACCACCACCGAACTGGCCGAGCTCTCGAACGGCGCGCCGGCGACGATCCGCACGCCGGACGGCACGCTCGTGCTGACGGGCTTCAAGGCGACCTCGACCGTCGGTGGCGTACCGACCGCGGGGACGCTCAGCTACACGTACACCCTGGACCATGCCGTCTCGCAGCCGGCGGGCAAGGACACTCTCGACAACATCGGCCTCACGGTGCGCGACGCCGGCGGCGGTACCGCCAGCGGTACCCTGACGATCCACATCGCCAACGATGGTCCGACCGCTCGCGACGACAGCGCCACCATCGTCCAGGACGGTGGGCAGACGGGTGCGGCCGGCAACGTGTTCACCGGCAAGGACGGATCGCACGACGGTTCGGATCGCATCGGTGCCGATGGCGCCGCCAAGGGCGGTCCGGTGACCGCGGTCGGTTCGGCCAATACCGGAACGGCCGGGGCGATCGGCGGCGCCAGCCAGGGCGAGTTCGGCACTCTCGTTCTGAATGCCGACGGTACCTACAGCTACCAGCTGGACACGAGCAACCCAAAGGTGAGCGCACTCGACGCAAGCCGTACGTTGACGGAGGTGTTCGTTTACACCATCACCGATGCGGACGGCGACACCAGCGAGGCGCGACTGACCATCACCATCCATGGCACCACACCGCCCATTCAGGCTCGCGCCGGCGATCAGATCTTCCCGCTGGCCCACGACTGGCCGGAGCGCGATATTCGCCAGGGCTATGTGCCGGGACTGTTCGTGCTGCCGGAGGTGAACCAGTCGCAGGACGACACCCTGCGCTGGCAGAACCAGTGGGTGACCGGGCGCCTGGATCCGAGCGGCATCGGCGAACTGCCGCAAGACCCCGAGAACAGCCAGTTCGTGCTGAACGACGGCGTCGGGTTCTCGCACAAGATCGTCGCGGAGGCACACGCACGGTCGCGCGTCGCGCTCAACGACTTCGGTCTGGCGTCCAGCCCGCTCTGGGACGACTTCTCGCCCTTCGCGCTGAAGCACGTCGCGGACCGCGAACAGGCGGGCCACGAGCGAGGCGGCGACCGCCACGAGCGGGTGCACGCGTCCCACCGTGGCGAGCACGTGCAGCACGAGCACCGCGAGGTGCCGGTGGTGCGCGAACCGGTCTCGGTGATCCAGGTCCCGTCGTCGACGCCCACACCGGGCGGCGCACCGTCGCTCACGGCGCAGATCGCGGCCATGGCCAAGACGGCGGCCGTGCCTGTTGCCGTGGTGCCCGCCACCGTTACGTCACGTCATTAATCGCGAGCCGGCGACCGTGCGCGGTCGCCGGACACGTACTCGAGGAAACGAACCTCCATGCTCCATTCCACAGCCATGAAGACCGCCATGCCGAAGTCCGCGCTGCGTCCCGTTACCCTTTCCGCCACCATCGCCCTGGCGGTCTTCCTGACCGGCTGCGGCGCGGTGAAGCCCAAGCCGCTCACGCACGACGAGGTGGCCGCGCGCGTCCGCAACGACCAGCAGGCCATGTACAAGGGCCAGGAGCCGGTCACCGGCGCGCTGACGCTTTCCGACGTCATGGCGCGGTCGCTCAAGTACAACCTCGACTATCGCCTGAAGCTCATGGAAACCGCGCTGTCGCGCGGCCTGCTCGACGTGTCCGAACTCGACATGTTGCCCAAGCTGATGACCGACGCCGGTTACCGCTGGCGTAGCAACGACTCGGGTGGCACCAGCATCGGTATCCAGGACCGCATCGTCAGCCTTCGTCCGTCCACCTCGGAAGAGCGCGTGCACTTCCTCGCGGATGCCACGCTGTCGTGGGACGTGCTGGACTTCGGCCTGAGCTACTACCGTGCGAAGCAGCAAGCCGACGACGTGAACGTGACCGACGAACGTCGCCGCAAGGTGCTGCAGAACATCGTGCAGGACGTGCGCGACGCGTATTGGCGCGCGCTGGGCGCCCAGCGCCTGCTGGGCGAGACGCAGACGCTGGCCGACAACATCCAGGCCGCGCTGGAGAAGACCCGCCAGGCCGAGCGTGCCGGCGTGCTGCCGCCGGTGGAAGGGCTGGAATATCAGCGCGCGCTGCTCGACGCGATGACGCTGGTGACCGAGAAGCGCCAGGAAATGGAATTCGCCAAACGCGAGCTTGCCGCGCTCATGAATCTCCAGCCGGGCACGGACTTCACGCTTGCCGACACGAAGGAAACGACCCTGTCGCAGGTCCCGTCCAACCTCGACCAGTTGGAGCAGACGGCGCTCGAGCAGAGGCCTGAACTGCGCGAGGAAGACTACAAGACGCGCATCGACGCCATCGAGACCAAGAAGCAGATCGCTTCGCTGTTCCCCAACCTCAACCTGTTCGGTGGCGGCGGCTACGATTCCAATAAGTACCTGTACAACGAGAGCTGGGCGCAGGGCGGCGTCAGCATGTCGATGAACCTGTTCCGCCTCGCGGGCATCCCCGCCATCAAGCGCACGAACGAGGCGCGCATGAAGGTGGACGACGCACGTCGCATGGCCCTGAGCATGGCGGTGCTGACCCAGGTGCGCGTGTCGGTGGAGCGTTACAAGCTCGCCGTGTACGACCACCAGCTGGCCGAAGAATCGGCACGGGTGGATCAGCGCCTCGCCAGCGTGGCGCGTGCCGGTTCCAGCAACCAGCTCACCAGCGATCTGGAAACCCTGCGCACGCAGGCGCGTTCGATGGTGTCGCGCTTCCAGGAAGCCTCGTCCTATGCGGCGGCGCAGTCCGCGTATGGCCGCGTGCTGAACTCGGTGGGCATCGACCTCATGCCCGAGCAGGTGGCGGGCTCCGATCTGCCCACGCTCTCCAAGGCCATCCAGGCCAGCCTCTCGGGCGGCGAGCAGCAGGTGTTCACGCAGGCGGCGGATGCCGTGGAAGTGGACCGTCCGGTGGAACTCTCCGTGACCGGTTTGCCGGCGCGCGTGGACGGCGGCGCGGTGCGCGCGGCCGTGGGCAACGTGATGACTGGCAACAGCATTTCGCTCGGCAGCGGCGACGATGCACTGGCCATGGAACTTCACTTCAGCAGCACGCCCGGCAAGAACGCCACTCGTGCGCAGTGGGACGTGATCGTGCAGGACAAGAAGGGCAAGCGTCTGATGACCCAGAGCTATCGCAGCTTCCTGCCGGACGAAGTGAGCACGCGCGCTGTCGCGGCGCTGGCCGAAGCCGCCACGCTCTCCGTCATGGGCGAAGTGCACCAGCTCGTCGCCGCGCCGGAAACCGCGGCCGTCAGCCAGCCGTGAGCCGTATGTTCTCGATAGATAAGGTGGTCAGGAAAGCGATGGGCGTTGCCGGTCTGCTTGCCATGGGACTGGCGGGGTCCGCGCAGGCACAGTCGTCTTCCGCCGCCGGGGCGCAGGCGCCCGTCCGTTTCCTCGTGGTGGCCGACCGCGAAGCTCCGCTGTCCGCGGTGGCCGGCGGTCGCGTCGCCCGCGTCTATGCCCAGCTCGGCGACACGGTGGCGAAGGGCAAGGTGCTCGTGGCGCTCGACTGCAGCGATCTCGAAGCCAAGCGTTCGGCGGCGGAGGCCGAGTTCAACGCAGCGCAGCTGCGTTACGAGGCGAAAGCGAAGCTTCAGGGCCTGCAGTCCGCCGCGGCGCTGGAGGTGGAACTGACCGCCGCCGACGTGAATCGCACGCGTAGCCAGATGCGCATCTTCTCGGCCGAACTCGCGCAGTGCCGTTTCGTCGCGCCGTTCGACGGACGGGTGGCGCGCGTGCATGTGAAGGAAGGGCAGGGCGTCGCTCCGGGGGCGCCGATCGTCGACCTCGTCGGCACCGGTACGCCGAAGGCGCGGCTCAACGTGCCGTCCAACTGGATCGCGTGGCTGCGTCCGGGCGCGCATCTCGATGCGAGCGTGGACGAGACCGGCGAGCGCTATGTGCTCAACGTCACCCGGCTCAGCGGCCGCGTGGACGCGGTCAGCCAGACCATCGAGATCGAGGCCGACTTCCTGGGCGATACCAGTCGCGTGCTGCCGGGTATGAGTGGCCGCGCCACGCCGGCGAAGAGCGGCGGCAAGGGCTGACCCGATGAACGCACCGGACACTCGCGGCGCGACCGCGCCGTCGCGCTTCTATGCGCTTGCCGCCCGCGCGGAAGCTGCCACCACGGCCGCGGAACTCGGCTTCGTGGCCTGCAACGAGACGCGGCTGCTGGTGGAATACCGGCAGGCGGCGCTCGTATCGCTGTCCGGGGCGCGGGGCCCGCGGCTGGTGTCGCACTCCGGTCTTGCCGATCCCGATCCCAACACGCCTTACGCGCTGTGGCTCGTCGCGGTGACGCGAAAGATCGCGGCCCGTTGCGCCGAACTGCCCGCCACGGCCCGCGTGCTGCCCCTCTCGCCGGAGATGCTCGGGGAGGAACTTGCCGGCGAGTGGAGCGAATGGCTGCCGGCCCACGTGTGGGTGCTGCCCCTCGTGGGGCCCGACAAGAACGTGGGCGCGCTGCTTTTCCTCGCCCGCGACGAAGCGTGGCCGACCACACTCGTGTCCGATGGCGCGGAGTTCGCTCTCCTGCAGTTGGCGAGCCTTTACGGCTATGCGTGGTGGTCGCTCGTGGCGCGGCCCACGCGCTGGCAACGCTGGTGGCGCAAGGCGAGCAGCGGCCGTCGCCTGCAGTACGCGCTGGCGGCGCTGCTGCTCGTGCTGCTCATTCCGATGCGCGAATACACCCTCGTGCCTGCCGAGATCATCTCCACGCGCAGCCAGGTGATCGCCTCGCCGCGCGAGGGCGTGATCCATCGCATGAAGGTGCTGCCGAACACGCCGGTGAAGGCCGGGCAGGTGCTGGCCGAACTCGACGACACCACCTTGCGCAACAAGCTCGCCGTGGCCCGGGCGGAGCTCGCCACGGCCAGCGTGGAAATGCATCAGGCTGCCCAGCAGGCGATCGAGAGCCAGAACGCGAAGGCCGACCTCGGCTTGGCGGAAGGCAAATGGCGGGAGCGCCAGGTGGACGTGGACTCGCTCCAGCGCGAGGTGGACAAGCTCGCCATCCGCGCGCCGGCCGACGGTGTGTTCGTCTACTCCGATCCCGACGACTGGGCCGGCCGGCCGGTGCAGACCGGCGAGCGCATCGGCTTGCTGGCCGATCCGCATGCGCTCGGCGTTCGGGCCTGGGCGCCCGTGGGCGAGGCGACCAACCTCGCTCCCGAGGCACCGATGACGGTATTCCTGAAGGTGGCTCCTCTGTCGCCGCTCGATGCGCGCCTGGATTACGCCGGCTACCAGCCGGTGGAGGCACCCAACGGTGTGGCCAGCTACGTGCTGCGCGGCACGATCGACGGCACGCCGCCCGGCGCCCGCATCGGCCTGCAGGGCACGGCCCGTGTGTCCGGCCGCTGGAGCGTGCTGGGCTATCTCATGCTGCGCCGGCCGTTGGCGGCCGTGCGGGCCTGGAGCGGGCTCTGAACATGGCCGCCGCGTCCATGATGGGAGCGATGCCTGCGGCAGCGCCACCGTGGCCGGCACTGCGCGACGAGCTCGCCATCCATCCCGCCGGCCGCAACCGCGACGGATCGCCGGCGTGGCACCTGTCCGATCCGGTGCGCAATCAGTTCTTTCGCATCGGCTGGCTGGAGTTCGAGATCCTGCGGCACTGGTCACTGTGCGATCCGGTGCGCATCGCGGAAGCCGTGGCCGCCGATACCACGCTCGCGCCCGAACTCGACGACGTGGTGGATTTCGTCCGCTTCCTGCAGCAGCAGCAGCTCCTCCGCGCCGCGATGCCGAAGCGCCAGGGCTCGGCCATGCACTGGTTGTTGCAGAACTACCTGTTCATCCGCATCCCGCTCATCCGGCCGGAGCGCTTCCTGCGCAAGGCGCTGCCTTATGTGAGCTGGATGTTCGGGACGCGCTTCCTCGTCGCGACGCTGATGGCCGCCGTGCTCGGTCTGCTGCTGGCGGCCCGCCAATGGGACACCGTGCAGGCCAACCTGCGCGGCGCGATGAGCTGGGACGGCGTGGTGGCCTTCGCGGGTGCCCTGGTGTTCTCCAAGTGCTGGCACGAATTCGGCCACGCGTTCATGGCTACGCGCTTCGGTGTGCGTGTGGGCCACATGGGTGTGGCGCTGCTGGTGATGTGGCCGATGGCATACACGGACACCGGCGAGAGCTGGAAACTGGAAGGTTCCCGGCGGCGCCTGGCGATCGCCTCGGCCGGTGTCATGGCCGAACTGGTGCTCGCCGCATGGTGCACCTTGCTCTGGTCGTTCGCGCCGGAAGGCAATTTCAAGAATGCCTTGTTCTTCCTCGGCACGACGGCATGGGTGTTGACCGTCGCCGTGAACGCCAGCCCGTTCATGCGTTTCGACGGCTACTTCATCCTGGCCGATGCGCTCGATTATCCGGGACTGCACGAGCGGGCAGGGCGGTGGGCCAAGCGCTGGGTGCGGCGCACGTTCCTCGGCATCGAAGACCCGCGTCCGGACGCGGTGTCGCCGCGCTTCGCGGCGTTCCTCACCGGCTTCGCGTTCCTCACGTGGCTCTACCGGCTCACGCTTTTCGTCGGTATCGCCGTGGTCGTCTACCACGCGTTCTTCAAGGCGCTTGGCCTCATTCTCTTCCTGGTGGAAATCGTGACGTTCGTGGTGAAGCCTGTGTTCTATGAAGTCCGGACATGGTGGGCACGCCGCGCGGAGATCCGGCGTTCCACGGTCGGCCGCTGGCTCGCGGTGCTCGTGTCCCTTGCCGTCGTTCTCCTGGTGCCATGGTCGTCCGGCATCACCGCCGACGCGCTGATGGAGGCGGGCATCGAACAACCGGTGTTCACGCCGTTCCCGGCCCGTCTCGAGCAAGTGAGCGTTCGCGAGGGCGATCGCGTGAAGCCCGGCCAGGTCTTGTTCGAGCTGTCCGCACCCTCGCCGAGCGACGAAACAGCGAAGGCCGACGCGCTGCGGGAAGCCTATGAATCGGCGGCCCGGGGCGCGGTGGCGCTCGATCGTGACGGCGTCGCCAAGCAGGTGGTGGCCGAACGCATGGCCGATCAGTACGACGTGCAGAGACAGGCCAGCACGGCCGAACTCCATCGCCTGCGCCTCGTGGCGAGCGAAGGCGGCATCGTGCGCGACCTCGACACCACGCTGCAGCCGGGTAACTGGGTATCGCCCGGTTCGCGCATCGCCACCGTGGTGGGCGGAACGCGCTGGCGTGCGGAAGTGCTGGTCTCGGAAGCGGATCGTGCACGTCTGGTTCCGGGATCGGCGGTGACCGTGTATCCCCGTGGACGCTGGAATCCGCTGCACGGCCGGGTGGTCGTGGTGGACAACGGCGCCATGGAGCATTTGCCGAGCCTGATGCTGGCGAAGAACCACGGCGGTCCGATCCCTCTGAATCCCACGGCACCCGTCAAAGACCTGAAACCAGCCTCCGTGTGGTATCGCGTCCGCGTCGAAGGCGACGGCCTCACCACCCCGCTACCCGCCGAGGAACTGGCCACCGCGCACATGGAAGGGCGGCGTGAAAGCATCGGACGCCGCTGGATCGACAGCGCGTTGCTCATCCTCCTGCAACAGACGGGGCTGGGCAAGGAAGGCTGATCGACACGGTTGCTGCTTGCGCGCTCTCGCGGAACGTGCGACACCGGCGTTTCTGCAATGAGCGAAGGGCGCGGTCGTGGCGCTCGGACCAAATCAGGCTTGGTTCGCGAGCGAATAAAGGAGCGTCGCGAAATCTGACAGTGGCAGTTCCTTGGTGGTCAAGTCGACCATCATTTCTTCGAGATCGGGGCTGCGGGCGATGCTGACGTTATGAAGTTCGAGGAACGGGAGGCAAGTAACAAGCCCCGTTCGCTTGTTGGCATCTGAGAAACAATGGCCCTGTCCCATGGCGCGGGCGCAATGTGCAGCCAGTTCGAAGAGATCGTCGACGCCTTCATAGAATTGCGCTGTCTCGACCCGATTCAGCGCGCCCTCTAGATAGCCTGTGTGCTCCCCGGGAAGTCCGGGTTCCGTCTGGAGAATCGGGTCGTGTATTCACGTACCTGATCGACCGAAATGGAGACGAACTCGGACATTATCGCTTCGCAAGTCGGCGGATGACCTCTTGGTGCTCTCTGATGACCTTGGTCGCCACTTCCTTCACGGTGCTGGACGACGCATTACGAACCGAGACGATTCGGCCGTCCGACGTATGGCTTACGACTTCCGACGCAAAGCGCCCGTTGACCGCATCTCGGGTGACCTTCGTCCGGGGGCGGACGGGAATGTTGTACTCCGAGAGATCGGATTTCTTGGTCATGGGATACACCGGTCAGGCAGGGCGCCGGCTTGGGCCGGCTGCCCCGCTAGTATCGCAAAACGAATGACTCGTTGCCCTGGCTCTGCCAAACAGGGCCACGGTCCGGTTCAGCCGTCAGCCGAAGCGCGCCCGCATGGCCTTTTCTTCCTGCACGATGCGCACCGTCAGGGGCACGAGGTAGATCGGCAGGCCGATGGCCAGGGTCTTGAAGCTGTGCAGGGCCAGGCACAGGCCGACCAGTTCGGGCACGATGTTGAGGAAATAGTTCGGGTGCCGGATCAGGCGGAAGAGCGGATGCGTCACCAGCGAGTGGTCGGAGGCGATGATCAGCTTCACCGTCCACAACCGACCCAGCAGATGCACCACGTAGCAGAGGAACAGCAGCGCGACGAGGTAGAGCGCGATGCCGGTGGCGGCCACCGCGTCCAGCTCCGGGCCGCGAGCCCAGCCCTCCCAGATGGCGGCCGCATAGAACAGGACATGGCAAAGGGCGAGCAGGTTGCTGTTGAGCGCGCCGTACTCGACTGCGCCGCTGCGCTTGAGAGCCGCTTCATGGCGCAGGGAAACAACGAGGCTGGCCACGCGGCAGGCAACGGCGAAGACGGTGAAGGCGAGGAAGAGCGACGTCATTTCTTGCGGCATCCTTGGGTAGTGCAGGGCGTGCGGGGGAGCCGCCGATCATTCCGGATAAGGACCCCGCCGGTCATCCCTCGCGCTGGGGTTGCCAAATCCTTTTCGGTCTCCATGTGACACTCAGGTAAATCTCACCACGGTGGAACATCCCATGGCGCACCCGGCGCTTTTTCAGCCTATCCATATCCGCGACCGCGAACTCCCGAACCGGATCGTCATCGCTCCGATGTGCCAGTACTCCGCCGAAGACGGCCGGATGAACGACTGGCACACCATCCACCTGGGCCAGCTCGCCTTGTCGGGTGCGGCGCTGCTCACCATCGAAGCCACGGCGGTGCTGCCCGAAGGCCGTATCACCTGGGCGGACGTGGGTCTTTACGACGATGCCACGGAAGCCGCCATGCGCACCACGGTGGAAGCCGTGCGGCGATGGTCCGACATCGCCCTCGGCGTGCAGCTCGGCCACGCGGGCCGCAAGGCGTCCACGGAGGTACCCTGGGCCGGCGGCGCACAACTGGCGCCGGACCATGCGCACGGCTGGCAGACCGTCGCGCCTTCCGCCATTCCGTTCCATCCGGACAACCGCGCGCCGACGGCGCTGGACCGTGAAGGCCTGGACCGAATCCGCGACGCCTTTGCCGCCGCGGCCCGGCGCGCCGCGCGGCTGGGCCTCGATTTCATCCAGTTGCATGGCGCGCATGGCTACCTGCTACACCAGTTCCTGTCGCCGCTGTCGAACCAGCGCACGGACGAGTACGGTGGCTCCCTCGAGAATCGCATGCGCTTCCCGCTGGAGGTCTTCGATGCGGTACGCGCGGCGTTCCCGGCCGACCGGCCGGTGAGCATGCGTGTTTCCGCCACCGACTGGGTGGAAGGTGGCTGGGACCTCGAACAGACGATCGCTTTCGCCAAGGCCCTGGAAGTCCGTGGCTGCGACGCGATTCATGTGTCCACCGGCGGGCTTCACCATGCGCAGCACATCGCCGTGGGCCCGGGGTACCAGGTGCCTTTCGCCCGCGGGGTGAAGCAGGCGGTATCGATCCCGGTGATCGCGGTGGGACTCATCACGAGCCCGGAACAGGCCGAGGCGATCGTGGCCACCGGCGACGCCGACATGGTGGCGCTCGCGCGCACGATCCTTTACGACCCACGCTGGCCGTGGCACGCCGCGGCGGAACTCGGCGCCACGGTGCGGGCGCCGAAGCAATACCTGCGTTCGCAACCGGCGCGGCTGCGGCATCTGTTTGCCACGGACGGCCCCGCCGATCCGTCGCCGCACTGGTCGCGTGGCCAAGACGGCAAATATCGCTAGTGGCCGGACGGGGCGGGCGCTCCGGGCTAAGGATGTGCAAGCTCGGCATGCGTTGCCCGCTCTACAGTGTCGTCTCCCCCACAAGGAAAACTCGCCATGGCCGCGCCGGTACCTCCCTTCACCCTGGAATCCGCCATTCGCAAGGTGCGCCTGGCGGAGGATGGATGGAACAGTCGAACGCCCGAGAAGGTGGCGCTGGCCTATTCGCCGGACAGCCAGTGGCGCAACCGGGCGGAGTTCGTGCGCGGGCGGGCGCAGATCGTCGAGTTCCTCACGCGCAAGTGGGCGAGGGAACTCGACTATCGGCTGATCAAGGAGCTCTGGGCGTTCACGGGCGACCGCATCGCCGTACGCTTCGCCTACGAGTGGCACGACGACAGCGGCAACTGGTTCCGCTCCTACGGCAACGAGAACTGGGAATTCGACGAGGCCGGCGAAATGCACCACCGCTATGCGTGCATCAACGATCTGCCCATCGCGGAAAGCGAGCGCAAGTTCCACTGGCCATTGGGACGTCGTCCGGACGATCATCCAGGACTCTCCGACCTCGGCCTGTAGCTCCATGACGAAAGCACCGAAGCGTTGCCCCTGGGCGGGCACGGACCCGCTCTATCTGGAATACCACGACACCGAGTGGGGCGTGCCGCTGCACGACTCGCGCATGCTCTGGGAACAGCTGATGCTCGAAGGCTTCCAGGCAGGGCTGTCGTGGATCACCATCCTTCGCAAGCGCGAGAGTTTCCGCAAGGCGTTCCGCGGATTCGACCCGGCGAAGGTCGCGCGCTTCGGGGAAAGAGACATCGCTCGCCTGCTGGAAGACCCCGGCATCGTCCGCTCCCGCGCGAAGATCGAGGCCACGATCGAAGGGGCCCGCATCTACGAAGCCATGCGCGAGCGTGGCGAAGACTTCGCCACGTATTGCTGGTCGTTTACCGACGGCAAGGTGATTCGCGGCGATGGCCGCACCGTGCACGCGCAGACGCCGTTGTCGGTCCTCCTTTCCAAGGATCTTAAAAAGCGCGGCTTCAAGTTCGTGGGGCCGACCATCACCTATGCCTGGATGCAGGCCGTGGGCATCGTCGACGATCACGTGATGGGTTGCTTCCGGCGTTGATCCCGGGGGCTGCTACACGAGCGGTCGTCTAAGGTGCGGTGCCGATGACGAGCGTGAAGGTCTGCAGGAAATGGAAATCCGGACGGCGGAGCGCGAAATCCGGGTGCTCCGGGTCGCACAGCCTCTCCAGCGCGTCGTAGTCCTCGCGCGACAGATATCGCCGCAGACGTTCGCCCCACGAGTTCCGGAAGATGGCTTCGACGAGATAATCCTCGTCTTCCCGCGCCACGGGTGCGATGCGTTCGATGGGGATGGTTCGCACGGTTACGTCGCGAAGGCCGGCGGCGCGCATCATGCCGACGAGCGCGCGAACCGAGGCCAGATCTCGCTCGTCCAGCGCATATCTGTCGCGGTAGTACCGCCGCACGGCTTCGTTCGCCAGCCGTTCGAGCCGCGAATCCCACGCGAAATACATGTCGGGCAGCAGCGAGCTCTGTCCGAGGGCGATGCGCCCGCCGGGGCGGAGCAGGGAGGCGGCCTGCCGCAGGCCAGCCACCGGATCATGCAGATGATTGAACGTGTTGACCGACCACACGAGGTCCAGGGTAGCGGGCGTGATCGGCGGCGCCGTGAGGTCGGCCTGCACGACGACCGTGGCCCAGGGTGACGTGGCACGTGCCGCAGCGACGTGCGCCGCGGCGAGATCGACGCCGATGACACTGCCGCGTGGCCCGACCCGTTCGGACAGCCAGCGCATGGTCTCGCCGGTACCGCATCCGGCATCGAGCACGCGCGCGCCGGGACGGAGTTCCAGTTGTGCGATGGCCTGCCTGATCTCCGGGCCCGCGAAAGCGTTGAAAAGGCGCAACTTTCGCGCGTAGTCGCGCGCGGCGGTGTCTCCGAGCAATCCGCGCCCCGTAGCTGGCTGGTTCATGCGCGGTATGTACCGAAAAGGCGCGCAAAAGTTGCGATGTCCGGGTCCCCGCGCGGTGCGATGCCGTCGTGCCGCCCGGGAGGGCCTGGCCGCTTGGATGTACCATGCGCGCCATGACCGGTCCGTTGCCTTCCGAACCCATGCCTTCCACCGACGTAGCGTCGTTCACCGACGCCGATCGCGCCTGGATGGCACGTGCGCTCGAACTGGCCGTGCATGCGCGGGATGCGGAGGGCGAGGTGCCGGTGGGTGCCGTGCTCGTGCTCGACGGCATGCTGGTGGGCGAAGGATGGAACCGCAACATCACGCTGAGCGATCCGACCGCTCACGCCGAAATACAGGCCCTGCGCGCGGCCGGGCAAGCACTGTCCAACTACCGTTTTCCCGGTGCCACCCTCTACGTCACCCTGGAGCCCTGCGCCATGTGCGCCATGGCCATGGTTCACGCCCGCGTGGGCAGGGTGGTGTTCGGTGCCACCGACCCGAAGACCGGTGCAGCCGGCAGCGTCTTTGACACCCTGGTTTCGCCACGCCACAACCATCGCGTGGAGGTCGTGGGCGGACTCGAAGCCGAGGCGTCCGGCGACCTGCTCCGCCGGTTCTTTCGCGCGAGACGCTAGTTCCCCGGCGAAGCGTAGCGGGCCAGAGCCTCGCCGCAGGGCAGTTCCACCTTCAGGGTGAGCAAGGCATCGGCGCGCGTGACGCCCAGATTCACCGAGGCGATGGGCAGCGCCCGGCGCGACGCTTCGAGAACGAATCGATAGCCGGAATAGACCATCAGCGACGAGCCCACCACCAGCATCGCGTCGGCGCGGGCGAGGTGTGCCCAGGCCGTGTCCACGCGGGCACGCGGCACGTTTTCCCCGAAGAAGACCACGTCGGGTTTGAGGATGCCGCCACATACGGTGCACGGCGGAATCTCGAACGACGAGAAATCCACGCCGTCGAGGTCGGCGTCGCCGTCGGGCGCGATCGTGGCCTGCAAGGCCATCCAGGCGGGATTCGCCTCCTGCAGGCGGCGCTGCATGGCGTCTCGCGTGGTGATGTCGCCGCACTGCATGCAGCGCACGCGTTCGAGGCGGCCGTGCAGGTCGACCACGTTCAGACTGCCGGCCGCTTCGTGCAGCCCATCCACGTTCTGGGTGAGCAATAACTCAATGCGATCCGCCTGTTCGAGCGCCGCGAGTGCCCGGTGGGCCACGTTCGGTTGCACGGATGCGAAGTGTCGCCAGCCGATCATGCCGCGCGCCCAATACCTTGCGCGGGCGGGTGGACCGCTCATGAACATTTGCAGTGTCATGGGTGGGCTGCGCTTCCACTCGCCCTGTCCGTCACGGTAGTCGGGAATGCCCGAGTCCGTGCTGATGCCGGCACCGGTGACGACGAAGAGCCGCGCATGGGCGTCGACGAAGTCGTGCAGGCGATCGATGGAGCGGGCGTCGATGGCGGGTAGGGTGGTCACGGTGCGGGACTATAGCCCATCGGCGGGCACCTGTTCGCGAAGCATGCGGAACACCCCGGCGGCGTCTTCCGCGAACCGGCGAATGGCGCGGTCCAGGCGTGGTCGGCGTCCGTTTTCCAATTCGCGTTCCAGCGCGAGGCCGATGCGCGAAAGCTCGCTGGCCTCCGCCATGCCGAGCGCACCCGACACCCGGTGCAACCAGGCCTGGAGATGTGCAATACCTTGCCGCTGCAGCAGCAGGTCGAGATCGGCGATGTCTCTGGACAGCGCGCTGTCTAGCGCGATCACCACTTCGCGCAGGGCCGCTTCGCCCCCGAGCGCACTGCGCAGAGCATCGACGTCGACGCAGGGCGGCGTGTGAGGAAGATCGAAGGCGAGTTCAACGATGACGCGATCGCCGGTGTCGGAACACTGTTCGGTGTGCAGCACGCCACCGAGGGCTGCGACAACTGCCTTGGCTTCGCGAAGATGCGCATCGTCGGGGAAGCACGTTGCGCGCTCTTCGGCCACGGTGAAATGCACGACCTGCCCGGCGATGTCGTCGCTCACCACATCCACATGCAGCGCGACGCGGGCGGCGTCCGCCCCAAACGCGCGGTCGAGCAGCAGCGAAAGCGCTTTCGCCAGGGCATCCGCAGGTCCGGCGAGTTCCGGCACGAGCGCGGGATCGACTTCCATGTCGAACGCTGCACCGTGCGCATGCGCCATGGCTGCGTAGTGGGCGGCGAGTTGCGCGAGCACATGGGGAAGTGCCCGTTCGGGTTGCGAATGAGTGGGAAGTCCGCGGCAACCGCAAGCGGTGCACCACGCAGCGAGACGCCGGCGTAGTGGCATCAGAAAGCGCGATATGCTCAACTCTGTGCTCCACCGGCGATATTCGAGACCAGCTCGCCGGCGACTGGACAAGCAAGAAAGGATGGATCACTCATGGTCTACCGCGTCATTCTGGCGGACGATCACCCTGTAGTGCTGAAGGGCCTCAGCCTCGCCCTGGCCAAAGACGGACTCGCCACCGTGGTGGCGGAAGCGCAGTCGCCCGACGAACTGCTCGAGTTGCTCGCCAACACGCCGTGCGATGCATTGATTACCGATTTCAGCATGCCGGCGCCCGGCCGCGACGGACTGGCGCTGTTGCGCGAGATTCGCCGCGCGTATCCGGCCTTGCCGGTGATGGTGATCACCACGCTCGCCAATCCCGCGCTCTATCGTGAAATCATAGGTACCGGTGTGCTCGGCCTGATCGGAAAGTCGGCCGACACCCGGGAGATCCCCGAGGCCTTGGTGGAAATCCTGTCGAACCATGTTTACCTGGGAGCCTCGGTACGCGAATTGATCGGTGCGCCACCCGGCGAACCGCTGGGGAAATCCGGGACGCTGGCCGATCTTTCTCCGAGGGAGCTGAAGATCCTGCGCCTGTTCGCCGCCGGCAACAGCGTCACCGATATTGCCCGGGCCACCGGTCGTGGGCTCTCCACCATCAGCCAGCAGAAGTCGAACGCCATGCGGAAGCTTCGGCTGGAGACAGATGCCGAGATCTTCGAGTACATCGAGCGACTGCAATTGTGAAACGCCGCGTGATGCGGACGTGATGCGGTCACGATAACCATGCCGCGCTTCCGCGGACATGGAAGAAATCTCAAAACACATCGTATGCTTGCGGACATCGCAGTCCGAGGAGAGCCATCGGTGAGTGCCAAGATCAGCCCGCTTGCGGGCAAACCCGCCACGGAAACCCAGCCCGTCGACGTGGCGGCCCTGCTGGCCGCCTATCACGACCTGAAACCCGACCCGTCGATACCGGAGCAAAAGGTGGCCTTCGGCACGTCCGGCCACCGCGGCTCGTCGCTCGACCGGTCGTTCAACGAGTGGCACGTGCTGGCGGTGGTGCAGGCCATCTGCGACTACCGCGCCCAGGTGGGCGTGGGCGGCCCCGTCTTTGTCGGCATTGACACCCACGCGTTGTCCGCCCCTGCGTTCGAAAGCACACTCGAGGTGCTGGCGGCTAACGGGGTGCAGACGCAGGTGTCGGCCGGGGGGGAGTTCACGCCCACGCCCGCCGTCTCGCACGCCATCCTCGTGTACAACCGCGGGCGCGAGAGCGGCCTCGCCGACGGTATCGTCATCACGCCTTCACATAATCCGCCCGAGAGCGGCGGCATTAAATACAACCCGCCGCACGGCGGCCCGGCCGACACTGACGCCACCGGCTGGATCGCGGCACGGGCGAACGCGCTCATTGAGGGCGGTCTGCGCGAGGTCAAGCGCACTCCGTTCGCGCAGGCGCGCAAGGCGGCAACCACGCACGAATATGACTTCCTCCAGCGCTATGTCGGCGACCTCGGGAACGTACTGGACCTGGAAATCATCCGGGCCAGCGGCGTCCGCATGGGCGTCGACCCCTTGGGCGGCGCCGGCGTGCATTACTGGAGCGCCATCGGGGAGCGCTACGGCATCGATCTGACCGTGGTGAGCGAAACGGTCGACCCCACGTTCTCCTTCATGTCGCTGGACTGGGACGGCCGGGTGCGCATGGATCCCTCGTCGTCGTACGCCATGCAGCGCCTCATCGGCCTGAAGGACCGCTTCGACGTGGCATTCGCATGCGATACCGACCACGATCGCCACGGCGTGGTGGCGCCGAGCAGCGGACTCATGCAGGCCAATCACTATCTGGCGACGGCCGCCTGGTATCTCTTCCAGAACCGCCCGGGTTGGCGAACCGACGCCGCAGTCGGCAAGACCGCCGTGAGCACGGCGCTGCTCGATCGCGTGGCGGCCGACCTCGGCCGGCCGTTGCGCGAGGTGCCGGTGGGCTTCAAGTATTTCGTTTCGGGCCTTTACGACGGCAGCCTGGGCTTCGGATGCGAGGAAAGTGCCGGTGCCTCCTTCCTCTCCGAGGACGGCAGCCCCTGGTCCACCGACAAGGACGGCATCGTGGCCGCCTTGCTGGCGGGCGAAATGACGGCACGCATGGGCAAGGACCCCGGTCGCATCTATGCCGACATCACGGCCAAGCTGGGCAATCCGGCTAACGCGCGCATCGACGCGCCGGCGAATCACGCTCAGAAGGCGAAGCTCTCCAAGCTGGCGCCCGAGCAGGTGACCTCCAAGACGCTCGCGGGCGATGCGGTGGTGGAGGTCACGAACACCGCCGGCGGTCAGGCTATCGGTGGAATCAAGGTGATCTCCGCCAACGGCTGGTTCGCCGCGCGGCCTTCGGGCACGGAAGACATCTACAAGGTCTACGGCGAGAGCTTCAAGGGTGAGGAACACCTCCGGGCGATCCTCGCGGAAGCCCAGGCGATGGTCGATCGCGCACTGGCGGATTGAGGCCCATGGATCACGATATGTCGCCCGTCCGTGTCCTAGTGGGCTCGCGCAATCCGGTGAAGGTCGGCGCGGTGCGCAACGCACTGGCGCCGCTCTTTCCCGGCCGTCTCGTCGAATGCGAGGGGATGCATGCGCCTTCGGGCGTGCCCGACCAGCCCATGACGGCGGCCGAAACGCGGGAGGGCGCGATCAACCGCATGAACTTCTGCCGCCAGCATGGCGACGCGGACTTCTACGTGGCGCTGGAGGGCGGGGTGGACGTTACCGAGGACGGCCCCGGCACGTTCGGCTACGTGGCCATCGCCAACGGCACCGACGTGTCCGTAGGATGCAGTGCGTGGCTTCCCCTGCCGCCCGCGGTTTACGAAGCGCTGCTCGAAGGCGAGGAACTGGGCGATGTCATGGATCGCCTGTTCGGCACCGTCAACATCAAGCAGCAAGGGGGCGCCATCGGCCTCGTCACCAACGGCCACGCTACGCGCGAAAGCGCGTACACGCAGGCCATGGTGCTGGCGATGGCACCCTTCCTCCATCCGGAGCTTTACGGCCTCAGTTAACGCATGCCGCCCGAGGCGAGGAGGAGTTCGCCGGTGACCCAGCGCGCATCGTCCGTTGCCAGGAAGGTGACGATCGGTGCGATGTCGTCCACCTGTCCGACCCGGCCGAGCGGCGTTTGAGTCGTCGCCCAGGTTTCGAAGTCCGAACCCGCGAAGCCGGCCGACTGCACGCCCTCGGTGATCACCATGCCGGGATTCACCGCGTTGACGCGAATACCGCGGGGACCCAGCTCGCGGGCCAACACGCCGGTGATCGCGTCCACCGCTCCCTTGGTGCCGGAATACACGGCGCTTTCCGCCGGCGTTAGGCGCGTGACGGCGGAACCGATGTTGATGATGCTGCCGCCCTTGCCGAGGTGCTTCACCGCGGCCTGGGTCACCAGGAGGGTACCGAGCACGTTGATGTCGAAGATGCGACGGTAATGCGCTTCGGTGATGCTCTCGATCGACGAAAACTCATAGACGCCCGAGTTGTTCACCACGACGTCCAGGCGGCCGAAGTGTTCGATGGCCTTGGCAACCAGGTTTTCGGCATCCGCCTGCTTCGACACATCGCCGCCGACGGCCACGGCCTTGCCACCGGCGGCCTCGATATCTGCCACGACCTTATCCGCGCCGGCCTTGCTGGAGGCGTAGTTGACGATCACGGCGGCACCTTCGGCAGCGAGTGCCTTCGCGATACCGGCGCCGATGCCCTTGGAAGCGCCGGTGACGATGGCGACCTTGTCTTTCAGTTTGCTCATGGGATAAGTCCTTCATTGCTGGCCCACCGTGGGCCTGTCGGCTGAAAGCATGGGGACGAATGCAGGACGGGTGTCATACCTTCCGGCGCACAAGAGCTATGCCTGGCGGTCAACGGTGAAAACGGGCGTGTACCCTTGAAACGGTCCCCAGGCGCCTCATCCATGCTTCCCATGAACAAGCCCACACTTCCCCTCGAACCGGTCGAATCGTTCGACTACGTGATCTTCGGCGCCACCGGCGACCTCACCATGCGTAAGCTTTTGCCCGCGCTCTACCGCCGCTTCGCGGAAGGCCAGGTGCCGGGAGATTCGCGCATCATCGGCACGGCGCGGTCGCCGCTGGACGACGAGGCCTACCGCGAACGCGTACGCGTCGCCCTGCGCGAATATCTCGGCGCCGGCGAGATCGCCGAGACGTCACTGAACCGGTTTATTCAGATGGTTCACTATGTGAGCCTGAACGGCGCGGAGTCGTCCGGAAACTGGCAGGGGCTCGCTTCATTGCTGGATTCGGGCACGGGCCGGACGAAGGTTCGCGTGTTCTACCTGGCCACGGCGCCGGACCTGTACGGCGACATCGCGCGTAACGTGGCGGAGCAAGGCCTACGCAGCGAGAGATCGCGCATCGTGCTGGAAAAGCCGATCGGCACCGACCTCGAGACCGCGCGCAAGGTCAACGACGGCGTGGGGCGCCATTTCCCCGAAGGCAGCATCTACCGCATCGACCATTACCTCGGGAAGGAGGCGGTGCAGAACATCATCGCGCTGCGCTTCGCCAATCCTATGCTCGAACGCATGTGGGACAGCGAGTCGATCGAGTACGTGCAGATCACCGCCGCCGAGACGGTCGGCCTCGAAGGCCGCGGCGGCTATTACGACGGATCGGGCGCGCTGCGCGACATGATCCAGAACCATCTGCTGCAGGTACTGACGGTGGTCGCGATGGAGCGGCCGTCGTCGCTGGACGCAGATGCGCTTCGCGACGAAAAGGTGCGTGTGCTGAAGGCGTTGAAGCCGTTGGATCCCCGTAACCTGCATGCGAACGTTGCACGGGGGCAATACGTGCAAGGCAAGGCGGGGGGCAAGCCGGTTCCCGCCTATCGCGAGGAGCTTCCCGGCGAGACGCCGAGCAGGACCGAAACGTTCGTGGCGCTCAAGGCGGAAATCGACAATCCACGCTGGCGCGGCGTGCCGTTCTATCTGCGATCCGGCAAGCGCATGCCGGAGAAGCTCACTGAAGTGGTCGTGCAGTTCCGCGCCGGCGAACCCGGTCTGTTTGGCGAAGCACGGCCCGGCAGCCGTCTGGTGATTCGTGTGCAGCCGGACGAGAGCGTGACGTTGCCCCTGTTCGTGAAGCATCCCGGTCACGGCTTCGGCCTGGGAGAAGTGGACGCGCTTTCGCAGCTGTCGCGCCCGGAGCGGGCACGCTATCGCGACTCGTACGAAGGGCTGCTGCTGGACGCCGTGAAGGGCAGTCCGGCGCTGTTCGTGCGCAAGGACGAGACGGAGGCCGCGTGGCAGTGGGTGACGCCCATCCTCGAAAACTGGAGCGAGAGCGAGGAAGCGCCGGATGCGTACGAGGCAGGCACGTGGGGCCCCGATTCGGCTCGCGAGCTGTTACGCCGCTCCGGCCACCACTGGGTGGAAGACGCGGCCGCCTGACACCCGTCCTCCGGGTCGTGCAGGTGGGCCGCCCGTTGCAAGCTGGCGCTCCGGCCACATTATGTGTGGAGCGCCGGCCGGGGGCAGGGACCCGGCGCCGGCGATTCCCCCTATCAGGAGCCCTCCATGACCGACTACCGCAAGACGCCCGAAGCCCTCGCCAGGCTCACCCCGGAGCAGTACCGGGTCACGCAGGAGAGCGCCACGGAGCGTCCTTTCCACAACGCATTCCATGACAGCCACGAGCCCGGCATCTATGTCGACATCGTGTCCGGCGAGCCGCTGTTCTCGTCGCTCGACAAGTTCGACAGCGGTTGCGGCTGGCCGAGCTTCACCCAGCCGCTGGAGAAGGAGCACGTCGAGGAGAATGTGGACAAGAGCCACGGCATGATTCGTACCGAAGTGCGGTCCAGGTACGCCGACAGCCACCTGGGTCACGTCTTCCCGGACGGGCCGCGCGATCGCGGCGGCCTGCGTTACTGCATCAATTCGGCCTCGCTGCGCTTCATTCCGGTGGCGGACCTCGAGAAGGAAGGCTACGGGCAGTACGCCAGCCTGTTCGCCGACGGGCAGGGAGGTGCGGCATGACGACCTCGCGCGCCATCCTTGCCGGCGGTTGTTTCTGGGGCATGCAGGACCTGATCCGCAAGCAGCCCGGCGTGGTCGCCACGCGCGTGGGCTACACGGGCGGCGATGTGCCGAACGCCACCTATCGCAACCACGGTTCCCATGCGGAGGCGATCGAGATCGAGTTCGATCCGGCGAAGCTCAGCTATCGCAAGGTGCTGGAGTTCTTCTTCCAGATCCACGATCCGACCACCCTGAACCGGCAGGGCAACGACGTCGGCACGAGCTACCGGTCGGCCATCTTCTACCTCGATGACGAGCAGAAAGCGGTGGCCGAGGACACCGTGGCCGATGTGAACGCGTCGGGCCTGTGGCCGGGGAAGGTGGTGACCGAGATCGCCCCGGCAGGCCCGTTCTGGGAAGCGGAGCCGGAGCACCAGGACTACCTGGAGAAGTACCCGAACGGCTACACCTGCCACTTCATTCGCCCGGACTGGGTGCTGCCGCGCCGTAACGCGTGATCCGATGTCCCCGCCGCCTCTGGTATAAGAGCCGGCGGGGACAGCATCGTCCGGGGGGACGACATGGATAGTGCGAAGGAAGACGGCCTGAAGGAGCGCGGCTGGCGCCGGCGTGCCTACGGATTCGGGGCGCTGCTCGTCGTGGCGATCGGCCTGCTCCGCGCCACCAACCGCTATCTCGTCGACGTGGCCAATCGCGAGCCCACGGTGTTCCTGCCCAAGCTGGTGGAGGAACTGACCGGCGCCGTGAGCTTCGGTGCCTTGCTTCCCTTGCTGTTCCTCGTGCTGCGCCGGGTTCGCTGGACCTGGTACACCCACGCCTTGCTGTTCGCCGTCCTCTCGGTGGTGCAGACCACGCTGATGATCGGCCTGCGCCAGCTCGTGTTCGGCGCCATGGGCATGCCGGGCTTCGCCTATGGTGTGGTGGTGTGGCGGTACCTGATGGAGGTGCCGACCCAGCTCTTCTTCTATGCCGTGATCGTCTCGGGCCTCTGGCTGTTCGACCGTTATCGCGAGGGGCAGGTGCGTGAATTGCGTGCGGCCCAATTGGAGTCGGCTCTGTCGGAAGCCCGCCTGGAGGCGCTGCGCCTGCAGTTGAATCCGCACTTCCTCTTCAACACGCTGAATGCGGTGTCGGAACTGATGTACGAGCGGCCGCGGGTGGCGGACGAGATGCTGTCGCGCGTCGGCGAGCTGTTGCGCGCCACGCTATCTGCCACCGCGCAGGAGCACCGACTGGCCGACGAGTGGCGGTTGGTAGCGCTGTACATGGACATACAGCGCGTGCGCTTCGGCGACGGGCTCGACGCACGGGTGGAGAACGACCCCACGCTGGACGAGTTGCGCATTCCCTTCCTTCTTCTCCAGCCGCTCGTGGAGAACGCCATCGAACACGGTGGCGCAGGCGTCGAACGCCGGGTCCACATCGACGCCTCGCGGCAGGCCGGACAGCTGACGGTCCGCATTCGTGACTATGGCGGCGGCCAGTCCATCCATGGTGGCCATGGCATCGGGCTTGGGAACGTGCATGCGCGGCTGCGCCACCTGTACGGCGACGAGGCCGGGGTGAGACTCGATCCGGTGCCCGAAGGCGGCAGTGTCGTCACCGTGTGGTTGCCGGCGCGGCGGTGGTCCGCATGATCCTGCGCGCGGTGGTCGTCGACGACGAAGCACCGGCCCGCGCCAAGCTGCGCCGTTACCTGGCGGCCAGCGAAGGGCTGCTATGGGTCGGCGAAGCGGCCGACGGTCCATCGGCCGTCGCGCTCGTTCGCCGCGAGCGTCCCGACGTGATGTTCCTCGACATCACCATGCCCGGCATGGACGGCTTCGCCGTGCTGCAGGCGCTGGGCGATCCCTTGCCCGCGGAGATCGTGTTCGTCACCGCCCATGACGAGCACGCCGTGCGAGCCTTCGAAGTCCATGCCTTCGATTACCTGCTGAAGCCGGTGGGGCCGGAGCGTTTCGCCCGGACCGTGGCCCGATTGCTGGGAAACGTGAAGCCCTCGCTCGACATCGCCGGGCGCGTGCAAGGACTTCTCGACGGCGCGCCCGTGCCCGTGCGCTACCTGGATCGCCTGCTGCTCCCGAGTGGCGACGCCGCCGAACTGGTCCGCGTCGAACGCATCGACCGCATCGTCGCGAGCCGCAATTACCTGGATGTGTTCGTCGAAGGCGTGGCGCACCGTCTGCGCGGCACGCTGGACAGCATGCAGGGACGCCTGAATCCTTCTGCCTTCGTGCGCGTGAACCGTTCCACGATCGTGCGCCTCGACGCCATCCGCCAGGTGCAGCCTTGGCCCGACGGCGAACAGCGCCTGCTGCTCGTCGATGGCGGACGCGTGACCTGGACCCGGCGATACCTGGATAGCCTGCCGCCGGGCCTCTCGCTCTAGACTGTAGGAGCCGCTATAGCGGCGAGAAGCCCACTGAGCGGTGAGGCTGTGAATGTTGCCCTGACGCGAGACCCCTCGCCGCCAAAGCGGCTCCTACAGGTGCTCGTCCCTGGGGGCGGGACATTCGTCCCTGGTGCGCCACCGGCCGCCCGGCCCGCCGCGCAGACTCCTCCCCACCTACAGGAGGAGCTCCATGGCAAAGAAGACCTACATCGTCGCAGGCGCGGTCGTCGCTTTGAGTGTCGCGGCCTGGCATGTATGGCGACCGGACCAGGCGCTGCGCGTCGCCGCCGGCGTCGCGGCGCACCACGTCTGCTCGCTGACCTACCTCAGCGGGCAGGACCCGGAAGAAACATACGCCCAGCTCGTCGTGCCGGTGCTGGGCGAGACCGTCGGCAGGCTGCTCACGCCCCACGTCTTGCGCGATACGCGGAGCGTGCAAGTGTCAGGGCCCTTCGGAAGCACGCTCGCCCGGGCGGACTTCACCCCAGGCTACGGGTGCAGGCTCGCACTGCCGGGCAATGTGCCCCTGGCGCCGGACACGACACGGCATACGGCCGCGCACGACGATTTCGCGCCTGCCGGACCGGTGGCCCCGTCGAATCCATCCATCGCGGCGGCCCTGGATCGCGTGTTCGCGGAGTCGCCCACGCAGCCAGTGAAACATGTGAAGGCGGTGGTCATCGTCAAGGACGGTCACGTCATCGCTGAGCGGTATGCATCCGGTTTCGACCTGCATACGCCCCTGCTGAGTTTCTCGGTGGCCAAGTCGTTCACCAACGCGTTCCTCGGCATCCTTGCGAGGCAGGGCAGGATTCGCCCGGACCAGCCCCTTGGTGCGCCGGAATGGCAGGCGCCCGACGATCCGAGGCGCTCGATCACGGTCGAGGACCTGCTGCGCATGCATAGCGGCCTGGCGGCGGAAGAGGCGGAATCGGCCTATAGCCCCGTGGCGCGCATGGAGTTCCTGCATGGCGACATGGCCGCGTATGCGGCGGCACAGCCTGCGAAAGAGCCGCCGAACCGCACCTTCGAGTACACGTCGGCGGATACGCTGCTGCTTGCCCGGCTGGTGGGCGAAAGAGTGGGCGGGGGTGCGGAGGGCATGCGCGCTTTTGCGCGACGCGAACTTTTCGACCGGCTCGGCATGGGTGACGTCACCATGGAGTTCGACGGTCGCGGCACCTTCGTCGGCTCCACCTACGTCTACACCTCGGCCCGCGACTTCGCGCGCCTTGGCCTGCTGTACCTTCGCGACGGCCTTGCGCCGGATGGAACGCGCCTCCTTCCCGAGGGTTGGGTGGCATGGTCGCGCGCCTCGACGCTGGGTGCGCCCTACGGTGCGGGCTTCTGGACCAACGACGGTCCCAGTCTGCCGGCGAAGTGGCGCGTAGCGGCCGGATTTCCCAAAGACGGGTTCTACGCGAGCGGCACGATGGGACAACGCATCTACGTGGTCCCGTCACAGAACCTGGTGATCGTGCGCTTCGGCTATTCCGCACCGCCCGAGTACGGTATCGACGACGACCTGGCGCTCATCAAGGCATCGATCGCCGCTACGAAGACCAACTGACGCCCCGCGCCCGGTCGCCATGCCCGAGCAGCAGGAGGTCGGGCATGCGGTCGATCACGGCGACGGCTCCCGCGGTGCGAAGATCGAGCGATTTGCGGTAGCCGTAGCTGACCAGCACGAAGTCCATGCCGGCATCGCGCGCGGCGAGGACGTCGCTCTCCGAATCGCCGACTACCAAGGTCCTGTCGATGTCGACCTTGGCCTGGGTGGACAGGTAACGCATCGGTACGCCGCTGGGCTTGCGTTCCGGCAGCGTATTCGCACCGACGATACCGTCGAAGTAGTGGAGCATGCCACGTGCCTCGAGCAGAGGGCGCACGAACTCCTCGTTCTTGTTCGTGCAAACGGCGAGCTTCACGCCTCGTGCGTGCAGGCTGGCGAGCGTTTCCACGACGCCGTCGTACGCCGGGCCGTCGAGCGCGGTCTCGGCATAGTGTTCGAGGAACCCCGGCATCACGTCGTCGATGCTCGCGTCGCTGCCGGCATGCGCGAATGCGGAGGTGATGAGCTTGCGCGACCCTTCGCCGATCCACCCGGTGATTTTCGCCGTGTCGTACGTGGGCAGCTTCCAGTCGCGTAGCGTGCGATTGACCGCGTCGGCGATGGCCGCGGCGCTATCGACGAGGGTGCCGTCGAGATCGAAAATAACGAGCGAGTACGGGAAGGCCAAGGCGTTCGATCCGGAGAAAAAGGGAATTCTACGCCGTTGTGAACACTATACCGTAAGGTGTCCGCGGTTCACCAATGGCAAAGGGCAGGGCAGGAAACGGGTGCCGGCATCGGTATAGTCGCCCCTCCCATGGCCAGGGGTACTGCCTTGATGACCGAAGCGACGCAAGAACCTGCGATGCCGGCTGCGCCGAAACAGTCGCTGCGCCTGCTGTTCACCGCGCTGATGCTGGTGATGCTCCTGGCCGCGCTCGACGGCACCATCGTCTCCACGGCCTTGCCGACCATCGTCGGCGAACTCGGCGGCCTGAACCAGTTGTCCTGGGTGGTCACGGCTTACCTGCTGAGTTCCACCGTGGTGGTCCCGCTGTACGGCAAGTTCGGCGACCTCTACGGCCGCAAGCGGATGATGCAGGTGGCCATCGCCATCTTCCTCGTCGGATCCGTGCTGTGCGGCATGGCGCAGAACATGGTGCAACTGATCCTCACGCGGGCGCTGCAGGGCCTGGGCGGCGGCGGGCTCGTGGTGATCACCATCGCGTCCGTTGGCGACGTGATTCCGCCCGCGGAACGCGGGAAATATCAGGGCCTGTTCGGCGGGGTCTATGGGCTTGCCACCGTGCTCGGTCCGCTGCTCGGCGGATTCATGGTGGACCACCTCTCGTGGCGTTGGATCTTCTACGTGAACCTGCCGCTCGGCCTGCTCTGTGTCGCCATCATCGCGGTGGTGTTCCGCCCGCACGTGCGCCAGGTGCGTCATGCCATCGATTACAAGGGCGCTGCCTCGCTTACGGTGGCGCTCAGCTGCCTGATCGTCTTCACGACCGAAGGCGGCACGGCGTTGCCGTGGGACTCGGCGCGGCTATGGCTCATTCTTGCGATAGCCGTCGCCGCCATTCTCGCCTTCGTGCGCGCCGAACGCGTCGCCGTGGAGCCCATCATGCCGATGCACCTGTTCCGGCATCGCATCTTCCTCCTGAGCAGCCTCATCGGCTTCTTCGTCGGCGCCGCCTTGTTCGGATCGACCACGTTCATTCCGCTGTACATGCAGGTGGTGAAGAATGCATCGCCGACGGAGGCGGGCATGCAACTGCTGCCGCTGATGGGCGGCGTGATTTTCAGTTCCGTGGTGGTGGGACGGCTGATCAGCCGGTGGGGACGTTATCGCGTCTTTCCCATTCTGGGCACCGCCCTTTCCGCGACCGCACTCGTTCTGCTGGGGACGGTGGGCGAGGGCGATCCCGTGTTCTTCCTGTACATCTACACCGGCATGCTCGGCGCCGGACTGGGCATGGTGATGCAGGTGCTCGTGCTCGCGACGCAGAACAGCGTGGAGATGCAGCACCTCGGCGTGGCGACTTCCGGGGTGACGCTGTTCCGTTCGATCGGCGGTTCCATCGGCGTCTCCCTGTTCGGCGCGATCTTCAGCATCAGCCTGCAAACGCGCCTGCACGGCGTGTTGCCGGACGGCGCACACGCGGTGCACTCGTTCGGCCCCGCCGCGGTGAGGGCACTGCCGGCACCCCTTCACCAGCAGTACGTGCATGCGTTCGCCGCGTCGATGCACACCGTGTACTTCGTGGCGGCAGCGCTTGTGGTCGTGGCCTTCATGATGGCGCTGCGCCTGCGCGACATACCGTTGCGCACGACCCAGCGCTGAAGCGGATCGTATGCGTTTCCGGCAGGAGGGCGGCGGAAGCCGGTCGGAAGGGCCGGCAGCCACGTAGTATCGGACAGCCCCTTCGCTCAGGCGAAGCGGGCAAGGCGTTTTCCTGCGATCCATACCGTGCGATCAACCAAGGAGTTCTTTCGATGAAGAACAGCGCTTCGCAGTCCCACGATGCTTCCATGAAAGTTCGCGCCTTCGCGCGACTCAGTGCCTTCGAGGTCACGCCCGTCGCCGAAGACGATCATGGCGGACTCTTCCTGACCATCTACACCGACCCGGACAGGCCGGAGCCGGAAGTGGGCATCATCGGCGGCTGACGCGTCGATGGAGGACGCGCCCCGCGTCGCGGGGCGCAACCCGTCAAGGGATAGCGACATGCAGAGCCGCCCACTGATCCTCGCGCCACCCGACGACCCCCACGCCTGCGCGCTCGCCTGGGCCATTCGGCCACAAGGTATCGAGCCTGCCTGGATGCCGTCGCTCAGCACCGGCCCTGGCGTGCACTACAGTTTCCGTATCGGCCAGGACCACGAGACATTCCACGATTCGCTGCTGGCGGGCGATCGCATACGCTCCGTATGGAACCGCCGCGTGCACGACCCGGTGCCCGAGTGTGCCGACGAAGACCGCGCCTTCGCGACGTGGGAGTGGAAGCTCTTCCAGCGCAATCTGTTCGATTTGCAGGGCGTCTATGGCGATGCGCTTTGGGTCAATCCCTTCGCCGCCGCGCAGCGCGCGGAGCACAAGCTCGTGCAACTGGCCACGTGCCGCAAGCTGGGCATTCCCTTCCCTGAAACCGTCGTGACGACGGACGCGGCGGAAGTGGCGGCGCTCATACGGCGCTGGGGACAGGTGGTCTTCAAGAGCTTTCTGGTGCACCAGTGGGAAGAGCGTGACAGCGGACGAATGCATGCCGTTGGCGTCGTACTGCTGAACGCCGATAGCGAGCTGCCCGCCGAGGCCATTGCGGTATGCCCCGGCATCTACCAGCGCTACATCGAGAAACGATACGACGTCCGGGTCACGATGATCGGTGACCGCCTGTTTGCCGTACGGCTCGGCAAGGGCGCCGACGGCGCGTTCGTGGACTGGCGCGGGCACAGCAAGGACCCTTCGTTCCGAGCCGAGCGCTTGGAGCTTCCGTCCGCGGTCGAAACGAAGCTGCGGGAACTGATGGGCGAGCTCGGCCTGGTATTCGGCTGCATCGACCTGGTGGTCGACGCACAAGGGGAGTTCCACTTCCTGGAGGTGAACCAGGCCGGCCAGTTTCTCTTCGTGGAGGACATGCTGCCGGAAGTTCCGATACTGCAGACGATGACGGCGATGCTGGTCGGCGGCCGCGTCGATGCGCCCGTCGAAAACCTCCGGCCCGTTTCCATGAAGGATTTCTGGGCGTCCGAAGCCTATGCGGCGCTGCGTGGAGCCGTGGCACACAAGCCGCCCGATCGACCCCTGTATACACTGGAATAGCGCCGTTCAGGAGCCTGTCTTGGCGTTGGGCGCGTCCACCGGCTTCGACTGCGGGGAATCCTTCTGGCGCAGGAAAATGGACAGGATGACCAGCGAGAACACGGCAAGGAATTCGCTCTGCCAGTTCTGGAACGATTCGAACCAGAACGATGGGTCGAGCGCGTACTGTCCCAGGGTTTCCACCGGCTGGTGATGTTCGATGGCTTCGCCGATCGACTTGCGCCAGCTACCGAGCAGATGTCCGGTGAAACTGGCGGCGAACAGGAGCAGAAACGCGATCGACAGCGAGTTGGCGTAAAGCCAGCGCACCACGCCGCCGCGGCGCCAGGCCTTCGGCTGGAGGTGCTCCGGCGTGGGCGTGTCCTCTTCCTCGGATTCGTCCAGCGGCCGCGATTCGGCCGAGCCTTTCTGCCGCAGCCAGACGGTCAGGAGGACGTAGACACCCATCTGCAGGAATTCGCTCTCCCAGTTCTCGAATGTCGCCGACCAGAAGTCTCCGCTGGCAAGGTATTCGGCGAAACCGACTGCGGCCTTGCCGTGCTCGGCCATCTCCTGGTTATGCGCCGCATGGCCGGTAAGGGCCTGGGCCGTCCATGCCGCGAGCATCATCGCCAGGACGACGATGCTCAGGCCATTGCGCCTGAAGAACGTATCCTTCACTCGTGCGTCTCCGTCAGGTATGGCGTGGCGCTCGTGCCGTTCCGCCGAAGGCCGAAGAAAACCCGAGTGGACGTGAAATCGGTGCGCAGGCAGCGGAGCTACCGGGGCCACGAACCCAGGCGCAGGCGGTGGAAACGGCACACGTCGATGTCCGGATAGGTGCGGGACCTTCCATCGGCGAACGTTACCCGGAAGTCGCGCAGGCACCTGCCCTGCGGCAAGCGCACGGTGGCGGCGGCGGTTCCGCCCTGCAACGGCTCGCCGAGCGCGAGGTCCGTGTTCGCCACGGTGACGGCGGTTACGCTCACGTCGGAAGTGTTGATCAGGGTGAACATCCTCGCGGGTTCGCGGTTCGCTTCGGCTGCCCGGGCGAGCGAGAGGGAGGCGATGGCGGACAGGGCGAGGAAGGCGATGCGTGCTGCGTACATGGTGGGTTCTCCGTGGCGTTGGCGACGCCATGGAAGCGGGACGGACGCAGCCTGGGAAAGCGTCCCGGGACGAATCGTCGATGCCGCGGGACGGTTCGTAGCGCCGCGACGATTCGCTTTGCGCTCGCCACGCGTACGCCTACCATGCGCCCAAGGGTCAACGGGATACAGGTCATGAAGGTTCGTCTGGGTACGGCGGAAATCGGTATTCGTCGGTATCTCGCGCTGTGGACAGGCATCGCGGTGGTGTTCGCCATCCAGCGCCACCTCAACGCGCAACTCGTCGGCCACGAATGGGATGCTTGGGATTACCTGCGCTGGTCGCTGATCCAGTGGTACACCTGGGCCGCCTTCGCGCCGCTGGTGTTCCGCCTGGCGGCGCTCTATCCACGCCAGGGCGAGTTCCGCATTCGTAGTCTTGGTGTGCAAGTGGTGGCGAGCGTTGCCGTCACCATGCTCGCCCTCATGGTGGGCGCCGCGGTATCCACGGTGTTCGAGCCCAGTTCCCTGCTGGAGCAGATCAGGCAGTTCGTGGGCCAGCACTTCGCCACGGGCTTCCTCACCTATTGGGCCCTGTTCGCGATCCAGCAGGCCATGGCGTTCCACGAGGAGAAGACGCGGCGCGAGCGCGAGGCGAACCAGCTGGCGGCCGAACTCGCGCGCTCCCGTCTGCAGGCATTGAAGTCGCAATTGCAGCCACACTTCCTGTTCAACACGCTGCACGCGATCGCCACCTTGCTGAAGGAAGACGCCCTCACGGCCGAGGACATGCTGCTGCGTCTGAGCGAGCTGTTGCGTGCTTTCCTGGAGGACTACGACGGCCAGGAGATCAGCCTGCGCCGTGAGCTCGTGCTGCTCGACCTCTACCTGGGCATACAGGGCGTGCGCTTCAAGGACCGTCTGACGACTCGCATCTACATCGATCCTTCCACCCTCGATTGCGCGGTGCCCAGCCTGATCTTGCAGCCCATCGTGGAAAACGCCATCCGGCACGGCATCGGCGAGCGCGTGGGGGCGGACCGGATCGAGATAGAAAGCCGCCGCGAAGGCGACAACCTCTGCATCGAAGTGCGCAATCGCAACAGTGTGCTGGACGAGAATGCGCGCAGCGCAACGCAAGGTCACGGCATCGGCCTTTCGAACACCGCGCTCCGCTTGCACGAGCTCTACGGTGATGCAGCCCATGTGCGTCTGGACATGCTCTGGCCGCAAGGCGTGGCCTGTCGCATCCAGTTGCCGTTCCGTGAAGCCGAAGACGCGGACGAAGGCCCGGAGATCGCAAGCGCATGAGCATCGTCACGCTGGTGGTCGACGACGAGCCCATCGCGCGGCACGCCGTGCTTCGTCTCCTGCGCGAAGACCCGGACATCGAGTTGGCCGGCGAATGTGGCGACGGAGCGTCGGCGGTGAGCGCGATCCGCGAGCGGTCACCCGACCTGGTGTTCCTCGATATCCAGATGCCGGCGATGACCGGCCTCGATGTCGTAGCCGCCATCGGCGCCGGGCGCATGCCCGCTACCGTATTCGTCACCGCCTACGAGCAGTACGCCGTGCGCGCGTTCGAGGCCAATGCGGTGGACTACCTGGTCAAACCGTTTAGCCGTGATCGCTTCATGGAAACGTTGCGCCGCGCGAAAACCAGGCTCGGCGTCGGCAACCGCAACGCCGGCGGTCTCGCCATCCAGCAGGTACTGGATGCGCTGCGCCGGCGCGAGGACTATCTGGAGCGATTGCCCGTGCGCGTGGACGATCGCGTGACCTTCGTCGACGTCGACGATATCGTCTGGATCAAGGCGAACCGGAACATCGTGGAGATCCACCTAGCCGATCGCGTGCATGAGGTGCGGGAAACCATGACCGCGCTGGCCGAACGGCTCGACCCGCGGCGCTTCGCCCGGGTCCACCGTTCCGCGATCATCAACGTGCGCCGCGTCCAGTCGATACACCCCTGGTTCAACGGTCACCACGTGGTGACGATGGACACCGGCCAGAAGCTCCGCATGAGCCGCTACCAGCAGGAGGCCTTCATGCAACTGGTGTCCACCCGGACGAAGAAGGAACCGGGCTGAGGCGGCAGGCGCTGGCCTCAGCGCCTCGTTGCAAGCACGCCGTCGAGGGCAAGTTCGGCTTTGAAGCCGGCCGCGTCCAGCCGGCGCGCCACCTCGCGCGGTACGTCCCTGCCGCTGGTGATCTTGTTGGGGCTACCGGTGTAGTGGAAGAGGCGGCCGCCACGCCGCAGCACGCGCGCCAGTTCGCCGTAGAAGGCACCCGAGTAGAGTTCACCCGCGATGCCGAAGCGCGGCGGGTCGTGCAGCACCGCATCCACCGAGGCGTCGGCGATACCGGCGACGGCCGACGACACATCGCCGTGCGTGAGTTCGAGCCGTCCTCCAGCCGACGCCGCGGCAGGATCGGGTGACCAGGGATTGAGCGTGCGCAACCAGAGCACGTCCTCGTTCTTCTCGAACGAACGGATGCGGCCGACACCGGCATCGAGGCAGCACGCCGCGAAATAGCCGAGCCCTCCGCAGGTGTCGAGCACCGTCTTGCCGCGCGGTTCCACGAGCGCGACCTTGCGCCTCGCATCGTCCAGGGGCGATTCCTTCGCGGTCGGAAGCATCTTGATGCCGTCGATCTCGAAGGTGGGTGGCCCCCACGGCGTCGCCACGAGCTTGATGAGGGAACCGGAAAAGCGGGAGACCGGAAGGAAGTCTTCTCCGTCCCAGTAGTAGATGGTTCGGTCCTTCAGGTGCGTGGGATACGGGTAGTCGCCATCGAGCCAGCGCCAGCGATCCGCGGCGAGCGTTGCCGTGCCGGTGCTGCGGCCGAGGTCCAGCGAACCGCTCCAGGTGGCTGCTCCGGCGTCACGGGCCGAGCACAGCGCGTCGGCGAGGTCGCGTGTCAGCAGGGGGCCTAGGTAATGCGCCACGATCGGTTCCCGGGCGCCGCCCGCAGGCGGCGCAAAGAACGCCATGGTAGCAAGGGCGGCGCAGGCTCAAAACCGGTCGACGTCCACGATGGCCTTGGCGAAGGCTTCAGGCGCCTCCTGCGGCAGGTTGTGGCCGATGCCGCCGGGTACGAGGCGATGTTCGTATGTCCCCTTGAACCGCTTCGCGTAGTTCGTGGGATCGGGGTGGGGCGCCCCGTTGGCGTCGCCTTCCATCGTGATGGTGGGCACCGTGATGTCCGGCTGTTTTGCGAGCTTTGCTTCCAGCGCGTCGTACTTGCGCTCGCCATGGACCAGCCCGAGGCGCCAACGATAGTTGTCGATCGAGATGGCGACGTGGTCGGGGTTGTCGAAGGCCTGTGCCGAGCGCTCGAACGTGGCATCGTCGAACCGCCACTTGGGCGAGGCCTGCTCCCAGATGAGGCGGGCGAAGTCGCGGGTGTACTTCGCGTAACCCGCCTTGCCGCGTTCGGTGGCGAAGTAGAACTGGTACCACCAGGACAGTTCGGCTTTCGGCGGCAGGGGGGCTTCATTCAAGGCCTGGCTTCCGATCAGGTAGCCGCTGACCGACACCATGGCCTTGCATCGTTCCGGCCACAGCGCCGCGACGATGTTCGCGGTGCGTGCGCCCCAGTCGAAGCCGGCGACGATCGCCTTGTCGATCTTCAAGGCGTCCATGAACGCGATGACGTCCGCAGCAAGCGCGGCCTGCTGCCCATTGCGCGGCGTGTCCGGCGAAAGGAAGCGCGTGCTGCCGTAGCCACGGAGGTAAGGCACGATCGCGCGATATCCTTTGGCTGCGAGGATGGGCGCCACATCGACATAGCTGTGGATGTCGTAGGGCCACCCGTGCAGGAGGATCACCGGCGTGCCGTGCGCCGGACCGTCTTCCGCGTAGCCGACCTCGAGTACATCCGTCTTGACGGATGCCGTGCGCGCGAACGAGGTGGCACCCTGCGGATGGCCCGGGCGAGCTACGACCTCCGCGGGCGACGCCGCCGCCGTGCCGGCGGCGCCGAAATGCGCCATGGCGACGCCAAGGGCGGTAGCGCCCACGAAACGGCGCCGTTCCTTGTTGAAATGGTCCACGGTGGTTGCTCCCGAGCGAATGGAGTTGCCAACTCTAATATCCGCGTGCCCATTCGACTTGTATGCGGCTGCTCCTTTCACCCTCTGTCAAAGGTCGAACGCTGCCGACACGTAGAACGTGCGGGGTGTGCCTTGCGTGAGGTAACCACCGTTCGCCGAGGCCCAGTAGCCCTTGTTCGCCACGTTCTGCACCGTGAGACGGAACGTGACAGGCACGCCTTCGAGGTAGGCGGTGGTGCGCGCGCCGATGTCGTAGGTGGTCCATGCAGGCACTTTCAGGTCGTTCGCGGCATCGAGGTACTGGTGCCCCGTACGTACCGCGCGCGCGCTGAGGGTGATGTCGGGCGAATGGGGGATGTCCCACTCGACGCCGGCGTTCGCCTGGAAACGCGCCACGCCGATGGCGTCGTTTCCGTCGTTGACGCCGCCCTGCGTCTTCACCAGTTCGGGGCGGATGTAGTTCGCGCCGCCCAGGATGCGCAGGCCCTGTACGGGCTGGCCGAAGAAGCTCCATTCGACACCGCGGTTGCGCTGCTCGCCATCCGCGACGTAGGTGTTGGAGGCGTCGACATAGGCGCTGGGCTGCTTGATCTGGTACAGCGCAAAGGCGCTGCCCACGGTGCCGGCGTCCCACTTCACGCCGATCTCGTTCTGCTTGGATTTGTACGGCGCGAACACCTGGCCCGCGTTGCTCACTGGAAGGTTGTTGAACGTGGCGGGCGCCTGATCGCCCTGCGTCAAGGCTTCGATATGGTTGGCATAGACAGACCACTGATCGGCGAAGCGGTAATTCACGCCGACGACCGGGCTGGTGGCGTAGCGCTCGTATTCGGAATTCTTCGCGCCGTCCACGCCGTTCACTGCGTAGTCGTAGCCCACGGTGTGCAGCTTCTGCCGGCGCGCGCCCAAAGTCACTTCCAGGGCGCCGTCCAGCAGTCCGATCGTGTCCGACACCGCGACGCTGCGCAGCTGATTGCGGCCGGTGACACCCGGATCGGCAATGGGACCCACGTTGTAGGCGAAGTCCGGAACGGGCACATACGACGGCGCATACAGATTGGTGTGGATCGGATCCAGCGAGCCCGCGTACGCGGCCTTCTTGCGGAAGGTGAGGGCGGAGAAACCGATATTGACGCGATGGCTCACCATACCGGTGTCGAAGAAGGCGTTGAAGCCCGCTTCCCCGGTGGCCGTATCGGCGATGTATGGCACCGTGAACCGCGTTTCCGTGGCATTGCCGGCGCGGTCGAGCAGGGAAGGGCTGACGTAGTCGCCGAATTCGTTGCCGTGGTGGGCGCCCGCGGCGACATAGCCGGTGAGCCAGGGCGCGATATCGTATTCCGCGCGGACGACGCCGAAGGTGTCTTCCAGCGAGGAATTGGACCATGGCTGGGCATAGTTGGTCTTTGCCGAAGGAGCTCGCGGCACGGAGGTGATGCCGTTGGCGTAAACCACCGCCCGCCCGCCGGTGATCACCTGTTTCTGGTAGCCCACGTCCGTCGTCACGCGGAGCCGGTCGCCGCGGTAATCGAAGGCGATCGAAGCCGCCGTGACGCGGCGCTGTTCGCCGTCGATGGCGGTGTTGCCGTCGCGGTGCACGGCGTTCACGCGAATGCCGAAGGCATCGTTCGTGCCGAAGCGGCGGCCGATGTCGACGCTGCCGCCCACCTGGCTGTCGCTACCCCAATCGAGGCCCACGCGCGTGATGGGCGTGGCCTCGGCGCGCTTGGGGGCGATATTGATGTTTCCGCCGATGCCCGAACCGCCGGGGCTGATCCCGTTGAGGAACGCGCTGGCACCCTTGAAGACTTCCACGCGGCTGATGAGCTCCGGCGCCAGGAGCTGCCGGGGCAGCAGCCCGTACAGGCCGTCGAATGCGATGTCGTCGCTGTATACCTGGAAGCCGCGGATCGTGAAGGTCTGCGAGAAGTTGCCGAACCCGAAGCCGGTGCGCACGGCGGGATCGTTGGATACGACATCGCCGAGCGTGCGGGCCTGCTGGTTGCGGATCAGGGTGTCGGTATAGCTGGTGATGGCAAAGGGAACGTTCATCGCATCCTGGTTGCCCAGCACGCCGAAGCGTCCACCCCTGGCCACCTGGCCGCCGGCGAACTCGGCGGTCGGCGGCGCGACGTTGGCCTCCACCTGGACGCCGGACAGGGTGGTGGTGTTGTCGCGCTCCTTCGCCTGCTGGGGGTCGGATGCCGGAGCGGCATCGGCAGCATGGGTGGCCGCGGCCACGAACAGGCTGCCGGCGAGCACGGCGCGGATGGCATGGGAGAGAGAGAAGACGGTGCGGGGCGGCTTGAAGGCCATCGGAGATCCAGTGGGCGGTGCCCGGATGCGAATGCAAATGCGAACCGCTCGCATTATGAGGCATCACCCACCCTGGTGCCTAGGGACCCGCCGATATATTTCATAACCCGTGACAGCGGCCGTCTGTGGGAGCCGCTTCAGCGGCGATACGGGCTCGCGACCATGCCCGCTGCCGCGGGATCGCCGGCACAGCCGGCTCCCACAGAAGAGGGATTACGCGCCAAGTCCTGCCCAGATCTCCCTCAGCGCCTGACGGATCATCCCCGGCGCATCGGGATCGCGTTTGGCCAGGGCCAACATGAAGGCCTTCGCCTGGGCGAACGTGATGTGGGGTGGCAGGGGCGGCACATCCGGATCGGTCACGAACTCGATGACCACCGGGCAGGGCGCGCTGAATGCCTCCCGCCAGGCGTCGAGAATGTCCTCGGGACGCTCCACGCGGATGCCCCTGAAGCCCAGCATTTCGCCGTAGCGTGCATAAGGGAAGGGTTCCACGTCCTGTGCGGCGGCGAACTTCGGATCGCCGGCCAGGGCGCGCTGCTCCCACGTCACCTGGTTCAGGTCGTTGTTCACCAGCACCATGACGACGAAGTTGGGATTCGACCAACGCTGCCAGTACTGCTTGACGGTGACCAGCTCGGCGTTCCCGTTCATCTGCATGGCGCCATCGCCGACCACGGCAAGCACATGGCGGTCAGGATGGGCCATCTTAGCGGCGATGGCATACGGTACGCCGCTGCCCATCGTCGCGAGCTTGCCGGACACCGAGGCCATCATGCCTTCGCGCAGCTTCATGTCGCGTGCGAACCAGTTGGTGTGCGAGCCGCTGTCGCCGGTGACGATCGTGCGGTCGGGCAGGGCGGACGACAGTTCCCAGAAAACGCGCTGCGGATTGATGGGCGAGGCAGGCTGCATGGCCTTGAGTTCGAGCGCTCGCCACCACTTGCGCACGTTCACTTCGATGCGCTCGCGCCATTCCGTATCGGTGCGCTGCTTCAGCAGCGGCAGCAGCTTCCGCAGCACTTCGGCGCTGTCGCCGATGAGGTTCACCTCCGTCGGGTAACGCATCGACACGTTGCGCGGCGAGATGTCGATCTGCACCGCTCGTGCCTTGCCGTCTTCCGGCAGGAATTCCGAATAGGGGAAGGTCGTGCCGACCATCAGGAGCGTGTCGCAGTGGTCCATCATCTCCCAGCTCGGCTTTGTGCCCAGCAGACCGATCGAGCCCGTGACGAAGGGCAGGTCGTCGGCGAGAGCCGCCTTGCCGAGGAGCGCCTTCGCCACGCCCGCCTGCAGCTTGTCGGCGATGGCGATGACTTCCTTGCCGGCACCCAGTGCGCCCGCGCCGATGAGGATGGCCGGGCGCGACCCGGCATTGAGCACATCGGCGGCGCGCCGCAATTCGTCATCCGACGGGAAGGGATGCGGGGACGCGTCGCCCACGCCGGAATAGACGTTGCCATGCGCTCGCGGCGGGCTGGGCACGGCAGGCATCTCCTGCAGGTCGTTCGGCACGATGATGCAGGTGACGGCGCGCTCGGCCTTGGCGATGCGGAAGGCGCGGTCCACCACGTGCCTCATCTGGGCCGGGGTGACCACCGTCTCGATGTAGCTGCATACGTCCTTGAAGAGGACATGCAGGTCCACTTCCTGCTGGTAATCGCTGCCCAGGGCGGCGCGCGCCTGCTGGCCGACGATGGCGACCACGGGCACGTGATCCATGCGCGCGTCGTAGAGTCCGTTGAGCAGATGAATGGCACCGGGACCGGACGTTGCCAGGCAGACGCCGACTTCGCCGGTGAACTTCGCATGTCCGCCGGCCATGAACGCGGCCATTTCCTCGTGACGCACGCGGATGTAGTCGAAGCGGTCGGCCGCGCGGCCCATCGCACCCATGATGCCGTTGATGCCGTCGCCGGGATAACCGTAAATGCGGCGGACGTTCCATTCGCTCAGGCGTTCGAGGAGGAAATCTCCCACTGTCTTGCTCATCGCGGACTCCGTCGGGGTGTCGGACCGACGATGATGTTCAATCGCGCATCGCGCACGCGTGAACGTGCCGGCTTCGCAATTTCATGCGCAGCGACGCGTCAGCCGGCGAAACCTCCCTCGTCCAGGTAACGCTGTTCTTCCTCGGTGATGTCGCGGCCCAGCTGGCGGTGCCGATGCGGAAAACGTCCGAAGCGCCGGATGATGTCGCGATGGGTTTCGGCATAGGCGGGAAACGGGCCACCCAGGGCTGCGAACAGTTCGACCGAGAGATCCTGGTCGGCGGGGTCTTCGGAATGCTCGAAAGGCATGTAACAGAACGCACGCATGTTCGTGTCGAAGCTCGCGTCGAAGCCGCGGACGCGCATATGCCGCGCCACGGATCGTGCAAGCGGGTCGGTGGCATACATGTGCGCGGTGCCGCGGAAGGCGTTGCGGGGAAACTGGTCGAGGAGGATCAGCAGCGCGAGGCAACCGTCCGCGCTGTCGAGCCATGCGTCCAGTTCGCCGCGCGCCGCGGCCATGTGGGCGGCGAGGAAGTGCTCGCGGAACACGGTGTCGAATGCGTCGTCATGACCGAACCAGCGGTCGTAGCCGGCATCCCGCCAGAAGCGAAGGACGCGCCCGGGTGATTCGGGCAAGGGAAGGACGGCGATTGGATTGGGCATCTCGTGCGGCTCGCGGTGACAGCGGGCAACGACCATACCACCGCGCGTCACGCACCGCCTTGCACGACAGGCGCCGCGTGCCGCCGTGCCAGCGCGAGCGTGAGGACGCCCACACCTGCCGAGACCACCGCGCTGGCGATCAGCGCGAAGGCGTGCCAGCGCAGGTAGAGCAGCGTTCCGCCCGTGGCGCCGCAGATGAAACTTGCCACCACGGTGAAGCACACCGCCACGCGACGGCGATCGACGGGACCACGCCATGCGCGCTGCCCCAGGGCGATGCCGAGATCGGTGAACATGCCCGTGAGGTGCGAGGTACGCAACACCGCGCCCGTTACCAGGGAGGTCGTGCCGTTCTGCAGACCCATGGCAGCGGCGCAGATCATCACACCGAGCCATGGCGTGCTGGCCATCACCGAACTGGCCATGGCCAGGAGCGCGGCGACGGCGAGCAGAAGGGCGCCTGCGGACACGGAGGGAATCCAGCGCGGGCCGCGCGCGAGCCATGCGCTGAACGCGCAGCTCACGGTGAACAGCGCGATGACGCCGACGGCGTGGAGCAAGAGCGCCAGATTGCCGGAGCCCAGGCCTATCGCTCCCTCGGTGGAGATGCCCGTGAGATGGGTGACCCCGCCATGATGCAACGAGAGCAACGCGGCGGCGTTGACGCTGCCGGCGACCAGGGGCAGAAACACGGCCCACGACCAGATCCAGCGCGGGAAGAAGGGGATCATCGCAATGGCGGTGGCTGAAAGGACGACAGAAGCATAATTCCGGGTGCACTTTCCGCGCGAGGCCTGCCGTATTCGCAAGGCTCGTGCTAATCTCCGCGCGTCGGAAAAGGCAGACTTGGTTTGGTAAGCCCAAGTCCTTTCGGTGACGAAAGCTCTGGTCTTTGGCCCCGTGCCACAGACCCCCACGACGAATATCGGGCGCCCTGGCGCCCCTTCATTCGTCCGTGAGGGTCTCGCATGCGAGGAACGCTCCGGTCGAATCACGACCCCTGGAGCCCTGCATGCCTTTCCATCCTTCCGATCCCATCGATGTCGTCGTCGCCGGCGCCGGTCCCGTCGGTCTGTTCCTTGCCTGCGAACTGGGGCTGGCCGGCCTGTCCGTCGCCGTTCTCGAGCAGGCCGGCGATCCATGTTCGCCACTCAAGCGGCTTCCGCTCGGCATGCGCGGGCTTTCCGTGTCCACCATCGAAGCGTTCTACCGCCGCGGCATGCTCGAGGCCGTGGAGCGGGCGCAACGTGAGAACAAGCAGTCGGGGGCCACCCGCGCGGCCGCGCACTGGGCGCGCGAGGAGCGCCCTTCCGGCGGGCACTTCGCAGGTATTCCCATATTCCTCGACCAGGTGGACACGGAGCGCTGGCGACATCATCTGCCCGGCCGCACTGGATTTCACCTGATGGCGGATATCGCTTCGTTGGAATCCGTGCTCGCGGAACGGGCCGCCTCGCTGGGCGTGGACATCCGTCGGGGCGTCCGGGTGACGGGTGTGGCGTCATCGGAACATGGCGTGACCGTGCAAGCCGGTGGCGAGGCGATCGCCGCACGCTGGCTGGTCGGATGCGACGGCGGCCGCAGCGCGGTTCGCAAGCTGGCCGGATTCGGGTTCGTGGGTACGGAGCCCGAATTCACCGGGTATTCCCTCGACGTGGAACTCGACGATCCCGGCATGCTGCGTCCCGGCCGCACGTATACGCCGCAGGGCATGTACACCTTCGCGCCGCCGGGAACCGTCGCCATGGTGGACTTCGACGGCGGAGCCTTCCATCGCGGACAGCCGGTGACGCGCGAGCATGCGCAGGAACGACTTCGGCGAGTATCGGGAACCGAGGTGACCGTAACCGCTGTGCGCCAGGCAACGACGTGGACGGACCGCGCCCTGCAGGCCGACCGGTACTGGAAGGGGCGGGTGTTGCTGGCCGGCGACGCGGCACACATCCATTCTCCCTTGGGCGGCCAGGGACTGAACCTGGGCATCGGCGATGCCATGAACCTGGGATGGAAGCTGGCCGCCACCCTCCGTGGAACGGCGCCGGAGGGGCTGCTCGACAGCTACGAACAGGAAAGGCATCCCGTCGGCGCGAAAGTGCTCGACTGGTCGCGGGCCCAGGTCGCCTTGATTCGCCCCAGCCCCGCTTCACGCGCGGTCGAAGCGATCATGCGCGACCTCATCGGCACACGCGACGGGGCGACCTACGTTGCGGAGAGGGTCTGGGGCTTGTCGTTGCGCTACGACCTCGGTGGTAGCCACCCACTGGTGGGACGCAGCGTGCCCGACTTCGTCTTCGCCGACGGCACCACGACCGGCACGCTGCTCGAAGGCGGGCAGGGACTTTGGCTGGACTTCGACAGCCGTGCGCCGGCAAGAGAGTTGGCCAGTCGCTGGGGCCGTCGCATCCGGTACGCCGAGGGCGAAGTCGAAAACAGGCTGGGACTGGCCGGCGTTCTTGTACGCCCGGACGGCATCGTGGCGTGGGCCGCCGAGCAGGGCACCTCGCTCGCCGGCGCCGAAGCCGCGGCGCGCCGCTGGTTCGGCGACGCTTGAGTCAGGCTGAGGGTGCGGCTGCGACGAGTGGCGCAACCCGTCGATTTACCAGATCCTGACGCGTTCGTTCGATGGGAGGTACAGGGACTGGCCCGGCCTCACGTCGAATGCCTCGTACCACTCGTCCAGATTGCGCGAGGTCCACACGCGTTGCGCCGCAGGCGCGTGCGGGTTCGTCAACAGACGCTGGCGCAGATCGGCCTCCCTGTACTTGAGCCGCCAGATCTGGGCCCAGCCGAGAAAGAAGCGCTGGTCGCCGGTGAAGCCGTCCATGGTGGGGGGTTTTCTGCCGGCTAGCGAGAGCCTCCACGCGTCGTACGCGATGGCGAGGCCGCCGAGATCGGCGATGTTTTCGCCGAGGGTCAGCGCGCCGTTGACGTGCTGTCCGGGCAGCGGCTCGTAGGCGTCGTACTGGCGCGCCAGGACTTTCGTGCGCCGCTCGAAGCCGCCGAGGTCCGCAGGTGTCCACCAGATGGTCAGGCGGCCCTGCTCATCGTATTTCGAGCCCTGGTCGTCGAACTGGTGGGTGATCTCATGTGCGATGGAAGCACCGATGGCGCCATAGTTGATCGCGGAATCCGCCGCCGGGTCGAAGAACGGCGGTTGCAGAATGGCGGCAGGAATGACGATCTCGACGGCGGAGAAGTTCGCGAAGGCGTCGACGGTCATGGGCGTGACCCGCCATTCGTCGCGGTCGAAGGGACGGCCGAGCTTGCGCATGTCGCGCTCGAACGCGAAGGCGTGGGCGCGCATCCGGTTGCCGAAGGCGTCGTCGTCGCGCATGTCCAGCCCCGAATAGTCCTGCCAGTGTTCGGGGTAACCCACCTTGGGGTGGAAGGCGGCGAGTTTGGCTCGTGCGCGGCGCTTTGTCTCCGGCGTCATCCAGTCGAGAGCCGCAATGCGCTTGTCCATCGCGGCCAGCAGGTTGCGCACCAGCGCTTCGGCCGCCGCCTTGTGGTCCGCGGGAAAATACCGGGCAACATAAGCCTTGCCCACCTCGTCGGGCACGGCATCCACGGCGAAAGCCACGGCGCGCTTCCAGCGAGGCTCGGGCTGCTCGGCACCGCTGAGCAGGTGCCCGTGGAAGCCGAAGTGCTCTCGCGCAAAGGCGCCCGGCAACACATCGCCGTACGCATCCAGCACGTTTACCCGCAAGCTGTCCTTGAGCACGGGCAACGGCGTGGAGCCGAGCACCTCGGCAATGCCGGCGACGGCACCCGGCTGGCTCACCACGATGTCGCCCGAACGCGCGCCGGCGGCGCGGAGGAACGCATCGATGTCGAAACCGTTCGCCAGCGCTGCCGCTTGCGCGCGCGTGGCGCGGTTGTATGTCTTGCTCGCGTCGCGACTGTCGACGCGATTCCAGCTTGCCTTCGCGATGCGCGCTTCCATGGCGAGGATGGCATCGCTTCGATTCGATGCATCGCGTGGCGCGGCGCCGGCCAGCGTCAGCAGGCGGGACAGATGGTTGGTGTAAGCGAGGCGCATCCGCGCCATGGCCTCGTCCGTGCCCAGGTAGTAGTCCCGGTCGGGCAGGCCGAGGCCAGCCTGGCCGAGCTTCAGCACGTAGGCATCCGGGTGGCGATCGTCCTGCGTGACACTCACGTCGAAAGGCACGGCGATACCTTCCCTGAGCGCCTGCGCTGCGACGCGGGCATAGTCGGCCGGGGTGGCGATCGCCTCGATGCGGTCAAGCCAGGGCCGCACCGGAACGAGCCCCCGACGCTCTATCTCCCCCTCGTCCAGGAACGCCGCGTAGGCCGCCCCGGCCTTGCCATGACCGTCACGCCGCGCTCGTTCGAGGATGTCCTTCACGCGCTCCCGGTTGAGGTCGTTCAGGCGGGTGAACATGCCGAAATTCGGCTTGTCCGCGGGAATGGGAGTGGAGCGCTCCCACGTTCCGTTCGCGTAGCGGTAGAAATCGGCACCCGGCGGGACGGACCGGTCCATGCCTCCGAGGTCGAAGCCGAAGGCCCCGATCTCGGGTTGCGTCGCCGACCCGGCAGCCGCCGGGTACGCGAAACCGAAAACCAACGCCATCCAGAGGATGGCCATGCGGATTGTCCCCATCGCCCCGATCCGTCCTTAGCTGCCGACGCCCGAGCCTATCCGGGCCGCTGGGACATGCCAACCTTTGTGACGTTTGACAGGTCCTTCACAAACGATCGTCCAGCCTCTTCATTTGTCGAGAGATGCCACGTGATCGTGAGCAGGACAGAGCGTTGAGCGGAAACGATACAAGCGGCGACCCGGCGCCTGGCGACGAGCGCCTGCGCACCAGCGAAACCCAGTTTCGGATTCTCGTGCAGGGCGTCGCGGACTACGCCATCTACATGCTCGACCCGACCGGGCATGTTTCTAGCTGGAATCCCGGGGCCCAGCGCATCAAGGGGTACCAGCAGGACGAAATCGTCGGCTTGCACTTCTCGCAGTTCTATACCGAGGAAGACCGGGTCGCCGGCGTGCCCGACCGCAATCTCAGCATCGCGAGGAACACGGGGCGCGTCGAGGACGAAGGCTGGCGCGTGCGCAAGGACGGGAGCCGCTTCTGGGCCCACGTCGTCATCGACCGCATTCTCGACGAGCGGGGCGATCTGGTCGGTTTCGCCAAGATCACGCGCGACGTGACGGAACAGCGTGCCGCCTCGCAGCAGCTGGAGCAGGCACGCGAGGCGCTGTTCCAGGCTCAGAAAATGGAAGCCATCGGCCAGCTGACGGGTGGGATGGCGCACGATTTCAACAATCTGCTGATGGCGGTGCAGGGTGCACTGGAACTGCTTCGCCGGCGTCTACCGGACGACGTGCGTACCCAGTCCATCTTCGAGACCGCGATGGCCGGGTTGAACCGCGGCGCGTCGCTCACACAACGCATGCTGGCCTTCGCCCGCCGTCAGGAACTGCGGCCCACGCCGGTGGATATTCCCGCGCTTGTGCACGGGATGAGCGAGATGACGAAGACCACGCTCGGCTCGCGCATCATGGTGAGCACACGCTTCCCGCTGTCGCTCGAGCCTGCGATGGTGGATCCCCACCAGCTCGAACTGGCGTTGCTCAATCTATTGGTCAATGCCCGCGACGCGATGCCTTCGGGCGGCAACATCGAGATCTCGGCCTTCGTGGAATCGATCCATCCGGGGCACCCTTCGGGATTGTCGGAAGGCCGTTATGTGAGCCTTTCCGTGACCGACGACGGGCAGGGAATGCCGCCGGAGACCCTGGCGCGGGCCGCGGATCCGTTCTTCACGACCAAGGGCGTCGGCAAGGGCACGGGATTGGGGCTGTCCATGGTCCATGGCCTGGCGGAGCAATCGAACGGACGCCTTTCCATCGTGAGTGAAGAGGGCAAGGGCACCACCGTAACCCTGAGATTCCCAGTGGCCGCAAGACAGGGCGGACCCACCGGCCGCGGCGGCACGCACATTACCTCCGCGCCGCAGGGTGTCACGTCGGGACCCTCGCTGAAGATCCTCGCGGTGGACGACGACTCCCTCGTGCGCGAGACCCTCCGCGCTATGCTGGAAGACATGGGCCATGTGGTGGTCGCCGCGGAATCGGGCAGGCACGCCATCGTGGCCTTCGAGAAGCCGGGCCAATTCGACCTGCTCGTCACCGACTTTTCCATGCCGGGCATGACGGGAGCGGAACTCGCCGAAGCGTTGCGAAGGCTGCAGCCCGATCTACCCATTGTGGTGGCCACGGGCTACGCGGAAGCGCTTTCCGAAGCGAGCCCCGATATCACGCGGCTTTCCAAGCCCTTCGATCGCGCGGCGCTGGCAGCGGCCATCGCGGCAGCGGCGGCACGCGTTGCATCCTCGAACGGACCCGGTATGTCTGCCTGAAGGCGTGCGGTTGACATGGCGCAATGCCCCGGAGAAGCTTGCCGCCTCGCCCGGGGAGTCTGACGTATGCAGTTCAGGTGTCCGCTCGGTTCGATCGCCGTCGCGCTCGCATACTGCGTAGCCGGCGCGCTTTTCTCCTTGACCGCCCACGCCGCGACGCCGAAAGCCGGGGACGTCGTGATCGAGCACGGAGTGGTGCACCGAGCCGATGGCTCGTCCGTTCCGTACGAGATCGGCACGCTCTATGTGCCGGAGAATCGCCAGTCGCCCACAAGCCGGTTGATCGGTGTGGGCTTCGCGCGCCTCAAAGCCAAGGCGCCCACTGGCGCGCCGCCAGTGTTCTGGTTGCCCGGCGGGCCGGGTCTCAGCGTGCTCGATGCGTTCGACGGCCAGAACCCCGCCGCTCGTTCGCGGCTGGATTCGTGGTTGAGCTACGCGGGCGTCGGCGATCTGGTGGTGATCGAGCAGCGCGGATACACGGTGCGTGGCGAGCGACTGGAGATGACCGCCCCGGCCGCGCCGCTGGATCGCCCGAGCAGCATCGACGCGGAAACGGCAACCATCGTGGCGCTTGCGAAAGCGGCGGTGAAGGCGAATCCGACCAAGGATCTTTCGGGCTACACCATTGCCGCCTGCGCGGAAGACGTGAACGATCTGCGGCGCGCGCTCGGATACGATCGCATCAGCCTTTTCGGTGGCAGTTTCGGCTCGCAGTGGAGCTTCGCCGTGATGCGGCTGCATCCGGAGATCGTGGCCCGCGCCGTGCTCTCGGCCGTCGAACCCCTCGACTACGGCTACGACATGCCGTCGCAGCTGTTCGCCACGATGGAACGGATCGCTTTTGACGCGGACAAGGACCCGGGTCTGGCGCCTTATCTCCCGAAAGGGGGGCTGATGGCCGCCATCCGCACGCTCGGGGAACGATTCGCGAGGGCGCCCGTGCAAGTGAAAGTGAAAGGGGACGACGGGCAGGACCGGACCATCGTGCTGGGACAGGTGGACTTCCAGTCGGCGCTCCTGGAGGAAGCGAGCGATGCGGCATCGTGGCCGGCCTTTGTGCTCTCCTTGTATTACGGCCACAACGACACGTGGGCGAAGTCGGCTTTCGATGAACGGCAAGCCCAGCCCTACAAGCTCATCGGGCCTCTGATCGATACGAGCCTCGGTGCGTCGCCCGCGCGCGAATTCCAGCTGCGTAACGACGCGGCGGTGCCCCTGCTCGGTACCGCCGGCTTCGTTCCCTATATCGACTCCGCAAAGGACTGGCCGACTCCGGACATGGGCGATGCTTTCCGGTCGTTCACGCCCAGCGACATCCCCGTGCTGCTGGTGCACGGCGACTGGGACACCTCGACCCCGCTCGAAAACATGCTCACGCAACTGGCGTACTTCCCCAAGGGGCACGGCATCGTCGTACACCGTGGCGGTCACGACGGCACGTTCTACCAACTGCGCAACGAACCGGCGGCGAAGAACGCCGTCTATACCTTCCTGCGCACCGGCGAGCTGAAGGATCTGCCGTCGGAGATCACTCTCGACGTGCCGAAGTTCAAGGTCCCCGCGTTCGCACCGCCCACGCGGCTGAAAACCGGCGCGGGCAAAGTCTCATAGGATCAGGCAAGCCGCGCATATCCTGGGCCATGGGACGCCGCAGGTTCGGTCCTTACGATTGCCTCATTCCCGATAAGGAGGCAATCCATGAGCACGAAGACTCTTTTCATCACGGGCGTGAGCAGCGGCTTCGGCGCCGCGCTCGCCGCCGAGGCCCTGAGCGCCGGCCATCGCGTGATCGGCACGGTGCGCAACGAGGCCTCGCGGCAGGCCTTCCTGGCGGCGAACGCCGGTAACGCCTTTGCCGTAACGCTCGACGTGACGGACACCGATGCGATTCCGAACGTGGTCGCCGATGCGGAATCGCATTTCGGGCCCGTCGACGTGCTGGTGAACAACGCGGGCTATGGCCACGAAGGTGTCCTCGAAGAGTCGCCGCTCGAAGAGATGCGCCGGCAATTCGACGTGAACGTGTTCGGCGCCGTGGCGGTGACCAAGGCCTTCGTGCCGCGTTTTCGCGAACGCCGGCGCGGTCATATCGTCAACATCACGTCCATGGGCGGCTACATCACCATGCCCGGCATCGCCTATTACTGCGGCAGCAAGTTCGCGCTGGAAGGTGTGAGCGAGGTGCTTGGCAAGGAGCTGCGCTCCTTCGGCGTATACGTTACCGCCGTGGCGCCGGGCAGTTTTCGCACGGACTGGGCCGGGCGTTCCATGCGGCGTACGCCCCGGGCCATTGCCGACTACGACGCGCTGTTCGACCCTATTCGCCGCGCTCGCGAGGAAGTGAGCGGCAAGCAACTGGGGGATCCGCGCAAGGCCGCCAAGGCCATCCTGGCCATCACCCAGGTGCCCGAGCCGCCGGCGCATCTCCTGCTCGGCAGCGACGCATTGTCGCTGGTGCGGGCTAAGCTCGCTGCTCTTGCCGCGGATATCGACACGTGGGAGGAACTCAGCCGCAGTACCGACGGTTGATGCGACGCCGCTCGTTCAATGCGATGACACGTAGCCCGATGGCACCAGGTGTTCCGGCATGGCGAAATGACGCTTCATTCGCTCAACTTCCTCGCTTGGCGGGCGCCCGAACAAACGCTTGAACTCGCGGCTGAACTGCGAGGGGCTTTCATAGCCGACGGCGGCGGCAGCCGATGCCGCCGTCGCACGTTGACGAAGCATGAGCAGGCGCGCCTGGTGCAGGCGGGTGGATTGCACGTAGCGCATGGGCGACGTGCCGGTCATGGCGCGGAAGTGCGCGTGGAAGGTGGGCACGCTCATGTTCGCCTCCCGCGCGAGGTCAGCTACGGAAAGACCATCCGCGTATCGCTCGTGGATGGTGTTGAGCGCACGGGCCACCATGCCGAACGTGCCCTGCTGCGACAATGCCGCGCGCAGCGAGCCGCCCTGGTCGCCGGAAAGCACGCGGTAATAGATTTCCCGGACCAGGGCCGGCCCCAGCACGTGGCCGTCGGTCGGGTGGGCGAAGGCTTCGAGGAGGCGCAGCACGGAGGCCGCGAGCGCATCTTCCATGGGCGACGCATAGAGTCCGCGCGGAGCGGCGGAAGAGGGGCCTTGCAGCGCGTCGAGTTCGAGGCAGAGTGCCGCGGCCATGGCATGGTCGAGGCGGAAATAGATGGCGAGCAGCGGTTCGTCGGCGGAGGCGTCGGTTTCCATCGTGAACGGTACGGGCACGGAAACCACGAGGTACTGCTGGTCGTCGTACACGAAGGCTTGGTCATGGAGGAAGCCCCGCTTGCGCCCTTGCGCGACGACGACGATGCCCGGTTCGTACAGCACCGGCGTACGAGTCAGCGGCCGGTCGGACCGGAGCAGGCGGACATCGGGCAGCGGCGTGAGCGTGTAACCCTCCTCCTTCGCGAGCGCGAGGAGGAGGGCGATCGTGCGGTGGCGGACATCGTCATGCATCCGCACACGTTATGCCACAATCTCCGAGACGAACCCACGATAGGAATGCAGCGGCCGGCCAAGCAGCGCGGTGAGGCGGTCGACATCGCCCTCCTTGGGAATCAAGCCGTCGCTGACGTACCGCTCGGCCATCAGACGCATCTCGTAGGCCATCCATGCCGGCATGAACGTGCCGAGGTTCTGCTCGAACCTGCTGGGATCGTCGCCGCCGTAGGCAATGGGGCGGCCGAGGATATCGGACCAGATCGCGGCGATACCCTCGCCGGTGAGCGTGTCGGGACCGACGACATCGATGATCTCGAGGGGAAGCGTGCCGGGCGCGTTGTGCCTGCGGATGAGTTCGAGCGCTGCGACTTCGGCGATGTCCCGCGCATCGACCATGGCGATGCCCTTGTTGCCGATGGGCATCGGGTACACACCGTGCTGCAGCACCACGTCCTTGATCGTGAGTTCGTTGTCGATGAAATAGCTGGGACGCAGGATCGTCGCGCCGAAGCCCATCTGCTCCAGCATCCGCTCGGCCCCGTACTTCACCGCGAAGTGCGGCACGTTGACGAAGCGGTCGGCTTGGATAACCGAGAGGTACACGACGCGTTCGATGCCGGCTTCGCGCGCCAGGTTGAGGGTGACGATCGCCTGGGTGAACTCGTCGCCGGTGACGGCATTCAGCAGGAAGAGCGTGCGAACGCCTTTCAATGCAGCCCGCATCGCGTCCAGATCGAGGAGGTCGCCCTTGGCGACATCCACTTCCCGGGGGAAGGCGGCCTTGGACGGGTCGCGGGTCAGGACGCGGACGGGCGCGCCGCGCTGGACGAGCTGGTCGACGACGTGGCGGCCGACGCGGCCGGTGGCACCGGTTACAAGGATAGTCATGGCAAAGGCTCCGGGTGGGTGGTTGGAACGTGTGGCCATGGTTACCGATCCAAAAATGAGCGCATAGACGCTATTATTGGACACGTCGTCCCACCAGTGAGACAGATATGGATCTCCCCGCGCTTGCCGACTTCACCCTGGTCGCCCGGCATGGAGGCTTCGGCAGGGCCGCGCGTGAAGCCGGTCGGCCGAAGGCCACCCTGTCCCGGCGCGTGGCCGAGCTGGAGGCCGACCTCGACCTGCGCCTGTTCGAGCGTGGCCCACGTTCGCTCAAGCTCACGGAGGAGGGCCGTGCCCTGTACGAACGTGCCGGGATGCTGCTCACCGAACTGGAGGAAACCGCGGCAGCGATCGCCTCGGGCGGTCAGACGGCCCGGGGCAGGTTGCGCATCAGTGCGCCCCTGCTTTTCTCGCAGACCGCCATGGGAAAGCTCGCCGCCGGATTCGCGCTCAGGCATCCGGAGGTGCGACTGGAAGTCACCGTGGAGGATCGGCCGGTCGACATGATCGAAGAAGGCTACGACCTCGTCATTCGCGTCAATCCCGATCCGGATGCGACCCTGGTAGGCCGAATATTCCTGCGTGACAGACTGATCGTCGTGGCGAGCCCGACGCTGCCGCGGCCGACCGACGGTGCCCTGTTCCCCGCAGTGGTGCGCGGGTCGTTGCATAACGACGAGACATGGAAGGTGAGCATCCCGGAGGGCCCGGCCACGCTGATCGCAAAGCCGGTGCTCGGCCTGTCTTCGTTGCTGATGGTGCGCGATGCCGTGCGCGCCGGCGTTGGTGCGGCGCGGTTGCCGTTGTCGCTGGTCAGCGCCGACGTTGCCTCGGGCTCTCTGGTGCACTGGGCCGACGTGGAAGCACCGATCGCGTTGTGGGCGCTCTATCCAACGCGCCGCCTGCTCAGCGCACGCGTGTCGGCATTCCTGGACTATCTCAGGGAAGCATTTCCGAAAGGCACGCCCGACGAACTTGCCGCCTATATGGGCGCATAGCACGCATTCGGCAAGTTCTTGCGTCGACACCGAGCGCGATCTGCCGAGCCCATCACAGCAATTCGCAAGCGCCGTGGCGAGCATGGGCGACCACCCACTCCCCGGAGAGATGCACCATGCTGAATTCGGTTTGGAAGTCCCGCAACAAGATCATGTTCGGATGCGCGCTCGCCGCGACCGGCGTCCTCGCCTCGCCGGTGACGCTGGCCGATTCCACGGGATATACCGGCATTTTCGGCGGAGGGCCGATCTACAAGAATCCTTCCAGGACGATCAGCGAGCTCGGTCCGTCCGGGTTCAACGAAGTGATCGTGTGGAGCGTCGAGGTACTGGCCAACGGCGATCTCAATTTCAACGGCGAGTTTCCGCTCGTCTCCAACGGACAGTACATCGGCGCGCAGACCTATCCCGCCTTCGCCAGCACGCTGGCCAGCCTGAAATCGGCCGGCGTGAAGCGCATCACCTTCAGTATCGGTTCTTCGAACATCGGCGATTTCCAGCACATCAAGGCGCTGGTGAACAGCGCCGGTGCAGGCGGCGGCACCGGTTCGCAGAGCACGCTCTACAGGAACTTCCAGGCGTTGAAGGCCGCTATCCCGTCCATCGATGCGATCGACCTGGATGACGAGAACAGCTACGACACGGCCTCCACCGTGAGCTTCTCCGTCATGCTCGGCAAGCTCGGTTACCACGTCATGCCCGATCCGTTCACGAACGCCTCGTATTGGAAGAACGTGGTGGCCCAGGTGAACCAGCAGCGTCCCGGCACGATCGATGGCGTGCATTTGCAAACGTATGCCGGTGGCTCCGGCAACAATCCGTGCTCGGGCTGGGATTTCGGCGGCATTCCCGTCTATCCCGGGCTGGCCGACACGAGCGTGTCAGGCGGTGTGACGGTGCCTGCTGCGCAAAGCACGGTGGCGAGTTGGGAGAGCCAATGCGGCATCACCGGCGCCTTCCTCTGGCTCTACGACGACGTCGCCGGCAAGACATACAACGGCCAGACGCTGCCCGCGGCCTATGCCGGCGCGATCAACACGGGGCTGACGCCGTTGGACTGAGCATAGACAAACAAGCCCAGCGAGGGCGAAGCAAACTGGCTTCAATGATTTCCCTATACTTAGGGAATGATCGAAATAAGAAGATCCGTTCCGGAAGACGGCGGGCGCGTCGTCGAGATATGGCGGCGCGCTGTGGATGCCACGCACGATTTCCTGTCGCCGCAGGATCGCAAAGCCATCGACGAGATGGTGTGCGGCTTTCTTCCCCAGGCGCCACTCTGGCTTGCCGTGGACGAGCATGACTACCCGTTGGCATTCATGCTCATCGACGACGGACACATGCAGGCGCTGTTCGTCGACCCGGCCTTCCGTGGGACGGGTGTGGGTGCCACGCTGGTGCGGCATGGCCTTGCCTTGCATCCCAGGATGACGACCGACGTCAACGAGCAGAATGGGCAGGCGGTGGGCTTCTACGAAAGGATGGGCTTCCACCGAACGGGCCGCTCGCCGGTGGACGATCAGGGGCGCCCCTATCCCTTGATCCACCTGGCCTATGCACCGGCTTCTTCCGCCGGTTGAGCGTCATCCGGTGCTTCTCAGGAAGCCCGCTCCACGCCCGCCCGGCGGGGCAGGTCGTCGAGTATCCATTCGACGAACGCACGCACGCGCGCGTTGTTCCGCCGGCTGGGCGGATAGACCACGTAGACCGGCAGCGGGGGCGGCTGCCATGCCGGAAGCACTTCCACAAGCCGGCCGTCGGCCAGTTCGTCGGCCACCTGGAACCGCAGAGTTTGCACGATGCCCAGGCCTTGGCGTGCCGCCGCGGCGTGGGCGTTGCTTTCGTTGACCTCGAGCGCGTACGCCCAGTCGAGACGTTCGACGTGGCCTTTCGCCGTGCGCAGCGACAGCGGCGCAGGGCGGCCGCTGCGTGCCGAGAAGTACCCGACGAGATCGTGTTGCGAGAGATCGTCCACGCTGGTGGGATGGCTGCGCCCGGCCAGATACGACGGGGCGGCGCATAGCACCCAGGGCAAGTCGGCCAGCTTGCGCGTGATCAGCAAGGGATCGTCGGCGGTGCTGCGGATGGCGCAGTCTACGCCTTCGCTAGGCAGATCCACGGTGCGGTCCGTCACGCCGATCTGCAGGTGAATGAGCGGGTAGCGTGCACGGAAGTCGACCAGGCCGGGGATGAGCAGCTGCGCGGCGACGGATCCGCCGGTATCGACCCTCAGCAGGCCCTTCGGACTTTGCGTGCGGTGCCCGAGTTGCGCTTCCACATCGTCGAGTTCGTCGAGCATGCGCCGCACGTGCTCGTAATACGCCGCGCCCTCGGCCGTGACGGATACGCGTCGCGTGGTGCGGTCCAGGAGCTTCACACCCAGGGTGCCTTCCAGGGCCTGGACGAGCTTCGTGGCGCTCGAGGTAGGGATGCGAAGGCTCGCGGCCGCCCGGGCAAACGTGCCCGTTTCCACGACTCGGACGAAGAGCTGCATGGCGAGAAGACGTTCCACGATTGTTTCTCTCTAGAAATTGAGAACTCACCAGGGGCCCAATGATCCGGCCAGATCCGGCCACAGATCGGAAGTCGGGACACTTCCGTCATCCACTACCCGGAGCATAGAACCATGCATACGCTGGACACGAGCAACATCCACACCACTCGCCACAAAGGCAAGGTTATCCTCGTCACCGGCGGCAGCTCCGGCCTAGGCGAGGCGGCTGCCGAGCGTTTCATCCGCGAAGGCGGAACCGTCTACATCACCGGCCGCCGCGAAGAGGAGCTGAACAGGGTGGCGGGGCGCATCGGCGCTACGCCGCTGCAAGGCGACATCGCGAAGGCCGGCGACCTGGATCGCATCTTCGGACGCATCCGCGAGCAGAGCGGCCGCCTCGATATCCTCTTCGCCAACGCCGGCGGTGGCGAATTCACGCCGCTCCACCAGGTGACCGAGGCGCAGTTCGACAAGTACTTCGACATCAACGTGAAAGGCACACTGTTCACCGTGCAGCACGCGCTCCGTCTTATGGGACCAGGCTCGGCCATCGTGCTCAACGGCTCGATGGTGTCCGTGCAGGGCCCGGCTGCCTTCGGTGTGTATGCCGCGACCAAGGCGGCGGTGCGCTCGCTGGCCCGTACGCTGGCGACGGATCTGAAGGGCCGGGACATCCGCGTGAACGTCGTCGCGCCCGGCGTCATCGTCACCCCGGGCTACAAGAACGAGCTGGGTTTCACCGACGAGCAGATTGCCGCCTACGTGGAGCAGGTGAGTTCGATATCGCCGCTGGGGCGCACGGGCACGCCGGACGAGGTGGCAAAGGCGGTGTCGTTCCTCGCCTCGGACGAGGCCAGCTTCATCACGGGCGTGCAGTTGTTCGTGGACGGCGGCCAGGCGCAGGTCTGAGGTTGGCGCACTGAGAAGCCGCGGCGGACCGGCGTTCACCGCCGGTCCGCTTTCAGGCGCCGCGTGGGCTTACTCCAGGCCGGTCCAGCGATGCGTTTCCGCCATCGCGAGGGCCAGCTTGGGGCTGCGTCGGGCCATGCGCTCGCGTTGCTCGCGCTCCTTGCGGATAGCCGGCCAGGCGTCGAGATAGGCCACCAGCACATCCGGATCGCACTCGTAGCGCACGAATGCGTCGGGTGTGGCCGAGCGCAGCGCGACAGCGCCGTTGTAACCGCCGAAGCCCTGCGTTGCACATAGGGCCCCGCCATCGGCGTTGCCGGAAGACGGCTCGGCCTGCAGATGGAAGTGGGCCGCCACCTCGGCCAGGTCGGGATCGAGGCGGCGCAGCGTCGGGACGCCCGGAGCGGGCCGGCCCAACACGAACTGCAGCGCTTGCGACAGCGCCTTGAGGCCGGTTTCGCCCATGGTGTGACCGTCGCCGACGGCCTTCGGCGTACCGACGAAGAGCTTGGGCAACGCGCCGGAGACTCCCTGACGCTGGGCCGCGCCGGTCAGACCGGCCCACGCCGTGCCGAGATCGGTTTTCGAGTTGGTGCGCGTACCCGTGGCGTGTGCCGCAAGGTACTGGAAGTCGTGGACGCCGTAGCCGTGCCCCTGGAAGGCCATGTCGAGCGCCTGTACCAGGGCATTCTCGCCACCGAAGCCGACGCCCGCGAAATGCGCCTTGCCGCCGGCCTCGGCGCTCTGGCCCCAACCGACGATGATGGACGTGATGTCCAGCCGGTTGCGCAGCGCGAAGTCCAGCGTCGTCACGAGAAGTCCGGAGCCGCCATGGCCGACGACGGTGCCGTCGGCGTCGATGTCGAACGGGGCAAGCGAGTCGTGCACGCTGCGCTGGCTGCCATCGGCGTGGGCGGCATTCTTCGCCGCCAGCTTCTCGCTGGTCATCAGCGCACCGCCACCGAAGGCTTCGAGAATGCCGTAACTCGGCTGCAATGCCGCGTCGGCGGCGGTGAGCAGCGCCATCTGCGGCTTCTGAAAGCCGGGATAGTCGAACAGCAGCTGCGGCGCGATGTCCGCGAGTGCGATGAGGCTGGAGGCACAGGCACCCACCGCGGTCATCGGCGTCTGCGGCACGCGCATGAAGCCGACATTGTCCGAACGCAGCGATTCGCGCAGCTCCGGATTCTTCAGGACGCGGCTGATGCTGTAGCTCGGGGCGAGCATGGTGGATACCAGTGCCGGGCCATGCGAACCCAGCGAATGCGCCAGCCGTACGGCAAAGGTGTCCTTCGGGATACCACCCGGGGGCAGCGGTGCATCGGGTCTCAGCCACTGAGCCAAGGCGTCCATGCCGCCGAAAGCGGTGGCCGACGCGATGCGGAAGCCGAACGGATCGGGCACCAGTTCGGACAACGGGCGCGGAAGTCCCGCGAGCGCACCCAGGGCGCCATACGCGAAAAGCTGCGCCTGCAACGACGGGCTGAGCAGCGGATCGTCCTGGAAGAGGCCGTGCATGTCCTTCAGCTTCGAGGCGCGGATGTCCTCGTAGCGCAGGCCCGCCAGCCTGCGCAGGCCGCCGGATTCGAGATCGTGCGGCAGCGGCGCCGCGATGTCGGTCGCCACCCGCGGTGCGAGCTCGACCACCCGGGGTAGCCGGCGGATACCGATGTTCGCGCGCAGGGCCTCGCCATGCAGCCTTTCGAGCTCGTCCAGGCTCGCCGGCTCGCCGGCCTGTTCGCCGGACGCCCAGCGCATGCCCTGGCCGGCGTTTTCGGTGTCGGCGGGAATCGTGACGAGACCGGCGTCAAAGGCGGCAAGGGGAAGGAATTCCTTCGATCCGGCCACAAGTGCCTGATAGGTCTCGGTGGAGCCTACGGCCGAGACGGAGCAGGCCGTGCCGACGGTGACAAGGACTTGGTTGCTTTTCAACTTGGGCATAAGGGCGAAGCGTACCTATCCGCCCCCCGTATCTCAATGGACGGGCCATGCCCCTTGGCGCGTATGATCTGCCGCCTCACTATCCAGCGAGGAATGCACGATGCCTTCGAAGAATGAATCGCCCTCCATCCTGATCGTCGGCGCCTCCCGTGGACTGGGCCACGCGTTGGCGGAGGGATTCCTGAAGCAGGGCTGGCATGTGACAGGCACCGTCCGCGGAAGCGCGCATACGCCCTTGCACGATTTGGCCGCTGCCAACAGCGGAAAACTGAGAGTCGAGCGGATCGACATTACCCGGGTCGACGACATCGCCGCGTTGCGTGACCGGCTCGAAGGACATCGTTTCGATATCCTCTTCGTCAACGCTGGCACCACGAACGAGAATCCGGGCGAGACCATCGGGGAAGTTTCGACGGACGAGTTCGTGCAGGTCATGGTGACGAATGCGCTGAGTCCCATGCGGGTGGTCGAAGGCCTCGAGGGCCTGGTGGCCGACGATGGCCTGATCGGCGTGATGTCGTCGGGGCAGGGCAGCATCGCCAATAACGAGCGGGGTGGCCGCGAGGTCTACCGCGGCTCGAAGGCGGCATTGAACCAGTTCATGCGCAGCTACGCTGCCCGGCAGGCGGGTACGAAGCGCGCACTGCTCGTTCTGGCACCGGGTTGGATCCGCACCGACCTCGGTGGCGACGAGGCGCCGTACACGGTCGAGGAAAGCATTCCCCTCCTTCTCGACGTCATCCTGCGCAAGCGAAACCGCCCTGGCCTGGAATATCTGGATCGGGACGGCAAGACGGTTCCCTGGTAGCGACACTCCGGGGCCGGCGTGGCCCGGCATGACTTAAGGCACCGTTGACGGCCTCGCGTCGGGTCTTCTATCTAGTCGTACCTGGGCGAACGTAAGGAAATGCGATGCACGTCGGAAAGTGGCTGGCCGGCGCGGTCTGCTGGGCAACGCTCATTTCCTGGGCCGCAGGCGCACAGGTGCTCCCATCGTCCTCACCCGACGTGTCCGCCCTGGACGCACGGGTGGCGAAGCGGATGGAAGACGGCGGCATGGTCGGCGTGGCCGCTGCCCTCGTCGTGGACAACAAGATCGTGTGGATGAAGGGTCACGGCTACGCCGAACCCGCATAGGGCATGGCGGGTCCGATCCCGGGCTGAAGACCGAGATGCTCGCGAGTCTTTCCGGCGACATCGGCGTGGTGCTCTTCACCAATACGTCGTTGGAAGGCGAAGGCATGAAGAGCTACGACGGCTTGTTCGAGGATCTCTGGAAGGCAGCCGAATCGATGAAGGGCGCCGGGAATCGCCGAAGCGAGCGTTGACATCCTGTGGCGGGCGGTAAGGGATAGGCCATGCGGCCGACTGCCGCCCCCGGCACCCATGCGATGTAATGCCGACGTCACTCCAGGAACGGCGGCAGGCCGGGGGAAGTCATGAACGTCGTCGACGCCGGCCGCGTGCCGGTCATCGTCCTGGGCCAGGGGCCCACGGCGCTCGGCATTCTTCGCGCCGTGACCCTGGCCGGGATTCCCGCCTATGTTGCGTGCCCTCCCGGCGACCTCACCACGCGCTCGCGTTGGTACCGTCCCGTTCCCGGCACGGCATGGGACGGTCGACCGGGCCCTGCGGCGGAAGACGCGTTGCGTGCACTGCCCATCGAGCGCGCAGTGTTGATCGCCGGCGCCGACGACATCGCCATGTGGCTGTCCGACCTGTCTCCCGACCTTCGGGAACGCTTCGCCGTATCGACCGCGAGCCACGATGTTCAGGCCCTGCTGCAGGACAAGGCCAGCTTTGCCCGGCACCTGCAGGGTCTCGGCATTCCGCATCCGCGGACCTTCCACCTCGCATCGCTCGCCGATGTCGACGCCGTCCCCGTGGAAGCCCTGGGACGGGTATTCATCAAACCGGTGAATTCGCAGCGCTTCAGCGACGTGGTGGGCGCCAAGGGGGTATGGGTGCATTCCCGGGAAGAACTGCAGGCCACATGGGCCCATCTGCATGCTCAGGGCTTCTCGCTCATGGCGCAGGAATACATTCCCGGTCCTCCGACAGAACATTTCTTCGTGGATGGCTTCCGCGACGCCAGCGGTAGCTACCCCGGCTTGTTCGTTCGCCAGCGCATGCGCATGTCGCCGCCCGATTTCGGAAACAGTTCCTGCTCGCGTTCCGTTACTCTGCACCAGGCAGAGGAAGCCGTGGCGCCATTGCGCCGTCTGCTGGACAGCGTCCAATATCGCGGCATCTTCAGCGCCGAGTTCAAACGCGATCCACGGGACGGGGAGTTCAGGATCATCGAGGTCAATACGCGCGCGTGGACGTATGTCGAGTTCGCCGCCCGCCACGGCGTGAACGTGTGCGAGATGGCCTGGCAGGATGCCTTGGCCGGGCCGGTGCGGGCAGCATCGTATGACTACCCGACAGGCAAGCTCTGCGTCGACCTCTACCACGATCTGTCCAGCATTGGGCGGACGCCCGTGCCCGGCATGGGCAATGTCTTGCGGTTGGCCGCGGAGTGGGCGCGGGCGGATCTGCACGTATTCCGCTGGGACGACCCGCGCCCGGCCCTGCACGTCCTCGGATCCTTGCTGCGCAAGCGTGTGTCGCGGCGGCGCGACGCCGCCCTTGCGACGCGGGCCGGCGTGTCGGCGTGAGGAAAGACGGCCGGTTCGATCGCGCATAGGCGCGTTCATGTGCCGCGTCCGGTGCCGGCGCCCGGGTAGCGCCGTCCATTCGCTGGAAAAGAGACGCGGAAGCGCGATGGCGGCTGCAGTCGGGCCGTCCGCTTCCTTTGGTTTCGCTTAGCGCCCCCTTCCTGCGACCTCGATGAAAGTCAGATAACGACGAAAAAGGTCGGAACATGACGTGCGCAAAAGAGGCACATTCGTCCGCCGTGCATCGCGAATTGAGACTCGGAATTACTTGTATCGAGCTAAATGCGAATTAGCGGCTGGCATGGAGGATGCACTAAGCCGGGAAAGCGATTTCGGGACAGGAAGGGCCGCCGTGAAGCATGTTACGTCTATTAATAACGACAGATGCAATATCAAAGATATGGCATCGCAGGCGGAGGAGTGGACGTCTTCACTTGCCGATCTGTCGCCGTCGGGAAGCAACTACGCGGTTTCGCATCAGGCCATCGAACTCTTCGGCGCCTTGACATCCGGAAGCCTCCGCAATGCGGTGGTCGGCGCGTCGCAGCTTGCGGAAATGACGGGCGATCGTGGCTATCGCAGCACGTACGAGGCCGCCAAGGCGCTCGAAACGGCGCTTCTATGCAGCGACCGCTGCGACGCTGCCACGGTGAGGAGTACCTGCGCGGAACTGGTGGCGGACATGCTCCGGAACCGCCTGGTAAACAACATTCCGCTACGGCGACAGGAAAGCAACTGAGTTCTTCGCCATCGGGGCGATTCATTTCATGGCCGCCACACCATGGCGTGCGAGCAAGACATTCGGGGGAAAAGGGCATGCGGTTCTCGGTTCGAGCAAAGATATTTTCGGCGATGGGTATCGCCTTGGCGCTCATATGTTTCCTTGGAGGAAGCGGCGTCGTTGGCGTAAAGAACACCTATGCCCTCGTGCAGGGCATCTATCAGTCCAACGTCATGTCGATGATGGCGGTTAACGAAGCGCAGAAGGCCATCGTGGACATCCGTGTCACGATGCTGAGGGCGATCGTCGATCCGACCATCAAGGAGACTGGCAAGCGCGTCCGGGCCGATATCGACAAGGAAGCCGCTGCGTGGGGGCGCTACTATCCGTCGAAAGTCACTTCCGATGACGAACGCAAAGCCGCCGAAGCCTACATTGGGGAACGAAAGAAGACGCTTTCGCTGATCGAGGCAGAGCTGGCGATGATCGAAGCCGGCAAGACAGACGAAGTAAAGAAGATGCAGATCGAGGTGGTCGGCCCGGCCGTGGGCCGCCTGGCCGATCGCATCGACGAATTGGCAAGTATCAACAGCAAGCAGGCCGACGCCGCATCCGTGGCGGCCGGGAAGAGCTATGCGCGGACCCGCTACATATCGCTCGGCGCCCTTGCCGTCAGCGTCCTTTCACTGGTGTCCGTTGCGGTGTTGCTTGCCAGAAGCGTCCTGATACCTCTGAGCAAGGCGCGTGCCCTGGCGCAGGCCATCGAAGGCGGCAGGCTCAATAATGCAACCGCCGTTTCGGGCAATGACGAGTTCACCGACACGCTGCGCGCTCTGGATACGATGGATAAGCATCTGGCAAGCATCGTCTCCGATGTGCGGCATATCTCGCAGCAGGTTTCTTCCTCGGCAGGCGATATCGCGCAGGGCAATGACGATCTTTCCCAGCGCACGCAGGAACAGGCCAGTTCGCTCGAGGAAACTGCCGCCGCGATGGAGGAACTGGCCGCGGCCGTCAAGCAGAATGCCGACGGTGCGGAACAGGCGCGACAACTGGCGCTGCGTGTCCGCGGCGATGCCGAAATGGGCAGCCAGGTATCGGCCGAGGCGGGCGAGGCCATGGGCCAGATCACCGAGGCCAGCCGGCAGATCGAATCGATCGTATCGCTCATCGACGAGATCGCCTTCCAGACGAATCTGCTCGCCTTGAACGCAGCCGTGGAGGCCGCGCGCGCTGGCGATCAGGGCAGGGGCTTCGCTGTCGTCGCGGTCGAGGTCAGGAACCTTGCACAGCGCAGTGCGGCAGCGGCCAAGGACATCAAGGTGTTGGTGAACTCGACGGTCGACCGGGTGAACGCGGGTGCTTCGCTGGTGGCGCGCACGGGCACGGCACTGGAGGAGATCGCGAAGGGCGTCCGCTCGGTCAGCTCGATCATCGAAGAGATCACGGCGGCATCCCAGGAGCAGGCCGCGGGTATCGAGCAGATCAACAACGCGGTGGTCACGCTGGACGACGTTACCCAGCAGAACGCCGCCCTGGTGGAAGAGGCGAGTGCGGCCAGCAAGAATGCTTCGGACCTTTCGCAGGAACTGCTGCGCAAGGTGTCGTTCTTCACCATCGTCGGCACCGAGGCCGAAAAGACGCCGGCACGGCGTACGCATCCGGATCGGACGGTGATCCGTCAGGAGCCTGTCCATTCCAGTCCGGCACCGCGTGGCCGCGCCGTTGCCGTTGCGGCCATGGCGGACGACGGTAGCGCATGGCGCGAGTTCTGAGGAGGCTTGCCATGGTGTCGCTTTCTTCAGCCGGACCTCCCCCGGCGGTGGCCGGATCGGCCATTGCGGAGGAGGCGCTCGGGCTCTTGACGGCTTTTACCGAAAGGGACGCGGATGAGATCGGCTTTCGCGCGACGGTTCTGCTTACCTATGCGCGCGATACGGGGAGCACGCCTTTGGCGGCGTCGTGTATCGCATTACTCGAGGAAGTCGCCCGTTTCGCGAAGCCGTGGAATGAAAAACGTGCGGCGAACTGTTCCCTGGAGCAGGTCATCGCCGCGGCTGCCGACGTGGTGACGCTCTTCCCTGTCGGATGAACGTATCAGCGTAATACATAACGGCTGGGCGTGTTCGATCAATAAAGTTCTGCCAATTTTTTGCCGATAGAAACGACGTAATCACCTGACACGGGGAACATCATGGTTAGTGCCACAAGCGCAGTGCAGGAGCTACAGAACTTGAAGGCCGAGCGCGATGCGCTTCACCGCGTTCAAGCCATCATCGAGTTCGACCTGAACGGAACGGTTCTGGCCGCCAACCAGAACTTCCTGAAGGTTCTCGGTTACAGCCTCGAAGACGTGGTGGGGCGCCACCATCGCATGTTCTGCGAACCCGCTTTCGCGGACAGCGAGGACTACGCGAAGTTCTGGAAGCGTCTGGCCGCGGGTCAGCCCGAGGTGGGTGAATTCAAGCGCATTGCGGCGGACGGGCGCGAGGTATGGCTTAGCGCTTCTTACAACCCCGTGTTCAATGCCGAGGGTGAGCTCTACAAGGTCATCAAGTTCGCCACCGACATCACGACCCTCGTGGACAAATCGGCAGAGCTCGATGGAAAGATGACGGCGCTGGACAAATCCCAGGCCGTCATCGAATTCGATCTCGACGGCCATGTGACGTCGGCGAATGCCAACTTCCTGTCCGTCGTCGGTTACTCGCTGCACGAACTGGTCGGCCAGCACCACCGGAAGCTATGCGAAGAAGCTTATACGGCAAGCCCGGAGTACCAGGCGTTCTGGGAGAGATTGCGCAGTGGCGAATTCGACTCGGGCCGTTACCGCCGCGTGGCGAAGAACGGCCGTACCGTCTGGCTCCAGGCCAGCTACAACCCCATCTACGATGGCAACGGCAAGCTGCACAAGATCGTGAAGTTCGCTGCGGACATCACCTTCCAGGGCGAACTGGAAGACCTGGTCAAGCGTCGCGCCGAGGGGTTCTCCACTGCGTCGACCGAGATCGCCCAGCAGTCCAACGACATGGCCGCAGGGGCGCAACTGCTGGGAGCGACGGTGGAGCAGATGAACGCGACCATCGAAGAGCTGACCGCGTCCATCAGCTCGATTGCCAGCAATGCCCAGAACGCCGACCGCCTTGCCAAGGACACCCAGCAGGAAGCGGAGCGGGGCGCCAAGGCCTTAGAAAAGTCCATCGAATCGATGGACCTCATTCACAAGTCGTCGGAGGATATCGCCGAGATCAGCAAGGTGATCGGCGAGATCGCCAGCCAGACCAACCTGCTTGCCTTCAATGCGGCTATCGAAGCCGCGCGCGCAGGCGAGCACGGCCTGGGCTTCTCCGTCGTTGCCGACGAGGTAAGGAAGCTCGCCGAGCGGTCTTCGCAGGCGGCGAAGGAAATATCGAAGCTGATCGGCGAGTCCACCAAGCGTGTGTCCCAGGGGAGTCAGATTTCGAAGGAGGCCTCGGCTGCTTTCGACAAGATCCTTTTCGGGGTGGTCAATACCACGCAGGCCATGTCGGAGATCTCGTGTGGCGCGGACGAACAGGCCGTGGCCGCGCGCGAGGTCGCCGCAGCGGTGCAGCACATTGCCGAGGAAACCGAGAAGACCGCGGCCACCTGCGACAACATCGCCCGCGCCTGTAGCGGATTGATGGAGGGTGCCAGCGAGCTCAACGCAACCGTCAACAACTTCGCTACCTGACCCACGATGCTGAATATCGAAGCCATCGTCGGTCCGGACACCCGCCAGGCCATGCTCGCGCGCGTGCACCGGTACACTGGCATCGTCATGGCCGAGCGGAAATGGACGCTGCTGCACGGGCGACTGCGCAGGCGGGTTCAGGAGCTCCAGCTACGGAATTACGAAGAGTATCTCGCCGTACTGGATGGCTCGAAAGACGAGGTCGCGCGTTTCATCGATCTTGTGACCACCAACGAGACCTCGTTCTTTCGTACGACGCGTGTCTGGCAGTACCTGACCGACAGCTTCTTTCCGGACTGGCAGCGGGCGAACGCCGGCAAGACCATGAACATCTGGTCGGCGGCGGCGTCTACCGGCGAGGAGGCGTATTCGCTCGCGATGACGGCGGAAGAGTTTCGACTGAAGCACCGTGACTTCAGGTATCGCATCCTGGCGACCGACATCGCACAAGGCGTGCTCGATGTCGGTGCCGCCGGCGTCTACCGCGGCCGTAACGCGGAAGGGCTGAAGAACAGCCGGCAGGACATGCTGGAGAAATACTTCGAGTTCGGCGACAACGCCTATCGGGCGTCTCCATCACTCAGAAACAACATAACGTTCCGCCAGCACAATCTGTACCAGGGCCTTGCCGGAGCCGATCGGTTCGACCTGGTTCTGTTGCGCAATGTACTCATCTATTTCGACGAGACGGGACAGGAGGCCGTCGTGGAGGCGGTGCGGCGCTCGATGGCCCCCAATGCCGTGCTGGTCATCGGCGAATCGGAGTCCCTGCACAGGATACGAAGCGGACTGACCTTCCAGCAGCCGCTGATATACCGAAATGCGGGGCCTGCGCCATGACGGCAGTGGATGTCCATGTCGGCATGTGCGAGGTGCGTCTCGGAACGGGAACGCAAGTCCTCCGGAGCACTCTGGGCTCGTGCGTCGGCGTCGGTATCCTCTGGCAGAAGAGGGGGTTGTCGGCGCTTGCGCACTGCCTCCTGCCGGAATCGTCCGCCACGCCCAAGGAGGGTTCCGCCAAGTATGTGACCGACGCCATCCCGTCGTTGCTGGCGTTGCTGGGCGCAACACCCAGGGATCATGAGGAACTGTCCGCCGTGATCGCAGGAGGAGCCCTCATGATGAAACAGACGTGGTCGGCTACGCACGGAAGCATAGGCGAGCTGAACGCCCGGACGGCGCGTCGCCTTCTGGACGACGCCGGCATCCGCGTCATCCACGCCGACATCGGGGGGCATGCCGGCCGCCAGTTGAGCATCCACTGTGACACCCAAGAGTACGTCGTCCGCACGTTCGAGCGCATCATATAAGGATTCATCGTGGGCCATCCTTCACCCATTGTCGCTGCTCATTCCCGCCACGATATTCGGCTGTTCGGGTCGTTCCATGTCGGCGACCTCGAGCTGGCCCTGCCTGTCGATGCATTGCAGGAAGTGGTGAGCTTTCCCGAAGTCGTTACCAGGGTTCCGCTTGCGCCGGACTACGTTGCCGGCTTGTTCATGCTGCGAGGTACCATGGTTCCCGTGCTCCGGCTCGACAGGCTTCTCGGTCTGGCGGACGGCGGCAGCCTGCGTGACTGCCGGGTCGCGGTGGTGAAGTCCGAGCACACCCTGCTGGGCGTCTGCTTCGACCGAACCGGTGAGATGCTGCGGCTGGACAGTTCGCAGGTGGTGTCCTTTGCCGCGGAGGGCGATACGGTCGGCCTGATCGAGGGTGCATTCGATCTGGCAGGGCGCATCGTCCAGGTCCTTTCGGCCCGGGCGCTGGCCCGCGTTCCGGGTCTGCCTCAGGTTCCGCGACCGCGCTCTTCCCAGCTGGATTACCGGCAACGTGCGCCGGTCAGGATCCGCAAGGTGGTCTCATTCCATGTCGACGGGCGCCTGCTTGCCATCCCCATGGAGGACATCCACGAGATCGTCCGCCTACCGAGCCTCGAACATTCGGTGCTTTCGGATGCGGTGTGTCACGGGTGGCTCGAACTTCGCGGCGCCGCCGTGCCTGTCGTCGATCTTGCCCGCTTCCTCGGCCTGGAAAGTTCCGGAGCCGTCGAGCACGAGGACCCCGACGCTGAGGACCTGCGGCGCGTCGTGGCGCTGCGCAAGGGGGATGGCTACGTAGGGCTGCTGGTAGCCGATATCGAAAGCATCGTGAGTTACTCCGACGAGCAGCTTCTGTCCATGCCTGTCGTCAGCGGGCAGACTGGAATGCTTGCCCATTGCATCAACCGGCGCGCCTCCGATATGGAGGATGTGACCGTCATCAGCACCGAGGCGCTTTTCGCAGACCCTTACATGGCGCACCTTGCCAAGGGCCACCACGATCTCTACCTCGTGGGGGAGGAGAACACCCAGCGCACGGAAATGCGCAGCAAGCCGTCACGAGAGACGTGGTTGATATTCAAGCTCGACCGGCTGATGGCCGTGCGCATCGAACAGGTCGTCGAGATCGTCGAATCGCACGATGCGCTGGTAAAGCCGCCAGGCGCGCCTGCGCATGTCTGTGGCGTGGTCAACGACGGCAGGTCGCTGACCACCGTGATCGACCTGCGTACGCTCTACGGCATGGAAGCGACGGAGGGCTTCGACCATCCCAAGATACTCGTCGTCCAGCATAACGGGCAGAGGTACGGGCTGACGGTCGCTTCGGTGGAGAGCATTGTCGGCATCGAGCCGGCAGCGAAGATACGCATACCCTCGCTGGTTGCGAACCATCTCGACCCCGAACTGAAGAAAGACCTCCACGAGGTGATCGACTCGCCGGAGCACGGCAGCGTCCTGCTTCTGGATGCGCTCTCGCTCGTGCAGCGGCTGACGGAGTGACGCCCCTGAGAGCGCCGGGGTGTGCTGCGGCGATCAGGCCTTCTTCAGAAAACAGACCTTGAGTACCAGGCCCTTGATCTTGTCGGAGCTGCCTTCGATGTGTTCGGCATCGCCTTCGACCAGGCGGATGTTGCGGATCATGGTGCCTTGCTTGAGTGGAATCGAGGATCCTTTGACTTTGAGGTCCTTGATCACCACGACCGTGTCGCCGTTATCCAGCGGATTCCCGTGGACGTCGCGCGTCACGGTACCCTGTTCGTCGACATCCGCCGACCGCTGCGGCCACTCGTGCGCGCAATCGGCGCAAATGTACATATCCCCGTCGGGATAGGTGTTTTCCATGCCGCACTGGGGGCACGCGGGGATGGGGGGTGTCGTCACGGCGACCTCTGTGGTGTGGACGGGGGTGGCTGCCCTGTTTCCCGAGTGGGAATGGCGGCAACGTTTGCGCTGGCATGCTCACTCGGTCATCGCCGGTGGAGCACCTGGCCATTATACGATGGCAATCAGCCGGGCTGCCGCGGTCATAGGGCGTTCAGTTCGGTTCTCCGGCATGTCCGCGTAGTGGCTGAGCGACACACCGACGATGTGCTTGAGCGCATAGCTGAATGCGCTTTCCGATGCGTAGCCGAGATACGGATTGCCGGCGTCGATTTCGACGATCCCCATTTCAATGCACGTCCTTACGATCCTTGGGTGGCCTACGGCCAGTCGAAGACGGCAAAGGTGCTGTTTGCTGTCGGCCTCGATGCGCGTGGGCGGTCGGCCGGAGTAGGTGCCTTCGCCGTGCACCACGGTGCGATCGCCGCGGATCTCGCGGCCACATGAGCCGGGAAGACCTGGATGGCGGGGTGGGGCGATGGGCCATCGCCCAGGTCGCGGCCGACAGGCTTTGGCACATGAGCGAAGCGCTGGCCGACGTGACATTCGACGTGGGATCATCGCGGGCTATCGGTGCAACGCCGCGGATATGAACGGCGATGGTTCCGAAGTCGATGAGGCGGCGGATTTCCGGAACTCAAAAAGCAAGCACGATCAAATGGCGCCGCCGCGGGTGGCCTAGCATGGGCCTTCGCTCGAGGGATCACGTATGGCGGCGGTGCAGCGTGCGCTTTGGTACATCGAAAGCCATTCGGGACAGGCGCTTGCACTGACGGACGTGGCGCGGGCTGCCGGCGTGTCCATGTTTCACCTGTCACGCCTGTTCCAGGCGGCCACGGGCTGGTCCGTGGTCAGGTACCTGCGCATGCGGCGGCTCAGCCTGGCCGCGGCGGCCCTGGCGAGCGGCGCGACGGATATCCTCGATGTCGCCTTGTCGGCGGGATATGGATCGCACGAGGCGTTCACGCGCGCGTTCCGGGATGCCTTCGGACGGACGCCGGAAGAAGTTCGCAAACAGGCATCGCTCGACGGCCTGGACACAGTTGCGCCCCTGCGCGTGATCGAGGAGCCGGCGCCCGCATTGGCGTCGTTGCATGTCGAGACCATCGGTCCGCTGTTGCTGTCCGGGATCAGCCGTCCGTATCGGGCAGGCGACACGGCAGGCATTCCCGCGCAGTGGCAGCACCTGTTCGACCAGGGAGCCGTTCGCGTTCCGGCTGCGACGGCCTACGGCGTCTTTGTGGCGGGTGATGACGACGGCTGCGTGGAGTACCTCGCCGGCCATCCCATATCGCGCCTCGCGGAGGCGCCGTCTGGCCATCGCACGCTGCGCCTGGCACGACGGCGCTATGCGGTCGCGAGGCACGCCGCGCACATCGGGTCGATCCCCCTCACATGGCGGGCCATGATGGACGAGTGGCTGCCTGCCTCGGGCCTGCGTGCCGTCGACGCTCCCGATTTCGAGCGTTACGACGCCTCGTTCGACACCGCGAGCGGCGAAGGCGGCGTGGATATCTGCGTACCCATTGAATGACGTGCCGAAGGACTTCCGATGAATCGACTGACCCGCATTTTCGTTTTCGCTGCCGCCTGCCTGGGCGCAGGCGCGGCAGCCGCCGCCGTCGGCGAGATGCATCGCTCCACGACAAGCCCCACCGCTGCACTCCGTGACGCTTCGGGTTCGCCGCGCGTCGCGATCACCGTCTGGTATCCCGCCATCGATGGCACCACGGAAAAGCCGTTGCTGATCGGTCCGCCTGACCGGCCGCTATTCGATGCTGGCCGGGCAGCGCCGGATGCACCCATGGCGAACGGCCGCCACCCGGTGGTGCTGCTCTCGCACGGCTTTGGCGGCACCGCCAGGATCATGGGCTGGTTCGGCACGAAGCTGGCCGATGCCGGATTCGTCGTCATCGCCGTGGATCACCCAGGCAGCAATGGCCTGACACCCATCACCCGTACGGGTTCGGCGTGGTGGTGGGAGCGCGCGGAGGATCTGAAAGCCGCGTGGAACGCGGTGCGTAACGATGCGGTGATAGGGCCACACCTGGATGCGTCGCGTCTGGGGGTGGCCGGGTTCTCAGCCGGAGGTTTCGCTGCGCTGGTGGCGGCCGGCGCGCGCGTCGACGTCGAACACTTCGTGGCGTTCTGCAAGGCGCATCCCGACGACGGCGTGTGCGCTCCACAACTCGAAGCGCCGGAACTCTCGGCCCGCCATGCCGACACCGTCCTGGCCGACCCGAACGTACGCGCCGGCCTTGCCGGCGCATCGGCAGATCATGCCGTGCCGGGTGTGCGTGCCGCCTTTGGCATGGCCCCGGCGCTGGTCCAGGCGCTGGATCCCGCGTCATTGCAGCATATGACGGTGCCTGTGAGGATCGTGGCGGGCGATGCGGACAAAGTGGCTCCTGCGGCGACCAATGCCAGCGTCGCCGCGAGGGCGATTCCGGGGGCCCACGAAGACGTATTGCCACTCGTGACGCATTACGACTTCCTGGCCATATGCCAGCCTGCCGCGCGCCGGGTGGTGCCCCAGTGCGCGCAGGCCAATCATCAGGAAGCGGCACACGATGCCGCCATCCGGCAGGCGTTGCAGCTGTTCAAGAGCATGACGCCGCGGGCCTCGGGCCAGGGGACGCCGTAGCCGACGCGCGTCAGGCTCGCGGCCTCGACGCGCTCAGGAGATACGCCTTGCACATCAACGGCAGCTCGCTGCGCAGCGTGTCGACGGATGCCTGCGATGTTTCACCCTCGAGCACCGCGCGTACCGTTCCGACCATCAAGGCGCGCAGCGCGTAGGTCACCTTGTGGAGGTCGTCGAACGTCGCGTCGCCGACTGCCGCCAAGGCGTGGAAGATGATGTGATCGGCGCGCCGGACGATATCGTCGACGAGCGGTGCCGTCTCGAGCTCGGCGGCCACCACGTACAGCGCCCGCGAGCCCGGCATGCCCCGCAGCTTCGCGTCCAGGTATGCACGGCTGAGGCCCTCCGCCATCTGCGCCAGGGGTTTGCCGGAGAAGGCATCCGACGCCTCCTGAAGCGCCCTGACGACTTCTTCCAGGTAGTCCTCCAGCACCGCGTACAGCAGCGCCTGCCGGTGCGGAAAGTACTGGTACATGGTGCCGACCGAGACACCGGCCCGAGCGGCCACCCGGGTGGTCGTGAGGCCGTGGTAGCCGTCGGTCAGCAAAACCTGAATCGCCGCCTCGAAAATGGCCGCGACCGTGGCCGCCGAACGGGCCTGACGAGGCATTTTTCGCGGCTTCAAGGCGTCGTTCGGGGCAACTGGCATATGCGAATGTAAAAGTCCGGCGGAGGTTCCCACTACAACTGGGGCGGGTCGTCCGCTTGTTCAACAGGAACCCTTCATGACACAACAGCATCGCATCACCCTCGTCACCGGAGCCAACAAGGGCATCGGTCTGGAAGTGGCCCGGCAGCTCGGCAAGGCGGGCCACACGATCCTGCTCGGCGCGCGAGACGCCGGCCGCGGCCAGGCCGCCGTGGAAGGTCTGCGCTCCGAAGGCATCGAGGCCCGGTGGGTGTCCGTCGATCTGGGCTCCCCCGAGTCCATCAAGGCCGCGGCGGCCGACATTGAACAGCAGGAAGGCCGTATCGATGTGCTGGTCAACAATGCCGCCATCGTCGATCCCGCGGACGGTCCCGCCGGCGTGGCCGATCTGGCGGCCGTTCGCCGCGTATTCGACACGAACTTCTTCGGCACGGTGGAGGCCACTCAGGCACTGCTGCCGCTGCTCCGCAAGTCCACCGCAGGCCGCATCATCAACGTGTCCAGCGGGCTCGGCTCCATCGCCCTGAACGCGGATCCGACGTGGGAGTACGCCGCCGTCAAAATCCTGGGATACAACGGTTCGAAAGCCGCCCTGAACCTCTTCACGGTCATCCTGGCCGCGGAACTGAAGGACGCCGGCATCCGGGTGCACGCGGTGAATCCCGGTTACACCGCCACCGACCTCAACGGGCACAGCGGCCACCAGACCCTCGCCGAAGGCGCGCAGGAGATCGTGCGCCTCGCCCAGGCCGAGGGTGGCGAGACCGGTACGTTCACAAGCAAGGACGGCACCGATCCATGGTGACGACGGTCCACCCAGTTACCGGTCGGTAATGTCTTCCTTGACCAACGGCACGAACGCGGTCCGCGCATAGACACGGCCGCGTTTGACGGTCATCAGCACGGACTTCAGATTCTCGAGGTCCGCAATCGGGTTACGTGCAAGTACGACCATGTTGGCGAGCTTGCCCGCCTCGATACTGCCCATATCGCGCTGCTGGCCTGCCGCCCGTGCGCCGATGAGCGTGGCCGACTGCAGGATCGCGTCGTTCGGCATGCCGGCTTTCGCCGCGAGCGTGCCGAGTTCGTGGAACAGGTCCGGCCATGGATCCTTCCAATCGCCGATGAAATCGGTTCCCGCATCGATCGGCACGCCGGCAAGATAGGCCTGTCTGGTGATCTCGCCACCCACGGCGTCGTCGCAATTGCCGGGTGCGAGCGGAGGCATGGTGGTCGAGCCGGCGGTATCGTTGCTGTAGGTCCAAAGTGTCGCGTCGAGGATAGTGCCACGTCGCGCCATTTCCTTGAAAAGTCGAGCCAGCGCCGGGTTGTCGCTTCCACGAAACCTTGCCAGGTCGGCGGGTGGATGTGGTTCGCTCCACGCGGGAACATGTGCGTCGGGCTCCCGGACGAGCAGGCAGGCATGAGAGATCGCATCGACACCCGCCGCCACCATGTCCGAGGGCTTGGCGGGGTAGGGGGTTGCGTGGGCCCATACCAGTAGCGCCTGTCGATGCGCCTCGGCGGTAATCCGGGAAGCCAGATCGGCAGGCAGGTCGGCGTAGAGCTTGATCGCCGTAGCCCAGGTTCCTTTCGCACGCGCCACCGCCAGCGGCAGATCCGTATTCCTGCTCACGGCCTGCATCCAGGGCACATGCCCGGGCATACCGCCCACGGAAACCTGAGCGGTACGCTCGTCCGTGAAGAAGTCGGGACCTGCCATCAATGCGGCATAGTAGATATCGGGAGCGGGAATCTCGCCGGCCAGGCTGGCACGCGTCAGCTCGCTGACTGGACGCAGGTCGTCGGCCATGTCGCGGACAGCTGTCACGCCTCCGTACAGATCGCGCCGGAGGATGGCTTCCGCCTGTCGCCTGTTCGGTGGAGTGGCCAAGTGGACGTGCGCGTCGATCATTCCGGGCATCATGAAGCGCCCGCGCAGGTTGATCACCTTCGCCTTGGCGCGCGTCGCGGGATCCAATTGCGAATCCGGCAGGACGCGAAGGATTCGCTCGCCTTCGACGAGAACGTCCATGTCGGGCCGCAGGGGAGCGCCGGATCCATCGATAAGCGTCACGCCCTGAAACAGCGTGGTACCGGACTTCAGTGCTTTATCGGCGGCGGGCACCGCGGCGTGCGCGATGGCGCAGCACATGAGCACGACCACGGCTATGGAGCATGTCAAAGGGCGTTGCTTGCGAGCAACCCGCCGAGAGGCGATCCGCACGTCCGATTCGATACCGGCCTTCCCGTCGTTCATCGCGTTTCCCTCCGACACTGATGCAGGCTGACGAAATGGTGCCAGGAACTCAGGGCGATCTCAGTATGTGCGCCTAGAGTAAACCGAGACCTGCTCCGAGCGGTGGCCCGCGGTGCAGCGAGAATCCGTCCGCAGCAAGGTGCCTGGCGTCGTACTCAGCTTCCGGGTCATCAAGATCTCGGCGACCACCTCGGGCGAGGCCGTGGCCATCGTTCATTCCGTTTCTCCGTTCTTAGCGGTGCTTGCCGATCAAACCGTGCAGCCGCTCGCACGCCAGCGATAGTCCGGCCTCGTCGGCAGTGGCGATGCCCAGAAGCAGGCCGGATTTTCGCGCGCCACCCGGCGCGAACCAGCGCGACAGCGGCTCGGGCGCAAGACCCAACGAGCGGGCTTCGTTCGCCACGGCGACGTCGGGCGCGCCGTCGGGCAGACGCACGAGCGCGGCGAGCCCGCCGATCCGCACGTCGTAGCCCTTGCGTTCAAGGGTGCTCTGCAACGCGTCCCCCCGTGCCGAATAGATGCGCTTCATCCGGCGCAGATGCCGCATGTAGTGCCCTTCGCTCATGAAGCGCGCCGTCGCGAGCTGCACGGCGGGGCCGGGCGCCGAACCGAGACACAACACCGCCTCGGTGAACCTGTCCACGAGACCCGGGGGCGCAACGATGAAGCCCAGCCGCAGCGCAGGGCTGATGGTCTTGCTGAAAGAGCCGATGTGGATGACGCGACCGTCTTCGTCCAGGGAGGCAAGGGCGGGCGCAGCGCGGCGCCGAAGTTGCAATTCGCCGAGGTAATCGTCCTCGACGATCCAGGCGCCGGTTCGCGCGGCCCATGCAATGAGCGCTACGCGCCGCCCGAGCGACAGCGTTCCGCCTAGTGGTGCCTGTTGGCCAGGTGTGACCAGGGCGAGTGCTGCGTCTGGAAACCGCTCGATGCCGTACCCGACGTCCATACCGTCGTCGTCCACCGGTATCGAAACGGGGTCGAGCCGAGCGAGTTCCAGCGCCCGGCGGCTGTGGAAAAAGCCTGGGTTTTCCATCCAGGCGGTGGCCCCCGCCAGGCCCAGGACCCTTAGCGTTATCTCCAATGCGCCGGCGAAACCGGCCGTCACGAAGATCTGCGAGGGACGGCACTCGATACCCCGCGCGAGCGCCAGGTGTGCGGCGATCTCGCGCCGAAATGGCAGTTCGCCACGCGGGTCGGGATAGACCGCCGGCGACATGACCTCCTGCCGCGCCGCGTGCGCGCGCAGGCGGGCAAAGAGGCTGATCGGGAAACAGTCCGAGGCGGGCACGCCCATCTGGAACATTGCCGGACCGGCGAACAGGTGCCGGTAAAGCTCCGGCACTTCGGCGTCGTTGGCCGGCGCCGAACGGATGGCGGTCGGGTGCTCGGCCACCCGAGTTCCGCCAGGCTGCGACGACACGATGACCTGCTCGTCGGCCAGCCGCTCATAGGCCGATTTGACCGTGCCTCGCGCCACACCCAGTTGCGCGGCCAGGGCCTGCCAGGACGGCAACCGTGCGCCCGGTGCCAGGGCGCCACTGCGAATGGCGGCCAGCACGCCCATTCGGATCTGCTCGGTCAGCGTGGACGCTGCCGAGCGGTCGATGCGGATGTCGAGCGCATGAGGCATGACGCATGGTACAGCGAAAATAGTGGTTTTTGGTTCTTTGCAGTGCACCGTACCGGGCGCAAGATGTGCGCCATTCCGAACAGGAGCGAACCATGCCGACGAAACGTCTGCTCGCCACACTGCTGGCCACCATCGCACTTGCCGGGGCTGCCTATGCGCACGCTGCGGAAGAGACGGTGCGCCCGAACTTCTCTCACGCCATCCCCAACCTGCCGGGCAAGTCGCTCGTCGCGGTGGAAGTGAACTATCCCCCGGGCGCGGCCTCCGCGCCGCACCACCACGCCGGTTCCGCCTTCATCTATGCGTATGTGGTTTCCGGCGAAATCGAGAGCCAGGTCGACAACGGCCCTGCACGGATCTACCGCGCCGGCGAATCGTTCTATGAAGCGCCGGGCGCGCATCACGGCATCAGCCGCAACGCGAGCACGACCCAGCCCGCCAAGCTATTGGCCGTGTTCGTCGTCGACACCGGCGAGCATCCCCTCACCACTCCAGACAAATAGGTAACGCCATGTCTCCCCGCATCGATTACACCCATGTCGCACCGGCCGGCACCAAGGCGCTCGGCACGGTTTACGGTTACGTCATGCAGTCCGGTCTCGATCCCGTCCTGGTCGACCTGGTCTACCTGCGCGTCAGCCAGATCAACGGCTGTGCCTACTGCCTGGACATGCACACCCGCGACCTGGTGAAAAAAGGCGTCGGTATCGAAAAACTCGCGCTGCTGCAGGCCTGGCACGAGGCCGGCAAGGTTTTCAGCGAGCGCGAAAAGGCGGCGCTCGCCTGGGCCGAAACGGTCACGCGTGTATCGGAAACCGGTGTCCCCGATAGTGCCTTCCAGGCCGCCTCGGCCGTCTTCAGCGAAAAGGAGCTGGTGGATCTGACCTTCGCCATCGGCCTGATGAATACCTACAACCGCCTCGCGATCAGCTTCCGCAATACACCAGAAGCGGCCCTGCGCGCGGAAGGCTGAGCATCGGAAGAAGCCCATGTCGACCCCACAGATTCCCGGTCTCCGTATCCCCCAAGGCAAGGTCGCCCGCGAGGCCACGGAGCTTCTTCGCGATACGGGAAGCGAACTGCTTTTCGTGCACTCCATGCGCGTCTACGCCTGGGGCGCGCTGGCGGGCGAGCGCAAGGGCCTGACGTTCGATCCCGAGCTGCTCTACGTGGGCGCCATGTTCCACGACCTGGGCCTGACGGAGCGTTTCCATGGCAGCGCATTGCGTTTCGAAGTGGACGGCGCCAACGCGGCAAGCGATTTCCTGCGCAGCCACGGCATTCCGGAGCACGGCATCGCCAAGGTGTGGAGCGCGATCGCGTTCCACACGACGCCGGGCATACCGCAGTTCATGCATCCGGAGGCCGCGCTGCTGCACCTCGCCGCCGGCATGGACGTGGCCGGTCGTGCCTACGATCAGTTCACCGACGCCGAGCGCGATGCCGTCACCGCGGCCTGGCCGCGCGAGACGCACTTCGAGCACGCCATGATCGATACCTTCTACGAAGGCCTGAAGCATCGCCCGGACAGCACGTTCGGCACATTCAACGACGACTTCCTGGCCTTCAAGGACCCGACGTTCCGCCGCGGGGACATGTGCAGCATCATGCTGCATTCGCCCTGGGCAGGGTAGGGCAGCATCCATGCCATTGCTATGATCGGCAAGAATCCCTTTGCACGATCGATCACGGCGAGAATTCATCGCGATGGACTGGAACGACCTCCGCTTTTTCCTATCCGTGGCCCGATCCGGGAGCCTGACGCAGACGGCGGCCGCGATGGGGGTCAGCCAGTCGACGGTCAGCCGACGCATCGGCGAACTGGAAGCGAGCGTCGGCATGACGCTGTTCGCCCGGCACGCCACCGGGTACTTCCTCACCGACGAAGGGCGCGAGGTGCTCAGGCATGCCGAGGTGGTCGAAGACGGCGTCCTGGCGCTCGAACGCGGCGCCGCCGGCCTCGACAAGACGCCGACCGGCACCGTGCGCGTGGCGACCTCGGAAAATCTGGCCACCGACCTCATCATTCCGGCCCTGCCTGCGTTCCGCGAGCGCTTCCCGGGCATCTGCCTCGAGATCGTCACCAGCAACACCACCGCGAACCTCGGCCGCCGTGAGGCGGACATCGCTCTTCGCGTCGTCCGGCCGGAGCGCGGCAATCTGAAGGTAAGGCGGGTGGGGCACATGACCTACTCGGTCTATGGCAGCCGTGCCTACCTCGCTGCCCATCCGGCCATCCCCGGGGAGCCCCTCGACGGGCGCCACGCCATCACCTGGGACGAGAGTCACGCTCACTTGCCGGCCGCCAGCTGGCTTGCGCAGACCCATCCCGGCTGCAAGGTGGCGTTGATGGCCACGAGCCTCCCGGCCCACATCGCGGCCGTGCGAGCGGGCCTGGGAGTGGCCGTGATTCCCGACTTCCTGGCGACGGACGACGATTTCGTACGCGTGGTACCGCCGGACGAACTTTTCAGCAACGAGGTATGGCTGGTGACACATGCCGACCTGGTCGCGTCCGCCCGCGTCCGTGCGGTGAGCGAATTCCTCGCGGATGTGGTGCAGACTGACCGCCACCTGGCCGGGTGAGCGTAGTTTCAGCCGGGCTGGAAAGCGCGCCAGAGTCCGTATGAGTCCTCGATGAAGTTGTACGCGGCGATCTTGTCGTCGCGCACGGTGCAGATCACGGCGAAGTCGCTGCTGAAGGTCTTGCTCGTGCTGACGATCCGATGCGTGAAATGCCCGGTCAGCACCGCCTGGTCGCCGCTTTCGAAGATCCGCTCCACCTGGAAATCGAGCGGCTCGAAGTTCGGCGGGAACAGGGCCATCCATTCGCGGACGGCCTCCTTGCCGTGACGTACACCGATGGTGGGCACATCCGGCGCACCCTGAACCTTCCACACCACATCATCGGTGAGACAGGCAAGCGTCTTTTCGAGGTCCTTGCTGAAGAAGGTGTCGAGGTAGGACTGGACCACCTGTCCGGTGGTCCGTTTGCGTGTCGTCGTCATGTCTTTCTACGTGGCCATCTCAGCGGTGACCGCCTGCCAGCACCAGGAACTCTCCGGTGGTCCAGCTCGATTCGTCGGAGGCGAGGTAGACCGCGGCGGGCGCGATGTCGGAGGGCTTGCCCAGGCGTCCGAGCGGTGTCCTTGCAGTGATCATGGTGGCGAAGTCCGACCCCTCGCCGAAGCCGCCTGCCTCGACACCTTCGGTCTCGACCACGCCTGGCTTGATCGCGTTCACGCGGATGCGGCGTGGCGCAAGCTCCGTGGCGAGGGCACGTGTCAGTCCGTCGATGGCGCCCTTCGTGGCGGTGTAGATCGATGCGTTGTCCGGCCCGAACAGCGTCACCGTGGAACTCATGTTCACGATGCTGCCGCCATCGGGCATCACCTTCAGGGCTTCCTTCACGGCGAGCAGGTAGCCGAACACGTTCAATTCCATGTGCCGGCGGAAGAGTTCCAGCGTGGTGTTGCCGACGGGCTGGAAGTCGTAGACGCCGGCGTTGTTGACCAGGATGTCGACGCGGCCGTAGACGCGCGCCGCTTCGGCGAACAACGCCTCGACTTCGCTCGGGTTGCTCATGTCGGCCTTGATCGCGATGGCCTTGCCGCCGGCGCGAACGATGTTCGCGACCAATACATCCGCGGCGGCCTTGCTGCTCGCGTAGTTGACGACCACCGAGGCCCCTTCGGCCGCGAACTGTTGGGCGATGGCCGCTCCCAGGCCCTTCGAGGCACCCGTGACGACGGCGACCTTGTCTTGCAGACGATGTGTCATGTGCGTGATCCTCGTTCCGAATCAGGACGTGGTCCGGCTCTGCCAGAGATCCACCGGGCCGAGGCGGTCCGCCCCCTGGGTCTCGAGCATCCAGCCCGGGTACTCGGGCGGTAGCTCGCTGACGGCATCGAGCTGTCGGATCTCGTCCTCGCTCAGCGTCACGTCGATGGCGGCGAGGTTGTCTTCCAGCTGGTCGAGGCGTTTGGCGCCCACGAGCACGGACGTCACCACAGGCTTCGAGAGCAGCCAGGCGAGGGCAATGCGCGCGGGGGTGCAGCCATGCGCCTCGGCGATGGGACGAAGCACGTCGATGACGTCCCAGGCGCGCTCCTTGTCCACCACCGGGAAGTCGAAACCGGAGCGGCGCGAGCCCTCGGGCGACTGATTCTCGCGGCTGAACTTGCCCGACAGCAGTCCGCCGGCCAGGGGGCTCCATACCAGCAAGCCCATCTTCTCGGCCTGCAGCAGCGGCGCGATCTCGCGCTCGAGGTCGCGGCCGGCGATGGAGTAGTAGGCCTGCACCGTCTGGAAGCGCGCGAGGTTGAGGCGCGACGACAGCCCCAGTGCCGTGGCGATACGCCATGCCTGCCAGTTGGACACGCCGATGTAACGCACCTTGCCCTGGTGGACGAGATCGTCCAGCGCACGCAAGGTCTCCTCCATGGGCGTGACGGCATCGGTGGCGTGAATCTGGTACAGGTCGATGTGGTCGGTCTGCAGGCGCTTCAGACTGGCTTCCACCGCGTCCATGATGTGGCCGCGCGATGCGCCGACATCGTTGCGGCCCTGGCCCATGCGGCTATAGACCTTCGTGGACAGCACCACGTCCGAGCGCGCGATGCCGAGGTTCTTGAACGACTGACCCAGAGTGCGTTCGCTGGCTCCGGCGGAGTACACGTCCGCCGTGTCGAAGAAGTTGATGCCCGCGTCGATGCTGGCCTTGACCAGCGTGTCCGCGTCCTCCTGACCGACATTGCCGATGTGCTTGTACACGCCGGTGCCGTCGCTGAACGTCATCGTCCCGAGGCAGAGCTGCGAGACGAGAAGACCGGTATTGCCGAGTGTCTTGTACTTCATCGTGATCTCCGTGGATCGGGGTGGATTGCCCTGCGGAGGTCAGTGTGTGGATTGCAAAAACGATAATGAAGACAAGAAAACTGGAAACGATTTTCCAAAAATGAGAAGGGCGGCCTGGCAGGCCGGGACCGTCGTTCCGCGAGCCTCGGCACATCGGAACGCGGCGAGCGCTAAGATGCGCACCATCGCGTCGCCCCTGGCAGGGAGGCGCCTGTCGCCAGGGGATCCCAATGAATCGTGTTTACCATCTCGTGTGGAACGGGGCGCTGCGCGTCGTGCAGGTGGCCTCTGAGCTGGCGTCGACGCTGAGCACACGAACCTCCCGCGATGAGCGGAGCGGCCTACCGCGTCGGCGTGCATTGTCGCTGGCGTTCGTCGCCGCCGGCATCGGCCTCGCCTCGTCGGCCGCCTTCGGCGCGCAATGCTCGATCGCCGACCTGCGGCCGTGCAGTGCCGCCGGAGGTACACCCAGTATCGTTGGGATGTACGATCGCCTCGGCATCGGCGGCTTCGGCAACGGTCACGGCGGTAACGCAATAACGCTTCCTCTGTCGCAAGTACCCGGCGGGTTGAGCGTCAATGGCGACGGCGGCGCGGGCAGCAATGGCGTGGATTTTCCGACCGACGGCTTCGGCGGCACAGGCGGCAACTCCGGATCGAGCGGCAGCTCCACGTCCGGCCAGGATGGTGGCGACGGTGCCTTCGGCTACCGCGCGGGCGGCGGCGGCGGAGGTGGAGGCGCCGGCGTGTATTCCACCAGCGCCAGTATCTCCATATCGACAGGCGTGACCATGGCCGGCGGTAAAGGTGGCAATGGTGGCGACGTCACGCCCAACATCGGGGGAAGCCCCGGTGGTGGAGGCGGTGGTGGCGCGGGCCTCATCCTGGCGGCGGATGGTGTCTCCCTGGTGACGAACGGCACGCTGACCGGGGGCGCCGGTGGACATGGCGGCACCGGCGGCGGCGTCGGCTTCACCGTCGGCGCGGGCGGCGGGGGTGGCGGTGATGGTCTGCTGGCACTCGGCGACTCCGCCCATATCACCAACAGCGGCAGCATCACCGGCGGTGTGGGCGGTGCCGAGGGTACAGGTGGCGCGGGACCGTTCGATGCCGGCGAGAGCGGTGCGGGTGTCAGGCTCGTGGGAGCGAATTCGAGGCTGATCAATTCTGGCGTCATTTCTGGCGGTGCTGCGGTCGGTACCACCGGCGCCGCCGGTGCGGGTGTGATCACGTACGGTGGCAGTGCGTTGATCCAGACCGCAGGTGTCATCCAGGGCGGCCCCGTCAGCGGCGGAGCTTCTCGTGGCTCCGCGATCGTCTTCAACGGCACCGGCAACCAGCTGTTGCTGTTGCCGGGGGCTGCCGTGCATGGCGCCGTGCAGGTCAACGATGGTGGCAGTGCCACCATCACGGGCAACATTAACGGGAGCGCGCCCGCCGCCATCGAGGATGTTCGCTTGCAGGGCGCTTCCAACGGTGCGTCTATCGCCTTCGATACAGGCACGGTCGACGCGGTCGGCATCGACGTCAACGGTACGATCCAGGGCACCGGCGACGTCACCAGCAGCGGCAACACGCCGCTGCGCCTGCATGGCGTGAACATCGACGGCCAACTGCGGCTGCAGCATTCCGGCTCTACTGCGCTCGCGGGCGATATCGTGACCACCGGGGCGCAGCTCTACACGGCTCCGATCAGTCTCGAACACGCGGTGACGCTCCAGTCGCAATCGATCATCGACGTCGCGGCACCGCTTATCGGTCCGTTTGCGCTTGCGGTAAACACACCGAGCGACCTCAGGTTCGCATCGGACGTGGGGCGCCAGTTCAATGAACTGACCTCGCTCACCACGAATTCGAACACCCTCCTTGCCGAGGGCGAGATCCGCGCGGGATCGATCGATATCACCACGCAGGGTGGCCCGATCGCTCAGGGTGGTGCGTTCGTCGCCCCGGGTGCGAGCGCATTCAACGCGGGCACGAACGACATCCTCCTCACCAACGCCGGGAACGACCTCGGCAGCAGCGTGTCGCTGCGTGGACGGAACATCAGCGTCAACAGCGCCACCGACCTGACGGTGAGTGCCCTGAACAATGCGAGCAACGGCAATGTCGCGCTGTCGTCGAACGGCAAGGTGATATTGCCCGTGGATGTCATCACCAGCGGCACGGTGTCGCTCGACTCGAGCGGCGGAGCGTATACCACGGGTGGACGGATAAGCGGCGGCTCAGTCGACTTGCAAGGGGATGGCGGCGTCACCCTGAGCAACGATGTCACTTCACAGGGCATCCTGAACATTGAAAGCGCCCATGGTTCGCTGAATCAGGTGGCGGGTGCGATCACGGCCGCCACGTTCACCGCGAATGTCGTCGGCGATATCGCGCTGACTTCGGCCGGCAACGCCATCGGATCCCTCGGCAACATCACGGCCAACGATCTCACGCTGGTCAACACCCTCGCAACCGCGCTGGCCGGCAGCGTGAACGTCAACAGGGCGGAGTTCACCGCGCCGCAAGGTGTCGTCGTCACCGGCACCCTGCAGACCAGCCAGCTGACCATGATCGCCACCGGTTCGTCGCTTGCCGTGGGCAATGGCGGTACCAGTGGCACGCTGGACAGTTATGTCGTCGACAACGGCACCCTGACTTTCAACCGTTCCGACACCGCGAGCTTCACCGGCGGCCTTGCCGGTAGCGGCCACCTCGTGCAGGCCGGCACCGGCACGTTGCTGTTCGACGGTGACGCGTCACCTTATACGGGCGACACCACGGTGCAGGCCGGCCAGTTGGTGGTGGGTAGCACAGCGGGCAGCACGGCCCAGCTGAGGGGCGATGTGGCGGTGGCGAACGGCGCTGGCCTCGGTGGCCATGGGCGTATCGTCGGCGACGTGTCGCTGGCGAGTGGCGCTGCGCTCTCGCCGGGCAACTCCATCGGCACGCTTACCGTGGACGGCGATCTCTCGATGGCGGACGGCAGTGTCTACGACGCCGAAGTGGGCGCGTCGGGCGCGGGCGACAAGGTGGTGGTCACCGGCGCGTTATCGCTTGGCGACGTGGCCCTCAATGTCACCGATGCGGGTGGCATGGGCCCCGGTGTGTACACACTGTTCTCCTACGGCACCACGCTCACCACGACGAACGGCGGCCTGCATTTCGGCAGCACGCCCGCCGGCCGTTCCGTGCTGCTGCAGTACCTGGCCGGCAGCAAGCTGATCAACCTCATCGACTACACGGCCACGAGCCTGCAGTACTGGAATGCCAATGGCCTGGCCAGCCCGACGCAGATGGGCGGCGGTAGCGGCACGTGGTCGGCCACGTCTTCCACCTGGACAGACGAGCAGGGCAGCATCACCGGGCCCATGGCGCCGCAGCCCGGCTTCGCCATCTTCGGCGGCGCGCCCGGCACCGTCACCGCGGACGCATCGGCCGGCGCACTGGCCGTGACCGGCATGCAATTCCTGAGCGACGGGTATCACCTTACCGGCGACGCCGTCGACCTCGTCGGCTCTTCCGGAAGCGCGCCCACCGTGCGCGTCGGTGACGGAAGCCAGTCCAGCGCCGGCTACGTCGCCACGATCGACAACGTGCTGACAGGCACGCAGGGCCTGAACAAGACCGACGCCGGCACACTCGTGCTGGGCGGGATCAACACCTACACCGGCGGCACCACGATCAGCGGCGGTGTGATCGCGGTGAGCGACGACCGAAACCTCGGCGACGCGGCCAACGGTGTCGCCCTGCAAGGCGGCACGTTGCGCGTGACCGGCACCGCGGACACGAGCACCGACCGCGCGCTCGCGCTCGGTTCCACCGGTGGTGTCGACATCGCCGATGCCGCCAACCGCTTCACCTGGAACGGCGCGGTCTCCGGCACCGGTGGATTCACAAAACTGGGCGCCGGCACGCTCGTGCTCGATCATGCGAACAGCTACACCGGCCCCACCGTGCTCGCTGCGGGTACGCTGTCGCTCGGCGACAGCGCCGCGATCGGCAGCGGCGGCCTTTCGCTGCGCGACGGCGGCACCCTCGCGCTCGCGAACGGCGTCGCGCTGGCCAATGCCGTGGACGTCGCCGGCATTTCGAGCATCGACGTGACCAACGGGGCGGATGCCACCTTGAGCGGCAACCTCGTCGATGGCGCGTCCGCCGGCAGCCTGGTCAAGACGGGCGCCGGCACGCTGCACCTGACCGGCAATGCCGCATACACCGGCAGCACGACGATCGACGCCGGCACGCTCTACGTCGGCGACGGCGGTACGCAAGGCGTGCTGCCGGCAGCCATCGTGAATCGGGGCACGCTCGTGCTGGATCGCTCCGACGATGTGACTTACAGCGGCACGCTGTCCGGCAACGGCACGTTCCAGAAGCTCGGTACGAGCGCCCTGCGACTGACTGGCGACAGCAGCGCTTTCGCGGGGACGTCGCAGATCGCGGGCACCTTGCAACTGGACGGCGCGCTGGGCGGCAGCCTCGTGTTCGCCAATGGATCGTTGCTCACCGGTACGGGCAAGACGGGAACCGCCTCTTTCGCGGCGGGCAGCGAACTGTCGCCCGCCGGTCGCGGCACCGTCGGTAGCCTGTCGTTCGCCGGCGATCTCACGCTGGCGGCAGGATCGCGCTACACCGTGGACGTCACCGACGCCGGTGCGTCGGACAGCGTGTCCGTCGGGGGCAGGGCGTGGTTGCAGGGCGGCTCGGTGACAAGCCTCGGCAGTGGCGTGCAGTGGCGCACCGATACGACGTACCGCATCCTCACCGCCACGGGCGGCGTGGACGGCACGTTCTCGACGGTGTCCTCGGACCTGGCGTTCCTCGCGCCGTCGCTCGTCTATACGACCAACGCCGTCGACCTCACATTGAGCCGCAACGAACGCGCGTTCCCGGACGTCGCGGTGACGCGCAATCAGCGCGCTACCGCGGCGGCAGCGGAATCGCTGGGTGCGGGCGCCATCTACGACGCCATCCTGACGATGGACAGCGCCACGGCCGTGCGTGCCTTCGACAGCCTCTCCGGCGAAATCCACGCCAACCTGCGCGGTGCGCTCGTCGACGACGACCGCTACCAGCGCGACGCCATCAACCAGCACCTGCTCGTGCAGCATGCGGAAGGCGACGACGCTGCCGGTGGCGCGTGGGCCTCCGTGTGGGGCCACTGGGGTAACCACGACGGCGACGGCAACGCCGCCCGCCTGAGCTCCAACGGCAGCGGTCTGCTCGTGGGTGCCGACACGGCCATCGGAGGCGACACGCGTCTGGGTGTGGCGCTGGGCACAGGCCATGTCTCGGCGTCCGCACGCGGCGACTCCGCCAGCGGCGACACCCGCACTGCCGCGCTTTATGGCAGTGGCCACTACGGCAACGTGCTGCTTCAGGCCGGCGCCCTTTACAGCTATCGCGACATCGACACCCACCGCACCGTGGACATCGACACGATCGGCGGACGCCTGTCGGGAAGCCAGCACGCGCGTTCGGCACAGGTGTTCGTCGAAGGTGCCTACGAGTTCCGCTTCGATCGCGCGTCGCTCGCCCCGTTCGTGAACGTCGCCCGCCAGCAGCTGCGCACGGATCACCTGCGCGAGCAGCCGGGCGCCGCTGCGCTGGACGTCATGGGCGACACGTCGTCGCAGACGTTCGCCACGCTCGGCCTGCGCGGCCAGTGGAGGCTTTCCGATGAAGGCGGCGTCGCCGCTTTCGGCAGCGTGGGTTGGCAGCATGCGTGGGGCGACACCGCCACGCTCAGCCGCCAGCGCTTCGCGGCGGGGGGCGACACGTTCCACGTCGCGGGAACGCCGATTGCCGACAACGCTGGCGTCGCCACACTCGGCTTGCGCTTCAAGCCGGCGCCTTCGGTGACCATCGACGCGTCGTACATGGGCCAGTTCGCGAATGACGCGAAGGATCAGTCGGCGCGGTTGAGTGTGAGTTGGGCCTTTTGAGGATGGCTACGGCGCCTCGGCAGCCGTCAGTCCATCGTGGATGGTTTCGAGCAGGATGTCGGCGAGCCGCGTGACAGCCGGGCTCGGCTCTTCGTCGGCGTAGTGCAGCGCCAGTGGCGCGGGTGGCAGTGCGGGCAGACCCGAGTCCTCGGTACGGTAGGCGGTCAACGTGGCGGGCATGGCCAGCGTCGTGCGCACGGTCAAGCCAAGCCCGGCTTCCGCCGCCGCCCAGAGGCCCGAGAGGCTGGGGCTGGTGAACACCAGCCGCCAGGCAATGCCTGCGGCATCCAGGGCAGCGATGCCGCGGGCTCGAAACGGACACGGCGGAGCGAAGAGAAGCAGTGGCAGCGGTTCGCCGCCTCCATTCGCCACGCCCGGCCAGTCAGGGCGGCCGATCCATGCGACCGGGAAATCGGCCACGTGCCGCGCGTGCGGGCTTTCGGTGCCGTCGCCCCACACCAGCGCCATATCGAGCTCGCCCTTTAGCGTCTTCTCGACGAGGGGACCACCGCGATCGACCTGCACCTCGATGCGCACCTTCGGGTGGGCGCGCGAGAAGCGGCCCAGGACCGAGGGAAGCCACGCCTCGGAGAAGTCCTGGGGCAACCCGAGCCGCACCCAGCCCTCCACGTCGGCGCCCCCGATCCGCTCGACGGCCTCGTCGTTGAGTTCGAGGATGCGTTTCGCGTAGCTGAGCAGGTTCTCCCCGGCGGCGGTCAAGGCGAGCCCCCGGCCGGCCTTCTGGACCAGCGGCTTTCCGATCTGCTCTTCCAGTTTCCTCAGCTGGCTGCTGACCGCCGACTGCGAGCGGCCGAGCCGGTCGGCGGCACGACTGAAACTGCCCAGCTCGAAGCCGAGTGCGAACGTGCGCAGCACGTCCATGTGGAGATTTTTTCGCCCGGCCATTGTTCGATCGTTTCGATGGATTGATTCTGAACTTTCAACTTTTCAGAATCATCCTGCCTTTCTACGATGCCGTGCAAGTCGTGTGTTTCAACTGACGACTTCCCCCCAACAGGAGGCTCCCATGCCGCTCGTCCGAATCTCGCTTTTGAAAGGCAAGTCCCCCGACCACCTGCGGGCCATCTCGACCGGTGTGCACCAGGCGCTCGTCGAGGCGTATGGCATTCCGCCGGATGACCTGTTCCATGTGATCCACCAGCACGAGCCGCACGAACTCATCTACGACGCGGATTACATGGGCATCCATCGCACCGACGACGTCGTCATCGTGCAGATCATCGCCGGCAACTGGCGTGACACGGCAAAGAAAAAGGCGCTGTACGCGGCGATCGCAGCGAAGCTCGCCCAGAGCCCCGGATTGCGTACGGAGGACGTCATGATCGTGCTGACGCCCAACGAGCGTGACGAATGGTCGTTCGGCAACGGCCTGGCGTCCTATGTGCCGGACGCTGCTTCCTAAGTCCACAACGCCGCGGCGATGCCCGCGGCGAGCACGCCGAACGACACCACCGCGATGGCCAGCGTCAGCAGCAGACGCAAGGGCAGGGAACGCCCCAGCATGGCCAGCGACGGCAGGCTGACCGGGGGCAGGGTCATCATCAGGGCGGCGGCCGGGGCCACGCCCATGCCGAGCGTGAGCATCGCCTGGACGATCGGGACTTCGCCTGCCGTCGGGATGACGAACAGCATGCCGGCCAGGGCCAGGGCGAGTACCCAGAACCATTCGTTGCCGATGTCCGGGCCGATGTGCGGGAACATCCACGCGCGCGCCGCGCCGAGGAGGAGCACGATCACCAGGTATTCGGGAATGAGCCGCAGCGTCATGCCGCTGAAGATCCGCATCCAGCGGGCCGCGGCCTGCCCAAGCGTGCGCGGCTCCTCTTCCAGCGGCGGCACCTGCACGCTCACCGGATCGGCTGGCGCGGCGACGCGATTCGCCAGCCAGCCGAGGCCGAACACCATCGGCACGCTCAGGGCGAAGCGCAATGCGGTCCATTGCCACCCGAGCACGAAGCCGGTGAAGACGAGCGTGGCGGGATTGAGCATGGTGTTCGACAGCCAGAAGGCCACCGCCGCGCCAGGCGCGGCGTTCTGCCTGCGCAGGCCGACGACGACCGGCGCCGCGCAGCAGGTGCACATCATGCCGGGGATGCCGAGCAGTCCGCCGGCCAGCGTGCTGCGGAAGCCGCGGCCCGCAAGGGCGCGGTGCACCGCGCTTGCGGGGACGAGCGCCTGCACGGCCGAACCGATCAGCAGGCCGAGGATCATGGCCTTCCAGATGGCCTTTCCATACGCCAGCGCGTAACCGAGCGCCGCGTCCCAGGACGGCGAAGGCGCCGCGTCCGCCGTGCCCATCAGGATCGACGACCCGATGGAATGATGGGCCGCCGCGTCAAACGCACGGCCGTAGTAGGGGTACCACTTCACGTAGAACAGCCCCGCAACCACCAGCAGGGCGAATACCGACCAGCGCATCGTGCGGGTGCTGCGAAGTGCCACACTCATGACCGTCCCCTAGCGAAACATGCGTGCGTTATGCTGCCGCATTGAATGATGACCGCGCTACCTCGCCTTTGGTGGAACCTGCCATGACTTGTGTCCGCTTGACCGAACTTGCCCATGGCGGCGGCTGTGGCTGCAAGCTTGCCCCCTCGGTGCTGCGCGAACTGCTCGCCGATCGCGCGAGGGCCATGCCGTTCTCACAGCTGCTGGTGGGCACCGAATCGAGCGACGACGCGGCCGTCTGGCAGGTCGACGAGCGCACCTGCGTCATCGCCACCACCGACTTCTTCATGCCGGTGGTCGACGACCCCTACGACTTCGGGCGCATCGCGGCCACGAATGCCCTGTCCGATGTATACGCCATGGGCGGCAAGCCGATCATGGCGCTCGCCATCCTCGGCATGCCGCTCGACAAGCTGGACACGGATACCGTCCGCCGCATTCTCGAGGGCGGCGAAGCGGTGTGCGCGGAGGCCGGGATCCCGGTTGCCGGAGGCCACTCCATCGATTCGGTCGAACCGATCTACGGGCTCGCGGCCATCGGCCTGTGCGCGCCTTCCGAGGTCCGGCGCAACACCGGCGCGCGCGCCGGTGACGCGCTGATCCTCACCAAGGGCATCGGCGTCGGCGTGTATTCGGCGGCGTTCAAGAAACAGCAACTGCCCGAGGATGCATACGCCGAGATGATCGGCTCGACGACGCTGCTCAATCGCATCGGGCACGAGCTGGCGAAGGATGACGACGTGCATGCGATCACCGACGTCACCGGCTTCGGGCTGCTGGGGCATGCGCTCGAGATGGCGCGGGGCAGCGGCGTACGCATTCGCATCGATGCCGACCGGGTACCGTGGCTGGCCAAGGCCGAGGCGCTCGCCCAGGCCGGCTTCATCACCGGTGCGTCGACACGCAACTGGAACAGCTACCGCGACGGCGTGACGCTGGAACGCGACTTTCCCGAGTGGCGCCGCCAGTTGCTCACCGATCCGCAGACTTCCGGCGGCCTGCTGGTCGCCTGTCGAGCCGATCGCGCCGAGGCTCTGCGCGAGGCCATCGCGGCGGCGGGCTACCCGCGGGCTTCGATCGTCGGCACCGTGGTGGAAGGCGAGGCCGGGGTCGAGGTGGCGGAAGAGAATGGGAGTCGAACCCACCCGAAACAGTCTGGCTGCCTCACCCGGATTTGAAGTCCGGACGCCCCACCGGGGACGATTCTCTTCCAGTGATGCCGGCTACGGCGGCGCCGGTGCGTAGAGATCGACGTAGCGCGACTGCACGCGTCGCGATGTACCGCGTTTGAGCATAACACCCTGACGTTCGAAGAACTCCAGGATCTGGATGGCCACCTTGCGTCCGCAATGGAGACGGTCGCGGAACGCCGCGGCACCGAAGAATCCGTCTTCGGCCTGCGTAGATACGTCGAGTGCGATGCCCACCATCTCGTGCATCGTCGCGCGCAGGAAGTAATGGTCGTGCGCAACTTCGACCACGAGGCCGAGGCGGCCGACGAAGCGCAGCAACTGTCGCACCTCGTCCTCGGGCTGCCGCAACTCGCCGGCGATGTCGCGCACGCGCGGCGGACGGAAGCGTGCGGAACTGCCGAGCAGGGGTTCGATGGCGGCCCAGAGCGCTTCGCGCGCCTCACTCATCTGCACGCTGTGGCTGGCCAGGCGCACGAAAGCGCCGTCGCGGACAACGGTGCCCATGAGGTCGTCATGCTGCAGCGCCGTCGCGAAGGCGGCCGCAGGAAGACGGGGCATGACGGAAAGGCGCAATTTCTCGCGAGCCATGCCGGGCAGGTCGGGTTGCGCGGCATGGAAGGTGCCGAGGCGTTCCACGACGGCCGCCACGAATCGGCGCCACGCGACGTCGCCAAGCACGACGCGCCCTTCGTCCGTGACGAACGTCTGCGCCGTCGGTGGTAGCAAGGCATCGCGAATTTCCGCCGACAGCGCGCGGTCGCGCGCGAAGGCGTCGATGTCGCGGGCGTAAGGCGGCGTGCCCAGCAGCTTGGCGAACGCGGCCCGCGGGTCGGGATGCGAGAGCGCCGCCCGCTCCGCGACGCGCTCGGGCTTGCGCCGTTGCCGCTCCGGCGCGCGCAGGTCGATGAAATGGCCGCCACCGATCGTGCGCCGGGCGGACACGTCGCGCAGCACGAAACGGTCGACGGCCGCCGCGGCGATGGGGCGGTCGAGCACCAGTTGCACGTCCGCCGCCTGACCGGGGCGCAACTGCTCGCCTTCGAGCGGGACGACACGCACGCCGACCTCCGCCGCGCCATGGTGCAGGCGCGCGGGGAACCAGGCGGCGATGGCCTTCGCTTCGGACGGCAGCAGCGTCATGCGCGCGTCGATGCGATCGGTGGGTGCGTGCAACACCGGGTCCACGATCATGTCGCCGCGCTGGATCGCGTCCTTGGTCACCCCGTCGCCCGCCAGGTTGAGCGCGCAGCGGTCTCCCGCGCGCCCGGCGTCGGCCGGGCGGTTCTGGGCGTGGATCGAGCGCACCCTTGCCGCGAGGCCGGTTGGGCTGATCGTCACCGTGTCCTTGAGGCGCACGGTCCCCGACAGCACCGTGCCCGTGACGACGACACCGATGCCGGGCAGGGTGAAGACGCGATCCACCGCCATGCGGAAGCGCCCGTCTTCCCGGCGCTCGCTGAGGACTCCGGCCTCGGCGATCAGCCGGGCGCGCAGCGTGTCGATGCCCGCACCGGTGACCGACGACACCGTGAGGGTGTCGGCGTCGGCGAGCGCGGTACCGCGACACGCCTCGCGGATGTCGTTTGCGACAGCGGCGAGGCGCTCGGGCGGTACCAGGTCGGCCTTGGTCAGCGCGACGAGGCCGCGTGGTGTGCCGAGGAGATCGACGATCGCCAGGTGCTCCAGCGTCTGCGGCATCACGCCGTCATCGGCGGCGACGACCAGCAAAGCGAAGTCGATGCCGCTCGCACCGGCCACCATGGTGTGCACGAAGCGCTCATGGCCGGGTACGTCGACGAAGCCGAGCGTCTGCCGGCCGTCGACCGGCAAATAGGCAAACCCGAGGTCGATGGTGATGCCGCGCGCCTTCTCTTCCTTCAGGCGATCGGTGTCGACGCCGGTGAGCGCGCGGACCAGCGACGTCTTGCCGTGGTCGATGTGCCCCGCGGTGCCGACGATCACGGGTGCCCTGTGCTACCGGCGGCGAGCGCGTCGAGGAAGGCGGCTTCGTCGCCGGCGTCGAGGCAGCGCAGGTCGAAGTGCAGGGCACCGTCGGCAATGCGGCCGATCACAGGGCGCGGCAGGTCGCGGAGGCGCGCGGCGAAGTGTTCCAGCGCCGTCTGGCTGCCGCGCGCGCGGATGCACAGGGCCGCGCTGTGCAATGTGTCGAGCGGCAGCGCGCCGGAACCGATCTGGCTGAGGCATGGCGCGACGTCGACGTCGAACGCGGAGCCTATCCGTACCGCCACATCGGGCAGCAGGCGCTCGGCCTGCGTCCGGATGGCCGCGGACTCCCGGGCGAGGTAGCGCAGCGTCGGCAGGCGCTCGCCCAGGCGGTCCGGGTCGAGGTACAACCGCAGCGTCGCCTCGATCGCGGCCAACCGCATCTTGTCGACGCGCAATGCGCGCTTCAGCGGATTGCGGTTGATCTGCGCGATCAGTGCCGCGTCGCCGACGATGAACCCCGCCTGCGGGCCACCGAGCAGCTTGTCGCCGGAGAAGGTGACCAGGCGCGCGCCCTCCGCCACGGCCTCGCGCACGGTGGGCTCCTTCGCCATACCGTGGCGTGACAGGTCCACAAGGCTGCCCGAACCCAGATCGTTGAGGAGCGGCACGCCGGCTTCGTCGGCGATGGCGGCGAGCTCGCGGGCGTCGACCCCGGCGGTGAAGCCCTGGATCCGGTAGTTCGAGGTGTGCACCTTGAGCACGAGACCCGTGCGCTCGTTCAGTGCGTCTCGATAGTCGGCCGCGTGCGTGCGGTTCGTGGTGCCCACTTCCACCATGTCCGCGCCGGCGCGCGCCATGATGTCGGGCATGCGGAATGCGCCGCCGATCTCGATCAGCTCGCCCCGCGACACGATGGCCTCGCGTCGCAGGGCGAAGGTGTTGAGACAGAGCAGCACGGCGGCGGCATTGTTGTTGACGACCGTGGCGTCTTCCGCGCCGGTCAACTCGCGCAGCAGGCCGCGCACGTGGTCGTCGCGCTCGCCGCGCGAGCCCGCATCGAGGGAATATTCGAGCGATACCGGGTAGCGCATGGCCTGCACGGCGGCCTCGACGGCCACGTCGGCGAGCTGTGCACGGCCGAGGTTCGTGTGCAGCACCGTGCCGGTCAGGTTGAACACGGTACGCAGGGAGGCGCGTCGCCCAGCCAGTCGTTCGCCGGCTTCCCGCACGATATCGACGGGGGTGGGCGCCGGCAGGGCCTCTCGCGCCATGGCGGCACGGATGCCGGCGAGCACGTCGCGGATCGCATCGGTGACCGGCGCGCGCCCATGCGTATCGATGAGCCCGGCTGCCTCAGGCGTGGCGAGCACGGTGGCGACGGCGGGGATCTGGCGGAGCAAGGCGGTGTCGGGTTCGGCCATGGGGCTCAGGTGGGCGAGAGCAGCAGCGGGTTCGGTGCGTGCCTCGAGTATCCCGCTTCGGCGACCAGCAGGTCGAGTCCGAGCGAGGCCAGGTCGTCCGCGTATGGGTCAACCTTCATATCGCGCAGTTGGTAGAGCAGCTTGCTGTACGTGTGGCAGTCGCCGCAGGTTTCCACCTTCACGACCTCGGGCGCGCCGTCGATGCCTTGCACAGACAGCTTGCGGGTACCGCCGCAGTGCAGGCACACGGCGCGGACGTGGTTCCACGCGGTGGAGCAGAGCGAGCAGTACAGGTAGCGGGTACCGGGCGTCGTGCCGCTGGCGGTGATAAGCCCCGCGACCGACGGCGAGCCGCAGCACGGGCACAGCGCGCGTTCCTCGAGCAGCCGCAGTTCGTCCACGGGAAGCCGCGCGGCCGAGCCCGTGAAATACACCTGCAGGGCCGCGGCAACGAAGACGGCTGCGGCTGCCTCGTCCGCCGGCACACGGCCGCGCAGGAAGCGGTCGGCACGTTTTTCGAGAGCGTCGGCGTCCTCCGCGCGCAGCGCCGCGATGGCGTCGCGAGCCGGATCTGGGAGGCCGGGTGCATCCACATGATCGAGCAGGGTGGTCAGACCCTCGCGCCAGGACGGGTCGCGCCGGTGGCCGTCGGCGGCAAGCGGCGGCAGGCGGGCCCCGACGGCCTGGGCGAGTGCCGCGGGTGCCACGAAAGCGTGCGGTTCCCGCATGGCTGCAACCGCGTGCTGGGCATGCGACAACGCGGCCATGAAGCGAAGCCATGGCTCCATCGGATGGCCTTCGGCCAGCGTCTGCAGGCGGTCGCCCGTGGCGGCGAACCGCGCGAGCGGGTCCGGCAGGAGCATCGGGTCCGGCGCCTTCACGCCGGCATGCGAGGGGCCTGACCATTTCGCGTTCGGCGGGGCTTCGGCTTGCTTCACGGATTCTTCCTGGGTTCGGTCCTCACCCGCTGGCCCGATACCAGCTGATAGAACCACTTGCGATGATGGTGCCACGCCCAGCCGGGCGTGACGTAGCCCTGCGTCATGCTGCGCACCGAACCGCGGATCCAGATCGCCGCATAGACGTGCACGATCCAGACGAGGATCGCGGCGATCGCGGCAAGACTGTGCACCAGCACCGCCACGCGCTGTACGGGGATCGACGTGGCTTCCCCGAAGTACACCTGCCAGATGAGCAGGCCCGAGACGAACAGGGTAGGGATGAGCAACGTCATCGCCCAGAACACGGCCTTCTGGCCGCTGTTGTTGCGGCCCACCGGCGGCACGTGCTCGTCGTCGTTCTTCACCACGCTGACGATGGCCTTCGACCAGGCGGCGTCGTCGCGGTTGAAGAAGTTGTTCCGCCAGAACTGCACGAACATTCCGATCCAGCTCACCAGCAGACCCACGCCGAACCACGGATGGGCGGCACGCGCCCACTGGCCGCTGCCGAACAGATTCGACAGGAAGAAGAAATACGGGTGGAAGAACGACAGGCCGGACAGCACGAGCAACAGGAACAACCCCGCGTTGATCCAGTGGTTCACGCGGTTGGCGGTGGTGTAGCGGGTGAAGGCACGTTGCGGACGGGTCATGGCGACTTCTCCTCTTCTTCCTTCATCTCGCGCAGGAGGCGATCGGCCTCCAGCTCGTCTTCTTCCTGCACTTCGTTCGGGCCGACGGTGACCCAGTGGAAGAAGCCGAAGATGGCGGCCGCGGCGATGCCGAGGACGGCAAGCGGCTTGATGGCGCCCTTCCACGCCTGCACCAGCGGGCTGATGCGCGGCTTGTCGGGCAGACCGGAGTAGAGGGACGGCTTGTCGGCGTGGTGCAGCACGTACATGACATGCGTGCCGCCGATTTCCGGCGGGTCGTACAGGCCCGCCTTCTCGAAGCCGCGCGATTTCAGATCCTCGATGCGCTCGCCGGCCCAGTTCGTCATGTCGGTCTTGGAGCCGAACATGATCGCGCCGGTGGGGCATGCTTTCACGCAGGCCGGTTCGAGGCCGACCGATACGCGGTCGGAGCACAGCGTGCACTTGTACGCCTTGTGGTCGGCCTTGCTGATGCGCGGGACGTCGAACGGGCAACCCTTCACGCAGTAGCCGCAGCCGATGCATTTGTCGCTGATGAAGTCGACGATGCCGTTGGCGTACTGGACGATGGCACCGGGCGCCGGGCAGGCCTTCAGGCAGCCCGGATCCTCGCAGTGCATGCAGCCGTCCTTGCGAATCAGCCACTCGAGGTTGCCCTTTTCGTTCTCGTACTCGGCGAACTTCATCAGGGTCCAGACGCTGGGCCCGAGGTCGGCCGGGTTCTCGTACGAGCCCTCGAAATGGCCGATCTCCGGGCGCAGGTCGTTCCACTCCATGCACGCGGACTGGCACGCCTTGCAGCCGATGCAGCGGCTGACGTCGATCAGCTTGGCCACCTGGTCCTCGTGGCTGCGGGCTGCGGGAGGCGTGATGGTCGTCGCCGAGCGCCGGACATAATCTTGCGATTGCAGGTCTGACATGTCGTGGGCCTCAGGCGGTGACCGGCGCGGCGGTCTTTTCGACGTTGACGAGGAACGCCTTGAACTCCGGCGTCTGCGTGTTGGCGTCGCCGACCGACGGCGTGAGCGTATTGGCGCCGTAGCCCTTGCGCGCCTGGCCGGTGAAGCCCCAGTGCAGGGGCACGCCAATGACGTGGGTTGGCTTGCCGTCGACGGTGAGCGGCTTGATGCGCTTGGTCACATAGGCCTTGCACACCACCTCGCCGCGCTTGGACGACACCTTCACCCAGCCGCCTTGCTCGATGCCCTTTTCCTTCGCGAGCGCCTCGCCGATCTCCACGAATTCCTCCGGCTGGAGGATCGCGTTGATCAGTGCGTGCTTGGTCCAGAAATGGAAGTGCTCGGTCAGGCGGTACGTGGTGGCCACGTACGGGAAGTCCTCGCGCTTACCGAAGTTGGCGCGGTCGTCCGCGAAGACGCGCGCCACCGGGTTATGGGCGACCTTCGGGTGCAGCACGTTGTCGACCGGCGACTCCATGGGCTCGTAATGCTCGGGGAACGGGCCATCGGCCATGAGGTCGCGGGCGAACAGGCGTCCCATGCCTTCCGCGTTCATGATGAAGGGGCCCACGCCGTCCGTGGGCTTCACCGTCGGGCCGTAGTCGGGCACGTCGAGGCCGACCCAGCGCGTGCCGTTCCACTCGATGATCGGCTTCTTCGGATTCCATGCCTTGCCGTTGAGGTCGGCGCTGGCCCGGTTGTAGAGGATGCGCCGGTTCGCCGGCCACGCCCACGCCCAGTTCGGCGCGATGCCCTGTTCACGCGGATCGGTGGCATCGCGGCGGGCCATCATGTTGCCCTTCTCGGTGAACGAGCCGGTGAAGATCCAGCAGCCCGCCGAGGTGCTGCCGTCGTCGCGAAGCTGCGCGAAGGAGTCCAGCAGTGTGCCGCCCTTCGTCACCGCGCCCGTGGTGGCATCGGTGAGGTCGGTGAGCGCGCGGCCGTTCATCTCCTTGGCGAGTTCTTCCGGATCCGGCGATCGCGGGTCGGTGTACTTCCAGGTGAGGTTGAGGATCGGATCCGGGAACGCGCCGCCTTCCTTGCGATACAGCTCGCGCAGCCGCTGGAAGATGCCGGTCATGATCCAGATGTCGGACTTCGCGATGCCCGGTGGCTCGGCCGCCTTCCAGTGCCACTGCAGCCAGCGCGCGGAGTTGACGAGCGAGCCGGCCTCTTCGGCGAAGCAGGTGGTGGGCAGCTGGAAGACCTCGGTCTGGATCTCGGACGGTTTCGCCGGGTTCTGCGGGCCGAAGTCCTGCCAGAAACGCGAGGTTTCGGTGTCCAGCGGGTCCATCGTGACCAGGAACTTCAGCTTGCTCAGGCCACGGCGGATCTTGCCGCGGTCCGGGAACGCCTGCAGGGGGTTGAAGCCTTGGCAGATGTAACCGGTCAGCTCGCCGTTGTTCATCATCTCGAACGCCTTGATGATGTCGTACAGCGGGATGTCGAGCTTCGGCAGCCAGTCGTAGGCCCAGTTGTTCTCGGCTGTCGCCGCGTCTCCGTAGAGCGCCTTCTGCAGGCTGACCACGAACTTGCGGTAGTTCTGCCAGTAGCTGGTCTGTCCGTCGCGCAACGGCTTGAAGAGCCGGGTCTTCATGTAGTCGTCGAACGTCGGCTCGCGATCGTTCGGCAGCGTGAGGTAGCCCGGCATCTGGTTCGACAGCAGGCCCACGTCGGTAAGGCCCTGGATGTTCGAATGGCCGCGCAACGCGTTCATGCCGCCGCCCGCCACGCCGATGTTGCCCAGCAGCAGCTGCACCATCGCCATGGCGCGGATGTTCTGCGCACCGACGGTGTGCTGCGTCCAGCCCAGGGCGAACAGGCTGGTCATCGCCTTGTCCGGCGCCGCCGTGGCCGCGATCAGCTCGCAGATGTGCAGGAACTTGTCCTGCGGCGTGCCGCAGATGCGGGACACCATCTCCGGTGTGTACCGGGCGACGTGCTGCTTCAGCAGGTTGATGACGCAACGCGGGTCCTGCCAGGTGTCGTCGGACTTGGCGAAGCCCTTTTCGTCGAGCTCGTAATCCCACGTCGAACGGTCGTACGCGTTGCGCGCTTCTTCATAGCCGCTGAAGAGGCCGTCCTGGAACGCGAAGCCTTCGCGCACGATCAGGCTGGCGTTCGTGTACGAACGCACGTACTCGTGCTGGATGGCGTCCTTTTCCAGGAGGTAACGCATCACGCCGCTGAGGAATGCGATGTCGGTGCCCGGCCGGATGGGGGCGTAGTAGTCGGCGACCGAGGCCGTGCGTGTGAAGCGCGGGTCGACCACGACCAGCTTCGCGCCGTTCTCGATCTTGGCTTCGATCACCCATTTGAAGCCGCACGGATGCGCCTCGGCGGCATTGCCACCCATGACGATCACCAGATTGGCGTTACGGATGTCCTGCCAGGTGTTGGTCATCGCACCGCGACCGAATGATGGGGCCAAACTGGCCACCGTCGGTCCGTGTCAGACGCGCGCCTGGTTGTCGAACACCACCATGCCGAGGGAGCGGGCGACCTTCCAGGTGAGGAAGGAGGTTTCGCTGGAGGACGCCGAAGCGGCCAGCATGCCGACGCTCGTCCAGCGGTTCACCGTGGTGCCCGCGGCGTTCGTGGCCTGGAAGTGCTTGTCGCGATCGTCCTTCATCAGGCGCGCGATGCGGTCGAGCGCGAAATCCCACGACACTTCCTTGAACTCGGCCGAGCCGGGTTCGCGGTAGCGCGGAGCCTTAAGGCGGGTGGGCGCGTGCACGATGTCGAGCAACGCCGAGCCCTTCGGGCAGAGGGTGCCGCGATTGACCGGATGGTCCGGGTCGCCCTCGATGTGGATGATGTTCGACACCGCATTCTTCGCACGGTCGCCCATGCTGTAGATGAGGATGCCGCAGGCCACCGAGCAGTACGTGCAGGTGTTGCGCGTCTCGGTGGCGTGGGTGAGCTTGAACGGCCTGACCGCGGCCGCCTGGGCCACGCCGGCGGCGCCGAAGCCGAGCATGCCGAGGCTGGACGCGGCGAGGCCTAAGCCTGTGAACTTGATGAACTCTCGGCGGGTCATGGTCATCGCACGAGCTCCCGGGAATCTTGGCTGGACGAACCGTCGGTGGGACTGACGGCAGTTGGCTTGACGTTGCTCCCTGAACACCCGGCCTTCACGGAGTGTTCGCGGAAACGCTAGCACGACTCTCCGGGCCGGTCGATGACGTTTCTGCGCTTTTCGGGTTCGACTTTAGGTGGGGCGGGGAAGTGGCCAGTCGGCGGGGCTTCAGCCCTCGATGTCGATCACGACTTTCCCGCGCGCCTGCCGCTGTTCGATCAGGGCGTGAGCTTCTGCGACCGTACCCAGGTCGAAACGGTGAGCATCGAGCAACACGCTTAGCTTGCCCGCCTCGGCCAGGCGGGTGGCTTCCCGCATGATCTCGCCATGGTGCGCCTTGCCTTCGCCGGTCAGAAGCGGGAGCAGGGTGAACACGCCCGAATAGGTCGCCGCGCGGAAGGAGAGGGGCGCCAGCGCATGCGTACCCCATCCCAACGAACTGACCACGTGGCCGAAGCGCGCCACCGCCTTGAACGAGGCATCCAGACTGGCGCCGCCGGCGGTGTCGAACACCACGTCGAAACCGCGGCCTTGGGTATGCGCTTTAACGTAATCCTCGACCTGCATCTGTTCGTAGTCGATCGGGGTGGCGCCGAGCTGCCGCACGATGTCGGCACGCGCCGCGGAGTCGGTGGCATAGACGTGGGCGCCGAAGGCGCGCGCGATCTGGATGGCCATGCTGCCGACACCGCCGGCGCCGCCCTGTACCAGCACAGTGTGCTCCGGACCGACCTGGGCGCGATCGACCAGACCCTCCCAGGCGGTGATGAACACCAGCGGCAGCGACGCCGCCTCCCGCATGTTGAAGTGCGCAGGCTTCAGTGCCAGCAGGCTTGCGTCCACGGCGGCGTATTCGGCCAGCGAGCCCTGCACTCCGCCCACGCCGCCTGTCATGCCGTAAACCTCGTCGCCGACGCGGAAGGCATCGACGCCCGGACCCACCTCGACCACCACACCGGCCAGATCGATGCCGAGGACGGCCGGCAAGGGCTGCCGTGCGTGCTCGGCGGCGCCATGGCGGATCTTCAGGTCCAGCGGGTTGACGCCGCTGGCCATGATCCGCACCAGCACCTGTCCGGCTTGCGGCATGGGGCGGGGGACCGACATCACGCGAAACGGGGCGTCGTGGTTTTCGAGGACGGCGGCTTGCATGGCGGGGTAGGTGGCCATGGCGAATTCCGGAGTGGTTGCGATGCGGGGCCAAGCTACGCCCATCAAATTCGTTTGAGAATCGACATAAACGCATTCAATCCATGCACAATTGCATGGCCATCGTCCAACCGGGGCCTGCCATGGAATGGAGCGATCTTCGTGTTTTCCTGGCCATCGCGCGCGAAGGCACGCTCGGTGCGGCCGCGCGCAAGCTCGGACAGACGCAGCCGACCATGGGCCGGCGACTGCAGGCGCTGGAGCGGGCCGTGGGGCATACCCTGTTCCAACGGACCAAGGCCGGGTTCGTACTGACCGACGAAGGCGCCGCCGTGTTGAGCCACGCCGAGCGCATGGAGGAAGAAGCACTCGCCTTCCAGCGTCAGCTTGCCGGGCAGGAGAAGGAACTCGGCGGCATGCTGCGCATCACGGCCTCCGACTGGTTCGGCGAGTACATGCTGGCGCCAGTGATCGCCGAATTTTCCAAACAGCATCCGCGCATGGTGATCGAACTGCTGTCGGACTCACGCTTCTTCAGCCTCTCGCGTCGCGAGGCCGATCTGGCTTTCCGCATCACGCCCTTCGACGAACCTGACGTCGTCTCGCGCAAGCTGCTGCACATGCCCTACGGTGTCTACGTGGCAGCAGATGGCCCGATACCCCGCGCCGGCGACGGCGCGGGCACGAGCCTGATCACGATGGATATCGCCTTCAGCACGATGCCCGACGTCGCCTGGCTGCAGCGGATGCTGCCGAACGCGCAGGTTGCGTTTCGGAGCAATGCGCGAGCCATCCAGGCGCAGATGTGTGTGCGTGGGGCAGGGGTTGCGGTGTTGCCTCGGCCGTTGGGGGATGCAATCGGGGGATTGCAGCGTGTTGATTTGGGTGAGGAGCCGCCTGCGCGGGAGACCTGGGTGGGGTATCACCGGGATATGCGGCGGTTGGCGAGGTTGCGGGCTTTGCTGGATTTGGTGGTAGCCAGGTTGAGTAAGTAGATGCCACCCGTGCCCTGGTCGCAGCAGTTCTGACCGGCACCGCGGTCAACGGAAGGATTCGTTTACCATCGCGCAACGGATTGGGGGATTCAACGGATGACCGAGAATTTTGCGACGCGAATGGCTCGCCTGGCTATAGTCGGTATCGTGCTATTGGTGTTGGGGCTGCACCAACAAGCATTCGCGCAGGATGAGCTGACAAGTCCAGCGGTCCTAAATGCGCCCGTTCATTATCCCGAGTCGGCAGTAGCTGCGAGAGAGCAAGGTACGACCATCGTCAAGGCGCTCGTGCAGACGGACGGTCGTGCGTCCCGTGCGATGATCGAGGATTCCAGCGGCTTCGCCGACCTGGATGCAGCGGCGGTGCGGAGTATCGAGCGGTGGTCTTTCAAGCCTGGTATGCGTAACGGCAAGCCAGAAGCGCGATGGGTCAGGGTGCCCGTCGCGTTCCAGCTGAACATGCTGCCCCTTGCGGAAGAGGCTGTTGTCACGTCACCCGAAATCCGTGCGGTAGCGAGCGTTCTTGTTGGCTATCTGGGCGTTACCTTGTGGCTCGTGGGCTTCGTATGGTCGCTGGTGCTAGCCAAGCGGCGATCCATCGCCTGGCTTTCGGGGATGGTTGCGCTGTGGGCTATTACGTATCCGATCTTCGTGGCAACGCATTGGGCGGCGTCCCGGCGAAACCTGATCGTGGTGATCGCCGGGCTGGTGTTCATCGTTGCGGGGTTGCTTCTCGCACCGGTACGGCATTGATCCTTACATCGCGTGCGGCGTTACCGGCGTCCCGTCTGAGTAAGTGCTTGTCGCCAGCAGGAACACGGAGATCGGTGGAAGAGTGGCGACGTCGGCCTCATGTCCCGGAAGCAGGTACCAATAGTTTCCCCCGATCAGTGGTGATCCTGGCAGGTTCGCGCCCCAGGTCGTCCCATCTCTGGCGGGCACGTAAAACATGACGTGAGCCATGTTGTGCTCGCCTTGAGTGGACAGATACGCGTTCTTCGACATCATGTAGCACATGGCACCGGCCTGTAGCGGCGGAATTTCCCTGGTCCGAAGGGCCGTCTTGATGCGGTCCATGACTTCCGCATCGGTCTTGCCGGCAAGCGTCAGGGCGGTGCGGAGCTTGAGCAGCGCCGTCATGGTCGGCACCGCGGACGGGTTGTCGCAGGCGGCGGCCAGGATCTTCGGGTCCCAGCGTTCCGGCCAATCAGGAGCGCCGCCGAAGCCGCGGCCCACGTAGCAGACGAAGCCGTTGGTTCCCTTCACCGCCGTTTCATAGCCTTTGCGGGTCAGCACCAGGATGGTGGCTTCCTTGGAGATCGATTCGGGGGCCGCACTCCTGGCCAGGGTGATTTCTGCCGCTCGGTCCATCAGGTAGGCGTCGACGGGAGCCATGCGGGGGGCGTCTTTGGCATGGAGCGACGCGCCGGTCAGGCCAAGGAGGAGCGCAACGGAATAGGCAGCGGCGCGGCCGAGTTGGCCGAGTTGGCCGATTCGGGCGATGTCGGGACGTGATGGGGCGGAATGGCTTTTCATTCGGGTTCTCCTGGATGGCGGAGGTCGCCATATGGAGACGTCGAATGAGTAAGCCGGAAATCGACGCCTGGGCGAGGAGCCGCCTGCGCGGGAAACGGCGAACACTGCGCGACTAAGGGCGGCACCGAAGCGAAGCCGCATGATCTATTAATTCCTGTACTGACTAGTTTATTCTAGCCCGCGATCAGCCTAGACTGAGAACGACGTTGTCACCATCGCCAGGAAATTTGAGCGTGACCACTCTCACCACTCAGGTGCCGCGCTACGCCGGCTCACCGCAATACCGCGATGGCCGCTTCCATAACCCCATTCCACGTCCCCCAATGGGCTGGTGGAACGGATTGAAGCTGATGCTGTCCATTTTCTTCGCCAAGCCGAAGGGAACCATTCCCGACCGCCCCATACCCGTGCGTTCTTTGACACGCGCGCAGTTGGATGCGGCACCCGATCGAAGCCTCTACCGGCTCGGGCACTCCACCGTGCTTCTGAAATTGCGCGGACGATACTGGCTCACCGATCCGGTGTTCTCGGAGCGGGCGTCGCCGGTGCAATGGGCTGGGCCAGCACGATTTCATGCTCCGCCGATCGTCATCGACGAATTGCCGCCACTGGCCGGCGTCATTCTGTCGCACAACCATTACGACCACCTCGACCGCGATGCCGTCACCCGCCTGGCCGCTAAGACGGAATGTTTTCTTACCCCGCTCGGCGTCGGCGACCAACTCGCGGCGTGGGGTATCGATCCGAGCAAAGTGGAGCAACGCGACTGGTGGCAGTCGGCCGACCTAGACGGCCTTCGCTGCACCGCCACACCGGCCCAGCATTTCTCAGGGCGCGGGCTGGGCGATGGCGACAGCAGCCTGTGGGCCTCATGGGTCATCCAGGACGGGGACTTCCGTCTGTTCTTCAGCGGCGACTCGGGATACTTCGAAGGCTTCAAGGCTATCGGGGACGCCTTCGGCCCATTCGATATCACGCTCATGGAAACCGGTGCCTACGACCGGCGCTGGGCCTTCGTACACATGCATCCGGAAGAGACCTTGCAGGCCCACATCGACCTGCGCGGGCGCTGGTTGTTGCCGATCCATAACGGCACGTTCGACCTGGCCATGCACGCATGGCACGAACCGTTCGAGCGAATCGCAGCGCTGGCTGCTGCCCGTGGAGTGCCGCTCATCACTCCGGAAATGGGTGAGCGGGTGCATCTGGAATCGCCGCAATCCGGCTCAGCCTGGTGGCGATCGGCCCTGGGGTGAGCGGTTCGGCCCGAACGAGGCCGAATGCCTCGGTCATCTGGGCAGGTCAGCGTGCGGTATCAGAGTGCTCGGGTTTCCAGGCTAAGCGCCGATGCGACGACAACTCAGTTGAAGCGCTTGGGATGATACGATTTGTAACGACCACGGTAGACCGGGTGCCCAACGGAGCTGCGCATGGCGCGCGGCGATTTCGTCGGAGCAACCTTGTCCACCGAAACGATCATCTCATCAGTCGAGGCAGGGCCTCGCGTGAACATGCCCGGGCAAGCGAAGCGTAGCTGCGGCGAGGAGTGATGCGCGTTGAAAGAGGATGCTGAAGGCGACAAGCAGCCCATCCGCCTGTCGGGAGGCTACTCGGAAATTCAAGGCGACCCGTCAAGTGCGCGTACTGTCGCGCGGTTTCGGCAGATCCTCAACAATGCCGCTGAGACCGCCATCATCACAACGGACCTTACGGGCGTGGTGACGGGCTGGAGTGAGGGGGCTCATCAAATCCTCGGGTGGTCGGAAGAGGACATGATGGGGACGTCACTCGCACGCATCTTCCCCCAAGGGGAGGGCGAGGAGCCGTTGCGCCGCGAACTCGCCGACGCCCTGGGCAAGGGCATCGGCATGTCCGAGGGATGGCGCGTACGCAAAAACGGCGAGCGCTTCTGGGCGATCGGCGAAACAAAACCTCTTTTTGACGGTCAGGCCAAGCCGCTGGGTTTTGTAAAGGTTCTTCGGGACCGTAGCGAAGAGCGGCGAACTGAAATGGCCTTGCGCGAGCAGACGCGGGCGCTGGAAATACTGAACCGCGCCGGCACGGCTCTGGCGCAAGAAAGTTCGCTCGATGTTCTTGTTCAAACGGTTACCGACGCCGGCGTGGAGTTGAGCGGTGCGGAATTCGGCGCCTTTTTCTACAACGTCGTTAACCCAGGCGAAGAGAGCTACATGCTCTACAGCTTGTCGGGTGTCCCACGTGAAGCCTTCTCCAGGTTCCCGATGCCGCGGAATACCGCCGTGTTCGCCCCGACCTTCAGTGGCGAAGGTATCGTGCGCTCCGACGACATCACGAAGGATCCGAGGTACGGTAAGAACGCGCCCCGATCCGGCATGCCGGAGGGTCACCTGCCAGTGAGGAGCTATCTCGCGGTCCCGGTGGTGTCGCGGTCCGGTGAGGTACACGGCGGCTTGTTCTTCGGCCACTCCACCCCAGGGGTCTTTAACGAACGGTCGGAGCGGAGCCTGAGCGGCCTTGCCGCGGAAGCCGCGATTGCCATCGACAACGCGCGGTTGCTTGCGGCCAACCAGCGTGAGATTGAGGAGCGTCGGCGCGCCGAGGCTTTGCTCCAGGCACTGAATGCCAATCTGGAGAAAGAGGTGCGCGAACGAACGGACGCCTTGCGCCAGGCGCAGAAAATGGAGGCGGTCGGGCAACTGACGGGAGGCATTGCCCACGACTTCAATAATCTCCTTCAGATCATCGTCGGCAATCTCGAAACCCTTTCCCGTCATCTACCGGAAGAGATGGGCCGGCTCCGGCGCGCGGCGGCGCAGGCAATGACAGGCGCGCAGCGTGCGGCGGCGTTGACGCAACGGCTGCTCGCGTTTGCGCGCCGCCAGCCGCTCGACCCGAAGCCGGTCGATGTCAACGTTCTGGTTCGTGGCATGTCAGAGCTGCTGCGCCGCGCCCTTGGCGAGACAGTCGAGGTCGAGGCCGTGCTCAGTGGAGGACTGTGGCGGACCGAAGCCGATCCGAACGAGCTGGAAAGCGCGCTGTTGAATCTTGCGGTGAATGCGCGCGACGCGATGCCGGCGGGTGGCAAGCTGACGATCGAGACGTCGAACGGCCATCTAAGCGAGGATTACGCCTCAAGGCACGCCGAGGTTACGCCTGGTCAATACGTTCTGATCAGCGTCTCGGACACCGGGGCAGGCATGGACAAGGAGACCATGTCTCACGTTTTCGAGCCATTCTTCACAACGAAAGGCGAGGGCAAGGGCACGGGTCTGGGCCTCAGTCAGGTCTATGGCTTCGTTAAACAGTCTCGCGGCCATGTGGAGCTTTACTCCGAGCCGGGGCAGGGAACGACCGTGAAGGTCTACCTCCCGCGCCTTATCGGCGACGTCGCGGAGGCGAATGCCGCGCAGGAGCAGATCGTGCCGGAAGCGGCAACGGGCGAGGTCATTCTCGTCGTGGAGGACGACGCCGATGTTCGTGCCTATTCGGTCGCCGCGCTGCGCGAACTTGGCTACGCCGTTGTAGAAGCCAGCGATGGCCCATCAGCGCTGGCACTCTTGGACGAGCGCCCGGCGAACCTCCTCTTCACGGACGTTGTCTTGCCCGGAGGCATGAGCGGGGCAGACGTGGCGCGCGGGGCGCGGGACCGGCATCCCAACATCAAGATCCTTTTCACCAGCGGCTATTCCCGTAATGCGATCGTGCATCACGGCCGGCTCGACCCCGGCGTGCAGCTTCTTACGAAGCCGTTTACGTTCGAAAGCCTGGCGAACAAAGTCCGCGATGTCCTCGATCAGCGAGGTTGATCGCAACTGCCTGTACCCATCGGATCTTCGTGAATTGCAGGCGTCGCTTGTCGAATTTCCTCGTCGGGAAAGGTGAGCGAAAGCCACGTCGAAGGCAGCATCGTAGATAAATTTTTCTTCACCCGACACACCTAAAGACTGTCACGTAGTGCCCGATAACCGACCACTCCAAGAAGGGATACGGGCATGACAATCAAAGGGCGCATCGCAACCTTGCTGGCTGTAGCATTGATCGCAGCGACGGTGATTGGTGCCAGCGGTCTGGTCGCACTGGGGCAGATCCAAGCGAACATGGAGGGTATTTACGAAACGGCCTTGATACCGATTGTCGACGTCACGGATGCGCGCAACGACCTCGCCGATGAGCGGTCGGTACTCAATCGCGCTGTGCTTGATGGAACACCTCAAACGATCGCCGCCGCGAGCGCACGGCTGGGCACACTTTCTAAGCAACTCTCCACGCACTGGTCCGCATATTATCCGTCATTGGCCAACAGCGATGACGAGCGATCATTCGCGCAAGCCTTCCTACAGGGTCGCAAAACATTGGACGGTCGAGTGACTCAGCTGCTGGAAAAGCTGAAAACCGGCGCGCCCGATGCCAAACCGTACTTCTTTAGCACGGTGGCACCCGCCATGGACGAGGCTAGCGATCACATCACCGCCATCGTCAAAGCAAACGAGCAGCAAGCCAATGTGAGCTTTGCGGAATCCGTCGTGAGGGAGCAACATGCGAAGCACTTCACTGCCGCTATCCTATGCGTAGCCGCGTTACTGGTGGCACTTCTGGGTGTGCTGTTGGCACGGGCGGTGATTCGACCATTGTCGATGGCTCGCGATCTGGCAGCGAACATCAGTCAGGGCCGCCTTAACCACGCGCTGGTCGCGACCGGTCATGACGAACTCGGCGAGATGCTGCGTGCCTTGTCCAGGATGGATGAACAGCTGACCCAGATCGTGAGGAAAGTGCGTACGAATACACAACAGGTGACGGTATCCGCCCGGGATGTCTCGGCGGGAGCGGATCATCTGTCTCGGCGTACCCAAGAGCAAGCCTCCTCGTTGGAGGAGACGGCGGCATCGATGGAAGAAATGGCCGCTACCGTGCGGGAGAACGCGCGTGGGATCCAGGAGGCCCGGACTTTGTCGGCGACGCTTGAGGCCGACGCCTTGTCCGGGCGGGAGGTGGCTCGGGACGCGGAAGCGGCAATGGGGGACATCACGCGTACCAATGGCAGCGTCCAGGCGATCGCATCGCTCATCGACGACATCGCCTTCCAGACCAATCTACTAGCACTCAACGCGGCCGTGGAGGCGGCTCGAGCCGGTGAGCAAGGACGAGGATTTGCCGTGGTCGCCGGCGAGGTACGCAGTCTGGCTCGCCGCAGCGCGACGGCCGCGCGGGACATCAAAAAAATGCTCGCCGACGCGTCCGAGCGGGTGGGAGCAGGAGCCATCTTGGTGGGTAAGACACGAGCCGCCCTCGCGAGGATTTCCGAAGGGGCCGTACAGGTGTCAGGGATCCTCAGTGACATCGCAGTCGCATCCCAAGAACAAGCTACCGGGATTGACCAAGTCAACGGAGCCGTAGCTGCGCTGGACGAGGTCACGCAGCAGAATGCGGCGCTGGTGGAGGAGGCCAGTGCTGCGGCCCACCACATGATGGAACTTTCTGCGGGATTATTGAGCGAAGTGGAATTCTTCAACATTGCCGAGAACTCAACTGGCTGTGCTCACCTCGAAGTGCACACGCCCGCTGGCTGGCAGGCTTAGGACGTCGAATCCAGCGCATTAGCACTGCCCCTATGCAGCAATAGCCGGCGCACTGCGGCCGCCCGAGCTCGGCATGCAGAGCAGAGACCTTTGCGTGCCGAAACTCGATCGAACCAAGTCAGCATAGCCACGAAAGACGCCGCCGCTGGTGCCCCCGCCTTTAAGCGGATTTCCGCTGCGACCACGTGCCACAGGGTGGGTCAGTGGACCCGGCAGCGTCTTAGCTCGTCAATGACATCGTAGGTATTCGTACCTACATGCTCAACGGCCCGGCGCAGTTTGAGCTCGGACACGGCGAGCTTTCTGGTCCAGTACTGGACATCGGAGCGCAGGTCGACGTTGATATACATTCGATCCTGCGGTGCCAGTTCGAAAAGGATGACAGTCATGCGTGTCCCCTTGTACAGATCGCGGTTGATCTTACGGGACTTTAGCCGTACGGACGTGACGATGGTCGTAGTTCGGTGTTCCCAGGCGGTTAGTTAAACCCTCAACTAAAACGCATAGGCCCCCATGGCAACGTGACCCTCGCGCCGCCGTAACGCGCCAGGGGGGAGACTGCCGCTTCCGGGCGCTCGCTACCCCTCGCAGGACCAAAACCCATGCATCTCCTCGCACCACGTTCGGCGGGGACCTGATCCTGCTCGGCGCTCGCCGGCGGCGCACCTCCGCGCGCATCGAGCGTGAACCCGTGATACGCGCGGAACTGTTCAACGCGGATCAGCTGGAAGCGCACGGCCCCATACTCGCCGGCCGTCACCGGATCGCGCGGGTGCATGCACCCGAGTGGCTGTTGCCACGCCTAGCCAATAACGAACTGACGATCCTGGAGGCCTGTCGCGGCCTCATGGCGGCGAGCGAGCGGGGCGAAGCGACGACTCCTGCTGGCGAGTGGCTGCTGGATAACCTCTACCTCATCGAAGAGCAGATCCGGACGGCAAAGCGGGATTTCCCGAACGGTTACAGCCGCGAGCTGGTGCAGCTTGACGATGGGGCATCGAAAGGCCTGCCGCGTGCGTATGACATCGCTCTGGAGGTGATCGCCCACGGTGATGGCCGCATCGATGAGGCGGGCCTAACCCGTTTCCTCACGTCGTATCAGTCCGTCGCGCCGCTGAACCTCGGCGAGCTATGGGCTGTGCCCATCATGCTGCGCATCGCCCTGATCGAGAACCTGCGCCGCATCGCCGCGCGTGTCACCCTGGATCGCACGGACCGCCGACGGGCGACGCGGTGGGCCAACGCCATGACCCGGATGGCGGCTGAAGACGCAAAGAATGTCGTGCTCGTCGTTGCAGACATGGCGCGCTCGTCGCCGGTCATGAGCGCCCCGTTTGTCGCCGAGCTCGTCCGGCGCTTGCAAGGTCAAGGCCCGGCGCTTGCGATGCCGTTGGGCTGGGTCGAACATCGGCTCGCCGAATCGGGCCAGAGCATCGACTATCTCGTCCAGGTGGAGTCGCAGCAGCAGGCGGCGCAGCAGGTGTCGATAGGCAACAGCATCGGTAGCCTGCGCATGCTCGCCATGATCGACTGGAAGACACTTGTCGAGCGCACGAGCCTCGTAGAGGCCACTTTGCGCGCCGACCCCGCCGCCGTTTACGCGCGGATGGATTTCGCTAGTCGCGACGATTACCGCCACCGTATCGAGCGCCTTGCGCGCAAGGGGAAGCTCGACGAGCTGCATGTTGCGCGCGCCGTGCTCGAAGCAAGCCAGGCTGCGGAAGGCCTTTCCCGTCACGTTGGCTATCACCTCCAGGGCGACGGATTGCCGGCGCTGAAACAGCAGCTTGGCATCGCCGGTCACCCGAAGGGCCGCGTTGCCTCGGCACCCAAGCCGCCGTTCCGCCTGTCGATGGCGGTGGTCGTCACGGTAACGTTCGCCCTCACCGTCGCCCTCATGGGCGCAGGCATGCTCGCGAATCTGGGTACGGGAATGGTCGTGGCGCTGGCGGTGGCCGCTACGCTACTGGCGAGTCAGTTCGCACTCGGGCTGCTCAACCTGGCGACATCCCTGCTGACCCGCCCCGACCGCCTTCCGCGCTTGGATTACAGCGAGGGCATCCCGTCTGAAGCCAGTTCCCTGGTAGTCGTGCCGACGCTGCTTGGTGAACTGGGCGATGTGGATGAGCTGATGGATGCGCTGGAGATCAGGTTCCTGGCGAACCGCGACGACGCGCTGGGCTTCGCGCTGCTCACCGATTTCACGGACGCCCATTCTCCGACGCTGCCGGGTGACGCGGCGATGCTCCAGCACGCGCAGGAATGTGTGAATGCCCTCAACACGAAGTATCCCAACAGCGGAACGGACCGGTTTTTCCTTCTTCACCGGTCGCGGGAGTGGAGCGAGACCGAACAGCGCTGGATCGGCGCCGATCGCAAGCGCGGCAAGCTCGCGGCATTGAACGCCCTGCTGCGAGGGCAGGGCAGGGAACGCTTCCAGCTCATCGTGGGGCGCATCGAGGATCTGCCGCCCGTCCGTTACGTCATCACGCTCGATACCGATACCCACCTGCCGCGCGATACCGCGCATCTGCTGGTCGGCGCGATGGATCATCCCTTGAACCGGCCGGTATTCGATGCCGCCGATAATGTCGTCACGTCGGGCTACGGCATCATGCAACCGCGTGTCGGCATCGCATTGCCGGCCCAGGCGCGCTCGCTCCATGCGCGCCTTTATGGCGCCGACGCCGGGGTAGATCCGTACACCCGCGCCACCTCCGATGTGTATCAGGATCTCTTCCACGAGGGGTCCTTCATCGGCAAGGGCATCTACGATGTTGACGCCTTCGAGCATGCGATGGCCGGGCGCTTCAAGCCCGAGCGTGTGCTCAGCCATGATCTGATCGAAGGCTGCGTCGCGCGCTCCGCACTGCTCAGCGATGTGCTCGTGTTCGAAGCCATGCCCGATCGATACATCGACGAGAGCCAGCGCCGTTACCGCTGGATGCGTGGCGACTGGCAACTGCTGCCATGGCTCATGCCGGTGGTTCCGGCGGCCGAGGGCTGGCGGCGTAACGACCTGAGCGGCCTGTCCCGATGGAAGATCTTCGATAACCTGCGCCGCAGTGTCGTCCCTTCAGCGACCCTGTTCCTGTTGATCGTGGGTTGGCTCGCGGTCGTGCCGGTCGTGACCTGGACGCTGGCGGTGCTCTCCATGGCGCTGCTGCCCATCCTCTTGCAGGCAGCCATTGATGCTGTTCGCAAACCGCGCGATATCGGCTGGCAGCAGCAGGCGCATGTCGCGCTTACTGCGCTAGGCAACCATGCGGCCCGCCTAGCGCTGGCGATCGCATCCCTTCCGCACGATGCGCACTCGGGGCTGGACGCGATGCTCCGGTCGATCTGGCGTGTCGTTATCAGTCGCCGGCATTTGCTCGAGTGGCGCTCGTCGGGCATCGTGGCGAAGCTGGGGCATAGCCATCGGGGTGTGCCATGGGCAGCCCTTTGGGCGGGCCCTACGGCCGCGCTCGTCGTGGCAGCGGCTCTTGTCGTTCTGCGGCCATCGGTCATGGCCGTGGCGTTACCCTGGTTACTGCTGTGGGCCCTTTCACCCGTGATCGCGTGGTGGGTCAGCCGGTCTCCCACGAGTCGGCGCTACGTGCCTACTGAGCACGACCGTGCGTTCCTGCGCCAACTGGCGCGCCGCACCTGGGCATTCTTCGCGGTGCATGGCGGGCCCGACGACCACGGGCTGCCGCCCGACAACCTGCAGATGGTGCCGCAGCCGCACGTGGCGCGACGCACATCGCCAACCAATATCGGCCTGGGCCTACTGGCGGGATTGGCAGCCTACGATTTCGGCTACCTGGGCGCTGGCCGCGTCCTCGAGCGCACCGCTGCCACGCTGGCGACCCTTGGTTTGCTTGAACGGTACCGTGGTCACTTCCTCAACTGGTACGACACCGAGACGCTCCAGCCACTGCACCCTCGTTATGTTTCCAGCGTCGATAGCGGCAATCTTGCCGGGCACCTCATCACCCTGCAGCGCGGGCTATTGGACCTGGCGGAGCAACCCGTGTTCCGCCGCGAATCCATAGACGGGCTGCGCGATACGCTGGCCGTTCTCGAATCGGCACTGGCGCTCGCGAGCCCCGCTGAACTCCGCGCCTGGTCCAGCGTGCTGGCCATGACCGTGGATGCACCGCCGGCTTCGATGGGCGAGGTGCTGGAGTTCGCGCTGGATCAGCAAGCCCGGGCAGAAGCGCTGCGCACTTCGCTTTCGGGCGTGCCGTCTGACGACGCTGCCTTCTGGCTGCAACAGCTGGCCGGGCAGTGCGACGATCTGGTGGGAGAGGCCAGGTGGTGGAACGGCGATGTCACGGGTACGGCATCGATCCCGTCGCTCAAGCAGCTAGCCATTGAAGCAGGCAGCGTGCGCGGAGAACGGGCCCGTTCGCAGCTTCGAATGCTGGAAAACACCGCGGCTCTTGCGGCCAACTTCGCCGTAATGGACCAGGCTTTCATGTACGACGAACACCGGCGTCTGTTCTCGATCGGCTACGACCTCGAATGGCATGCACTGGATGTATCCTTCTATGACCTGCTTGCGTCCGAAGCGCGCCTGACCACCTTCGTGGCGATCGCGCAAGGACAGGTCCCGCAGGCGAGCTGGTTCTCGCTGGGCCGCCTGCTGACCACTGCGGAGGGTTTGCCCGTACTGCTCTCGTGGACGGGCTCGATGTTCGAGTACCTGATGCCGATGCTGGTCATGCCGACGTACGAGGGAAGCCTGCTCGACGAGACCATGCGCAATGCCGTTGCGCTCCAGATCGAATACGGCAAGCAGCGCGGGGTGCCATGGGGCGTCTCGGAATCCGGATACAACGCCGTCGATGCGAAGATGACCTATCAGTACCGTGCCTTCGGGGTACCCGGCCTGGGTTTGAAGCGCGGCCTGGGCGATGACCTGGTCGTAGCTCCGTACGCCACGGCGCTCGCACTAATGGTGTCGCCCGCAGCGGCGACCACGAATCTTTGGCGCCTGAATGATGCGGGCATGGCGGGCCGGTACGGCCTGTACGAGGCGGTAGACTACACACCATCGCGCCTGCGGCCCGGCCAGAATGCGGCGATCGTGCAATCGTACATGTCCCACCATCAGGGGATGTCGCTGCTGGCGATCGGGCATGCCTTGCTCGATCAACCGATGCGACGCCGGTTCGAATCGGATCCGAACGTGATGGCCACGAGCCTCTTGCTGCAGGAGCGGGTGCCTTTCTCGTACAGCGAATACCTCAAGCACACGGGCATCGGCGATAGCGTGCAGCAGGCGGTGGCCCCCGAGACCCAGTTACGCCTGTTTACTGACCCGAACCGTCCGCGGCCCGCCGTGCAATTGCTCTCCAATGGTCGCTACCACGTCATGGTGAGCAGTGCGGGTGGCGGCTATAGCCGGCGTGACGCCATGGCAGTGACACGCTGGCGTGAGGACATCACGCGCGATCACCACGGCATGTTCTGCTACCTGCGCGACCCATCCAATGACGAGGTCTGGAGTACGGCCTATCAGCCCGTGATGCGCGAGACGGAGCGCTTCGAAGCGATCTTCGCGGAGTCGCGGGCCGAATTCCGGGTACGCCAACGCGGCTTCGAAACGCATACGGAGATTGTTGTCTCGCCTGAAGATGATATCGAGCTTCGCCGTACTCGTATCACGAATCGCCACAAGACCCGGCGCACCGTGGAGCTGACCAGCTACGCTGAGGTGGTGCTCGCCGATCCCGCCAGCGACACCGCACACCCCGCCTTCAGCAAGCTGTTCGTCACCACCGAGATCGTGCCATCGGTACAGGCATTGCTATGCACGCGCCGTGCCCGTTCCTCGGCAGAGAAGCCGCCCTGGATGTGCCACTTGGTCGCTGTCCATGACGCCGATATTGATGAAATTTCTTACGAAACCGACCGGGCTCAGTTCATCGGTCGTGGCCGCAGCGCGGCCGACCCGGTAGCGCTTTCCCCGGTAACGCGTCAGTTGTCCGGCACCGCAGGCCCCGTCCTGGATCCGGTGGTGGCCATTCGTGTACGCATCACGCTCGAAGCCGAACAGACGGCGACCCTCGATTTCGTGACGGGTGTCGGCGACGAGCGCACCCACTGCATGCGGCTCATCGAGAAGTACAGGGATCGGCATCTCTGCGATCGCGTGTTCGACCTTGCGTGGACCCATAGCCAGGTGACGTTGCGCCAGGCCAATGCCACGCTTGCCGATGCGCAGCTGTTCGAGCACATGGCCACGTCCATCATCTATGCGAATGCAGCCATGCGCGCAGCGCCATCGCTTATCGCGACGAACACGCGCGGCCAGTCAGGCCTATGGGGGCAAGCAGTCTCAGGCGACCTGCCCATTGTGCTGCTCCGCATCGGCGATATCGCTCGCCTGGATATCGCTCGTGACCTCGTCCGCGCCACCGCGTATTGGCGGCTCCGCGGGCTTGCCGTGGACCTGGTGATCTGGAATGAAGACAGCACCGGGTATCGCCAGGCCTTGCACGACGCGTTGATCGGGCTGCTCGCCTCCGGTGCCGAGGCCAGCCTCCTTGATCGCCCAGGCGGTGTATACATCCGTGCCGCGCAGCCTTTGTCGTATGAAGACCGGCTGGTGATGGAGGCGAGCGCGCGCATCGTGGTGGTGGATACGCTGGGTTCGCTGCAGGAGCAGATGGAGCGCCATCGCATGGGGCCGCGGCCGATTATCGCCGCTCCGGCGAGCTGGGTACCCAGTGTGCCCGAGCCCGTAATGACCTCCACGCAAGCCAGCGGCGCGTTCTCCACCGATGGCACGGAATACGTGATCACGCTGGAGCAGGGTGCCGCTACGCCCGCCCCCTGGTGCAACGTTCTGGCAAACGCTGGTTTCGGAAGCGTCATCTCGGAGAGCGGCAGCGCGTATACCTGGGCTGGCAACGCCCATGCCTGCAGGCTTACGCCGTGGCAGAACGATCCGGTAGAGGATGCCTGTGGCGAGGCCCTCTACCTGCGCGATGAAGCGACGGGCCACGCCTGGTCGCCATCGGCACTGCCCATGCGCGGGGAGGGTTCATATACCACGCGCCATGGGTTCGGTTACACGGTGTTCGAGCACACGGAGCGCAACGTAGCCACGCGGCTGGAAGTGTTCGTCGCGCGCGATGCACCTGTCCGGTTTCAGGTGCTGACTATCACCAATCACGGTACCGACGCCGTTCTGCTTACCGCGACAGCGTACGTGGAGTGGGTGCTGGGCGACGTTCGCGAGAAAAATGCCATGCACGTGGTGACCGATATCGATGCGATGACGGGCGCGTTGTTCGCGCGCAACGCGTATAACGGCGATTTCCCCGGCCGCATCGCATTTTTCGACGTGGGCGACGTTGACCGCGAGATGGGCGGCGACCGTGGCGACTTCCTGGGGCGCAATGGCCGTGCATCGTCGCCGCTGGCCCTGCGCCGGCAGGGCTGGAGCAACCGGGTGGGGGCAGGGCTGGATCCCTGTGGCGCGTTGCGCGTGAGCATCCCCCTGGCTCCCGGTGAGTCGCGTGACGTGGTCTTCCGCCTGGGCATGGGCGCGAGCGAGGACGAGGCCCGTGAACTGGTGCAGCGGTATCGCCAGGATGGGGCCGCGGCGCGTGAGCTCGTCCAGGTGCGCGCGCAATGGCGTGACCTGCTCGGCGCGGTACAGGTGCAAAGTCCGGAGCCTACCCTCGACATCTTCGCGAACGGCTGGCTGCTCTACCAGACAATTGCGAGCCGGTTATGGGCGCGTAGTGGGTATTACCAGTCCGGCGGTGCGATCGGCTTCCGCGACCAGCTGCAGGATTCGATGGCGGCCCAGCACGCAGCGCCCGCCATCGCGCGGGCACAGCTGCTGATCTGCGCCGCGCGCCAGTTCGTCGAAGGCGATGTGCAGCATTGGTGGCACCCACCATCCGGCAGGGGCGTGCGTACCGCATGCTCAGATGATTTCCTGTGGTTGCCATTGGCGACGAGCCGGTACGTCATGGCCAGCAGCGACACGACGGTGCTCGAGGAATCGGTCGAGTACATCGAAGCGCGCGCCCTTAGGGCCGACGAGGAGTCCTTCTACGATCTGCCGCGCCCTTCCGGTACCCGAGACACGCTTTACGAGCATTGCGTGCGGGCCTTGATGCACTCGATGCCACGTGGAACGCATGGGCTGCCCTTGATGGGCAGTGGCGACTGGAACGATGGCATGAACCGGGTGGGCGAGGGCGGGAAGGGAGAAAGCGTCTGGCTGGCGTTCTTCCTTGTCCACGTGCTTCGGGAATTCGCCCCCGTGGCAGCGGCACATGGTGACGAGGCGTTCGCCGCGCGCTGCATCGAGGAGGCAAACCGCCTTGTCGCGAACATCGAAGCGCATGCCTGGGATGGCGAGTGGTATCTGCGCGCATGGTTTGACGACGGCACGCCGCTTGGGTCCGCCCGCAACGACGAGTGTCGCATCGACGCGGTGGCGCAAAGCTGGGCGGTGCTTTCGGGTGGGGCAGGTGACGAACGCGCGCACCAGGCGATGCGTTCGCTCGATGTCCACCTGGTTCGTCCGAACGCGCGCCTGATCCAGCTGCTGGATCCGCCCTTCGATCGTACGTCGATGGACCCGGGCTACATCAAGGGTTATTTGCCCGGTGTCCGCGAGAATGGTGGGCAATATACGCATGCCGCGGTATGGGCGACCATGGCCTTTGCGCGCCTGGGCCAGGCCGAACACGCCTGGGATTTGGCCCGGATGATTCTTCCCTCCGGGCACACGGCGGATGCGGCCGCCGTCAGCACATATAAGGTCGAACCCTATGTGCTCGCCGCCGACGTGTACGCGGTTTCACCGCACGTCGGCCGCGGAGGCTGGACGTGGTACACGGGCTCAGCGGGCTGGATGTACCGATTGTTGCTCGAATCGCTCCTGGGTGTAACGCTCGTCGAGGGGCGCTTGCGCATCGCACCGTGCGTACCGGCAAGGTGGGCGGGCTACACCGTTACCTACCGGCACGGTGCAGCCACCTATGTGATCGAGTTGCGCCGGGCTGGCCCGGGCGAGACCGCCTCGTTAACCGTGGACGGTGCTCCGGTCGAGGGCGATAGCATCGCTCTGGCAGATGGTGCCCACGAACATCAGGTGTTGTGTGTCTACCTGGCGCAGGCAACGGAGGCGTGATGTCAAACCTTCCTCCCAGCGACCGGGGAACCCCGACACCGCATGAGATTCGCGAAGCCATGCTGCGCGATTACGACCGGGCCGCGGCAACTGAGCCCAAGGCATGCGCCATGCGGGTTCAAGATCGTGCCGGCAAGGTCCATGTGCTGACTGAAAGACAGTTGCGGAACCGCAAGGCGGCGGAATGGTCGCCTGGGATGCTGGCGCCGCCTTTGTAGTTCAGAGCCTTCAGTTAATTTGACATAATATACATTATGCGCCCATAAGCGGTCATTCCAGACATGGCGACACATGAGTCATGGGTTCAGTGCGAGTAAGTAAATGTGCGAGCTGTCGCCAACTAAGGCTGTGTGGTTTAACGGTCATCCCAAGAGACGCTACGGTCGGACAGACAGATTGAGCGAGGCTGCATTGGGACGGGGTGACGGTCGGACCCGGCGGATGTTTTCGCCACTGCCCATTTGAACCGGCAGTGTCGGAGATGAAAAGGAAGATTCGCCGTCCTTCATTCTCGCTTTCTCGTCCTCCGAATCGTTTTGACTTTTGACCGAGTCCTCAGATCGTTCAATCCGATTTTCGGGTTGGGCTTGGCATGCTCGGCTGTCAAGGACAGACTCGGTTCGACTGTATTGATGAGGCTGTGCAAGTTCACTGGTTTGATTTTGCTGCTGCGGGGCCCGCTGTTCGCGTTCCTGGTGTATGGCCTCTTCTCCAAATTAGGCTACGCAGGATTCATGCTTGCCCAGTCGCAGTTCCTCCTGGAGTGGACGCTGCTTGCCATATTGATTGCCTTGACGCAGACCTATTCTTCCGCAGGATTCCGAAACATACCGGCGAATCCTCGCTACGCATCCGAGTAACGAACCACGCTGCCGGCGGCCAGGGCCGGCAGCACGCTATGCTTCGTCATCGGACCCATCGCGACATCCTTCGCCCATGTGCGTAGCCTCATGACCGCTGACGAAATCGCCCTCCTGCTCGCAGCCCAACGCGCGGCATACCGCCGCGATGGCGCCCCCTCGCTTAGCCGACGCCGCGCCGACTTGTCCAGACTGAGAGCCGCCTTGATCGCAAATCGCAGCAGGATCGAAGCGGCGATCGACGCCGACTTCGGCCACCGCTCGCGCCACGAAACCGGGATCCTGGAGCTTGGCGGGCTGATCAGCGGCATCGATTACCTGCACAGGAATCTGAGGCGCATGATGCGCCCCGAGAAGCGCCGCGTGGCGATCCACATGCGCATGGGTTCGGCGCGGGTCGAGTACCAGCCGCTCGGCGTCGTCGGGATCATGTCGCCCTGGAACTACCCGGTCATGCTCGCGCTGATGCCGGCGGCGACCGCCATCGCGGCCGGCAACCGCGTGATGTTGAAGCCTTCCGAGTTCACGCCCACCGTCAACGCGCTGATCGAGGAAATCCTCGGTCTCCTCTACCCCACCGATCAGGTCGCCGTCGTCAGCGGCGATGCCTCGGTGGGTGCGGCGTTCTCGGCCCTGCCGTTCGATCATCTGATCTTTACCGGCAGCACGGCCGTCGGAAGCAAGGTCATGCAGGCGGCCAGCGAGCATCTGGTTCCCGTGACCCTTGAGCTAGGCGGCAAATCGCCGGTCATCGTCCAAGAGGGGCACGCCGTCGACCACGCCACCGCCGGCATCGTGTTCGGCAAGCTGGTCAGCGGCGGTCAGACATGCATCGCCCCCGATTATGCTCTCGTGCATGAGAACGACCTGGATGCGTTCCTCCGCAGCTACGATGCCGCCGTGGCTGCGGCTTACCCGGATGGCCCCTCGGACGACGGTTATACCTGGGTCGTGAATGACCGGCACCTGGCCCGGCTGCAGGGCCTCCTTGATGACGCCCGCGCCAAGGGCGCCGATGTGCGCGAAGTGGGCCGCGAGGGTAAGAGCGCCCAACCCCGAGCATTGCGGCCGACCGTGGTCCTCGGTGTCACCGATGAGATGAAGATCGCCCACGAGGAGATCTTCGGCCCCATCCTGCCCGTGTTCACCTATCGCAGCATCGAGGCAGCGATCGCCTTCGTCGACGCACGCCCGCGGCCGCTCGCGCTGTACTACTACGGACACGACAAGGCCATGCAGCGCAAGGTGCTCGACGGAACCACCTCCGGCAACGTCACCATCAACGGCACGATCATGCATGTCGCGCAAGACGATCTACCGTTCGGCGGCGTCGGCGCCAGCGGCATCGGTGCTTACCATGGCATCGAAGGCTTCCGCCGGCTCAGCCATGCCAAGGGCATCTACGTGCAAGGACGCTGGAACGCTGCCGCACTGCTCCGCGCGCCCTTTGGCAAGACGGCAGAGCTCATTCTTCGCGCCATATTGAGGTGAGCCCTGGTGGGCTCGCCCACCCTGCTCCGCCGTCAGAACATCAATTACGCGTTGGATGGCTGGATGCGGCCCTCAAGCGTTCGATGAAAGCGACCAATGCCGGCGAAGCATGTCGCTGCTTCGGGTAGTAAACGTAAAACCCCGGGAATCGCGGACTCCAGTCCTCGAGCGCCACCTGCAACCGCCCGGCGGCCACGTACGGCCTTATCCGGTGCTCCACCCAGAAAACCACACCCATACCGGAAAGGGCCGCCTCGAGACACAGCGAACGGTCGTTGAGGATCAGTGGGCCGTTTACCGTGACAGCAAGCGCCCTTCCCTCCCGTTCGAACTCCCAGGCATAGGGACTCAAGGACCCTGCCTGTCGCCAGCCTATGCATGCGTGATTCAACAAGTCACGCGGATGAGTGGGAAAACCATGCTCTGCAAAGTATTCGGGCGTCGCCGCGACCAACTGGCGTAGCGGCCCTCCCAATGGGAATGCGACGACGTCCTCATCGAGCAGTTCGCCGAGCCGGACACCCACGTCGTATCCCGCGTCCGTCACATCCATCTGTCGGTCGTCGACCGTGACATCGAGGGTCACCTTCGGATAGTCGAGCGAAAATGCCCTGAGCATGGGGGCGATCCAGTCGTTGTAAGCCTGGCGAGGAACAAGCACGCGAAGCGACCCCGCCGGCGATCCGCGCAGGTCTTCGCCTTCTTCACGCATCGCTTCGAGCTCTTGGAACACCCGCTCGAGCCGAATGCGCATCCTTCCCCCAGCTTCCGTGAGGGCCACGCTGCGCGTCGTTCGGTGCAGGAGCGTCAGTCCGATCCGGGCTTCCAGGTTCCGGACTGCCTGGCTTACCGACGACGCCGACATGCCAAGCGACTCGGCCGCCCGGCTAAAGCTTCCTAACTCCGCAACAGCATTGAATATTTGCCACTCGGCAAAGTCTCGTCCGCGCACGTTTGCGTTCTCCCCGGGTCGGCTGATTATGCATCGTAAATTGAATAGTCCATCCGGATAACGCCACTTAATCGCAAGGTCGACCCGTCCTATCGTGCCTTTCATGCAAACGAGGAGGACTGAAATGAACCTGCACGCAGGTCTGGGACTGGCCGGCAAGGTGGCCATCGTGACGGGAGCGGCACGGGGGATCGGTCGCGCGACAGTCGAACTGTTACAGGCCGAGGGTGCCCGCGTCGTCGCCAGCGACGTCCGCCCTACGGTGCACGAACTGGCGGGGGACAATGTGGCGACCTTCGTCGGGAATATCGCGGACGAGAGCTGCGCGCGAGACACCGTCGCGTTCGCGCTCGACCACTTCGGCCATCTGGATGTCCTCATCAACAACGCGGGCCGTACGTTGAACGCTCCAGCCGTGGACACGTCCGCAGCCGACTGGGACGAGATCATGCAGATCAACGCCCGTGGCACCTTCCTTCACTGCCGGGAAGCCCTCCGCGCGATGGTGCCGCAGGGTACGGGAGCGATCGTCAATGTGTGCTCGGTGGTCAGCGTGGTGGCGATGCCACAGTGTGCAGCCTATGCTGCCTCGAAGGGCGCGATCCTGCAGATGAGCAAGGTCCTGGCCGTCGAGCACGCAGGTCAGGGCATCCGCGTGAATGCCATTGGGCCTGGCGTCGTGGAAACGGACATTCTGGAAGGCATCGTCGACGACAGTCGCGGAACCTTGGCAAGTTACGGGAACGCTCACCCGCTGGGTCGCGTGGCCACTCCCCAGGAGATCGCCGAAGTCATCGCCTGGGCCGCGTCTCCCCGAGCCAGCTTCGTCACCGGCGCCCTGCTTCTGGCGGACGGCGGCTACACCGCTCTTTGATCAACAGGATATCGTCATGCCATCCATTCTTATCATTGGGGCCGAGCGCGGCCTCGGCCTCGGCCTCGCCTCCGAATTCCTTCGCCGCGGATGGACCGTGGTGGGTACAGCCATCCCCGGATCGGACACTGCTGCTCTCGACGCCCTTGGTGCAACGCACCCCGAAGCGTTTCGCCGGGAAACACTGGACGTGACCGACCGAGACCAGTTGGATGAGTTCGATACGCGACTGGGCGATGCGCGCTTCGATGTCGTCTTCACTGTCGCCGGCATCTTTGGCCCACTCCACCAATCGGTGTCGAAGGCGACCGACGAAGAACTCGCCACCATCATGCACGTGAACGCTTTCGGGCCCTACCGTGTGGCGGAGCGCATGGCGGCGCACCTGACCCAGCGTGGATGCATCGCCTTCATGTCGTCGCATCGAGGAAGTGTCGCTGGGAATGTCGAAGGTGGCCTCGAACTCTACCGTGCCAGCAAAGCCGCGTTGAACATGTTGGCCCGAGGTCTTTACGCGCAGCTTGCGCCGTCTCTCGTGACCGTCCTGACCATCCACCCCGGCTGGGCCGCCACCGCCATGGGCACCCTGAACGGAACGGTCGCTGCCGAAATCGATGTCGACACCAGCGTGCGCGGTGTGGTCTCGGTCGTCGAACGGCATCGCGACACGGGCATGCACGAATACCTTGACTACACCGGCGAACGCCTGCCTTGGTGAACGGCGCGTCGCTCTACCCTTGCGGGTTGGTCACGCTCAATCGTGACGCTAGGGTCCGATGCGGGTCCAGAGGCGGTCGATGCTCTCACGCCGGTCGATGAAACCGGTGATGTGTCCCTGTTTATCGCGCTGGAAGACCTTGCGCAGCCAGACGTCACCGGGAATGAACACGACATCGCCCGCTTCCGCCTTCAATGCCACTGTCGGCTTCCCCGCCATGGTTCCGACGAGATCATGCCCCTCTCGGCATATGACATAGGTATCGTCCCCGCTGCGGTAGGTTCCCGTCAGCTCGTCCAGCTTCGCTATCGGAAGTTCGACCGGCGGGGGCGCGACACGGATTCGATCGGTGTGGACGATCCTGAGTAACCATGTGCCGTCCACCTTCTGCCATGTCTCCGTCATCAGCAGGTGGGCATTCTTCGTCGACGCGACGCCGGGACGCCTTGGCACGTCATCTTCGTGAAACACCTGGGCGGTGTCGCCCAGGATCTGCACTTCGTAGTTCCTTATCACGAGTGGCTCCAGGCCGTCCTCCTCCAGCCCCGCCAGGAACGCGTCGCGGCGGCTTACCTGCCCTTCTTCGACGTACATGAAGTCCGCCGTGGTCAACTCCGCCCAAGCTTTCCGATCGCCACGGTGGACGGCGGTCAGCAAGCGCTCGTCGTTCGCCCTGAGCATCGCTCTCAACTCCGGCGGAGCGGATACCGGCAGCGTTGTGGATCGGGACGGCGCGCTGCACGCAAATGAAATGCTTGCGGCGAGAGCGAATGATGCAATGCGAAGGCGCACTCGAGTTGATGTCACGTTGAGCCCTGTCGAGCCGGCGACCAGTGTCGTTCAAGAAGCATAGTGGCTTCTTTACAAGGTGCTCAACTCTGGACGAGCATCCACGGTCCCCGCGATACAACGGTCGATTCAACCACCTCGCCGCCTTACCGCACCCCGATCCCGCCAAGAAACAAATCGACCAGGTGCGTAACTCGCGACTTCGTCGCCCCACCCCGCTCCGCTGTCAGCGAGATCGCCGTGATGACACAGAGCAGGTCGTCGAACGAAACGTCTTTCGCGACGGCCTTGGCTTTCTGCGCACGCTGCAGCAACCGCTGCCCTTCCGCGGTGCCCGCCTGGCATCCGGTGGTGTGGCTCTTTAGCACCGTGCCGAGTTGCACGGCCAGTCCGTGATAGTGGCTGGCGTGTATCGCGAGTTCGATCATGAATGCGCGGAGCGACGCGCCGGGGTCCATCGCGCCGTCGCGTGTCCGACTGTTGGCAGCGAGCGCGAGCAAGCGTTCGTCGCAGAGCGCGCCGAGTAGCGCTTCTCGCGTGGGGAACCTGCGGTAGAGCGTGCCGATACCCACTTTCGCGCGTTTCGCGACGTCTTCGAGCGACGCGTCGGCCCCCCGTTCGGAGAAGACCTCGTCCGCCGCCGCGAGGATGCGCTCGCGATTGCGCGCCGCGTCGGCACGCAACGGTGTCTCGTCGATCGTCTGGATGGCTGCGGTCATGAAAAGTCCCGGTTGCAAAGTGGATGATGCCTCCATATATTAAATGGAGCAATCCTCCACTTATATAAAGGGCACCAATGAACAAGCGTTTCGAAGGCAAGATCGTCGCCATCACCGGCGCCAGCGAGGGCATCGGCCTCGCCACGGCAAAGGCGTTCATCGCGGAAGGCGCACGTGTGTACATCACCGGTCGCCGGCAGGATCGGCTGGAAGCGGCGGTGGCGGAACTTGGCCCCGCCGCCGTGGGCATCCAGGGCGATGTGGCGAAATCGGGCGATCTGGACAGCCTCTACGAACGGATCCGCCAGGATCACGGCAAGCTGGATGTGCTCTTCGCGAACGCGGGCACAGCGGACTCCGACCCCCTCCCTCTGGACGCCATCACCGAGCAGGACTTCGACCGGATCTTCGGTGTGAATGTCCGCGGTCTGCTCTTCTCCGTCCAGAAGGCGCTGCCCTTGCTCACCGCAGGCAGCACGGTGGTCCTCAACGGGTCCGTCGCCGGCGTCAAGGGTTTTCCGGGGCAGTCGCTCTACAACGCCACCAAGGCGGCAGTGCGCTCGTTCGCCCGCAGCTGGACGTCCGACCTGAAGGACCGCGGCATCCGCGTCAACGTCGTCGCGCCCGGCGGCACGGAGACCCAACTGATGCGCGGCTACCTCGACATCCGGCCAGGTGCAGAGGAGATGTTCAACCAGCTCATTCCGCTCGGCCGCATTGGCCAAGCGGAAGAAGTCGCAGAGGCGGTGCTCTTCCTCGCGTCGAGCCAGAGCAGCTACATCGCGGGCGCCGAGCTCATCGTCGACGGCGGCCTCATCGCCGTCTGATCGTGCCGCGCCATGCGGCGGGCGCGTGGCGCGGGAAGCGGGTGGTGCATCACGCCCTTCCCGCGCTTGCGACGTCGCGCGCCGAGCGCGCAGCCGCGTCCCACGTCAACATGACCTGCGAGATACCGGCTTCGACGACACTCAGGCGCACACGGTCTCGCGCGAGCACCGAAAGACCCATCAGGAAGGCATCGAAGACAGCGGCCATCGCTTCGGGCGCGACGTCCGGAGCGAGTTCGCCGCGCTCGATGCCGCGTTGTACACAGGCGATGAATCCCTTGCGGGTGCGCGAGCGGGAGCGGGTCAGCGCGGCACTGACGGACGCATACTCCTCGGAGGGCGCGCTCATGACACCCAGGCCAACCATGCAGCCCTTGGGATGGCCACGTTCGTATTGCATCCTGGCGGACTGCCGCAGGGCGGTTTCGATGGCGTCCCTCGGCGCCATGTCGGTGTCCCACAGGCACTCGGTCACCTGCGCGTACGTGTCCAGGTAGCGCTGGACGCATTCCTGGAACAACGCCTCTTTCGAACCGAAGGCCGCATAGAAACTCGGTGCGGAAATCCCTCCGCCGATGGCGGCCTTGAGCTGGTTCAACGACGTCGCCTCGAAGCCGTTCTGCCAGAACAGGTGCAGTGCCTCGTCGATCGCCTTGTCGCGATCGAACGTTCGTGGGCGTCCCATAACGGCCATGGCGGTGTCCTCCGAGCAGATATCAGTTAAATACTAGTCGATATAAAAGTGGTTGACTACGTACCCTAGGCCATTTAATGTACCATTCGATACATAAGTGCCGACGCTGACACGCAGGCGTCGATCGTCAGCCATCACGCCCCGGAAACGCTCATGCCCGACGGCCACCCCCGCACGCCCGAGCGGTCGACTCGCGACACGCAGCGCTGGCTTGCATTGGCGGTGCTTCTGACGGGTACGCTGCTGCCGCCGCTCGATTTCTTCATCGTCAACGTGGCCCTTCCCTCTATCCGCGCCGACCTCAAGGCGTCATCGGCCGTCGCTCAACTGGTGGTTTCCGTCTACGCGACCGCTTACGCCGTAACGCTCATCCTGGGGGGCCGGCTGGGCGATCTGTACGGGCGCAAGCGTGCTTTCGTCGGCGGCATGCTGGGCTTTGCGGCTGCCTCCGCGTTGTGCGGTTGGGCGCCTTCACCCGCCGTACTCGTTGGCGGCCGTTTGCTGCAGGGCATCGCCGCGGCTGTCATGGCGCCACAGTCCCTGGCATCCATCCATGCTCTCTTTCCCGCCGCGGAGAAGAACCGCGCGCTGAGCCTGTACGGTGCCACGTTCGGTCTGGCGTCGGTGGGCGGCCAGGTGCTGGGCGGCGTTCTGGTCTCGGCCGACGTCCTTGGTCTGGGGTGGCGCAGCGTGTTCCTGATCAACCTGCCCATCATCCTTCTGGCGGTGCCGGCGGCGCTGGCCCTCCTTCGCGAGAGCAAAGGCGAGCGAATGGACCGCCTCGACGTACCGGGGGCATTGTTGTTGGCGGCTGGACTCCTGGCTCTGGTTGTCCCGCTGATCGAGGGACGGGAACAACACTGGCCCTGGTGGTGTGTGGCCCTGCTGATCGTGAGCGGACCGCTGCTCGTGTCGTTCTGGCGTTTCGAACGGCGCGAGGAACGGGTGGGTGGCACGCCGCTGGTGTATCCCTCGGTGCTGATGGCTCCCGGCTTGCAGCGAACCCTTGCGGCAACCTTCTTCTTCTACTGGCTCGCCCCGTTCTTTCTCGTCTTCGCAGTCTATGAACAGGTCGGTCTGGGGCACAACGCATTGGCCACCGGATTCGCCATCCTGCCTCTGGGCGTGGGTTTTCTCCTCGGGCCGCTGTGCAGCCCTCGGCTGGCGAAGCGCATGGGAGCGCGCACGGCTGCGCTCGGTATGCTGTGCGAAGTCCTGGGCGCCCTTACGGTGGGCATGCTGGCACTGGCGCAAGCACCTGCCTGGCTTCCCGCGCCTCTGTTCCTGATCGGGCTGGGGCAAGGCATCGCCCTGCCCGCGCTGGTTCGACTGAATGTCGATCAGGTGAACCCGCGCTGGTCCGGACTGGCCGCGGGTCTGGTCAGCGCCACGCTTCAGATAAGCGCCGCCGTGGCGACCGCGCTCATCGGCGGCCTCTTTTTCACCCTGGCACCGGACGGCGGCGGCGCCCAGCCTGCCCAGGTCGGTTTCGCGTTCGCCACGCTCGCGATCGGCGCGGCGTTGGCTCTGGCCGCCGCGCTCAGCTGGCGTCAGGCACGCATCCACGCCTGATTCGCCGCGCTTCCCCTCCCTAGAGGTTTCCAACCTTGAAGACACGTTCCTTCCGGCATCTGCTGGCCGTGCTCGCGTATGCGGGCACATCCGGCGCCATGGCAAGCCAGACCGATCCCATCACGCAGGCCGAAGCGGCATTCGACGCCTGGCGCATGGATGAAGTGGGCACACTGTTGCCGACACTCCCCAACACGGCAGACGGCGACTATGTGCGGGGGCTCGTAGCCAACCGTTTGAACGATATCGAAGCGTCGAAACGCTTCCTTGAGCGTGCGCTGCCCGAGTTGGAGAGACAGCATTCGCCGCGAGCGACCAACGCGTTGCTCACCTTGTCCGACGATTACCAGAAGGCCGCAGCGTACGCCGATCAGGCCAAGGCACTGCGCGAAGCCGTGGAGCATCACGCGAAAGACTTGGGCACGGGATCGCAGGGCGTCAAAGATGTACTCGCCCTGGCCACCGCTCTCAGCGATTCGCCGCGCCAGTCGATCACCTTTTCGGGACCGTCCCGACTGCCCATCCGGCGCAATCCCCTCGGCACTTTCGATGTGGACGCCGTGGCGAACGGTGTCGACGGCTCGTGGATGCTGGACTCCGGCGCCAATTATTCGGTCGTCAGCGAGAGCTTCGCCAGGCGCCTCGGTCTCGCGGTCAAGGGGGCGGCCGGCGGCGTCGGTTCCACCACCGGCACCTCGGTGCAGAGCGAGGTGGCAGTGGTCAAGGAGATCCGCCTGGGTAGTGCCACACTGTGCAATGTCGCCGTGCTGGTGGTCCGCGACGATTTGTTGCACATGAAGCTGCCGGACAAGGAACACCAGATCTCGGCCGCATTCGGCTTCCCTGTATTCCAGGCGCTCGGCCGGATCCATTTCCATGGCGACAAGGCCATCTCGATCGGATCGGCGCCCGGTGCCATGGAGGGTGGCGTGCGGATCTACATGGACGGCCTGGCGCCGGTGGTCATGGCCTCGACCGAAGGAGTGGCGGTGCCCTTCGCGCTGGATACCGGCTCCAGCACCACCAGCCTGTCTTCTGCTTACTGGATGAAGGTGAAAGACCGCGCCGACGCCTGGCCACGCTCGCAACGGCCTTCGGCAGGCCTGGGTGGCACGCGGAGTCTCGACACGGTTACGCAGCCGGAATGGAAGTTCGCGCTCGGCAAGGACGACGTGACGCTCAGGAACGTGCGCATCGAAACGGAAAGCCGGCCCGGGCCAGGCGGCCCGCCTATGTTCGGTACATTCGGGCAGGACCTCTGGGCGAACGCCGCAGGCTTCACGCTGGATTTCCAGTCGATGCGCTTTCGCGTCGACAGGGACTGAGTTCGATGTGCGACGCACGCAATGTGTGTCGCGCATCACGAAATGGGGAAGCCGTCAGCCGCGCGAGTCGCATCGTTGCAACAGGGCACAACGGTTCAGGAGCATGAACGCACATAGGTATTCCGTCACATGTCGGAAAACCGACGGCGCAAATGACCCTTCTGGGGGTGTCGCGCGTCGCGGTCCTGGCCTTTAATCAGGAAGTGCGCTCCCCCTCCGCACTCACCAGCAGTGTCCCATGAACCTGAAACCAAGCGACCTCCCCCTTCTGGTCTCGCTCGACGTACTTCTGGAGGAACGTAACGTTACACGCGCCGCGCTGAGGCTCAATGTCACCCAGCCGGCGCTTTCCGGACACCTTGCCCGCCTGCGCCGTTTGTTCAACGACCCGTTGCTTGTGCCTTCGCAGACGGGGCGCGGCATGGTGCCGACACCGAAGGCCGAGGAAATGGCCGCCACCCTGCGGGACGCCCTGGCGCAGATCGGCACCCTCAGCGAGTTCGACCAGACGTTCGATCCTTCGCGCGATGCCGCGACGTTCCGAGTCGCGGGCTCGTTCAGTGCCATCGGCACCTTCGCCCGTCCGCTCATCCGGTCGATCGACGCCTGGCACAACCGCGACCTGCGCATCGCGTTCCGCGTCGGGCGCGAAGATATCAACGTGCTAGCGCAGTTCGAGCACGGCGAGATAGACGTCCTTCTCGTACCCAGCGAGCAGGTGCCATTGAGCCTCAAGGCGCGGCCCCTGATGGCGGATCGTTTCGTGATGGTGCAGCGCACCGGCCACCCGCGGGGGCGCGGACCGCTGACCATGGCCGAATACTGCGCCCTGGGCCATATGATCGTTTCGCCCATCGGTCGCCTCGACGGGCTCATGGACCAATACCTTGCCGAGCAGGGCTACCGGCGCGATGTCGTGGTTTCCGCACCCGACGGCGATTCCATCGGCCCGGTACTGCTCACCACCGACCTGGTGTGCACCATCCCGCTGTCGATGGTGGACTCCGTGGGCCCGGGCGTCGAAGCATTCTCCATCCCCATGGACATCCCGAACATGTCCGTCGCCATGGCCTGGCCGGAACGGCTCGACAAGCGGCCGGCGCACCGGTGGCTGCGCGAGCAGATCATCGCGGTCGGCCAGCGCCTCGATACCGTGCGTCGCACTGTCGACAACTACCTCCCTCCCTCACCCAAGCCCCATTCTCGTGGATATAACTGACCGCTTCGCCCTGCCTCTCAGCGACACGCCGCCATGCGGCCCCAACCTCGAGTACGACAGCGCGTTCCTCGCGCTCGAGGCCCTTGCCGCGACTGCTCCGGAGCGCGCCATCGGCGACGCCGTACGCGAGGCCGAAGAACCGGACTGGCGCGAGGTGGCACGCCAGGCGGAGGCGCTGCTCGAGCGGACGCGAGATGTCCGAGTAGGTGCTCACCTCGCCACGGCGCGGCTGCGAACGGGCGGCCTGCCCGAATGGTCGTGTGCCGTCGGCCTGGTGCGCGGGTGGCTGGAAACTTTCTGGGACGAGGTGCATCCGGTCGTCGACGAGGGCGACCCCGTCGAACGCATCAACGCGGTCGGTGCCCTGGCGGCCGCCGACGACGTCATGCCCTACCTGCGGCGCACGCAGGTGCTGCGCGTGGAACGCGTCGGCAGCTTCACCCTGCGCGATCTCCGCATCATGTCGGGAAGTCTCAAGGGCACCGAGGACGCCCCGGTCCGCGCCGATGCGTCGCCGGACGACATCGAGGCGGTGGTTTCGCACGCGGACGAGGCCGCGCTGCGCGACGCCGTCACATCGGTGTCGGACGTGCTCGCGCACCTCGACGCCATCGACGGCGTCTTCGCAACGCGAACGCCCGGACAGGGCCCGGACTTCGACGGGATGCGTCGCGAGCTGCGGGAGCTCGATGGGTTTCTCCGTGCGGCGCTCGCACGGCGTTTCCCGGCAAGGTCAGGCGCAGAGATGGATGGCACGCCGGGCGAAGACACGGAAGGCACGAACGGAGCCGCGTCCATGGGCCTGCAAAACCGGGGCCCCATTCGCGGGCCCGACGACGTCCGCCGGCTCATCGACGAGATCTGCGCATGGTATGCCGTGCACGAGCCCTCGAGTCCGGTACGGCCCATTCTCCGCAGGGCCCATGGGCTGGTCGGCCTGGGCTTTGCCGAGCTTCTGAAGGCCCTCGCCCCCGGCGGCCTTTCGGAGTTCCAGAACATCGCGGGCGACGACGAGGCCGCCTGACCTCGTCGCGTTCCGCTCAGGCCAGGCGCAGCCATAGAAACATCGCGCCACCGGCCACCGCGGCCAGCAGCACGCAAAGCATCACCGCCAGCACGGCCTTGGTCTTACTCGCAGTCGCACCGTGTGCACCCGCTCGCCCCATGCGATCCCGTCGCGCGGACATCTGGAAATGACCGTCGGTCTCGCTCGCATACTGCCGGGCGGCGAGGGCCGCTTCTCCCAGGAGCTCGCGCCGACGCCGGCGGTATTCGTCGGTGCGGATGCGCGACGCGCTGTGCGCATCGCTGAGTTCGAGCAAGCTGCGGTTGATCCGCTGCGACCAGTCCATCAGCGAATCTCCCTGACCAGTCTGAAGCCCACGTCCCGGTCGGCCGTGCCGTCGGACGCGCGGGTGGAATCGACGGAACACTGCGCGGGTCCGCTGCGGAAGCTTCCGCCGCGCACCGCGAGCGCGTTGCCGCGCGTCACCCATTCCCACACGCCGCCGGTAAGGCCGACGAGACCCCACGGATTCGCCTTCCCCGTGGCAGGCCCCAGTTCCGGCGAATGGATCAGCCGACCCAAAGCGGACGACGCCTCACCGCATGCATCGCTTTCGCCGTCCCAATGGGCACCGCCCCGGGCGGCCGTCAGCCACTCCTGCTCGGTGGGCAGGCGATACACATGGCCGCTTATCTGGGTCAGCCACGCGGCATAACGGCGGGCGAAGTCCACCGGAATGGAGCGTGCCGGGTCGTTGGCGTTCTGGCCGCGGTTGATGGCGCAGGTTCGGGTGGCGCGACAGAACTGGTCGAGGTTCGCGACGGTCGCTTCGGTACGCATCATGGCGAACGGCTTGCGTCCGTTCGGTATGACGACCATCGCCGGTCCGTAGGCGCCGACGGCGAACGTGTCGAAGCACTCGCGCGCCGTGCCCGCAAGGCCTTTCCGCGCACAGGGATCACGCTGCGTGCCCGGTGCCGGACCGGCCGTTTCCGTAGCGCGCAGCTTCTTCACCACATTGTCGAGCGAGCCCTCAGGCAGACCCCTCGACGCGACCATGGCCGCTTCCATGTCCTTCATGCCGGCGGCATCGTCCTGCCGCGCCGCCTGCAAGCGCTTGCTGAGATCGTCCTGCTCGGCGCTGGTAACGCTCGGTGCCTTCGCGGCGCTCATGACGGCCACGGCGAGGTCGTAGCGGGTCTTGGCCCGACGAAGGTCCGTCCGCTCGCCCGTGGCGTCGAGTGCCGTCTGAATGCTCGACGCGGCATCCTTCCAATGGCCGGCAGCGCAGGCGTTACGGGCTGCCGCGAGAGCAGCCTGTGCGACCAGGCCGGCCGCTTCGTCGTCCGCCGGAGGCGATGCCGTCGCCCCGGCGTTCAGTGCCCGGAAGCTTGCGAGCGCCTTATCGAGGTCGCCCGCGGCCGATGCATGACGCAGCGATTCGAGGCGCGACGTCCGCTCGGCGAGGACGAGGTCTGTGCCATCCTGTGTGGGCGACGGCGCGGGCATAGCCGCCGATGTCGCCGGCGCCGGCCCCTTGAGCGTTCCGGCGATCGTAGCCAGCCGGTTCGAGGTGGGAAACCACGTGCGTGCGACGGCAAGCTGCTTTTCGGCCGTCGCGGTGTCGCCCTGCTGTTGCGTGGCTTCGATGGCCATGGCGAACTTGAGTTCGAGTTCGGGGTTGGCAAGCAGGCGGCTGGTCGGGTCGACCGAACGGATGCGGCCGAGGATCGCAGGAACGTCGTCGGCAGCGTCGCCGAACAGACGTCCCGCAAGAATGGCTTCGCTCAACGCCGTGTCGAGCCGGTTGAGCTGATCCTCGCGCTCATGGACCACCTCGTCGCGGCGACGGTCGAACTTCGGTGCGAAGGTTTTCAGGTCGGCCCGCAGGGCGAACGTGCCCTCGGCACCCGCATAGTCGAGCCGCCCTTTCGCCGGGTCCCAATGCGCGGCCAGTTGGCGCACCAGGAAATTGTCGATCGTATCGGCACCGTCGACCACCACGCGTCGCCGCTCGTCGCTGGTCAGCCCGCCGAGGCCCTGGCGCACCTGTTCCTCGCCGGTGAAGGCATCCGGCTGCCCGGGGTTGAAGCGGCGCAATGTATCGGCCACGTGCTGCTGCTCCGCACGGTGCGCGGCATACCATGTGCCCCCGGTCGCGACCACGCCGGCCACCACCGCCGCAGCGACCCACGGCGTCGCGCGCTCGCGCAGGCGACGGCGGCGCAGCCCCGCCCGTACCGTGGCGATGTCGGCGGTACGCCGTTCGGCCGTCAGGGCCAGCGCATCGGCCAGCGCCTTCTGCTGTCGCTTGTCGAGGCCAGGCACAACCGGGGGCCTGAGCCCGGCACTCAGAGCCTCCTCCGCCGTCTTCTTGCCGAAGGGATGACGGCCGGTAAGCAGTTCGACAACCACGCAACCGAATGCGTATACGTCGTCGGCTGGCGACGGCGGCTCGCCGCGAAGCATCGCGAGGCTCGCATAGGCGGGTGTCATGGCGCCGAGCGTGCCTGCGTCGAACACGGTCTCGTCGTCGAGACCGTCACGGGGCACGTTGCCATCGCGGGCCGCATGGCCGGCACGGGCGATACCGAAATCGAAGACTTTGGCCACGCCGGTCGCGGTAACCATGACGTTGCCGGGTTTGAAATCCGAGTGGACGACGCCCGCCTCGTGCGCACGCTGGAGTGCCGCCGCCATGCCTTCGATCAGCGGCCACGCTTCAGCAAACGAAATTCCGTCGCGGCCGCGGCTGCGCATCAACGCGCGCAGGTCCGAACCCTCGACGTATTCCATCGTCATGAAGACGTTGCTGCCGTCCTTGTCGAAGTCGTACACGCGCACGATGTGATCGTTGGCGAACTGCTGCGCCCGGCGCGCTTCGCGCTGCAATGCGACGAGCGAATCGGGGTGTTTGCGGAATTGGTCGTTGAGCACCTTCACGGCCACGTAGGGATCGCGGTCGCGGGCTTCCACCTTGCGCTCGTCCCGGGCCAGGAACACCACGCCCATCCCGCCGCGACCGAGCTCGCGCTCCAGGAAGAAGCGCCCCTTGAGCACGGTGCCTACCGTGGGGCTTTCACCGGGCGCGAGGGTCGCGAGGCGTTCCCATGCTTCGCTCGTGCCGACGGAACCGGACTGCGTGCCGGTGCCCGTCCGGGTCGACGGCGCATCGCTGACGGGTTTGACGACCGTGCGGTCGTCGTCGTGGTCGCGGCGTGCAGCATCCACGGGTGCCACGCGCGTGGCGTCGTTGTCTTCATGCATCGCTCAATCCTCGAATTCGTCGAGCCACACGGCCACGGCGGAAATGTTGTCGCGGCCGCCTCGCGAGAGTGCGCAGTCGACCAGGCTGTCGACGAGCGACGAAGGCGCCTTGTGGCGTCGACACTCCGCTTCGATCTCGCTGTCCGCCAGCTCCTTGTTGATACCGTCGGAGCACAGCACGAAGCCCATGCCCGGCTGCCGACGGGTGATCACCCAGTCCATGTGCAGCTCTTCGTCCGCCCCCACGGCGCGCGTCAGCGCGCCCGCTATCGTGCCCGCGCCCGTGTTGCCGAGCCGGGTCACGTCGTCGCCCGCGCCATGCACGTGGTCGCGCGTAAGCTGGTGGAGCCGGTTGTGGTCGAAGCAGTAGGCGCGGCTGTCGCCGGCCCAGCCGCACGCGACCATTTCGCGCGCATGCACAAGCACCACCACGGTGGAGGCGATGACGTCCACGCGGCGCTCCCGCGCCGCATCCCGCAAGAGACGGTTCACGGCTGTCATCTCGTCTTCGACGGCCTCGATCTGGCCGGCCAGATCCCCGCGAAAACGCAGCGTGCCCAATCGCCGGGTCACCATCTGGCTGGCGAAGTCGCCCGCCGTGTGGCCGCCGAGGCCATCGGCGACCACCCAGAGGCCCGGACCGTCGGCGAGCAGGATCGCGTCTTCGTTCGCACGGCGCACGCGGCCGGTCTCGGTCCGCCCGGCGGAAGCATAGGGGCGCGTCATGCCGGCGCTCCACCGGCAAAGAGCCACGCTTCCGCGTCGACCGCAGGCAATGTCTGCGCGACATGTCCTTCCAGGCCGTGCCGCCAGAAGGCGACGCGATCGTCAGGCGAGCGGCAGCCGCGCAGCGAGTCGGCGGGCACACCTGCCGGATCGGGCAGACGCGCGATACACGCATCGAAAGCGACCAGCGGCACACCATCCGCCGTCCCGCACGCGGCTTCCACCGTATCGAACCAATCCGATGCGGGCACGCGCGGCGATCCGCCCGCCGTGATCGCCGTCGCGGCGGCCACGATCAGCGGATAAGCGCGCCCTACACTGTCCTGTGAGGGACCGAGTACGCCGACCCACGCCACGTTGCCGCACACGCCGCCGGCAAGCGCGAAGCGCCATGGCTGCATGCTGAGGAAAGCAGCCGCGCCCTGCTGCCCGCTCCTCGCCATTCCCGCGGGCAGCCACGCGCTCACGGAGGCGTCCCACGGCTCGATGAACGTCGACGGCAACCGGCGCGACACGAAGTCGCCCCGGCAAGGCAGCTTGCCGAAGAACCCCGCCACGACCCGCCGGCTCATGCCGGACACCGGAAGCGGCGAACGCTGCTGTCGCCGAACGGATTGCGCACGCTCGCCGCCTCGATATCGATCACCGCCCGCGCGTCGCCGAAGTTGAAGGTGGCGCCGAAGCGCGTATCGGTTCGCCGCTGCAGGGCGGCAGCATCCAGGGCATGGAAGAGCCCCCACGGGCCCGGATAGACGAGCACCGGCAAAGCTCGACCCGTGACATCCCAGGCGCTGATGCGGGTCATCCCCGGCTTCGGTCCCGGCCAGTGCATCGCCACCGGGGCGGCCGTGTCGCCGGGCTTGTATTCGAACGTCTGGCCGTCCACTTCCACGGTCAGCCGGGAAAGCGTCTGGGGGCTCGCGGAAACGGTGAAACCCACGTCCGGTTGTGGCCCGTCACGGAAGTAGATCTGACGGATGGTATCCGCGGCCTGTGCATCGGCAAGCATCGGCACGCGCTGGCGTCCGCCGGCGTCGCCGCGCAGCGTCCACGTGGCAGCGGACGTATCCACGCTGCTCTCCAGCGACTGGCGAAAGAAGCGATCGAAGCGGCCGTTCGGAGCGAACAGCGTGGCGAAATCCTGCAGCGGCACGTCGTTTCGGCTCTCCGGGGAGAACGGATAACGGCCGCCAACGATCGCTGCGCAGTCGTTACCCGCCGCCTGCCGGAAGGCTTGCCGAAGCGCGTCGGTGGCACTGGTCTGTGCCAGCGACTGGCTGCTGCCGACGAGTCCGCCGATCCAGGCAGCGAGCGGCGCTGGCAAGCGCGCTGCTTCCTGCCGTGCGGCAAGGATGGACGGGTCGGTCGCGCTGCCGCTGGCCGGGTTGACCGACAGCAGCACCTTGCTCACCTGGTCGAGGTCCGCCGTGATGCGGTCGAGCGGCGTGCCGCCCGCCGGACCTTCGGTCAGTTGGTCGAGCAAGGCGAAGTGCTCCGCGATCGGCGCGTCGAACGGCGGCGAGCCTGCCTGCACCAGATGCGTCGTGTGGTCCCGCACCAGCGCGAGCAGCGCCTTGAGCGGCGAACCGGGGCCTGCGAGTCGCGATGCCACGCCGCTGGCCTGCTGCACGTTGGCCACGGGCTCGATCTCCAGGTCGTCGAGGAGTTCGTCCCAGGCATGGATGTAGTCGTTGACGTAGAGTTCCCTTACCCGCGCGATCAACGCCGGTCGCTGCGGCAGATCGGCCGACCGCGTGCCCAGTACCCAGTCTTCGGCCACGAAACGGTCCACCGCCGCGGCGATGGTGCCCTCCCCGCTACCGCCGGTGATCCGCGCAAATGCCGCGCGGGTATACAGCGCCGGCAAGGGACGCGACAGCGGTGCGCCGCTCTTGCGGCGAAACACGTCGCCGAGCAGGCCGAGGGTGCGGTCGAGGCGTATGGCGCCCTCGCCTGTTCCGTTCGCGAGCTTCACGTCGCTGTAGACGAGCGTGGCGAGGTCGGCAGCACGAAGGGATGCGCGCGCGGCATCGACGAGCGACGCATCGAGGGGCAGCGCGCGCAGATGGTCGCCGCCGTCGAAGAGGATGCGCAAGTGATCTTCCATGGCTACGTCGAGGGCATCGTCGGCAGGAAGCACGGTACGCAGACGCTCGCCGATCAGGAGCAGGAGTTCCTCGGGGTTCCGATGGGCCGGCTCGCCGAGCATCAGATAGCCCTTGAGGGCATCGTAAAGATGCTGGGGGTCGCCTGCCGCGGCGCGCACGCCGTCGCGGAACTGCATGGCCACGCCCGGAACCGCGCTGGCGTTGATTTCCCGGACGTACGCATCGCGGACCTGTTCACCGAGCGCGTCGGCCTGGAAGAGCCCGAAGCGCATCGACAGCGGACGCTCCCGCCTCACCTCGGCAACGGCCTTGTCCGCGCGCCCGATCACGTCCAGTCGCGAGAGTGCCTGGCCGTAGTACGCGCGAAGGTCCTCAGGATGCGTGGCCGTGTCGGGGAACCCCCGAACGATGGCGTCGATCCGCGCGAGGAGGTCCGCGTTGCGTCCATAGCTTGTCGCCATGCCCACGGTGAGCGCGGCACATGCCGCAGCCACGGCACCGAGCGCGGCCATTTCATACAGGCGTTGCCGGCGCAGTGCCGATGGGTCGGCGCCGACGAAGCCAGCCTCGGGAAGCACGGTCTCCTTCAGCAGCCGCTCCACGAAATACGTGCGCGCCGGGCGTCGCTCGGGCGGAGAGGTATCCACCCGCAGGCCGAACGAACGGCTCACCACGGCCAGCACGCGGTCGATGGGCGTGCCTTCCTGCGTACCGGACGTCAGGTACACGCCGCGCAACACCGGCGAGCGTCCGTAGGCATGGCGGGAGAAGACATGGCGGACGAAAGGCGACACCACGTCGCGCACGGCACGCAACTGTTGGGGAAAGGAAAGTATCTGCGCGCGGCGACGCAGATCGCGTTCCTGGTGGATGCGTCCGGTCATGCGGAGATCGACACGCTCGATCAGCCCCTCGAAGGCCGCGGAGACGGCACCCGGTGCCGTGCCTTCGACGCTTTCGCGGGCGCGGAAGGTCGTGCCCCAGACCTGCGCCCTGCCCGCCGCATCCATGTCGTCGAAGAAGGCCGAAAACCCAGCCGCCAGGTCCATCTTGGTGAGCACGACGTAGACCGGCACGGCAAGCGCGAGGCGCTCACCGATTTCATCCAGGCGTTCGCGCAATCGCCGTGCGTGCTGCTCACGTTCCGAATCGTCCATACGCAGCAGTTCGGGCACGCTCACCGCCAGCAATACGCCGTTCACCGGCCGCCGCCGCCGGTAGCGCCGCAGCAGATCGAGAAAGCCCGCCCAGGCCTGCGCATCCGCGCGCGGGTCGGAATCCTGCGTCGTGAAGCGACCTGCCGTATCGAGGAATACGGCCTGGTCGGTGAACCACCAATCGCACAGGCGCGTGCCGCCCACCCCGCCGACGGTGCGTTTGCCGCCGTCGCCATGCATGAGCGGGAAGTCGAGGCCCGAGTTCTCGAGCAGCGTGCTCTTCCCCGACCCTGGCGAACCCAGGACGAGATACCAAGGCAGGTTTTCCAGCGTGCCGCCGTCGGCCCTGCGCTTGCGCAAGGCCGCGAGCGCATCCGCGAAGCGCTTCCGCAACTGTTCGCGCTCGTGGCGGATGCGCGCATCCAGCTCGCCGTCGCGGCCATCGTCGCGGGCGAGGTCCTCGCCGAACTGCTGTCCACGCCGCGTGGCAGCAATACGCCGGACGAGGAACACGCAGACGGTGGCGAGGGCCACGATAACGATGAGGCCCGCACGGGCCGCCCCTGTCGCCAGCGGCTGGCTCCTACCGATCCCCAGATAGGGACCACCGAACCACACGGCCAGCGAGGCGAGAATGACGCCGGCGGCCGCGGGGACCCAGGGCTTGCGAAGCATGGCTTTCATCCAGCCTCCGGAATGAAAAGGATATCGACGCGGCGGTTGCGCGCGCGGTTGGCCGGGAGGGACGGCGGTGTAGCCACCGGCTGCGAATCGCCCGCGCCACTGGTCTCGATGCGGCGCGGATCGGCGAGCCGCCGGGCGAGGATCGCGCCCACGCTCTTCGCACGGGCCGTCGACAGTTCGAAGTTGTCCTTGAAGTGCGTGGAGCGGATCGGCTGGTCGTCGGTGTGGCCAACGACCACGATCCGTCCGCGCAGACCGTCGAGCACCTTGCCGATGCGTCCGATCAACGCCTCGTCGTTCGCGGCGACGTCGGCGCCGCCCGAGGGGAACATGCCCGTCGCTGCCAGGTGCAGTACGGAGCGGCCGTCCGGATCGTCCTCGACGGTGACCAGGCCGTTGCGTGCGTCGTCCCCCAGCAGATCGCGCAGCCGCACTGGCGCGGGCACACGTGTTGCCGGTGTGGAAGGTAGCGGCACGCCGTGCAGACCGATGTCGGCGAGCGCGGCGTTGGCAGGCGCACCCAGACCGTTCAGACGGCTGTGCAGGAACATCCATACGCCGCCGACGATGACGAGCCCAGCCAGGAGCGCGAGACCCACGGGCCAACCCCGACGCGACGCCAGCGGCCGGTCGAGCCCCTGCCATTGCGTGGACAGCGCTTCCGGCGGCGTGCCGCGATACGTCTTGATGCGCGCATAGACATCCTCACGGAGATCGGCAAGACGCGCGAGACCGCCGGGCTCCACGAGATAGCGGCCTCCGAATCCCAACGCCAGGCACAGGTACATCAGTTCGACGAGGTCGATGTGGCGGAGCATGTCGCGCGCGAGATGCTCGAGGATCAGGAAGAACTTCGCGCCGCCGTAGGTTTCGCCATGAAAGCTCACGAGCAACGTCTGTCGTTGCCAACCCGTCTGCTCGCCCCATGGCGCATCGAGGATCGATTCGTCCAGCACCGTGCACAGCACGTAGCGTGCGGTCATCGTCGCCTGGCGGTCGACGCCGGCGGCTTCCGCGGCGGCATCGAACCGCTTCACGGCATCCACGGCACGCTCGCGGAGCATACCGATGTCGGGCATGTCCACGGTAGCGCGCAACTGTGACGCCAGCAGCAGGATCGGATTGGCTGCACGCACCAGGCGGTTGCCACCGGCTTCGGGCAGCGGCGCGTCGTTGCCCGAAGCCGATGTCGGCCTCGGCGGCCTTGCCGTGGGTGCGGGGTTCGTCGGCGCGGCCCGGACAACGGTGGCGTCGTCATCGACCGGCCTGCGGGAATCGTGGGTCATCGATCAGTTCCTCACGGCCCAGAGTTCGAGTGCCAGGCCGTCAAAGCCGCTGCCGAAGTGCAAGGCCACGCCGCCGGATGTCCGGAGGGTCTTCCACATGGGCGAACGGGTGTCGAGTTCGAAGTACTGGTAACCGGAGTGGTAAGGGATCTGACGTGGCGCCGCCCCCATGCTGGTCACCGCGACGCCGGGCAGCTGCAGGTTCACGAGGTCGCGAATCTTCTCCACGGGGCCGATCTTCGACTGCGTGGGCAGGCGCCGGCGCATGTCGTCGGAGGCGATGTCCGCCTTTGCCGCGAGGACGAACGCCGCGCCGTCCAGCAATGTCTTGTCCGGCAACGTTCCCACCCACACCCCGTACTTCCGCTGCTGCAACGGAATGGGTACGGCCGTCTGTTCCAGCACGGCGCTGAGGCTTGTCCTGAGCGAGGCGATGACCGGTTCGAACGACTCGCGCAACCGTTCGTGCCGGTACGCGGGAAAGGTCTCGGCGCGCTTCCCCGGCAGGGTGAAGGTGGCCAGTTCCCCGGCCATGGCGAGAAGGAGGCGATAGAGGTCCTCCGGGTGCAGCAACGGGGCGTCCGCGTGGTGCGCAAGCAAGGGCTGGTAACGGTTGACCAGTTGCAGCATCAGGAAGTCCGAGATTTCCGCAGTGCTCGTGCGATCCATGCCGCCGACGCGATGGGCCAGCGCCTCGCCGCGTTGATGGAGCATGCCGAGCAGCTCGGCGATGAAGAGCTCGAGGCGTCGCGCGGCACCGCAGGCGACGGCGGACGGGATGAACGCTTCGTCGAGCACCACCCGCCGGTCTGCCCGGCACTCCGTGACGTGTGCCAGCGGCAACTCCACCAGGCCCTCGCGCGATTGCACTCCCGCAACGAGGCGCGTCGCGAGCCCGCCCACTTCGAGTACGACGCTGCCAGGCGTGCTCCCCGTTGCGTCGGTCACTTCCACGTCGCGCACACGCAACCGTGCAAGCTGGCCAGGCACCGCGACGTCGGGCCACGCACTCTCCGGTTGCGTGGCCGAACGCAGCGGCAGCGTCAGATACACGGTCTGCTCGCGCCAGTCCGGCTGGATATCCAGCGGCGGCGGGCAGTCGTCGCGGTCAGGCATGGAGAACGGCGTGCCGTCGGGGAACACGCCCCGGGCACGGCGGATGCCGAGCTTGCCGATGTCGAGCAGCTCGCGATCGAGTTCGAGTTCCGCGAACCCCCACGCATGGGCGCGCAATGTGGCGGCACGCAATTCGACGTAGCGCTCCATGTAGCGATCCTGCTGCTGCATGTGCTGTGGGCGCAGGAAAAGCCCCTCGCTCCAGACGACCTTGTTGGATGTGCTCATGAGCGACGCTCCCCTGCCGTGTCGCTTTGTCGGCCCCGCGCGAGTTGATCCTCGTAGGCACGGGCGAACTCGTCGCCGAAGAGGCGGCGGAATCGCTCCTCGGGATCCTTCGCCATGCGCTCGAAATGCGCGCGATATCGCTCCCACGGGCCCTCTCCGCCATGGAACCCGAAGCGCGACCGTCGCCTCGCACCCACCGCTTCCTCGAACCGGCCAGGGTCGAACTGGCGCATGAGGTCCTCGAAGGCCTCCCTCACGCCGGCCAGGAGGGCGACCTGGTGCACGCGGATGTCCTCCATGGCGTCGTCGATGGCCGCGCGGCCCGCGAGGAATGCGTCGCTGCCCGGGGCGAGGATGCGTGTCATGGCTTCGCTGGCTGTCGGTGCGAACTTGAGCGGATTGTTCTCGGTGCGCCGGATCAGGGTCGCCGGCATACGGAAGCCGTTCTTGAGCTCGGCCCGCGCGCGCAGCACGTCCATGACGCCCTCCAGCAAGGCTAGGAACAGCGGTTCCATGCCGGCCGGCCGTGCCTGCGCCGGCGCGTGCGCGTCTTCACGGCCCGTCCGCGCGATCGATGACGGTGCAGCGACCGGAGCCGGCGGCGGCGCGGGCGACGCGACCGGCGCAGAAGACGTGTCCGGGATTTCGGGTGCGGGCGCGGTGGCGACGACCGGCTCTGCCGCCGTGGCCGGTGCGGGCATGGCGAACTGACTGCGCGTGAGGTCCCAGTTCTCGGGCAGCACAGGCGCCTTCCTCGCTGCGTCGATGGACACGCCGGAAGCCTGGAACTGCGCGTGAACGGCATGCGCGTGCGAAAACAACGGCGAGGCTTCGCCGTTGGACACGGCGGCGCCACCGTGGGCCGGAGACAACCATGCCATCGGATCGAGCGAGGCGGCCGACGCCGACATGATCGGCGGCGACGCCACGTCTGGCAGATCGGAGCGAGGGGCCGCGACGAACGGCAGGGTCGCCGGTGCGCTCCGGCCCGTCGTCTCGCCGTCGGCGGCCGCGGTTTCGCGGTGTGCCGTGGCGGTGGTGTCCATGCCCGGCGCGTCGATCGCCACGTCGATGTCGATCGTGTCGATGCGCAGGCGGTCGCCATCGACAAGCAGCACGGGCTCGCCGGCGTGCAGCGCAACGCCGTTCCGCAGCATGCCGTTGGTGCTGCGGTCCTCGAGGAAGTACTGCCCGTTGAGGAATCGCACCTGGGCATGGAGGCGGGAGATGCCCTTGGCGGCGAGCACCCAGTCGCACTGCTCGCCACGGCCTATGGAGAGGTCGGCGCCCTGTATCCGGCGGGTGCGCTCGGGTACGTGCGCATCGGAGCGAGCGTCGGCGACGGTCAGGTGCAGCGTGGGTCGGAAGTCGGCATCCATCAGGATTCCTCCGTGGGCAAAAGAGTGAGTCCCGCTTCGGCGAATGCGCGGCAGCAGGATGCGAAGACGGGAGACGACGCGGCGGCCAGCAGCACCGCACCCACTGCCATGCGCGGCATCAGCGGCGGCGGCACGGGCCCGATGCGCTTGCCGGCGGCGTCGGTGAGGTCGCCGGAGCTCCATCCCGCGCTGGCGGCGAGCATCGGACCGATGCCGACGAACGTGTGCCGCATGGCAAAAGCGAGCGCCGATGAGCGATCCGTCTCGCGCCGGTGGCGCAACCACGTCCCGGTCAGAGTGAGGCCTTCGGCATCGAGTGCGGAAAGCTCGCCGTCGCGTGCGCACTGGCATGCCCACGGCACCACATAGCCACGGGGCAGCCAACCGGCAAGCAGGCGCAGCGCGGTGCCGGGCTGGCCGTCGTCGAGCAGGACGCGAATGGCCTCGACCGCTGTTGCGCCGGGGCGAAGCATGGCAAGGGACGGCGGCGGGACGCCCATGGCCTGGGCCACGTCGGGAAGGCTTGGGTACGTCATGCGAGCAACGGGGGGTTGCCGGTGAGCACCGCCGGCCCGAGCGTCGCGGTAAGGGTCAGGGCCGCGCCTGCCGTCACCGCCACCGCCGCTGCAGCGTTCACGTCGACCGCGGCAGCCGCGGTGACGGACACCGCCGCACCCGCCGTGAGCGAAATGGCGGCCCCTGCCGTGATCGACGTGGCCGCACCGGCGGCGAGATTGATGGTGCCGGTGGCCGTGCTTCGCAGCATCGACCCGGTGACCTGGATCTGACCCGCGCTGTTCATGGTGATGCGCGCCAGGCCGGTGACGAATTCGATTTCCTCCCCCGCTTCGATGCGCAGCCTGCGACCCACGTGCAGCGTGTCGTCCCGGCCGACGGTGTGCGTCCGGTCGCGCTTGATGGCGCTCGACTCGTCACGGTCGATCGTTACCGAATGGTCCCGCTCGGCCTCCACGCGGAGGTCGCGCTGCGCATGCAGGTAGAGTTCTTCCTCGCCCTTCTTGTCCTCGAAGCGCAGCTCGTTCGCGTCGCCGGGGCCGCCCATGAGGCTGCGGCTTACCACGCCGCTCTTCGTCCGCTCGTCTGGAAGCGGGTATGGCGGCATGTGCTCCTGGTTGTACACGCTACCGATGATGAGCGGACGATCCGGGTCGCCCTCCAGGAAGCTCACCACCACCTCCTGGCCGACACGAGGGAGCTGGATCGCACCCCAGCGTTTGCCTGCCCACTGCGAAGCCACGCGAACCGGGCACGACTGGTCGGCGTGCGGACGCGACGGCGCGTTCCAGAAGAACTGCACCTGCACACGACCGTATTTGTCGACGGCGATGTCCTCGTCCGCGGGCCCATGCACGAGCGCGGTCTGCAATCCATGGATCACCGGTCGCGGGGTGACCTGGGGGGAGCGGTAGGGCTGCCGCCCCTGGATCACCTGGAACGAGCACGCAAACGGCGGCTCGCCCTCGTCGGCCTCATTGCCCCCGGCCTGGTAATCGGGCTCCACGAGGCGTATGTGCGTCGCCGTGACGAGGTACTCGTCGTTCGCGGCGGACAGCGGAAAGTCCGTCAGCCGGAACAGGCTGCCTGTCGCCATGCCGACGGCGTCGGTGGTACCTGAGGACACAGCCTTGGCCACGTTCTGCGCGTCAATGCGCACCTGCGCATAGCGCTGGCCGTTTTCTGCTTGCTGGGAAAAGCCGGGGCCGCCATAAGGGTAGTCGAATCCTTCGAGACTGGCGCCGGTGTAACCCTCGACGCTGTCACTGGGCGGCTCGTTGTTCAGCAGGGACGCGCGAGGGCGCAGGTAGTCGTAGTCGTCCAGCTTTACCCGCGTGGGCCGGATGCCCCGCGCCATCGTCCATTCCGCAATGGAGGCCGTCATGCGCGAACCGCGCTCCAACGGCGGCACATAAGGGAGCGACTCGAAACCCGGCATCGTCGCGTGCGCCCCGAGCGCATCGGCGAGCACCATGGTGTGCATGCCGTCACCGTGCGCGAAGTAATAATAGATGCCTTCCTGCTCCATCAGGCGGCTGATGAAGGCAAAGCTGGTTTCGCGGTACTGCACGCAGTATTCGCGCGGTGGATAGTGGGCCGAGAGACGAACGCTCACGTCGGTGAAGCCGAATTCGGAGAGCATCTGCCGAACGATGTCGGGCACGGAAACGTTCTTGAAGATGCGGCAGTCGGTCGCCTGGGTCAGCAGCCACGCACGCGGCACCACGCGCAGCACATACGTCGCGTAACGCACGTTGTCGATGTTGACGAACGCACCCTGCTCCGCTTCCGCCACCATGCCGTTGAAGTAACGCACGAACCCTTGCGGCGTCGTGACCGTGACGGTGGCCGGCGTGCCGAGCAAACCGCGCAGGTCGACCTGCACGTTCCTGCTCAGTGCCTCGATGCGAAAGTCGAACAGGGAACCCAGTTGCTCCCTGGCCGTCATGTTCGCAAAGAGCAACGCATCGCCCACTTGCGTCTGCAATGTGATCGCATGACTCACGTCGGGCCCTCAGTCGGGAAAAGCAGGCTGGCAATAGGTGAGGCCATCGATGCCCGCCTCCGTGAGGCCCATGTCCGCGAGCCTCACGTAGCCGGGACCGAATTCCGTGCCGGAACCGTTGAGGTGATGCACCGCCCAGTCCTTGCCGTCCTCGGTCGGGGCCAGGCCGAACTGGACGCGATCTTTGCGCTCGGCACCGTGCTTCGAGCTGCCGACGCGCTGGTACTCGTGCAGGGTGTAGTCCTGCCGGGTAACGAAGGTCACGCCATCGATGAGCGGTTGTATCGGCACACCGCGCCGCGTGGTCCGGTACTGAGGTTTGGCGGCCAGGCGTCTTACATACCAGTCCGAGAGCCCGCGATAGGTGTCGGTGAACTCCTGTTTGCGCGAGCGCACTTCCTCGAAGAAGCGCTGTTCGTCGCCCTGGTCGATGGTCGTGCTTCTCGGAATAGGTGCGCGTCCTGGTTCGGCGGGGCGGAATCGGCGGTCGGCGACCTTCCCGGCGCGGCGTTCGCTGTCCCTGTTCTGCGACATGTGGTCGGTCTGGAACTTGAGCGTGAAGCCGTAGCCGGTGGTATGGGACGGGGCGATGCTGTGGAGAACGATGAACGGAAACGGATTCCGCCGGTCCGGCTGCAGGGCCGAGGCCACCGCGGAAAGCGCAACGAAACGGGCGCGCACCACGCCGTCGTCGAAGCCGCCGACGAGGAGTTGGCGGTCCTTCCGCCACGAAGTAGCCCGGACGATATCGGCTGCTCGGGCCAGCAACGCATTGGTATCGGGGAAATTTGCCCGCTCGTCCCACGGGGCCACGGCCAGGCGCTCCACCGCCCCACCCGCCTGCTTCTGCAGTTCCATCAGCAATCCATGCACGGCCTCCCACGCGGCGTCGCCCACTTCGGCCTTCGAGGTACGGATCCACTGGTGGAAAAGCTCGAGGTCCAGGACGAGAGCGGCGGGTTCGCCCGCCGTCATGACGACGCCACGTGTCTGGTGCACGAGGTACTCGAGAAATCTCATGCGTGTACTCCGTCGGTAACGGCGTCGAAGCGATAGGCGAAGCCGCCGTTGGCCACGGACACCTCCACGCGCTCGATCGCTTCGCCCGACAGCGTGCGGCGCAGGAACTCGCGGCTGATGTCGGGCAGCATCGTCTGGGTGAGGATCGCGTCGATCATGCGGCCGCCGGATTCGGACTCGGTGCATCGTGAGACCACGCGATCGACCACCTCGTCGCCATAGACGAACGGGACGTGGTAGCGCGCTTCCACCCGGCGGGCGACGCGGCTCAGCTGAAGGCGAACGATGCGCGAGAGCATGTCCGCATCCAGCGGGTAGTAAGGCACGACGACGAGACGGCCGAGCAGCGCCGGCGGGAAAACATCCAGCAGCGGACGGCGCAAGGCGGCCGCGAGGGTGTCGACGTCCGGGCGCGCGCCCTCGGCACAGAGCGTTTCGATTTCCCGGGTCCCAGCGTTCGTGGTCAGCAGGATGAGCGTATTGCGGAAGTCGATCGCCCTGCCCTCGCCGTCTTCCATCACGCCCTTGTCGAACACCTGGAAGAAGATCTCGTGTACGTCCGGGTGGGCTTTCTCCACCTCGTCGAGCAACACGACGGAATACGGCTTGCGACGTACGGCCTCGGTCAGCACGCCGCCCTCGCCATAGCCGACGTAGCCTGGGGGCGCGCCCTTCAGGGTCGACACCGTATGAGCTTCCTGGAACTCGCTCATGTTGATGGTGATGACGTTCTGGTCGCCGCCGTAAAGCGCTTCGGCCAGTGCGAGGGCCGTTTCCGTCTTGCCCACGCCCGAGGTGCCGGCGAGCATGAAGACGCCGATCGGCTTGTCCGGGTTGTCCAGGCCCGCACGCGAGGTCTGGATGCGTCGGGCGATGGCTTCCATGGCGTGGTCCTGACCGATGACCCGCTGCCCCATGAGCGTGGCGAGGTTCATCACGGTTTCCGTTTCGCTGCGCACCATGCGGCCCACGGGGATACCGGTCCAGTCGGCGACCACGGCCGCCACGGCCTGTGCATCGACCCACGGGTGGATCAGCGGGCGTTCGCCCTGCAGCGCGGCCAGCCGTTCCTGCAACGCGGCCAGTTCCGCGCGGATGGCTCCGACGTCGACCGCTTCGGGAGCCTCGTTCTCGCCACCGACCGACGCAAGCACGCCGGCATGCGCGTCGCGCAGCGTCGCGCGCAGCGCCAGGATCTCGGTGACGAGGCTCGATTCCTCTCCCCACACACGCTCGAGGTCGGCCAGTTCGTTCCGCGCATCGGCCAGGGACGCCTCCCTGGACGTGCGACGTTCCGTCGTGTCGAGCCCTACCGCCGTCTCCCGGTCGATGACCGCCATCTCCAGGGTGAGATGCTCTATGCGGCGACGTACTTCGGCCACTTTCGCGGGAACGGCGTGCAGGCTCACGGCCACGCGGGCACAGGCCGTATCGAGGAGGCTTACGGCCTTGTCGGGAAGTTGTCGTGCGGGAATGTAACGATGCGACAGCTGCACCGAGGCCTCCACGGCCTCGTCCAGCACCTGCACGCCGTGGTGCGACTCCATCACCGCGGCGATGGAGCGCAGCATAAGGATGCCCCGCGCCTCGTCGGGTTCGCCGACCTGCACGCTCTGGAAGCGGCGCGTGAGTGCCGGGTCCTTCTCGATGTGTTTCTTGTATTCGGCCCACGTCGTGGCACCGATGGTGCGCAAGCCGCCACGGGCCAGGGCAGGCTTTAGCAGGTTGGCGGCGTCTCCCGTTCCCGCGGCGCCACCGGCACCCACCAGCGTGTGCGCCTCGTCGATGAAGAGGACCACAGGGACAGGCGAGGCCAGCACCTCGTCGATGACGTGGCGGAGGCGATCCTCGAATTCGCCCTTCATGCTCGCCCCGGCCTGCAGCAGGCCGATGTCCAGCACGCGCAGCTCCACATCGCGCAGCGCCGGCGGCACGTCGCCTTCCGCGATGCGCAATGCAAGGCCTTCCACGACCGCCGTCTTGCCCACGCCCGCCTCGCCCACGAGCATCGGGTTGTTCTGTCGCCGGCGCATCAGCACGTCGACCACCTGACGGATTTCCTCGTCGCGGCCGACCACGGGATCGATCGCGCCGTCGCGCGCCTGGGCCGTCAGATCCACCGTGTAGCGCTGCAATGCCCGGCGCTCGCCCGGCATGTTCGGCGGGGCTGCGCCGGTGTCGCCGCCCGACGCCTGGAAGCCGTCGGTCGGCTTCTGCCGGTCTTCGGGCGAGCCGGCGACGATGCCGGGCAGATCTTCGATGAGGCGCTCCGCGTTGAATCGCTCGAACTCCTTCGAAATGGAAACGAGCACATGGCGGAGACGGCGCGTACGGAGGATCGCGGCAAGCAGGTAGGCCGTGCGCACCTGCGACTCGCCGAAGGTGAGCGTCGCGTACACCCAGGCGCGCTCGACCGCCTCTTCGATGTCGGCCGAGAGGTCGCTCACCGAAGTGGCGCCGCCGGGCAATCGCTCGATAGCATCGGTCACGTCACGCGCCAGACGCGAGGGGTCGAGCGATGCGTGCCGTATGAGCCGATGGAGGTCGGAGTCCGCCAGCGCGAGGATCTGCTGGAGCCAGTGCACCAGCTCCACCTCACGGTTGCCACGCAGGCGGCATGCGACCGTGGCGCCCTCGATGGCTATGTACGCGAGACTGTTGAGCTTGCCGAACAGAGCCGTGCGGCTGATATCACTCACGATGTTTTCCTTTTTCGAAGGGAGAGGTCGGCCGGCGGGGAGAACACCGCGTCGTCGGCGTCGGGGCCTTCGTAATGGCCCATCCACGTGGACTGACCGAGGCGGCTGCCCGAGCCGAGATGGGCGCGTGGCACCTCATCGGCGCGGAGCACGAGCTGTACGTCCCACTCCAGCTCGTCGCCCGCGAACGTGCGCAGCAGTGCGCAAAGCGCCGGCAACGCGTCGCCCCCGGGGAGGAGGCTGCGGAACGCGGCATACGACAGCGGGCCGATACGCAGGCGGATGGCATGCTGTGCGCTCCTGACCGCGGCGCCGAGTACCGTGCCGTGCCCGAGCGCACCGGTGCCCTGCCCCAGGCGCAGCCGACTCTCGGAAGGCAGTGGCAACCAGCCGGGCACGAACTCGATGATGTCCACGGGCACGTCCAGCCAGGTGCCCACCATCGCCGAAAGACCCTCCGCACTGCGGGTCTGCACGAGACGGCCGGCCATGAAGCGACGGAAGGCGTCCGGTAGCGCGTCGCCGTGCTGCAAGCCGCTCGCGGCGATGCCGGCGAAGGCGCCCATGTAGGTGGCGAAGGCATCCTCGTGCGGGCGATCCATCTGCACGGCCGGCTGCGACTCCGCCCATGCGCGGTAGAACATCGACAGCATGCGGTGATGGAAGATGTCCGCGAACGCCGTGAGGGTCTTGTCCGCCGCGTGCTGCTCGCGGTCGAGCGTGTATTCCGTCAGATGCAGGGGCAATGCACCATGCGGTCCCCACAGTCCCATATGCAGACTCGAGACGCTGTACATCGCGCCATGCCGACGCACGGCTCGAACGGTCGACGGGGCGAAGTCGAGCGAGGGCGCATGCGAAAGGCGCAGCGGCTCATCGGCGGGCCGTGCCGCGACCCCGATGCGTGGACTGCCGGGAAACGCGCACTCGCTACGGCGCAGCGCGTCGTACCAATCCGAGGCGCCGGCATCGCGTTGCAGCGATTCGAACCAGGCTAGAGGATCGGGCGCGTGCCGGACTGTGCCGTCCACCGGGCCACCTCGTTTCGTTCCAGGGAATGGAGCACGGTTTCAGTGAACGAATTCACCGATACGTGCCGGGCGAAGAAGTGCCGCATGACGCTGGCGAATACATAGGCCCCCACACCCTCGAAGGCGCGGTCCTCGCAGGTCAGAGAGATCTCCAGCCCCCGGCCGAACGTGGCCGGCCCGGGGATCGGCATGCGCCGGACGACAGGGGCCGAGCGTACGGCACGCACGCCTTCGATCTGCCGGCGTGCGGCCGCGTCGAAGGGATCGCTGTAGAGGGTAAGCATCTCGCGCAGCGCGGCGGCACCCTCTCCCCGATCGAGCAGGGAGAGGTAGTTGAGCTGCAGGTGGCTCACCAGCTGCCACGCTCCCTGCGTATCGCTCATCGCCTCACGGGGACGGGTGGGGCCTGCGAGGCAACGGATGCCGCGGACCGGAGCGTCGGTGTCGAGGTGAAAATCCGTGATGCCCTTGCCGGTAGGCATGTGCAGCGGCAGGTCGCGGTTGCTCGCCCACAACTCAAGCCCGATCTGGCGCAGCGAACTCGCGTAGGGGGCCTGGCGACCGTCCACGAGCGAGAGGAATATCTCGCCGCCCACGTAGCTCGATCGCGCGCCTTCGCGCCGCTGACGGTGCGACAGCATCCGCGGCTCGCGGCGCAGCGTGTAGAACGCAGCGGATGGGTTGTGCCACGTTCGCGCATCGCCGCCGTAGAACGGCAGGAAGGTCTGCTCGGGCTCCTGCCCGTCGCCGAAGCCCTGCACGTCGAAGACGTCGTGAACCTCGAAGTCCATCGGACGCGTGCGATCGGCAACGATGTGGTGCTCGGCCTGGCCGTCGCGCAAATGCAGGCGATCGGCGCGGCGCCGGAAAAGGTTGATGGCCGGCGTGCAGTGGAGTCGGAACAACGACGCGTCGACCGAGACCTCGAGCGCAGGCACCGCGCGGTCGAGCCATATGAGGAGGTCGAACCCGCGCGCGGCCGAGCCGGCAAGCGCCGGCGCAATGCCGGCAAACGTGACGAAGGCGAACCGTTGCGGGCAGGCGAAATACTCCTGCAGCATGCGGTATCCGCTGAAGGATCGCTCGGACACCGGCAACAAGGCTTCGTCTTCGCCGAAGCCGGCCTCCTGGATGGCGCTGGCCGCGAGGTGCGTCGCGCGCCCGTCGGCCACCACGCTGAGGCCGAGCCGGTTGCCCAGGACCTGCTCGAGAACCTGACCCGGCAGACCGTCGGCACCGTGGACGAAAATCTCCAGCTGGTCGATGCGGCAGGCATCCAGCTGCGCGCCGCCGGTGAGCCGCACGCGCAGCCGCAGCGCGGCGCGAGGCCGCAGGGAGGCAGGCACGGGCAATCCGGCGGCGGCGATCGCGGCGGGGCTCGCGAAGTAACGCCCCTCTTCCATGGTCAAGGGTCGCAGCGTGACGTCATGGGCCGTGCGGAATTCGCAGGCCGTGCGCTCGCCGAAGCCGGGTTGTGCACGCAACGCGCTGCCGCGAGGAACAAGGTGCCCGGCCGGCGGCAATGCCTCGGCGTCGTCGACCGTCATCTCGACCACGGCCATGGCCGGTGTCGGTTTGAGGAACTGCGGATACAGCATCCGCAACAGCTGCTGCGTAAACACCGGATGCTGCGCATCGAGCTTCATGTGCACGCGCGCGGCCATGAAAGCGAAGCCCTCGAGCAGGCGCTCCACGTACGGATCGGCGCACTCCATGCCCTCCATGCCCAGGCGGCCGGCGATCTTGGGATAGGCGCTGGCGAACTCCGCCCCCATGTGTCGGACGTGCTGGAGTTCCTGGCTGTAGTAATGGAGGAGTTTCGGGTCCATGTCTCGTCAGCCGAGGCTCTCGACGACGCTGAAACGCGCCGTCTGCAGGTCCACCTCGGTTTTCAGGTAAAGATTGATCGGCATGGGCTGCGCCCACATGGTCGATTCGATGCGGAAGGACATCGTCAGGCTGTCCATGCGCGACGTATCGACATCCACCTCGACCCGCAGCGAATCCGCATCCAGTCGCGGCTCGAAGCGGACGATGGCCGCTCGCAGTCCCTGCCGGAACGCATCGATGTCGAGGCCATGCACCACCACGCCGGCGATGTCCGGAATACCGTAGGCGATCACGGCATCCTCGACATGGCGCGGCACACCTCCCGCCAGCCACGCGGGCCGGATGGTGTTGAACAGCCATCCGAGGTCCCGGGTGATGTACTCGCGGAGTCGGCTTGCCGTGATGACACGCTCGTCGCGCGACTCCTGCGCGACGTGCGGCGCGTCGTCGCGAAGGCGGTCCAGCAGGCTCGGCTGCAGGCGCTCCTGAGTGCTGAGGCCCGCCACGTGACCGGCCTCAGGTACCCTTGACTTCCTGCATGTTGAACGTGAAGTCCTTCACGCCGCCCGACGCCTTGCCCTTGTCGTCCTGTGGCTGGAACGCGTACTTGAACTTGCCGAAGTGCAAGGTGATGTTTTCCGTCAGGCGCTCGTCGCTGCCGGACCCGCCGGTCGACACCGAGGTGATCATGACGCCCTCGCTGAGTTCGATGGTGAGGAAGTCCGTCTGCTCGCCGGTCGCATTGGTGACGTAGAGCGTCGCTGTTTCCATGCGTGCGCCCGTGCAGCAGGCGTTGATCAGCGCGTTGGAGCACGAATCGACATACTTGGTGATGTTGATGTCGTGCACATTGGCCTTGCCGCCGGAGGCATATCCAGCGCCCGTATGCAGGTTGCCCGTATTGCTGGCACCCCACGACCACGCAATGATGGGCACTTCGTTCTTGTGCTTGGCGTGATTGGAGGCGCCCTCGATCTTGACCTGACCGGGGCCGAACTTCAGATGCATGTCGAATGCCATGGAACGATTCCTTCGGAATTGAGGGGAATGAGGGAAGATCAGGCGGCCTTGCCCGAAGGCAGGCGGGCGACCAGGCGCAGCGAGACGGTCAGGCCTTCGAGCTGGTAGTGCGGCTTCAGATAGAACTTCGAGGTGTAGTACCCGGGGTTGCCTTCCACCTCTTCGACCACGACCTGCGCGGCGGCGAGGGGCTTGCGTGCCTTGCTTTCCTCACTCGAGTTCTGCGGGTCGCCGTCGACGTAGTTGAGGATCCAGTTGCTCAGCCAGCTTTCCATCTGCTCCCGCGAAGAGAACGAACCGACCTTGTCGCGCACGATGCACTTGAGGTAATGGGCAAAGCGCGAGCACGCGAACATGTACGGCAGCCGTGCGCTGAGCGCGGCGTTCGCGGTGGCATCGGGGTCGTCATACTCTTCGGGGCTGGCAAGCGACTGCGCGCCGATGAATGCAGCGATATCCGAGTTCTTGCGGTGAACCAGCGGCATCAACCCCATCTTGTCGAGTTCGGCCGAGCGTCGGTCCGTGATCGCGATTTCCGTCGGGCACTTCATGTCCACGCCGCCATCGTCGGTGGGGAAGGCGTGCACAGGCAGGTTCTCGACCGCGCCGCCCGATTCCACGCCGCGGATGCGTGTGCACCAGCCGTACTGCTTGAACGAACGGTTGATGTTCACGCCGAGGGCGTACGCGGCGCTCTGCCAGGTGTACTTCGCCGAATCCGCGCCGGACGTGTCTTCCTCGAAGTCGAACTCCTCCACGGGGTCGGTCTTCGCGCCATAGGGCAGGCGCGCCAGTGTGCGCGGCATGGCCAGCGCGACGTACTTCGCATCTTCGGTCGCCCGCAGCGATCGCCATGCGGCGTACTCCGGCGTCGAGTAGATCTTCGCCAGGTCCCTCGGGTTGGCCAGCTCGTTCCAGTCGTCCATGCCGAGCAGCCCCGGCGCGGCAGCCGCCACGAACGGCGCGTGCGACGCGGCGGCGATCTGCGCCATGCCGCGCAGAAGCTCGACGTCCTGCGGGCTGTGGTCGAAGTAGTAGTCGCCGATAAGGCAGCCGTAGGGCTCACCGCCGAGCTGGCCGTATTCTTCTTCGTAGATCTTCTTGAAGATCGGGCTCTGGTCCCAGGCGGCGCCCTTGTAGCGCTTGAGCGTGCGGCCGAGCTCACTCTTGGAGAGATTCATCACGCGAATCTTCAGCTGCGCGTCGGTCTCGGTGTTGCTCACCAGGTGGTGCAAGCCACGCCAGGCGCCTTCGATCTGCTGAAAGGCGGGATGGTGCATCACCAGGTTGATCTGCTCGGAGAGCTTGCGGTCGATCTCCGCGATGTAGGCGGCGATCGTCTGGCTGACGTCGTCGGAAACGATGTCGGCGCGTTCAAGCACCTGGCCCGCGAGCGTACGCACGGCGGACTCGACTTCCTCGCGCGCCCGGTCGCTGCGGGGACGAAACTCCTTGTTCAGCAGCGCCGCGAATTCGCTGGCCTCGCGGGTTTCCGTGGTCGCCTGAACGGTATCGGTCAAAGAAGTAGCCATCGGTCAATCGTCCTTTGCGTCCGGAGCGGAGGGGTGCGGCACCGCCACGATGGAAGCGAGCAGCGCCGGATCCTTGATCGCCTGGGCGATCAGCTTCTCGGCACCGGCCTTCCCGTCGAGGTAGGTGCTCAGGTTCGACAGCTGCATGCGTGCCTCCAGCAACCTGGCGAGCGGCTCGATGCCGCGCGCAACCGCAGCCGGGGAAAAGTCGTCCATCTGGCGAAATGAAAGGTCGATCGCGAGCTGGCCCTCTCCGGTGAGAGTGTTGGGAACCTGAAAGGAAACGGCCGGTGCAATGGCGGCCATGCGCGCATCGAAATTCTCTACGTCGAACTCCACGGCCTTGCGCTCGTCGACACCCGGAAGCTCGTCGCGATTCGTGCCGGAGAGGTCGGCCATCACCCCCATGGTGAAAGGGATGGAGACCTTCTTCTGAGCGCCGTACAGCTCGACGTCGTACTCGATCTGGACGCGCGGTGCGCGGTTACGCGCAATGAACTTCTGACTGCTGTTCGCCATCGGAATTTCCTACTGTGTCGATAGACATGTTCAATTGCTCGAGTGATTTCATTTCACCCGATCAATCGCGCCGCTATTCTTCACGGTATGGCGCCGAGGCAGAAATCCTTTTTTTCTCATACGAGCCATCAGCAGACGTGATGGAATAAATCTCAAGTTCGCAATTGCATGCCATTCTGAGAAATGGCTCGTAACTCATTGCGACTTGTCTCATTTTTTTCGTAACCCCCTTTTCGCCGCTGTGACAGTGGCGTTATGTTCGGGTTACGCCGTCGTGTCCTCAGGGGAATAGACGGCTGGGTTCCCCGCCCTCCCCACCGTCCCCCACTGGCCGGTTGCCCTCCACAGGCGCCGTCCGTCCGAAGTTGCGTTTCACCGTAAGGCGAAACGTGGAGGTCCAGCATGAATACGAGTCACTTCCGGGGCGCTCACAAGCGCACTGCCCTTGTCGTTGCGTTGAGCGCCTGCCTGCTCTCGGTCGCCGCCCATGCGCAAGACGCGCCGCCCGACGCCGCCAAGTCACAGAATCTCGAGACCGTCATGGTCACCGGTTCGCGCATCCGCTCGGTCGATGTCGAAACATCGCAGCCGATCTACACGATGGACCAGAAGGCGATCCAGGCCACCGGCCTGACCAACGTCAACGACGTGCTTGCGCGCCTGCCCTCCACCGGCACGCCCGACATCAGCAACCAGAACCCGCTCGCCAACGGCGACGGCGTCGGCGGCAGCTACGTGAACATCCGCAACCTGGGTTCCAAGCGCACCCTGGTGCTGGTGAACGGCCGCCGCTGGAGCACCAACCTCTCCGGCCTCACCGATATCTCGACCATTCCAGTGTCGATCATCGAGCGCATCGACGTTCTCAAGGACGGCGCCTCGTCGATCTACGGCTCCGACGCCATCGGCGGCGTCGTCAACATCGTCACCAAGCAGAAGTTCGACGGTGCCGAAGCCAACGTCTACTACGGAACCAACGGCAAGCACGACGGCGACCAGAAGAATTACGAGTTCACGTGGGGCCACAGCACGAAGAACAACTCGATCATCCTGGCCGCCACGCAGCAGGAAACCGACCCGCTCATGAGCAACACCCGTTCGCTCACACGCTACCCGCAGGGCCCGCGCCACCCGGACGACCGCCTCGGCCTTACCAACGAAGGCAACATCTTCGCGCCGGACGGCACCAGCTACGTTCTTCGCCCGGGCGGCAACGCGGCCAACCTGGCCGACTACGACCAGCGCGACGCCAACGGCTACAACACGCAGGCCGATTCGACCTTCCGCGCGGGCACCAAGCTGCGCAACCTGTTCCTCACCGACCGCTACAACCTCACCGACAACATCACCCTGCACGGCACGGCCAGCTACAGCGTGCGTGACTCGTCGACGGTGGTGGCCGGCTACCCGTTCAGCACCTCGTCGACCGGTCTGCAGCTGTCGGGCCAGAACGCCTATAACCCGTTCCCGGGACAGGACGTCGACTTTGCCCGCCGCATCACCGAGGAGCCGCGCAACTCGTTCAACAAGGACCGCATGGCCCACATCGACGTGGGCGCCGAAGGCTATTTCACTTTCATCAACCACGACTGGAACTGGGACGCGACCTACACCTACTCCCAGTCGAAGGTGAAGCAGGTCTACAACGGCAACGTGTTCCTGCCGAACGCACAGAAGGCCCTCGGCCCCACCGCGCTCGTCGACGGCCAGGTGGTCTGCGCCAACGCCGCCGACCGCGCGTCCGGCTGCCTGCCGTGGAACATTGCCGGCGGCCCGGCCGCCATGAGCCCGGCCCTGTGGCAGTACCTCGGCTACCTCGCCACCGACCGCGCCACGCAGAAGACCAACGACTTCAGTGCCAACGTGGGTGGCGGCCTGTTCGACCTGCCGGGTGGCACGGTCAGCATCGCGGGCGGCATCGAGCACCGCAAGGAAGAAGGCAGCTTCACGCCCGACGCCGCCGATGTCCTCGGCCTCACGACCAACCCCGCCAGCCAGCCGACGAACGGCAGCTATATCGTGAACGAGGCTTACCTCGAACTCGACGTGCCGCTGCTGCGTGATCTGCCGGGTGCGAAGGAACTCGGGTTGAACGCGGCCAGCCGCTACTCGCACTACAGCAACTTCGGCAGCACCACCAACAACAAGTACAGCTTCCGCTATCGCCCGATCGACGATCTGCTGATCCGCGGTACCTACGCGCAGGGCTTCCGCGCGCCCAGCATTCAGGATCTCTTCCAGGGTACCGCGCAGACCTTCGACAACTATCTCGATCCGTGCGACGCGGTGTACGGATCGGCCCAAGCGAAGTCCACCTGCGCCGCCCTGGGCGTGCCGGCCAATTTCCGCCAGGTCAACCAGAACGGTCAGCCGATCACCAGTGCGAACGGCGATTCGGGCCAGGTGCCGTTCCTCCAGGGGGGCAGCACGCAGGTGAAACCGGAGAAGTCGATCACCCGCACCGCGGGCCTGGTGTACAGCCCGCACTACATTCAGGGCCTGGACTTCACTCTGGACTACTACAAGGTCCAGGTCACCAACGCGATCACCAACCTGACCGCGAACGGCGTACTGAACTTCTGCTACATCCAGAACATTTCCTCGTTCTGCAACAACGTGACCCGTGACGCCACCGGTACCATCACCAGCCTGCTGGAAACGCCGGCCAACGTGGGCACCATCCAGACCCAGGGCTACGACTTCGGTGTCCACTACCGCCTGCCGGAAACCCCGATCGGCACCTTCTCCATCGCGTCCGACAGCACCTACCTGAAGCAGTACGACGAGACGGCGGGCCCCGGCGCGGCCGTGCGCCACCTGGTGGGTTACCAGGTCAACCAGGCCGTGGCCACCAACGCCACGGCGGGCGAGTTCCGCGTGCGTTCCAACCTGGCGCTGAACTGGGAATACAAGTCGTTCGGTGCGAGCTGGACGATGCGCTACTTCTCCGGCCTGAAGGACATCTGCGTCGACAGCTTCGAGTGCTCCAACCCGAACGAGATCAACAACGACACCGGCACGCTGGGCGTGGCCAGGAAGGGATCGGTCACCTTCAACGATGCGCAGTTCCGCTACAACGCACCGTGGCAGGGAACCTTCACCGTGGGCATCAACAACGTGTTCAAGCGCAAGGGTCCGCTGTACTACGACGCGGCCACCGCGGGCGTGCCGCCGTACAACTCGGCGTTCGACGTGGATCGCTTCTTCTACGTCAGCTACGACCAGAAGTTCTGATGCAGTCGAATGCCGCGGCCCCGCAGGCCGCGGCATTCGAACCTTCCATTCCGCCATCTCCGCAATCGGCCCGCATGGCCAGACGATCCGATCAGGCGGGAGGTCATGCATCGTGGTGGCCGAATCAGAAAACCTGGATGAACCTCGCCGACATCACCTTGGACTGGTCACGCTGCCCAGACTGATAGTCGTAGGAGAAGTCCAGCGAGGTGCGCGCGGAAAGCTCGGCCTTCAGGCCCATGTTCAACAGGCCTCTGTAGCGTGAAAGGCCGATGCCGATCAGTGGCTGCCATTGCTGAAGTCCGACAAAGCTGGCGTCGAACGCGTCACCGTGCGATGACAGCGTTCGTTGCAACTGGGCTCCCAGCCTGACATCCAGCGCGCGACCGCCACCGAAGAGCCAACGACGGCTCGCACGCAGACCCACGCCCGCCTGCCAACGGTCCAGTGTCTGCGCATTTGCCTGCAATCCGAAGCCCCCCGCCCCCTGCTCGGCAAAGCCTTCGCGACGGATGTTTGTGTACTCCAGGTTCGCGAAGGGAGTGATGCGACTGCCGGCCAGGTTGAAGTTCAGACCTGTCTCTCCGAACGCCACGCTGTAGTCGCCACCATAGCGGGTACCGACGGGCTGCGAGTTCATGCCGAGCAGCAGCTGCCGGTTCACGTCCTGCTCGAAACGCCCCCACCCCAACCGGCCTTGGGTGTACCAGTTTCCGTTGAGTGCGCCGGCGTAGACCATTCCTTCCGTATTGCGGCTGCGATTGCGGTCGGCGCTCCCGTCGAGCCGTTGCTGGCCTTGACTCTGCCCGAACGCGAAGCCGGCCACCCCGGTACTGCCAATGGGACGGTCGTTGCCGATCATCCAGCCGCTCAGTTGGAAACCGACACCGTCGAAACCGGCGCGTCCCATGTTGCCGCCGCGGCTCAGGTCGTGCGTCCACATCCCATAGGTCGCCGGGGATTCGAGCAGATCGTCGAAGTGATCGGCCAAGGCACGGCTGGACGCATCGATCGCCTCAAACGTCATGGCCGCACTTGCGGCATGTAACTGCCCGGACAGGGTCTGGAGCGACGTCTGCGCTGCCTCGATTGTGGGCGCCTGCTGGACCTGCCCTGCAGCCGCCACGAAAGTCTCCGGTACTTCGGCCACGGAGCCGCTGGCGATCTTGCTGTCGAGCGTATCGAATGCGCCCTGCACGCGCAGGGCACCGCCCAACGTCGCCGCCGTGAACGTACCCCCATGGCGGGCAAACGCCGTGGTGATGTTGAGGCCGGTGGTATCCAGCCAGACGCTGTTGGCGTCGTACTGGATGGTGGTCGCGGTGAACACCACGCCCGTGTCCTTGACCAACCGGTCGAACGTGCCGGTTACCCCGCCGTTGGCCACCAGAACTTCGGTATGCGTGTTACTCACGTAGCCGCTCTCCGCCCCCGTGACTTCCAGCGTGCCCGCCAGTGCGGCAGTCCCACCCACGGCCAGCTTGCTGCCGAGGCTCACCGCCAGTGTGCCCGCTGCCGTCTGGCTATAGTTACCGCCGATCGCAGTATCACCGCCGTGCACGGCGGTCCTTCCAGCATTGGCAAGGTTGCCGATGACGCCCGGCACACCGTCCAATGTGCCTCCCGTATGCACGCCGATGTTGCCGGAAAGAGCTTGCGAGGCACGCAGCGAACCGGCGTTGATCGTCGTATCGACGACCCCCTGCAAGGCGTTATTGTCCAGTACCCATGTACCGGAGCCATTCTTGACGAGTTCGCCTCCGAATATCGTCGCGCCTGTCACGGCGTTCGAGTAGAGCTGCGTCGAGCCCGCATCGCCGTCGAGCGTGAGCGTGGACTGCGCATTGCTGCCGATCTTCAGCGCGCCCTGAATGGAGCCGCCCGCAACCAGAGTGATGTCGTTGATGCGGCCGGGATCCATCTGTACGTCACCAAGGATGCTGCCCGCGTTCGACAGGGTGAGGGCACCGTTGGAACCATAATCTCCGATGGCCGAGTAGACCGGCACATAAATGGCGCACGCTGGTGTGATCGCGCAGTCTCCAGACGACGCCGACGTCGTTTCGATGGTCGCCCCGGGGCCATTGTTGATCACGCCGCCATAGCCGAGCCGGACACCCGTCTGCGCTCCCGTGATTCTCGCACCGTTGCTGTTGTTGACCGTGACGATCGCGCTGCCGCGACTGGCGGCCGTGACACCGGTGATGCCGGTGACGATGCTCCCGCCATCGTTGTTCACCGTGCCGCCGTCTTCCAGGTCGATGCCCACCCGCGTGCCGTGAATGAAGCTGGAACTCAGGTTATTGATCGTTGCATTGGTGCCCGAAGCGAACACACCGCTGCTCGTCAGGATATTGAAGGGCGGCGTGGGTCCGGAAGCGATCGTGCCTCCATGCGTGTTGTTGACGATAGTCATGTCGCCATTGACGCCATCGGAAGTGAGACCCTGGATCGTTCCGCCAGCGTTGTCGACGACTCCGGCCGAACGTACCCCCATGGCGCCTCGAATGATGCTGCCCGGCCCATTCGTCAGCGTGCTGCTTGCTCCCAGGGACACCGCTGCACCTACGTACCCGGTCTGGGGTACGGTTTCGATCACGCCGCCGTCGTGATTCGACACCGTCGCCGCACCGCCGAATACGGCCGTAAACGGGTCGTCGTAATGCACCAGACCTGCGTTGTCGAGCGTGGCACCGTCTTGGAGCGTCGTTTTGCCCGCGGTCGCGCCTTGGTCGATCCGTAGAACGGCCGGTGCGAGGTTGCCACCGACGCTGGTGGCATAGCTGAGCGACGCACCTCGCGCCAACCTGAGCGTACCGTCGACGACCGTGGTGGCGAAACCCAGTCCTAAACCGCCCGTGGATGTGTTCGTTCCGGTGAGTGTCAACGTGTTTCCGCCGAGCTTCACCAGCTTCCCGTCGCCGCTGATGTTGCCGCTGAAGGTCTGGTCATCGGTTCGATAGAAGGCCAACGTTCCGTTGTCCACCACGTTCCCGATCAGCGACCCCGCGGTGCCGCCGTCACCGATCTGCAGCGTGCTGCCGCCGTCGATGGCCGTGCCGCCGGTGTTCTGCAGATTCCCGGTGACAGTCAACGTGTTGTATCCCGACGTCCGCAACACGCCGCTGCCCGTCATCACGCCATTGAAAGTCACGTCGTCGGTACGGTAGACCAGCAGCGTTCCATTGTTCGTTATGTTGCCGGTAACCCAGCCTGCGTTACTGTTGTTGCCAAGCTGCAAGGTGCCCCCTGCGATCAGGGTGCCGCCGGTATAGGTGTTATTGGCGCCCAGGATGACCTTGTCCGAACCCGCCTTGATCAGGTTTCCAGTGCCGCTCATCACTCCATTTATTGCCCAGGCGATGCCGGATGGATTGCCGGCGTCGATCACGAGCGAACCGTTGTTCGTTACGTTTCCGAGTCCCCAATAGTTTCCATTGGGACTGCCGTTGCCGCTGCCCAATTGCAGGGTTCCCCTGTCGATGGTGACGGCACTGAAGGACCCGCGACTGCCCAGTATCAGCTTGCCCGTGCCTGCCTGGGTCAGCGTACCCGTGCCATACACCATTCCATCGACAGTGACCGTATCGCTGCGGTTGAAAACCAGGGACGCGTTGTTGGTGATATCGCCGGCAATCGAGCCTGTGGTTCCGCCATTGCCGATCTGCAACGTGCCTTCGGTGATGGTGGTGGGTTTGTTCGCGGTGTTCGTGGCGTCTTCCGAGATGGTCCCGGTGAGAATGAGCGCGCCGGTCCCGTCCTTCAGAAGGGACCCGGTGCCAGTGATGTCGCCACCGAATACCACGTCATCGCTGCGAGCGAACCTCACATACTTGTTGTTCACGATGTCGCCCGTGATCCACCCGGTGGTACCACCGTTGCCGATCTGCAGGATGCCGTCGGTGACCGTTGTCCCACCGGCGTACGCATTGTTGCCGGTGAGCAGCAATGTGCCGGCCCCGGCCTTCAGCAACTCACCTGAACCACTGACGACACCGTCGAACTGGACGTCGTCGCTTCGATTGAAGGCAAGCGCTCCTCCATTGCTAACGTCGCCGACGATCGATCCGCTCGTGCCGCCGCTGCCGATCTGGAGCACCCCGGCAGTTATTGTGGTTCCCCCGGTATAGGTATTGGCCCCACCCAGCACCAGGGTCCCTGCGCCGGCCTTGAGCAGGCCCGCGTCACCCGCCAACTCGCTGTTGATGGTGGCCGTGTAACCGGATTCGGCAGGACTGCCGTCGCCCACGCGGATCACCGAGTGCGCGGAATCGCTGGCGCCTCCAACGAGACGAATGCTGTCGCCCTGCACGACATAGCCGTCGCTGGCAAACTGCACACCCGCCGCCCTGACGTCGCCCTTGCTACCGTCGACGGCGACGGTGCCCGCCGGCCCCTGGAATACCGCAAAAGACCCGTTGTCGAATGCTGCGTTTACCGCGCCATTGGCGTCGGTCCAGTTGGTCATGGCGTCTGCCCCGTTGGCTTGCCATGTGCCACTTCCACCGTTCACCACGTGATCGTTCCGGGGCCCGGCATTCCCGTCCCAGAAGCTGAAGCGCATGCCCTGCGTACTGACCAGGTTGACCTGGTGCGCAACACCCGTCTGGACAAGCAATCCATCCGCCGTGTCGAGGCCATGATCGACGAGGGCACCACCGTAATTGAGCAGTCGGTAGACACCAGGCATCGCCAGACTCCCCGCGGGTGCGGCGACATCGAGCTTGCCATCGAGCGTGAGGTCGCCCCCGATGTCGATGAAGTCGCCGAGCGCGCCGCCGCCGGCACCGGGCGCGGCAAAGTCGTAAGCGAGCGTGGATCCTGACGAAAGTGCGAGACTGCCGTTGATCCTGAGTGTGCCGACGGCCGCGTTGCTTCCCGGGGCGAGGCTGCCGCCGTCTGCGACAGTGACGTTCCCGCCTATGATGCCCTTGCCACCCAGGGTCGCCCCGCTGGCGACGCTCGTATCGCCCTTGGCGGCCGATTGGTCGCCGTCCACGTACAGGTTGCCCGCCTGCACCTTGGTGCTTCCGGTATAGCTGTTGCTGCCGGTGAGGGTCAGAGTCCCCGCACCGCCCTTGACCAGATCGATGGACCCGCCGAGGTTGTCGGACACCACCTTAGCCCCGCCGGCATCGACATCGATCTGGCCAGCGGGAGTGACGGTGCCTCCCGTGGCTGGGGGAGGCGGCTGAGTCGGCCTCACATTGCCGTTGCCGCCTCCCCCACCACCTCCCCCGCCGCAGGCGGAGAGGCCCAGGGCCATTGCCACGCCCAGCGCCATGGCGCCCAGCCTGATTCCGGCGCGCGACAGATCGCCGGCGCATACTCCCCCGCATCGCGATGCTTCCATGTACCCCCCTTGAGTTTCGGCATCTTGCCGTAAGAATCTGCAGGACGCCATATGCGATACAGCTACCCTCCTTTAGGACCGGAAGTTACGGACACCACTGCGGCCGCTCGCCGCGTTTACGCGCCGCCTCCGCTTCGCGGTTGCAGCGCATTCTCCGCACTGTCTCCACGTTGTTCCGCGCGGCTTCCGCATTGTTCCGTTGTTGCTCGGAGGCGCTGAGCACCGCGTCGTCGCGTCGGCGCTGCTGTTCGAGCATGCACCGCGTGTATTCCCGGCCGTGAGTCGCGCCGAAGCGCTCGCACGTCTTGCTGTCTTCCCGGTGGGCTTCGCGCCCCCAGTCGGTGGCCGATGCAATGCTTGCGATGCCCGTGCCGAGGATCAGGGCAAGTACCGCCAATGCGGGACGGTGCCGGCGGACAGGGTCTTGTCGTGTCATGTCGTAGGTCTCCTTTCTGCGCCTCCATCGGCGAAGGCGACAGGAAAACAGACCAGGATTGCGGGAACATGGGGTGGCCCCGCCGCACGTCAGCGGGAAGTAAATTCCACACGCACGATGGTCCCTCCATCGGGAGCGCCGACGATCGACACTCGCCCGTCATGTCGTTCGACGATCTGCTGTACCAGATTGAGCCCCAGACCGCTTCCCGTGGACCGCGGCCGCAGGCGATGGAATGGCTCGAACATGCGCTCGCGCTCTTCCGGGGGGATGCCCGGACCGTCGTCTTCTACCTCGAAACCCGATGCCATGACGCGCAACACGACGTGCTGCCCGCCGTGCTCGATGGCATTCTGGACAAGATTGGTCATCACGCGTTCGAGCGAACCCGCGTCAGCACGCAGCCTCGATTCTCCGTCGATGCGAACCTCGATCGTGCGTTCCGATGCGATCAGCAGCGGGGCCAAGTCCGCGGCGACACGCCGCGCCAAGGCCCCGAGGTCGACGCTTTCGAGTTTCCCGTCGGCATCCAGCCGCTGGATATCGAGCATCTGCTCGGCGAGATTGCTCAGTCGCGCGACGTCGCCGCTCAATTTGCGCGTCGCCGGCTCGTTTGCGGTGTCTATCTTCAAGCGCAGGATGGCGATGGGCGTACGCAGTTCGTGTGCGGCGGAGGCTATGAAACGCCGCTGGCGTTCATAGCCCTCGTCGAGGCGCCGAAGGGCATCGTTCACCGCACGCACCAGCGGCACGATTTCGGTGGGTACGTGTTCCTCGCTAAGCCGTCGTCCGCGCCGGTTCGCATCGATCTGCCCGGCCTCCTGCGCAATCGTAGCGACACCGGCGAGTGCTCCCCTGACGATCCATGGCGTGACGAGTAAGGAGAGCAGTGCCAACGCGATGAAGATGGGGATGGCGACGATATTGGATGCAATAAGAACGACGAGGCTGACACCGGTGAGCTTCCCGTGTCCCAGTATCGTCAAGGTTCCGGCTGGGGCGGTCTCTCGCCGGATGACCGCTGACAGGCGGTAAGGCGGCGACCGATCGCGCAGATGCGCATATGACAGATCGCTCAGTCGCCCTGCGAGCGAAGCATATTGCGACGGCACGTCGCCCGACGCCACGTGGCGACCGGCATCGTCCCCGGCTACGAACCAGAGGTCGGGAGACTCCATGCGGAGCCGGGCCAGTTCCGGTGTTTCGCGAACGGAGAGACCGCCGTCCTGGGCGCGGACGATCGCCCGCGCGATCACCGGCGTGATGGCCTCGTCGGTATAGGGGCCGCCGCTGTCCATGCGAAGCGCCAACGCCATGAAGAATGTGCACGCGACGAGCAACGTCGCGAGCTGGAAGATCAACGGTTTGAGGATCAGCGGACGCTTCAGCGAAGGCGCCCGTCGTTTCATGACAGATCCTTCAACAGGTAACCTACACCCTTGATCGCATGGATCTCGACCTTCGCACCCGCCTCGGCGAGCTTGCGGCGAAGGCGGGAAATGTGGGAATCCAGCGTGTTCGACTGCACCTCGTCGTCGAACCCGAACACCGCCTGCTCGAGGGCCTCTCTCAAGATCGTTCTGCCGCGACGATGCACGAGCGCCGACAGCACGCACAACTCCCGCCGGGTGAGATCTATGCGGATGCCTTCGACGGTGGCCTCGTCGTTCGTGACATCGAACACAAGCTCTCCCACGTGAATCTCATCGCTACCCAGTTCCATGGGGCGTCGCCGTATGGCACGGATGCGTGCAAGCAGCTCGTCGACATCGAACGGTTTGGCAAGATAATCGTCGGCGCCTCGATCGAGGCCGGCAACGCGGTCGACCACATCGCCGCGGGCGCTCAGCACGATGACGGGAAGACCCGGCTGTATCTCACGAAGTATCGGTAAGAGCGAAAGCCCGTCGCCATCCGGAAGGGTACGATCGAGCAGGACCAGATCATGGGATCCCGCCATGGCCGCCTCCTGCGCCACCGATATGCGATCCGCCTGGTCGACGATGAAGCGCTCGCGCTGCAGGGCCGCGCGAAGCGCGTTGGCGAATTCTTCCTCGTCCTCGACTAGCAAAATCCGCACGGATACACCTCACATCGACATGACCGTCGAACCTTCGTACCCCTGCGCAGGTATACACGGCGCATTGCGGCTACCTTGCGTGGCGCGATCCGTCGCCCTGTGGCAGAGGCACGACCAGGGTGACGGTGGTGCCACCCGGTCCGGTCTCCATCGACAGCCTGCCGCCGATTTCCTGGGCCCGCTCGCGCATGGTGACCATGCCCCAGTGCCCCGCACGACGGCCCTCGGCGGTTACCGGCTCGGGAAGGCCCTGCCCGTTGTCCTTCACCTCCGCGGCGAGCGTCGCTTCGCCGTAACGGAGAACGAGCGCGATGTGGCTGGCCTTGGCGTGCCTGAAGGCGTTGTGGATGGCTTCCCGCAAGATGTCCAGTGCAGCGAGATGCGTCATGTCGTCGAACGGCGTTTCCTCGCCCTCGACCACGACATCGAAGGCGGCGCCATTCGCGGAGCCGTGGTCGTCGCCGATCATCCGTAGCGCTTCGGACAGCGGCATGCGGTACGACGCGACGCTTCGCAACGAAATCACCCGCGCCCTTGCCTCCAGTATCAGCCCCGACAACTGCCCCGCGACATCCTTGAAGGCCGAGCGCAGTTCGTCCGGCGCTCGCCGGTCGCGTTGCCATGCCACCACCCTCAGCATGACGCCTGCCATGCCCTGGAGCATGGAGTCGTGGAGCTCGCGTGCGATGCGGTCGCGCTCCCGGAGCTTTGCCTGGGTGGTTTCTTCGTCCCGCCGCCGCACGACGGCCATCCTGTAGCGATGGCCCACGATCGCGGCGGCAGCCACCAGGAGCACCATCAGCACCGCAAACCAGGCGGTCTCGAAAAACGCGGGTCGGGAAGTCACCGTGGCCGAGAAAAGGCTGGGAGACCAATCGCCGCTCGGGCCCCTCGCCTGGATCTCCAACCGAAGCTGCCCGGGCGGCAGATCCGAGTAGCTCACCTTCGCTTCGTCCGCGGCATACCGCCAGGCCGTGTCGACACCCAGCAACCGGTACCGCAGATCCACGAAGCCCGAGTCGGTGAGCGACACGCCTACGATGTCGGCGTCCAGTGACCGCTGGCCGGGCTCCAGCTTCCCTCCGGCCAGCAGCGAGCTGCCGTTGCCGTCGTGCATGGCCAGCAACGAAGGCGATGCAGCGAAATCGCGACCGAGATCCTCCGGACGAAAGGTAACGAGCCCCGACACGCCGGCGATCCAGAGCTTGCCGTCGGCGCCCTGATGAAGCGTCGGCAAGGGGCGCACCTGCTGGGCGCCACCCGGCATGCCGTCGGCCGTGGTCACGATGCGAAAGGGAAGCCCATCCCCCAGCCCGCCCCCAGCCTTTTCGAGGTCCGTGACGCTAAGTCCTATGAGGCCCTTGGCGGTGTTGAGCCAGACGTCGCCCCTGGCGGTGCGGACCATGCCGGTCACGCCCCGGAGCAGACCGTGCCGGCGCAGTTCCAGCGGTATGAAGGTGTGGTCTTTCAGGACACCGAAGCCGACCTCGCCACCAACCAGGAAGGGCTCGCCGGGACTGATGGCCGTGATGGCGCCTATCGACGGCACGTGGGCGATCGCCGGCGAGGATGTGGCGCCCGGTGCGAGGGCCGCCAGGGTGCCGTCGGAAAAGCCGAACCAGGTCACGCCGCTCGCATCGATCGTGCCGCTCGTGGGTGAGAGGGCGGGAAAGCCTTCCGCTGCTCCGACATGACGCCAATCGCTATCATCGACCAGAAACAGTCCCCGGTCACGAAGACTCACCCAGAAACGACCGGCGCCGGCGGGAAGTACCACCTGGGCAGGGTCAGTGCTGGCGGTGGTTCCCTCGTCGGGGCGTGGCGAGAGCACCTGGAGCACCTTGCCCGATACGCGATAGAGCGCGTCGTCGCCCGCGAGGATCGCCGTGCCGTCGGGTAGCCGGGTCAGCGCGGAAACCGCCGTGTCGTCGGCGAGAATGTCAACGTGCTTTCCGTCGACGAGTCCGACCTTGTTGTAGCCGCCTCGCGTGTAGGTGCTCACCAGCGTCGTTCCGTCCGTGGCCGGCAAGACACCGAACCAGCCAAGGCCCTTCTCGAACGGGGTGACGGGTTCGGTCACCGTGGGACGGAAACGCACGATACCCTGCCGGGCACCCACCCATAGATCCCCGCTTGCATCGAGCATCAGCGAGAGCGCACTGATGTTGCCCGCGGGGATGACGGAAGCCCGGGTTGGACGGCGCCCCGCGCGCATGTCCGCCAGGGCAGATTCCCTGCTCGCCGAACAAAGACCGTCGCAGCCCTGCTGCACGGTCCAGAAGGTTCCGCGCGTGTCGAACGTGGTGATGTGATTGGTGTTCACCGCGTGCGGTTGCGTGGCCATGCGGATACCGGGTACTTCCGTGTACTTGCGGTATGTCACCCACAGGTGCCCCCCGGGATCCGCCACGAGCAGGCCGCCCATGTTCGGTTCTGCGAGTTTCGCCACTTCGACGAAGCGGTGCGCGCCTTGGGGCAACCGGTAAATCGATTCGCCGGCGATCGCCAGCATGTCACCGGTGGCACTGCTCGCCACGGTGTCGATCGGTGCCGATGGCAAGCCCCATGTCGATGCGTCGCAGCGAACCCAGCGCCCTTCCGACAGTACATAGAGGCTATCGGCTGCCGTGACGAACGTGCGGCCATCGGCATGGACGAAGGCACCGCTTATGCCGCCGGTGGGCAATCCGGCGGGCACGGTGACCGTTCGGCCGTCCGCCGCGAGATGGACCTCAACGGCGTCTCCATAGAGCACCCACAGGCCGCCCTTCGGATCGGGTACCACGTCCCTGACCTGACGGGATACATGGAGCGATTCCGGCGCGACGTTGAACTCGCTGAAATGGTGTCCGTCGAAACGGAACAGGCCATTGTTGGTGCCCAGCCAGATCATGCCGTCGACCGTCTGCGCCATGTTCCCGACATCCTGCGGAGCGCCTTCCGAAGCGCCCCACACGGTGACCACATAGCCGGGCGCCTTGATCTCGTCCGCGAAGGCCTCGGCCCAGGCAAGCAAGCTCAGTACGGCGCAGGCAAGCAATACCCTCGCGCCATGCAGCCGCCGATGGACAGCCTTCATACCTCAACCCCCGGAACAGAATGAATGCGAGCCGCGGGCCAAAGGTGCACGGGCTCTCTCGCGTTTATCGGGAGGTTATATGGGAGGGGCGCACATCACCAGCCGAACAGCACCTGCACGCTTCCGTAGTTGCCATCATTTCCACCGGCGTCCCGGATCGTGCGGCCCGCCCGGAAACGGTCTCCCTCGATCGAGAACGCGATGCCGGGACGCCACTTCCAGTCCAGGCGTACCTGCCCGTACATTCCCGTCCACTTCGAGCCCGTGCCCGCCGTGCCGGCGAGTGCATTGTCGGGCTGCACGTAGATCGCATCCGCCGTCGTGCGCCGCCATTGCAATCCCACCGCACCGAGCAGGGTCAAGGTCGGTGCCGGCTTCAACGTGATGCTCGGCTTCACGTGGACGAGGTTCGTGTAACCGGTGTAGCCGGCAAGCGAGAAATAGTAGCCATTGGGAAAGAGCGGATTGAACGTGCCGAGGCGTCCGTCGCCCGCCCGCCTGTCGCCCGAGGCGGTGTCGAGCTGCAAGCCGAGCCTGGGCGTCCATGCGGTGTCCGTAAGGGTCCAACCGGCGCGGGTGCCCAACGCCCAAGCATGGATCGCGCTATCCCCCACCCGCCCGCGCTGCCGCATGGCCTCGAGGTCCCAGTCGAGCGGCCCGTGCTTGCCGGCGAAACGCACGTCGTCGACACGGCGACGCTCGTTGCCTTTGGCGTCGAGGAAGCTTGCCCTGTCGGTGTCGTACCACGCGTGGTAGTACGACAGTTCGTTCGTGCCGAAGACATGGCGTTCCACACGCACCATATGGAAGCGATCATTCGAGCCCGACGTGTCGTCGAAAGCGTGGTCGTCGCGGTACTGCACGGGGTGGCTCAGGAAGGCGATGATGCGCCACGGCCCCCGCTCGAGATTGGCCCAGAGAGCATCAAAAGACTGGCGCACGTTGGGCCCGTCGCGCAATGACACGAAGCGCTGCAGATCGAGCGCGAAGTCCTGGCGTCCGGCGCGCACGCGCACCGTGCCGCCGAAGGCGTCGCCCTGCCAAGCCAGGAAGGCGAGGCGGACGTCCGCCCGGTTGCGATCGGTCGGTCCCCAGGTCGATTTCGCATAGGGCCGGGCATCTTCGAGTTGCACGAAGGCGAGCCAGGGGGCGCCCCAGCGCAACCCCGCGTGTACCTGCAAGCGTTGCAACAGGTAGGTGTCGTCGTTCCGCCCGATACCGAAGGCCGGTGCATGGTTGGTCTCCACCCGTTCGCGCAGGAGCGCACCCAGCGTGAGGTAGTGGTCGCCGCCAGGCCCCCGCGGCATGTACTTCAGGGCGTCACCCGGCTGCCGGGGCACCGCCGGGTCCGCGAGCACCGACCAGTCCTCCTGCCAGCGGTTGGGCAGGACGACCGGGCGGTCGGGTGTCTTGACCATCCCCTCGTTGGTCGTGGCCTTCTCGTCGGGCACGTCCTGGGCCGATGCCGCCGTCGCGAAGAACACCGCCGCGACGATCGGCCGCCAGGCGCGCTTCATTTGCCGCTGTGGATTTCGGCGACGTAACCGCCCGGGAACCGGACCATGGCCGCACGGCGGCTGCCCTCGGCATGCGCTTCGACAACCACTTTGGCGCCGCTGTGTTGCGCGCGCTCGAGCGTCGCATCGAGATCGGTGACCTCGTAGCCGGTCAGCTCGGTGCCATAGGGCCAGTCGAGGTGCCCATCGGTGACGAGCACCGTGGCCTTCCCGTACCCGGATTCGATGTGGATGCGGCGATAGGTTCCGTCCTTGCGCCCAAGCTCGCTCCCCGGCGCATGGCGGTTGTCCTCGACTACCTTGCCATGCGAGAAGCGCACAAAGGATTTCACGAAGGCATCGGCAGACTCGGCCGGCAGGTAGATACGGTTTTCCGGTACGTGCTCGAACGCCGCGTAAGCCGGCTTTTTCGTATGCCAGTACAACTGCATGTTCACGCCACCCGGCCAGGTGACCACAGCGTCGCGCCCGATTGGATCGTCGAAGGGCGCAACAAGCGTGGCGGCGCCCGCGGCGTTAGCGGCCTTGACCGCCGCGTCGAGGTCGGTCACGAGGTAGCCGGTGCGCTCGAGGCCGAAGGGATACGGCACCGGCGTGCGAAAGCCGAACACCGAGACGGTGCCGAACGGGGTCTGCACGAGCTGCGACGATGTGCTCGACGGCGTGGGTGTCACCGTCACCACCACCTGCTTCGTGGACTGTCCACCGAAGGTCGCAGTGAAACTCCGCACGAAAGCGTCGACGTCGGCAGGCGCGACGTACACGTGGGTCGTGTCGTATTGCGAACCGACGGCATAGTCCGGCGTCGCCGACATGGCGGGGGAGGAAACCAGGAGCGCAAGGGAAGCGATCAGGGTGTACGGGCGCATGGGGATATGTCCGTTGCTCAGGAAGGAAGAAGGCCCTGCGCGATCGCGCGGGCGTCGATACCGATGAGGTGGGTGACCTTGGGCGGCTGGGTGCCCCGGTGGAAGGCGGAGGCTTCGCTCTGGATATCGGCGCCGGCGCGGCTGAAGCGTTCGTGCTGGCGGAGGTGTTCGGCCCAGGACTCGACCATGAACCATTCCACCACGTGCTCGGGATTGCCCGAGTCCTGGGTGACGCCCCAGGCGTACGCCCCATCGCGCAGGCGTTCCATCGAGAAGCGCTCCAGCACAGCGAGGAACGCGGGAAGCCTTTCGTGTGCCACGTCGTATTCCACAAGGATGAGGACGGGGCCGCGGTCGTTGGCGACCGGCTCGGCCGTGAGCGGCTCGGCCCACTGGTGCGCCGAGGTCAGGTCCAGTTCGGCTGACGGCAGCGGCATGGCGCGCATGACGAATGCAGCCACGACGAGCCCCGCCGCGCTGGCCAGCAGCGTCGCCCCTACGCCCAGTGCTTCGGCGAGCGTGCCCCAGCCGATGCTACCCGCCGCCATCGCACCGTTGAAAACGGTGAGGTATACGGCAAGCGCCCTGCCCCGCACCCAGTTGGGCAGGATGCCCTGTGCGACCCCGTTGAAGGTGGTGAGCGACATGATCCATGCGCCACCCAGCACGAGGAGCGCGACGAAGGCCACGACCTTGTCGGGAACAAGCGCCAGGACGACCATCACGAGGGCGGAGAGCAGCGACGACCCCAGCAGTAACGCGTCGGCACTGCATCGTGCGCGCATCTTGGGCAGCAGCAGCGCACCGACGATGGCACCGGCCCCGACCGCGCCCATCAGCACCCCGTAGAACCCCGCGCCACCATGCAACGTGCCGCGAGCCACGAGCGGCAGGAGCGCCCATACCGCGGAGGCGAACGCGAAGAACACGGCCGCACGGATGAGGACCACGTGCAACTCGCGACTTGCCTTGGTGTACCGAAGGCCCGCGCGGAAGGCGCCGAGGAAATTCTCCGGAAGCGCCGAGGTGCCCGTGGACTTGCGCCGCCACCAGACGAGGGCCGCGATGACGAGGAAATAGCTGCAGACGTCCGTGCCATACGTGACGGCCGCGCCCATGCCGGCGAGGATCAGGCCACCCGCCGCAGGTCCGATGGCGCGCGAGATGTTGACGCCCAGGGAGTTGAGCGAGACGGCGTCCTTGAGCTCGGCCCGCTCGACGAGCTCCGGCACGATGGACTGCCACGTCGGCCCGATGAGCGCCGCGCCGATGCCACCGACAAAGGTCAGGGCAACGAGCGCGGCAATGCTCAGGTTCCCGGTGGAGGCGAGCATCATGAGCGTCGCGCTCACGCAGGCAAGGAGCACCTGCACGGCGATGAGGAAGCGGCGACGATCGAGAATGTCGGACAGCACGCCCGCCGGGATGGCGAGCAGGAAGATGGGCAAGGAGCCCGCGGCCTGGATGAGCGAAACCGCCGCCGGGCCGCCGCCGAGCTCCGTCACCATCCACGAACTGGCGATGTCGCGCATGAACGTGCCGGTATTGCCCAGCACGGTCGCCACCCAGAGGATGGCGAACGTGGCGTGCTTGAGCGGCCGCAGGCTGTCCGAGAGTCCCCCCGTCTCAGCGGCCATAGAGGCGTCCTCGCAGGTCGAGCCAGCCCACGTACACGAACGCGCCGGCAAGGCCGAGGTGCTCGAAGAACCCGTTCATCATCATGTCGCGTCCTGGGCCTGCCGGCTCGCTCCACCAGGCATTGGCGAGGAAGTTGGCGGCAAAGGTGAACAGTGCCAGCGCGAACGCGCCCAGCCACCGTAGCTGGCCGGTGAGGACCGCGAGCGAACACAGCAACTCGAAGACGATGACGCCGCACGCGAAAAGCCGCGGCGGCGAAAGGCCGAAGTGCTGCATTTCCCCGATGGCCGAATCGAAATCGGCGAGCTTGCAGATGGCGCCTTGGAGGTAAGCCGAGCACAGCGCCAGGAGCGCAAGCCACAGCACGAGGTCCATGCGCAGCGAGGCCGGGCGCATCATACGGCCCAGCACGCGCAACCCAGCGCGCCCCAGAAGCTCTTGAAGTCGTCGACTGGAAGCGACGTCGCATGCGAACGGCCATGGTCGTGGCCGTGTACCGAGCACCCGTGCGCACAACCGCAGGTGCTGTGTCCTCGCCGCTCGGCGCCATCCATGCCTTGCTGGTGCATTGCCCATGCGGCATATCCGCCATAGGCATTGACCGGCGACCAGTCGGGCATCGCGGCGGGGATGTCGCTTTCGTCCAGTGAAGTGAAGGGCCCCGCGGCGTAGACCACCTTGCCGCCGACCATGGTCAGCAACGACGTCGTTCCGACGATCTCGTCATCGGCGCAAGCGAAGAAGTCCCGATCGGGGACGACGAGATCGGCCAGTTGGCCCTCCGCGATCCGCCCCTTCTTGCCTTCCTCGTTGGAGAACCATGTGACGTTCTCGGTCCACATGCGCAGGGCCTCCTCGCGGTCGAGACAATGGTGCTGGGGATACAGGCGCAGGCCGCCGACCGTGCGACCCGTGATCAGCCAGGCGAGCGACACCCAGGGGTTGTACGATGCCACACGGGTCGCATCGGTACCGGCAGAGACGTTGACGCCCCGGTCCAGCATCTTCCTGACCGGGGGTGTCGCCTGCGCTGCGCCGATGCCGTAGCGCTCGACGAAGTACTCGCCCTGGTAGGCCATGCGATGCTGCACGGCCACACCGCCGCCGAGGGCCGCGATGCGGTCGATGGACGCGTCCGAGATGGTCTCTGCGTGGTCGAAGAACCAGTGGATCCCGTCCAGGGGAATGTCCTGGGCGACCTTCTCGAACACATCCAGCGCGCGGCTGATGGTTTCGTCATAGGTTGCGTGCAGGCGCCAGGGCCAGCGGTTCTGCGCGAGGATGCGCACGACGCCTTCGAGCTCGCCTTCCATCTCCGGCGCCATGTCGGGCCGGGGCTGGCGGAAATCCTCAAAGTCGGCGGCCGAGAACACCAGCATCTCGCCTGCGCCGTTATGCCGGAAGTAGTCGTCGCCCTGTTGGTACGTGACCGACTTCGTCCAGGCGAGAAAATCGTCCTTCTCCTGCTTGGGCTTCTGCGTGAACAAGTTATACGCAATGCGGATGGTCAGCTGGTTCTCGTCCGCCAACTGCTGCACGACCGCATAGTCGTCGGGCCAGTTCTGCGATCCGCCGCCGGCGTCGATCGCGCCCGTAATGCCGAGGCGGTTGAGCTCGCGCATGAAGTGCCGGGTGGAATTCACCTGATACTCGAAAGGCAGCTTAGGACCCTTGGCCAGCGTGGCGTAGAGAATCGACGCATTGGGTTTGGCAAGCAGCAGACCGGTCGGAGTGCCACTCTTGTCGCGTAGGATCTCGCCCCCGGGCGGATCGGGCGTGTCCTTGGTGTAGCCACACACGCGCAGTGCCGCCGCATTGAGGAGCGCGCGGTCGTACAGATGCAGGATGAACACCGGGGTATCCGGTGCCACGGCGTTGAGTTCGTCGATCGTAGGGAGACGCTTCTCGACGAACTGGTGTTCGGTGAAGCCGCCGACGACGCGCACCCACTGCGGCGGGGGCGTGATCTCGACCTGCCGACGGAGCATGCGCATGGCATCGGCAAGGCTCGGTACACCGTCCCAGCGCAGTTCCATGTTGAAGTTCAGTCCGCCACGAATCAAATGGAGATGGTTGTCGATGAGCCCCGGAAGCACCCGGCGGCCACCGACATCGACGACACGTGTCCCCGGCCCGGCCAGTGCCAGCACCTCATGGTCTTCGCCCACCTTCAGGAATCGCCCATTGTGAATGGCCACGGCACTCGCCGTCGGCCGACGACGGTCGAGGGTGGTGAACAGGCCTCGGTGCAGGACGAGGTCCGGGACGGGGACGTGCGGCATGGAAAAGCTCCGGGGTCAGGCGTGGTCGTCGTTGGAACGTGGGGCGTCGCTCTTGGGAACGGCGAAGCTCTTGCTGTGCCAGAGATTGGCCCAGACATCCGGATGTCCCTTCACGTAGGACACGGCCGCCTCGCCGGCGAGCATGCCGAGCAGTCCGAGCAAGGCGATCATCGGCGGTGCCGGGGATCGCACGCCAAAGCAGCCGTAAGCGATGCCTACCACCACACCGAACGCTAGGGAGATGAGATAGGGCGACATGGTTTCAACCCGCCTCCGATGCATGTTCGCCGAGCGCCCATTTGGAGAAGCGCACCTGGATGCCGTACGGCGTGAGAGCACGCAGGATGTCCATCACGCCTTCGTATGTGCCCGAGCGCGCCCAGTCCTGCTGCAGCTCGAACATGAACTGGAGCGTCGTCATCGGCACCGCGCCGGCCTGTACCATGCGCTGGACGGCGCGCTCGTGGGCCTCGACGCTCGTATCGCCGCAGGCGTCGGTCACCACGGTCACCTCGTAGCCCTCGCGCAGCATGTCGAGCGTCGGGAAGTTCACACAGGCGCCGGTCCACAAGCCGGCCACCACGAAGCGCTTGCGGCCGGTATTCGCGACGGCCTTGCGGAAGTCCGCGTTCAACCAGGAGTTGATGGAAGTACGGTCGATGACCGGTTGATCCGGGAAGACGTCATCGGTCACTTCCGGCATGAACGGCCCGGAGAAGCTGTCCTTGGCGACCGTGGTGAGAATGGTCGGAACCTTGAAGAGCTTCGCAGCACGCGCAAGGATCTGCACGTTGTCCATGATCACCTTGCGGTCGTGGCTCTGCACTCCCTGGAACATCGCGGGTTGGAAGTCGATGAGTGCAAGCGCACAATTGGCGGGCGTAATGAGTTCGTTGAACGGCATGGGAAGGGCCTCGTAAAGGGATCGCAGGCGTCTCCTGCGATGGCATTCACGATAGGCAGCGCCTCGGAGAACAGATAGAAGCTTTGGAATCCGTCTTCCGGTTGTTTGATGAAAACAAGCACGTCCCGGCAAACGAAGCCGTCACCTCGTGCGCGATTTGCGATAAAGGTGCGGTGTCGTTCCCATCAGCGCCTTGAAGGCCCGGGTGAAGTGCGCCTGATCGTTGAACCCGCAGTCCATCGCGATACCGGCAAGGCTGTCGCTCGTGTCGACGAGCCTTCTGCACGCGTGCTCGATGCGCTTGCGGTGTCGCCACCGATGCGGGCTTTCACCGAAGGTCACCTTGAACGCTCGGCTGAAGTAGCCGCGGGACAATTGGCAGGCTGCGGCGAGTTCGGTGATCGCAAGACCCAGGTCGAGGCGAGCCAGTGCCACCTGCTCCACCGTCCGCACCTGCCACTCCGCCAACCCCGTCGGAGCGCGGGGGGCGCGTTGAGTAGTGGCCTGCTGGTGGATCCGCAGGGCCTCGGCGATGTAGCGCGCGCAGGCGACGCGGTCGGCCTTCTCGACATCGGCGATCTGGTGCAGCGCCTGTCGCAGCAACTGCTGCACCATACCCACCGGCGAAACGCGGTCAGTGGACGGGACCGACGGCGACGAGGTATCGATTCGCATGGAGGCACCTTCGTCACAGCTCGAAGACGATGCGGATGCTATCGACCGCCGGCTCCGGGCAGACCCCCTGTATGGGGGGTGATTTTCCTAAGACACGACGGCCCGCTCAGGCAACAATACGAGTCGGGCCAGTCCGCCCTCCACGCCATGTCCAGCACCTGATCGCACGGAAACATTCATGAACCCACCCGCCATTCGCCTCATCGTCGTCGACGATCACCCGCTGTTTAGAGCGGGTGTCGTGGCCATGCTGGCGGCCGAGCCGGGCATACTGATCGTGGGCCAGGCCGGCAGCGGAAAAGAAGGTGTCGAGGTCTTCCGCGACATGCGTCCCGACATCGCCATCGTCGATCTGAAACTGCCGGACATGGACGGCGACGAAGTCGTCGGCGCCATGCGGAAGATCGACCCCATGGCCCGCGTCATCGTACTCACCACCTATGGCGGGGACGCTGCGGCACGACGGACGCTCGCCGCAGGCGCCCAGGGCTACCTGCTCAAGACATCGCTCGCCAACGACCTCGTCGGCGTCGTCAGGGCGGTGCACGCCGGGCAGCACCGCATCTCGGCGGAAGTGGCGAAGCGCCTGCACGAACACCGTGGCGACGAATCCCTGACCGACCGCGAACTGTCCGTGCTTCGCGGGGTGGCGGCAGGGCTCGAAAACAAGCAGATCGCCCAGCACCTCGGCATCGCCAGCAACACCGTCAAGGAGCATCTGTCCCACGCGATGGCGAAACTCCGGGCAACCAACCGGGCCCATGCGCTCTCCATTGCGATCGCCCGGGGCTATCTCGACTGAGTCAGGGCACCCGCGCGCAAGGCGAACTGTCAAAGACGCGTCATCATGCGCCTCCGGTCCAACCGTCGAGGAAGTCCAGCAGCAACCCGTTGACGATCTCCGGCTGTTCTTCCTGCGGTAGGTGCCCGCACTCGGCGATGGGCTCGGCACGAAGGTGGGTTGCCATGCCGTTCCACACCGCCGCCATGTCGAAGGTGCCGCCGACCGCCTGGAAATCCGCGCCCCAGATGGCCATGGTCGGGCATGCGATCAACGTGCCGGCATCCTGCTCGTCCTGCAGCACATCCTCAGGGGCTGCCCGATAGTCGGCCATGGCGCCGCGCACGGCGCCCGGCTCCCGGTACGCCGACACATAGGTCTCGAAGTCCGCGCCGGCAATGGTGTTCGGGTCGTAGCACCAGTCGGTGAAGAAGTGTCGGAGCCATATATCCTCTCGCCCGGCGATGAGCGCCTCGGGCAAGTCGAGCACCTGGTGGAAGGTGAAGAACCAGTACGCCTTCGCCACCTTCGCGTTCATCGACTGGGCGACGATGCGGGTAGGCACATTGTCCATGACCACCAGCCGGTCCAGACGGTGCGGGTGATCCTTGGCGAATCGTGTCGCAACCCGCGCGCCGCGATCGTGACCGACAAGGGCGACTCGCTCGATGCCGAGGTGATCGAGGAGTGCGACGAGGTCCCGTGCCATGTTCCGCTTGTCGTAGCCCGTGGCCGGCTTGTCCGTCTTGCCGTAGCCGCGGAGGTCCGGCGCGATCACGCGATATCTTCTCGCCAGCACAGGTATCTGGTGACGCCAGGCGTAGTTCGTCTCGGGAAAACCATGCAGCAGGACAACTGGCGCACCTTCGCCCGCGTCGAGGTAATGCTGGCGGATGCCGTTTGCCCTGACGGTGTGGTGTTTCATGGCTCTCAACTGCGGTAGGAGGCATTGCAGCGTAGCGATGCGCGGCCTGCGCAAATAGCACGATTGGTCCGCCACACGACGGGGCGTCAGGCGCGCGCCTAGAAGGATCGTCCGCCCCGCCTTCTTGCAAGCCCGCGGCTTTCGAATGCCCTAGCTTGGCGCGAAGTTCGCCGTCGAAAGCGCCTTATCCCGCCATCACAGGAGTCACCATGAGCACCCACGCCAACCCGCAGGCCACCATCGTCCTCGTCCATGGGGCATGGGCGGACGGCTCGAGCTGGAACGCCGTCATTCCCGGGCTCCTTTCACGGGGTATGAAGCTCGTGGCCGTGCAGAATCCGCTCACGTCGCTCGCCGAAGACGTTGCCGCAACGAAGCGCGTTCTCTCGTTCGTCAACGGGCCCGTCGTCCTCGTCGGACACAGCTGGGCCGGTTTCGTCGTCACCGAAGCGGGCGACGATCCGAAGGTGAAGTCGCTGGTGTATGTATCGGCCTTCTCCGGCAACGTCGGCCAGACCACGGGGGAACTGGTCGGCAAATACCCAGCCCCACCCGCGCTTGGCGGCATTCGCGAGGACGGCAACGGATTTGTCTATCTCTCGGAGCAGGCGTTCGTCGACGACGTCGCGCAAGACCTGCCGGCCGATATGGCGCGTCTCCTGGCCGCAACGCAAGGGCCGCTTGCCAAGAGCACCTTCGGCGATGCGCTGACGACCACGGCGTGGCGGACGCGCCCGTCCTGGTTCATCGTCTCGACCAGCGACCGCGCGGTTTCCCCCGACTTGCAGCGCGATGCCGCAAAGCTCATGGGTTCGACCGTGACCGAAGTGCCTTCCAGCCACATGTCGCTGATCTCCCACGCCGATGAAGTCATCAAAGCGATCGCGCAGGCCGCGGAAGCGGCCGTGCGCGGTTGAAGCCTGGAGGCCGGGTACGGAAGGCTAAGGTACCTGTCGTTCACTCCGAAACCGGGATCCACGTATAAGCTGCGCCCGCCTTGCGCACCGTCCCGATACCCGGGAACGGAATATGCGCACCGGCAACGAGCTCGCCGGTCTTGCTCGCAGTGCGCAGCGCCTTCTCGCGGGTGACGATCGCGGCGGCCGGTGTGCTGTCGAAACGGATGGTGACCTTCGGATCGGGGAACTGCGCCACGGCGAGATGGATGAGATCGCCCCAGACCATGAGCACCTTGCCCTGGCTCTCGACACGGTAGCCCGTGTGGCCTGCCGTGTGTCCCGGCTCGTCCACTGCCGTGATCCCAGGGGCGACGGTGTCGCCCGCATGGAAGACCTTGACGTGGCCTGCTGTCTCGTATGGCTTGAGCGCGCTCGCTACTGCGTCGAACGTGCCCTGGACCGAGGCATCGACCTTGCCGGTGTTGGCACGGTCCTCCCAGAACGTCTTCTCGCGCGCGTCGACGCGAACGATGGCGTTCGGATACACCATCTTGCCCTGGTCGATGAGACCGCCGACGTGGTCCGGGTGCAGATGAGTGATGAGTACTTCGTCGATCGTGTCGGCGCGGTAACCCGCCGCCAGCAGGTGCGCGTTCACTTCCCCCAGCGTGGCGCCGAGGAAAGCGCCGGAACCGGAGTCGACAAGGATGCGCTTGTCGCCGGTGTCGATGAGGTATGCATTGACGGAGGTCGGCACGCCGTCATCGAGATGCGCCTTCGCCAGGGCTTGCTGGACCTCGCCCTTGTGCGCTTCGACCATCAGGCCCGATGCGGGGAGCGTAAAGCTGCCATCGGAGAGCGCCACGACCGTGGTCCTGCCTAGCGGCAGTTTGAAGAAACCGGGTGATGGGTCGGCGGCGTAGGCCGTCGAAACCGTCGCCGCGGAGCACAGAAAGGAGACAGTTGCGGCGAGACGACGACGGTGGATGTGAAAGCAGTCGAACATGGAAATCACCTCTGAAAGAATGGACGGAGTGTGCGAAACGCCGAGGCGAAGGGATGGCATAAACGCGCCTGGCTCACGGCCAAAGGTTCGGCACGAGCGGCAACTGGAGCATGCGCCGGCCGGTCGCTTCGCCAACAGCCGACACCAATGCCGCGGCGGTCGGACCCTGGGCTATCTCGGCGGCGCCGAGGAACGGCTTTCCCGGCTGGTCGAGCATGTGAACGTCGATCCGGTCCGGCACCTGCGGGAAGCGGAGGATCGGATAGCTCTGCCAGTCCACGCTTCTGACCCCTACTCCGCCGATCTGCACCTGCTCGTACAGCGTCCAGCTTGTGGACTGCACGATGCCGCCCTCGATCTGATTGGTCAGGCCGTCCGGATTGACTATCTGGCCACAGTCCACCGCCGCGACCACGCGGAGGACACGGATGGAACGACGCTCGGGGTCGACCTCCACTTCGAGCGCCAGTGCGCAGTAGCCCATCAGGTTCTTGTACTGGGCGAACGCGAAGCCGACGCCCCGGTTGGCAGGCCGCGGGGCCATCGTTTTCCATCCGAACTCGTCGGCAACGCGTCGGATGACCCCGATGGCGCGCGGGTCGTCGAGCTGCGCGAGGCGATAGTCGACGGGGTCCTGTCCATGTCGTTCGGCAAGGCGATCCATCATGCTCTCGATGGTGACGACGTTGATATGCGCGCCCAACGACCGCATGGCCGACGTGCGAAAAGGCATCTGCGTGACGAAGTGCATGTCCACCCGCACGTCCGGTACGCGGTAGAGCGGCACGGCATTGCGATCCGCATCGCCTTCCGGCTGCGGGATGGGGGAAGGCGGCGACGGTGCGATCGGCTGGCTGACGAGCCACGCGGCGAGGAGGCGTCCCGGGTTGGTGATGCGTTCGTTATGGGGCGTGCTCCACAGCGCGTGACGCCAGGCTGCCAGCGAACCGTCGGCACCGGTGGCGACTTCGAGCGAAGTTTCCATGGCAGGCCCAAGCGGCTCCCAGCCTGCTTCCTGGTCGCGCATCCACTGCACGCGGATGGGAACGCCCGGCATGCGGTGGGCAATGAGCGCCGCATCGGCGGCGGCATCGTCCGCGCCGTTGTGGCCATAGCAGCCGGAGCCTTCCACGTGCACGCAGCGCACCTGTTCCTTGGGCAATCCCAGCAGCCCCGCAATGCCCGCGCGCAGGGGAAACACGCCCTGGCTGTGCGTCCACACGGTCAGAATCCCGTCACGCCACACGGCAAGGGCGCAGGAAGGACCGATCGAGCCATGGAGCACGTATTGCTTGGTCGCGGCCAGCCGTTCGACATGCGGCCCGTCCAACGGCACCGGCGGCGGAGCTTCCGGTACGGGGGCGGCCTGGCGCACGCCGGCGGCCCCCTGCCGGGTGCTGACATAGTCGAGCTTCGGAAGGGTCTTGAGAACCCTGTGGATCGATGCGTTATCGGGAAACGCCTCCGTCTGTCGCCACTGAGCCGAGGCTTGCAGCGCTCTCATCGCGACGACCGCCTGCCACTCCCCTTTTGCGACGACGGCCAGGTAATTGCCGTCACGAATGACGCGAACCACACCCGGCATCCGGGCAGCGGAAGGGATGTCGACCGACGCGAGCACGGCACCGCGATTCGGCGGCCGCACCACCCGCGCGTGGTGCATGCCGTCGGGCCGCATGTCCTGCACATACGCCGCGCCGCCCGTCACCTTTGCAGGAATGTCGACGCGAGCGACATTCCTGCCGATATACCGGTAGGCCGCCGGGTCGGTCGCCGGCGACGTCTCCGCCGCGACCCGGTGCAGATTGACGCCGGCCGCGGCCTCTTCATATGTGAGTTGGCCGCCGTCGGGCGACCTGATGATGCCGTTGTCGAGCACGAGCTGCGCGGACGGCACGCCGAGTTTCGCAGCGGCCGCTTCGACGAGCATCTCGCGCACCTGCGATGCCGCATGGAAAATGGCGGTTCCACCGTCGGCCATGGTGTGAGAGCCCGCGGTATAACCTTCGTCGGGTGTGAGTGCGGTATCGGCGGTGACGAAACGAAAACGTTCAAGCGGAAGGGCCAGCTGGTCGGCGGCTACCTGCCACAGCGCCGTCTTCACGCCGGTACCCAGCTCGACCTTGCCGCTGCAGACCGTGATTCCCGTGGCATCGATCTTTATCCACGCATCGAGCATCGGCTCGATCTTGAGGTCGCCCGGAAGCTTCGGGTTGAGGACGGTCGCCCCGAGCGTGTTCTCCTGCCCTGCCCGCACGCGCAGCGTGCCGAACAGCGCAAAGCTCACCACGACGCCGCTGCCGGCAAGGAAGGCACGGCGACCCGGGCTGGCCGGTTTGTCGGACGGTGTGCTCATGAGCGGTTTTCTTTGCTGGCGGCACGATGCAGCTCACCGCTCGACGCCACCCTGCGGATCGCCTCCAGAATGCGCATGTGCGTGCCGCACCGGCACAGGTTCGGGCTCATGTGCGCGCGAATCTGGGCTTCCGTCGGATGAGCCACCGCCTCCAGAAGCGCCTGGGCGCGCACGATCATGCCTGCGATGCAATAGCCACATTGCACCGCCTGCGTGTCGACGAACGCCTTCTGAAGCGGACCCGGGTGCGCCGGCGTGCCCAGGCCTTCGACGGTCCGGACTGTACGTCCGGCGGTGGAAGAGACGGGATACAGGCAGGAAAACACTGGCCGGTTGTCGACGAGCACGGTACAGGCGCCGCACTGGCCCATGCCGCAACCGAACTTCGCACCGTTCAATGCCAGTTCGTTTCGCAACACGTAGAGAAGGGGCGTGGCCGGGTCGACGTCGACGCGGTGCACGGCGCCATTGACGTTCAGTTCAATCATCGGACGATTCCTTGCGCGCCTTGCGCACCATGCCGGCGACGTCGTGCCATGCGGGCTGGCGGGTGGTCGAGCGGAGGTAGACGACGAGGTCGGTCACTTGCTCGTCGGTCAGGATCCCGCCAAAGGCAGGCATATAGGCCGTCGGTTCCGGGCGGTCAGGCCATGGAATGCCCTGCAGCACGGTCAGGATCGCGTTCTGCGGTGTGGGACCCATGAGCGCCGAACTCGCCTGCAATGGCGGACGCCCCACATGCGTTGCCATGGGACTGCGCTCGCCATGGCAGATGGCACAACTCGCCTCGAAGGTGGCACGGCCGCGGGCAAGCTGCGAGGCGTCCGCGGCGGGCCCCTGCGCCTGTACCGCCGGTGGGCGGTCGCTCTGGATGCTCATGAGATACGTCGCTATCGCCATGACATCGTCCGGTTCCACCTCGCGAAGGTTGTCCGTCACCGGTCGCATCGGCCCGGCGGCGGCGCCGTGCTCGCTCGCGATGCCGGTTTTCAGGTACTCGGAAAGTTGCCCGACGGTCCAGGGATGCGGGGCGTCGCGCAACGAGACAAGCGCCGGTGCGTGCCAGCCGTCGACGGTGCCGCCGCCGAGGTACTTGCCCGACTCGCCGCCGATGATCCCAAGGGCCGTGTGGCAGGACGAGCAGTGACCCAGGCCGTCGACGAGGTATTTCCCTCTGGCGCGCGGTGAAGCATCCGTCGCCGGTACAGCACCCGGGCGCAGATACAAGAGGTTCCAGAAGGCCAGCGCGGGACGGAACCTCAACGGCAGCGGCAGATCGTTGTCGGGCGCAGCGGCACGGACGGGGGCGCGCGTCATCAGATACGCATAGGCCGCCCGCAGATCCTCGTCGGCGACCTTCGTGTAGTGGATGTAGGGAAAGGCTGGATAAAGCAGCTGCCCGTCACGGGACACGCCGTGGCGCATGGCACGTACGAAGGCCGCAAGCGACCATGTCCCGATACCGGTCGACACGTCCGGTGTGATGTTCGTCGTGTAGATGACGCCGAAAGGTGTTTTCAGTCCCAAACCACCCGAGAAGGCCGGCTGCCCCGGCGGCGAGTGGCAGACGGCGCAATCGCCGAGCGCGACCACCCTGCGCCCTTGTTCGACGAGGGCGGGCGTGATTGCGATATCCGGAGAAGCGACGGCTGGCAACGACGGCCGCCATGCGATGACGGCGAAGACACCCGCGCCCATCAGCAATAGGGCACCCGACACCAGCAGTCTTCGTTTCCAGCGATTCATCGTGGCTCTTGGTCGCCGGGGCACGCGCCCCCTGCAGGGAATATCGTCCTGCAAGACGTGGCCACCGGATTGCACGAACGTCAGTCGCCGAGACTTACATGACAGATGCGTCAGCCCGTTGCCGCGGCCTTGCGGCCACGCGTAACCAGATCGGGTGCTGACCCAATAGTGCAATCGTTCCCTCGGTGCACGCGCTAGGCTTCCCCGGTCGCCGGCGTTCCGGCCATTCCATGGCGCGAGCATGGCAGCGGAGATCGTCATCAGGGATGCGCCTGACGAGGGGCGCTTCATCGCGGAGCTCGGCCGGGAATCCGCGAGTGTCTGGTACCGGAATGACGGGAAGACACTGAGCTTTTTCAGGGTCGATATCTCCGACGACCTCGTTGCAGCCGGCGTGGGCATCCAGCTGATGCGCGTTGCCATGGCCCACGCACGCCAACAAGGCCGGCTGGTAGAGCCGGCCTGCGCATTCGTGGTCGATTACATGCGGCAGAATCCGGAAACGCAGGATCTGCTGCCCAGCAGCAGTTGGCGCCTGCTCGCCACGCAGCCCGCCGCTCAGCGCGGGACCGAACCCCTCACCCGGCGAGAGATACTCGTCCTCCAGGGCGTGGCGGCAGGCCTCGAAAACAAGCAGATCGCCCTGCGCCTCGGTGTGTCCCCTGCGACGGTCAAGGAGCACCTGGCCCACGCGATGACCAAGCTGCGCGCCAACAACCGGTCGCACGCGCTGGTCATCGCGCTCGAACGCGGTTACCTGAGGTGATGGGCGGAAAGGCGATCGGCGACGAACCGCCGCATCTCGGTTTCGAGTTCGAGATCTTCCGGCGTTCCACCCCCGAAGCCACCGTGCGGCATGGCCTCGAAAACGTGCAACTCCGCGGCCACGCCGGCGCGCCGCAATGCGCGATGCATCCTCACCGTGTTGGAGAGGAACAGGTCGCGGGTGCCTGCTTGCAGCAAGGTCGGCGGAAACCCGCGCAGATCGCCGAAGAGCGGCGACAGGAAGGGCTCGGCAAGATCACGCCCATTCGCATACAGCAGATTGTTCGGCATCAGCGACCGCGGCAGCACGACATCGATCGTCCGATTCGTCTGAAAGCTGTCACCCGACTCGGTGAGGTCTACCTGGGGCGACAGCAGCACCATGCACGCCGGCATGGGAAGCCCCTCCTCCCGCGCCCGCAGCAACATCGCCGCGGCGAGATTTCCGCCTGCCGACCTGCCGCATAGAGCGATTCCCGATGGATCGTGCCGTTCCAGAACGAGACGGTACGCCGCGATGCAGTCGTCCAGGGCGGCCGGAAAGGGGTGCTCGGGCGGCATGCGGTAGTCCACGCCGTAGCAGCGGACGCCATGCTGATCGGCTTGCCGGCATGCACCGATCTTGCACGCCTCGCCGCCACCGAAAACGAAGGCTCCGCCGTGGAGATCGATCACGGCACGGCCTTCGTGGAACGATCTGTCCGGCGTCGCTACATGGACTGTTGCGGATTCCCTGTGCAGCGTCGTGACCTTGGAACGGAGCTCACCTGCGAGAGCCTTCATCGCTCCCGCATAGTGAGCATCAGCCGCCTCCCTCATGCTTATCCAGGCTGCATGGTCCTCGGGGGACGGCATGAGGTGGCTCGCGTACAAGGGTGTTCCGTCGTCCGTGACCAGTCGTTCGAGCGCCGCCCGTGCCTCCGCGCTGATCGAGTCGGGGGAGGCGACGATCCGCTCGGGTACGACGAGGCTGCGCGTTCGACGATCCAAGTGCCACACCTTTCCATGCCGAAGACCGGCCATTATGCACGCACGGTCCGGAACGTCAGACGCAGGGCAGAGAGTAGGAAGTACAGGCCACCGAATGCGGCGTAGGGAGCAAGCCCGACGATGCTCGGCGTCTGGTCGAACGACTTGATCACCATGAATACGCCGGCCAGCGCGGACTGGGCGCCGCTGAGGATCATGAACGCCTGACCGCCCAGCTTACGGCGGCTGATGCCCACCCAGAGTTGAAACAGGCCCGCCAGCAGGGCCCAGATACCGAAGACCAGCACACCGCCGGCCGTCCCGTGGGTGATGAGCGCAGCGACCAGCGCGACCGCCGTCGCCGTGCTCGTCGCCGCATTCAGGCGTTGACCCGGGTTGGCACGCAGCCCGCCCGAGCGCCGGGCGTCCAGAACGTTGGCGGCGGCATCCCACGCGGGATAGAGCACCATCAGCGTGGCGCTGAAGGCGAAAGGGACGTTGAGCTGTGCAAACAGCACCACCAGCGCCACCCAGGAGAAAGAGACCGCAGCGCGCAGATAGTAATAGTTGCGAAGAAAGTTCATTGGGGTGTCCTCGATAGGAGATGCAACCCTACTAGTCGGTAGGCTACCTGTCAACTATCTCCCAGCGAAGGCGGTATACATTGGCAGATCTTGAAGCTAAGCCAACCTACTGGTAGGCTTAGCCCATGAGTACCCGTGAAAAGCTCCTCGATTCCGCCCGCTACCTCATCCAGACGCGCGGCTACAGCGGCTTCAGCTATGCCGACGTCGCCGCCCAGGTAGAGGTACGCAAGGCGTCCATCCATCACCATTTCCCTGCCAAGGCCGACCTCGCCAAGGCCGTGGTCGAGCAGTCGCGCGGCATCATCGGCGACCAGATACACATGATGGAAAGCGAGGCATTCGACCCTCTGCGGCAGCTGCAGTCGTACACTGGCTACTGGGAAAAATGCATCGCCGATGCGTCGGCCCCCTTCTGCGTCGCAGGCATGCTGGCCAGCGAGTTGGACTGCCTGCCGGACGAACTGGCCGAGAGCGTCCGCCTGCACTTCCGCGATCTGTCGCGGTGGCTGGAGACAGTCCTTACGGCCGGCGCGCAACGTGGGGTGTTCACGCTCAAGAGCGCTGCCAGCGTGGAGGCCGAATCGTTCATGTCGACGGTCTACGGCGCGATGATCCTCGCGCGCGCCTACGGCCAGCCTGACAAGTTCACCCAGGTCGTCGAGGGTGCCTTGCGTCGGCTCCTGCCATCGCGAGCGGCGGATCGATCGAATCGCTAGCAGCCTGCCACGTATCCGACACGATACGCCCGGCCTCCAGCTTCAGCACGCGGTCCGCAAGTCCGAAATACCGATCGTCGTGGGTAATCGCCACGATCGTCTTGCCCTGCGCTTTCAGGTCCGGAAGCAGCGTGCGATAGAAGTAGTCGCGGAAATGGGCATCCTGATCGGCGGCCCATTCGTCGAAGAAGAACACGTCGCGATCTTCCGCGTAGCATTGCAACAGCGCCAGCCGTTTCCGCTGCCCCGTGGACAGGGTGAGCTTCGATAGTTCGCCTTGTTCCACCCTGACTTGTGAGCCCAAACCCAGGGATGCGAGCAGCGTCCGGATGCGTTCGTCCGATACGGGACGCCCGGCCGCATCGACCACATGGGGAAAGAGGAAGAAGTCACCGAAAACGCCCGTGAAACGCCGTCGATGCGGCTGCTTGTCCATACCAAGCGGTACGCCATCGACGAGGAGTTCGCCCGTGCGTGGGGTAAGCAGCGAGGCGAGCAGGAGCAACAAGGTGGATTTGCCGCTGCCATTGCCTCCGACGATGAAGAGAAGCTCGCCGCGACGGACGTCGACATCCACCGGGCCCAGCGCGATGCGGCCATCCTCGTCGCCGGCATACGCGTAGGTAACGGCCCGGAGCGACATGGTGTGCCAGGCATCATCACTCGCCTCCTCGTCGCCACCCCTGGCTGCTTCGACGTCGCCGCCAAGATCCAGCCCCACCCGATGGAGGTGTCGCAGGCTGGCGGTGCCCACACCCACCTGCCGAGCGGCGCTGACGATGAACGCAACCGGCCCGCTGAGGAAAAGCGCGCCGATTACGAAGCGCATGATGGTCGCTTGCGGCAACGCCAGCGTCGCATATCCGACGTAGACGATGACGAACACCGAGGCGTAGATGACAGCCGACGACCATGCCTCGTTGAACCCCAGGCCCGTATGCACCTGGATCATCAGGCGGCGCGAGCGGCCTATGGCCGGACGGATGAGCTGGTCGGCGACGTGCCTGGCGCGGGCGGCGTTGAGTGCCAGTTCCTTCTTCCCTTCGCTCAGGTAGCGGAAGTATTCGAACACTTTCTCGTTGGCCTCACGCAGGGCGTCGAAGCGGTGACGAAGGAAGCGCTCCAGTCCCAGCGAGGCTGCGACCGTGACGCCGAGAAAGAGCACGAGTATGCACAGCAGCGGCAGCGACACGCTGGCCAGATAGCCGGCATAGAGCACGACGAGGAGAAGGTTGTAAGCCAGCAACGGCGCGACGAGCACGAGTGGCGCGATGCTTGCCACGTCCTCGATGAGCGAACCGAAGATCGCATGTTTCTCGTTGGCGAGCTTCTCGTATTCCAGGTCGATGAAGCGCCGGGAGAGAACGAGGCGAAGTTGTGCGACCAGATCGCCGCCCAGGTGCGCAAGGATGAGCTGTGACAGGACCCCGGCGGCGAGCACGGCCAGCAACCACCCCGCCCCCACCCACAAGGCAGTCGTGTGGGCGGCAGGCAGACCGCCGGCTGCAAGGTCGTTGATGTGCGACAGCAAGGCCATGGTGCACGCCGCGCTCGCAGCGGAAAGGAACATCGCCCCCAGCACGAGGGCGCGGTGCCGAACGATGAAGCGCGTGAGGATCATCGATGCACCCCTCCCTCCGAGGAAGCGACGTCGTCACATGGTGCCAGAAACGCATAGCGGGCATGCGGTATCGATTGCACGCTAATTCGGCAAGCGCTGCGAATACGCCTTCGGAACTCATCAGAATGCTTTGGCGGTGTCGTCGTGGACGCGCCCGCCGCGACGCGCTTCCAAAAACGTCCGGGCGCACACCTGAAAACCTGAGGAGTACTCGTATGCAGACCGACAAGATCCTGGCGGGATGGCTGAGTGGCGCCGATAGCGTGGGTGGGTATGAAAACCCGGCAGGCTCGCTCTACACCGAGGGCCATGCCCAGACGGTGATGTCGCTGACCAGCACGGACATTGCGCTGGTTTCGAATTGCAGCTCGTGTACGGCTTCACGGCCGGGCGTCTGCTGCTGACAGGCAGTAGTCGCGATAGCCGTGGCCAACCACCACGGCTATCCCTTCTTCAAAACCGCAAGGGTATCGCTTCGGAACGCTCATGGATGCATCCGCCTCGCAGAACGCCTTCGCTCCTGTCATCGCCTTCTTCGCGCGCGCCGCGCGCCGCCAACTCGACGAAGACATCGACCGTCAACCTGGGCTCAACGACGCGGAGCGAAAGCTTGTCGCAGCGGCGGCGGACCGCGCGCTGCTCGACAACGCGGAAAGAAAGCTCAACCGCGTGCTACTGCTGGAATTGCATGCGGCCAAGCTCTCCGGCGACCTGCCCGAAGGCACCGAGGCCGCGCGCTTCGCCGCCTTCATCGCGCGAGCCATGACCCCGGAGTTCTCCGCGGCGCTCGACCGCCGGTACCCTGTGCTGCACGAGCGCCTCGCTCGCGTGCTCGACCAGCAACGTCGGGCGATCGTCACCATGCTGTCGCGGCTGGCCGTCGATCGCGAGGACCTGTCCGCTTTCGCGGGCACGGATCTCGGCGATCTGCGCGCGCTTTACCTCGGCGAAGGCGACGTGCACGAGGGAGGACAGTCCGTCGCGCGTCTCACATTCACCGGCTGCACGGTGATGTACAAACCGAGGTCGCTGCGCGTCGATGCGGCCCTGGACCTTTTCCTGGCAACCGTTCTCCACGGCGACGCTTCGCGGATACGCGTACCTGCCGTGCTCGACCGGGGCGACTATGGCTGGAGCCGCCATGTCGACCACATCTACTGTGCCGACGACACCCAGCTCTCCATCTTCTATCGCAACATCGGGCACTGGCTCGCGGTAATGCGGCTGCTAGGCGGCACCGACATCCACTATGAAAACCTCATCGCCTCATCCGTCGTGCCCTACGTGGTCGATGTCGAGAGCCTGTTCGTCACCGAGATTCCGCTCCCGCCGTCGCAAAAGGGCGAAGCGGTGGATCTTGCGCAGGCGCTCATTCGTTCCTCGGTGCTGCGAACCGGCCTCGTTCCCTTCCGCGCGCCCGTGCTCGGTCTCGATGGTGTCGACATCTCGGCCATCGGCGCGCTCCAGGGCGAGCAACCGAAAATTCGCGTGCCCGAGATCGTCAATCCCGGCACGACCGACGCGCGCGTCGGCCTGGTCAGCATCGACATCGAAACCGGCAAGAACCATCCTTGCAGCCATCCCGATATCTCCCGCTTCTGGGAAGACATCGTCGCCGGCTTCCGCACGATGACCGACATACTCGTGCAGCGCCACCGCAACGGTGAACTCACTCCCTTGCTCGACGCCTTCGTCGGGTGTCGCATACGGCGCATCCGGCGGCCCACGCAGGCGTATGTCGAAGTGATGCGTATGCTCTGGCATCCGGCATCCTTGCACGACGAAACGGCCGCCATCGAACGCGCGCACGACCTGCTGGCCCGGAATGCGACCGTCTCCCCCATCGCGCCAGCCGATCCTTCCGTCATCGCAGGCGAAATCGACGACATGCGCCACGGCGATGTCCCCGTCTTCGCCAACGTACTCGACGAGGCGCAACGCGACGAGGTGTTTCACGCTTGGCTGGACATGCGCATCGAGTTGGAGGAACTGACCATCCGGGGCGCTCTCGTTACCGCCCACCTCAACGTCCGCCTCAACGACGACAAGCGCTCACCCTACGACCTTTCTGCCCGGCGCGCGCATGCCGGGGACCTGGACCGCCGGCGCCGGTCGATGGCCCGCGAGACGCTCGAACAGCTCCTGCGTCTCGCGGTGCGCGGCAACGACGGCACCATGACCTGGATCAGCCCGATCCTCGGTCGCGGTGGCTGGACCATGCGGACGCTGCAGGCCAACCTTTACGTCGGCCTCGGCGGCATCGCGCTGGCGCTCGCCGCATACGCCGAGGAAATGCGGCATGGCCGCGTGGACGAGGTGGCCGGGGTCGAGGAGTCGTTGCAGGGCGTGCTTCGCATCCTGCAAGCCGCCGAGGACACCGACGAAGCCGAGGCCATCGGCGGCTTCATTGGATTGGGCTCCCAGGTGCAGTCCTGGCTCACTCTGGATCATCTGCGCCCCGGCGAAGGGTTCCTGGCCCGCGCTGCCGCGCAGGGAGCGCGCATGGAACACTGGGACATCGAGAACGAACGCGTGCTCGACATCCTGGAAGGCGTGGGCGGGGCGATCGTTCCGCTGCTCAATCTCGCCGAGGCCGCCGGCGATTCGCGCTGGCTGGAACTGGCGGTGCGTGCGGGAAGGCATCTCGAGGCCACAGCGATCGTCGACGAGCGCGGCGCACGGTGGCCCGCTTCGATCTTCAGCGAACCCATCGGGGGTTTCGCGCACGGCGCGACGGGCACCGGTTGGGCGCTCACGCGCCTCGGCCTCAGCGAAGCAGGCAACGGAACCGATCGGCGCCGCTGGCTCGAGCTTGCCGAACGGGCCTTCGATTTCGAGGAATCGCTGTACGACGTGAACGCGGGCAACTGGATCGACGTACGCAAACCGGACAGCGGCGACTTCGCCAATACGTGGTGTCACGGCAGTGTCGGCATCGGCCTGGCGGCGTGCGATCTCTACGAACGCACGGGCCATCCGCGCCATCTGGGCACGTTGCGCCGGGCAGTACGCGCCGCGGCGGAAGGCGGTTGGGGACACAGCCATACGCTTTGCCACGGTGACCTGAGCACCTGGGAGCTGTTGACCCGCGCAGCGCGCGTCTCCCCTGCTCCGGTCGCCGACACCGGACTTCCGGCGGCGGCGATGGTGTTGTCCAGCATCGAGGAACACGGCATCGTCGGCGGCCTGGCGCGCGATGCGTTCACGCCGGGCCTGATGAGCGGCGTGTCCGGGTCGATCCTGCAATTGATCCGCATGCACCCCGCATCGCGTGTGCCATCGCCACTGCTGATGGAATGGCGCCTGCCAGTGCCGTCGCGGGCGGCGGCGGAGGAACACGACGCGCTGGCGACCTGACAGCGGCAAGAGGTTGCAACCTTTTACCGGGCTCGTGCATCCCTCTCAGCGACCAGCCCGCCCCGGCCATCCGGCCGTGGCCGCGCGCGCCCTCGCCGACAGGAAAGACCCGATGCCGTTTCGCAAGCTCCTTCTCTTGCTGGTGTGCTTCGCCCCGATACCCGCTGCCGTTGCGCAAAGCGCTTCCGAATCCGAACAGGCGCGGATGGATCGCGTCTTCCAGCGGCTCGGAAGCCAGTTCATTGCGGACGGCCGTGCCGACGGCGTGTCGATTGCCGTGGTGAAGGACGGCCAGCCGCATTTCTACAACTTCGGTACGACCACGCGCGGCAAGGACAAACCGCCCACCGAAGATTCGGTCTACGAGATCGGCTCGGTCAGCAAGGTGTTCAATGCGCTGATCCTTGCGCACGCCGTGCAGGAAGGGAAGATCGATCTCCAGGACGACATCCGCCGCTACCTGCCCGGCGACTATCCGAACCTGGCGTGGGAGGGCACGCCGGTGCGCATCGTCGACCTGGTCACGACCACCTCCGCGCTGCCCGACAACCTGCCCAATCCGTTTCCCGCCGGAGCCGATCCGGACAAGGCGCCCTTCATCGCGACAGACGCGATGAAACGCATCACCCCGAACCAGGTTTACGACGAGCTCAAGACCGCCAAGCTCAGTCGCAAGCCCGGCACCCAGACGCAACACTCCAATCTCGCACCGGTACTCATGGGCCGCATTCTCGAGAAGGTCTATGGCGAATCGTACGAGAGTCTGGTGGCGCGCTATATCGAGAAGCCGCTCGGCATGCAGACGGGGTTCGGAAAAAGCCGGGAATCCCTGGAGGTCGACGGTTACAACAAGCGCCACGTCGCCATGCCGCGCATGTATGAAGACGCGTTCCTGATGGCGGGCGGCCTGCGCTACAGCACCCGCGACATGGCGAAATTCCTGAACGCGGAACTGGCGGCAACCGACCCGGCCATTCGCCTGACCCAGAAGCCGGCCTGGGGAGATCCGGCCGGATCCGGCATGGGCCTCAACTGGGTTCTCAGCAGAACCGTCGAGAACAAGCCACGCCTGCGCATGTCCGGCAGCACCTTCGGCTGCGCCAGTTACATCGAGATGTATCCCGCGCTCGGCTACGGGATCATCCTGCTGGCCAACCGGCCGGGCGAGGCGCAGAACGAACTGCAGGACCTGGCCAACCAGGCCCTGGAACAGATCTGGGGAAGGCCGCCGGCCCTGGTGGCACTCGAACGCGCGTTGCAGGACGACCGTTCCGGCAACGCGTCCCGCGTGATCGCGGACGTGAAGCGCAAGCACCCGGAGCTGCATCTCTCCGAGGACTACGTGAACACCTGGGCCTACGGCCTGTTGCGCGAAGGCAAAGGTGCCCAGGCGATCGGCCTGTTCCGCTACAACACGGAGCAGTGGCCGAACAGCTGGAACGCCTTCGACAGTCTGGCGGAAGGCTACGAAACGCTGGGCGACACATCCGGCGCCATCGCCAACTATCGCAAATCGCTGGCACTCGATCCTTCCAACAACCATGCTGCCGAACACCTGAAGAAGCTTCAGGCCGAAAAATAGTCAACCTTATGCCCGTCCCGCGAGCAACTCGTCCAGTTGCGCGAACTGTTCCGGAAGACCGTCCGCCGACCCGGCGATGGCATCCTCCCGGGCGGCTTCCGTGGGGTAAAGCTCGTGCAAGGTGACCAACGTCTTACCATCGCGTTCCTCGAACGTCACGGTGGTCAAGGCGCCGTCCTCGCTTTCTTCGTTCGTCCAGACGATGCGCGTATCCGCCGTCACCTCCTTGTAGGTGCCGAAGAACGCCATCGGCTGGTCGAAGGCCGGGTGCTTGAACACGAGCCGATACGTGCCGCCGGTGCGGATATCCATGTCGCACGACTCAAGTGTCATGCCCGCGGACTTCGGCACCCACCATTGCTTGAACAGGTCCGGCGTGCTCCAGGCTTCGAACACGAGGTGCACGGGTGCGTCGAATGTTCGCGTGACGACGAGTTCGCGATCGGATGTGCGTTCCACGGAGGTCGGGTTCATGGCAGCCGGTTACCTTTTCTTTGGTTGGACATCTGTCTTTTCCCTGCGTTTCAGTTGCTCGACGATCTCGTCCAGTGCGTCGAAGCGTGCGCTCCAGAGTTGCCGGTGCCGCTCGATCCACGCGGCCTCCTCTTCCAGCCGCCGGGGTCCCAACTTGCAAGTTCGGACGCGCCCGACCTTTTCCGTCGTTACCAAACCGGCCTGCTCCAGCACGCCGATGTGTTTCTTCATGCCAGTGAGGGTCATGTGGAACCGCTGGGCGAGATCGGATACCGAGGCATCCGAGCCACCGAGTTGCTCGAGAACACCTCGCCTCGTGACATCGGAGAGCGCAGCGAAGGTCGTGTCGAGCGAAGTCTGATAGTGAACCATGTGGTTCACTGTATGCCCGATGCATGGGGTTTGCAAGTGGTCCGCATTGCGTCGTGGACGGGTCGCCGAATCTAAACGAACTGTCACGCCCCAGGCGACGGCCGCGACGCTAACATGCCGGGATCACTCGGATGGGGACGCGGACATGATGAAACTGGCAAATGGGGTGTTGGTGGCGGCTCTGGCCGCGAATGTCGCCCATGCCCAGACCAACGCGGGCGAGCAGAAACCCGACTCGGATCTCCCCTTCACCATCACCAAGGTGGCGAGCTTAGAGATTCCCTGGCGTATCGCCTTTCTTCCCGACGGCCGCATGCTCGTTACCGAGAAAGTCGGCCGCGTCGCCCTGGTAACCCCGGAGGGTGCCAAGACCGACCTCGGCGGCGTGCCCGCGAGCTATTTCGAAGGCCAGAACGGCATGCTCGGCGTCTTTCTCTCGCCGCATTACGCCAGCGACCACAGCGTGTACCTCACCTATGTCGAGCCGGGCGACTATGGCGGCGCGGTGGCCTTGGGCCGCGGGCGACTGGTGCTCGACGACAAGCCGCGGCTCGAAGGCTTCCAGGTGTTGTGGCGCCAGGTGCCTTCGGGCAAGGGCGGCCAGCCCGGTGGTCAGATCGCGTTCTCGCCGGACGGCAAGTACCTTTTCCTCACCCTGGGCGATCGCCAGCGCTTCACGCCCGCGCAGGACCCCAGCCAGCCGGTGGGCAAGATTCTTCGGCTCACGCTCGACGGCAAGCCGGCGCCCGGCAACCCGTGGGCGGGCAAGGTCGGCGCGAGCACCATTCCGCTGATCGACCCCCCGGCCGACACCGAGAAGGCCAAGACGGCGCCCGTCGTCAGCACCTATACGTTCCAGGGGCCGAACCGCACCCCGGCGGAAACCTGGAGCATCGGCCACCGCACGCCTTACGGTCTCGCCTTCGGGCCGGACGGCCGTTTGTGGGAACTCGAGCACGGCCCGCGCGGCGGTGACGAATTGAACCTTATCCAGCGTGGCAAGAACTATGGATGGCCACTGGTCTCATACGGCATCAACTACAACGGCGTGCCTATTCCCAGTCCGGACACGCGACCGGATCTCGTGAAGCCGGTGATCTACTGGACCCCGGTGATCGCTCCGGGCAATCTCATGTTCTACAAGGGCAAGCTGTTCCCGGAGTGGAACGGCAGCGCGCTGCTCAGCGGCCTCGTGAGCCTGGGCATCGTTCGCGTCACGTTCGATCATAACGGTGGCGCCACCGCGGTCCAGCGGTGGACCATCGGCAAGCGCGTTCGAGATATCGAAGAGGCGCCGGACGGCTCGCTGTGGATGCTGGAAGACGGCTCGCCCGGTGGCCTCTACCACCTCACGCCGAAGTGATCGGCCGATACCTGGTCAGTCCTTCGCCCGGTATTCCTCCGGGATGGTGAAGACCACATCGGCGCGGGCGTAACCGCCGTCCTTCACCTCTTCGATCAATACCATCGTATGGGGACGCGCCGCTTCGGAGAAATATTCCACCAGCATCGCCGTGGTGCGGTGGACGATCTCCTCTTTCTGCGCGCGGGACAGGGCGGCTTCGGGAACCTTGAAGTTGGCGAACGGCATGGGATTTCTCCTTCATTCTGGCGGATGTCGGAAGGAAGTATGCCCAGCCGTTCCATCGATAAGTGATATGTGATTACATCAATTTCATGGATTTGCACGGGATCGATCTCAATCTGCTGGTTGCCTTCGACGCCCTGATGAACGAGCGCAGCGTCACGAAGGCGGCCAGGCGTCTGGGCAAGACACAGCCGGCGGTGAGCGCGGCCCTCGCCCGGTTGCGGGATCTCTTCAACGACGAACTGTTCGTACGCGGCAAGGAGGGCCTCCGGCCCACGCCGCGCGCCGTGGAACTCGCCGCGCCGATCGGACGCGCATTGCGCGAGATCCGGCAGACCCTGCGGCACACCGACGAATTCGATCCATCGGTCTCGACGCTGTCCTTCAATGTCGCGATGCAGGAGCACGCGGTGTTCAAGATTGCTCCGGCCTTCGTCGAACGCCTGCGCGCGCACAGCCCTTCCATCACGATGCATCTGATCACGTATGGCGCGAGGGACGAGGCCATCACCCTGCTCGACAGCGGCGAAGCCGACGTGGCGATCGGCGTGCCGCCGAGAACGGCGCCAGGACGCATTTTCGTCCAGACGCTTTTCGAAGAACCGTTTGTCTGCATCATGCGGAAAGACCACCCCGCGGCCGGTGGTCCGCTCGATCTCGGCACCTACCTGTCGCTGGAGCACCTGCTCGTTTCACCCGAGGGTGACCGCTTCGGCCACACCGATACCGCACTGGCCAGGAAGGGTTTATCGCGACGCCTCGGCGTCACCATCACCCAGATGTATCCCGCGCCCGCCCTTGTCGCGACGTCCGATCTGATAGCAACGCTCATGCTTGGCGTTGTCGACGACGCACGCTGGAAGGATCTTCTGGAAATCCGGCAACCGCCCGTCGAACTGGCCCCTTGCCCTTACGTCATGATCTGGCATCGCCGAAACGACAAGCATCCGGCGCAACGCTGGTTGCGAGGTTGCCTGGAATCTCTCGTGCACGCCGGCACGTAGGAGACCTTCCCGGCAATTGCCGTGCCGGAGCTGTTGATGTTGCCTTGCTCGCGCATTCGTTGCCGAAAAGAAGCAGTGATTGTTCGCGCGACTGGCCGCATGAGCAAACCACTCGATGCGCAGCGCCATGTGCTCGTGGCACGGCCTCACGCCTGTCGTCGCGTCGTCACTCGCCGATAGCGCGAATCAGACACTTCGCCTCCTAGAATGCACCGCTGCGGACAAGAAGAAGCATCGCCGCGCCCACGACAGTCACTCTCACCGCACGGCAGCAGGGGACACGCGCGTGAACCGTTGGCCGATACTGTTCGTCGGATTATCTGTGGCCTTGTCCGGCCACGCCCAGGACGCAGCCGACGCGTCGTTGCGTGCCGAAAATGCGCGGCTTCGCGCCGAGGTGAATGCACTTCGCCAAGCAGTGCAAAACATGGAATCGCGTCTCGACGTCATCGAGCACGCGCAGACGCGGACGCCAGCGGATCGGGAACCAACCGCTGGCATGTCCTCATCTGCCCTGGCGAACAGGGATGCCGGCGCGCAACCGGACGTGCAGAAGGCGTCGGTTTCGACGGCCACGGCCGTTGGGGTTCCTCCCGGCCGCCTGCCCGCGCAGAACTCGGTCGCCGATCCCGGTGCGGGCGCCTCGCGCCCGGACAATGCACCGTCGCCGACGGATCCCGACCTCCAGGGTTTCATCGACATCCCCGGCACCGAAACGAAGGTTCGCATTGGCGGTTACGCGAAGCTCGACGTCGTCGCCGACAACCACGACGCCGGAAACGACGAACAATTCATTCCCGCGCTGTTTCCCGCCGGCATGGACAGTCGCGACCATCGGCATTTCAACATGCACGCCCGCCAGACCCGTTTCAGTTTCGAGGCCAGGCGACCGACGGACTACGGGAGCCTGCGCTTCTATCTCGAGAACGACTTCTTCGGCAGCGATCCGAACAGCTACCAGTTCCATGTCCGGCATGCGTTCGGACAGATCGGCAATACCTACGCAGGCTACGGATATTCGGCATTCATGGATCCGGACGCGTTGCCCGACACGCTAGATTTCGCGGGTCCTGGCGGGCAGATGTACGTTCTGCAGCCGGGCATCCATCAGTCGTTTCCTTTCGGTGACGGCAACAGCCTGACCATTTCAGGCGAGCGCCCGCAAACGGAGGTGGATGCTCCCTTGGACGCGGCCGCCACGAAAGGCGCCACGCGCGTGCCCGACCTCGTCGTGGCGCTGCGAACGGAGCGTACGTGGGGACATCTGCAGGCGGGCGCCCTGCTCCGCCGCCTGGGCTACACGGACGGGCCGCGCAGCAGCTACGCCAACGGATGGGGCGTAGCCGTCAGCGGCACCCTCGCGGCCGCCGGCCAGGACCTTTTCATGTTCAGTGGCGTCTACGGCCATGGCATTTCGCGGTATCTGTCGGATGCGAGCGGCTCGGGTCTCGATGCCCTCGTCGGCACCGATCGCGGCATCCATCCATTGAAGGCCTGGGGCTGGTATGGGGCATACACGCATTACTGGTCGCCCTTGTGGCGTTCCAACCTCGTTTACGGACAAGCGCACGTTCCCGGGCGCGAGGGCCTGGATGCCGACGACTTCAAGCTGAGCGACTACACCGCATTGAACCTGATCTGGAGCCCTGCCCCCACTTGGACGATGGGCGTCGAACTGCTCTGGGGAACGCTGGAACAACAAGGCAAGGCGCGCGCCAACGACACCCGTGTGCAGGGGTCGGTGCAATACAACTTCATAAGGTAATCAGGTCCGACAAACACGAAGGAGCGCATCATGATGTCTGGCGACAAGAAGATCGGCGTCCTGCCCGCCACGTTCCTGGTCGCGGGAAACATGATGGGTTCCGGGGTATTCCTCCTGCCGGGAAACCTCGCGAAGTTCGGCTCGGTCTCCATCTGGGGATGGGTGGTCACCACCATCGGCTCTCTGCTGCTTGCATTCGTGTTCGCAAAGCTGGGAAGACTTGCACCAAAAGCCGGCGGTCCCTATGCCTACGCGCGGGATGCCTTCGGTCCCTACGTCGGCTTCCAGACCAATACCATCTACTGGTTCGCGAACTGGATCGGCAACGTCGCATTACCGATCTCGGCCGTCGGCTATTTCAGTTATGTGATTCCCGCTTTGGCGAATCCATGGATACGCACCGCCGTCGTGATCGCGCTGATCTGGTCGTTTACCTTCGCCAATATCGCGGGCGCCAACGTCGTGACGCGCATCCAGTCGATCACCACCTCCTTCGCCCTCGTGCCGCTTCTTGCCGTTGCGCTTCTGGGATGGTTCTGGTTCAAGAGCGACGTGTTCTCGGCGGCATACAACGTCTCCGGCAGATCGGATTTCCAGGCCATCTCCGCGTCGGCGTCGTTGACGCTCTGGGCGTTCATCGGCGTGGAATCCGCCTCGGTGTCGGCGGCCGTGGTGCGGAACCCCGAGAAGAACGTGGCCATCGCGACACTGGCCGGTGTCGCATTGGCAGCCGTGGTCTATATCGCCAGTTCCTCCGTAATCATGGGCATGGTGCCCAACGCCGAGCTGAAAGTCGCGGACGCTCCGTTCGCGCTCGCCGCGCAGATGGCCGTCGGCCCCGTCGCCGGCAACATTGTCAGCCTGTGCGCCGCCCTTGGTGCGGCGGGATCACTGGGCGGCTGGATCCTGTTGACCGCGCTCTCGGCGAAAGCGGCTGGCGACGATGGACTGTTCCCCGCGATCTTCAGCCGCACCAATGCCGACGGAACGCCGGTGATGGGGCTCCTGATCGTCGCCGTGCTCATGACGCTCGTGGTGCTGGTCACCGCGACCCCGTCCTCCGCCTCGGCGCAGTTCGAACTGGTGACCTCGGCGGCGGTGGTCCTGACGCTTCTGCCCTACATCTACTCCTGCGTCGCCTGCTATTTCGTGGTGGAGCAAGGCCACGCCAGCAGCCATGTCGGCATGTACTGGGTACTTACCAGCATCGTGGTCATCTACTGTCTCTGGGCTATTTTCGGTACCGACGGCCGGCTGGTGACGTGGGCGTTCCTGTTCATGCTGTTCATCACCGTCTTCTACCCGTTCTTCAGCGAAGAGCGACGGCAGAAAACTCTCTCCGCGAAGATCGCCTCGCCGACCGCCAGGAGCTGACCCATGTACTTCAATTCGCTCGACTATCCCATTGTCGTCATCGACGACGACTACGAGTCGCCGCGCATCAACGGTATCCTCATACGTGCCCTTGCGGACGAGATCGCCACCACCGGCCAGCGCGTGCTCACCGGGCTCAGCATGGCCGACGCCCATGCCGCCGGCCGCACGTACACGGCGGCCTCGGCCGTCCTCATCTCCATCGACGGCACCGAAGAGGGTCCCGGCCAGTTCGACGACCTCTTCCTCTTCCTGGACGAACAGGAGGCCAGACGTGGCGACCTCCCGGTATTCCTCTACGGCGAGAGACGCACCATCGAGAACCTGCCCACCCGCCTGCTGGGACGCGTGCACGGTTTCATCTATTTGTACGAGGACACCAAGGCCTTCATCGCGCGCCAGGTGTTGCGAGCCGCCGACGATTACATGGAGCGACTCCTGCCGCCGTTCTTCAAAGGCCTGATCATCCACTCCGGACGCAGCAACTACAGCTGGCACACCCCGGGGCATGCGGGCGGCATCGCCTTTACCAAATCGGCCGTGGGCCGCGCGCTACACCAGTTCTTCGGAGAGAACACGTTGCGCAGCGACCTGTCCATTTCCGTGCCGGAACTGGGCTCGCTGCTCGACCACAGCGGTCCGATAAAGACCGCCGAGGAGGAAGCGGCCAGGAACTTCGGTGCGGACCACACCTACTTCGTCACCAACGGCACGTCCACGTCCAACAAGATCGTCTGGCACGGTGTGGTGGCCCGGGGCGAGGTGGTGTTCGTGGACCGCAACTGCCATAAGTCGCTGCTGCATTCGATCATCATGACCGGCGCGGTGCCCGTATGGCTGAAGCCGAGCCGCAACGCCCACGGGATCATCGGGCCCATCAGCCTCGACCAGTTCGACCCGGCATCGATGGCGGCGCGCGTCGACGGCCACCCGCTGGCGCGCCAAGCGCGCATGGACGGTCCGCGTGCCCGCGTGGCAACCGTAACGAACTCCACCTACGACGGTCTCTGCTACAACGCTGAAGCGATCGCCGAACGCATTGGGGAGGCCGTCGATTACCTGCACTTCGACGAGGCATGGTACGGCTATGCCGCGTTCCACGAGTTGTACGAAAACCACTATGCCATGGGCAAAGGCCATGGACGGATCCAGAACGCCGTGATGTTCGCCACGCAGTCCACGCACAAGCTGCTGGCCGCGTTCTCGCAGGCCTCGATGATCCACGTACGCGACGGCAGGGAGCGCAGACTGGATACCCGGCGCTTCAACGAGGCGTTCATGATGCACACGTCCACCTCGCCACACTACGGCATCATCGCCTCGTGCGACGTGGCCTCGAAGATGATGGAAGGGCGTGCCGGCAGGTCACTGGTTCAGGAAACCCATGAGGAGGCGATCGCCTTCCGTCGCGCCATGCTGCACATCGAACATGGGATGCCAAGGGACGAGTGGTGGTTCCAGGTATGGCAGCCGGACGCCTTGCGCAGGCGGCTCGAGCGTGAACTGGACACCATCGGGCCGGTCGAAACTCGCCAGAGAGACTGGCTGCTCGCCTCGAATGCCACCTGGCACGGCTTCGGCGAACTGCCGGAGGCGTACATCATGATCGACCCCATCAAGGTGACGGTACTGACGCCCGGCCTGGATCTCGGCGGCGGGCCCCCCGCGTCCCAGGGCATTCCCGCGGCCGTGGTCACCAAGTTCCTGTGGGAGCGCGGCATCACGGTCGAGAAGACGAATCTCTATTCGTTCCTCTGTCTGTTCTCCATGGGCGTGACGAAGGGCAAGTGGAGTACCCTCGCCACCGAACTTCTCGCATTCAAGACGCTCTACGACCGCAACGAGCCATTGCGGAGCGCGTTGCCGACCCTCGCCGGGTCTTACCCGCTCGTCTACGAATCGCTCGGCCTGCGCGACCTCTGCGACGCCCTGCATGCCTTCAACGTGGAGAACGGCGTCGCACGGGTGATGAACGACATGTACGTCGAGCTGCCCGATCCGGTGATGACGCCTGCGGAAACGTACGACCGCTTCGTGCAGGGAAAGGTGGAATATGCGGGTATCGACGAACTGGAAGGACGTATTGCCGCCACCATGATCGTGCCCTACCCGCCTGGGATTCCCACCATCATGCCGGGCGAGCGCTACGGCGGCCAGAACAAGGCCATCATGGAATCGATGCGCCTTGCCCGCGAGCAGAACCGCCTGTTCCCCGGATTCGAATCGGACGTGCACGGATTGCTGGTGGATGTGGACGCGCAGGGCAACGAGCGCTATGTCGTCGAGGTACTCACGCGTTCCGGCGAGGCCTAGACTCCGCGCTTGTCCCGCGCGCGGTGAACTCATCGCAAAGCTGTTCCACGAGCGCCCGATGATCCGGCAGGTCGTCGAGGGCACGGATAGCGGCCTGCTGGATCATCGCGAACTCATGTCGCGCCGCCTCCACATGGGGGTACGCGCTGCGCATGGGTTCGAGGTCGGTCCTGAACTCCATCCCGTACAGCACGTATTGCCAGCTGGAGGTCATGAACATCTCCAGGTCGCTGATGAAATCCAGCCGATGCGGAGGCCTCTGCCTCCACTTCGTCAGCTTGTCCTGCAAGGTGTGCGGGATGGTGGATGCGTCGGTATTGTCGATCCAGAACGCCGAGTCGCGCCGCTGGCTCAGGCAATAGTGCATCTTGATGAAGTCGATGATGCGGTCGTAGCGTGCCACCATCATTTCGTTGAAATGACGCGCGGCAGGTTCCATGTCGCCGGTGTCCGTGGGCAACAGGTGGGTGAGCAGATAGGTTGCCAGCTCGATCAGCGCGATGCCGGTCGATTCCAGCGGCTCGACGAAGCCGCCTGCCAGCCCCACCGCCACGCAGTTCTTGCGCCAGTGTTCGGGGCGGTAGCCCGTCTCGAACTTGATGTGCGTGGCTTTCAGGCCGTCACCTGCACGGCCAAGATAGCTGCGGAACACTTCCTCGGCTCGATCGTCGCTCGTGTGTCGCGACGAATACACGTAACCCACCCCGCGCCGCTTCTGCAAGCCGATGTCCCAGATCCACCCCGCCTCCTGGGCGGTGGAGATCGTGTAGGACGGGATCGGTGTGTCGGGCGTCTCGTACGGCACCTGCATGGCTACCGCGCGGTCGGCGAACAGCACGTCGGCACGGCTGCGAAACGGCGACTGCATCACGTTGCCGATGAGCATGCCGCGCAAGCCGGTGCAGTCGACGTACAGGTCGGCGGTGAGCGGGCCCTCCTCTTTCGTCACCACGCGTGCTATCGCGCCGTGTTCGTCCAGTTCGGTGCGCTCCACCGTCGCGACATGCCGAACGACGCCGAGCGCCTCCTGACCGTGCTCGGCGAGTACGCGCGCGAAACAGGCGGCATCGAAGTGGAAGGCGTGGTTCAGCGGCCCCTGGTAGTCCGGGTCCCTCGCCCGTCTGGGTGCGCGCGAGTGATCGACAAGGGTGCTCTGCATCGATACGGCATCGGCGAACGGCATACCCGCGGGTGCGGCGCCCAGCAGCCAGTACGGCAGCAGTTCGGGACCGCCGGGACGCTGGCTGGGCGCGTTGAACGGATGGAAGAAGTGATCCGGGCCCGGGGCGCCCGGCGGGCGGACCCAGTGGCGGTAATGGATGCCCTGCTTGTACGTCGCCGTGGCGCCGACCAGGAAGCGGCGCTCATCGAGACCGATGGCCGCCAGCGTGCCGCGAATGGAGGGGAACGTGGCCTCGCCAACACCGAGCAGACCGATGTCGGGCGATTCCACGAGATGCACCTGCACGCTCCGCGGATCGACCGCGTTGACCGCCTTGGCGAGATAGCACGCCGCCAGCCATCCGGCGGTGCCGCCACCCACGATCAATACTCTCTTCAGATGCGCCATGGTGTGCCCCGCCGCTGCCGAACGATGATCAAAAGAATTGCCGGGCCGCCCCACGCGGGCCCGGCAAGCGCCATTCAATGGGAGAGATGGCGACGCCTTTCCGGGCGCCGCCGGGAGAACGGCAAACCTCAGGCGGCGGGCGCATCATGGGAGCCGCCGTGCATCAGGGTCAGAACCAGACGCCGAGCTGTACGCCATACGTACGCGGCGCGAGGTATTGCGACACGTACTGCAGCGACCCGTCGGACATGAGGAAGCGGCCGGCGCTGGTGCGGATCCTCCCGTCGGACACGTTCTGCACATATGCGTTCACCCACCACTTGTCGCCCGGCTCGCTGTAACGCAGCGACACGTCGCCGCGCGTGTACGACTTCTGCCGGTCGCCCGAGCCCAGGTTGAAATAGCTGAGCCACTGGGAGCTCTGGTACTGCGCGCTGACGCGCGGCGTGAGGCGGCCGCCGTTGGCGAGGTGGAAGGTGTGCTCGTAGATGCCGGTGAGCGACACATTCGGGGCATGCGGCAGGTCGTTCCCGGTCACGTTCATGCAGTTCGCCAGGTTCGATTCCGGCGGACATGCCGGCAGCCCCTGGTAGTCGTTCGAACCCGCATACACCAGCCTTCCCAGTTCCTTCTTCGGAATCGCGGAGAAGATCAGGTTGAAGCGATCGTCGGTGGCCTGATAGGCCAGCTCCGTTTCGATACCGAGCACCTTGGTGCTGCCGCCCACATTGGAGAAGCCGAGGCCATGGTTGCCGTCGGGGTACACGATGGGTGCCGAGAGCTGGAAGTTCTTGAAGTCTTCATAGTAGACGGCCGAGTTCCACGTCATATGGCCGTCGAGGAAGGTGAACTTGCTGCCGACTTCGTAGTTGGTCAGCGTCTCGGGCTTGTACAGCGTGCCCGCGTCCTGCGTGCCGCCCGACTTGTAGCCAGTGGACACGCTGGCGTAAAGCAAGCCGTTCTCGCTCACGTCGGTATCCAGGCGCAGCAACCAGGTGGGCTTGCTCTTGCTGTAGCGGGCCGTATTCCGCTGCGAGATGGAGAAGCCGTTCGACGGATCGGGGTAGACATCCGGCGAAATGGGCACCTGGGGAACCGCCGGGTCGTAGGACCAGCCCCAGTTGATGCCGCCCCTGTTCTCCTTGGTGTCGTGCGACCAGCGCGCGCCGCCCGTCAAACGCCAGTGATCGCTGAGATGCCACGTGGCCTGGCCGAACACCGCGTACGACTCCACGGTTTCCTTCGGCTGGATGAAGGAGCCCTGCCAGCTCACGGTGCCGTAACGCGTGCCGTTCATGATGGGGATGTCGAAGCGGATATCGTTGTCTTCGTACCCGTAGTACGCACCGAGGATCCAGTCCACGGTCTGCGCGCCGACGGACTTGAGGTTGATTTCCTGGCTCCAGTTCTTGTAGTTGGAGTCGTTGGTCCGGTCGTCCTGGTAGACACCGTTGGTGGTGAAGCTCGTCGGTACGCTGACGCCCACGTCCTGGTCGAAATCGCTCTTACCGGAATACTTGTTGTAACCGGCGATGTAGCTGAGCTGCACGCCGTCGTTGATCGTCCAGTCCATGCGGCTGCGCACGGTGTTCGACGTACGGTGCAGATACGGCGCGGTATCGATCAGCGCAGACCAGAAATCCTGACCCTGGCGCGGAGTCTGCATCAGGCTGAGGCTGGGCGTGCCGCGATCGATGAAATACTCGTATGACAGGTTCCACTTGAACGCGTCGCTCGGTTGCCACAACGTGCTGATGCGCGCGGCGGTCTGGTCCTGGGCGTTGTATTTGTCGCCGTTCTGCACGTACCAACCCGGGTCGATCGGCCTGAAGCCGGCGAGGTTGCCACCGGAGGCGAGGTAGGCCTGTTGCTGCTGCGCCACGCTGGGCAGCTGGCCCGACGGCTTCTGGTAATCCACGTAGCCGTCGTGCTGCTGGTGCACCGCGGCCACGCGCATGGCGAAGGTATCGCTGATGGGCAGGTTGAACGCCGCCCTGGCACCGGACTGGTTGTAATTGCCCGCTTCCACCTGCGCGTTGCCGTAGAAGCCCGCGCCGATGTCCGGCTTGGCGGTCTGGAAACTGATGGCGCCGGCGGTGGAGTTGCGGCCCCAGAGCGTGCCCTGCGGGCCACGCAGCGTTTCCACGCCTTCCATGTCCAGCAACAGGCCGGAGGCCGCCTCTGCGCGCGGCGCATAAACGCCGTCGACGAAGGTGGCGACTTCGGGATCGGCGTATTCGGTCTTCGCACTGTCGTTGCCGATGCCGCGAAGGGTGAGCGTCACCACGCCATGATCGCCCTGAGAGGTGCCTTGCAGGCCGGGAACCAGCTTGGTGAGGTCCTGCACCGTCATGACGCGCTCCCTGTCGAGCGTGTCGACCGTGATCGCGGTAACGGCCACCGGCGTCTTCTGCAGCGGCGTCTCGCGCTTGGTCGCGGTGACCGACACGGCGTCCAGGTTTTGCACCTTACGGTCGGCGGCCGCAGGGTTCTTCGACGCGGTGTCTTGTCCCGTGGTTTCCTGATCGGCGGCAAGCAGCGTGCCCGGAGCGATCACGAGCGATATGGCGACATACAACAAATTGCGATGCAGACTCATCTGGCTCTCCCCATCCATCGATTGAATATGTGTTGTCCGCCGCGTGCATCGGTCGTGACAAGATTTCCCCTATTCCCCGAGCGGCACGTCATCGATCCTCGAATGACAGCGCTGTCATCGCTGGATCATAGAACTCCGGGGCGACGAATGCTTGCCGCATGGCAGCACGGCGGCATCGTCGTTACACACCTTGCAAAAACAGGTTCCCTCGCTTACACCGCGCCTGTCAGCGCGGCATTTTGCTGCGGAGCAAACAGGCGAGGCGTGCGGTGCTTCGCGAATACGCGGTTTACAGCTTGCCCGTTGGCGGCGGACACGCCAGCTTGCGATCGGCGACCGTGCCGAGCGACACGTCGGTGATGGCGATCGATGCTCCCGCCTTGCTCGACCATTCGAACGGGCGGTCGATCTTGCTCATGTCGGCACCGGCGGCGCGGAAGCACTTCAACGGAATGCCGACACGCAACCACTGGCCGGCAGGCAACGAGGAAAGCTGCTGCCCGATGGCCACCTGCCCTTCGCAACCTGCGCCACAACCGATGCCGATGGTCGACGTATCGTCGGCCGATATCGCGTCCACTCTCAAGGTGGTCACGAGCATCACGTCGCCATTGGTTTCGCGGTCCACATCCATGGGTGCCGGGGCCACCAGTTCGATGCGTGCGGCCTCCGAGCTCCTGCCGCTCCAGCTGAAACTGCGCGCGTCTTCCTGCGCCTTGTAGTCGAGCGCACCGATCCGCAGGCTGCCGTCCGCCGTAGCGGCAGGCACGGCCGCGACATTCATGCCTTCGCCATTGGCACCGATCAGGCGCACCGCGACATCGCGCGCCGGCTTGCCACGAGTGAAGTACACGCCGGATTGCTGGTTGCTCAATTCGACACCCGGATCTTCCGGCAACGCGGGCGTATCCGTGCGATCGGCGTAGGTCAAGCCGAAGCCGAAGGGGAACTGCGGTTTCTCGCCCCGCGCGGCCGCCGCGAGCGGAACCTGGGCCGCGCTTCGTGGCCATGCGTACGCCAACTTCCCGTGAAAATCATGCGCCACCCGGCCGTCCGGAGTGCGCAGAAGCACATCGGCGACACCTTCGCCCTCGCTTCCGGGCAACCAGGCTACGACGAACGCGTCGGACGCATTGATCTCACGGTTGAGCCACAACGGACGTCCGGTCAGGAACACAGCCACCACAGGAATACCCTGCCCGCGCAGCTTGCGAAGCAGATCCAGATCGCGATCGTTACCGGGGCGATAGGCCAGGTTCGGCAGGTCGCCCTGAAACTCCGCGTAGGGGTCTTCACCGAACACGACGATGGCGACATCGGGCTTCTGCCTGTAGTCGCCCTCCGGAGCCAACTCCGCGGTGCCGCCGGCTGCCTTCACCTGCGCCTGGATACCCGCCCAAATGGACGTGGCGCCCGGGAAATTCGCATTGGTGAGACCGGTGCCCTGCCAGCTCAGCGTCCATCCCCCGTTCTGCTTGGAGATATTGTCGGCGCCGTCGCCGGCGATGAGCAGATGCTTGCGCGGATCGATCGGCAGCGTGCCGCGGTTGTTCTTCAGCAGCACCAGTGACTCGCGGACGGCGCGGCGGGCCAGCGTGCGATGAGCGGCGCTACCGACGACTTCGGCGGAGCGCACCGCCAATGCGTTGGCCGAAGGCAAACCGGCCTCGAACATGCCCAGACGCATCTTCACGCGCAAGATGCGAGTCACTGCATCGTCGACCCGGCTCATGGGAATCACGCCGGCTTTCACTTCCGCGAGGGTGTTCTTGTACAAGCCCTTCCACGAATCGGGGGCTTCCAGCATGTCCAGGCCCGCGTTGTAGGCCACGGGGCAATCCTCGTTCGTGCAGCCGGGCACCTGGCCGTGGGCGTTCCAGTCGCCGAGAACGATGCCGTCGAAGCCCATCCGCTCCTTCAGCACACCGGTGACGAGAGAACGGTTGCCTGCCATCTTCACCCCGTTCCAGCTGGAGAACGAGACCATCACCACCTGCACACCCGCCTCGATCGCGGGGACATAGCCGGCGGCATGGATGTCGCGCAACGCGGCCTCACCGATCCGGGCATCGCCCTGGTCCTTGCCGTTCTCCGTGCCGCCGTCGCCGAGAAAATGCTTGGCGGTCGCGATCACGTGACTGGCATCCAGGAATTCCGCCGTGCGCGCCTTGCCCTGCAGTCCGTTCACCACCGCGGCGGCGTAGCGGGCCACCAAAGAAGGATCCTGCGAATAGCCCTCGTACGCGCGGCCCCAGCGCCCGTCCTGCGGTACGGTGAGCGTGGGCGCGAACGTCCAGCCGATGCCGCTGGCGCGCAATTCCTGCGCGGTCGCCACGCCGATGTCATGGATCAGCTGCGGATCGCGTGCGGCGCCCAGCGCGGAGTTCTGCGGAAACAACGTGCCACCGACCAGATTGTTGTGGCCGTGCACGGCGTCGATACCGAACAACACGGGGATCGCCTTGCTGCCGCGCGAGGTGTCCATGGACGCGCGGTAGAACTCGTCGGCCAACGCCTGCCAGTGCGAGGCCACGGGAAACGGATGCCCGGGCGGCTTCGAATTGCCTCCCGCGAGCACGGACCCGAGCCGGTACTCGCGCACGTCGTCGGGAGTGACGTATTGAATGTCGGCCTGGATCATCTGGCCGACCTTTTCCTCCACCGACATCGTCGCGAGCAAGGCGCGCACCCGGGCTTCGAGCTGGGTATCGGCCGGCAGGGGCGACCTCGCGGTGGGCCATGTTTGCGGGTGCGCGACAGCGGCGTCTGCCGCATGAACGGGAGGGGTCATCGGCAAGGCACCGGCAAGGGTCAGGGCCACGGAAAGGCTTAGCGAAAACCCGCTGAATCGCTGCGGCAACGGCACTGAACGCTCCATGCTGCGCACCGGCGGCGCGCTTTACGGGGCGCATACTGGCAGGAATGACAGCGCTGTCAATTTGCTATGCAGCAATGCCGGCCCAGACTGCCGGACGGGCACCTTCAGGGCGCAGACGCCGTGGAACCGCGGATCTGCAGGGAGAAAGGCACCTGCACCAGCCGGCCGCTGCCGTGGTTTCGCAACTCGCCGAGGAGTTGCTCGGCTGCCATCTTCCCCATCTCGCGGCTCGGCTGTTGCACCGTGGTGAGGGCCGGCCAGAGCTGGCGGGACAGCGGCGTATCGTCGAAGCCGCAGACGGACAGGTCCTGCGGCACTTTCAACCCGTACTCGCCCGCCGCCCACATCACGCCGGTGGCCATGTCGTCGTTGGCGGCGAACACCGCCGTCGGGCGCTCGGGAAGGGACAACAGCTGCCGTGCCGCGGCCACGCCGGAGGCGAACGTGAAGGCCCCCTGCACCACCAGCGCCGGGTCCTCGGGGATGCCCGCGGCGGCCATCGCGTCGCGATAGCCCGCGAGGCGCCAGCGGCTGGCACCGTGATTGGCGATGCCGATGACATGCGCGATGCGCCGGTGCCCTAGGGCCAGCAGGTGATCGACGATGGCGCGGGCGGCCTGTTGCTCGTCCATCGTCACGCCCAGGGTCTTGCCCTTCCGCAGGGGCGACACGCTCGCATAGGGCACGTTGCGCTCGCGCAGCCGCTTCAGCAGCGGGGCGTAATCGGTGATGGGTGGGGTGAGTACGACGCCGTCCGGGTGATGGTCGGAAATCAACGCGTCGAAGCGGCGGATGAAATCGCCGTCCCGCATGCGGAGCGGACGCACCATCATGCTGTAGCGATGTGCGTCGCAGGCCTCGAGCACGCCGTCCTGAATTTCCGCCAGGTAGGTCGACGACGGGTTGTCGTTGTTGTCGTAGAGCATCGCCACCAGGAAGGAACGGTTGCCGGCGAGGCTGCGCGCGGAGGGATGGGGGCGATAGTCCATGGCCTCCATGGCCGCGCGCACGCGCTGCCGGGTGGCCTCGGTGACGTTGGCCTCGTCATTCAGCACGCGCGATACGGTTTTGGGCGACACGTTCGCTGCGCGCGCCACATCTTCGAGGCGTACCCGCATGGACTCTCCGTTCTTGATCGCGCTGTCGATCGACTATGCCGCCGGAAGCGTACCGTTTACAAGCGTGACCGCGGTCGCGAATGCTGCGGTCGCAGCATGCGGCATGCGCTGTCACATGACATAACTGTCGCCGGAGGAGGAACCCATGACCCGCAAGAATTCGAGCGCTGGCTCACTGCGCGCATGTCGGGCACGCTGTCAGCAGGCGTGCGCGCACGGCACGCCGTCGCCGGCATGAAGGTCGGGCGCCGATGAGGGAGCGATCCCCCCTTTCGTTCTGGCAGATATGGAACATGTGTTTCGGTTTCCTTGGCCTCCAGTTCGGCCTGGCCCTGCAGAATGCCAACGTCAGCCGCATCTTCCAGACGCTGGGTGCGGACGTGAACGACATTCCCGCCCTGTGGATCGCCGCGCCGCTGACGGGACTGATCGTGCAGCCGATCGTCGGCCACTATTCCGACCGCACGTGGAACCGGCTGGGCCGGCGCCGCCCGTATTTCCTGGTCGGCGCGGTGTTCGCTTCACTGGCACTGTTGTGGATGCCGAACGCGCAGGCACTGTGGATCGCCGCCGGCCTGCTGTGGATCCTGGATGCATCGATCAACGTGTCGATGGAGCCGTTCCGCGCCCTGGTGGGCGATCAACTCCCCACGCGGCAGGGGCCTGCGGGCTTCGCCATGCAGAGCTTTTTCATCGGTGCGGGTGCCGTGGTCGCCTCCATCCTGCCCTGGGTGCTGGCGCACTTCGGCGTTGCCAACGTGGCGCCGGACGGAGGCATTCCCGACACGGTGAAGTACGCGTTCTACGGCGGGGGTGCCGTACTGCTGGGAGCGGTGCTCTGGACCATGCTCACCACGCGGGAATACACGCCGACCCAGCTGCGATCGTTCGCCGACAACGTACCCGAGGGCCCGGCGGCAGACGTGTCGCGCGCCGGTCGCCCCGGGGCGCTGCTGCTGGTGGCGGGCATCGGCGTGATCCTCGCGATCAGGCACTTCACGCTCGAGAAGGAGGTGTATCTCCTGGGCGGCGGCCTGATCGTGTTCGGTCTGCTGCTTACCTGGCTCAGCCGCACCCGTAGCCGGGGCATGCTGCGCGAAGTGATGGGCGATCTGTACGGCATGCCCGTGTCCATGCGCCATCTGGCCGGCGTGCAGCTGTTCTCCTGGTTTGCCCTCTTCGCGATGTGGATCTACACCACAGCCGGGGTGACGCAGACAATGTACGATGCCGCAGATACCGGCTCGTCCGCCTACAACGAGGGAGCCAACTGGGTGGGCGTGCTGTTCGCCGCCTACAACGGGTTCGGCGCCCTGGCCGCGGTGGTCATCCCGCTAATGGTGCGCCATTGGGGGCTCCGGTCGAGCCACATGGTCAACCTGTGCCTGGGCGGTGCCGGATTGCTCTCGTTCCTGTATATCCGCGACCCCCGCTGGCTGCTGCTGTCCATGGTAGGCGTCGGATTCGCGTGGGCGTCCATCCTGTCGCTGCCCTACGCGATGCTTTCGGACCATCTGCCCACGACGAAGATGGGCGTCTACATGGGCATCTTCAATTTCTTCATCGTGATTCCGCAGGTGCTCGCCGCCAGCATTCTCGGCCTGCTCCTGCGCGTGTGCTTCCACGGCCAGCCGATCGCTGCACTCGGGCTCGGCGGAGCCAGTCTCTTCGTCGCCGGCCTGTGCACGCTGTATGTCCCAGATCCCCGCGCGCGGCTCGGGAACAAATTCCACAAAGTTGCATAAAAACCCAAACTCACCCATCCTTCGACGGACGCCGCAAGGGCGTTCCGTCATCGATCGGAGGTGGGATGATCTCGTTTCGTTGGGCCGGCCTCGCGCTGGCGGCCTTGGTCGCGTCCACCGCGGCCGCGGCTCCCGCTCATACCGTGGCCTACGACCGCTATTCGCTGGTCATCGACGGGAAACCCACCTATCTCTGGTCGGGCTCGTTCCACTACTGGCGCCTGCCCTCCCCCGACCTGTGGCTCGACGTGCTGCAGAAGATGAAAGCCGCCGGGTTCAACGGCGTGGAAATCTATTTCGATTGGGGCTATCACTCGCCGAAACGCGGCGTGTACGACTTCTCGGGCATCCGCGACGTGGACCGGCTGCTCGACATGGCGCGCGACGTCGGCATCTATGTCATCGCACGCCCCGGCCCTTACATCAACGCGGAAACCGATGCGGGGGGATTTCCCGGCTGGCTGGTGACGACCTCGGGCAAGCCGCGGTCCGACTCGCCCGAATACACCGCCGCATACCGTGAATGGATGACGCAGATCAACCGGATCATCGCGCGGCACCAGGTGACCGACGGGCGCGGCACGGTCCTGCTCTACCAGGTGGAGAACGAACTCTACGACGAGTCCGACGACACACGCCGTTACATGCAGGCCTTGGAAGACAAGGCGCGTGCCGACGGCATCACGGTGCCGCTCACGGGAAACCACAACGGCAATTTCGTGTCGGGCCTGGGCGCCACCGACATTCCTGGCCAGGACTCCTATCCCCTGGACTTCGACTGCTCGCATCCGGAGCGCTGGAACGCCATCTACGACTTCAGCGCCGAACGCCGCGAGCTGACGCACGCGCCGCTGTTCTTCCCCGAATACCAGGGCGGGGCCTTCGACGTATGGGGCGGCCCGGGCTACGAAGCCTGCCGGAAACTCACGGGGCCGGCCTTCGAACGGGTGTTCTACGAGTCGATGGTGGCGGCCGGGTCCACCATGCAGAACTTCTACATGACCTACGGCGGCATCAACTGGGGCTGGTTGTCGTCGCCGGGCGTGTACACGTCGTACGACTATGGCGCCGCGATCACGGCCAGTCGTCAGCTCACCTCCAAATACGACCAGCAGAAACTCATCGGCTACATGATCCATGCCGTGCCGCCGCTGGCCCGAACCGATGCGGTAGGGACATCGGTGCCGGACAATCGCCGTCTCCGCGTCACCGCGCGCATCAACCCAGACAATGGCACGCGGTTCTATTTCCTGCGGCATGCGGAACCCCAGGACACGTCCAACGATGCCACCCATCTGAAGATCGCACTGGTCGGTGGCGCAGGCGAGACCACCGTGCCGCAGCAGCCTGGCACGGCCATTCAAGTGGATGGACGCGACGCCAAGCTGCTGCTCGCGAACTTCCGCTTCGGAAACCAGAACCTTGCGTATTCCACATCGGAACTGATGACCCAGTTGCGCCACGGGTCGAAGGACCTCGCCCTCTTCTATGGCCGTCACGGCGAAGACGGCGAAACCGTCCTGCGTTATCCGGCCGAGCCGTCCGTACGCGTCCTCGAAGGAAGCGTCGCAACGCACTGGGACGCCGCCACGCACTCGCTGCGCCTCAACTATCGTCACGACGGCCTTTCTCGCGTGGCCATCGACCAGGGGGATGCCTCACTGCTCCTGCTGATCGGCGACAACGACGCGGCGATACGCTTCTGGCAGGTGGACACCGCGCAGGGGCCCGTCCTCGTTCGCGGCCCCTATCTGGTACGCGATGCGGTGCGTGTCGGCGACACCGTCGCGCTCGCGGGCGATACCGAACGAGCCGGCGAGTTGGAGGTGTTCGGGCCGCCCGATACACGAGGCGTGACCTGGAACGGGGTGCCGGTCGATACCGCCGTAACGCCTTCCGGCAGCCTCCTGGCACATGTAGCTGGGCCTGCACCGGTGACGCTGCCCCGTCTCGAGCGCTGGCGCATGCACGATGGCGCGCCAGAGATTGCCCCCGCGTTCGACGACAGCCGTTGGATCGCCACGGACCGTGCCAGCTCACCCAATCCGCACTGGGATCATCGCCTGCCGATCCTCGACAGCGACGCCTACGGGTTCCACCACGGCAATGTGTGGTATCGCGGGCACTTTCGCGCCACGGGCAAGGAAACCGGCATTCGCGTGGCCGCCAACACCGGCGTGCACCTGGGCAACCATGGCATCTTCACCGCGTGGCTCAACGGTCATTTCCTCGGTAACAACCCGAGCGGCGCGCAGGAATTCGCCATCGATCCGACGTGGCTCAGGAAGGGAGAAGACAACGTGGTGTCGGTGCTGGTCGACAACCATGGCCATCTTCAGGAAGAGCGCAACGGCGCGTTCCGTGAGCGGCGCGGCCTTCTATCGGCAACATTCTCCGGGGCACCTACCGACGTTCGCTGGAAGATCCAGGGCAACGCCGGTGGCGAAGACCTGCCCGACCCCATACGTGGCCCGTTCAACGCCGGCGGGCTGTACGGCGAACGCATGGGCTGGCAGCTTCCCGGCTTCGACGATGGGCGCTGGAAAACCGCCACGCTACCCCAGGCTACCGAAGCACCGGGCATCGAGTGGTACCGCACCACGTTCCGCCTCGACCTGCCCGATGGGCAGGACGTGCCTATCGCCTTGCGCATCCACGATGCCGCGCCCCACCACTATCGCGCGGTGATATTCGTCAATGGCTGGCAAATCGGCCGCTACATCAGCGACGTCGGGCCGCAGACCGATTTCGAGCTGCCGTCCGGCCTGTTGCAACGGAACGGCAACAACACCATCGCCATCGCGGCGTGGAGCACGGCGCAGGACGGCGGACTGGGCGAGGTGTCACTGGTGATGCAAGGCAATTACCGGACTTCGCTGCAGCAACGAACGGTGGAGGCGCCCGAGTACGACGCGCTGATGCGCGCGCAGAAGGCTCCCCTCCTTCCGCAGGGCCGGGTGTCCCGGCCGTGACGGCCGGGGCACCCCCTTACGGGGAATACGTCGTGAACACGAAATCGTCGGCCGCGGGCAGTTTCCTGTGGCAGGCGAAACAGCTCTGCATCAGTGGCTTTGCCTGATTCGCCTTTCCGTTCTCGAACTGTCCGTAGCCCCATCCGCCGGAGTCCGCATACCGCTTCGAGTCCTTGACCGAGATCTGCACGTTCGTCGGGTCGCCGGCGACGAAGGATTGCTGTCGACCGAAGATGGCGTCGTTGCGTGCGGACGCCTCGTATTTCCAGGCAAGCCGGGCGATGACCGCACCGTCCGGGAAAGGCAGCGTATGCTCCCGAAAAGCTTTCATGGCCACGTCGTTGCCGAGGATCACTCGTATGTCATTGAGGCTGCCGGCCTCGTGCGCCACGCTCACCACCTGCCAGCTCCTGTAGTCCGGGGGCAGTGTGACGCCATAGATCGGCGACGCGTCCCCGTCCCCGGGCGACGATGCGCTGTGTCCCGCGCTTATGCCGAACACGGCGAATGCACCGAAAACCACGAGAGCCAGCGACGCTTTCCAGACCATGGATGCCCCAGCGCCTCCGTTCACTTCAAGCCGTCGTAGACGATGCGCGCGAAGAAATCCGGACCGATCACGAAGTGACCGTAGACGTCGTCGTACCTGGCGGTGGGCTTCGCAGCCACCACTTCATCCCGCGTCTTTCCCTGCTTCTTCAACGCGGCCACGTTGTCCCGGATGCCGGCGAGCATGTCCCGGAAGTCCTTGAGCTGTTTCTTCGTGCCGACCGGACCGTGTCCCGGCACGATGACCACGTCGTCCTTGAGTTGGGCGAGGATCGCGTCGTCGGCAGCGATCATGCCGTCGATGCCGCCGCCGTGTTCGTTGTCGATGAACGGATAAACACCGTTCCAGAAAAGATCGCCCAGCGATGCGACGTTGGCCTCCTTGAACAGGACGTAGAGGTCGGTGTCCGTATGCGATGGCCGAGCCAGTTTGACCTCGATCGTCTGCCCCGCGAAACGGTAATTCTTGTCCTTCTTTACGATGTCGGTGGGAACACCGCCCGTCGGCAGAGGCTGGAACGTGTAATCCCAGAATGCGACGCGCGTGACGGTGGACACACGCTTCGCCGTACCCGCCGTGCCGACGATCGTCGCACCCAGGTCGTGCAGCCACGGATTGCCGTCGGTATGGTCCCAGTGGTAATGCGTGTTGACGACGTACTTCACGGGCCCGGTCCCGAGCGCCCGCAAGGCCGCTTCGACACGCGGACGCGAGACGGCGATGCCTGCATCGACGAGGAACTGCCCTTCCTTGCCATTGAGTACGGTGATATTTCCCCCGGAGCCGGACAACATGGTCAATGGACCACGTAGCGGCGTGCTCTCGATCGGCGAGGTGGCCGCCGCCTCGTTGATCTTGATGACCGGGCTGACCGGCTTCGCCTCCTGGCCAAGGACGATCGACGAAACCAGCAGGCTTCCGATCAGCAGAAGGGAGCCGCGGCCGACATGAGAACACATGCAGTTGATGAGTGTCATAACGGTTCCTGATGAGTGCCCCTCGGGTCGGAAGACTCAGCGTGACGACGAGAGACGATCCGCGTATTGGTCAGGCCGATTGTTTTTTGAGGTTCTGCACGGATTACCGCGTGTAGGAGCCGCTATAGCGACTCCTACAGCCATTTGGCCGATGGTGACCGGTTGCGCGCACGGATACAGTCGGCGCTTCGCAAACGGGGAGCTAGCCATGCCTTCGATCAACCAGCGCTGCGTCACGGCAATCCGGTGTGCCATAGCCCTGGCCGCAACTGTGTCAGCCTCGGGATCCGGCATGGCGCAGACACAGGATCCCGGCAAGGTCGTGACCTCGTCGCCCTGTCGCTTCGATGTCGTCCCCGCGGTGCCTGGGCCGGCGTGCCTGCTTGCTCATCAGGAGCTCGGCCCGCTGCCGGACGAACCGATGTACTGGCACATCGATGAATTTCCAGACGAAGCCGGCGCACGCGCGGCAAAGGGCGACCGCGGCACGGTGGTAAAGGATTTCGGCAAGGTGTGGCTGTTCACCGTGGCCGGCAAGTCCTGGCATGCGAAGGGCGGTACGCACGCGGCCACCGTGGGCCCCCTGCCCGTCGACAAGGCAGCGTCATTCAGCGCCGAATACGTACATTCGCTGTTCACCCCCGGCATGACCGCGCCCATCCACAAGCACTCGGGTCCGGAAGGGTTCTATGCACTCGACGGCGACACCTGTCTCGAGATGCCGGGCGGCGTGCACAGGGCCACAGGCCCCGGCAATCATCTCGTGATGCCCGGCGGCCCGCCTATGCTTCTCATGGCCACCGGAACAGTGCCGCGGCGCGGCTTCGCGTTGATCCTGCACGACTCGACCCAGCCACCAACGACTCGCGTCACCGATTGGAAGCCGGCCGGCCTTTGTCGCCCGACGGGCGCGCAGGGCACCTGACCGACGAGGACGCCGATCCCTCAGGCCGACGTCCACCAGAGTGCGAGTGCGAATGCCGCGAGGATCGCGACGGTCGCGGGGGCAACCTTCAGCGCGTAACGGCTGCCGCCCTTGGCATAGGCGAGCATGCATTTGAAGAGGGCGCTGGACGCGTATGCGATGAGCACGCACGCGGAAGCAAGGGGCGGCCCGATCTGCCCATTCGCCATCGATTGCGCGGCCGACGCGGCGGCGGCGTGCACGTCGGCGATGCCGGAAAACACCATCAGCCACGGAACGCTGCCGGTACCCAACCGCTCGCGGAGCATCGAGGTCAGAAGGAGCACGCCGGCAAGCATGGCGACGAAGCGCAGAACGCTGCCCGGCCTGAACGGACGGGAGCCGGCGGGTCTGCCGGTGGTCGCCGTCGTGCCCCCGCCCCAACCGGCCGCCACGGCGCAGCCGACCGCGACCAGACCGGCCAGCAAGAGCGGAATCGCCAATCGTTCGAGCAAGGCCGGAGCGAGGGATCCCACTACCACGGCCAGCTGCACGAGGCTGCCGACGTTCGCAAGGATCGCGGCACTGGCCGCGGTCGCTGCGAGCGCCGGCTCCTCTCTGGCCCGCTCGCCCATCGCGAGCACCGTTGCGGTACTGGACGCGAATCCGCCGGCCAGCCCCGCAACGGCCAGACCGACCCGTGCGCCGAAGATGCGCAGCACCAGATACCCGACCGAGGCGATGGACATCACGGCGACCACCAGCCACCAGAGCCGACGCGGATTGATGCTTTGCCACGGGTCCACCGTGACGTCCGGCAGCAGCGGCAGCACCACGAACGCCGCCACGGCAAGGATGAGCAGGTCGTGCAGTTCCCGCTCCGACAGCCATTGGCGCGCGAAGCGGTGCAGGCGCGCCCGGCTGGCGAGGAGCGTGGCCACCACGACGCCGACGCCGCCCGCCAGTGCAGCCGACGACGCCGCCAGCACACCGAGCAGAAAGGTCACGAGCATCGCCACTTCGGTGGTAAGTCCCGGCGGCATCCGCCGGCGTGCGGCCTCTTCGTTTCCCTCCGTATTTCCCTCCGCGGCACTTCTCACCTGCCTGGCGGCCACGACGAAGGCCAGGAACAGCCCACCGACGCAGATGGCCGCGGTACCGGCGAAGGCGGCGATCACGCCCCCCAGCCCGAGCATGCTGAAAGTCCGCACGCCTGCGGGCAGGGCCCGCGGGTGGTGGTCCTTCGCGCGCTCCCGCTCCAGCCCGATCAGCAGGCCCACGCCCAGCCCTACCGCCAGCGGGACGACCCGAGGCGTCAAGGAGAGAATGCCGGCATCGACGGACATCAGCGTGGTGGCCTCATGTCCGCGGCGGCCGCCCGGAGACCCCGCCAGCCCGTTGCGGCGAGCAGGCATGTCATTGCCACGCTCCCCATGGTCGCGAGGAACATGTCTTTCTGCGCGTCCCATACATCGCCCTGAGTGCCGAGGAACGCCAGTCCGAGTTCACCTCCGAAGACGAGTGCAGCCCCCCACTCCACCAGCTCGTACACCAGGGAGTGCGACATCACGAAGGTCACCGGGACAAGCCATCGCCACACACCTTGCAGAACGGCGCGGCGTGCGAAAAGCTCGAAAACCGCCGGCATCACGAGAAATCCGTACGCGAAGTGCACCATGCGATCGTAATGATTGCGCGATCCGCCGGTGCCGGCCCACGAGACGTGCGGCATCCATCCCAGCCACTGCGGGTACGGGACTTCGGAATAGGTGTAGTGCGCGCCGACCTCATGGAGGCAGAAGAAAACGAACAGCATCAGGCAACTCAGCGACGAAAAGCGCAGCCTGCGATAGCCGATGACGAGCAGCGGCATAGCGATCGCCACGAGTACGTTTTCGAGCAACCAGTCGCCCCGGTCGTTCGGAGACCATCCGGACCAGACGAGAATCGGCACGGTTGCAGCCAGCAGCATGGGCGGAAGCGCCATCCGTTGCCGAATCCGCGCAAACGCCGGCAGCCCGGCACCCGCATCCTGGGCGGATTCCTCCCGTGTGTTGGGCGTTTTTGTGGACAATGCGGCATCCCGGTTGCGGTGGGCTACATAAGACTGCCACGTCGGGACTCGAGCGTTCGAAAATCTGCGTGCCGCGCATGCGCTGATGCGCGCGGCATCCCATGGACCGGCTTGCCGTGCGGGGCCCCGTCCTTTTTAATGGGCGGCGAGCGACCGGCGTGACCGGCGCACCTCTCGAGGAACAGTCCCCATGGCGGCCGACAAATCGGGCGACACGTTATTGATCGTCGACGACGAAGCCGACGTGACGATGCTTCTTTCGCGCTATTTCTCCGCCCAGGGCTTCCAGGTGCTTACCGCTGGCGATGGAAGCGAAATGCGCAAGACGATCGCCAGCCATCAGATCGACCTCGTCCTGCTCGACCTCGGTCTCCCGGGAGAAGACGGCTTCGCCATCACGCGCTACCTGCGTGAGCAATGGCGTGGACCGGTGGTGATCGTCACCGGGCGCGGCGAGTCGGTCGATCGCATCGTCGGCCTCGAACTGGGCGCTGACGACTATGTGACCAAACCTTTCGATCTGCGTGAGCTGCTGGCTCGCGTTCGCAGCGTGCTGCGACGTACGCGAGGCTCCTCGGAGCCCGCTCCGTCCTCACCACCGCGGACACCCGGCGGATTCGCCTTCGACCGTTTCGTTCTCGATCTGCGCACGCACACGCTCGCCGACCGCGATGGCGGGCGTGTCGAGTTGACCACAGGGGAGTTCGCCCTGCTGAAGACCCTGGTGGAGCACCCGAATCAGGTGATGACGCGCGACCAGTTGATGAACCATGTGCACGGTCGTGAGGCGGGCCCGTTCGACCGCGCCATCGACGTGCAGGTGGGACGCCTGCGCCGCAAGATCGAATCCGATCCCGCGCAGCCGCAGTTGATCAAGTCGGTGCGGGGCACCGGCTACCTCTTCACTCCCACGGTACTACGCACATGACTTCCGGGCCGGACCGGTTCGCCGACGCCGCCCTCTTCAGGGCGCTGTTCGAAACGGCCCCCGACGCCATGGTGGTCGTGGACAGGTCGGGCACCATCGTGCTGGCCAACCCGCGGGCGGAATCCCTCTTCGGCTATACGCCGGGGACGCTGGCCGGGCAGCTCATCGAGGTATTGCTTCCCGACCAGGTGCGCGCACTGCACGTGGCGCACCGCACGCATTACATGGAAAGTCCGCGCGTCCGGCCCATGGGCGCCGGCTACGAACTCACCGGCGTGCGCGCGGACGGCTCGCCGTTTCCCGTGGAAATCGGCCTGAGTCCGATCGCCGGCGGCCCCGAGGCCCTCTTCGCCGCTTCCATCCGCGACATCTCGGAAACGCAGCGCGCCCGGCAGGCGCTTGCGCGCAGCGGCTACGATGCCGCGCTGGCCGACATCAGCCGGCGCATCCTCGTCGCACCGAACCACGAGGCAGCCCTCGCCGACATACCCGCCCTGATCGCTTCGGCGGTGAGCGCACCCGCGGTCGCGATCCTGCTGACCGACCCGCACGGCGACAGGCCACGCGTCAGCGGCTCCTGGGGACTCGATCCGGTATTCAGGGACAAGCTGTCGCACGCGTCCTGGCTGCCGATGCTGGATTCGCTCCAGCGCGGCCGGATGGAAGTGGGCGATGTGGTGGAGTTCCCAGCGCTCGACGGCGCACCGTCGCCTCACGCCGTGTTGGCCACGCTCCCGGACCGGCGCACTCCCGCCGGCTATCTGGTCGCGTGGCTGCCCCCCGGCAACGGCAGCGATCGCGACAGGCACCACTTCGTGGGCGCCGTTGCCAACGTGCTCTCCGGGGCGATCCAGCGCGGCCGCGCCGACGAGCAGCTGGCCCATGCCCAGCGCCTGGACGCCCTGGGCCAGCTCACCGGCGGCATCGCGCACGATTTCAACAACCTGCTCACGATCATCTCCGGAAACCTGCAGTTGCTGGAAATGGACGGCGCCAAGGATGCCGAGACGGCCGAGCTCGTGGCGAGTGCATCGCGGGCGGTGGAACGAGGCTCGGCACTCACCCGCAAGCTGCTCGGCTTTTCGCGACGCCAGCGCCTGACCCCCCGCGCCGTGCGGCCGGAACTGCTGCTCGCCGACCTGAGCGACATGCTCGGCCGCACGCTGGGCGAACAGATTCGCGTGATGGCGAGTTGCACGGACGCCCTGCCTGCCGTGTTCGCCGATCCGGGCGAGCTGGAGGCCGCATTGATCAACCTCGCGTTGAACGCGCGGGACGCCATGCCTAACGGTGGCAACCTGATCATCTCGGCCCGGGCGCTGGAAGTTCAGGGAGACGACGATCTCCCAGCCGGCTCCTACGTGGTGTTTTCGGTGGTGGACACCGGCGTCGGCATGCCGCCGGAAGTCAGTGCCCGCGCCTTTGAGCCCTTCTTCACCACGAAAGGTCCCGGCAAGGGAAGCGGACTCGGCCTCAGCATGGTCTACGGATTCGTGAAGCAGTCCGGCGGCCGCCTCACCCTGGAAAGCGAAACCGGCGCGGGCACGCAGATAGAGATGGTGCTCCCCGTGGCCCACGAGACTGCGGTCAAGGCGCCGGAAGCCCCGACGGTTGCCCAGGGCGGCGCGAGCATCCTTGTGGTCGAAGACGAAGCGGAGGTGCGCCGTATCGCAGCGTCCTTCCTTCGCTCGGCGGGTTACGTCCCCCTGGAGGCCGCCGATGCCGCTTCGGCCCGCGCGATCTTCGATGCCCACGACGATATCGAGATGCTGTTCACCGACGTGGTACTTGGCGCCGGCGAATCCGGTACCGAGCTGGCCCAGGAGCTCAAGGCGCGCCGTCCGGCGCTCAAGGTATTGCTCACCTCGGGCTACGAATTCGATTCGCGGGGCGACGATCCCACCGAAGAGCCTGCCTTTCCGCTGCTGCGGAAGCCGTATCGCCGTGAAGAACTGCTGGCCGTCTGGCAGCGGCTGCTGTCGCAGCCCTGATCAGGCGGCCACAGCCATCTCGCGCAGGCCGTCCGCATCGAGCACGCGCACTTCGCGGCGCTGCACGCTGATGAAGTGGCGGTCGGCCAGGTGCGAGAGAGCGCGGCTTACCGTCTCGTGCTTGATCGCCAGGAAGCTGGCGATGTCCAGCCGGCTCATGCGCAGGATGAAGTGCTTCGCGCTGTAGCCCATGCGGGCCTGTCTGGCCGCCATGTCGATCAGGAACGCCGCCACCCGCGGTTCGGCGGCCAGCGTGGAGAGCAACAGCATCCAGTTGCGATCGCAGCGGATCTCCGCGGCGAGCGCGGCGTGGATCTGCTCCTGCAACCCAGGAATGTGCGCGGCGGCCTTCATAACGGCCGGATACGGCAGCTCCCAGCTTTCGCTGTCTTCCAGCGCAACGGCATCGCACGCGTAGGAGCCGAGGCCGATCGAATCCACCCCGATCAGCTCGCCGCGCATCTTGAAGGCCGTGACCCTCTCGCGACCGTCGTCGGTCAGGCCCGACGTCTTGAACGATCCCGAGTGGATCAGGTGCAGCGCGCGGAACGGCTGGCCCGCGTGGAACAGGTGCTGCCCGGCCTTGTGCTTACGTCGGGTGACCGCGAGGTGCTGCTGCAGCACGTCCAGGTCCAGGCCGGCATCCGACGAGGGGGTCGCGGGCCATGCCGTCCATGGAAGGGACCGGGTGGTTGAAGGGTCGATGCTCGTGCTCACGGTGGGTCTCCCTGGTTCGATCTCTGTGCCGTGTAGCTACGTTAAACGCCGTTCGTCACGGAATGTGTTCGGTACAGCAACGGTTCGTAACGCTTTGTAACAGTCGCATCGAATCGGGCCGCCGTTGACCGGCATCAATGTCGGGGCGCCCCCGATGCGTTTCGATGGGCCCGCTTCCATCCCGAGGTGACGCCAACTTGTTTCCCCATCTGCTCGTCGCGATCAATGGCCGTGCCGACACACAGCGCGACGTTGCCCTTGGTTTCCGTATCGCCTCCCGCATTGGCGCCCGCGTCACCGTGTTGTTCATCGTCACGCCTGCCAACGGCGGCGCTCAGCCGTCGTGGGGGCCCCGGTCGCAGGATGCCGTCGATGCGGGGGAACGCCTTTTCCGCCACGCACGCCAGATGGCCGGCCTGGCGGGGGTGCCCTGCGTATGCCGCTACGCTTTCGGAAACGACGCCGAGATGATCGTGCGCGAGGCGTCCACGGCCCACCGTTGCGACCTGGTGCTGTTCAATGGGCTAGCAGCAGGGGCACCCGAGACCGGTGCAACAGTGCTCGGGTAACGCCGCCGAAGACGTATTCCGCGGCGCGGCTGTGGCCATAGCAGCCCATCACGATCAGGTCGGCCGATGTGGTGCGTGCCTCGTCGATAAGCACCTCTTCCGGCGACCGCCCCTGCCCATCGAACGTGGCCATCGTGTCGTGGCTGGCGAGATGCCCGGCCAGTGCGGAGGCGCCGCTCGTGCTCTCGTAGACGGCGCGCGTCTGCCCGGCCCCCGCGACGGTGACGATGCGCAACGCGCATCCCGACGGCAGCCGGCGGAGTGCTTCATGCAGTGCCCGCGCGGACTCCGGCGTGTCGCTCCAGGCAACGAGCACGCGGCGCGGCCGGCGAGCCAGCGTCGCCCCGCGCGGCAGGACGAGTGTGGGCCGGCCGCTTCGGACCAGCAGGTGGGTGAACCACCGCGTGGCCACCGCCTGCATCGGGGCGGCTTCGAGAGGAACCCCGGTCACCACGCAACCGGCGCCGCGCGCGAGGCGCAGGACCGAATCCACAAGTTGCCTCTCGGGGCACTCGGCTCGTTGGCAGGTGGCCTTCGCTTGAAGTCGTGACAGCGACCGGCGGAGCGATTCGAGATGGGCTTCGGCATCGCCACGTCGCGCAAGATGGTCCATGGCCAGTGCCCGCACGAGCGATTCGCCCCAGGGGCACGGCACATGTTCAGGGAGGGGAACCGGCAACAACGCGCGCCATTCCTCTCCGTGCGGCGCGAAATGTGCCGCGGCCTCGAGCACGGCGGCATCGTGCGGCTCCTGCCCCAGGATCGAGAGGATGCCGTCGAACGTGTCGGTCGACAGGCCGGCGGCGTGTCTCGTCGTGCGATATCGCGACGGGGCGGCATCCGGAGTGGATCTTTGCATGGCAACGGGCTCCGGCTCAGTGGGCGAACAGCACCGGCACGCGCGCCTGGAGGAACAGGTCGCGCGTGGTGCCGCCGATGACCCATTCGCGAACCTTCCCGTGTCCGTACCCGCCGGCGACGATCAGTTCCGCCGACGTATGCCGGGCATGCGCGAGGATCGATTCGCCGATCGACCGGCCGCGCGACTTGCAGGTATCCAGGTGCGCCGCGATGCCATGACGGCGCAGGTAAGCGAGCGCGCCGCTGCCACGGTCCTCGCGCGCTTCCAGCGCGCTGGCCACCGGATCGACCAGCAGCACTTCCACGTGCTCGCACTTTTCCAGCAGCGGAAGCGACTCCCGCAAGGCACGGGCAGCCTCGGGCGTGTCCGACCACGCCACGAGCGCGCGCCGAGGCGGGTAAGGCTGCAGGTCGTTGGGTGGAACCACCATGATGGGGCGCCCCGACTCATGCAGCAATGTCGAGAAGTAGGCGTGGGCGATAGCCAGCTCGGCCTGCCCGTCCTCGGGCCGCCCCAGGACGACGAGGTCGCTCGAACGCGCGGCACCGGCGGCCAGGCTCGCGGGCTCGACGCACAAGGCCTCCAGCGTGCGTACGTCGCCCGGCACATCCAGCGCCGCGAGTGTCTTGCGGGTGGAATCCGCCGCAGCGCGCGCCGATTCGCGCAGGTCGTCGTAAATCTTGGGGAAGCTGGGATCGGGAATCATTGCCCATGCATCGACCATCGGCGCGGGCATCACCATGAGTTGCAGCACCTGCAGCCTCGCATCGAACTCGCGGGCCACCGCGGCGGCGAACTCGATGGCCAGGGCATCGCTGCGCGTCTGGGCCAGCGCGACGGCAATCTCGCGCCAGGGCGAGCTTGCCGCTTGGGGAACGGCCGTCTGGCTGGCGGGGAGGGACATGTCGGCGCTCCGGTGGAATGAGGAAGTTCCGTTGTACGACGTCATCGGAAGCTCGCGTTGACGCACGTCAACTGGAGCAGTTGACCGGCATCAAGTCGGCGCCGCATCGAAGGCGTACAACAGCACCATCGACCCTCGTCAGGAGCGGACATGAACACGACCAAGTCCTCGCAAGACACCGCATCTTGCTCGCCGGCCACCTGTCTGCCGCCCGTGGGCGACGTACTGGCGATCGTTTCCGGGCCCCGGGACGGCGCCGCCTACGTCGCCAGCCGCCTGGCGGCACGCGACGGCGGATCGGTGACGGGCTGCGAAGTCTCGCCAGCCTTCCTGGGCGGCCGCGCCTTCCGCACCGACGCCACCGTCGCGGCGCTGCTGCAGCCCGCGCCGTCCGCCCAGCGCAAGGACGACCTGCGCCTGGGTGGCGACGGCGACGAGTTCATACGCATGGCCGAAACCGCCGGAGCGCATGGTCCGCGGTGGGCGGTGCTGGGGAACGATGCCACGCACTCGCTTGCGATGTTGAGCGCCTGGCACGACCTGATCGTCGTCCAGCGGCCGGCAGATCCTCACGCCGACCCGCTCGAAGGACTGGGATCCCTGTTGACCGGCACAGGCCTGCCCTGCCTCATACTGCCTGACGTCTGCGCTCCGTCCGGGGTCTTCGACCGCGTGGTACTTGCATGGGACGGCAGCCGGCCGGCCATCCGCGCCATTCGCGCGGCCTTGCCGCTCGTCGCGGCGGCCCAGCACGTGCTCCTGCTCGACGGCTGCGCGGCGCACGCTGCGAAAGAAAACGGGCCCGCCTTCGATCCCATGGCGTTCCTTACGCAGCACGGCATCGAGGCGATACGCCAGCGCATGCATGCGTCCCCGGCCGACGCGGGAGCCGCCATCCTCAAGCACGCCCGCCAGTTCAAGGCCGACCTGCTCGTCATGGGCGCCTACGGGCACACGCCGCTACGGGAAAAGCTGTTCGGCGGCGTCACCCGGCATGTGCTGGGCCATGGCAACCTGCCGGCCTTCCTCTACCACTGAGGCGAGCCGGCAAGCTTCCTAGGCGAGCTGGCAGGGAGCGTCCAGCGCCGGACATGCCACCGGAACGCCGCGCGCACGCAGGAGCTGTTCCATGACCTGCATGCCGCCATCCGGCTCCCCGTGCACCAGCAGCACCTTCCGCCGCGGCGAGTTACCCAGCCACGCCAGCAGTTCGGGCTGCCCCGCATGCGCCGAGAAGCCGTTGATCGTCCAGATGTGCGCGCGTACGGCCACATCGTGGCGGCCGATACGCACGCGCTTCTGCCCGTCGATGATCCGCCTGGCCAGCGTGCCCTCGGCTGCATAACCCACGAACACGACGCCCGCACGGTCCCGGTCCAGATTGTGCAGGAGGTGATGCACCACGCGGCCACCCGTGCACATGCCGGAGCCGGCAAGGATGATCGCACCTCCATCGATGGTGTTGATCGCCATGGAGTCGTCGACGCTGCGGGTGAAGCGCACGTGCGGCATGTCGAAGGGATCTTCCTTGGCCAGCAGCGCGCGAAAGGCGTCGCTAAGGCCTTCCGGATGGCGCCGGAACACCTCCGTCGCGGAAATCGCCATGGGCGAATCCAGGAATACCGGGGTGTTCGCGGGAATCGCCCCGCTTCGCATGCCCCGGCGCAGGCAGTAGAGGATTTCCTGCGCGCGTTCCAGGGCGAACGTGGGAACGATGACGTTGCCATGCCGTCGCAGCGTGGACGCCACGGCGTCGAAGAACTCGCTTTCCGTCGCCACGAAATCGCGGTGCGGCCGGTCCCCATAGGTGGTTTCCATGACCACGACGTCGGCGTCCGGAGCGGGCGCAAGCTCGCGCAACATGCCGCTGCCGCGATGCCCGAGGTCGCCTGAAAAAACCATCCGCCGCCGGCTCGTCCCATCGTCCAGCTCCAGTAGGATGCTGGCCGAACCGAGGATGTGCCCCGCGTCGAGGAACGTGGCGCGGATGCCCGGTGCCACCTCCCGAGGTTCCCCATAGGGGACGGCGCCGTCGAACGACTCCATCGCAATGAAGGCGTCCGCGATGGTCGTGAATGGCGCGGCGTTCGCGTCGCCACGCTCAGCGGCCCGGCGCGCCTCCTGTTCCTGCAGCGATGCCGCGTCAAGCAGCACGATGCGGGCCAGATCCCGCGTGGCGGCGGTGGACAGGATAGGGCCGGTGAACCCGTCGCGCACCAGCTTCGGCAGCCGGCCGCAATGATCCAGGTGTGCATGCGTCAGCACTACCGCGTCGACCGAGCGCGGATCGAACGCGAACCCGCGAGCATTCGCGTCGTCGTCGTCGCGGCCGCCCTGGAACATGCCGCAATCGATCAGCACCCGGCTGTTGCCGCATTGCACGAGGTGACAGGAACCGGTGACGCCGCGCGCGGCACCATGGCAGGAGTAGACGATCACGGTGCCTCCCCGCGCGCGTCAGAGCAGCAGGGTGTGAATGACGAGCGACGGATCGTCGGCGTCCGGCTTGCGCGTGAAACCCAGAAACCCGGCCAGCTCCCGCATATCCCTGTTCTCACCCAGGTCCCTCGAGTACAGCGCCTTGAACCCTTGATGGCGCGCCACCTCGATGAGGTGGCGCATGAGCAGCACCGCGAGGCCGCGATGCCGCCAGTCGTCGGCCACCGTCACTGCGCATTCGCACTTCTCCATATCTGGATCGGCGGCATAGCGGCTGATGCCCACCTCCCGCAGCTCGCCGTTTTCGTGGGCAAGTGCCACGAAGGCCATCGACCGGTGCCCGTCCACGTTCATGAGTTGGTCCAGGAGCCCGGGCGACGCCTCGCGGATCTCTCCGAGAAACCGGTTCCGTCTCGAAGCGCTGGACAGCCGCCGGATGAAGGCTTCTTCCCGCGCGCGATCCTCCGGGCGCAGGGGCCGAACAAGCACACGGGTGCCGTCGTCCAGGGTTTCGATCCAATGGTCGCCTTCGATGGCGGGGAAATCGGACTTCCCCGAACGTGGGGTCGTGGTGGACATGGCAGATTCTCCGAATGAGTTCGTGGGACAGATATATGCCGCGCACGTCCTGGCCGACTTGACCGGGATCAACGGTCACACTAGTGAGAGAAAAGAACGGGTATCCGGGACTCGTGGAAGAGTTCCCGCGTGGTGCCGCCGATGGCCCATTCGCGCATGCGTCCGTGTCCGTATCCCCCGGCGACAATGAGTTGCGCCTGCTTGCGGTGCGCCTGTTCGAGGAGCACGCGGCCGATGGGCGAGCGGCCCGACGAGCAGAGCGTGACTTCCGCGCGTACGCCGTGGTGGCGCAGGTGGATCAGAAGCCCCTCCACCGATGGTTCGACCGGTTCCGGCGACCCTTTCGCGGCGTTCACGACCACGATGTCCACAGCCTCGGCCGATTCGAGGAACGGCAAGGCATCGTGCGCGGCGCGGGTCGCTTCCGGGGTTTCCGACCAGCCGACCACAGCGCGCCGCGGCGGCATGCGCGCCGGAGTGCCTTCGGGCACGACCAGCACGGGACGCCCCGATTCGAGCAACACGCCGGCGAAATAGGCGTGGGCCATCGCCGCGTCGGACGGCGAAGCGGCAGGACGGCCGATCACTGCCAGGTCCGCCCTGCGGACCGCCGCGGCGGCCATCGCGGGCGGCGCGGAGCACAGCGCTTCGAGCGTGACCACTTCTCCCTGCACGCACATGCCCGACATGCGGTGCTTCATGTCCTTGGCCTGCCGCGCGGCGTTGGCACGGATCTCCGCGTACCGCTCGATCAACGCGGGATCGGGAACCAGTGCCCAGGCGTCGGGGGCCTCGACGGGCATCGCAAGCATCTGCAGAACATGCAGATACCCGCCAGCCCGCCGCGTGAGGCCGCCGGCGCACGCGATCGCCTGGGTGTCGCCCGGCAGGTGCGCGACCACGACGGCGATGTCGCGGAACCGGGTCAGCGGGTCGGCTTCGTGCGTTCGCGACGGCTCGCCAAGCGCGCGCCAGTCGAGCGCGTCGTTCGGGTCCTGGGGAAACATGTGCTCGTTCATCGCTGCCACCTTCCGTTCGTGCCGGGTCCGTTGTACGGCGGGCGACTCCGAGGGCGATTGACCCAGGTCAATCGCGCCTCGTGTTGATCCACGTCAATTCGGCCCAGGGGGAACGGGCCATCCTCGGCTGAAGCGCACCCGCCGCGGAGGGCACGATGTTCAGGCACATCCTTCTTCCCACAGACGGCACCCCGGCCTCGTTGAAGGCCGCGCGGGTGGCCGCGGAACTGGCACGGCGGTGCGGTGCCCGCCTCACGGCACTGCACGTCGTGGAGCACGCTCCGGCCCCACGCCCCCATCGTGGCGGCGTGGCCACGGTCGCGGAGATCGACGGCATCGTGGAGGCACAACAGGCCTCCGCGGCCTGCCTCGCGCAGGTCGAGACGATGGCGCTGACGCGGGGAATGCCCTGCGACGCCGCCCAGGTCGCCCACGCGTCGCCAGGAAGGGGGATCGTCGAATTCGCAAGGCAGCAGGCATGCGACCTGATTGTCATGGGCACCCACGGCAGGCACGGGCTGGAACGGTTGGTGCTTGGCAGCACGATGGAAGAGGTGCTACTCGCCGCACGCGTGCCGGTGCTGGTCTGCCAGGATGAGCCGTCGCTCACGTTCGAACGGATACTCATCCTTGTGGACGGCACGGACGCGTCGGACCGCGCCCTTCACCTGTGCATGGACACCGCTGCCGCCCTGGGCAGCCATGTCTACGCGCTCAATGTCATCTCCCCGCTTCCGACAGTGAACCTTCTTGCCGATTACATCGAAGGCGGCGGTTGCTTCAAGCGAGTGACGTCCAGCGCCCAGGTGCTGCTCGACGAGGCGAAACACGCGGGGGAGACGGTCGGCGTCAAGGTGTCCACCGAGTACACGTTCGACCATCGCCCCGATGCCGTAGCGATCGCCCGAGCCACCGCACATGGCTGCGACATGATCGTCGTGCCAGGCAAGGGCTCCGGACATCGCCGCAGCTTCCTGCACGATGTTGCGCGTAGCATCCTCAGGAACGGCGAAGTGCCCCTGCTGGTGTGCCCCTGAGCCCGACAGCCGCCATCGGGAGCCTTCGCCGGCCCGCTAGTCGAGCTTGTAGTCGAAGGTCAGGAACATCTCGCGGCCGTTGTATTCGCTGGCCGTCTGCCCTGTCGTCACGAACTCGAAGCCGCCCGCGTAATACGGGATCGCGCCGACTTTGTCGAAGATGTTGGCGACAGTGAGTTTCAGGTGCGTATCCGGGTTGATCTGCCAGCCGACGGACGTGTTCCAGGTGATCCACACCGGCGTCCGGCCCTTGTAGGTCGTATCGGCCACAGTGACAGGGTTGCCGTCGAGCGTCACCTGGCAGATGCCGGTGGCGATGGACTGGTTGCCGTCCGGCACCGTGACCATGCCCGGCTGGATGCCGTTCGGCAGCACGTTGCAGCCGTCATAGTTTGGTGCTCGCATGCTGCCGTCGCGCACGCCGGAGATCGAGACGTTCCAGTCGCCCTTGCTCCAGTCGGCGATCCACGTGACCCTGCTCGCGACGTTCTGGTAGCGGGTGTTCTGCAGTTCGTCGGACGCCAGCACGCGCTGCTTGTACGAGAGGTTGTCCGTGTAGTTGATGCCGGCACGGAAGTCGCCGTGGCTCTCCGTGTGCAGCTTGTAGTCGAGCGAGGCGTCGATGCCGCTCACGTAGAGCGACGCCTCGTTGATCGGACCGGACTGCACGGTGACGACCTGGCCAGCGGCGTTCCGCTGCACCATCTGCGTCACCATCTGGCAATACGCGGAATTGGGCACATGCGCCGTATAAGGCGACAACCCCGACGTGCCGTTCGGCTTCACCCCGGTAAGGCAGCCCGCTTCGTCGTTCAGCACGGTGTTCTGGTCGAGGTACTGGATCGCATTGTCCACGCCCATGTGCCAGTAATCGGCGGACACCGAAAGGCCCTGCACCCCCGGCACCTGCCACACGAAGCCATACGTCCAGGAGTGGCCGGTCTGCGGCAACAGGAGTCGGCTGCCGTTGGTGTACAAGGTGTAGTACTGGGAGGTGGGACGTTGCACCTGGTTGCACCAGGTGTTGTTGCTCTGGCCCGCCTTGATGGCGTTGATGCACTGGAGCGGGTCGATGTAGTCGCCCACCGGCGACGTCGAGCCGGTCAGGTAGATGGCCTGCATGTCCGGCGCCTTGAAATTGGTGCCGTAGCTGCCACGCAGCAGCAGACCGTCGTACGGCCGCCATTCGAGGCCCGATCCCCAGGTGCGCGCCACGTCTGCGCTGCTGGCATCGTGGTACTTGTCCAGGCGGCCGGAAATGGTCCAGGTCAGCGAATTCAGTACCGGCACGCGGAACTCGGTGCCGAGTGAATAGCGCTGGCGCGTGCCGCCGCCCGTCAGGTACGCCCCGAAGGGGTTCTGGAAGGTCTCCGGATTCTCGGCACGCCGGTCGGGCGAGAGGAGAAACCCATTGTGCGCAGCCTCGAGCACCGTCGCCCAACCCACCGGCTCGTCCGCCCACGGGAACTTGAAAAGATCGCCGTTGACGCGAAGCTGCGCCTGGTCCAGCCACGAGGACGACGTGTTTTCTCCGTTCACCGCGAACTGGCTGTACTGCTGCGGCGTGATCGGGTTCCACCACTGCTGCCAGTTCATCGCGTAGATGGAGAGGCCATCGCCGGTGGTTCCGAGCTGCCTGCCGAGGAAGAAATCGTTCATCCCCTGGCTGTTGTACCCCGTGAAATCCTCGCGCACGGTGTACTTCTGGCTGTTGAGGTTGAGGTCCCAGTGGTAGTCGCCATCGAACAGCGTGCCGCGCAGCCCGGTCTGCAGGTTCCAGTTCTGTTCGCGATCGTGGGTGTTCGCCGTGGTACCCATCTCCTGCGCGGTCAGCTGGCGGATCGCCTGCTTGATGACCTGCCCCGTGCCCTGGTCGTAGAACTCACCCGTGCCGTAGGCGTTCAACTGGGTGTTGGAGATGCCTACGGTGCGGTAAAGGGCGGCCGAACCATAGAGCTGCAAACCGTTCTGGAAGTCGTATTCGCCCGAGATGTAGCCGTTGTTGCTGCGGCTGCCCGGCGTCAGCACCCAGTTCTGGAAGAGCGCGGGTTGCGAGCAGTAGTAGCCATTGTTGGTTACCCCCACGATCTGCGTGCCGTTGGTGGTGACCGTATGCGACTGGCTCAGCTGCGAGTTGGTGAACTTGCCGCAGGTACCCGCGGGAGGGGTGATGTACTGCCCGTTGCCATTCATCGCCGACAGCGCGACGGCGCCGGCTGCGTCGTACTGGTAACCGAACATGCGCGACGCCGGTCCCCACGAACCGTAACCCGCGTCAGCCACCGAATCCTGGTACGGCCGGTCCATGCCCCAAAGCGCCGTGCGATTGGATTTCTCGAGGTTGTAGACGATGTGCCAGCGGTCGCCGGATTTGCCGCCGAAGAAGTTGATGTCGCCATAGGCACGGCCGCCACGCGTGGCGCCACCTCCGGTCACCTGCAGATCGTCGCCCTGGTAGTTCTTCTTCAGGATGACGTTCACCACACCGGCCACCGCATCGGACCCGTAGATCGACGAGGCACCCGAGGCCAGGACCTCGATATGGTCGATCATGCCGGTGGGGATATTGTTGTAGTTCTGGAAGTTGCTCTGCTTGTTCAACGGCTGCGGGTAGTCGACCACGCGATGGCCGTCGATCATCAACAGGCTGAAGCCGGGGCCCAGCCCGCGCAGGTTCACCGAGCGCGCGTTGACGGAACTCGAACCCCAGGAGGCGGAATCCGATATCTGCTGGCCCACCTGCGGCAGCGAGTCGAGGAACTCCCAGAGCGTGGTGTAGCCCTGCTGCTTGATCTGCTCGCCGGTAATGCTCACCACCGGAGCCGGCCCTTCGACCTCCACGCGCGGGATCATCGAACCGGTGACTGTGATCTCCTTGAGCTGGACCGCCTTGTCCTGCTTACCGGACGAAGCCTCGGTATCCGACGCCGCCGATTGCGCCCATGCATGCGGCGCGCACAGCGCCACGGCCCATGCGCCGGCGAGAACGCCGCGCCGCAAACCAAGTGTATTCACGTCGATCCTCCCCCCCGGGAGATAGAGTTGCGTTGCCCTGCCGAATGTTCATATACAAACCCTTCGTTCAAACGAATACGGCGTCTCACTTTCGCCGACCTTTCCGCCCGCGAATCGCAAGAACTTACGTTTGATCAGGGAAAAAGGGTTCTCCGCGAATTGGGGGGCGACTTAAGTTTTCCGGGTTCGCTTCGTAGGATGGGCTCGCCTTGCGGCCTCGCGGCCTCGCATCGGCGCTTGGGGTCGCGCTGGTTGCTGTTCCGGTGATCGTTCGCGCCTAAGTCACTGGGTGCCTGCCTTCGCAGGCACGACGGTGAGGGGGGCACGCGCGGCATCACGGTATTGCGGGGCGGCTTTCCCGACCATTCGCCTCAGTTACGCGAGAGTCTTCGGTGTCCACCCTCGAGGCGAGTTCCGCACAAGAGAGCGGCCGTAGGCCAGATAGGTACATGGGCCGCGTAAGCGGCCTTTCCTTTCCGAACGCGGAGGACCTGTCTG